>ERZ1066121.12-NODE-12-length-265125-cov-60.442755_pt1 | contig 265125 bp, 229 predicted proteins | sample MGYA00382768_ERZ1066121 | MGnify/ENA primary metagenome ERZ1066121 (study PRJEB33369, sample SAMEA5778351) | biofilm metagenome | biome: Industrial cooling water; feature: Water cooling tower basin; material: Biofilm | place: United Arab Emirates | collected...
AACTGTTGCCACACGTTTTGGCGCTCGGCGCGCTGTAAGGTCGTGGTCATAGTTGTAATGAGTGCTTGATGTAACTTGGATAATTTTGGGCAACAAAGTGTTGCTTAAGATGTAGTTTAGTCTCCTTTATTGCTTTTTGTAAAGTATCTCATTCAGAATTCTTCAGGGCAGAAGCCTGATTAGTAAGGGCTTCTGTGAAAGACCAAGTTCACGATCGAAGCTTAAATGAGTATTAAGAGTTTAAGATCTGTAACTAATTTGTAACGATCGCTGCCTGCACAGGCTTTCCCCCCTTTAAACCCAATGCTTTGGTTGCTGAGAGATGCCTGAGCTTAAATTTTGAGCTTCTTCAAAGCCTGCTGGATATCTAGCTCAAGATAGCGATCGAGGGATAGGTAAACCCAGTAGAACGGAGTTCGCTCTTCACTGGTGCGCTGAAATCCCAATGCCATCCGCAATTCTTCGTATAGAGGGTGAATTACAGGCGAATACAAATCACACAGGTTTGGAAAGTCAGTTTGCATCTTGGCCAGGGTTGCTTGAGTATCAACCAACAGTTCGGTCAGATGGGTGGGTTTCAAGTACTTCATATCCAATAACCAGGCTCGAATATAAACTGCCATACAATTCACATCGCCTGGTATGGCCCGTTGCACTGGATCACCATCAACATTTGAGGTGAGATAAAAGCTCTTGGCAGGAGGGCGGGAGAAGACCCTTTCCGAGTCGCTGGCAGTGGGATAAAGAATCGATACTCCAACTGGGTTGAGATTATCTCTGCGTCGTAAAACCCGTAAACCGATCGGGTATTCATTGGCCCACTGACGTAAGATTCGTGCAATGCGCTGGGGCGAAATGGCTGTATCGTCGGCAGCCATCGCATAAGTTTGGCGAATCAATCCGGCGATCGGAATGGCGTCTGTTCTGGGATCGAATTGATCGGCAAAGAGCGAAACAGGTTCTTCTGGTTTTGGCGCGATCGCTAGTTCTGGGAGGGGGCGCACCCGGAGGCACAAGGTTTGGCCATCAAATTGCTTCTCCAGCAGGCCCAATGTCACCAGTTGATCAATCATCATGCCTGCTGCCCGATCGCTCCCTCGGTCTTTTTGCCCATAAAACAGTTCCGCTGCCTCACGATGGGTGCAGGAGATTAATTCTTCTGTAGGGGTTAACTGCGTCAGAGGCTTGAGTTGTTCACGATTCTGACTCGTTTGTTTGAGCAGCAAATAGGCCCAGAGCCGCACAAAGTATTCTGCCCGTCGTCGAGTTAATCCTCCCCTTCCCAGCAACAGGCCGACATAGTTTGCCTGTTGTTCACGAGAAAAAAGTAAATCAAGTCTTTCCGGTTCCATAGGGAAGATTCTCAAATTTTTGGGGAGACAGACTCAGAGAAATTGCTTCAAGGAAAGCAAAACAATCAAGCCGCAAGTCAGAACACAGATTTGGGAAAGTGACTCAAATGGGTGAGCCTTTCTAGCGAAATTCAGCAGAAAATTCGAACAACGGTGAACGGAGTAACTTCAAACGGTCATGTTGGAATTCCGGCATAGTTTACTAAAAAAATCCAGGCGAAGGGGCAAGCACCAATCCGTTTGATCGTCACAGGGAGAGGATTGTTTAATAGGATTGGGGTTTCTGTAGTTAAGTAGATTTTATTATCGATGAACCGATTTCGTTCGTGAAGTAGCTCCTGGAAAAAACTTCACTATACTTCAGGGTACTTCGCTGAACTTCGACTTCCTTGAGCTGTTTGCGTTGGGGTTGGGTTGGCTGCGCTGCACTCGTTGTGCCTTCATCAGTTCAGTAGGCAGAATAAGCGCAGCACTTAAGGAGACGAATCTATGACAGCCCCCGTTTTAATGAATTCCTTAGATTCTCTGTCTGTAGACCCCTTGTTTAGTTACCGCCCCCGTTTACCGATCGCTTCTCGGACTCAGCGCTTACAGTCCAAAACAAGCAGCGGCAAATCTCGCGATCGATTTAGTTGCCCTCCAAATGAGCAAGGAACTGAACTGCATCAAATTTGGAGTCAACTACTGAATATGTTGCCTCAAGGCGTGATCGTCCTCTCTCGCCAACTCAAGCCACTGTATTGCAACCAGAAAGCTCAGCTACTATGTCAGGCGTTAGCAGGTGAAGCATCTTCAGAAAAAAATCTGCCGCTGCCTGTGTCTGAAGCTTGTTATGCCGTAGCACGAGATCAAGCGGCACTAGGCTCAACTCTAATGATGGAGTGCCAATTATCCAGTGGCCATCTGATGCGGGTTAGCGCTCAATTATTAGAACTTGAAATTGTGAGTGCGGACAGGCTTCAGCCATTAGCGGCAGCGGCAACCCCTCCAACGCAGAAAGAAACTTGCATCGCCGTATTTCTGGAAAATTGCTCTGAAGTGATGCAGCAGGAAGCAAAAATTCAGCAGCGCAAGTTCGATCTCACCGATCGCGAAGCTGAAATTTGGATGTTACTGCGGCAGGAATTGACCTATCAAGAAATTGCCCGAACGCTGCAAATTAGCTTGAATACGGTAAAAACGCACGTCAAAAATGTCTATGCCAAGCGGCGCACTGGCCAGGGACGGGAGAAGTTTTGGTATTGATCTCGCAACCAATGTAGGGTGGATGAGAGGCTTTTCCCATCTGCCCTATGGCCAACATCGTCACGTATAGTCCTGCCTTTACTCTGGTGCCAACCTACGAGTGCTTCAATCGTTGTCAGTATTGCAACTTTCGAGTTGATCCCGGCAAGGATACCTGGTTAACCCTGACGGAGGCCGAAGCAACTTTGCGATCGCTCCAATCACGTTCTTCACCCATTATCGAAATTTTGATCCTGAGTGGGGAAGTTCATCCCCGCAGTGTCCGTCGAGGCGAATGGTTCAGCCATATCTACCAGTTGTGTGAATTGGCGTTGGCTCTGGGCTTTTTGCCCCATACGAATGTGGGGCCGCTGAGTTGGCAGGAGATGGCTCACTTAAAAACAGTGAATGCATCCATGGGCTTGATGCTGGAGCAATTAACGCCATCGTTACTGACGACGGTACATCGGCATGCACCCAGTAAAAGGCCAGAACTGCGGCTGCAACAACTTGAATGGGCTGGAGAGCTACAAATCCCGTTTACCACTGGACTGTTGTTGGGCATTGGAGAAAATTCGAGCGATCGCCGAGCCACCCTCAGCGCGATCGCTCAATGCCATGCTCGTTTTGGCCATATTCAGGAAGTTATTTTGCAGCCCTACAGTCCCGGCAACCAGGAGGCGTTGAAGGAAGCGGGCTTTAGCTTGACCGAATTAGTGGAACTGGTAGCGATCGCTCGCCAAATTCTTCCTGCCGATATTGCGATTCAAATTCCGCCCAACTTAGTTCATGAACCACAGATTTTAATTGCTTGTTTAGAGGCTGGGGCCAGGGATTTGGGTGGCATCGGTCCGTGGGATGAAGTAAACCCAGATTATCCTCATCCAGTCCATACCATGCTGAGAAACCGTTTGGAGGAGGCTGGATGGAGACTGGAGTGCCGCTTACCGGTGTATCCTCAGTATGAGGATTGGCTTCCAGCGACGATCGGTCAACAGGTGAGAGTTTGGCGAGAACGCATCTCGATCGCCACAACTTGTTGACTTAAATTTTCAAATATTTATAGGATGGGTTTAGCTGTTACGGCAAGTCATTTGCTGTTCCCATTTCGAGGACTTGCAGGATTGGAAAAGCGCCTACCGAAGATTTATGTTGTCATGTTTCCCTGGGTCGTGTCGCTGATTGTGCATGCCATGTTACTTACAGTACCGCTGCGACGACAGGAGCAATCTGCAACAAACACCGCAGGCAAAGTGAGGATTGTGGACACCTCTGCCGCTCCCGCCACGGGTGAAGGCCCTCAAGCTCAACCCAAAGCACCTCAATCGTCTTCATCGTTGGTTATTCCTGCCGCTCGCCCAGCACCCCAACCTTCCCCTGTAAGGCTGCAACCTTCCCCAACGCCTCAAAGCAGTAGTCCTCAAACCAAATCACCTGTCCCTATTCGCACATCGAAGGCTTCACAACCTCAAGCGCCCAAGCCAAAACCACCGTCAAAACCGGAAACGCCGATCGCTGCTAACGATTTGGTTGTGAATCTGGCGCAACTCCCAAACACTCAACCGTGCCAGCAGCTAGAGGGGTGCTGGCGATCGCAAAACAGTTTATGGCAAGCAGTGTACAAACAAGTTGCCGAACAAATTACAACTCAGGGATACAAAGTCATCGAACTGGATCTGGAAGATGACACAGGGTTTAAGGTGAGCCAAATTGCGAAGAATGGCACAACAAAATACTATTTGCACATGTTGTCAACGCTGGAAGGCACAGTTTATGTGCTGAATCCAACTCAGCTCAGCAAAGATGAAATTGAGCAACGCATCAATTCAACCTGAGTTCGCGCATAAGTAAGTATAGCTTTGGTCAGAACACTTAGGACAGATCAAATGGCTGAACCGCCGATTCTGGGTAGGTGTTCTGACGCGCCTCGTTCGACTGAGGCTTCGACGATGAGCTCAGCCGAATCGCGCTCACGCCGAAGTCTGCCACGTTTCACATGGCAGAGGTTATAACTTGTGGGGTGGACATCTTGTCCGCCCAATCCGAGCAGGCAAGATGCCCGCTCCCCGAGAAAACAGTACTTTTGACGATTAAGTCGCACATCGCGTAAAGTCAGCAACCCTAAGGAGCATGAATTAAATAACCTGTGGTGTGGTCGTCTCGACTGCCGGACGGGCAAGACGTTCGTGAGCAGTTCGGTCGAGCCTCTCTGTCGAACGATGCCCATTCCACAAGAATTGCAAGTTGTTTAATCCTCATTCCTAAGCACCTTTTGGAAAAACACGCCAAGCCGAGTCCTTGACAGACAGACGGACACGGGTGCCGATCGGAATTAAGGCAGATGTTGTGCTGAGGGCGTGCAGTTCTCGACCTGAAGGGGTGAGCAGGCAATAGCGGTGTTCTCGCCCCAGAAATTGCCGATCGCGAATCACAACGGCAGCATCGTCGTCTGGTTCGATGTGGAGATCCTCCTGGCGAATCATCAGGTCAGCCGTAGTAGATGGGGAGGCGGGGATGGCCGCGCACGGAAAATCGCCGACTTCAGTTGTCCAACCAGAATCGTTGAGGGTCGCGGGTAAGAAGTTTGCTTGCGTCACAAATTCGGCAACAAAGCGAGAGGCCGGAGCCTGGTAGATCGTTTCTGGCCGATCCAATTGCTCAATTTTTCCCTGTTTCATGACGGCTACCCAGTCTGAGATAGACAGCGCTTCTTCCTGGTCATGGGTGACAAAAATGGCAGAAGTATCAGTCTTTTTCAGCACAGTGCGAATTTCTTCGCGTAAGCGGAGGCGAACTTGCACATCAAGGTTGCTGAGCGGCTCATCGAGCAAGATTAAAGTAGGCCGGGGAGCTAGTGCCCGGGCCAGAGCCACTCGCTGTTGTTGGCCGCCAGAAAGTTCGTGGGGGTAGCGTTGGTCAAAGCCCTGTAACCCGACGAGGGCGATCGCTTCGGTTGTCAGGTCTTGAATTTGTTTGGAGGTAAAGCGTCTGGCTCCTCTACGCCCCTGATTCACCAGACCAAAGGCCACGTTTTTGGCTACCGTTAGATGGGGAAACAGAGCGTAATCTTGAAACACCATACCCACATCACGGCGCTCAGGCGGCAGCCAGCTATCCGGTGCTGCAACCGTTTCGCCATTTAGGATGATGCGGCCTTGCTGCGGCTGCTCAAACCCAGCGATCATGCGCAGGAGCGTTGTTTTGCCACAGCCTGACGCGCCCAACAGTCCTAAAATATCTCCTTGCTCCAAGGAAAAAGAAACCTGGTTAACGGCAGGAGTTACATTTTTTGAGTACTGCTTGGTGATGTTTTCCAGGCAGAGTGTTTCGATTTGCCCCATTGTTTACGAGTTGTCTCACTGCGCTTGGTTGCTTTACTGCAATCGTTCATCAGTAATTTCATGAATATTGTAAAGTAGGCATCGGAATAATTCTCAATTAAATTCCGAATTTGGAGAATCATATGGCCGGAACATCGTCGCTTACGCCTGCTTCTCGCTCTCAAAATGGGCGGTTCGCCCGATCGCTGTTACCGGGAAGTTGGACGATTGTGGTCTGGGCGATCGCGCTGTTGGTTGCAGCTCCAGTCCTGGTGATTCTAGCTGGGATTTTTACCAATTCCTCCGCCACCTGGAACCACCTGGCCTCAACAGTTTTAACCACCTATCTCATCAATTCTGGCTTATTACTGGTGGGGGTGGGCATTGGGGTGCTGCTGGTGGGGGTGGGCACGGCTTGGCTGATTACCATGTGTCGATTTCCGGGGCGCGGCGTGTTTGAATGGGCGTTGTTGTTGCCCTTGGCAGCACCTGCATACCTGTTGGCCTATGTGTATACCGAATGGTTAGCGTTTTATGGGCCGGTGCAAACCCGCTTGCGGGGCTGGTTTGGTTGGGAAAGTGTTCAGGATTATTGGTTTCCGAATGTGCGATCGCTGGAAGGGGCGATCGTCATGTTAATCCTGACGCTGTATCCCTATGTGTACTTGTTAGCCCGAACGGCTTTTCTGGCGCAATCGACCTGTACCTTGGAAGCCAGTCGCAATCTAGGCTGTAGCCCCTGGAAGAGTTTTTTTACGGTGGCTTTACCCCTAGCGCGGCCTTCGATCATCGCTGGTTTATCTCTAGCGTTGATGGAAACCTTGAATGATTTCGGCACGGTGCAATATTTTGGCGTGGATACGTTTACTACAGGAATTTACCGCACCTGGTTTGGCATGGGCGAACGAGCGGTCGCGGTGCAGTTGTCGGCCATATTGCTGTTGTTTGTGTTGGGCTTGATTCTGCTGGAACGCTGGTCGCGTGGGCGGGCTAGATTCTACCAGACGAGCAATACCATCCATCAACTATCGCGTTATCACTTAACCGGTGTGCGGGCGATCGGCGCATTTCTGGCTTGCCTACTCCCAATTTTGTTGGGATTACTGATTCCAGGCGGCGTGTTGTTGCAACTGGCATTAGAGCCTGCCAGCACCGGCAGCGGTAGTGATGATGATTTTGGGTCGAGCGATTTTGGGTCTGGAGAGGGGGCCGCAGCAACCAGCGAGTTTTGGAATTATGCGCACCACAGTTTTACACTGGCCCTACTAACGGCAGCGATCGCGGTGGTTCTTTCCATTTTGCTGGCTTATGGATTGCGGCTTGTGCCCAAACGGGCGACTCGGTTAGCCACTCAAGTTTCGGTCATGGGATATGCAGTGCCAGGTTCCGTGATTGCGGTTGGGATTCTAGTACCGTTGGGCGGATTTGATAATGCGATCGATAGCTGGACGCGGGCCAACTTTGGGTTTTCCACTGGCTTACTCCTGAGTGGCACCATTTCGGCGTTGGTGTATGCCTACCTGGTGCGATTTCTAGCTGTGTCTTTTAGCACGGTTGATGCCAGTCTCGTCAGCATTAAACCCAGTTTGGATGATGCAGCCCGCAGTTTGGGCCATTCTCCTGTTAGCACGCTGCTCAAAGTGCATGCGCCTTTGATGTGGGGTGGGGTGGTGACGGCAGCCATGTTGGTATTTGTAGACGTGATGAAGGAACTACCGGCGACCCTGATTGTGCGCCCGTTTAATTTTGATACGCTGGCTGTGCGAGTGTATAACCTGGCGTCTGATGAGCGGTTGCAAGCAGCCGCGGCTCCAGCGTTGGCGATCGTCCTGGTGGGGCTGGTGCCAGTCATGCTACTGAGTTGGCAACTGGGGCGATCGCGCCAGCTCAAATAACGACAGCCAAAGGGTCAACTATTCCAACTCACTCAGGGTGATGCCCTGAATTGAATAGTCTAAAAGTTGCATGGGGTGGAAAACGGGGGTGTTATGACCTTGCAACTTCAGGTGACGACTAATTTGCACAAAGCAGCCGATATTGGCCGAAGCAATGACAGCGGCTCCGGTATTTACCAAATTTTGCACCTTTTGCTGTCCCAGTTCGTTGGCCACATCGGGTTGCAGAATGTTATAGACCCCGGCACTACCACAGCACAACGCCGCATCAACTGGCTCGCGCAGCTTCACACCGGGAATTTGCCGAAGCAATTGACGAGGCTGGAAAATGATTTTTTGCCCATGAATCATGTGGCAAGCATCCTGATAGACCAGGGTGAGTGGTTCGGCTTGCAATGGAGAAAGCTTTGCCGTGAGTCCCACTTCGGCCAAAAATTCCTGGACATCCCGCACTTTGGCGGCAAACTCTTTAGCTTTCTCGCGGTAGACCGGATCGTCCGCAAGGATATGGCCGTACTCTTTCAAGGTATGCCCGCACCCAGACGCATTAATCAAAATGTATTCGACGTTGGTCTCAGCAAAGCTGTCGATCAGTTGCCGTGCTAGGGTTTTGGTTTGTTCTGCTTGCCCCTGGTGATGGGTGAGGGCGGCGCAGCATCCCTGCGCTGGGGGGACGACCACCTCGCACCCATTGGCGGTTAGCACTCGCACGGTAGCTTCGTTGACGGCGGGGTTAAATAATCGTTGCACACAGCCCAGTAACATCCCCACGCGGTAACGGGTCTCTCCTTGGGCCGGAATGAGCGGGGGAATGGGATCTTGAAATGCTGCGGGCTGAATGGGAGGCAGCATGGCTTCCATCGCGGCTAATTGGGGAGAGACTTGGTTCAGGATGCCGATCGATCGCACCCACTTTTGCAAGCCTGTTTGTTGATATACCCCCATGGGGCGCAACAAGAATCGCAATCGACGGGGATAGGGAAACAGGGAGAAGATGAGTTGGCGGAGCAATTTTTCGGGGAGCGATCGCGGATGGTTGCGTTCGACCTGTTGCCGCGTAGCTTCAATCAATTTGTCGTAGCGGACTCCCGAAGGGCACGTTGTGACGCAGGCAAGGCAACCCAAACAGGAATCGAAATGTTGCACAGTTGCGGGGGAAAGGGGAATTTCGCCCTCGTTTACCCCGTCCATCAAGTAAATGCGCCCTCTGGGAGAATCTGTTTCCTTGCCAATCACCCGATAGCTGGGGCAAGTAGACAAACAAAAGCCGCAATGGACGCAAGCATCAATCAGCGTTGGGTCGGGTGGATGATTGGCATCGAAAGTAGGTTGGCTGCCATTGGAAGCTGGAAGCTTGGGGTCTGGGGGCTGAGTGTCTAAATCTGGCTGAAGCATAGTGAGGGAAACGCTCAATCGTGGTCTACTTTCTTCACCCTACACCGTCAAGCAAAGGTTCTGGGGTTAAATTCCTCCAACAAAGCGGCGAGGACTAAGGCGATCGGTCGGGTCAAATTGCTGCTTGATGTGGCGCATCACTGACAAAGCATTGCCAGAATAGCCCCAAACATCAAGTTGCTTCAGGTCGAGCGGAGCCTCCAGGATGGTGAGAAAACCGTGATTTTCCTGGCAGATGGTTCGCACTGCGGGTAACTCGATCGCCCCCACCGAACTGTCCTCAATAAAAAGCCTCCCAAGTCCGCTAGCTGCGTGAATTTGAGCATACCAACCTGGGAGAGACAATTGGTTTGTGTGAAGAAGTTCTGCTGCCTGTGAAGGCTGTATTCCTATTTTGCAAGCGATCGCACCCGTTGCGGGAATTTGAGTCATTCGTTCTTGCAATTGCTGCCATAGAGCGAGTTCGTTGGCTTCGCTCAAGCATTGACTGGAAAGCTGATGGGTTTGGCCTAAGGCTGCAACGGCATGAATTTGTTGCTGGACGCTGGCAGGAATACTTTGAAACTGGATGGCCAGTCCGGTTGTCTGCCCCAAGCCTAAATGCTGCATCACTCCAGCCGATAACAGGTCGAATCGGGTCGGGGTAAGGGCAGATTGGAGAATAAACTGGCTGAGTTGGGCGATCGATTCTAAGGCACCCGTTAGCACGATCGTTTGAGAAGCGACTGGCAAGGGATAAACCCGAAAAGTCATCTGGGTCAACACGCCTAAGGTGCCGTAGGAGCCAGTGAATAACTTCATTAAGTCGTAGCCAGCCACATTTTTGACGACCCGTCCGCCCGCTTTGGCCACTTGTCCATCCGCTCGCACAAACGTGATGCCCAGCAACATATCTCTGACGCTGTTGTATTGCTGACGCAAGGAGCCGGTATCTGCCGTTGCCACGATGCCTCCGATCGTGGCCTGGTCTGGATAAGCCGGGTCGATCGCCAAAAATTGCCCTGCGGCTGCTAGTTTTGCTTGCAACTCAGCAAACCCCATGCCAGCTTCTACCGTTACCGTCAAATCACCTGTAGCGTGGTCGATCAGTCGATTTAGACGAGCCGTGCTTACAACCAGGAGCGGCAAACCAGTTATGGGTGCGCTCACCAGTCCGCCCCAACTCAGTTTACTGCCATTGCCACAGGGGAGAATTGCGTATTGCTGTTGCTGCGCGTAGGCCACAACCTGAGCTAACTCTTCCGCCGTGCCCGGAAACACCAGACCCGCGATTTCACTGGCGGGCGCAACCGAGCGGCGAATTACCTGCTGCCAGCGATCGGTCATCTCCGCCCAAGAGCTGAAATTGGCCCCACCAACAATTTGGCTGATTGGGAGGGCAATGTCTCGGCAGTGTTGCGAACTCACATCCATATCGATCCTACTGACCTACCACTACTCTTCCAAAATCCACTCGGACGATCGCTCGCCCAACTCCAGCGGAATGCTAACCGCCTTGCCTAACCGCGGACGTTCTTTCGTCTGTTCAATGTAAGCTTGCACCTGAGCGACCCCGCCCCATGCCTGCAAATAAGAACTCACCGTATCCAAATGCTCCAGGTATTCGGCCTCAGTCATGGGGAAGGACACTTGTTCTAAATACTTCCACATGACAAGGACAAAAATCTTGCCCTGAACCCGTCGTACCTGAATGTCATAGGAACGACCCCATTTCGCTAGTAATAATTGGCGCAACTCTTGTCCGGTCATACAATTTTCAGTATTGCATACACGGGCGGGGGAAAAGGGAGGGTGGAGTGGAGGGGCTGGAGGGGTGGAAGAATTGGTTACTTGACCTGCTTACATCTGGCATCACTTAACATTTCGTATCAATTGAAAATCGTCTGGAAAGCCTTTCAGGGGCTGACTCTCTGCAATAATTACCAGTGATACCTACAAGTGGCTTTAGAACACCCTTAGCACTGTTTAACAATCATGACTCAACTTTCTTCTTCCGATGTGCCTGATATGGGTCGTCGCCAGTTCATGAACCTGTTGATGGTTGGGACTGGCGCAGGCGCGGTTTTGGGTATGCTGTACCCGGTTGTGAATTATTTCATTCCCCCTTCGTCGGGTGGCGGCAGCGGTGGCGTAACTGCAAAAGATGCGCTTGGTAATGACATTGGGGTAAACGATTTTCTGGCGACTCATAACGCTGGCGATCACATTTTGGCCCAAGGGCTGAAGGGCGATCCAACGTATGTCATCGTTCAAGAAGATAAGTCGATCGCTAGTTTTGGCTTGAATGCGGTTTGTACCCATCTGGGTTGTGTGGTGCCGTGGAATGCCAGTGAGAACAAATTTATGTGCCCCTGCCACGGCTCACAATACAACAGCGAAGGAAAAGTGGTGCGTGGACCGGCTCCCTTATCTCTGGCGCTGGTGCATGCCGCAGTCGATGACGACAAGATCTCCTTCACCCCGTGGACTGAGACCGATTTCCGAACGGGTGAAGATCCCTGGTGGGCTTAGCGTTTAGCAATAATCATCGGTTTCGGTTGCTGAGTTCGTTAGTCACTTTAAGGGTTGACTTGAGTATGAATCAGCCTGTCCTCCGCCCATTCTGCTATTGAATAACATCCAGACATGAGAACACATTTCCCAGATTTATTGCTCAAAGGGATGTACTCCCTGAAGCGTATCACTACGATCACGATCGCCACCGTTGCCGTATTGCTGGTCAGTAGCTTGGCGCTACCCCAAATGGCGATCGCTTATCCCATTTTTGCTCAGCAAGCTTACGAAAATCCGCGTGAAGCCACTGGCCGCATCGTGTGTGCCAACTGTCATCTGGCCGCCAAGCCAACCTATGTGGAAGTGCCCCAGTCAGTTCTGCCTGACACCGTGTTTGAAGCGGTTGTCAAAATTCCCTACGACGCGAATGTGCAGCAAGTGGTTGCTGGGGGTGAGAAAGGGCCGTTGAACGTTGGGGCGGTGTTAATGCTACCAGAGGGCTTCAAGCTGGCTCCAGAAGACCGCATCCCAGAAGAAATGAAGGAGAAGGTGCAAGATCTTTACTTCATGCCCTACAGCGAAGAGAAAGAAAATATCGTTGTAGTCGGCCCGCTTCCGGGTGAACAGTATCAGGAAATTACGTTCCCCGTCCTGGCTCCCGACCCCAACACCGACAAATCCATCCACTTTGGCAAGTACTCGGTGCATGTCGGCGGCAATCGTGGTCGCGGCCAAGTTTACCCCACGGGTGAGAAAAGTAATAATGCTGTTTTCACTGCGCCAGCGGCAGGTGTCGTGAGCCAAATTACCAAGACCGAAGAGGGTGGCTATGAAGTCACGATTCAGGAAACTAGCGGTAAAACCGTTGTTGAATCAATTCCCGCAGGCCCAACTTTACTGGCAACGGAAGGTCAGGAAGTGAAAGCAGGGGATGCTTTGACTGATAATCCAAATGTCGGTGGGTTTGGCCAGGTAGATGCTGAAATCGTGCTGCAAAGTCCAAATCGGATTCTGGGGCTGCTAGCCTTCTTTGGGATTGTCACTCTAGCTCAAATTATGCTGGTGCTGAAGAAGAAACAAATCGAGAAGGTGCAGGCTGCGGAAATGCAGTTCTAGTTGAAACGGTACAACCTCATTGAATTGAGCAAAGGAGTAGACGATCGCCTACTCCTTTTTGCATTGGTGGCCAAATTACCCATCTTTATGCTGTTTTTGTTCGGCCTTGTGCTCTAACCGAATCAGCCAGACCATGAGAGCCACAACGCCTACCTGCACACCCAAATTCGGCAAAGCTTGCGCCACATCGCGGCCAGCCAAGAGTTGGGTGAGGAAGATAAAGCCGCCCACGGCACCGGAGGCCGCGAAGGAGTAGTACAGGAAGCGGCGCAGTCCCCGGTAGGGCGCGATCGCTTCGGCTTTTAAGCGGGCAAAGGTTTCGTCATCCATGCCGGGTGGCTTTTGCGGCTGACGCTCGGTGGGTGGGTTGGGCATGAGTTGGGCGTTAGAGATGTAGCTGATTACTTTACAGATTTAACGGTGAGGCGATCGCCAGTTTGAATACCCAGTTCGGCAGCTCGTCCGCCGCGCAGTTCAATCACCTGATCGATCACATCGGGTGGACCATAGTAAGGACAGGGTTCAGCTTTGCAAGGGGGAACATTGCTCGCGATCGCGATGACCTTGCCATTGCGCAGGAATACCATGTCCAGGTCAATCAAAACATTCTTCATCCAGAAGCTTACAGGCCGGGGTGGATCAAACAGGAACAGCATGCCCCGATTGGCCCCCAGTTCGGGCCGAAACATTAAGCCCATAGCCTTTTGTTCCAGGGTTTTGGCCACTTCCAGTTGAATAGTTTGGCCACCGATGTCTACCGTGGCTGAAATGGGAAGTGATTGCCCGGAATTGGCAATTTCCACAGCCTCATCTGATGTAGCGGGTGGAGCAGGCACTTGAGTTGAAGCACAGCCAAGCATGAATAAGCTAAGTCCGATTAAAAGTCCAATGCTGTTGTATTTTTTGCATCGAGCAATGGCTTGCTCTTGCTGACCAGACCACTTGATTTCCATCAATTCCTATCTGCCCCAAAATGGCATTTCTGATATACCCGTGAGAGTGACTCTAACCAGATGGATAGGTTCCCGTCCGCGCCACCGTGTCTATTGTGTCATGGTTTAAGTTTCTCGCATGACATAGCCCACCCCACGCACGGTTTGAATTAATCGTTTTTCTCCATCATCTTCGATTTTGAGCCGCAGATAGCGGATATACACTTCAATCACATTGGATTCACCCACAAAATCATACCCCCAAACATTTTCGAGAATTTGCTCACGAGTCAGGACTTCCCGGGGATGTTCCATCAGGTATTTCAGCAATTCAAATTCTTTCATCGTCAGGTCGATCGCCCGCCCGTTACGGATGGCCCGCCGTGTCGCCAAGTCCAGCATCAAATCCCCAAAGCGCAACTTTTCAGAAGTTTGGGTGTCTGGCTGGAGATACATCCGGACTAACCGCAAAAACTCATCGGAGCGATAGGGTTTCAAGAAATAGTCGTCGGCTCCCGCCTCCAGACAGGCCACCCGATCTTCAACCGTATCCCGTGCCATTAGCATCAAAACGGGAACCCGTTCACCCATCGTGCGCAGGCGGTTACAAAACCACAGCCCCGACTCTCCAGCCAGCATACGATCGACCACAACCAGCAACGGTGTCTTTTCCGTCACATACCGCAGCCCGATCGCAGCATCGGGGGCAATGATGGCTTCATAGCCAGATTCCTTCAAATCGGCACTCACATTTCGCGCCAGCAATTCATCCGTTTCTACGACCAGGATGCAGGAGTTTTCGGAAGTGATGGCGTTCATAGGCGGGAAGGTTTTACTTAAAGTAAGGCAGGGTTATCGTCCTCTGTCATCTAGCAAAGCGAATTTCCTTCCTGTTGTAACATGTTTGAGTGCGATCACTAGGGCAACTCAACGGAAGTGGGTTTAGCAACATGGGGTAAGCCCCACCCCAGCTTTTCGCGCAGGACATGGAAAAATTCTGGCGCATGCAACCGAATGAACCGCGCATTGTAGGGCGATCGCTGGATAATGACCCGATCTTCTGGTAGAACGTAGCAACCGCCATTTCCATCCACAACCATCACCAGTTGCGTGGGGTGCGCAGGGTAAACGGTTACTGGCTCCGTATCCGCAAATACCAGGGCACGGGAAGCCAGCGAGTGGGGACAGATAGGCACCAGTTGCATCACGGGCACCGTGGGGGTGATCACTGGGCCACCCGCCGATAGCGAATAGGCGGTGGAACCAGTGGGTGTGGAAATAATCACCCCATCAGCAGCAATATCTACCGGGGCGTGTCGCCCAATTTCCACTTCAAAATGGCACATACTGGTCAATGGCTCGCGATGAATCACCATTTCATTGAGGCAAAGCGCTTCCCAGAGTAAATCATCATCGCGAAACAGTTGCACTGACAGCATCGCTCGCGATTCCAGGCTGTAGGTTTTGGCTAAGACGATTTCTAGTGCTTGAGGGAGATTGTTGAGATAGGTTTCAGTCAAAAACCCCATATGCCCAGTGTTGACCGCTAACAGGGGGATGTCGTAGGGGGCGAGTTGACGACAGGCCGACAATACTGTGCCATCGCCACCCAGCACGATCGCAAATTCCATGTCGAAATCAAAGCCCGGTGGATTCAAGCGATCGATGGGCGTGTGGCAAACTGGACTGTGGGGACTAGAGTAACCTAAAATGCCACCGACGCCAGTGGCTAAACATACATCAAACCCTGCCGCAATCAGCTTGCCCTGGATTTCCTGGGCAATGCGGCAAGCAACGGGTTTGATGTCGTTATAAATAATGCCAGCTTTAGGCACGTCAAACAGTGGGCTGAGGGGCAGGAAAAAATCGAGTACTAGGGACTATACCATCCTGAGCGGCGCGTTGTGCGATCGCGAACGATGAGATTTTTTAGCCCAGGTTAGAACCGGGGATAACGCTTTTCTGACTTTTTCTTCTTCTGTTTCTTCTGCTTCTCATAATCCAATTCTCGGAGCTTCTTCATAATGCGCTCAAAGTACTCTTGCAAATAGGCTTCCAGCGTCGTCATTTCCTGGGCATCCAGGCCAAACACCGGGTAGACTGCATCCATCGAGGCAGACAAAGGCTTGCCCGTGGATACTACTTCCGCAAAAGCCAGCCGATCGGAAATGTTCCAAGTCCATTGGAAGAACTGAGTTGCTTTACGCGCAAACCGTAGCAAGCCCACGGGCACCCGCGTAATTCTGGCTTCTCGCCCAGAAAGTTTTTCGCACAGCTGAATAATCTCGTCGGCGCTCCAGGCTCTCGCCCCCGCGATCGGAAACGCTTTCTTTTCTGTGTCAGAGACTTTCAGAGCTTGAACTGCAAACTTGGCGATGTCTTGCGTATCCATGTAGCCGATCGGCGATGTTTCTCCCATCACCCAAATTGAGTGGTTCTCCAAAATGGGAATGGCATACTGGCCGATCAACCCTTGCAAAAAGCCACAGGGGCGCAAAATGGTGTAGTTCAAGCCAGATTCGGCCAGATAAAGTTCCACACAACGCTTGATTTCCATGAGGGGAACGTGGGGAAATTTTTCTGCATCCAGAATGGAAAAGTAAATGAAGCGCTCGACTCCAGCCGCTTTAGTTGCCTGAATTAGATTCACCGTTCCTTCCCAATCCACTTGCTTGATGCTGAGCGAATCGGTGGCTCGGGCGGTGGCCGCGTCAATTACAGCCGCAACTCCTTCCAGGGCAGATGGGAGCGTTTCTGGTCTACACAAGTCGCCGGGAACCAGTTCAGCGCCCCATTCTTTCAGGAATGCTGCCTTTTTTTGACTGCGGACCAGGCAACGCACCTCGTATCCCTCATCTAAAGCACGACGGGCGATCTGTCTACCAAGAGTGCCAGTGGCACCAACTACAAGAATTTTCATGAGGGAATGAGTAGCGAAATTTTAACTTTTTATAAGAGTCTATCAGAATTGCCGATCGCACTAGGCTATCGTGAGGCAGAAATTTGTTGCACCTAACTCTGAAGGTTGGCGTAAAACGTTACCCTGAGAATAGAATGGCGACACAGTGCTGCTCCGCCTGCTCTCTAGATAGTAACCTGCGATGCCCAAAGCAAAATCCACACCCGCTCCAACCGCAAACGTTGCCCTTAAAGTGCTTCAGGACGATGAGGCAGCGCTAAATTGCACCGTTCAACATCCAGTTGATCTGGGACAGGTGCGGCAGTTGCACAAAGAATTGCTGAGCCAGGAAAAATCCCAACGGATGGCGGAATTTTTTAGTCTGTTGGGCGATCCAAATCGCTTGCGGATTTTGTCGGCTTTGGCCGTCGATGAGTTCTGTGTGTGTGATTTGGCGGCAGCAGTGAAGATGACGGAATCAGCGGTTTCACATCAATTACGAACGTTGCGATCGATGCGCTTGGTGGGCTATCGGCGGCAGGGCCGCAATGTGTTTTATTACTTAAAAGATAGCCACGTGTTGAATTTGTACCGGGAAGTGGCCGAGCATCTTGATGAACCCGAAGAAGCTTAGAAGATTAAAGCGAACATTGGATTTGTAACGCTTGCCGTAATAAATCCTGATAATCTTCGTTACGAATAATGTAGGCACCAAAGCGTTCCAGATGGGGATTCATCATTTGGGCATCAAACAGCACGAAATTGCGATCGCGGAGTCGCTCTACTAATTTGACCATCGCCACTTTGGAGCCATCAGGGACGCGGAAAAACATGGATTCGCCAATGAAAGCACCGCCAATGACAATCCCCAAAATGCCGCCGGCCAGTTGATCATCCTGCCAGGTTTCGAAACTGTAGGCCCAACCGGCTTGGTGTAAGGCCCAATAAATTTCTTTCAATTGCGTTGAAATCCAGGTAGTTTCGCGATCGGCACACCCCTCCACCACCGCTCGAAAATCTCGATTCACGGCCACCTGAAAACGGTTTTGATTTAACACCCGCCGCAGCGATTTGGGGTAGCGAAAGCGCTGATCCAATGGGATTAAAGTCCGATGACGACTGGAATACCAACTCAAATCACTGCCGGTTTCATCTGACATAAGGAAATAGCCCTGAGCATATCCCTGCACGATGGACGAAATATCAAACCGTCTGCTGCTCAACGCGATCGCCTCACCAATCCCAAAAGTTGTTACCTATGGTACTCAGAATTTGAGAATTACGAAGCTCGAAGCCCTGGGGGTTCATGGAATGTCTCACACTGACTAAAATGAGACACATGGTAGACGCAAGAGCAAGGTTTCGTGATGGCTGAGCCGATCCCTAATATCGTCTTGCCGCCCGCCCAAAATCCGCAACAGGAGGGGGTATGGCTGGAGCGATCGTTGTTAAATTGGCTGAATCACGAGTTCCCGCCCGAACAAGTGAACGAGGAAATTGCTCATCGCGCCGCGCAAATTTTTGTGCGCCAACGAATGGAAGATGAAAATGACTTGATTTCGCTGGTAATGGCGATCGTCACGGAGATGGAAGCATTTGATTTTTCCAACAGCTTTTATGGGCAATTTGCCATCGCCAATGCGGTTAGCGACCTATTACTGGATAGTTTGGGCATCGATCGCTGCTGCGGACAGTAATGGCAGATTAAGATAATTAAAGACAACTTATTTACAGGCAATCCATGACGGCCACTTTGTTCACGCCTTCCGCGTCCAGGCTTAACGCACCAACGATTCATCGCCTTGCCAACGGGCTGACCATCATCGCCGAACAGATGCCGATCGAAGCTGTCAATTTGAATATCTGGCTGAATGTGGGGTCAGCGATCGAGGCCGATGCGATTAACGGCATGGCGCACTTTTTAGAACATATGGTGTTCAAAGGAACCTCCAGCTTGCAGAGTGGCGAGTTTGAGCGGCTGATTGAACAACGTGGCGCGACCACCAATGCGGCTACCAGTCAGGATTACACCCACTACTACATCACCACTGCGCCCAAAGACTTTGCCGAACTGGCCCCCCTGCAACTGGACGTAGTCCTAAACCCTGCGATTCCTGATGATGGGTTTGAACGGGAACGGCACGTCGTGTTGGAAGAAATTCGGCGATCGCAGGACAACCCCCGCCGCCGCATCTACCAGCACTCCACCGAAATCACATTCGAGCAATTACCCTACCGGCGTCAGGTTTTAGGGCCTGCTGCTGTGATCGAAAATCTCACCTCCCAGCAAATGCGCGCCTTTCACGCCCACTGGTATCAGCCGCGATCGATGACTGCCGCAGTTGTGGGCAATTTACCTGTAGATGAACTCATCCGGATTGTGGAAACGAGTTTTCAGGCAATCGACGACAAAGAGCAGCAGGCAGCAGGCAGCCCCACCCACCCACCCACTCACTCACCCACCCCAATTCTTCCCGAACCAGCCTTCACGCAAATCGTGCGCCGGGATGTCACCGACGACACCTTGCAGCAGGCTCGGCTAGTCATGACTTGGCGCGTACCGGGGTTAAATCATCTGGATGAAACCTATGCGCTGGATGTGTTGGCGGCGGTGCTGGGGCGCGGTCGCACGTCTCGCTTAGTGCGCGATTTGCGCGAAGAACGGGGGCTGGTGTCCAGCATTTCCGCCAGCAACATTACCTATCAGCATCAAGGAGCCTTTTACATTTCAGCCCAACTCCCTGAGGCTAATTTAGCGACCGTAGAGCAGGCGATCGCGAACCATATTCGCCAGTTGCAACACGATTTGATTACGGAATTCGAGATTGCCAAAGTTCGGACTCGCACCGCCAATAACTTTGTCTTTGGCAATGAAACCCCCAGCGATCGAGCAGGGTTGTACGGCTACTATCACTCCCTCTTGGGCGACCTCAATCCGGCAATGCATTACCCCGATTACATTCAAGCGCTCACCGTGGAAGACATTCGAGCAGCCGCTCAGAAATATCTGTCGCCCAGCGCCTATGGGATTGTGGCGATTCATCCTCGATAGAGGAGAAGACCCCGTTACCGGAACTGTAACCACCCCGTTGCGTCATCCTGAGCATGGCAGGCTGATGATGTAGAGCATTGGTAATTAGTTTTCGGTTTCGAGGAGTGCCACGATGAGACAATATGCACGGTTGAGATGGGGCGTACTGGCGGGTAGTAGTCTGCTCGTTTTGGGGTTGGTGAGCTGGGTGCGGTTTGCCCACCTCGAGTCTGCGTGGGCGAAGTCAACGGGTGAGAAGATCCGCCCTAATCTGGTAGAACAGTCAATTCCTAACACCCAAGCTCAGCTTCAAGTTCCTCAAATGACTCAGCGTTCCGCTTCAATCAATCCGCAATTGGTAAGTGCCAATACTCGCTTTGGGTTCAAGTTATTTGCGGCGATCGCTAACCAACAACCCAACCGCAATGTGTTTGTGTCCCCGTCCAGTGTCGCGATCGCCCTGGCTATGGTTTACAACGGTGCCAACGGGGAAACCCAACAAGGCATGGCGCGGGCACTGGAAATTCAGGGGATGAGTTTGCCCACCTTGAATCAGGCCAATGCCGATCTCAAAGCTTTATTGGAAAACCCCGATCCAAAAGTGCAACTGGCGATCGCAAATTCTCTTTGGGCGCGGCAGGGGGTGCCCTTCAAGCCAGACTTTATGCAGCGAAATCAGCAGTTTTACCAGGCGCAAGTCACAGAATTGAACTTTGCTGACCCGCGATCGGTACCCACCATCAACAATTGGGTCAATCAAAACACCCGTGGCAAAATTACCGAGATTGTCGACAAACTTGAACCCGATGATGTCATGGTTCTCATCAACGCCATCTACTTCAAGGGCAATTGGAGCCGCCAGTTTGACAAGCAAACGACCAGAACCGCACCCTTCTACCTGGCCAGCGGTAACACCAAAAATCATCCCTTCATGACGCAACAGGGCGAGTACCGCTACCTGGAAAATCCGCTGTTTCAGGGGGTGATGTTGCCCTATGGCGATGGACGCCGGATGAGCATGGTCATCTTATTACCCAGGAAAAACTCCAGTCTGAGCGAACTTCAGCGCAACTTGACCGCCGAAAACTGGGAGCAATGGATGACCCAGTTTCGCAATCGCCAGGGGGAAATTCAAATTCCGCGCTACAAGCTGGAGTACGAAACGGAACTCAGTCAAATCTTGTCCAACATGGGTATGGCGAAGGCATTCAGCAGACAAGCAAATTTTGCCGGAATTAGTGAAATTCCGACTCAAATTAGCGAGGTGAAACACAAAACTTTTGTAGAAGTGAACGAAGAAGGAACGGAAGCTGCCGCTGTCACATCGATCGGGATTCGTGCAACATCTGCGATGCCAGCCGATGAGCCATTCCAGTTCAAGGCCGATCGCCCCTTTTTCACCGCCATTCGTGATCATCAAACGGGTTCTGTACTGTTTATGGGGGCAATCGTAGAGCCGCGTTAATTACATACCAGGATTAGTCTACCGTTCTCATTTTTTCCAGTTCTGCCCGAATTGCAGCAATTTGGGCCGTGAGTTCCTGTAACTCAATCTGAACATTAGGCGGCGCAGTGGGAGCTTCCACAGTCGCAGTGTTACTACTGGTTGGATATTCAGAAGCAGCATTGCGCTGATTAAACAAATTGTTTACAAAGGCGCGCGCTTCTTGCTCAGTGACTTCTCCTTTGCTCTCCCATTCTTCAGATAATTTGCTCCACTCTTGTCTAAGTTTGGTCAGGTTTTCATCCCGTCTCGTTGGATCTTGCAAAACCTCAATCAGGGATGTGGTCGCTCCCAGCGTAACCCGCACGCTCGTTTGCAACAACTGAATCAGGGAATCGGAGTTCATGTTCAAGCTCCTCTGTAACTGTAAATGGGTAGACCGTTGAGCAAATATACCTGAGACAACGATGAACAAGCCGTATGGCATCCATCAGAATGCCTTGATTCTACTGCATGTCTCAAACGATCGCAGACAACGAATGAGCAATCGATTCATTCCATAAATTGAAATGGACACAACTGGACTCGAACCAGTGACCCCTACGATGTCAACGTAGTGCTCTAACCAACTGAGCTATGCGTCCGTGACGATTCACTAGAATAGCACAGGTTCAACCAAATTGGCGATCGTATTTGCTTTGTGACGGGCTTCTACCTCAAATGGGTAATCTTTGAAATCATTTCGGGAACGGCTTGCATCCCGCTTGGAGCCTTCTTCATTCGCGTGTTCCAGTCTTGAATCGGGTGATTTGCCATGACGATCGAAGAAGCCCTGACTGTCCTTGATAACGTGTTGGGTCAGATGACGCTGAATGATGTGCAAGAGCTGGTGTTTCGTCATGCCTGGGAGGATTGGACCTACGAGCAAATTGCTGAACAGTTTGGCTACACCACAGATTATGTTCGCAATGTCGGTTCGCATCTCTGGTCGGCGTTGTCTGAACTGTTAGGTGTGCGGATCGGGAAGAAAAATTTGCAATCTGCCGTACGCCGCTGGGCACAGCAGCACGATCGTTTACCGCCACCGCCCACCCCCAAAATTGCAACCCAAAACGTTCATCTTGATTTAAGCGAAGCCCCAGACATCGATCGTTTTATCGGACGCAGTGAAGCGTTAGCAACCTTGAGCCGCTGGATTGAGGTTGACCGCTGCCGCTTAGTTGCGGTGTTGGGTATGGGTGGCATGGGGAAAACGGCTCTGGCGGCTAAACTGGTGCATCAGATTGTGGCTCAATTTGATGTCGTAATTTGGCGATCGTTGCGCAACGCCCCACCTGTGGATGAATTGCTGGCCAGCGTGATCCAATTCTTGCCCAATGGGCAGACGGCAAGTGCAGAACTGGCCCTCGATCGCAGGGGCAAAATTCAGCAGTTGATCGAGCAATTGAGACAACACCGTTGTTTGATCATCCTGGACAATGCTGAATCGGTTCTGCCGTGTCATGCGTCCCTGACCGAGGCAGAACACGGGGGCTACATTGAATTACTCAATGCGTTGAGCGACTTTGCCCACCAAAGTTGTATGCTGCTGACCAGTCGCGAGAAGCCCGATGTGATTGCCTGGAGAGAAGGCATAACGTTACCTGTGCGATCGCTGCAACTGGAGGGATTGCAGCCTGAGGACGTGAAGGCTCTGTTCGCGGCCAAAGCTACATTTGTGGGAACTGAAGCCGACTGGCACCGCCTGGTTCAACACTATGCTGGCAACGTACTGGCTCTCAAGATGGTCGCGGCGGCGATCGAGGATTTATTTAACAGTAATATTTCCGACTTTTTGCACATCCTGGGCACGCTGATTTTTGATGACATCCGAGATCTACTCGATCGCCAATTTGAGCGACTTTCACCGGTTGAGCAAGAGGTTATGTTCTGGCTGGCGATTCATCGAGAAGTGACCTCTTTCACCGAACTGCGGGATGATCTCCTCAGCCCCATGTCACGCCAAGCTTTACCTGGTGTGTTGCGATCGCTCAAGCATCGATTCTTGATTGACACAACGCCCCACGGCTTCACCCAACAGCCCGTGGTCATGGAATACGTCACAAACCGGTTGATTGAGCAAGTGAGCCGCGAAATCGGGCAACAGGCAGCGGCTAGAGAGGCGCAGGAGAAAGCGGGCAATCTCCTCTTCCAAACCCATGCGTTGTATAAAGCTACGGCAAAAGACTACATTCGTGAGAGTCAGGCGCGGCTGATTTTAGCTCCTCTGGTTGAGCGCCTGTTGGCAGCGTTGCGATCGCCCCAGCTACTTGAAGAACATTGCCGCAGTCTCTTAGCCGAATTGTGGTTTATGCCAACCTCTTTGCCTGGATATGCCGCAGGGAATTTGATCAACCTGTTGCAGCATTTGGGAGCCGATTTAACCGGGCTGGATCTTTCAAACTTAACGGTCCGTCAGGCCCAGTTTCAAGAAACAGACCTACATGCCGTCAACTTAGAAAGGGCCACGCTAATTCAAACGGTGTTTCTGGAATCGTTGGGAGCGGTTTGGTCTGTCGCTTTTAGCCCCAATGGAGCCTTGCTTGCAGCCAGTGATGCGGCTGGATGTATCCACGTCTGGCGAGTTGCCGACTGTCAAAAAGTCATGACCTGTCAGGGACATCATAATTGGGTCTGCACGATCGCCTTCAGCCCCGACAGCCAGCAATTGGCCAGCGGCAGTGCCGACCATTTGGTGAAACTGTGGGATGTGGCTACAGGACACTGTGTTCAGACGTTTCATGGGCATACCGAATGGGTCCTTGCCGTGGCCTTTAGTGCGAGTGGCGGGTTGGCCAGCAGCAGTGTCGATCGCACCATCAAACTCTGGAATATTGAAACAGGTGACTGTTGGCAGACATTTGAAGGTCATACCAATTGGGTTGGGGCGATCGCCTTTAATCCAGATGGGCGCTTTTTGGTGAGTGGCAGTGACGATACAACCTTGAAAGTCTGGGAGGTGGAAACGAGCACCTGTTTACACACGCTACCGGGTCATCGCCGCCCTGTGCGCTCGGTGGCTTTTAGTCCAAATGGTCAGGAGATCGCCAGTGGCAGCAGCGATCGCACAATTCGCCTCTGGGATGTGGCCACAGGACAATGCCACCGCACCTTAACCGAACAACCTAAACCCGTGCGATCGCTGGCTTACTTACCACCTCCGAACACAGATACTCCTGCCAATCGTTTGATTACGGGGACCGAAGATGGTGGCCTGAAACTATGGGACAGCCAGACGGGCGATTGTTTAAGAGTTCTGACAGGGCACACAGGCCATGTGCGATCGATCGCTGTGCATCCCTCCGGCCAACTGATTGCGAGCGGTAGTGCCGATCAAACAGTGAAGCTGTGGCATGCTGATACGGGAGATTGCATTAGAACCTTACGGGGTTACACTAACTTTGTGCTCTCGGTGGCCTGTACCTCAAACTATTCTTCTACGCTAGAATACGCTCCATTGATTGCCAGTGGTTGTAGCGATCGCTCCGTGCGGCTCTGGAATTTGCACACGGGTGAATGCCTACAAACCTTAAAAGGGCATACCAACGATGTATGGGGCGTTGTTTTCCTGCCACCGCATGCCGCCACGGGGTCGCGCTTACTAGCAAGTTGCAGCACTGATCAAACCATTCGGCTTTGGGACGGAGCAACGGGGACCTGTCTTCAGATCTTGAAAGGGCACAGTGATTGGATTCACGCGATCGCGCCCAGCCCAGACGGAACCACCCTAGTCAGTGCTAGTTCCGATCAAACCGTGCGCTTGTGGGATGTCCGAACTGGAAACTGTATCCGGACGATAAAAGCACACGCAAGTCATATCTGGTCAGTTGCTTTCAGTCCGGTGGGGAATTTATTCGCCAGCAGCAGTGATGATCAAACGGTGAAGTTGTGGGATGCCCACACTGGGGAATGCATTCAAATACTGAACGGTCATACCCGGCTGGTGCAAGCCGTTGCCTTTAGCCCTGACGGCAATTGGTTAGCCAGTGCCAGCAGCGACCAGACGATCGCGCTGTGGGAGGTGCATACCGGGCGGTGCTTGAGAACGTTGATCAATGAGGCCGATCATGTGCGAGCGATCGCCTTCAGCCCCCTGCAGTCCCCCTTCGTTCAACATTCTGATCAGTTGTTACTCTGCAGCTACGCCGGAAATATTGTCAAAGTCTGGAACGCCCACACGGGTGAGTTATTGCATCAACTGGCAGGACACTCCAGCCGCATCTGGTCTGTGGCCTTTAGTCCCGACGGGTTGACCCTTATCAGCGGGAGTGAAGACGGGACGATACGGCTTTGGAATGTGGAGCTTGGGAAGTGCCTGCACACTTTGCGAATTCCCCGCCCCTATGAAGGCATGATCCTGACGGGCGTCCAAGGACTGACGGCAGCCCAAAAAAATACCCTCAAAACATTGGGGGCTGTGGATTGAATTGGGATAGCTCTACTCATCAAGGCCGGGACAAGTTGAGTCCTTGAAATGAGCGCTCACGCCGAAGTCAGCCTGCTACAGCAGAAGGCTGACCCGCTGGTTGATTCATCTACACCGCACTTAAGCAATCTTTCAAGGCATAGGCCACTTGTTCCTGTTGGTCGGCGGTGAGTTCGGGAAACATCGGTAAGGAAAGAACTTCACGGGAGGCGCGTTCTGCCTCTGGAAGTTGTCCGGGTTGGTAGCCGAGAGACTGATAAGCGGGTTGCAAATGCAATGCCAGTGGGTAGTACACCGCAGATAACACACCTTTTTCCTGAAGCTTGGCCCGGAGACGATCGCGTTGGGAATCAGCCGGATCAGCCGTTTGTTCCTGAACGCGGATGGTGTACTGATTCCAAACGCTTTTACCATTGGCGATCGATTGTGGCAGGGTGAGACCGGGAATGGGGCTGAGTAATTGCTGATAGCGATCGGCAATGTCCTGGCGTTGCTGGTTCCAGGTGTCGAGATGAGTTAGTTTGACCTGGAGAATGGCGGCCTGAATCGCATCTAGACGACTGTTGACTCCCAATTCTTCGTAGTAGTAAGCGCCCCGACGTCCGTGGTCACGCAGGCGGCGCAGGCGATCGTGCAAGGCCACGTCGTTGGTGGTGATTGACCCACCATCCCCACAAGCCCCCAAGTTTTTGGTGGGATAGTAGCTGAAACAACCAATATGACCGATGCTACCGACTTTTTGCCCCGCCCACTCCGCTCCCGTTGCCTGGGCACAGTCTTCAATCACGAAAAGGTTTCTGGCTTGAGCGATCGTCATCAAGCGTGTCATATCTACAGGCGCACCAAACAGATGCACAGGAATTACAGCGCGGGTGCGATCGGTAATAGCGGCTGCAACTGCGGCCAGATTCAAATTAAACGTGTCTGCTTCAATATCGACAAAGACAGGAGTGGCACCAACTGCACTAATAACTTCTGCCGTTGCCACAAAGGTAAAAGGAGTCGTAATGACTTCATCTCCCGCACCAACGCCCAATGCTCTTAACGTTAAATAAAGTGCGTCTGTGCCAGAATTACAAGCGATGCAATGATTGGTGCCAATATATCGGGCAAACTGCTCCTCAAATTGCTCAACCCATGCACCGCCAATATATTTACCAGAGGCTAGAACCTGAAGCGCGGCAGAATTGACCGCCTCTCCAATCAGTTTGTATTGCTCAGATAGATCAAACGGAGGAATTTTGTTCACTCAACCGACACCGTAAGTATTAATCACTAATAGACCAGATTATGCCCGGAAATGGAATCTTTTGGGAGAGTTTCGATCCTGAAGACTGGGGAATTGTGTAATTTGTTTCAGATGGAAGTGGGTGGGGGCGTGAGTAACCGGGTGGGCGATGAAGGCAGCGATCGAAATTGCTTTCACCGACCCACCTAGCCACCGACCCATTCCCTCTATGATCAAAAAACTGATACTCCAAGGATTCAAAGCATGGATTCTCCACTGCAACTGGTGTGGGCACTGGGACTGATGGCGATCGCGATCGCGCTTTCGGCATGGCAACGGTTGGGACTGGAGTGGAGTTTGGCGCTAGCGACGGGGCGAACGGTGCTGCAATTGCTGGTCGTGGGCTATGTGCTGGCGGCGGTGTTTGCGTTCAAAAGTCCGTGGTTGGTGCTGGGATTGCTGGCAATTATGCTGACAACAGCGACGATCGTAGCCCGGAATCGGATTAGCCAGAAGGTGCCAAATTTGTTTGCGATCGTGGGCGGCGCAATGGCGATCGGTACCTTGTTGACGCTGGTTTACACGATGCTGTTTGTGATTCAGCCGCCCACCTGGTACGAACCACAATTTTTGATTCCACTGGCAGGGATTGTGTTAGGCAACGCGATGAATGGCGCGGCGCTGACGGGGGAACGCTTGGTCAGCACGCTGAATTCGAGTCAACTCGAAATTGAAACCCATCTCAGTTTGGGAGCCACGCCGCAACAAGCGGTTTCCCGCTATCGCCAAGAGGCAATTCGCGCTGGATTAATTCCCACGATTAACACAATGATGGTAGTCGGACTCGTCACCCTTCCCGGCATCATGACGGGACAGTTATTGAGCGGTGTTGATCCACTCGTGGCGACTTCTTACCAAATGGTGATTATGTTCATGCTGGCATTTACTACTCTCGTGACTACGTTGCTCGTCACAATCGGCATCTGTCGGCAGTACTTTAACCCAGCGGGACAGTTGACAACGTGGTGAGGGGATTTCTAGAAAACAAAACCCCTGTACGGGCAGGTTTAGCCCAGGATGATCGACTGATCGCAAAGACTTTAGCGAAACCTGCCCCAGCCACAAGGAGATATTTCTTCTTGGAAATCGCCTGAATAGCACAAGATAAATATTACTTTCACTAAGATTTTGATTACCACAAGCGTTGAATTGGATAAACATCTAATTGCTGATCCAAGCTGACAAGGGTTAAGTGATGAGTAATCGCTTGAGCAACAAGCATTCGATCGAAGGGATCTCGATGATGGAGGGGTAATCTTAAGTATTCCTCCAAATCTGACATTGTTAGGGGTAGAATTTCAATTCCAAGTTGCGGGAAGATTGCTTGAAGTTCGGGAAATGGATATTGAATCTCCAGTTTGCCGATTTGCACTTTGATAACAATTTCCCAAAGGCTGGCAATGCTAATACAAACAACCTCGGACATTTCAATTTGGTCTTTGATTGCAACGGGAAGACGAGGATCGTCATTAAGAAACCATAGGAGCGTATGAGTATCTAGCAACATGGACTTACATATACTCAGCGAAATCTTCTAAGGGTTCATCAAAATTAGTCGCCATCCAAATCTTGCCTTTCAAAGCTCCTGCTGTGCGCTTTTTGGAGTGTGCCTCTTGAGGAGCTTGAGATTGAATATATTTTTGCGCTAAATACTCAGCGTAGTTTAAAACCTCCTGTTGAAGAGGTTCTGGTAATTTTGCCAATGTATTGAGTAGGGCAGATGAAAGCATCTGTTAGTCTCCTGAGTTTAGGTTAGATAACCCACTTTATTGATGATATCACTTGCGTTTTCAGTAGCGGCAGTGACGATCGCCTCTCACTGGATTAGTCAGTTAAACCGAAGTCCTGGATTGCAACTTGGGCATGACTTGCTGGAAACTCGTGCCAAGAACACATTGAAGGAAGGCAGTACAATGGGGCTAGATCAGCCGACAAAGTATCAGCATCCTTGCTATTGGGCTGGCTTTACACTCACCGGGCAGGGCTAACCCATGAACTTCCCAAAAACTGTGATTAATCTGGAGGCGCTGTTATATGCGCTGACCCAACAGGAGGAACCGTTGCCAGCAGATTTGCAGGGATCGCTCCAGGACGTTGGGCAAGATTTACGCCAGAACGATCCAGACAGTGCCTGTCGATTACGGGAATTGATCAGGCAGTACCCGCCTTTGGAAGCGGCGTATCAAGCAGCTTTGGAGAAATGGGATCAGGAATATACAACTCAAGAACGGGCAAAAAGTTTGAATCCAACGTTTCCAACTTCGAGTAATTTGGATTGGTTATTTATTCACAAAGTCACACCAACTACTGACTGGGTTGCAACAACAAAACACTTAACTCAGCGACAAAACTCATCAGTGGAAAAAACTGAATTTTGGGATAAAACCGATCGCATCGCGATCATGATTGCGGGTGGCGTGGCACTGGGTAGCGCGATCGCCCAACTGCCTGGAGCCGTGATTGGTGGTATTTCTGCTGCGATGTACGGGTGGTATATTAGCTTTGCCAAAAATAAATCAGTCCGCAATTCCTAGATGAACCTCAATTTTCTTTATATCTGGCTAGGAGGGATGCTAGGCGTTACCATCGTGTCTCCTTTAGTCAGAAAAATGCGCGGTCGAAGATTAGCAGCAACCCAAGACTTTATCGTTGCAGGATTTGCTTTAGGGAGTGCGATCGCGCTTTTTAGAGTCCTCATTAAGGTGATTACAGATCAAACGCTTCAGGCTGATTTGGAATGGGATGGTACGGTTGCAATCTGCATCAGTGCGGGCTTGGGTATTTTTCTTTCGCTTAAAGAAGTTGTGAAGTTGTTTTGATTTCTGAATAGCATTAGCAGTAGCTAAAAGAAATGTTGCCTAATATCGATCGCTCCAGTACAAAGAAGATCCAGGCAGGGTAGCGGGGAGAGAGCGAGTTTCTTCGTCGAGGGCGCGGACGAGTTTGTTGTAGATTTCTTCGGCTTGTTGAGGCGAGTTGCCGATGCTGGTGAGTCCGAGTTTGCCAAATTCGGAGAGGCAGCCGATCAGGTGAAAGACGGTGCCGGTTTCAGTGCCGGTGTCGAAGTGGAGTTGGTGCTGGGCGATGATGTCCATCAGATCGTTGGGGAGCAAGCCGCGATACTGGTCTTTCTGCAAGTTGTCGGTGGCCATGTAGTATTTGGCGCGTCCTTGCTGGCTGTAGAATAAGCCGCTGCTCAGGTCGTAGCGCCCATTCGTGAGAAATTTCAGGGTCATGAAGGGGTGGGTGGTGCCGCCTTTGCGGAGGTTGATTTCGATCGCCTGGATGTCCCACTCTGGCTTACCGGGTTGATTCGGTTGGTGGACGGCAACAAAGTCTACGCCAAACCGTTCGATCGCGCCTTTTTCTGCCAGGTTGCGCCCAATTTTGAGTCCGAGTTCTTGGAGTTGGAGGCGATAGGTTTCATCGGCAGGGAAACGGCAACCGAGGTAAATTTGGCCGCTGGGTCCACCTAAGATTTGATCGTGGGTCGAGATAATTTCGACTTCACCAACGGGGGTAATGCGTCCTTGCACACTGGGCGATCGCTTTTCGCCTTCTAAAAACAGTTCGACGATCGCGCCGAGTTCGGGGATGCGGCTACCGAAGTTTTGCCAGGTTTCGCCTTTGGCTTCAAATCGCATACAGGCAAACTGTTCTTTCAAGGCATCGATGCGGGCTGAGTGGGAGGCGTGGCCAGGGGCGACTTCTTGAATGCTGCGTAAATCGAGCAAAGCGTTGCCTTCACCGGAAAAGCCTTCGTTCAGCTTCACGACCATGCGTTTCATTTGGGGTTGACGTTCCCACAAATCAGCGGCGGCGTTGGCCAGGTCGTGTACTGACCAAACGGAGTCGCTGCCATCGGGGTGGGGCACGGTGGCTTCAGCAAAAATCTGGCGACTGCCGCCTTTGGTGCCCCAATTCAGTAGTGCCGGATCGAGGGCGAAGAGGGGAATGCCGGTTTTGATCGAGAGTTCGCGTTCGGCGGGGGTGGAGTTGTAGCAGATCATGAAGCTGCGATCGGGGCGGACGGCATGACGAATGCGCTCAATCAAGCGGGGGCGATCGAGAATTTTTTGGCTGAGGGGGCTGAGGGAAGAATCGTAGGTGGAGAGCAGCAGTAGGCGATCGCGGGCATGGGAAAAGGGGATGCCAGGCAGCAGTTGCAGGTAGTAATCGATGACGCTGGGATGAAGTGGTTGAGAGGTGACATAAATTAAGCGAGTCCGAGGGTTGCGCAGGCGGATCAAGGAGAACAAGAGGCGTTCTTCGTAGTGGTGAAAGCCTGCAATTTTTTGTAGTTCTCGCTGATCCAGGCTAAGAGAAGGGACAACAACAATATCAGCATCGCTAGGATCAAAGTTGTCTGCTGATTCTACCGATCGCCACAAATCCCGCAACTGATGCTGCAAATTATCGAAAAACTGAATCACTTCGGTAGGGGAAATGGGAGTTTGAACCATGTCCGCGTCGACTCCAAACGTCAGATATCTCCACTCTGCCTTGAATTTGAAAAAAAAAGGCAACAAAAAGAACAAACGTAAACATCTGCCTGCAAGCCTGTGGCCCACTGCCTTCTACCTTCTGCCTGTGGCCTTCTGAGATGATCATCTGGCTGCCTCAAGATCTGAGGATCACCGCTGGTAGCTGCTGGATCACGCGCTGAAAAGGAGCCGCGTTATCTAACCCTTGCGCCAAAATGAGAGACCCTTGAATCGCAATCACCGCATCTTCTCCACGCTGATGCGCTAATGTTGTGGTTAGCCCAGCCTCTATTAATACCGTGGCGATCGCCTCAATCCACGCGGTGAGTAAGATTTTCACCTGCGCATGAAATACATCGCGGGCAGAACCCATCAGCAGAATTGCAAACAAACAGGGTTTTTGCCCCCCTTCGTAGAGTTCGTTCAAGCGATCGCACATTTGCTGCAATCGAGACGATGGTGTGCCCGTTTGACTAAGCACTTGCAAGATATTGCGTTCCAGCCACTGTTGCAGATAATCCAGCACCGCTTCCACCATTTCCTCTTTTCCGCCCGGAAAGTGATGATAGAGACTTGCTTTGCCTAGCCCAGTAGCTTCCGAAATTTTGCTTAAAGTGGCACCATCGTAGCCATATTGCCGAAATAAGCGTAACAAACAGGGAATATAAGCATCTCGGGGCATTAAAGAGAGCCAAAAATCAACAATTGACATTGTACCAAACATTCGGTACAGTCAGTTTATACCGAACGAACGGTACAGCGCTCCAAGCACCATGCTCTTGTTCCTTAAACTAATCCCAGGAGGGCGTAATGATTCAACTTTATGGACACGAGTTATCTGGTAATTGCTACAAAGTCAAACTATTTCTAGAACTACTTGGAACTGAATATGAATGGATTAAAGTAGATTTGCTAAAAGGATCTCATAAATCGCCAGAATACCTGGCTAAGAATCCCTTTGGTCAGGTGCCTACATTGATAGATGGAGCGGTTACCCTTGCAGACGCGCAAGCAATTTTAGTGTATTTAGCGCGACAGTATGGCGGAGATCACTGGTTGCCGGTTGAGGCGCTCCCTCTGGCTCAAGTTGTTCGATGGTTATCCACAACAGCCGGCGAAATTCGGCAGGGGCCTGAAACTGCTCGGCTTTATCACTTGTTTGGGATCAAAACAATTAGCATTGACCACGCTCGCCAAAAAGCTGAATATATTTTGACTCAGTTGAATCAACACTTGCACGATCGCCAATGGCTAGAGTTTGAGCGGCCCACGATCGCTGATATTGCGGTCTTTCCCTATGTTGCTCTAGCGCGAGATGGCCAGATCGATCTGGACGCATACCCATCTGTGTTGACTTGGCTCGATCGTATCCAGCAGTTACCTGGTTTTGTTGGCATGGCTGGCATTTCTATCTAAGTTCCAGACGATGGAATTGTGATTGAACGAGCAACTTTGTTTCAGGTGGAAGCCATCAGTGAAAATTGTCCCCAGCATATCCCTATTTGCTATGCCGAACACGAAGTCAATACCATGCTGGTTTCCTTAGCGATCGCACCGCCCAGTTAGAGCAACAATTACATTTATAGCTGTAGCCATGTGTAACGTGGCGAATTTCCAGCGTGAGCGTTCAGTCGAACGCAGTGAGTCAGAACGCCTACCCAGTATTGGCTCTTCAGCTTTCTCCATGTCCTAAGTGTTGACCAAAGCTATATTTCAGGAGAATTCAACCATGGAAATCAAACCTCCCTTACCTCCGTTCACGTTGGAAACCGCAAAAGCAAAGGTTCAAGCGGCAGAAGATGCCTGGAATACGCGCGATCCGGAGCGGGTTGCTCTGGCCTATACAGAAGATTCCGAGTGGCGCAACCGCGCAGAATTTTTGCATGGCCGCCCTGAGATTGTTGCGTTTCTGCACCGCAAATGGGCAAAGGAGTTGGACTATCGCTTAAAAAAAGAACTTTGGTGTTTTATGGATAATCGCATTGCAGTGCGATTTGAGTACGAGTGGCATGATGATTCTGGCTTTTGGTACCGCTCCTACGGGAATGAAAACTGGGAATTTGCCGAAAATGGTTTGATGCTGCGACGATTTGCCAGCATTAATGATGTGCCAATCGCGGAACACGATCGCAAGTTGCGTTGGAACCGCACTTGATTATTGGAGTTGTCGGCTAGTAGACGCATACCCAAATGAAAAAAATGTTGTGGTCTTGTTAATCAAGAGAATCTTGGGGAATTATAGGGGCACTGGTTTAGCCCAGGTTTTCACAGCGTGACTTCTATCTTTTAACGACAGCCTTCCCACACTCGCTCTCTTGAATGACGTGATCTGCCCCCGTATGCCTTCTCGGTATTCTCCACCTCAATCTAGGCTATCAACAACAACGGTTGCGAGCGAGGAACTGCAATCTTTCGCAGATGCGATCGCCCAGATTAAAGCGATAGCATTTGAGATCTTTGAGCATGAGATCGCTGAAAAGCAACTGTGCTATCACACCCATGAACACATCACAGGCGTGCAACGGCGGGCAAGCCAGATTTTTCGAGTGATTCGCCCTTATCTTGAAGCCACAGAGGATAGCGATCGCCTGGAACTCCTGCTGGATCTAGGTGCGGTTGCTCACGACATGATGCAAATTTTTGTACCGCAACGGGAACCGCATACTCCTCGACGCAGAGAAGCTGGAGTCAGTGAAATTGCAACGATTGAAAAGTTGTTGGAACTGATTCATGCACTCAATCAGCATCATTCAAATCAATCTGCTCAGTTTTTAGACAGTGATTTGCAAATCATTCGAGACGCGATCGCGGCAACAATTTGTGATTATGATCCGCTCGAGCAAGCTATCTTTCAACCAGCTTTGTATCAGCGACAGCCAATTTCAATCGTCGCCAGAGTTTTAGCGTTGGCCGATATCGGCGCTTTAGGGATGGAAGGGATAGAGGCTTATAACACGGAGGGCAGCTTACTGTTTCTTGAAGAGAATCTGGATGTACGATCGCTCATTGCCCAAAACAAACTTGCAAGCTATTTAGAGAATCACGCTGCTGTTCAAGAAAATGTGCGACAACGTCTCCTAAAACGAGCAAGGTTTCAAGTGAGCTTTGCAAAATCGAGGTTAAAACGTCTGCCTCAGGAACTAGAGAGACTTCCACTAGAGGCTAATTCAGTGCTGCTCCAGCAAGTATTTCAGTATCTAACGCCTGCAACGATCAAAGAAATCGAATCATCTACTCCAATCTCGGAAGAAACCTCGCTTGAAGCTTTAATCAACTTCTTTCGACTCAATCAATTTATTTCAGAAATATAGCGTTGGTCAAAACAATTAGGACAAGTTGAATTGCTGCAGAGCCGGTTCTGACTCGCCACTCACGCTACACAGGACAACGACCATAACACTCAGAGAATCCTGGATTAAAGCTGTGAGTGTTTATCTTAGGCAGGGAACCCTATAAGTATCTAATTTGATTTGTGATTCCTTTAGTAATGATGAGTAGATACAACGATGTTAATGTTGGTTTTCTACGTGGGTAAGAACTTATATGCGATCGAGAGTTCTCGTGTTGTCGAAGTAATTCCGCGAGTATCCTACCGCGAAGTCCATCATGTCCCCGATCATGTTGTCGGTGTGTTTAACTATCGTGGTTCTATTGTTCCAGTCATTGATCTGTGTCGCTTAATTCGCGGCACTCCCAGCAAAGGCTACTTGAGTACTCGCGTGATGATGGTGAATTACCAGCGACCCGATCACACCCTTTGCTACATCGGTTTGATGGCGGAGCGCGTAATCGAGACTTTAGATAAACCAGAGGCAGAATTTAGAGATGCGGGGATTCAAGCAAATGCAGCACCCTATTTGGGTGGAATCATCACAGATAAGAAGGGCATGATCCAACGAATTCGGCTAGAACAACTCTTTTCAGATGTGCAACACGTCAACTTGTTAAGTGCAGGAGGGTAAATCTGAAATGTCTCAAGCCGCGATCGCAAACTTACTCAGTCAACGAGTGGGCTTTGATGCCAAAATTATCGGCGATCGCAAAATTGCCAGAGCGATCGAGCATCGTCGTGCTGTGTGTCATGTCACCGATACAGATGCTTACCTGAAAGCCTTACGATCGTCGTCTCAGGAATTTGACCAACTGGTAGAACAGATTGTTGTGCCGGAAACCTGGTTCTTCCGCGATCGCAAACCGTTTGATTTTCTAGTTAATTTTGTGCGGTCTGAATGGCTGTTGAAATCAGGTACAACGAAACTGCGCGTGTTGAGTGTACCCTGTTCTACGGGTGAGGAACCTTACTCGATCGCGATCGCTTTATTAGAAGCCGGTTTATCGACAAAGCGCTTCAGTGTGGATGCGATCGATATTAGTCAACAGGCATTAGCAAAAGCACAGCAAGCGACTTATGGAAAGAACTCATTTCGCGGCGAAGATTGGGTCGAGCGCAGTCGCTATTTCCAGCCCGTTGGGGATAAGTTTGCAGTTTGTTCATTTGTGCGCGATGCCGTCCACTTTCGGCAGGGGAATGCATTGAATGATCTAGGCTCTATTCAGTCGAAGTACGATATTATTTTTTGTCGTAATCTACTCATTTATCTAGAAGATTCTGCTTGTCAACAGGTTCTTCACTCATTACATCATTTACTTTCTCCTCAAGGTTTACTCTTTGTTGGTGCGTCTGAAACTGCAAAAGTACCTAGCGATCGCTTTTCCTATTTACGTCAATCGTTTACATTCGCCTATCATAAGATTGATGCAGCTTTGCCACAACCAGTTGTATCAACACCATTAAACAACAGTCTAGAGCACACCAAAACTAAAGTAGTTACTTCTCAAATCTCTGCTCAGTTCAAACAATCATCGAATCATTCAATACTGCTCGACACCAATCAGCATTCTACTAAACCACTGGAATCATGGACAGGTGTTCCATCATCTCCTAGTACATCATCAAAACTGAACCTGCAACAAGCAAAGCAATTAGCTGATGCCGGACACTTAGAGGCGGGAATTGATTATTGCAAAACTTATTTAGAACATTACCCTACGGATGTAGAGGCTTACGCATTACTGGGCACGCTATATCAGGCGACAGCCGATTCTAATCAAGCTGAACGCTACTTTCAAAAAGCACTTTATCTGCATCCCAATCATTACGAAACATTAGTCCATCTTGCATTGCTTAAAGAAGCACGGGGCGATGCGATCGGCGCAAAACGACTACATCAACGCATTCAAAAACAACACACCAGCTAATCGTCTACACACCAAAACAGGTAACACACTATGGTCGGCAATGTACTCAAAGATCAATCATTACAAGGACGCATCATGTCTGCCTTTTTATTCATGGGCGGACTGGTTTTCGTCGTGGGCGGTGTTGGTTTAGTCTCAACTTTTCGCCTCGGCAGTAATATTGATACATTAGGCAACAATAGTTTGCCAAGCTTGGTGGGATTGTGGAAGGTCAATGAAGGTCAGACCCAGATAGAATCGTCCGAGCGTGCACTTTTAATTGCAGGATTAACGGCTCAGGAGCGACAGGCTGAACTCACTCGCATCAAATCTGCTTGGGAGCAGATTGATAACGGATTTAAACAGTACGAAACAACTCCTCGCACCCCGGAAGAGGACCGCAACTATAAAAAGCTGTTGGACAACTGGAATAAATGGAAGAGCGACCATGAAACATTTCTTAAACTCAATCAGCAATTTGATAGTTTAGGCGTTTTCAATCCCTATGCTCGCTTGGTAGAGGCTCAAAGGCAGGAACGAGGTGATGCGGCAACTATCGCAACGACAAGAAAAGCAGCAGCACTTCTCGATCAAATGCGTGAGCGCATCAAGACCAATCGAGTTAGCTTTGATGCCGCTACTACGGCAATTCTAGATTCACTAAAGATTAACGAAGATGTGGCAGAAGAGTCGAAAAAAGCAGCAACTCAAAATGCTGGTTTCTCGCAGCTTTTGACTACGTTAGCAATGGTTTTAGGACCTGCTGCTGCGATTGCGTTTGGTCTTTTTCTAAGCCGTGCTCTGGCTCGGCAAATTCAAAAATCTGTGGTGCAAATTACAACATCCGCTACTCAAATTGCAGCATCGGGTAAACAGTTAGAAGCAACGGTTGCGGAACAACTTGCTTCGACCAATGAAGTCACTGCAACAGCTCATCAAATTGCTGCCACTTCTCGTAATTTAACTCAAACAATGGATCACGTTGCAGGGATGGCACAGGCAACTGCTCATGCCGCGAATGATAGTCAGGATGAGCTAACTGAAATGGAAGGAGTGATGCGGCAATTGTCTGATGCCACGACTTCTATTTCATCTAAATTAGGCGTGATGAATAGTAAGGCAAGCAACATTAATAATGTGGTTGTCACCATTACTAAAGTGGCGGATCAAACCAGTATTTTGTCTCTTAACGCAGCGATCGAGGCGGAAAAAGCAGGCGAATACGGAGCCGGATTTGCAGTTGTTGCGCGGGAAATTCGTCGCCTAGCGAATCAAACAGCCGTTGCCACCTTAGAAATTGAACAGATTGTCAAAGATATGCAGTCTGCGGTTACGGTTGGCGTCATGGAAATGGATAAGTTCAACCGATCGGTGAGTGATAGTGTCGATCGGGTTAGCAAGATTAGCCACCAAATTGGCGACGTGATTAGCAAAGTTCAGAGCCTCCCTCCGCGCTTTGCCGAAGTGGGCCATAGCATGGAAGAACAGTCTGAAGGTGCCCAACAAATCAGTGAAGCAATGGGACAATTGAGTCAGGCTTCCGAACAAACAGCCGATGCCCTGCGAGAAACCAACAACGCTTTAGAGCAACTGAATGATGCAGCGCGGGGATTGCAAGCATCGATTACCCGGAAATAGAGAATGGGGCGTAGGGATAAGGAACTGTTAGCTCAGCATGGATGACTACTTGATTGAGCATTTAGATTGAAGCCAATGACCAATGACCAATGACTAGTGGCCAATGACCAACACTGAACCCCTCACAATTGATCATCCCATCCTGCATGATTGCTGGAATCAGATTGGGGTGATGGGCGATCGCTCTTGTGGTGAACTCAAAGCGGTAATTCATTGCCATGATTGCCCCATATATGCGGCGGTCGGGGATAGTTTGCTAGAACGAGAGCCACCCTCGAATTACATTGATGAGTGGATTGGAATTCTGGCGGAAACAACCACAGAGACGGAAGAATCCGAGAGCAATGTCGCACTTGTCTTAGCTGAAGAAGCCATCTCAATTATGATCTTTCGATTGGGAAATCAAAAGCTGGCAATGCCTGTGCGAATTCTGCAAGAAGTCACCCATCCCTGTTTAATTCAGCCCTTGCCTCACCGCAGCAATAATCTCTTTCTCGGTTTAGTCAATATTCGGGGAGAAACTCTGCTCTGTGCCTCCCTCAGTAACCTACTCAATCTGGAAACCGCAGAAGAAGTAACAGCGCCTTCTCAACCCGAAAATACGAAACGGATGATGGTTGCAGGTCAACGGGAAGAGAAGTGGGTATTTCCGGTTGATGAAGTGTATGGCACTTATCGGTTCCATTTAAGTGAGTTACACGATGCACCTGTGGTCATCACCAAAGCGGCGGAAGCATATACTCAGGGAGTGATCCACTGGGATGGTGAAAAAGTGAATTACCTAGATTCTGAACTGCTGTTTTACACCCTTAATCACAAAATTTTGTAGGAATGGAGTCCATATGAGCGAGCACTCCAAGCTAGATTTATTCCACCGCGAGGTCGATACTCAGGTTGCCGTTCTGAGGCAAATTTTACCTGTAATTAAGACACAAGCAGCGGTGACAGAACTTGATCAGGCAGTGCGATCGACTCACTCGCTCTGGGGCACCGCAAGCTTAGTCGAACTCGATGCGGCAGCTAACCTAGCACAGACAATGAAAGAGTGCTTTGCTGCGGCTGCAAGTAAGACTGCAACGCTGGGAGATGAGCAAGTTGATGTCTTGCTGCATGCGACTGATTTGCTCCTGGGGATGAGTCGGGTAGCCGATAGTGATTTAGAAAAATGGCTGTCTGAACACTCCTGGGATGTAGCAACGACCCAAAAAACGATCGCAATGATTGCGACTTCTGCGGCTTCTCCGAACAGCCCTCACTCTAGCCCTCCCCCACAGGAGAGGGAACAAAGCCAGATTGCCCCCCCTCCCCCGTTGGGAGAGGGGATGGGGGAGAGGGCGGAGCTATTGATCGCACCTCCATTGATCGCACCTCCACTGACTGATTCCCTTTCTTCTAATTCCATTTCTTCTAACCTCGCTCCTGTTTTGACCAATGATGATGGTTCCATGATGGATCTGTTTCGCTTAGAAGCAGAAGCACAAGTTGCCATCCTAAATGATGGATTGCTGGCATTAGAGAGTAGTGCCCACTCTGGACAAGCCCTTGAAACACTGATGCGGGCAGCTCATTCGATTAAAGGCTCTGCCCGGATCGTGGCATTAGATGCAGTCGTAAATCTGGCGCACGTCATGGAGGATTGCTTTGTCGCGGCTCAAAGCAAGACGATCGTCCTAAATTCCGACCAGGTTGATGTGCTGCTCCAAGGAGTCGATCTACTGCAAGGCATCAGTCAGGTCAGCGATGCAGAACTTCCCACCTGGCTCGTTCAAAAACAGTCAGAATTTGCCCAAACCCAATCACTCATTACCGCCATCCTCAACCCTACTGCTCCAGCCACTCCCCTCCCCACCCCTCCACCCGCCCACCCCCCTACTCACGCTCCCACTCCCCCACCTCCCCACCCCTCTCCCCCGCCTGAACTCGCTGTTGTCAACAGTCACAATGTCACGACAACCGCAGTACAACCCCGACCAGATAAACCAGAGACAGCCATCACAGAGCAATCTCCAACGCAAGATCGCGTCGTGCGAGTGAGCGCTGAAAACTTGAACCGAATTATGGGATTGGCAGGCGAATCCTTAATCGAAGCCAACTGGTTGCAACCTCACGCCGACTCGATGACCTCTTTGAAATGGCGATTAGTTGATTTATCCCGCCAACTAGAGCAATTACAAGATGCCCTCGATCGCGGAGCCTACCAGCAAGATGGCAGAGATTTTTTGGAGCAGGCACGCCAAAAAGAACAAGAATGTTTGGGGTTTCTCAGCGATCGCCTGAATGAACTAGAACTCTACGCCCAACGCACGGCAAACTTGAGCGATCGCCTCTACCGAGAAGTAATCACGTCTCACATGAGACCCTTTGCGGATGGAGTACAGGGTTTTCCTCGCATGATTCGGGATCTGGCGCGTAAATTAAATAAACAAGTGCGACTAGAGATCTTAGGCAAAGCCACTTCCGTCGATCGCGATATTCTCAAAAAGCTAGAGGCACCCCTGACGCATATTCTTCGTAACGCCACTGATCACGGTATTGAGCTACCTGAAGAACGTGTTGCTGCTGGAAAATCGGCTGAGGGCACCATTCGCCTGGAAGCCTTTCACCGGGGTGGCATGTTAGCAATTACGATCGCGGATGATGGACGCGGCATTAACCCCGAATGGCTACGCCAAAAAGTGATTAATAAGAAATTGGCGACACCGGAAATGGTGGCGCAGATGAAAGACGCTGAACTGTTAGAGTTCATCTTTCTGCCCGGTTTCTCGACTGCCAAGCAAGTCAGTGAGATTTCCGGACGTGGCGTAGGTTTAGATATTGCGAAAAGCATGGCGCAGGAGGTAGGCGGAACGGTTCGAGTCGTGTCTCATGTGGGTAAAGGCACAAGCTTTCACTTCCAACTACCCCTTACGTTATCAGTGGTACGAACGCTATTGGTGGAGATCTCTGGGAGTCCTTACGCCATCCCACTGGCACGCATTGATCATGTTCTAACCATCGATCGCGCCGATATCTCTGACATTGAAAATCGGCAGTACTTCACGATGAATCAGCAAAATATTGGCTTGATTCCCGCCCATCAAGTCATGGATTTACCACCAACGTCCTCTAATGCTGAAGCACTGTCGGTTGTAGTCATCAGTGATCAGTCCAATGCCTATGGTTTGGTTGTGGATCAGTTTCTAGGTGAACGGGATTTAGTGGTCAGACCCCTCGATCCGCGACTCGGAAAAGTACCTGACATTAGCGCAACTTCTTTGTTGGGGGATGGCACGCCCGTATTAATTGTGGATGTCTCTGATATGGTGCGATCGATGGATGCCATCCTCAGTAATGAGAAGCTTGCTAGAGTTGGAATTGATGTATCAGCGAGTGTTTTAGAGAAACGTAGAAAAATTCTGGTTGTAGATGACTCGATTACAGTCCGAGAGATGGAACGAAAACTGTTAGAGAATCGAGGGTATGACGTAGATATTGCGGTTAATGGGGCGGAAGGATGGAATGCAGTCCGGACTAATTCCTATGACTTAGTGATTAGTGATATTGATATGCCGAAGATGAATGGGATTGAGTTAGTTCGGCAAATTAAAAGTCACTCTCGGTTGCAGGGATTGCCGGTAATTATTGTGTCTTACCGAGATCGCGAAGAAGACCGAATTCAAGGATTGGAGGCGGGAGCAGATTATTATCTGACCAAAAGTAGCTTCCATGATGACACATTGGTAGGTGCAGTCATAGATTTGATTGGACGGTGACATGAGAATTGCGATCGTCAATGATTTATCAATTGCGGTCACTGCTCTACGCAAAGTAGTGCAAACTGTACCCGATTATCAAGTGATCTGGACAGCAAAAGATGGCGCAGAAGCGATCGCTCGATGCACCCAGGATCGTCCAGATTTGATTTTGATGGATTTACTCATGCCCGTGATGGACGGCGTAGAAGCCACACGGCAGATTATGAAAAGTACCCCCTGTGGGATTCTCGTTGTCACCTCCAGCACTGATAAGCACATGAGCCGCGTCTATGAAGCGATGTGTCATGGCGCACTTGATGCCGTCAACACGCCCATACTGGATGCATCTGATCTGGGTCAATCGGCTCAGGCATTACTCATGAAAATTGCAACTCTGCGTAAATTGCTCAAACCTGCAAAATCTTCTAATGGATCAAAGTCATCTCCAGTCTCGACCAAATCAACTTCATTAGAGTTTTCCAGTCAATGGTCAACGGCTCCACCGCTCATCGCGATCGGGGCTTCTACGGGTGGTCCCAAAGCCTTAGCCACCGTCCTGGCTCAATTGCCTCTGGGTTTTAAGGCGGCGATCGCGGTGGTGCAGCACGTTGATGCTCAGTTTTCATCAGGTTTAGTCGCTTGGCTAGATCAACAAATTACCTTGCCCGTCCGCGTTGCCAAAGTCGGAGAGTATTTGGAACCCGGCACCGTTTTAGTGGCAGGCACGAATGATCACTTATACGTCAAACCCGATCTCACCCTGGGATACACCAAAGAACCGTTGGATTATCCTTACCGCCCTTCGATCGATGTTTTCTTCAAAAGTTTGGCAGAGCACTGGACTCGGCGGGGCACCGCCGTTTTGCTAACCGGGATGGGCCGCGATGGAGCCGAAGGATTGAGGGCATTGAGAGAACGCGGCTGGCCCACGATCGCGCAAAGCAAAGAAAGCTGTGTGGTCTATGGGATGCCTAAAGCCGCCGTTGAATTGAATGCAGCAGTAGAAGTATTGGCTCCAGATGCGATCGCCACTGCTCTCCTCCATGCCCTCAAACCCAAACGCTAAACAACCTCCTGTACAGACGGGTTTTACCAAAGATTCTATGTTCACCGCTAAACACCTTCCTGTACGGGCGGGTTTTACCAAAGATTCTATGTTCAGCACTAAATAGTCATATAAACCCGCCCCTACCCTCCTACCCCCTTACCTCTCTACTCTCATGGACGACCAAATCACCGTTCTCCTAATTGATGATCAATCAATGATTGCAGAAGCGATTCGGCGGATGCTATCGCCTGAAAAAGATGTTGCATTTCACTATTGCAGTGACCCCACTCAAGCGCTCAAAGCCGCAACAAACTGCCAGCCAACCGTGATTCTGCAAGATCTGGTCATGCCTCAAATGGAGGGTTTATTGTTGGTGGAATTTCTCAGATCTAAAGATACTTGTACCGCCCATACTCCACTCATTGTGCTGTCGAGTAAAGAAGATCCAGTGATCAAGGCGAAAGCCTTTGAATTGGGTGCGAATGATTATTTGGTCAAACTGCCGGATGCGAGGGAACTGATTGCCCGGATTCGCTATCACTCCAAAGCCTATGTCAACTTCCTCAAACGACAAGAGGCTGAGGCGCTATTCAAAGCAGAGATTTTGCGTCAGTCTGCCTACATTGAGCAGGTCGGTAAAGTGACCACAGCGGCTTCTGATGTCGAGAAAGATGCTTTTCAGCCCGATAAGTTAACAGAAGTTGCCCAACGGAGTGATGAACTGGGACAACTGGCGCGAGTGTTCACGCACATGGTCAGAACAGTGAAGGCGCGCGAAAAAGAAATGATTGAGGCAAATCATCAGTTAGAAGAACTTCTGACCGCCTACAGCCGTTTTGTGCCCAATGATTATTTGCGCTTTCTCCGCAAGAAAAGTATTACAGATGTGCAGTTGGGTGATCATGTCAGTAAGGTGATGGCAGTCATGTTTTCAGACATTCGCTCGTTTACCACCTTGTCTGAAAGTATGACTCCAAAAGAGAACTTTGCCTTTGTAAATGCCTATTTGAAGCGCGTAAGTCCCGAAATTCGCAATAATCATGGCCTGATTGTGAAATTTTTGGGTGATGGCATGATGGCGGTATTTCCTGACGGTGCTGATGATGCCCTGGCAGCAGGTGTTGCAATGTTCAAAGCTGTGGAATTGTACAATCAAGAGCGGCAGCAGGATGGACGATCGCCGATCAATGTTGGGATTGGGGTGCATGTCGGACACATGATGCTGGGTATGGTAGGCGAAGAAAATCGGATGCAAGGCGATGCTTTTTCTGACAATGTTAACCTCACTGCTCGTCTGGAAGGATTAACTAAGTTCTATGGGGTGTCTCTCTTGATGTCGGATCAGGCGTTTGAACATCTGAGTCATCCGGAGCATTATCAAATTCGCTTTCTCGATCGCGCGATCGTCAAAGGGCGCAATGAACCAATCGCCGTGTATGAAATTTTAGATGCGGAAAGTGATGTAGTGCGATCGCTCAAGTTGCAAACCCAACCTGATTTTGAACAAGGCTTAGAAAGCTATCGCACTGGCAGTCTAACCAGTGCGGCAGCCCATTTTGAAAAGGTTCTCGCTGTTAACCCAGATGACAAAACAGCCAAGCTGTATCTTGATCGAGTTGAGATACTTACTGAACGTGGTATTCCTGAAAACTGGAATGGCGTTTGGGCATTTAGTGAAAAGTAATTAGGCAACCTGACGACTCATTAAATCAGCAAAGAGTCCTGTTTGATGCATCAATTCATCAAAGCTACCTTGTTGCATCACCTGTCCATTCTGTAAGACATAAATGCGATCAGCATTCCGAATCGTGCTGAGACGGTGAGCAATCACGATGCGCGTGACATTTAACTGATCTAAACTTTCACTGACGATCGCCTGAGTTCGGTTGTCTAATGCGCTGGTTGCTTCGTCAAAGATCAACACTTTCGGTTTCAAGACCAATGCCCGTGCAATCAGCAGTCGTTGCCGTTGACCACCAGAGATATTCGTGCCCCCTTCGCTAACAACTGTATGCATCCCCATCGGCATATTTTCTACATCTTCTGCAAATCCTGCTAGCCGCGCCGCATCCCAGGCTTCATCCATCGTAATCAAGGCACCCGCAGAAATATTTTCAAAAATTGAGGCACTATTCAGGCGACCATTCTGCAAGACAACGCCCAACTGCCGTCGGACTGCGGTGACATCTAATCCAGCCAAATCTTGCCCATCAAAGGCAATGGTGCCGTCTTCCGGTTTTTCAAATCCTAACAATAAGCGCACAGTTGTCGATTTGCCGCTGCCAGAAGGACCAACCAGGGCAATAAATTCACCGGGCTTTGCTTCTAGTGAGACCCGATCGAGCGTCAGTGGACTATCTTTGCGATAACGAAAACTAACGCGATCGAACTTCACACCTCCTTGCAATCGGCCTGGATCTGCTTTGCCCCGATCGACTTCAGGTAGCTCTTTCAAAATCGGTTCAGCCCGCTTCCACATAATGGCAATATCCATAATGTCGATAATGGTATTACTGAGGCTGCTGGCACCTGCAATAAACGTACCAAACGCAGCATTAAACGCCAGAAATGAGCCGATAGAAAGTCCTGTCATCCCTGCTGTAACACCGGCCAAAGCGGGATTAGCCATTGTTGCTTGCGCCTGTAGGATGAGAAATACTGCCATGCCATAAATCGCGATCGAACTCACCGAAGTCATTGCAGTATTAAACACCATGACTCCATCTTGGACTTTAGAAGTCATCATCGTGAAGTTCGTTTGCTGGCGAAAGCGTTTTGCCCAAAATGCAAAAGCTCGTTCTTCTGCACCTGCGACCCGAAGTTTAGATATCCCATCAATCAATTGAACTTCCAGACCTAATCGGGCACCAGCCGAAGCTGCATTTGCCATCATCTGTTTACGTGAAACGATCGCAAAGAAAGTCGTCACAATGATGTTAATAATGGCAATGGCCAACGCTACCAGGGCTAACTGGGCACTATACATAAATAGCAGGCCCAGATTAAATAAGGCAAAAAATCCAGACAGGAGCGATCGCAGCACACTGCCACTCAAGATTTGGCGAATTTGATTAATGGCAGAAACCCGCGATTGCATATCGCCGGTAGAGTATTGCCGGAAGAAGGAGACGCGCACCTTGAGTAATCGGTCCCACACGGCGGCTTGAGTATGCGCATTCATGTAGGTTTGCACGCGCGTCATCGCTGAACCCTGCACAAACTCAAACAGCGTTTTGCCAAACGTGACTGCCATCATGCCCAACGCAATTTGAAATAGCAGGGTGCGGTTGGCATCAGGAATGGCTTTATCAATCAAAATGCCTGTAGCCAGCGGTACTACCATACCTAGCAATGATGCAGCTAGACCCATGATCAGCAAGACAATCAAATCGCGCTGTTGTCCCTGCATCACAAACTTGAAGACATCCATTGACTTCAAGGCTTTATCAGTGAAGGAGCGATAGAAGGTGTAGGCGATCGGTGAAATATCCTTTGCCATCCCGGGTGTGAACGGAATGCGTTGCTTCAATTCGGGATCAAACACTTCGTAGCGTCCCGATTTCGGCAACAGGGCGATCGGTTGTTCTCCTGCTGCTTTATATGCCAGCAAAGGCCCACAATCCGAGTTCCACCAATCGCCCGCTAAAACCACGCGCCGAGTCCGAATCCGAGAGGCCCGGGCGATCGCGTCTAAGGGTTCTTTGACTCGCTGCATGTCTTCCGATCGTCCGGGAGGACGAATGGTTAACCCCAACGCTTTACCCACCGCTCCGGCGGCAATCACTAATGGCGTACCGTCCTGAAAGAACTCCGACTCCTGGGGCCGAAATATCGCCGTCAATTCATTAATTGCCTGCTCTGCGACTCTTTCATTCAGTGCTTGTCGCTGCTGATACTGAGCCATGCGGTTCGATATATCTTGCTGCTCAAGCTCCTGCAAACTTGTTAAAAGTCCCAAATGGAATTGCTCTAATTGCTCTTGTATTGCGACTGGAGAAATAGGTTCAGCAATCGCTAATGGATTCAAAATAACCTCAGTTCCTTTGAAGGGGGAACTCAAGCGATCGCTCCACTGCTGGAGAGGATTGAGAATCAGTTGTCTCTTCTGTTTAACCATCACTTGAGTCAACCATCCCTCCAGATTCACTTGAATCAGGTGGGTTTCCTCATAGGCAACGGCAAATACGCTTTGTGATACACCCTGAGTAATTGCGGGCATGCCAAACAATACATCCCCAGCTTTCACTTCAAATAAAAAGCGTCTGGCTCCCTGAGGCACACCATCGACCGTGACGACGGAAAATACTGCCATTGAACCCGACTTAATGGCCCAGAGGCAGCGAGGTGATGTCAGGGAAAAGGGGTTGTTGCTCTTTATTCGATGCTCAGTAGGGCTGGTGTTTTGCACAGTAGTCATAAGTCAGGCTGCACACTCGCAATCAAAAGGTTTGCCTCAGTGTTCCCCGCACTCTCTCAAAATCACTTTTGTGTTCAAAAAGTTGAGATTAAGCTTGGGTATAATCACTGGGGCCAAAGGCAAGAGATTCAGAGCGGTTGTATTTTCCCATGGGAATATGAATAGAGTTACAGCGATTTCTGGTAGGGTGGACACTGCCCAGATTTTCCAAAGGCTTAACTATAAAGTTTTGTGGGCGACGCTCATTCTACAAGTTGTGGCTTATCCAAGCAGCAACCGCTGTAATGGCCTTATCTACACTTCAGTGATCTCGCCATCAGCATATTTCGGGATGTTTTTTCGGATCAACCCTGTGCCGATTTTAGTAAATTTTCTCTTCCGGTAGACCATACTGACTTGCCAAGATTGTAACGTCTCTGGATAAAACTACCGCACCCATGGCTATCACCCACTAGAGGCTGTTGCCTGTATTGCTCGCGTTGATCAATGGGCGATCGCAGTTTGCACCATTGTTGGTTCCGTTTTGGCCAATCGCTCATTCACTCTTAAATTATCCTCAAGGAATTAATTACTCATGAATCTGCCTAACCCCCTTACGTTTCTGAAGAAAACCAAAGCGTCCCAAGCCATTTCTGTGGATCCCCACGCCGACTCACTCACTGCTGACCAACTGGATGCCGTCGTCGGTGGCGCAAACATCAACGGCTCCAGTGGGAATGACACCTTAACAGGCACATCCATTGCTGATGTCATTTCTGCGGGTGCAGGCGATGACTATGTTGATGGTGGTGCGGGCAATGACAGGCTCATGGGGGGTGATGGCAATGACTCCCTGGATGGCGGTGCTGGCAATGACTCCCTGTATGGCGGTGCTGGCAATGACTCCCTGGATGGCGGTGCTGGCAATGATACCCTCATAGGCGGTGATGGCGATACCCTCATTGGTGGTGCAGGCAATGACAGATTGATTTTCCGTGTTACAGGTAATGCGCACATAGTTATGGAGGGCGGTGTGGGTGACGATACCCTAAGTGGTGAGGTCGGAAGGCAAGATATAGCATCCTATGCGAACGCTAGCGGTGCTGTGAATGTAGATCTCGAAAATCGACAGTTCTTAGGCCGAATGTATGGTACTGCAACTGGTGCTGACGGCACAGACACGCTTATTGAAATTAACGGCGTTCTTGGGAGTGCTTATAATGATACGATTAGTGGTGGTAGGCAATCTGACACATTACAGGGCGGTGCTGGCAATGACCGCCTGTATGGCGATGGACTCGACGATACCTTGGATGGTGGTACGGGCAATGATTCCCTAGATGGTGGTACGGGCAATGATTCCCTAGATGGTGGTACGGGCAGTGACATCCTATATGGTGGTGAAGACACTGACACCCTGATTGGTGGTGCTGGTGATGATATGTTAGGTGGCGGTAGCGGCGCTGATACTCTGATTGGTGGTGTTGGTGATGATATATTAGTCGGCGATCTCCGGATGAGTTACTTCGAGGTAGCTTCAGGAACACCTGTCTCTCTGGGTACTCCCGAAACAGTAAGTTCCGATTTCGGGCAGGGAGGCAATGACTATCTGGATGGTGGTGATGGCAATGACCGCCTGTATGGTGGTGATGGCAATGATACCCTGACTGGCGGCGAGGGCAACGATTCCTTTCTCATTAATGCACTGTCTGAAGGAACTGATACCATTACTGACTTTTCTGTGGGCGATCGCCTGGAATTTGCTGATTTGCAGTCGGCTCAAGCCCCTAGCCCTAACTTTGTGACCCAAACTATAGATGGAGTTAGTGGCGCAGCCATCCAAGTTGGAGGTAAAACAATCGCATTTTTGCAAAATGTGCCTGCTAATAGTTTATCTTACGCCAACGGTGTAATCACTCGTAAGGCATAGGCATCCTTTAACATTTGGGCTAAAAGGTAGATAAAAAGAGCGATCGCATCTCTCTCGGTGCGATCGCATCTTCTTGGGTGCGATCGCTCTTTTTATCTCAAGTCCGATCGCGGGCTGGTGTTGGGCATTCTGGGCACTAGAGGGACAATAATTAGTCTTGAGTTGTGATGAAATACGATCCGACTAAGCACCATCGGCGATCGATTCGGTTAAAAGGCTACGATTACACCCAGCCAGGAACCTATTTCATCACAATCTGCACTCATCATCAGCAATGCTTATTTGGGGAACTTGTAGAGAGCAAGATGCAATTGAACCAATTTGGGCAAATTGTGCGATCGCATTGGTTGAAATTACCAAAATATCATCCACATTTGCAATTAGACGTATTTGTTGTGATGCCGAATCATATTCACGGTATTTTGGCGTTGACCAATGACGTAGGGGAGGGTTTTGGCAATAATTTATCAGATTTAAGCGACGACTCCGTAGGGGCGGGTTTTGGCAACGACTTATCGGATTTAACCAATAAATCTGCTGCTAAACCCGCCCCTACAAATCATGGGATTCCTGAGATCGTTCGCGGATTCAAAACATTTTCATCCCGACAAATCAATCAAGTTAGACGAACATCGGGGGTTCCCGTATGGCAACGCAATTATTATGAACACATTATTCGTGATGAAACAGCGTTGCACACCATTCGTCATTACATTCAAACCAACCCTGCAAACTGGAAAGTTGATCGCCTCTATCCTGCTCAACCATAAAATCCATTCATTCTTTCATAAGAATTGCGATAGCATCTTCCCGGTGCGATCGTGTTTATTTATAGGTATGATCGCCCATCGCGCTGCATAAAAAAACGATCGCTCCTGGTAGAACGGAGCGATCGCGCTGCTTCAAGTCAACCTAAAATTGAACTACTCCTTCCGCTGAAGCTAGTTATGGTGTTGCAACAACCTGCCCATTCCGTCCCAACTCCGCCCTTAGAGAATGGCGATCGCTTGACTCGCACTGAGTTTGAGCGGCGCTATCAAGCAACCCCAGAAAACTTCAAAGCCGAATTAATTGAAGGAGTGGTTTACGTGGCATCCCCAGTGCGAGTTTTTCATGGTACTCCTCATGCTGCCTTAGTCACCTGGCTAGGAGTTTACTGGACTGCAACTCCCGGCGTGAGCGTTTCTGATAACGCTACAACTCGGCTAGATTTGGACAATGAACCCCAACCCGATGCCTTGCTGCGAATTGAAACGGGCGGTACTTCAACCATCAGTGCCGATGGCTACATCGAAGGGGCACCAGAACTGGTTGCAGAAATTGCGCCGAGTAGTGCTGCAATCGATTTAGGAGCGAAACTCAATGCTTATCGCCGCAATGGAGTGCAGGAATATTTAGTTTGGCAAACTTTTGAGAATCGCTTCAGTTGGTTCCGCCTCCAGGCAGAAGAATTTGTTGTGATTGCACCCGATGCCGATGGCGTGATTCGTAGTAGTGCGTTTCCAGGGCTGTGGCTGGCAGTAGATGCATTGCTAGAGGGCAGGATGCTCGACGTGTTGACTGTGTTGCAGACGGGCATTGCCGATCCAACTCACTTGGTATTTGTGCAAGCACTGGCAGCACGATCGCATGATTGAACGGGGTTGATAAATTAACTGCCAACTGCCACAGTTCTTGACCTTCATGGGACGTTTGAGATCGCCTCTGCATCTAGCGACTTCCACGATCGCCCATTGCGCTGCATTAAAAAAACGATCGCCCCTGGTAGAACGGCGCGATCGTGGTTGTTTTGGAAGGCGATTTTAGGAGATAATTTCGAGCAAATTCAATTAACTCTGACTCGAAATTGGATAAATCCAAAATTATTTCCCGCCACATTAGATACATCCCCCAAATTTACAATTAGTGCGCCATTGGGATTTTCTTGAATAGGGCAAGCGTTTTCTAGCGGCAGAGGCGTTAGAGGCGTCAGGAAATCTCCGGTAGGGGTGGGCGAATTGTTGCCTCGTTGCAATAGGGCAGTGTCTGGGATAAATGTTGTCCCGCCAGGAATCAAGTCACACAGGCTAACTGTTAAGGCTGGAGCCGCGCCATCAGAAAGAAAGTAAACCCGATAAGTGACTTCATCATTGCTTTGAACGGGATTGGTTAAGGGCAAAGCCGTGATGCCTTGAAGTTGGATTTGAGCCCAACCCGCAGCATTATCATCGGTTGTGCCTGGATCATCAATGACTTGGGCAAAGTTGACGCCAGGTAAAGCGCCACCACTCCGGAAGACATTCGTAATCCGCTTGACTAATCTTAAGTTCGGTCGATTCTCTGGAGGTACCCCAGAATCACGTCTGATCTGCTTTTGCAAAACAACAGGAGGTGAAGGAGGCAAGCTTAATTGTCCCCTTACCCGCTGATCCATGAAAGAGGATGCTTCGATTTGAACCGTGACTTCGTTGGGCGCATCGGCTGCGGGAGTCGCACACAGCGAAATCGTACGAGTCCCTGTAAAAGCTGCTAAAACACCAGTATCAGGGTTGCCATCGCCATCCGTATCTAGCAGCACAGTGGTACGATCGCCCGCCCTGAACTGGAACGTGTAACCCTGGGGCACGGTGGGAATCCGCAAGTTAACAATATCGCTGGTAAAGAACAGGTTCGTAATATCGATGTCATAGCACAACGCACCCTGCACTTCTACAGGTGGACGATTATGCACAGCCGTGAAGTTTCCGGCCCGGGTTGGCGTGGCATCAAACACAACTAACCGATTGTTTGTGCCTGTGTTTGCCTCAAACAAGGTTTGGTTACTGGCGTTGTAGTTAACAAAATCTGCCTGCCAAATTCCCGCATCGGCGATCGGGGTAATGGCCAGGGTATCGCCCCCGGTGTTCAAGTCACCGCCATTGTTCCACTCTGCCTGCCCCGAAGGTGTGCCTGGAATCGCGGCTCCACCACCCGTAGGAGAAAAATATTCAACATCGCCTGTGGTCGAGAAATTAGGCACATCCAGGTCAAAGTTGCGCAGAAATAAGGAATTCACATCCGGCCCGACCAGAAAATAGAATGGCAGGGTGATGAGAGGGGCGTTAATGTCTGTTGTGTTGCGCTGGAAGGTACCTTGAGTTTGGCCAATTAATGGCGGACTTGCAGCCGAACCTTGCAGCACGATCTCAAAGGAATTGTCGTCATCGTTTAAGGCTGGAGTCGGATCACCGGAGATGGGCAACGCGCCTGTCTCGCTGGTTACCTGATATACTCCCGGCGTTGTCACTGTGTAGAAGAAAACAATGGCCGGAGAATCTGGCGTTCCAGATGGGAACACCTGTGTGGCAAGAATCGTATTGTTTGCGTCTCGAACCGTAAATCGAGTTGGGTCACAATTGGCTTCGGGCGGACAACTTCGATCGATCGCATTGGGGAAGTCGTTCAAACTCCTCCCATTCACTTCATCCACGTCACCGTTACTTTGTCCGTCTCTAACGCCAATTTGGACTTGCCCTCCTGCTGCCGCGGCGGCGTCCAGATCCTGTTGAGTGATGTTAATAAAGAAGCGATGCAACCGATCAGTACTGGCAGAGGGGGCTGTCGTATACCAGTCTCCTACAATCGGCGCTCGAGCGGGACCGCTGGTTTGAAAAAGGACTTCCGGATTCGTTGGAAAAGCGATATTTACCAGTTGCGCGATCGCGGGCTGGAAGGGATGAGTAACCAGCAGAAAAGATGTCGTTAGAAATGCGGGAACATGGAATTGCCAACCCAGGCGGTGACGTACGCTACGAATTCTTGGATGGCGTTCACTCAGCAGGCGCTGCTGACGATCAAGTAAAGTTTGTCCCGAGTTACCCCGGAATTGTCCCAGTTGTCTCACCTTAGTCCTTCCTCACTCCTCTAAAAATCAGCTCGCATGGTAAAAACCCGTAGCCAGCCAACCCACACCTCACTAGAATTTGAGCTTGTCGAATGCTCACACTAGTAAATTCATAGGGTAAAGTATCACAATTTTTGAGCCATCTGGGTCGTTTTTATAATTAATCGGGAATAGTGCGGAGGAGGATACGGCGAATAGACCGTTCAAAACCCATAATTACACTGAAGGAAGGATTTATTGGTAGAAGCTAGTCTGGATTTGCACAAGTTTTTAGATAACCGGAGTCAATCATGAGCCAGATGCAACCAACCCCTCAAGCGGAATTGGAGAATCAAGAATCCCCTGACCAACTGCAACCCGCATCCATCGATGCGAATATGCCCAGTAGCGACGATCTATCAGAGGAACAACTGGACGAAATGAGCGGTGGGCTTCGGTCTATTACCGCTCCCCGAATGGAGCGGGTTCAATAGGTTCAACCTACCTAGAACTCTAAGTTCACAGTCATTAGATCAATAATTTGAGCTTGATTAAACAGCCAGCAGGTCTTCCTACCATATGCTGGCTGTTTTTTTGGTTGAGAGTAAGTAAGCGGAGGAAAGGGTAGCGATGAGTGCAAGTCAGTTTTGTGAGTCAATCAGTGGGTTATTTCAATCAAATCTATTATCTACACAGTACTTCTTTAGAACTCGTTGTTGAATTCTAAGTTGAGGCGGGAACGCTAAGAAACATATTTTGAGGAAGATGCCACCCGCATCTTTGAAAGCAACAATCATGAACCAACCCCTGAGTAACCTGCCACCCCTGCGGATCTTGCAGGAAAGTGACCTCATCTGGTTAAACACGATCGCCCAACCAACGACCTACGCACCTGGTACCATTCTGCTCCACGAGGGCAAAGTTCCCGAGTTTATCTATCTCAACTTAACAGGCAGCTTAGAGATGAGTCTGCCTCAACCCGATGCAACTCAGCCACTGATGACTTTAGGGGCTGGAGAAATTTTGGGTGAAACGTCCCTACTCGATACCAACCCCTCTCCTGTAACGATTACCGCTGCCACCTCTTGTGAAATATTGGCGCTGCCCAAAACTACCCTGATTCAACAACTGGAGCGCGATCGGGCCTTCTCTGCTCGCTTCCACAACCTGCTAGCAATCAACCTTTCCGAGCGGTTGCGGCAACTCTCGAAAGCGATGGCAATTCGTAATATCAAAGAAGGCGAGCCGCTGCGGAAGGTGTTACTGGTGTTTGCCACACTCAATGATAGTGATGTTGCTTGGATGGTGGCCAATGGTACATCAGAAAAAGCACCAACCGGTAGTATTTTGATTCAGCAAGATCAATCTGTCCCCGCCGTTTATTTGCTGCTTGATGGCACCCTGGGTATTTATATCAACGTTGACAACAACGGCGCTACTCAAGAAAAGCAACTGGCAACCCGAATTAAGGGCGACATTCTGGGCGAAATGTCCTTCATTGATGGCGGGTCAGCTTCGGCAACCGTAAAAGCTCTAGAGCATACGTGGGTATTGGCAATTCCTCAGTCTAAGTTAGCGGCCAAACTTGCTGCTGATGGGAGTTTCGCCGGACGGTTCTACCGCGCGATCGCCCAAATCATGTTCAATCGTTGTCAGGATTTATTCACTCGAGCAACAGTTCATCACACAATTAGCACGGCTGATTTTCTTTCCGAAGATATTGAGATCGAAGATGAAATTGACTTTGATGTATTAGATGGAACAGCGATCGCAGGTACTCGATTTGACTGGGTTATTCATCAGCTTCGACGCTAGGAAAGAGTCATCATGGTATTCAGTAAGAAACAAAAACAAGAGAATATTTTTCGTCAAGATGCGCTCGATCGCCTATCGTCACCTGAGCGCTTAGATCAGCTGATGCAGGTGATCAAACCCACCGACTGGATAGCCTTAGTTGGATTGGGTGCATTAGTGGGCTGCGGTGTCGTTTGGAGCCTGGTAGGACGCATTCCAGTGACGGTTGAAGGTCGGGGGGTATTTATTCAACCTCGACAAGTCATTGACCTACAAGCTACGCTTCCAGGCCAACTTAAGTCACTCAACATTCGTAGCGGGATGTGTGTCAAAAAGGGAGAGGTGTTAGCAACTATCGAGCCAACTGAGATGCAGCAACGGTTACAATTGGCACGCAGTAAACTGACACAACTACAAAGTCAGGCAACCAGTTCTAGCCTCATCTCAGGGCAAAGAATTCAGACCGAGCGAAGTGCGATCGCGGCTTCTAGAATCAGTCTACAACAACGTCTTCGCGACACGATCGCCCTTACCCCAACGCTGCAATCCAAGGGGATAGATGCCATTTCAGAGCAACGTCGAAGTTTGCAGCAGCGACTCCAAGACGCTCAAACTTTGGTTCCAATTATGCAAAAGCGGTTAGAGGATCGCAAAAAACTAGAAGCTCAAGGAGCGATTCCCAAAGATGCCATTTTGCAAGTTGAGCGAGAATACATCGAGGCTCGACAGGTGGTTGCGGATGTGGAAGCTCAACTCAAGCAACTCGATGTGCAAGACACTCAAACTGAGCGGCAATATCTTGATAACATGCGTGCGGCAAGCGACCTGCGTGCCCAATTGCAAGAATTGGATACCCGCACTAAACGGCTAGATCAAGAATTTGTTGATACTCGGAATCAGCGCAACTTACAAATTCAAGAAGTACAGCGAGAAATTACTCAACTTTCAGGTCAAATTAATACAAATAGCCGCATCTTGAGCGCTCACAATGGCTGTGTTTTAGAGGTAACAGTAACTGCCGGACAAGTGGTGCAACCGGGTTTGAGATTAGCCAGTGTGCAAGTCGCGAGTCACCAAGATGGGTTAAGGGGAGTCACATATTTTGCTGTCAAAGATGGCAAACAAATTCAACCAGGAATGAAAGTTTTGATTACGCCAGATACTCAACAGCGTGAGCGATTTGGTGGAGTAATCGGAACGGTTGCCAGTGTTTCAGCTTTACCCGTCACTTTGGAGGGAGCCATGTCTGTTGTGGGCAACTCTGAGGTGGTGAAAACGCTGATGGGGGCAACGGGAGCCGCGATCGAGATCAACACCAAATTAGAGACTGATGCATCCGTACCCAGTGGCTTTAAGTGGTCATCCTCTCGCGGTCCCGACTCTGAAATTACTCCTGGGACAACCGCAGTTGCTTTAGTCACCGTTGAAGAACGGGCACCCATCACCTTTATTCTGCCCTTCTTGCGTGAGTTTACAGGTGTTCGCTAATTTCACCATCAAAGTTTTGATAGCTGTAGCCATGAGTAACGTGGCGAAAGCGCCTCAGAACGCCTAACCCAGTATTGACTTTGCATCTTCCTCTTTGGCCTAACTGTTTTGACCAAAGCCATAATATCCAAGAATTCCTCTCTGACTAAGTTCTGAATACTGACTCTTAGCCCCTACACCTAATCATGCAACTCCTAGAAAAGCCCAACAAGACTGAACCAAAAGTTCAAGAAACGAAGTCAAAAAAACCTAAAGATATTCGTATTCGCACACCAACGTTGTTGCAAATGGAGGCTGTGGAGTGCGGCGCAGCATCTCTAGGAATCATGTTGGCGTACTATGAACGCATTGTTCCCCTCACAGAACTACGAAGCAGTTGTGGCGTCTCCCGTGATGGCAGTAAGGCGTCCAACATTTTGAAGGCAGCCCGCTATTATAACTTGCAAGCAAAAGGATTAAAGAAGGATACATCTCAATTACGGGAGTTCAAACCACCATACATTGTGTTCTGGAACTTTAATCACTTTCTGGTTGTAGAGGGTTTTGTTGGCGATCGCGTGTGGCTCAATGATCCTGCTACCGGCCCCCGGAGTGTCTTATTGGAGGAGTTTAACGAGGCATATACTGGGGTTGTCCTGTTCATGGAGCCAGGGAAAGACTTTAAGAAAGGTGGGCGCAAACCTAGTATCATTGGTGCGCTGTATGAGCGCTTGAAAGGCTCCTTCAAAGAGTTACTGTATTGCATCCTAGCTGGTTTTTTGTTGGTCATTCCTGAATTAGCGATCGCGGCTGCTAGCCAAGTTTTTATCGACGAAATTTTGGTCAGTAATCGTCTCCATTGGACTCGTCCTTTGTTGACAGGGATGGTTATTGCAGCACTCATTCAACTTGCTTTGACCTATTTCCAGTTACGCAAACTGCGCTACCTGAATGTGCGACTGTCCACAGGGATGACCAGTCGTTTCCTCCGACACATTCTCAATTTACCGATCGGGTTTTATGCTCAACGGTTCTCTGGAGAAATTAGCAGTCGTTTGATGATTAATAGCCAAGTTGCCCAAATTCTAACAGGGCAATTAACCCGCACAGTGATTGATGCTGTCATGGCACTGGTCTATGGGTTAGTCATGTTTGCTTATGACCCTGTCTTGACCTTAATTGGCATTATTGCTGTCACCATCAATGTGGTTGTCTTGCAATGGTTATCTCGGCAGCGAACTGACCTCAACATCAGGCTTTCACAAGATTTTGGCAAAATTGCTGGGATTGAAATTGGTGGTTTGCAAAGTATCGAGACCCTCAAATCTGCCGCCTTGGAATCCGACTTTTTTGCTCGTTGGGCTGGGTATTACGCTAAAGCTACTAATGCTCAACAGGAGTTGGGCAACACTGACCAAATTTTAGGATTGCTGCCAACTTTTCTGACAGCTCTAACGTCGATGCTTTTGTTAGCAGTTGGAGGTTTGCGGGTGATGGATGGGCACCTCACGATCGGCATGTTAATTGCCTTTCAAACCTTAATGGCAAATTTTCAAGGCCCAGTAAATACATTAGTTGGAATGGCAAGTACGATTCAAACCCTGGAAGGAAACCTAAATCGATTGGATGATGTGTTGGGATGCCCAGTAGACGAGAGTGTTAAATCTTCTCACAAAGCCACTGCGTTACAGTATGCAACTCCTACCGTTTTGGAAAATAACTGTAAACTGCAAGGTTATGTAGAACTTTGCAATATCACGTTTGGATATAGCAAAGCTGATGAGCCGTTGATTCGTGACTTTAGTTGTCGGTTGCAACCAGGGCAACGTATTGCGTTTGTGGGGGGCAGCGGTTCGGGTAAATCAACCCTGTCTAAATTGGTCACTGGACTCTATCAACCTTGGGATGGAGAAATTTTATTTGATGGGGTGCCGCGCAATCAAATTCCGCGATCGATTTTGACAAATTCCCTCTCAATCGTAGAACAGGATGTTTTTCTATTTGGGGGTTCGGTGCGCGAAAATTTAACGTTGTGGGACGATACGATTGCCGATGAGCCGATGCTCAAAGCTTGTCGAGATGCGGCCATTTTAGATGTCATTAAAGCAATCCCCGGTGGTCTCAGTGGTCAGTTGCTGGAGGGTGCCGCAAACTTGAGCGGGGGCCAACGACAACGGCTCGAAATTGCTCGAGCCTTGGTGAACGATCCAACGATTCTAGTCATGGATGAGGCCACGAGTGCATTGGATGCAGAAACCGAACGGATTGTCGATCGGAATATTCGGCGGCGGGGATGTAGCTGCATCATCGTTGCCCACCGCCTGAGTACAATTCGGGATTGCGATGAAATCGTTGTTTTGGAGCGTGGTCAAGTGGTTCAACGCGGCACTCATGACGAGATGAAACAGGTAGACGGAGCCTATGCCCGCTTAATTCAGGCAGAGTAACTAGAAGTTGTAACCAACCCCCAAGCGTAAGCCCACTTCCGTTCTACCAAAGAACCCAACATTAACCGCTGCATTGGCTGTAAATTGATCAGATATGGGTATGTCAACACCGCCAGTCACCAACCCGCGTAAAACACTACCGCTACCAGTTGAGATCACGGCTCCACCGCCCACAAACGGTGCCACCAGCACTCTTCCATCGATCGCAGAGCGTAGCGGGAAATCAAAGGTTACAGGCAACAAGATGGCGGGTCGACGGCTGACATTGAGGGCAGGACGGAAAGATAGGGTATTCGTCAAGCCAATTTTGCTAAAGACTGTGAAGCTACCTCGCCCTAAATCGGTACGTCCACCAAAGCCAATGTTTCCGCCCACACCAATGTAACTTGGCCCTGAACGGGTTGCTCGGCCCGGATCGATAACGGGCTGGGGAGTTGGCGTTGTTTGAGGAGTTGGTGCTATTTCAGGCGTTGAGGGGGTTTGAGGGGCTGTTTCGGTTGGGGGCACTTCCGGCGTTGTTTGAGGGGTTGCCTCTGGAGTTGTTTGAGGGAGGGGTGTAGTCGTCTGTGCCGTCAATGTTTCAGCTTGTAAACTAGCGGCGGTCGTTTGAACCGTACCGGGTGTTGGTAAGGCTTCGGCTTCCAAGCTCACTGAACCCACTGCGGATTCAAGCGTTTCTGTGAATTGAGGTGCTGCGACTAAGACTTCGGCATAAGCCGCTTGATTATTCAAAAGAACTAGAGTTCCAACACAACTAGACATGAAGAGGAGTTTTTTGAAATTTGCAATATTCATTGTTAAAAACATCGTAAGGGTAAGGATTCGCAATCCAGAGCCATAGCTGTAGCCATGTGTAACTTGGCGAAAGCGAGTCAGAACACCTATCCAGTCTTGGCTTTTCAACGCTCACCTTGTCCTAAGTGTTCTGACCAAAGCTATACTTTCAAAGTCAATGACAAATGTGACTGAAAAATGACAACGAGTAACTTTCACACCAAAGGAAATTCAATTTGAAAGAGTGAACCTTTCCCAACCTGACTGCTCACAGTTAACTGCCCATTATGAGCTGTCACGATTTGCTGCGCGATCGCCAAGCCCAAACCAGAGCCACCTTTTTCTCGTGTTCGTTCCGCATCGACTCGATAAAATCGGTCAAAGATGTGGGGCAAATCTGCCTCCGGAATCCCGATTCCAGTATCTTCTACCTGAATCAAAATTCGATGATACTGAGTAATCAACCGCAGCCACACTATTCCTGCCGGTGAAGTGTATTTGCAGGCGTTCGTGAGTAGATTTGTGATGACCTGTTGCAATAAACCAGCATTACCATTGATCCTAATATTTTCTTCTGGTAGTTCTAAATGAAGTATCAGATGTTGGGTAATACATTGTATCGGTGGCTTTGTAACTACATCTTTTAACAGGTCGTTCAAGTCAATTAATTGACTTGAGTTTGAGTCTAATCGTCCCTCTTGGCGCGCCAAAAACAGTAGATCAGTCACTAACCGGTTCATCGATTTAGCAGTTTCTACAATCTTCTCCAATCGAATGTGCTTGGGTTTACCTGCTTCAACGGGACTTAGCAAGCCGACTTGAGCATTGCTCAAAATCGTTGCGAGCGGTGCCCTGAGTTCATGAGACGCGTCGGATGTAAAGCGTTGCAGTTGGATGTAGGCATTGCGAATAGGTTCCATCGCAAGGCCACTCAACAACCAACCCACAAGGCTAATCGCGCCCAGCGTCAAGGGCAGTGTGATCACCATGACCAGCAGCAGTTCTCTAAGGACAATCTGAGCATCGGTCAATGGAATGGCGATTTGGAGATATCCGATCGCGCGCCCCTTGTACTCAACTGGCAGGGTTAATTGTCGCAGCCATTCGGAATGTGTTTGAATCGTTTCAAACGCTGCACTCGCCTGAATTTGGTCAGGAGGCTGCTGTCCATAAAACTGCTGGAGTTTTCCCTGAGATGAGTACCAGCGAGCATAAACCAAATTACTATCTGAGGGTGGTGAATAGTTTCCTAAAATTGGAACATGGCGCAAATCAAACCATTCGGCCTTCTGCCGCCCCTCAAAATTAATATTCGCTGCCATGACTCTCGCTTTGCGGTAGAGGAGGCGATCGCCCTCTTCTAAACGGTTAACTGATCGCTGGTAATAAATGATGCTGGCAAACAGAATTAAAATGCTGCCCATCGACAGCGTAAACCAACGGGCAAGATCACGGCGACTACGATTGAACATCTGGATTCAAACGATAACCCATACCATAAACTGTTTCCAACCAGTTCACACCTACAGTCTGTAAGCGTTGCCGTAGACGACGCACTAAAGCTGTTATTGCGTTACTCTCCGGCTCACTCCCCCATTCCCACAACGCTTGTTCAATTTGGGTGCGAGATAATACTTGCCGAGGATGGCGCATTAGATATTCCAGCAACTGAAATTCTCGAATTGGAAGTTGCAGACTTTCTTCATTCCGTTCGATCGTCAATGTGGACAAGTGTAGTGTTAAATCTTTAACATGCAGCGTATCTCCTTTCCAGAGCGGCGATCGCCGTCTTAGCGCCCGGACTCGCGCTAACAACTCAAACACATCCGCCGGTTTAACCAAATAATCATCGGCCCCAGCATCCAAACCACTAATTTTGTCAGCAGTTGCGTCTTTTGCCGTCAACATTAGCACTGGAGCCATTTTGCCCAGGTGACGATAGTGGCAGCACAGATTCAAGCCGCTTACTTGTGGCAGCAACCAATCCAGAATCAACAAATCATACTCCCGCTGAGACATGATCCACTGCGCGATCGCTCCATCGCCTACTCCATCAACGATGTGCCCCGCGTCTGAAAGCGCAGCTTGTAAAGGTTCGCGTTGATTGATGTCATCTTCTACCAGCAGAATTCGCATCCATTCTAATCCCATTCTGCAATGTGCAGTGTAAGAAATCGAGTTGAGGAAAAACGTCTATCAAAAGTCAGATTTAACTCAATCGGTTGCTAACTAAGATTTGATCGTCTACCTCAGCAATGGTTCTGATGGTTTCTCATCGCTTGCTGCAACTCCTTCAACGCATTGGCTGGGAATTTTGGCTCCCCTTGCCCCTAATTGCGATACTTTTTTGGCTTGCAGGTGACTTCATGACAGCCCAGGTGTTAAGTCGTCCTTATAATTCTGTTAATCGTCTTGCGGCAGATACCCAATTAGATGTCAAATTGTCTGTAACAATTTTGGCAATGAATGCTGAGGTCAATCGCAAGCAAGGCGTAACCACTATCTTTGTTAAAACAACTGATTCCTCATTGAAGCGGTTAGAGTACGAGTTTGCCGGTGTGCAGGCTAGTCAGGTTGAGCCAGCGATCGCCGAAGATCTTGGACTGCCCGTTGCAACTGTGCGCAAGCTGATTAGCTATCGCATCTTAGACTAATGCTCATTTTGGGTAGCCCTGAGAGCTAATAAGGCACTGCCGTAGGCGGCTTCAGTCTGCGCGGATGGCTGGACTGGGACACCCATCTGGCGCTCGCGGATGGCAGTCCAGGCAGCGTTCGTCGCTCCCCCGCCCGCAGTGAATATCCGCAACAGTGGACTTGCACCCAGTTGTTGTAAAACTGCATAACCACGCGCTTCAATTCGAGCCATACTTTCGAGCAACCCATGCAAAAATTCCACCGAATTATCAGGTTGCGGCTCCAGTTGCGGCAGTAAAGATGGGTCATTGATTGGAAAGCGTTCCCCTGGTTGCAACAAAGGGTAGTAGTGCAGTGAGCTTTCTTGGTGAAACGGAATTTGAGTGCTTAATTTCGTGATTTCAGCCGTAGAAAAGAAGTGCTGCAACACAGCCCCTCCTGTATTAGAAGCGCCTCCCACCAACCACAAATCTCCTAATCGATGACTATAGATACCGTAAGTTACAGCCTCGACAGGCGTTTCACTCAATAACTTCAAGACCAACGTCGATCCTAGTGAAGTTACTGCTTCGCCCGGTATGGTAGCCCCACTGGCTAGAAAGGCGGCGATGCTATCGGTTGTGCCTGCACGAATCAGGCACGATTCTGGTAAGCCAAGCCGCTGAGCGAGAGCCGGTTGAATAGGCGCGATCGCGGCTCCAGGCGACAGCACACGTGGCAGCAAAGGCGACACAGCAAGCGATTCTAACCAATCTGGGTAGCGGAGTTGAAAAACGTCATAACCCAATTTCAGGGCATTGTGATAATCACTGATTCCGGGTTGCCCATGTAACTGAAAAGCTAACCAATCCGCCTGATGCATCAAAAATCGTGCTTGCGAGTAATACGGTTGGGATTGCCACCATAACAGCTTGACTAAACTTGATGTTGCACTCAACACGTTAGCTTGCCCCGCTGCTTGTTGGTAGGGCGGTTGGGCGAACAGGGTTTGTAAGCGGGGTAGACACGATCGCCCGCTGGCATCGTTGTAAAGTAATGGCGCAGTAAGTGGGTCGCCATCTTGATCACACAACAACACGGTGGAAGAGGTGCCGTTAATGGCGATCGCAACCGTTTGTTTTCGAGTGGTTGCTGGGATTTGCTGAATCAACGTCAACAACATCTGCTGCCAATCGGTTGCCCAGGTAGAGGGAGGACGGGCGGCAAACCTTAAACTGGACTGGGCACAGGGGGTGGCGGTGTCATCAATCGCGATCGCCCGCGCCCCCGAAGTGCCAAAATCAATCCCTAAGTAACATTTCATTGTCAAATTTATAATTATGTTTAGAAATGATTAAGTCTGTCTTAGGAGATACGAAAGATTCGGAAAAAATTCACTACACTCGCTGATCAAAATAAGCCAAAACCTTTTCAGGTCAGTTATTTTAGGTCAATGTAGGAGTTGTTGCATGGCATTTACATTTGAGTTATTAGGTGTAACTCCAGTGCTTGAGTTTTTCACTCATCAACAGGCTCAATCTCGTCGCCAAACACCTCCAGGGGTGGAGTATTTAGGCTCCTATAAATGTACCTTGGATGCGTTCATCGAATCAGTTGAAACGGTTTCGCCCAAACATGGCTGGGAAGTAGACCAAGCCGTAAACGTAGTAATCGGTTTTTGGTTGAGCAATGTGGAATCAATTCACTATTGGAAGAAACGTCTGGATGATGCTGGACAAGAAAACTTGATTGTGGCTCGCTTTGCGGATCTGCGATCGCTTCGTGCGGAGTTTGAGCAGATGTTTTAATCGCAGAAAAGCTGCTGAGAGAGGATCGCAAAATCAAGGCCAGATCACCCTTGCCAATAATAGTACTTTTGAACTAGGATAAGCCGAGAGTTCAAACTGCTGATTTTCACTTTACTCCTGAGCGATGAAGAAGTTTGGCGGAAAAGAAGGGTGTCCCGTTTTATTGCGGGCATTGTCCTGATACTTAAAGGAACAGTAACCATGCCTCAAAAATTATTGGCAATTCTCTCGGCCAGTGCGATCGTTCTTGGAACTATGCCCGCGGTTGCTCAAACCATGCGCAGTGCGAATAACGGCACTTTAAAGATGGTCATGATTGATCAAGCGCAACTCTCCAGCAACCAACGCAGTGCCTTTCAACGCTTTTTGCAATCGGCAAATCTCCCTCCCACAAAAGTTGGAAACCGCTGTCAATACTATGGAAAACCTCAGGTTTGGTGTTTGTTGTTAGATCCCGGTGTGGCCCAACAGGTATACAACCAACTCCGCAATCAGCCCGCTTTTGGTTCTGCTATAGAAATTAAAGAAGTCCGCCGACTCCGTGAGGCAACGCCCAAACCGACGGGGATTTAACCCCTTTCGGCCTTTTTACTCGCCTTCATCCAAAATTCGTGATGAGATGAAGGGTGAATGAATTTGCTGCAAATTTTACGTGTCCTCGTAATGTTGATTTCCTGCATTTACGGGGGCACCTTTAGTATGGTTAGAAGAAGTTGCACCTGTTTCCATTCAGTAGTGCGTTCTTTCGTGACCTAGCAGGATAGTCCCATGTCTCACTCTTCCGATTCCGTTGTAAATTCTCCAGATTCCTCGACTGAAGCGCCAACGCTTTGGCAGTTACTTGTTGAGGATTGGCAGGCGCATGGTAAAGATTGGACGCGACCCGGATTTCGGGCTGTGGCGGTTCATCGATTTGGCGTGTGGCGGATGGGGATTCAACCGCGTCTACTGCGGGCACCCTTTTCTGTTCTTTATAAGATGCTGTTTCGGAAAGTTAGAAATACATATGGGATCGAGTTGCCCTATACCGTTAAGTTGGGGCGTCGCGTCATCATTGAACACCAAAGCGCGATCGTCATTCATGGCGAGTGCGAAATTGGTGATGATTGCATTCTGCGACAGGGGGTAACGTTAGGAAATCGTTACCTTGACAAACCTCTGGAAGCTCCAAAACTTGGCAAAGGAGTGAACGTTGGCGCGGGTGCTAAGATTTTTGGCCATGTCACGATCGGCGATGGCTCCAACATTGGAGCGAACGCTGTAGTGCTAAGTGATGTCCCAGCAGGCGCAACGGTTGTCGGGATTCCGGCCAAAGTAATTAACAAATCTGCTAACCGAGCCGCTGTCAAAGATGGCATAGATTATTGGATGCCGCCGATCGACATGGCAGAGTTTGCCCTTTCCCAAAATAATGACTTATAAACTGGTTTGACTTGATTTGACTCTAGTCAGCTTGATTTCTTCCAGGCCCTCGCCTCTCTTTATCAACTCACGCTCAAACTTCTATGGCCGTTGAACTTCCGCTCGACCCTCAAACTCGGCTCCTGATCGTTACGGTGAATTATCGGACGCCTGATCTGGTAATTCAAAGTCTACAGGCGCTGCAAACTGAAATCCTCTCCGTTCCAGGAACAAAAATCGCCATTGTGGATAACAACTCTGGTGATGGTTCAGTCGGCAAAATTGCGGCAGCGATCGCGGCTGAGGGCTGGGGAGATTGGGCCATGCTTTTGCCTTCTGAGGTAAATGGTGGATTTTCCTACGGCAACAACTACGCCATTCGGCCTGCGCTTCAAAGTACTCACCCACCCGACTATTTTCTGTTACTCAATCCCGATGCCCAGGTCCGCCCCGGAGCTTTATCAGCCCTGGTTGAGTTTCTCGACCAGCACCCCGAAGCTGGAATCGCCGGTAGTAGCTTTGAGGAAGCGAACGGCAAGTTGTGGCCTTATGCGTTTCACTTTCCAAGCATGATCAGCGAGTTTGAAAATGGATTTCGGCTTGGGCTGGTTTCTAAACTGCTGGAAAAGTGGAAGGTTGTGCATGTCATGGAGCAGGATCACTCGCAGCAAATTGATTGGTTGCCGGGAGCCAGTATGATGATCCGGCGTCAGGTGTTTGAAGCCGTGGGCTTGATGGACGAGGGGTATTTTCTTTACTACGAAGAAACCGATTTTTGTTTGCAGGCAAGGCGAGCCGGTTGGACTTGCTGGTATGTTCCGCAAAGCAGAGTTATGCACATTTTGGGACAAAGCACAGGGGTGACAGCCAAAAATCAAGCGCCCAAACGGTTACCACAGTATTGGTATGATTCCAGACGACGCTATTTCATGAAGAATCACGGCTGGTTCTATGCGTCTCTGGTCGATGTTGCTTGGTTAGTAGGTTATGGAGTTTGGCGAGTGCGACGGGCGATTCAACGGAAGCCAGACCACGACCCACCACAAATGCTGTGGGATTCTTTTTGTAACAGTGTTTTCTTTAAGCCAAATGTGCCAACCCAAACGTTGCCAGAGCCTCAACAAATCACCAATTGAAGGACATGGATGAGCGATTGACGGCGATCGTTTTGGCCGGTGGGCAGAGTTCGCGCATGGGGCAGAACAAAGCATTGATCTCCATTAACGGAGTGCCCCTACTGCGGCAAACGTGCCAGATAGCGTTGGAGTGTGCGGTATCAGTAAAAGTCGTCACCTTTCATCCGGAGAAATATCGGGCGATCGTGCCGTCTGGATGCGTGGTGTTGCACGAGCGATCGTTGGCTGCAACGGGTGACGAAACTCCGCATGGCCCTTTAATCGGCTTTACTCAGGGTTTGGCCAATGCCTCTACACCCTGGGTGTTGCTATTAGCCTGCGATCTCCCCTACTTGCAAGCAGATATTCTGCATCGATGGCTGCAACAGCTACCCGAACCAAGTTCCGCGATCGCTCTGCTCCCCCAAATCCAAGCACGCTGGGAACCCCTCTGCGGTTTCTATCACCAGAGTTGTCTTGAATCTTTGCGGCAGTTTATTGCCCAGGGAGGGCGATCGTTTCAACGCTGGTTGGCCACCATTCCTGTGCAGCAAATAACTTTTTGCGCTGATGCCGAATTACGGCACCAGGAGCAACAGATGTTGTTTAACTGCAACACGCCCCAAGATCTGGCAACATTGCGAATGTATAGCTCTGGTCAGAACGCTTAGGCCATGGAGAAAGCTGAAAAGCCAATGCTGTGTAGACGTTCTGACTCGCTTTCGCCACGTTACACATGACTACAGCTATAGCTTTGGTCAGAACACTTAGGACTGAGAATTGATGAACTTCAAATGCTTGCCTTTATCCTATTAAATTCACCCTATTAAACTGGTGCGGTTGTAATTAACGGGTCTGGCACGGGGAAAGAATTTCTTTCGAGTAGGGTAAATGCGCGTTGAGCGGCATTGTAGGCGTAGACGAAGCCAGTCTCGATTTCGTAAATCCAGGCGTGTAAGTTGAGTTGCTTACTATGAAGTTTGGAGCGAATTGCCGGATAGGTTTCCAGATTCTCGATTTGGGTGAGGACGTTTTGCTCGATCGCAATTTTGAGGAGTTTGTCTGGGGCTAAGCCTGGGTAATTGTCGGCTACCAGGCGGCGAGTTGCTTCACCGTGCCGTTTGAGCCAATCGTACACCGAAGGCATCTGCTCAGCCAAACTACCAAGCTGTAACAAACCCTTGATCGCGCCGCAGTGAGAATGGCCGCAAACAATGATGTCTTTGATGCCAATGCCTTGCACCGCGTATTCGACTCCGGCTGCTTCCGCGCTACTGGCCGCACCAAAGGATGGAATGATGTTGCCAACGTTCCGCATCACGAACAATTCGCCCGGTTGGGCCTGCGTAATCAAACACGGATCGATGCGCGAGTCTGAGCAGGTAATAAACAAAACTTCTGGGGATTGTCCGCCAGAAAGCCGCTCGAACATTTCTCGGTGATCGGTAAAATAGCTGCTTTGGAAACTATTGAGTCCTCGAATTAAGCCACTGACAGACATACTTTCCCCTCAACCACAATCAACAACGGCATCCGTCAATTTCGACTACAACAAAAGTGTTTCACTTCCCGAATTTTTGTGAAGTTAAGTAAATCACTATTTGTACAATAGCTTAATCTCTATTGATGTGTATGCGCCTCAGTAATCATGCGATCGTGATGGGTGCTTGCTCTGGAAGTCTAGGCTGCGTATAGCCGATCGTGCAGCTGTGGGTGTATCCCAGGTGTCTTAACGCCGCAACACAACTGGTTTCAAACTCCAAGGGAACAGCGGCCAGGAGTCCCCCGGATGTTTGCGGATCGAACAAGAGTTGAAATTTGGGGTGGTCAGGCAGGGTTGAGGCATTGGCGATCGCGTGGCTGGCGTGACGATTTTGGGATTGGAGCGAACTCAAAATGCCTTGCTCTATCGTTGCTAGCGCTCCAGCTAAAACGGGTATCGCGTCCAGGTTCACCAATGCGCCGACTGTGGAAGCTTGCACCATTTCCAGCAGGTGGCCAATGAGGCCAAAGCCAGTAATATCGGTGCAGGTGGTCACGCCATAGCGCAGAAAACATTGAGCCGCCTGCTGATTCGATCGCAGCATTGATGCCACGGCCTGATCAAGCCATCGCCCCAACGCCTTGCGCTGCATCTTGGCCGCAAACAGGGTGCCCGTCCCTAGAGGTTTGGTTAAAATCAGCGCTTGTCCCAGTTGCAGCCCCCCCTTGCGCATCAGGCGATCGGCACTGGTGAACCCATTACAGGTCAACCCAAAGGCTAATTCTGTGGCTTCAGTTGTATGGCCACCAATGAGGGTGGCTCCAGCCTGCTGCAAAACTTGCAAGGCACCCGCTAAGAGTTGATACAAACTTTCTTCTACTAGCGCCTCTGAGGCGTGAGGAATGGTGGCGATCGCTAAAGCGCTATGGGGTTGCGCGCCCATTGCGTATACATCGCTCAACGCATGATTGGCGCTAATCTGCCCAAACACGAATGGATCACTGACAAGCGCTGGGAAAAAATCGACGGATTGCACCATGATTTGATCGTTAGCAACTTGAATTACGGCGGCATCATCAGGAAAACTAAGGTCAACTAAAATTTTAGGTTTGATGGCAGTTTGGCCAGTCGCAAATTCAGATGTCGTTTGAGCAAAATCGACGAGAGGCAAAGCGTGCGGTTGAAGACGTTGGAGAACCCGCTTGAGGATGGTGCTACCCACTTTGGAACCACATCCAGCACAGTACATTGCAGGGCCATGGTCATTGGTAGCATCTGCTTTTGTTTGATGAGGTTGAACTGTCTTACGAATCTGTAATCCCATCCCCTGATCCATTTTGGGCAGATCATTCAACCGTCGCATAAAACTACGATCGATGTGATCCTTCCAATGCCAGAGCAACGCTGAGCGCCAACCGAACCGGCCCCGTATCCCGATCGCCTGCCCATCTGCGGTGTTAAGCAGGCTGAGATAGTGTTTTTGGGGATGAAAAGGTTTGAGCGGACGATTTTGCAAGAATCGCCGCAAGTTTTGTACGAGTGGCGGCCCCTGCCGCACGGCAAAGACTCCAGCTTTGGGCCGGGGATGATTGACCATCGTGGCCACATCGCCCACTGCAAATACAAATGGATGAGAAATAGACTGCAATCCATCGTTGACCTGCACAAAGCCGCGATCGTCCACGGCTAAACCGGCCTTTGCTAACCAGTCTGGAGCCGCCGCTTGAGTCACCCAAACGATCGCGTCACAGTTCAGTGTCAGCCCTGACGCACAAGTAAGAAGGGTGCCCTGAACCGAATTCACCGTTTCATGCAAATGAACTTGAACTTGACGCTGGTGCAACAGCGCTTGTATGTGATGCTGCGCCCAAGAATTAAACTGCGGCACCAATTGCCCCCCGCGATGGATGATGTGGAGTTGCAGGTTCGTTAAGGGCTGTCCTGCGGTTTGCAGGATGGTATGAATTTGATGCTGCATCGTAAACGCGAGTTCTACGCCGCCCGCCCCACCACCAACGATCGCGAGCCGGATTGGAAGTTCGGGTTGCCGCGAAATGCAATGCAACAACGCATCCCAGCGATCAAGAAAGGGGCGTACAGGTTTAGCTGGAAGAATTGGAGCGTTTGGCTTGATCTCAGGTAGCAGCGTCGGTGTACTCCCGATGTCGATCGACAGCACATCGAATGCGACGGGAGGATGGCGATCGCACAAAATCTTGCGGTTAGTTAAATCAAGGCCCGTGACCCGATCAACATAAAATTGCGCCTCAGCAAAATCGGCTAAGGTCGCTAAATTGACAAAACACTCCGGATCACGATAGATTCCAGCGACGCGACCAGGAAGCATCCCAGAGTAGGCACTTTCAGAAGCTTCTGAAATTAAGGTAACGCGGACACCAGGCAATGCCTTCATCCCCATCATGCGGAGGGCGATCGCGTGCGTATGCCCACCACCAATCAACACTAATTCTTGAGTGATTGGTTCAGTTAATACTCTCATGCAGTAAATAGAAAGGGCAGGGGAAACATCAATGCACTGATGATACGGGTTGATTTCAGGCAAGCCTGCCCTGATTGAGGCGTATTTTTACGACTCTTTGCCAATGACTTTATCTTTGAACACCTTGCCAGCACTAAAAGCAGGAACTCTCGTTGCTGGGATTTTAATCGGCTCTCCCGTTGAAGGATTGCGCCCCTCACGAGCCTGACGATCTCTGGCTTCAAATGTGCCAAAACCAACCAGGGTCACTTTATCACCGCTCGCAACGGTGTCCAAAATAACGTCTAGCATTGCCGACAAAATTGCGTCAGCATCTTTTTTAGTCACACTTGCTTTTTCAGCAATCTTGTCAACTAGTTCGCCTTTGTTCATATCCCACGATCCTTAAAATAGCTGCTGTGATTATACTTGAGGCGTTTGAAAGTGCAACAGTTTCCGCTTTTTTTTAGCGATTTCACCAAGTTTGGTGGCGGTCAAATCAACCCTGCATTACTTGAAATGGCTGCGAGATAAACGTTTCAAGCGCTTAGCGTAACTAGAAGCGAATAATATCTGTTAAGAAATTGGTTAAGCATTCTGGTTCGATCGACTCCAAAACACGGGTATGCACAATATCAAACTTGGCTCCGGCCTGCGCTCGCAAATCCTGATCCAGGGCATTCAAAAATCCTCTTGCGATCAAATCGTCCCCCACCTGCACAAAGCCAATTCCCAATTCTTCATCGCGATCGATACGGTTAGCAGCCTGGACGATCGTTTTCACCACCTCAAGCCGATTGGGCGGTTCACCATCGACCAACACAATAATGATGGAGCCGTTGGGCTTGGCCTGATTAGCCGCTTTGCGAGTGAAGTAATCTGCTAAGGCCAATTGCAGGGGTTCCAATAAATTCAATTCGTCCGGTGGGTAATTTTCCTCAAAAATTGTTTTTACCTGATCCGGCAAAACGTGTTTGTACTGCTGAAATGAGCCGGAAGTGCTGAGCTGAGAAGACATGTAAACGGTGATGCCATCGGGATCGAATTGGTTACAGGCTTGTGCCAGAGCGACGATCGCAGCTCGCGCTTCCGTCCATCGCTGCTCAAAGTGCGGCGGAGCCATGTTCATTCGATTCTTGGTTTTGGCGATAATCACGGTGTAGTCGCGATTTTCCAGAAGTGCATCACTCATACATTGCCCTGCTCCGGAATGGAAAAACTCTGGCACATTCTAGCCCATGCCAGAGTTTTTCAGCGCTTTTTCAGCGCGTTGTTGGGCGCTCTAAATATTGGGAGATCAGCACTAAACTTTGGTGTTGGTCGCAATCGCTGGCGCAGTCGTCGGTTGCCCTAAAGGTAGGGTCACGATCGGCTTAGCCACTTCGGCAGTCAGGCTAGGGACATTAGCCCGGAGCCGTTCCGTTAAAGCAACCGTTTTGGAGTCATAGATTTGCGTCAGAATCTTGGGATACAAGCCAATCCCAATAATCGGCACCAGCAAGGCACTGATGATGAAAATTTCACGCGGCTCTGCATCTACTAGAACTTCGTGGGAGGTCAGCTCTTTATTTTCTGGGCCATAAAAAATCTCCCGCAAATTCGACAGCAGGTAGATCGGGGTCAGAATCACTCCGACCGCTGCCAACAACACAACAATGACGCGGAACGGCACACTATAGGCATCACTGGTCGCAAACCCAACGAATACCATCAACTCGGCTACAAATCCACTCATCCCCGGCAGGGCTAACGAGGCCAGAGAACAAGTTGTCCACATGGCAAAGATCTTCCGCATCTTTTGCCCCACACCACCCATCTCATCCAGCATCAAGGTATGGGTACGATCGTAGGTTGCTCCCACCAGGAAGAATAGGCTAGCGCCAATCAGACCGTGAGAAACCATCTGCAGCACGGCTCCACTCAGGCCCAAATCGGTGAAAGAGCAGATCCCAATGATCACAAAGCCCATGTGGGAAATCGACGAATACGCAATCTTGCGCTTCAAGTTACGTTGAGCAAAGGACGTGAGAGCAGCATAAACAATATTGACCACGCCCAAAATCACCAGGGCCGGAGCGATGATGGCATGGGCACCTGGTAACATCTCCGCGTTCATCCGAATCAGCGCATAGCCCCCCATCTTCAGCAGAATTCCGGCTAGCAACATGTGAACCGGAGCAGTCGCTTCTCCATGCGCATCGGGTAGCCAAGTATGGAGGGGAATAATCGGCAACTTCACCGCATAAGCAATCAGAAAGGCCCCATACATCCAGAGTTGGAAGTTGATAGGGAAATCTTTCGCCATGAGCGATCGCATATCGAACGTGACGGTATCGCCATAGAAGGCCATAGCCAGCGCCGCCACCAGAATGAATAGAGAACTGATAGCGGTGTAAAGGATAAATTTAGTTGCAGCGTACTGCCGCTTCTTGCCGCCCCAGATGGCCAACAGCAGGTAAACCGGAATCAATTCCAATTCCCAGGCCAGGAAGAACAAGATCATGTCTTGCACGGTGAAAACCGCAATCTGGCCACCATACATAGCCAGCATCAGAAAGTAGAAAAACCGGGGTTTGAGCGTCACTGGCCACGCGGCTAACATTGCCAGCGTCGTGATAAACCCAGTCAGTAACACCAGCGGCATGGACAACCCATCCACTCCCACAGACCATCTCAAGTCGAGTTGGGGAATCCAGGAATAACTTTCGACTAACTGTAACTCCGCACTGGACAGGTCGTAGAAGTTGTAGAAAGCATAAACAATGACTGCAAAATCAAGTAAACCGATGATCAGGGCATACCAACGGACGGTTTTGCCATCTTTATCAGGAATGAATGGAACCAAAAGAGAGGCTGCGATCGGAAAGAGAATGATGAACGTCAGCCAGGGAAAAGTTTCAGTCAACATGTTTAGTTATCAGCCGTTAAACGTATTGAGCGATTGACTAAAGGGATTCGGGATTCGGGTTTGAAATAACATAGGCGAATGCTTGATGATCACTTCATGGGAATTCAGATTAATTGAATCCTGGATCTTCAAACATCCGCCTGCACGTTGCTATAAAACAAAGGAATCAGGTTGCGATCTAGGTGACACCAGAGAAGATAACCAACCCCAGAACCGCCGCAAACACAATCAAAGCGTAGAACTGGGCTCGCCCATTTTCCACGTATTTAAGGGCTTCACCGGAAAGTAATGTTACTAATCCGGCTAGGTTAACAACGCCATCTACTACTTTGTAATCAACTTCCAAGACTTGACGGGCTAACCGACGACTCCCCTGGACAAACACTTTGTTGTAGATGTCGTCGATGTACCACTTGTTCTTAGACAGATTGTAGAGCGTGGGAATTTTGGCCGCGATCGCCGCTGGGTCAATCTTGCCTCGCAAGTACATCAACGAAGCTAGCGTCAACCCAATCAAGCCAATGCCAACCGAATTACCCGCCATGATCAAGAATTCCATCAACTCTTCCTGTGGCAAAGCATGGAATCCACTGGCGATCGATTCCACTACTTCACTCGGCGGGTGAATAAACTCTTCAAAATAATTGTGGAAAGGCGTTCCCACCAGCCCGATTAGCGCCGAAGGCACAGCCAACACTAGCAGCGGCAAGACCATTGTCAGCGGCGACTCATGGGGCACATGGCTATGACCATGACTGTCGTGCCCATGCTCATCATGATGCTCGTGCCCCGCATCCATCATTAACTCTTGCGGGTTCATGGCTCCGGGACCAAAATTCAGCCCGATAGCCTTAAGTTGCTCATTTTTAATCGTGTCCCGCACGGTAGCATCGTTGCCGCGAAACTCACCCTCAAAGGTCATGAAATACATCCGAAACATGTAGAAGGCCGTAATCCCAGCCGTCAACCAGCCCACCAACCACAGCAACGGATTGGCTGCAAACGTCAGGCCAAGGATGTCATCTTTTGACCAAAACCCAGCCAAGGGGGGGATGCCGGAGATGGCCAACACTCCAACGAAGAACGTTCCAGCGGTAATTGGCATATACTTTCGCAGCCCACCCATCATCCGCATATCTTGTGCGTAGGCGGGGTCGTGGCCAACGACTGATTCCATGCTGTGGATGACAGAACCAGAACCCAGGAACATCATGGCTTTGAAGTAAGCATGAGTCACCAGGTGAAATAAACCAGCGGTGTAAGCTCCTGCCCCCATAGCCATCACCATGTAGCCCAATTGCGACATGGTGGAATAGGCCAAGCCTTTTTTAATGTCCATCTGGGTAATGGCGATCGTGGCTCCCATAAAGGCTGTGAACGCCCCTGTCCAAGCAATGACATTCATAACTGTGGGAATGTCTTCAAATACTGGGAACATCCGCGCAATCAAAAATACCCCGGCTGCTACCATCGTGGCGGCGTGGATTAATGCCGAAATGGGGGTCGGGCCTTCCATGGCATCGGGCAACCAGACATGCAACGGAAATTGGGCAGATTTGGCAACTGGCCCTAAAAAAACCAGAATGGCAAAGATTGCAGCGACCGTCCCGCTCAATGCTCCAGTTTCTACAAGCTCAGCTAACCGAGCACCGATCGTGGCAAAGTCAAAACTATTGGTGACTGAGTACAGCCCTAGAATGCCAAGCAGTAGCCCAAAGTCACCCACCCGGTTCGTAACAAATGCCTTCTGGCTAGCTTCGGCTGCGGGTTTGCGATCGTACCAGAAGCCAATCAGCAAGTACGAACACATGCCCACCAGTTCCCAAAACACATAGATTTGAACCAGATTAGGGCTGACAACCAAACCCAACATCGAGGAGCTAAACAGGCTGAGGTACGCATAAAACCTGACATAACCAGAGTCATGCGACATGTACCCATCGGTGTAGATCATGACCAAAAAGGCCACTGTCGTCACCACCACCAGCATCAAAGCCGTTAGATTATCGATGGTGAAGCCCATGCTCAAGGTAAAGTCACCCGCAGCAGCCCACTCAATCATCTGGGTGTAAGGTGCATGACCGTGCCACTGGCTCCAAAACAAGCCAAACGATAGCACCATCGCTGCACCCAACGCCGAGACGACAAAAACTGCCGCGCCCTGTCGCAAACTGTTGGTTGCCTTATTAAAGGAGATTAGTCCTAAGCCGATGAGCGTAGCGGCTGCTAGCGGTAGGACGGGAATCAGCCAGGCATATTGATAAATCGTTTCCATTCGTTATGCCCACGTTAGAGTTCTTCAATGGTTTGGGAAAAAGCCGTTTACATTGTGACATACATGGCTTAGCAATCTGTCAAGACTGAACACAAGATTTCAGCTTTATGAAAGAGATTTCCCAAGACGCAGCAAACTGAACCTATTAAACGTCAGCTTAACGATTCCCGCTGTAAATTAGAACGCCTTCAGGCCGAAATCTGCCAGCCTAAAGGTAGAGATTTAAGCGTTGAATTTTATAAGGATCTCGTCTGAAGAGGAGCTTTGATCAGCTTTGTTAATTCGTCCCACAGCACCTCACGCTTGTACATCCCTTCCATCCGATGCAGCAATTTGCCACCTTCAAAAAATAGCAACGTCGGTAGGGTTGTAATGCGATATTGGCTTGCTAATTTAAGATTCTCGTCTGCATTGATCCCAATCAGCTTTAAGGATGCACCAAACTCAGACTGAAAACTGGAAAGTACGGGTTCGATCATGCGACAGGGGCCACACCAAGGCGCACCAAAATGAACTAGGACGGGATCAGGGGATGACAAAATCTCTTGCTCAAAGGATTGTTGAATCATTTTTTATTAAAGTTGCTGTTTGACATTCGAACTGGCTTTTATGCTTGGGATCATCCTACCAGCGTATGTTCCCCGTTGCACGAATCAAAATTGGATGTGCCCACCATAACAAGCCAACGAATAGAGCAACCCCGGCATAGGCAGGTCGCAGAAATTCCTGAAGAGATAGCTGTTGCTTACCTTGAAGCACTGCCAGAAAGGGGATTACGGAAGTTCGTTCTCGCACTTTTTCAAAGGCTGCGCCATAGCGAGCTAACAACCGACGATCGCCATGCCATACTCCAAACAGATGATGCAGAATTAGACCCAGGGAAGTGACGATCGTAAATGTTGTGCCCAACCACAGCGTATGGGCAACGCACCAAATCACCTGCCCCACCATTTGCGGATGGCGTGTGATGCGGATGATCCCCGTTTCGTAGAGGTGAACTTCTGGCTTTTGAATCGCCGCAATTTCGAGCAGATTGAAGGTCGCTGGATACAGAAATAAAAAGGAAATCGCTGACAGTGTCCAAACCAAGGGTTGCACGCCGGGGATGCCCTGCACTTGCCACAGTTGTGCCCCATCGTAACGATGATTAAAAAAATAAATAATCAAGATTGTTGCCAGAGGCAAACTAACTAGTGCAAAGCAGACGCGATACAAGCGTGCCCCGATTCGTTTTTCGGCCCAGGGTCGGAGAGCCGCTAAGCCACTGTGGGCGATCGCAAACGTGAGTAAAAGTCCAAGAATCACAAAATGGCTGGGAGCCAACCAGGCAAAAACCATAGAGCAAAGCAACGAAAGAGGAGATAGGGATCAGTTTACAAGCGAAGAAGGGTCTTGTGAGACCGATCGCTAAAATAGTAAATCCAAATCGAGAGTGCGTAGATTAACGCCGTACAGGTAACCATGAGTGTCTTCCCAGGTGGCCATGATAAGTTGATGCGGTGCCAGAAAAGCAAGCGCAGTCGGAGCTGGTGGCCCTGCAATGCGCCCTACTTGCTGTCCATATTGATCTAGCAACACGATTTCTCCCAACTGGCTCATCACGGCATAGCCCCAAGTAGTCGCAGCAATGAGATGCGGCACGATAGCTAGCCCAATGCGACGAATGCGTAAAGGTTTAACGTCGAGGAAAAGCAGACAGGTGGGATGATTCGGTTCGGTCGCCAGAAATCTGTACGGGGTTGGAGTCAAAACGACATGACGCATCGGCACAGCTAGTTGCAAGCACCCTGCTGCTGTGCCGCGGCGAGTTAAAAAGTCAATCTGCACACCTGTAATGGCTTGCGTGTCAGGATTCGTTAGATGCGAAAACAAGGTGATGTGGTGGGCATCGGGTGCCAGCAGTTGAAATCCGGCAGGAGTTGTGCAGGCCATCGCTGGTTTGAATGGCTGGCGGTTGTGTAACCTCCAAATCAAAAGTTGACCCGTTGCGGCTTTCGCATTTTGGTCGGCGGTCGCCATCCAATTGCCACTAGGCGCGATCGCCACCAGCATCTGCCGCTCGAATTCTGCAACCAATTGCGGTAGCGCGATCGCCGCGCCAGCCTCAGAGGATAAATTCGAGGAGGCGTTAAATAATGTCGCTGCCAGCCAATACACGTTCTGCGGGGTTACGGCAAAACATCCCTGGGACTGCACAACCAAGTTAGAAATGGGGTCGGGCAACCGCACCCGAGCCATCGTGATGGGAGGATGACGCAGTAAGGGCGGGGGGACAGCCGTAGCGTCTTCAGCGTAGGCATGACAGCCAACCCGGTTGCCATAAACTCGGAAAACTTGGTCTGGATAGATTAATGACGAAGTATTGCTTAGTGAATCTGACAGATGCCGGAGCTGCTGAATTGGGGTGTCTAGAATCTCTTGATATTCGTACTGAATGTCTGCGGGCGCGATCGGTGCATGCGAGCGGAGCAACATGGTGGCCCACTCAGGCTTCAACACCTGTTCGGCAGTGGCGATCGCGCCGCTCAATGCCTGCAACATTTCTAAAGCCGAGCGGAATCGTCGCGCAGGCAGTTTTTGTAAAGCTTTACGAATGATTGCTTGTAAATCAACCGGAACGAAATCAGGAACTTGCACCGTTTGGTTCAGGTGGGCCGACATCAGCTCCGCTGGGGCTCCGGAGAAAGGCCGTTGCCCAACGACCAACTCAAACAGCAAAACGCCGACAGCATAGAGGTCAGAGGCGATCGAATACTGCCCATAAAATCGTTCTGGAGCCATGTAAGCAGGCGAGCCAGTATCGCTGAACTCGTTGCTAGCTAATTCCTGACTCAATCGAGCAATGCCAAAGTCGGAAATTTTGGCCGTCCAGCCCTGAGCTGTCGTCGTCAACAAAATATTTTCTGGTTTGATGTCACAATGTACGATTTCCCGCTGATGGGCGTGAGCTAAGCCAGCCAAAATTTGAGTCACCAGATTTAAGCCCTGGATTGGATGCAACTGCACATCTTCCTCCAGCAAATTACGCAGTGTGCCCCCCTCACAGTACTCCATCACCAGATAGCGGCCTGTGCTAGTTTGCTCCATTGCATAACAAGTCACGATATTGTCGTGCTGCAAACTCAGCAAAAAGCGCAGCTCTCGTAAAAACTTATGGGTAGAAAAACGATCGCGGTCAAGTTCCTTCAACGCTACAAGTCGCCCAGTTTTGCGATGACTGGCACAGTACACTCGCCCAAACTGTCCCTGCCCAGCTAAGCCAAGCAAGCGATATTTTGACCGATGGAGTTCTCGAACAAAGGAATTAGACACCCGATCGTTGCCGCAAGGGAATCATCAACCACACAGTTTAGCCATGATGGCATCGTGACTGGCCTGTTGTTCGACCATTGGCCCGATCGCCTCCAAACGCTTCTCTAAACCCACCACAAACCAATTGGCTTCCGCCCCCAACGATTCGCAGACGGTTTGAACACAATGTAACTCGCGCCCCGTCAATTGGCTGAAAAAAGAACTCAGAATTCCTGCTTCAAAGTGACAGACAGGGCGATTGCCTTGCGGTGCGTGTTTGGCGAAGGGAGAATTCCAGGCTTTAATCACCAAAAATCCCCGATCGTGAAATTGATAATCCAGCTCAATCTTGCCCCAACCGTGGGTAATCCAGCATTGCTGCAAACATTGCAAAAACTCTGCCATGGTCATGTCTGCTAACGCCTGACTGTAATAATCTGTTAGCTCATCCCGAAACCGAACATAAAAGTTCTTCCCCCACCACTTACCGCAATTAAACAAGACTAATCGCGTCGCTTGACCAGTCTCTTTGTCTAACCCAGAGTAAATGGATTGAATGAGCGTTTCGGGTAGGGCCAGCAACCGATCGCCCCGGCGGTTTTCCAAGAGTCCCAATTCCAGGTCACTCCGCACATAAACATCAGTTGCAAAGTAGTTACCGGGAACGCGGTTATTTGTCAGTAAGTCAGCTACGGAAATCATTTATCTTTTTCCTTACTTTGCCGGAGTTAATTCATGTAGGAGTGTTTGGGCCATCAACAAGTGCGGTGTCAGCAAACTGGTTGCCTGTACACCTAACACCTGGGAGAGTTGTTGATGCAATAAACGGTAGAGGATGGAATTAATGGCCTGACTGTTATAAAGAGCCATTGTGCCACCCAGCCAACTCACGAGCCGCTCTTTAACAAACGTTTCATCGTTGAGCAGCATTCCCATCGCACAGTAACGGAGTGTCAGGAGGGTGTTTTTGATAGCACGTTCCAAGTTTTCAATTTTTTCTTGAGGCAGTTCCACCTGCAACTGATCGGCGACGGGTTGCATGATGTCAAGTTCGCGATCGCGCAGCGTCCGGTAGGTCAGCAGGCGGGCAGGTAACGACTGGACATACTCACTTAGCAAGCCCATCTCTTCAGGCTTGAGATAGCGGCTTTCTGCTTCGTCGAATAGAACTTCAATTTGAGGGTGCATAGAGCGTAAATCGAAATGATGATGGGCTAAAACAAACCAGAAAAATCATCCAAGGTGAATTCCTGTTGTGCCGTTGGTTGAGGTGGTTTTACTGGGGGCGTGTCGGCGATCGTATGACCGTCCCAAGCGATCGTCGCAAAAAAGCGGCTAACACTCATTTCCAGACTGGGCAGTTCTTTCGGGCTTTCTAGCAAGCCAGTCACCGAAGCGTGAATCTCTGGTGGATGGTTATCCCAATTCACAGTTGAGAAGAAATCGTGAACCGAAGCTTCGAGCCAGTTCACCAAAGGTTGAGGTAAACGGGAACCATTCATTGGCGGCAACGTAAGTGAACTCATCTCAATAGTTCTCCTGTGCGCAACCGTTTTTCAATGTCCTTTGCCGTTGCGCCTTCGTTTAACCAAAAGGCAGCAGCATCAATGCGGTCTTGACTACCCAGCAAAAATTTGCAGTAGGTTTCGCCCATGGAATAACACTGAATTTCAATGCAACTGAGCTGTTTGCGCACCATTTCGGTAAAAAATCCAGCAAACAACCCGGCATACAAATAGCACACAGGTTTACCAACATCGCCAAGGGTACGAGCCACTGCCGAATCGAAGATGTTAATAAACATAAAACCCTGCTTGCGATCGCCCATATCAACTTCCCAGCGGCCCCAGCCCTGAGAGGTAAAAGGCCACCACCAGGTTTCTAGCAAGAAAAGTAAATTAGTCTGACGAATGTTGCGATCGAACTCTTTTTCAAACCATTTCTCAAAGAAAAAGGCATCCTTCTGCCCCCACTCACAGCCGATGGTATACATGATGGCGGCGGAAGCATCACCCACTTCTTCTTCCAATCCTTCCACCAAACCAATGATGAAATCCTCTGTAGTTAATAGGTTTTGACTGCCGTTCCAATCTTGAATGGTGCCTTTTTGCGCATCAAACTGGAAAAAATCTCGAAACCCGTAATGATTGTGTTTCTTGGGGTTTCTAAACTTGGCGGAGTTGGGCTGGGGAGTGACAGTCACCATAAAGTTCTCTGTAGGACAATAGAAAGCGACAAAAATTATTCTTAGCTTAATTATTCCCTGTGTCTGTTAGATCTAACTCACAACCAGCCCCCAGAATGAAGAGTTTTGTTAAGCAGTAGGAAACAGCACACCAAGAAGTAGAAGTACCCAGATGAATGCAGAGCGAGAAAATACTGATTTATTTGAGAAGATACCGATTTATCGATAGGTGAATAATGGATACTTGGAAAAAAGCTGCTTTCACAAAAATTGCTTTGGCGGCGGGTGCGATCGTAATCGGATATGGGGCATGGGTGACATGGAATCGGCTCTTTGCAGTCGAAGCGGAACCCGATCTGACCTATCAGCATCTGGATGGGGCCGCATTCAGCCCCAACTATTTGTTAGAGATTCCAATCTATGGATTCATTTCAGTTGATGCGGCGGACCCGTCATTATTCTGGTTAAACGAAGGGACTTATAGTGCCCATGTCCGCAAGGTGTTACAGCAAGCGGCGCAGGACGATCGCGTCAAAGGGATTTTGTTACGCCTCAATACAGGAGGGGGTTCAACAACTGGAGCGGATGCCATTTACAATGCGTTGGTAAACTACCGTAAATTCACGAACAAACCAGTCGTAGCTCACATTGAGGAAATTTCCTTATCTGGTGGTGTGATGGCCATGATGGGAGCTGATGCCATTTATGCGGCTCCCGGCAGTTCCATCGGCAATATTGGTGTCGTTGGTGAAAGATGGTTGATCTTCGATAAACCCACTTCCTACAGTGATTCCAGCGGTCGGTCTATCACCAACGACGCGGGGCTGGAGTGGATGATCATTAGTGCTGGCAAGGGAAAAGATTTGCTTCACGCCGATCGCCTGCCGACTGCGGAAGAAAAAAAGGTAATGCAGAAAAATGTTGATAACGACTACACCAATTTTGTGAAGCTGGTGTCGAAGGCTCGCAACATTCCGGAAAAAACGATTCGCCATGAAATGGGAGCCTATGTCTTTGACAATGCACAAGCAGAACAGTACAAGTTAATTGATGGAACAAAGCACCGGGATGACGCGATCGCTGAGCTGGCAAACCGAGCCAAGCTGGGTGAAAATTTTCGAGTTGTGAGAGCGAAAGAACCGGCCAGAGGACTGTTGCAACTCGGCACCGCTTCAACATTGACCTACGACCAAAAGCGACAAATGCTTAGCCGCGATCGGTGTGCCACAGCCCAAAGTGCCACCTTGCTCTACTCTGGCAATATCAAAGAGCTGTGTTCTGTAAATCGGTAATCGATCGCCCATCTGCCTACATTGGCTGTTCTTGCTGTTGAGCTGGTTCTTCTGGTAGTGGAATAAATTCCGTTTCTTCTGGCACTGACCCAAAGCGACCGGCTCGCCAATCTTGCTTGGCCTGCTCGATGCGCTCTGGGCGGCTGGAAACAAAATTCCACCACTTGATGCGGTTGCCCACAGGTTCGCCACCCACCACAATGCAACGCGCGGGATCGCTGGCTGCGACCGTAACCGAAGTGCCCGCCTTTAGCACCGCTAATCGATGTTGATCTAAAGGACTGTCATTCAGGACAAGCCCCGGAGTGACACTGTATACCGCTCGTTCGCTGTAATCATCAGGCAGGGTAAATTGTGCTCCGGCAGCCAGTTGCATATCCAGGTAAAGGATGGGAGAAAAGGTTTGGACAGGGGACGATCGCCCGTAAGCATCCCCGGCAATCAAGGTAAACGAAACGCCGTTTTCCTGCCATTTAGGTAGATCACTAGCAGGATGATGGCGAAACCAAGGATCAGTTTCCTCTGCAGCATCAGGCAAAGCCACCCAGGTTTGAATCCCATGTAAAACCGCTTCTTTGCTTCGTTCGGTGTCGGGCGTTCGTTCAGAATGGACAATCCCCCGTCCGGCGGTCATCCAATTCACAGCACCGGGGCGAATTTCTTGCACACTGCCCACACTGTCACGATGCAGCAAAACGCCTTCAAACAGATACGTTACCGTTGCCAAATTAATGTGGGGATGAGGGCGCACATCCACCCCTTGGCCGGGTGGAAATACGGCTGGCCCCAAGTGATCAAAAAAGATAAAAGGGCCGACGAGGGTTAGTGCTTCCGAAGGCAAGAGGCGACGGGCTTGAAACCCACCTAAATCTTGAACATGTGGGGGAAGTAAATGCTGAATGCTATCGGTCATGGTGTGGGGCAGGTTGATAGAGACGCTAGAAATAGTCTAAGGATTATGGATTAAATAAGCTGTGGGGTGGGTGTCCCACCCGCCCGGACAGGCAAGATGTCTATTCCACAGAAATTACAGCTTAGTTAATTTTCATTCCTAAGTCACGCTGTGCAGAAGAAGAATCAGTGAACCACAAACTGCTTACCGCAAGTTTTGCAAAGGAAGCATTGTTTACCGCGTCGGTAGCCATTTTTAGAGAGTTGCTCCGATCGACAGTGAGGACATTTCATTACTTTCATTACATTGCCAATTCTATCGTCTCCCACGTGTGGTTCGAGGTAAGCCACAATTAAGTCTTCAATTTGCTGAGAAAGGCGATGACCATGTGCTGGATTCGGGTGACGAAGGGCCGCCAGAATAACGGCGTTGCTGCTATGCACACACACTTCTGCTAAAAGGGGATATTGGTCTGAATTGAGGTTGGGGTTGCGCTGGTACAGAATCCTTGCCATCAAATCGATCGCCTCCTGCGTCATACTTTCGTCAATGGCTTGAAAAATATGCGGAGCCAAGTAAAACTGCACAAACACCACTCGCGATACTGGTTGTTCAAACAGTTCGGTTACGGCCACAACCAACGTGTGAATCATTTGACGCAACGGCAACTGCACCAAGGCTGGCATATCAATTTGTGCCCAAAACTCCTTGACCCGCTCGGTGTGGCGTAACTCCATCGCCTTGAAAATGGCGGCTTTGTCAGGGAAGAACTGGTAGAGGGAGCCGATCGCGGTGCCCGCTTTGGCGGCAATTAAATGAGTCGTTGCCGCTTCATACCCCACTTCATCAAATACGGCGGCAGCTGCATCCAGGATTTTTTCAACTCGTTCCTTGCCGCGTTGTTGTTTAGGTTGACGGCGCAAGCGAGAAGACGATCCGGAGCTTGACGAACGTGAAAGTTCTGTCATATTTTAAAAACACGACAAATTTTTCACAATCTTATCCTAAGTGGAGAACACCATGCCGTCTATGCTTCCCGGTGCGCCTTGGCTCTTGGCGCACAAATCAATGTTGCCGGTGAATCGACCCCGAAAAGTCTCTCTGTATGGCACCGATTATGTGCTGTGGCAGGATGAGTTGGGGGCGGTGCAGGCTCTGCCAAATGCCTGTCCGCACATGGGGGCAATGCTATCGGAGGGATGGTGTGAAGTCCAACCCGATCGCACCAGTACGGTCGTCTGTCCATTTCATGCCTTGCCGTTTGATGCGGCAGGTTGTACGGTGTTGCCGGGAGCGGGGAAGAAAACATTGCCCCAACTGCAACCCCTGGAACTAGTTATTCAAGGGGATTTCATCTGGTCCTATGGCGGTTATGCGCGCAAGCTACCCATTCCCACCGTGTTAGATGAGATTGCCAAGGAATACACATTTGTCGGGCATACGGGCGATCGTAGTGTTGCCACCGATTTATTGTCGATGCTGCTGAACATGCACGACTACAATCATCAAAACGGCACCCATCGAGAATTGTTTCGGATTACGGAAGTACAGTTTCGTCAATTCATCGACAGCGGGCTACAATCTCACGCTTTTTACGAGATGCCAACCGCCCCATACGGATTGGTTGAAAAGCTGAGAAAACCAGACTTATTTCTGCTTCCCAAGCGAATTGAGGCACATTTGGAGAACCATTTTCCATCCCTGGTAATTTTTCATGGAAAGTCACCTTTGGGGAAAGCGGCACAATGCCATTTCTTTATTCCCGAAGCCGCCAATCGCACCCGCACTTATGTTTTGCTGTTTGGGCAAGCAAAGCATCCATTGTTCAAAATGTTTGGCCGTGCTTATCTCAATTTTGGCAAGGTGGTCGTTGATCAGGACGCCGATATTCTCAGCAAGATTTACCCCGATACGCCGCAAAAGATCAAACTCAACAATGAAGTGGGGATGGATTGGGTCCGACGCAATTTTGAAAGTTTTCCAAACGTGGTAGCACCCAACCTTTCAAGGTAGGTAGGTACGGGTGCTCTGTGAAACGTTCCTCAGGGTTATCGTCGGGTGAATTGCTCTACACAGCGGACGAAGATTTCCACGCCCATACCCAAAGCGGTTTCGTCGAAGTCAAAGCGGGGGTGGTGATGGGGAAAAGCAAGCCCTTTGGCAGCGTTGGCAGAACCGAGGAAGAAATAGCATCCGGGCACTGCTTGTAGGAAGAAAGACATATCCTCGCCGCCCATGGTTTGGCATTCGGGCACGACTCCTAGAGGTGATTCCACCACGTCTTCCGCTACCGATCGCACTAAGTCAGCGATCGTTCCATCGTTGATCACCGGCGGATACAATTCCCAGTATTTGAACTCGTAGGTTGCACCGTGAGCCTCACAAATGCCTTTGATGATTTGCTCCATCCGGGCACCAAAGTAGCCTTTGTAGAGGGGGTTGAAGTAGCGCACAGTCCCACTCATATGCGCTGTATCGGCAATCACGTTGTGGGCCGTGCCAGCATGAAATTCGCCCACTGTCACGACAGCCGAATCGATCGGGTTGACATTGCGCGCCACGATCGTTTGCAGCGCATTCACCACTTGGGCACCCACGACGACGGAATCGATCGTTTGTTGTGGAATGGCACCATGTCCACCTTTGCCGTGGATCGTCAACTCAAAACATTCCACCGCTGCCATCAATGCCCCTGTCCGCACTCCGACAGTGCCCAGCGGCAGCACATTCCAGAGGTGTAGACCCACGATCGCTTCCACATCAGGATTTTTCAAGGCTCCTTCCGCAATCATGGGTTCGGCCCCACCCAAACCTTCTTCGGCAGGTTGAAAGATAATTTTCACGGTGCCAGCAAACTCATCCCGATGTTGAGACAGATAGTAAGCCGTTCCCAGGGCGATCGCCGTGTGACCGTCGTGCCCACAGGCATGCATGACGCCGTCGTGTTGGGATTTGTACGGCACTTCATTTTCTTCTTGAATGGGGAGTGCATCCATATCGGCACGGATAGCAAACACTCGTCCGGGGCGATCGCTGGTAATCGTTGCCACAATTCCAGTTTTAGCAACTCCAGTTTGATGTGGAATTCCCCACTCGCTGAGTTTTTGCGCTACAAATTCAGAGGTGATAAATTCCCGAAATCCAAGTTCTGGTTTCTGGTGCAGCGAGCGCCGCCATGATACCAGTTGGGATTGCAGCGATCGAATTTCAGGCCGAATGCGGGAAGTATCAATAGCCAGCGGGGTAAGAGGAGTTGAAACCATATTGAAACTGCGTCTTAGTAAAAACAGTACTTATTCCTTTTCTAGACTAACGATTTCGGCCCCCTTGCCGCGTCTAAAATTTTGTAATTCCTATAAAAGATTCAGCTAATTCAAGATCCCATGACCGTTTCGTTCACCCTCCCCACAGGCTGCACCATTCGCCCCGCTCGATCAAGCGATAGGGGCACCCTCTATGCCCTACTTACCCAATTTCGGGAAGAAGTACTGCCACCTGTGACCAGTCAGGAGTGGTCGTTGCGAGTTTTGGCAGGTGGCATCTTGGGTGGCGTGGGAATTCATCTAGGGGTGTCGCTCGGGTGGCAACGCTTTATCAACCTATTGTTAGGGCCTGGAATCATTGTGGGGATGGGCGTAATTGTTGCCACCGTTATGACCTGGAACAACGATTGGCGAAATTTTTGGGTGATCGAACATCGCAATCAATTAATTGGTTGTGCTAAGTTACGATGTTATCCGCACTACTCACTGCTGCACGATGTCTATGTTATGCCGGAGTGGCGCAGTCAAGGTTTGGGTTCTCAGTTAGTGTCCCATTTGGGGACGCGGGCCATTAAGCCACTCTATTTAACCTGTCTACCCAGGCTGGCACAGTTCTACATGCGTTTGGGGTTCATGCCGGTGTCGTCCAAAACGCTTTCCCCCTTAATTCAGTACGATCTGGGTATTCCTGGGCGGCTACAGGTGATTCCACTGGTGTTGCGATGAAATCAGTTTGGATAGTCTGGTTTCAAAGTATTTTGTGTTAAAAAATTATGATGTTGAATGTGCCACTTCTCACCCAACGAGGGCTACGTCTTTTCACTGGACGGAAAACCTTCAAAGAGCTGTGCGATCGCCAGTGGACGGTTCATCCCAACGAAAAGGCTGTGGCTCCACCGGCAATTTACCTGGATGGTGCATTAGAGCGGGTAACCGGTGCGCAACCAGAGACCACCCTCGCTTACGAAATTCAACAGGTGTTTGGTGGCCCGAAAGAGCATATTGCCACGACGGCTTATCTGCTGCGCGATGTGCATCTGGTAAATGGCTATCTCTACAAAGCGAGCATGAAACTACCTTTGACGATTGCCAAGGAATCTCTTTTCCAGAGTGCTAAACCAGAAAGAGTATCCCAAGCCGCTCTTGCCTGTACTTTGACCAGCAATCGCTATTTCGGCCACTGGATTACGGATGGATTAACGATGAATTTGGCGGCTGCACAACTGGCACCTGCCGTCACAACGGCCCACTCCGAAACAGCTCACCAAATAGACTATCGTCGCTTATTTAATGTCCACGCGACGATGATGACAACTGCCTATTTTAACCAGCTCATTATTCTGGAAGACTTTGGCCAAAATGCCTACAAACGCGATCGCTATAATCGAATGCGATCGCATCTGAGGCAAGCCTTCCCTACAGCGACCAAACCAGGAGTCATGTTGCTGCGTGGAACTTCTGGCGTTCAGCGCGTTCTCCTCAATGAACTAGATGTCGCCAACTTTTTGCACAAGCAAGGTTTTACGATTCTTGATCCCCAGGCACTCTCAGTGTCCGAAATTGTGCAGCAAACCTTGGGGGCAAAGGTTGTGGTTGGGGTCGAAGGGAGCCAACTTATTCACGGACTGTTTACCCTGGTCGATCGCGGCACAATACTGACCCTGCAACCGCCATATCGATTCAACAGTGTGTTTAAAGACTACACGGATTGCCTGGAGCTAAACTATGCCTTTGTGGTGGGCAGAGAGGTTGAAGGTGGATTTGAAATTGATCTAAATGACTTAGAAAAAACGTTAGACAAATTAAGTCTAACGTTAGCTTAACAATTAGACTCAAACCAAAGAACGGGACTGAAATCAACTGCAACTTTTGTGGGATGGGCATCGTTCGACTGAGGTCTCGACAGAGAGGCTCGACCGAACTGCTCACGAACGTCTTGCCCGTCCGGGCGGTCGAGACGACCACCCCACAAGTTATTCACAAGCCATAATCCTTACTCACCTGTCGGAATTTGTTCAATTTGAGTGTCTGCACATAAAACGATGTCTCCTACTCGCACATCAAATTCTTTGAGATGAAGAGACATACCAGGAAGTTCAAAGTTTTTCAGATCGAGGAGAGTTGTCACCTGATCAAAAATCGCGGTTGCCAATTCCGGCGTCAGGCCCTGGCCCTCAGCGGAAAGAATTTCCAGGGTAATTCGTTGTTCAGCTTGCTTGAGTTGGGGGAGACACACCGCAGTAACCTGCTTTTTTTCAGCTGTCTCCAGCACCAGAAACTCTGCATCAATGCGAATTTTACCATCACCTGGCAGGTTGATCTGGACCTTCTCCACATTTGCGGTCACAGGCTTTCCTTGCTGTTGAAGCTTCAATAGTTTCAGCTTAGCCTGCAAAAAGTCAGAACTTAGGGCACGGTTGAGGTCAACTTCCGTTAAAACGATTCGGGCTGTGGCACTCGTTGGTTGGGTTAGTTCAATGTTGCCAAAGAGAACGCTTAAAGGGTCGATCGCCACAGTATCAGTATTGATTTCCAACGTCTCCATGCGCAAGTCTTGTTGAATCACCATTCCTTTTCCTGCAATGGTGACAGAATCAACTTCTCCTTGAATCACTTTTATTGGATCGGTACGAATATCAATATTAAGCTCATCCACTTCATCCAGTTGACTTTTAATTCCTAGTTCGGCAACTTTACTGAGTGCCTGTTCACCCAGTCCAGATTCCCCATTTGCCATGACTCAACTCCATTAGGTTGCATTTACCCATCAAACAGGGATGTAGACAGAGTTTCCTGTACCAACAGGAAGAGGTTTTAAGATCCACTTATTCATCGACTAACATGGCATCTTTAACCGGTTTAATTTGATGTCTACCGTGGTGCTGCGCATACACTTTGACGAACTCCGCCCCAAACAGAAGAATCTGAGCAGAATAAAAGACCCAGAGTAAGATGATGCCCAAAGAAGCGGCAGCGCTGTAGGTTGAACTGACACTACCACTGCCTAAATACACACCAATTAGATGTCTACCGATGTTAAACAAGAGGGCAGTTACGATCGCCCCTGTCCAGATATAACGCCACGGCACTTTAACATCGGGCATGACTTTGTAAATCAAGGCAAACAACAAAACCATCACGCCAAAGGAAACCAGGAAGTTAAATAGTTGTCCGGCAATGGCAAAACCTGGTAACAAATGACCCACAAACGCACTGAACGCCGCCAAGCCTGCACTCAGCAGCAGGGAAACCAACAACAAAAACCCGATCACAAGCACCATCGCAAATGACATAAAGCGATTTTGAATAAAAAATTTAATCCCGCGTCCCGGTTTTGGTTCAACTTTCCAGATTGCGTTCAGCGCTTCTTGCAGTTGCCCAAATACACCTGAGGCTCCCAACAGCAGTGCGCCGATCCCAGCTACCGTCGCCACAATTCCTCCAGAGCCGGGTTGTTGCGTATTTTGTAACATCGATTGAATGGCTTCAGCCCCCTGTTTGCCCACTAATCCTTGAATTTGACCAACGATTTCGCCGCGAGCGGCTTCCTGGCCAAAGACAGCACCTGCGATCGCGATCGCAATGACCAGCAAAGGCGCGAGAGAAAAAGCAGTGTAATAGGCTAATGCCGCCGCCCACAAAGGCACTTTATCTTCTTGCCACTCTTTAAACGTTTGTTTAAGTATTTCCCAGCTAGATGAAATATTCATTCTTGTCATTGGTTAAAACAGGTTACATCCCATTAATTCTCTAGACCAGCAGGATGTGTCCTCTGCCTCAAGGCACGCTTTCAGGGTAGAAATTTGATGCGGCATTAGCCTCTGCAAGAACCCAAGACATAACTCTTAAAGAAAGATTCGAGATGCTTGCTTAAAAACAGCTAATCTTGTTCAATGGTAAAACCAAATTAAAGAAACAAAATTGTCATCAACCTTGAGATAGAGTTTTAGATGAAACTTCATAAAGTTCATACAGTCTCTTCCACTCTAATGCGGTATGGGCAAAGGGCTTAAGCTCTTTGTTCCCTGGATGCTGGTGTGCCTCAGTTAATGGAAAAATGCTGCACCATTCCTGCCTCACTGTAGTGGAGAGGCTCCTTAAATAGCCTCGTTGGAAAAGCTGAGTTTTCACAATTCAACTATGTTTCTGCCTAAAAACAAATTCTTAAAAAGTCTGTTCTAATTTTCTTTCTACAACTGCCTTATTGAATTCAACCATGTATTTTTCAAACCTAATGAACCAATGGAACGCTCGGCGGCAACGTGCTAAAACTCACCTCGATCATCGAGAATTTGAAGCTTATTTACTGCTTTCAAAAGAAAACCTTAAACTTGCTCGTTCACTCAATGATCGTGCGAAAGAAGGATATTCCCTGAATGACGTTGGTTTAGCTTATTTGAGTTGTCAAAACTATCCTCAAGCATTGGATTTCTTCTGTCAGGCATTATTTGTTGCAAAAGAACTTGACAACACCCAGGCTGAGGCAACCACTCTCACTAATCTAGGAACAGTGTATAGCCATTTAGGGCAACTCTCGCGGGCGTTAGAGCAGTTTTACTTAGCGCTGGATCTTTTCCAGCAGCTGCACGACCAGTCTGGTGAAATGTCAACCTTAAACAGTCTGGCGCTCTTGTTTACGCGCTTGAATCAACCCAAACGGGCTTTACTGATGCACCACCAGGTATTGCAAATGCGTCGAGTGCTGAATGACTTCTCTGGGGAAGCGATTACCTTAAACAGCATCGGATTTGCCTACAGTGCCTTAGGCGATCCAGAAAAGGCACTTAATTATTTTGAACAAGCTTTGCCCATTCAACGGGCGACCAAAAACGCAACCGCCGAGGCAACGACGCTTAATAACATTGCTTCAACCTATTGCGATTTGGGGCATCCTCAGCAAGCCCTACTGCTGTACAACCAAGTGCTACTCACACGTCAGGCGTTAGGCGATCGAGCCGGAGAGGCCACGACCCTCCACAATATTGCCTTTACCTACGCCGGTTTGGGTAACCGTCAGAGTGCCCTATCTCTTTATCAGCAGGCACTTGGACTTTATCGGGAGTTGAGCGATCGAGCGGGGGAAGCTACAGCCCTCATGAACGTGGGCAGCCTCTATGCTGCAGCGGGTGATAAAGCCCAGGCAGAAACACATCTCATCGCCGCGCGAGCGCTAACGCAACAAATTGATCATCAGCCGCTGGCAGAAAAGGTGCAGCAATCGTTAGATGCCTTGTAACCCAAATTCAGGATGACTCCGTTGTGAAGGTTAATGCCTGCCCTCGCACTTGCGGATTAACCTTGCCATTTTCATAAACCACCTGCCCACCCACGATCGTCGTCACCGCCCAGCCGGTAAGATTCCACCCCTCAAAGGGACTCCATCCACACTTGGTCAACAAATCCTCTCGCCGAACTGGACGATAGGTTTGTAAATCAACCAGCACCAAGTCAGCATCATAACCAGGCGCGATCGTTCCTTTGTTGGGAATGCCATAACCTTTTGCCACAGCAGTAGACATCCAGTTAGCCACTTGCGCCACTGTACAGCGGCCCTGAGCCGCTTGGGTCAACATTAACGCTAAGGACGTTTCAACCCCTGGCATCCCAGAAGGCGTGTTGGGATACCCTTTAGCTTTCTCCTCCAGGGTGTGGGGGGCATGATCGGTAGCAATAAAGTCAATCACGCCATCCAGCAAGGCTTGCCAGAGAACTTCATTGTCGTGCGGCGATCGTAGCGGCGGATTCATCTGAGCCAGAGTGCCGATCGTTTCATAGGCCGCTGTATTCATTAGCAAATGTTGGGGCGTGACCTCGCAAGTTACCCAAGCCGGTTTATCTCGCCGCATCAATTCGGCTTCTTCTGCCGTAGACATGTGCAGAATATGCAGCCGCCGCTGATACTTTTTGGATAGCCTCAAGGCCAACTCAGTCGCTTCTAACGCCGCTTGATTATCTTGAATTTGGGAATGAATCGCAGGATCGGTAATCCCAGCAAACTCTTGACGACGCTGGTTGATGCGCGCCTGATTTTCGGCATGTACTGCAATCAAGCGATCGCCCTTGGCAAAAATACTGTCTAGTAATGTGTCCTGGTCAATCAACAACGCCCCATGCATTGATCCCATGAAAATCTTAATGCCACAAGCCGGATGGGCGGTTAATAAATCTGGCAACATCTCCGCTGTTGCCCCAATAAAAAAGCCATAATTAACCACACATTTTTGGGCTGCCCGTTGCAACTTGTCATCTAAAGTGGCTTGCGTCGTCGTTAATGGGCGCGTGTTGGGCATTTCCAAAAAGGACGTCACCCCACCTCTAGCGCAAGCACAACTGGCGGTAAATAAGTCTTCTTTGTGTTCCAGTCCCGGTTCGCGAAAATGCACCTGTGGATCAATGACTCCCGGCAACAAAACGAATCCATTTGCGTCAATCTCCCTAGTTTGACTGTTTGGGGTCTGAGCGATCGTTGTCTCTACCTGCTCAATCCGGCCAGAATGAATCAAGACATCACCCGATCGCAGTGCCCCATCAGGATGAAGAATTTGCGCTTGCCGGATGAGTAGTGAGGAATTAGATGTCATAACGATTTCCGCAGACTAAAATGACTATTGAGCTTTAGCGATGGCTGTCAGGAGGCGTTGTGCTGGAACCATTGAGCCTGAGTGCTACACTCTTATACTCTAGATGCTTATTTTGCTAGGTTCTATCAAATTCAACGTCCACTCAATTCTTTGTAACCATCCAAACCATCTATGTCACAAGTGAACAATCAAGAGCCAGATTCGAATCAAAAGTCGCCGCCGCCCACCCGTGAGAATGTTTGGGTCGAAGTTTTGAAGACATTAGGATTGAGTGCTGTTTTGGCATTTGGAATTCGCACCTTTGTTGCAGAGGCCCGTTATATTCCTTCACGCTCGATGGTGCCAACCCTTCAGGTGGACGATCGCTTGATTGTCGATAAAGTCAGCTATCACTTTCGCGACCCTCAACGGGGTGACATTATTGTATTTATGCCACCAGAGGAAGCGGCGGTTGTTTGCACTGGCCCAAGAGTGCAACAGTCTTCGTCTAAGGATGCTTACATCAAGCGGATTATTGCCCTTCCGGGTGAGAAAGTGGAAGTGCGGCAGGGGCAGGTTTTCATTAACGGTCAACCATTACAGGAAGATTACCTGGAGGAAGTCCCAGATTATCAGTATGGCCCGCGAGTCGTGCCGGAGAATTCTTATTTAGTGCTGGGTGATAATCGCAATAACAGCTGTGATAGCCACTACTGGGGTTTCGTACCGCGAGAAAATATCATTGGGCGGGCGGTTGTGCGCTTTTGGCCGTTAGGACGAGTGGGGGAAATTTCATCAGAGCCACGGTATGCCAATCAGTAGGCGGTAGTCGAGTCACAACTTCCGTCATTACTTCAACCTATAGTCAACAAGTTTGTGGAGACGCTCAATCCGAAGCCCCCACAGTACTTTCCTCCGCGAGCCGTCAAATCAATATAAAGAGAATTGATAACATCTTTGTAGTTTTCTATACTATATTTAATGAAAGATAACAAGGCGTTTGCTGAGGATGTCTTTTCGGCATTCTGATCTCGCCTTGATTGAGGGTTGGTTGAGTAATTCATCGCAACCAGTTAACTTCGGTTAAGTCCATCGATTGCGTCGATTTGCTCCCGAGCCTCTCTAGGTTTGCTGATTTAGCTTTCGTTAAGAGGTTGAGAAAACGGTGGGTCAACATCCCCTTGCTCGGTTGAGACGGTATGACGCTGACGCGATCGCCCGATATTATTGGTTTCGTCCGTGGTTACTGGTCTGGCGTACTCTACGCATCATTTTTTCATTTTTAAGTTTTGTTCTAGGCTTACAGGTTGATCGCTGGCAACATCAAGCGGAACAAAACAAGTTCAAGCGAGCGAATCAACTGCGACGCATTTTGATTTCGTTAGGCCCAACTTATATCAAAGTTGGACAGGCCCTCTCCACTCGCCCCGACCTGATCCGCAAAGATTTTTTGGAAGAACTGACCAAGTTGCAAGATCAGCTGCCGCCTTTCCCCAACGCGATCGCGTTTGCCATCATCGAATCTCAACTCGATCGTTCTGTGGAAGAACTTTACAAAGAAATTTCGGCCTCACCCGTAGCGGCAGCCAGTTTGGGGCAGGTTTATCGGGCACGCCTCCACAGCGGTGAAGAAGTTGCCGTGAAGGTGCAGCGACCAAACCTGCTGCCAGTCCTAACGCTGGATCTGTGCTTAATGCGCTGGGCGGCGGGTTGGTTAGCCCCGTGGCTACCGCTGAATTTAGGGCACGACTTAACCCTGATTGTGGATGAGTTTGGCACCAAATTATTCGAAGAGATTGATTATCTAAATGAAGGCCGCAATGCCGAGAAGTTTGCAACAAACTTCCGCAACGATCCACGGGTTAAGGTGCCCTCCATCTATTGGCGGTATTGTAGTCATCGCGTTTTGACTCTGGAGTGGATTCATGGCTATAAGCTGACGGACACCGATCGCATCAAGGAAGCAGGATTAGCAAGTGACGAACTCATTGAAATTGGCGTCACTAGCGGGTTGCAACAACTGTTAGAGCACGGCTTTTTCCATGCTGACCCCCATCCCGGCAACCTGTTTGCGATGGCTCCTCAGTGTGAAGTAGACGGGAAAGCGCCTCTCGAACCCATCAGTGCCCAGATGGCGTACATCGATTTTGGCATGATGGATCAACTGGATGAATCCACTAAGGAAACGTTGGTGGATGCGGTTGTGCATCTGATTAATAAAGACTATGACGACCTCGCCAGGGATTTTGTCAAACTGGGATTTTTAACTCCTGATGTAGATATTCGCCCGATCGTGCCGGCTCTAGAAGCCGTATTTTCCAACGCACTTGGGGAAAGCGTTCGCGATTTTAACTTTAGAACGACTACAGACAGCTTTTCGGAATTGATGTACGAGTATCCGTTCCGAGTTCCAGCCAAATTTGCATTGATTATTCGATCGCTCGTCACTCAGGAAGGACTAGCCTTAACCATCAATCCCAACTTCAAGATTTTGGAAGTGGCTTACCCGTACGTGGCCAAACGACTACTCACGGGTGAATCGCCCCAATTGCGGCGGCGGCTGTTGGAGGTTTTGTTTAAGGATGGCAAATTCCAATGGCATCGCTTGGAGAATCTAATTGAGATCGCCCGGACAAATGGTAATTTTGATTTCTTACCATCCGCTCAATTAGGCTTGCAGTTCCTCCTATCTGACGAGGGCAAGTTTTTAAGACGGCAGCTATTAATTGCCTTAACTGAGGACGATCGCATCCATACCGAAGAAGTTCAGCGGATTTGGAATTTAGTCAAAGATGACTTGCAACCAGGCAAGTTATTTAATGCGGCGATCGGCGCATTAGCCGAATTGACTCCCCTCGTCGGCACTGCCATCTTGAGAGGGTGAAGTTGGCGTTCGCCGTAAACTCAAGTTCTCTCCAAGGAGAGAAGTTTTGTTGGGTCATTTTCCTTAGCCTATAAATGCTTTGAGGAAAACACCATGACGCAAACTCCCAACATTCCACCCTTTATTGAAAGTGATGAGCGTGAGTATCGAGATAGCGGCGTACCCAGTACCGTTGCGATCGCGGGTCATCCGCTCCATCCACTGATTGTGACATTCCCAATTGCCTTCTTAACCGGCGCATTTGCGACAGACTTGGGCTATTGGCTTACTCAAGATCCATTTTGGGCCAGAGCTTCGCTGTGGTTGCTGGGAGCAGGATTCATCGCTGGTTTGGTCGCGGCTGCAACCGGCATGATGGACTTTTTCAAAATCGATCGAGTGAAAAAACACAGTGCTGGTTGGATACACGCTGTCGGTAACATTGCAGCCATGTTTCTGACATTGATTAACTGGATTAGCCGCTGGAGCAACCCCGCTGATGCCGTTTTCCCGCTGGGTATTATCCTGTCCACAGTTGTGGCGCTGCTGTTAGGGGTGACTGGCTGGTATGGAGCAGAGTTAATTTACCGCCATAAAGTTGCCGTAATTGGCTACAGCAGTCGTCGCGAGCCTTAGGCTTGGAGACAGACGACGTGTTGTGAAAGGCTTACTCCTAGAATCAGAAGCAGCTTTAGTCAAGTGGAATAATTGAGCGATCGCGCCAAGTTGATCTCAGGTTGACCAATCTGGTCGAGCGATCGCTCAAGCTTTTTATCTTCTGGTCTGCCTAAGGAATCGGAATGGTGTTGAGCAGACGTTCGACGATCGCCTTGGCTCTGCGCCCACCCGCCGGAATCATGCGATGGGGTAACACATAGGGCACCAGATATTTCACATCGTCAGGAATGGCATAGTCGCGGCCATCCAGGAAGGCGAGAGCTTGTGTGGTACGTTGTAAGGCGACAGCGCCCCGTGGACTGATTCCCAATGTCACTTCTTCGTCTGCGCGGGTAGCTCTTACTAGATTGACAATATATTGCTGCAAGGAGGCATCCACTTTCACCTGAGCGCTGAGCCGTTGCAGTTCTTGCACTTCTTCCAGGGAAATGCAGGGTTCAATTTCGATCGTTTGGTTGCGATCGTGCAAGCGTTGCAGCATTTGCAGTTCTTCAGCCTCAGTGGGATAACCCAGGGATAGCGACAGGGCAAATCGATCCATTTGTGCTTCTGGCAGCGGGAACGTCCCCTGATACTCCACGGGATTTTGGGTGGCAATCACGAAAAAAGGCATGGGTACCTGACGCGAAATGCCATCCACAGTGACCTGATGTTCTTCCATTACTTCCAGCAGCGCCGATTGCGTTCGGGGGGTGGCGCGGTTGACTTCATCGGCCAGCAGCACATTGGCAAAAATCGGCCCGGGCATAAATTCAAACTGGCCGGTTTGGGGATTCCAGATGTTTGTTCCGGTAATGTCGGTAGGCATCAAGTCGGGTGTGCATTGCAAGCGTTGAAACTTGCCATCAATCGAACGGGCAAGAGACTTGGCCAGGAGGGTTTTGCCCACCCCAGGCACATCCTCTAACAACGTATGTCCCCCCGCTAGGAGGGCAACGATAACCAGGCGAATGGCATCCTGTTTGCCCACAATCACCTGCCCTAGATTCTTTGTCAGGCGTTCAATTCCGTCTCTCATTGTTGCTCCGCGATCGCTTCCTACCAGTGTGCCCAATCTTGCAGGTGAATTGTTAGATTCTACCGCTTTGGTCTGGATGCTGCGGGTTAGTCGCCACTTAAACAGCATGTCCTTACCCCAGATGGGTACTCTCATTTTGATTTGCAGAATCCATAATTGAGGCAACTGAACACAGCTAGACTTTCTTTGCCCCCAAGGATTAAATCATGATGGATCTCACCCAACTGCTGAAAGATACGGAAGCACGATTTCGCGATCGCGCGGCCATTCGAGCAGATAAGAAGGAAAAACTCGATGCCAAGCTCCCCCTCCAGGCGGACACTCCAGAACGGGTGGAAAAACGCCTGGAACGGTTAGGATATGCTCCCTCCACCGCCAAAGCTCTGGTAGGAAGCGATTTACCCATCATTCCGTCGGCAACCACGATCGGTGAATCAGAATTATTTGACACTAAGGAACGAATCTTAGAGGCAAATGATCTCGTCGGGGTCAACTTTTTAGAACTGGGCACCCTAGCCGCGCGATCGGTGGGGCGGATTCGGGTTCGCCTCGCCAATGGTAAATCTGGCTTTGGTACAGGGTTTCTTGTGTCGCCGCGCCTCCTGTTGACCAACAATCATGTTCTCCCAGATGCTCAATCGGCGGCCTTAAGTCGGTTGGATTTTGACTATCAGGATGATTTGAACGGCAATCCTAAACAGTCGATCGTCTTTGAGTTTGCACCCAGCGAGTTGTTCCTCACCGATGTTTACTTAGACTACAGCCTGGTTGCTGTCAAGCCGACCGCCAGCCATGGCATTGCTTTATCGACCTACGGTTGGCATCGCCTAATTGAAACCGAAGGCAAAGTGATCATTGGCGAATCTGTCAGCATCATTCAGCATCCCGATGGAGACCCAAAACAGATCGCGCTACGCGGCAATCAGCTGGTGGATGTGCTGCCGGACTTTTTGCATTACGAAACAGATACCGCGCCTGGTTCTTCTGGCTCGCCCGTGTTTAACGATCAGTGGGAAGTGGTGGCCCTACATCATTCGGGTGTTCCGAAACGAGATAGCAACCGGCGCATTCTTAATATCAATGGCACTCCCTGGAAGAAGGAAGAGGGGGAACAACAAATTGCCTGGATTGCCAATGAAGGGGTGCGGATCAGTCGCATCATCAGTCATATTAAAGGGCAGACCCTGACTGCATCAGCGCAGGAACTAATTCACGGACTATTCAATGGCAATCAACCCCGACTAACAGAAATGAGTCAACCAAATCCTGACCTGAATCTGCCCCAACCTGTAACGGCAGCTGAACCGCTGCAAACTATGCCCAGCGATGATGGCACTATCACATGGACAATTCCACTCCAGGTGAGTGTGCGGTTGGGACAACCCATGCTCCAGGGGCAATCTCCGTTGGTGGATGGGCCGACTGTGGCGATCGCACCTCAACCCACTGTCCCCACACCTCAACCCACTGTCCCCACGCCTCAACCCACTGTCCCCACGCCTCAACCCGCTGCCTCTGTGCCCGTGTTTGAAATGCCGGATGAAGCCGATTTGAAGGCAGCCCTCAAGGATTCAAAGAGTGCGGCAAAAAAGCCTTACTACGATGAGAAGAGCGATCGCAGCGATCGGGAGCAATACTACGAATCTGTCTTGAACCAGGTGAACTCGTTGAGTCCAGCCCAGTTGTATCAAGAACTGAAGGATTTGGTCATTCGCACACACAAAACCAAATTAGGCTATAAACCCAGTGCCCACTTATATTCCTGGGTTGACCTGCATCCCGATCTCAAACTTCGCAGCATTTACTCAGAGCAAGCCTTTACCGCCGAAGAGCTAATTCGTGCCGATTTTCAAATTGAGCAACTACGAGCCGTGCGATCGCAGGAATTGCACCTGAAGGAATCTGCCCTCACGGAAGCTCAACTTCTGCACGAATTGAATATTTTGGAAGCCAGCTTGCCGTACAACTGCGAACACGTTGTCCCCCAATCGTGGTTTGCCAAGAAAAACCCGATGCGGGGCGATCTGCATCACCTGTTTGCCTGCGAGCCTCGTTGTAATAGTTTTCGCGGTAATACGCCTTTCTACGACTTTCCAGATTTTGGGTCAGCAATTCAAGATCAGTGCGGCAAACTGGTGGGGGCAAAATTTGAACCCAATGCTGGCAAAGGCGCAGTCGCTAGAGCCACCCTCTATTTCCTGCTTCGCTATCCTGGTGAAATCAACAAAACAGAGCGGGAGTACCAGAGCGATCGCCTCCCCATCCTGCTCGATTGGCATCATACCTTTCCTGTCACTGAATATGAAAAACATCGAAATGCGGCCATCTACGCCAAACAGGGGAATCGCAATCCGTTGATCGATTTTCCGGAGTGGGCGGAGCGGATCGAGTTTCAGTTGGGGTTGGGATGAATCAGTGGGTAGGTGAGTCGGTGGGTGGATGAGTCTGCCGACGCACTGATTTCATCCAATGGGTCAGCCAGCGGGGTGAGGACAATAATTTGAGTTCCAGAGAGACTATTAGTGGGAACGTTAAGTGGAGTTGGCATAAAACGTTTCTACTTTTAAGACGATTCCGTAATCCTGTTCAGCCAAGTTGTAGTCAGATATTGCCCCTTCATTCACCCGGAGGCACCGATGAAATCTACTCTTATTTCTGCATTTGCGCTGCTAGCGACGATCGCGGTTCCCACTTCAGTCCATGCGGCTAATCCAGCCCATGTGCAGCAGTTGTTGGAAACGAATGCTTGCGCTCGGTGTGACTTGTCTGGGGCAAACCTGGAAGGTGCCCATCTCATTGGCGCTGATCTGAGAAACGCAAACTTGCGCGGCGCAAACCTGCAAAATGCCAACTTGGAAGGGGCAGATTTGACGGGTGCCGATTTGAAACAGGCAGACCTGACGGGCGCGTTTGCGACGAATGCAGTATTCAACAATGCCAACTTGAATGGCGTCAACTTGACCAATGCCCGGATGATCAACGCGCTGACGTTTGGGGCCGATCTTAACAACATCAATTTTGCTGGAGCCGATATTTACGGGAGTGGTATTGGCGTTGGGGGCGGCGATCGCTAGCAGCGACGTAACCGCATCAATGCCAGCACCATCTCATCCATGGCATTCCGCATAGTGGTAGAAGAGACACTGGAAGAGTTGGCCAGGATGCTAAACACCAGCGGCGAATAGTTGGGCGGAGCAGCATAACCAGAAAGGGACACAACGCCTGAAATGGTACCCGTCTTCGCTTGCACACGGCCTTGGGCTGCTGTATTACGGAATCGGCTTCTGAGGGTGCCACTGGTGCCCGCGATCGGCAACGACGCCCGATAAACTTTGGACTCCGAAATCCCCGCCATTGCTTGCAATGTTTGGACGAAAGACTCGGCTGTCGCGCGATTATTGCTGGCTAACCCAGAACCATCAACCATCGTGTATTGATTTGGGTCTACCCCTAAACCTGTCAATATCGTTTTCACCCCAGCGATGCCAGCGGTTGTAGCATCGTTGTTATCGGGGCTTTGGGCTTTGCCGATCGTTTTTAGCAAGGCTTCGGCATAAATATTGTTGCTTTCCTGATTGGTTTCGTTCAGCAACACTGGCAATGGTGGCGACTCTAAAGCCGCTAACTCCAGATCTCCAGGGGGTGCGGGCGTACTTCTGACCAGAGTTGCTTGATTGACGGTGATTTGTGCGGCAGTCAGGGCATTCCGGAATTTTTGGACGAGGTAATTACCAGGATTACTGATGGAAGCGGCGGCAGGTTCGGCAGCGGAGCCAACCCGCAATTGCCCTTCAATATTAATGGTGCGGGTGTTGGGCTGTCGATACACATCGATCGATTCTCCCTGGCTAGTTGGCACCGTTACCGAGCGATTGTTCAAGCGGTAGTCCTGTGCATCACTGGGATCATCCCATTGCACCCGTAAGGATTGCCCGATTTGTTGCGGAAACAGGGTGACACCAATCCCGTTTTGGTTAATCATCAAACTGTTCACGGGCGCACCGAAGCCTGCCAACGTGTCATCTGCATCCCAATTAGGGTTAATCGCGGCTCCACGAAAATAAGTGTCATCCCCAATCAGTAAGTTGACCTGGCGAACCCCCCGTTGATTTAACCGTTGGGCCAAAACCGCCATGTGAGATGTTTTCAGGGAAGGATCACCCTGCCCAATAATTCGCAATGTTGCTAAGTTTGCGTTGGAAGAGTTGCCTGTGACGATCGTTCGCATGCGAAACTGCGGCCCCAGTCGTTGCAATGCGGCGGCTGTGGTAAAAATCTTGTTATTGGAAGCGGGAGTGAGCGGCGATCGCGGATTCCAGACGTACAAGTTGAAACGACTGCCTGGAGTGCCCTGAGTTTGCACCTGGACCCCCCACCGAATTCCGCCTGTTCGCGTCACAATGCGGTTCAAGGTCGTTGTCAATTCTGCCGGACAAATCGCAGGCCCACTGGTTGCTTGGGCTTGCTGTTGCACACTCACTGGCACCACGTTAACAACAGTTTCACCCGATGGCCCCAGTGACGGTATTACGGGTAGCACATCCACGACCGTGCTGGGAGGTAACACATCGACCACAACCTGGGCAGCGGCGATGGGAGTAAATAGGAACAAACTCGAAACAACGATCGCAGAACTAGCTACCAGCATACAGATCATGCAAGATGAAACGGCTCAAAAAAAGAAGGCAAGACCACAAGCTCAAAGGAACTACAGCCAAACTTAAGGTCTCCTAATTAACAGTGCGGATGCTCCGACCGTTCTGACCATACACCACTCTTAGGACAAGACTCAAATTAGCCCAAAGACAGTACCTTCGATGACACCGATCGTGAGCCAATTGTTTCATCGGCGGCACAAAGCTGGCTAGATGCGGCCCAATCATTTGTAGCCCTGCCCTATCTGTTCACTGATCCATGAGTCAAACCTGCCACTCATCTTTTCATCGACTTGAAGTGAGTGAGGGGGCAAGCCGCAATTTGAGGAGGGAAGGCAAGAAGGAATGATAAAAAGGGAGCGATCGCTGCAACGAGATCCATGCACAAGATCCATCTGAAACATTGTTAGGTTTACGCCTAGTGGTTTGTCGATCTAATGAGGCGATCGGGGATTAAATAAGTTCTCAACGAACTGAAATAGATCTGCTTCTGAGCGCCCGTCTTGCTGAAGATCTTTCAAATCTAGTAACCCTTTTGCCAGAACTTGGGCCTGTTTCTTGTAAGTGTTGTGGGCAGTGACCAAATCAGTAAAAATTTCTTGTTCAATTTGTTGGCGGTTGGCATCTTCGGCGATCGGAGAGGCGTACTCGGTTGAATCCACATCGTACTTGAGCAAAAAAATCAGGGCATTACTGAGTTCTTTCAATGTTTGCTGAAGTTTGCGAGTGTCTAGATCGAGGCGATCGAAACCAACTTGACCATTAATTCTTAACTCAACAATTGGCTGCGGATTGGACTGGAGTTGACCAGACTGCATCTGTTGCTGAACCAGGGCGATTGCGGTTGCTTCCACGTCTTCCAGACTTTCCTGCCCGCGTGTGGTGAGCTTGAGACGGGCGATCGGGCGCTGATAATAGTCTTGCTTTAACTGGGCTTGAATGCCGCTAGCATCGATCGTGACAAGGTAAGCCCCCCGTGTAAAAGTGCTTTCTTCAACATTGTTTGCTTCGATCGAGCCAGGATTAAAAACCCAGCCCTCCTCGGCATAGTTCTTGTGAATGTGTCCCAGTGCCAGGTAATCGACTCCAGCCGTTTTTAAGGGCAGCAAATCAGTGTAGCGTAAGGCTCCTTGATAGCGGGCGATTTGCCCTTCTAAACCATGATGAAACAGCATCACCGTTTGCCCTGAATGGGGCGGCAGTTGCTGAATTGCGTCGGCAAGCTGGGCGATCGCGGTGGGTGCCGAAGCCCCGTACCACTGAGAACCAATCACCCGCACCCCACAGGGTAAATCGATATAGCCGCCGCGTTTATCAGCAGCATTCCAACAGTTAAAGATTGTCTCACCCGTTTCAGCCGCTTCCGGCTCCAGCAAAATTAAGTCGTACCATTCGGCGAGGTAACGCAACCAACTGGTTTTGATGCCATAGGGACAGTTGTCGTGGTTGCCCTCGATCGCAATTACCGGAATTCCGGCGGCGTGCAAATCTTGCAGACAAAGTTTGGCGTGATTCAAAATGTTGGGTTGGAGATTACGATGTTCAAACAAGTCTCCGGCAATGACTACGAAATCCACTTGTTCGGCGATCGCGTACTTTTGCAACACATCCCGAAACGCTTTGAAAAAATCTAAGGTGCGCTCTTTACTGTCGTAGCGGTCAAAGCCCAGATGCACATCCGCCACATGCAGAAATTTCGGCATAATCAACTATTTCCCTGTGCGTGTCCATTTTGCTGCTGTTCCAACACGGTAATCATGCGGGCCAGACTCTCTGCTTGCAATCGCGATGTTTCCGCATGCTGCCACATAATCTCGGCATCTTGACGAAAACTCTCTGACCGTTAATTAAAAGTATCGAGGGGATTCTCAGTCATGGTGAACCAAAATACGATGTAACCAGTGTGCCCAAGAGTTTAGCTGATTTTTGAATTCAGGCGGTTTGCACCCAACGGATTGATACAATTTGGGGTTGTAACCCGTTTTGCCCTTATGACTGAACCGACCACTCCAGAGACCCTTGGCGCAGACGCGATCGATGTGGCGATCGCCCAAGGAATTGATTTCGATGGTACACCAATACCACCTGCAAAACTCGACCTTTACACAAAAGTCATGGCGCTAGAAGCTGGACGGCAACGTAGCGGTGTCAGTAACACGATGCGATCGCGGATTGTGCGAATTGGTGCCAAACACATTCCCCAGGATGAATTAAATCAGATGTTACTCGATGCCGATTTTGCTGCATTGAAAGATAAGGAAATCGCCTTTTATTACAGCGGCAAGTAGCGATCAAGCGTTTGTCGGTTTTAAGTTCGCTAAGGATTTGCTTTCTATCTTTCCGTTAAGATAGAAAGCATTCCATAAAAACCTTATTTTTTAACAATGACTCTTGAACAACTTGAAGCAGAAGTATTGGCACTTCCAAGAGATTCGCAGGTGATTCTATTGGCAAGATTACTTGAGCAATTAGGGCAAGATCTTCCAATAGACGATGAAATTGCGAATGTTTGGGTGAATGAAGCTGAAAGTCGTGACGAATCGCTGAACACTGATCAAGCTGCTGGTGTTCCGGCTGAGAATGTGTTTCGCCGAGTTCGTGCATCCTTGCAATGACAACAGTTGTTTTTCACCCGCTGGCGGAGCAAGAATTAGTCGCTGCTGCAACCTACTATGAAGAACAAGAACAGGGACTAGGGCTAGAGTACTTAACTGAAGTAGAAGGTGCGATCAATTTGCTCATTCGGTATCCTGCTGCTGGTGTTACTGTCCGAAGCTTCATTCGTCGCTTAATTTTGCCGAGATTTCCTTATTCACTTCTTTACCGAATTGTTGATGATAATTTAATTCGAGTATTAGCTGTAGCGCATCATAAGCGCAAGCCGCAGTATTGGGTCGATCGAGCGTAGTTAACCCAGTTAAATTAAACTTCAATACCCTAATTTGCGTAACTTGAGTGAAGCGACGTAAAGCCTAGTTGGCGCTAACATCTTTCATATTTACTGTGTTGACATTTCCTTGGAAAAGGATCTTCATGCTTATCACGGAGTTAGAGGCAACAAAGGTAGCCTGATTGCCCATACTAAAGATCAGATCGAAGATTTTCCTGAAAGATACAAGACTGAATCAGTTGAGCCAGATTTCAGTAGAGAATTAAAATCGATCAACCGCTTCAAACTGTTGGTGGGCGATCGCGCGGGCGGCTTCGCCACAGGTGCGGGGGGTGGGGAAGATTTTGCCGGGATTGGCGATGTTTTGCGGATCGAAGGCAGAGCGAATCCATTGCATGGTTTCCAAGTCGGCAGGGGTAAACATTTCCGGCATATAGCAGCGTTTGTCGGCTCCGATGCCATGTTCGCCAGAAATACTGCCCCCCACTTTGACGCAGAGTTTGAGAATTTCGCCGCCTAATTCTTCGACGGTTTCCAGCGCCCCCGGAATTGCGTTGTTGTAGAGAATTAAGGGATGCAAATTACCATCACCGGCATGAAATACGTTGGCGACTTTGTAGCCAAATTTTCGGCCCAATGACTCAATTTCTTGCAGCACATATTCCAACTTGGTGCGCGGAATCACCCCATCCTGCACATAGTAATCCGGCGACATCCGCCCCATGGCCGCAAATGCGGCTTTGCGTCCTTTCCACATGGTTAGTCGCTGATCGGGGTCGGTCGCTACCGTCACCTGGCGTGCCCCATTTTGCGTACAAATGGCGGCGATGCGTTGGGCGTTTTCTGCCACTTCGATCGCCAACCCATCCACTTCCACCAACAAAATTGCTGCCGCATCACGGGGATAACAATTGGTTGCCACCACATCTTCCACCGCGTTGATGCTCATGTTGTCCATCATTTCCATGCCACCGGGAATGATGCCAGCGCTGATGATGTCCGATACCGTCGCCCCCGCCGCTTCCACACTGGTAAAGTCTGCCAGCAACACATGAATCGATTCGGGCACTTTCACCAGTCGCAGGGTAATTTCAGTCGCAATGCCGAGGGTGCCTTCCGAGCCAACGAACAACCCAGTGAGGTCGTATCCCGGCATTTCCGGCACAGTGCCCCCCACATCGACAACGGCACCATCGGGAAGCACCAGTTTCAAGCCCAGCACATGATTCGTGGTAACTCCGTATTTGAGGCAATGCACGCCACCGGAATTTTCTGCCACATTGCCGCCGATCGAGCAAATAATCTGACTGGATGGATCGGGTGCATAGAAAAATCCGGCTCCGCTCACGGCTTGCGTCACCCAGTTGTTAATCACTCCCGGCTGCACGACCACCCGCTGATTTTCCAGGTCAATATCCAGGATTTGCTTCATCATCGCGGTGACGATCAGCACACAATCATCCACAGGCAACGCGCCGCCGGAAAGTCCCGTGCCCGACCCTCTGGCGACGAAGGGCACCTGATGCGCGGCACATACTTTGACAATGCCAGCGACTTCGGCTGTCGTGCGCGGTAACACCACGATCACGGGACGATTGCGGTAACTGGTCAACCCGTCACATTCGTAGACCAGCAATTCTTCTTTGCGCCGAATGACGTTGCTTTGACCCACGATCGCTGCAAATTCGCGGCTGATGGGTTGCCAATCGCGTGTTGTGTCCCGGTCTTGAGCCAGCATGGGGAGTCCTGGTAGCGTTTACGATCATTTTATAGTGAAGGGAGGCGGGAGTGGGGAGTGGGGAAGGAGTTTGGACGCGCGGCAGGAATTGGAGTAAGGCGTTTAAGGAGGATGGGCGAAATGGTTGATTTGTCATCGGAGCGGGGTTTGCAGCGGGATGAGGTGCATCAGATGCCACCGTTGGAGAGCGGCGATCGGTTGAATCGGGATGAGTTTGAGCGGCGCTATCAGCATGATCACCGCGTCAAAAAGGCGGAGTTAATTGAAGGAGTAGTTTACGTGGCATCACCGTTACGCTTTGAAAGTCATGCCGAACCGCATGGCAATTTGATTGGTTGGATGTGGACTTATAAAACGGCAACTCCCGGTGTGCGGTTGGGGATTGAACCGACGCTTCGGTTGGACGAGGACAATCAGCCCCAACCCGACGGGGTGTTACTGTTGCCTGCAAGCGCTGGCGGGATGGCGCGCTTGACGGCGGACGATTATGTTGAGGGGGCACCAGAGTTTGTGGCGGAGGTGGCGGCGAGTAGTGCCGCGATCGATCTGAATGCCAAACTCAACGCCTATCGGCGGAATGGGGTGAGGGAGTATTTGGTGTGGCAGATTTTTGAGAATCAGGTGAGCTGGTTCACGTTGCAAGGAGGAGAATATGTGCCGCTCCTGGCAGATGCAGATGGAACGGTGAAAAGCCAAGTGTTTCCGGGCTTGTGGTTGGCGGTTCCAGCTTTATTGCAGGGAGACATGGCGCAGGTGTTGCAGGGGTTGCAGGCGGGGATCGGGGCGGCAGCACACGCGGCATTTGTGCAGCAGTTGGGGTCAGGGAGTGGGGGAGATAGGCGATCGTAACGAAATGATGGGGGTTTGGGATTGAATTCGGCGTACTCCTTAAAATGAAGAAAGGAAAAGGATTTGAGCCGGGAGGGGCGGGATGGGCATCGCGACAATCAACCCAGCGACGGAAGAAGTCATCAAAACGTTTGAGCCATTGGCTGAAACCGAGCTTGTCGATCGCGTCGGGCTGGCCCAGGAAACCTTTCTGCAATATCGCGAAACAAGTTTTGCGGAGCGATCGCAGTGGCTAGTCAATGCAGCGGAAATTTTGGCGGCGGAGAAAGAGGCATTTGGCAAACTCATGACCCTGGAAATGGGCAAACCGCTAAAAGCCGCGATCGCCGAAGTCGAGAAGTGTGCCCTGGTGTGTCGCTTCTACGCCGAGCATGGAGCCGATTTTTTGCAGGATGTTTCGGTTGAAACGGATGCCAGCCGCAGCTTTGTCCGCTATCAACCGCTAGGAATTATTTTGGCCGTGATGCCGTGGAATTTTCCCTTTTGGCAAGTGTTCCGGTTTGCGGCTCCCGCCTTGATGGCGGGCAATGTGGGCTTGCTGAAACACGCCTCCAATGTGCCCCAATCGGCATTGGCGATCGAAGACATTTTGCTCCGCGCCGGATTTCCCCACGGAGCTTTTCAAACCTTGCTGATTGAAGCGGGACGAGTTGCACCGTTACTGGCAGATTGGCGGATTAAGGCCGCGACACTCACCGGCAGCGAACCCGCTGGAGCGAGTCTGGCGGCGGCAGCGGGGCAGGAGATCAAAAAAGTGGTGTTGGAATTGGGCGGCAGCGATCCGTTTATTGTGATGCCGAGTGCGGATCTGGATACTGCCGTGGCAACTGCGGTCACGGCACGGATGCTCAACAATGGACAATCGTGTATCGCCGCCAAACGGTTCATCGTGGCAGAGGCGATCGCCGCAGAATTTGAACAAAAGCTGGTGACTAAATACCAGGCACTAACAGTTGGCGATCCAATGCGACCGGAGACGGACATCGGTCCCCTCGCAACGCCCGCCATTCTGCAAGACATTGTGCAACAGGTGCAGGCGATCGTTGCCGAAGGGGCAACCGTTTTGGTGGGCGGGGAACGGCTCGATCGCCCCGGCAACTACTTCCCACCCACGATCGTTAGCAACATTCCCGCCGACAGCAAGCTAGGGCAAGAAGAGTTTTTTGGCCCAGTTGCTTTGTTGTTTCGCGTCCATGACATTGATGAGGCGATTCGTTTAGCCAACAGCACAATCTTTGGACTGGGTGCTAGTGCCTGGACAACCGATCCGACAGAACAAGACCGTTTCAGCCACGAACTCGAGGCTGGCAGTGTGTTTATTAACGGCATGGTGAAATCTGACCCGCGCTTACCGTTTGGGGGGATCAAGCGATCGGGCTTTGGCCGGGAACTCGGCATCCAGGGCATTCACGAATTCGTGAACATCAAAACTATTTGGGTGAAATAGAGCGCAGGATGCAGGAGTCAACGGTCAAAGAGAGCCGCCGGTGATAGATTCAGCTCGCCAACATGTCCGAAGCGAGCTACAACATTGCTTGCGTTAGGAGGGTGCGGTAGTGGGGTTCAATTTGGTGGATAGTTTGGAATTGGTCGTGTCGATCGCCCCGGCTCCGCGCTAACAACTCCTGGCGCAATGCCTCTATATCCACCGTGAGCAGTGCACCATCGGCCACAATCCGGCGGCCATTTACCCACACCGAATCAATAACCTGAGTCGGTCGCCCCAACACCAGAAGTTGGATTGGGTCAGTGCAGGGCAGCATAGAAAGTTGGGTTAAATCGTACAACACCACATCGGCGGCTTTGCCCACCTCCAATGAACCAGTTTCATCGGCTAGATTTACACCCTTAGCACCACCCAAAGCGGCCATGCCGATCGCCTGCCGCGGCGTCAACCAGTGTTGATAATCGGCATCAGTAATCGTGTGCAGAATGGTGCTGAGTTTAATCACCTCCAGCAAATCCTGGGCATCGTTGCTGGCCGCCCCATCGCAGCCAAAGGAAATGTTTACTCCTGCTTGCAACCCTTTGAGTACAGGAGCAATGCCACTTCCCAGGCGCAGGTTGCTAACAGGGTTATGCACCAACGTTGAGCGCGTTGTCGCCAAGATAGTCAAATCATGCTCATCCAGCCAAACTCCATGAGCCAAAGATGTACGGTGATCTAAAAAACCTAGTTGGTGCAGATGGGCCACAGCACTCATGCCATATTTCTCCGCAGCCAGCAGCTTCTGGGCTTTGGTTTCCAGCAAATGGGCATGGCGACACAGATGATAGCGATCGCTGAGAGCAGCACATCCCAGCAGTAACTCATCAGAACAGCGATGAAAACCCGTAGGCCCCACGGCCACTTGAATTCCGGCGGCTGGATCATGAAACTGCTCGATGAGTTCGGTCATGATTTCTAGGATGGCTTGAGTTGAACGGGGATAGGGCGCGTGGGGCAGCGATCGTCCCCGCGGTAGCCCTGCCAGCATCGGTTGATCCATAATCAGAGGCGCGATGAATGCTCGCAGGCCCACTTCGCGGTACGCCTTCACAATGGCAGCCATGCTTTCTGCTTCCTGCCCAAAAGCCAGCAACACATGATCCATGACGCAGGTGCCCCCAGACATCACCGTGTCGATCGCCGTACTCAGTGCCCCCAAATACAATTCCTCCAGACTCAGCTTGGGCGCAGCATCATAGACATCGGCCAGCCATAACTCTAGCGGCAAGGGGCGAACTAAGCCCCGCTGCCAAATTTGGGAGGAGTGCGTGTGGCCATTCACAAATCCCGGTAGGAGTAACTTATCGGTTGCGTTAACAACGGTTCTGTTCTGCTCAAAGTCATTCAAAGCAGATGATTGGGCGGGGGCGATCGCGTGCAGGCGCTGAGTCATTTGAATATCGACCTGAGCGTAGCGATCGCCGTTTGGAATCAGCACATTTTGCAGCAGGAAAGTCATGATTTTAATAAGGCGGCTAATTTGCGACGCATAACGATACCTGGTTGATCCGATGGCATATGCTGCTCCACGGTGATATCCAGTGGCGTGTCATAATCCGTAGACTCCAGCACCACTTGATCCTCCAACACAACTTGCCGATCAAAGGCAATAATGTCAGCGGCAGGGGCATCTGTTTCGGAGTCATTGCGGACACAAAACTGCACAATTTGAGAAGTGCGATCGGCGATCGGGGTCGCTGCTGTAAAAATTAGGTGCATCAGCCCGTTTGGGTAGGTGATTTTGAGCGTGCGGCTAAAGGGCATGTACCAGGTGGATTCAACAAAGCGGGTAGTCATCGCCTCGGCAATTCCCAGATTTTTTTGTTGGGCCGGGGGATTCACAACAGGCACTTCTGCCTGCACGACCAGGCCAAACTCCAGCGGCGTGATGTTCGAGGATGCAGGCTTTGGTTGTTGCAGATCACCAAAAGAGGCCGCATGGACAAAACTGAAATGGGCGTTATCAAAGGAATTCTCCATCACGCGCAAGCCGCTACACTGCCACACTTCATAAAATTGGTCGATCTGGCGATTGGCCGAATCGTCAGCTTCCGGGATGTCAGGAATAGGCTGCAACGGCTCGTCATCTAAACAGACCCAAACATATCCATAGCGATCGGCACACTTGAACGCAGCCACGGTATAGCTGGCAGGAATTTTTTGTTCTGGATGCAGTTGGGGCACTTGCACACAGGCTCCTTGCCCGTTGAATAACCACCCATGATAGGGACAACGAATGCAACCATTGACAATCGTTCCTTGCGATAGTTGGGCAGTGCGATGACAGCAACGATCGCGCACCGCCACGGGTTGTCCTGCCGCATCTAGCCAGAGAGCTAACTTCTGCCCTAACAACTCAAAGGAGCGTGGTGTATTGGATGAGAGATGGGCGATCGGCATCACCGGATACCAGAATCGCTTCAATACAGGGTGTTGTGTGACTAACATTGAAAATTGCTCCAACCGATATGAACCATAAACGTTGCATTTAACCAGTCAACCGATCGCTGGTAATCGTTGCTCAACTTCGCCATGCGCCCGTAAGAGGGCAGCCAAGCGATGGCGCATGATGATCCCAGGTTTATCGGAGGCCATATGTTGTTCTTCGGCCAGCGCCAGCGGTGCATCAAAATCAGTCGTTTCCAACACGTCCCGGTCTTCCTGCGTAACCTGTCGATCAAAGGCGATAATGTCAGCGGCTTTGGCATCGGCTTCGGTGTCGTTGCGGAGACAAAACTGCACTAACTGCGAGGTTTGATCATCGATCGGGGTGTAGGCGGTAAAAATTAAATGAATCAAGCCATTGGGGTATTGGATTTTCAGCGTCCGCGCAAAAGGCATATACCAGGTGCGCTCGTTGGTGCGAACTGTTTTTTCTGAGCCGATGCCCAAATTCTTCTTTTGCAAATCCGGGTTCAACACTTCTACCCAATGTTTCATCACAAAGCCCGTGTCAGTTTCCTCAATTTCGTCGATCGGGGGCGGCACCGGATTGCTTTGGTCACCCCAGGAAGAGGCATGCACAAAATGCCCGTGGGCACTGTCGAAGGAATTTTCAATCACTCGCAAGCCCCCGACTTTCCAGGTTTCATAAAACTCGGGAATCATCCGAAAGCTGGGATCGGCCACTTCAGGAATGGCGGGGATGGGATGCAGCGGGTTTTGATCCAGGCACACCCACACATAGCCATACTTTTCGACACAGGGAAAAGCCGCAACCTGGTAAGTTTTGGGTAAGAGTTCGCGATCGAGTTGGGGCACATGCACACACGTCCCCTCTGCGTTAAAACTCCAGCCATGATAGGGACACCGCACACAGCCATCAATTACAACGCCCTTAGACAATTGCGCCGATCGATGACAACAGTAATCAACCACTGCCGCCGGTTGGCCATCGACCCCTAACCAGAGCGCAATTTTTTGGCCCAGCAGTTGAAAGGGTTGGGGTTTGTCTGCCGTCAACTGAGCGATCGGCAAGACGGGATACCAGAAGCGTTTGAGGATCGGCTGTTTTGTGATCAACATAAAAAGCACTTTCTGAGTTTGCAGCATACAACGTTGTATACAATAGAGAATACAGTAAACTTAAAGAGAGTTCAATTCGTTTTGAGGCGATGTCAGGATCTGCTGACACATCGTGAGGAATGACGGCTATGACAATTTCACCCCCAAAGCCCGCGAAGAAAGGTAGCAGCGTTGACCGGATCTACCAGCAACTGCGAGAGATGGCGATGAATTACAAATTTCGACCAGGGGAACCGCTAAATGAAACGGAGTTAGCGGCATCGCTGGGCGTGAGTCGCACTCCCCTGCGTGAGGTCTTAAATCGACTGGTGGCAGAGGGGTTGCTGGAATTCGTCCCCCGGCGTGGGTTTGCCGGTTGTCCGCTTGATCCAAAAACGATTTATGACTTGTATGAAATGCGGTGCGGCTTAGAGGTGATGAGTGCGCGGCTAGCCACCCAACGAGCCAGTGATGACGAGTTGCAAGATTTAGTCGAGTTTTGGCAGACGGCGGCACAGCACTTTCCCATCAGTTCACCGATGGCTTGCGTCCAGTTTGATGAAACCTTCCATGAACGATTGGCGCAGTTGTCACAAAACTCGGAATTGCTCAATCTGCTGAGAATGCTGAATGCCAGAGTGCATTTTTTGCGACTTATTTCAATGGAGCAGGAGAAATTTCGCCAGGATACTTGCACAGAACATCAGCAGATTTTGGTAGCGATCCAGCAACGCCAACCGGAGCTAGTGGCCGATCGCATGGGTGCCCATGTGATGTTACGGAAGGAACAACTGGTGGATGTGATTAAAGAGGGGATTGCCCGTATCTACTTGGGGCAGACTGTGGGTTAACTCCCCTACGGTTCACGACGGCGTACTTGCTGGCGCAGTTTGGGTAAATCGATAAATTCCTCAGCCTGCCGAATTTTCTGCCTCTTGCCAGGTCGCCATTCCACCAGGTTTTTGATGATTAATACTGCAAAGTCGCTGTATTTCTTAACAGGTTGCGATCGATTAAATTCAACAACTCTCCACTTCGATCAGGTTCAAATTTTCGAGCAATGAATAGATGAGAATTCTTTAAAGCTTCAAAGTCTTCAAGGGTCAAAACTCTTGGTGGAAATGGATTAGGATTCATCCAATCAGCATAAGTAAGATTACTACCAGTAATTTCAGGTTTGAAGGGAGAATTACAGACCAGAGTTTGAAAGAAGATTTCGTCTGGAATATAGGTGTGCTTGAAGTAGTTTGTTACGTGAGGATTTGTACTTAAATACTGCATCATATATCGTACACATTCCCCTGTTAAAGCCCACCACTGCGAGCCACCATAGGGGACTAACGAATTGGGCATCTTTCGTAGTAATGGAAGATGGAAATGACGACTGTTTAAAAAGAAATGCCAGTTTGATACTCGCTTTTTCGGCTGAAAACTTCCCCCATGTTCACTCCAGGGATTCGGTTCCAGGAAGGGGAATGCGTCCATAAATTGCTGCCCTTGGTGTTTCTCAAGATAAAGCTTGATCTCAGACAGTGGCTTGATTGGGTAGTCTTGCCCCGAAATTAAAAATACATAATCATAAGTTTCTTTACTGAGATAGATGCTGCGCAGGCAGCTTAAGGTCGCACTGACAAGGCTGAATTGGCCCCAGCGACAAGCGTATCTCTCGTTAATCAAGAAAACATTAGAGGTGGATTCAAATAATTTTTGAACTTCGTTATGAACAGATGGAGAACGTTTGTCGATATGAATAAAGAAATGATCGTCTTCTGAGTTAAGAGAATTTATCAATCGCGCAATTTGTTCAGGAAATTTATGAGCAAGTATGACAAATGCAATCCTCATATTGAGAACATCCTTTATGAGCTTTGGGAAAGGTTAGGTACGACTAGACGTAATTAGATTCACTTCCCTATCCTGCCCACTTTCGCTCTTACACCAACAAAAAATTTTCACCTCACTCTCGACTCCCAACCTCTTGCCGGACTTCGGGCAATGGCGGCACTTCTTCATCTAGATGAACCGTTTGTTTCCTGCCAGGTCGCCAGTCCATCAAGTCGTGCAGCAGGATATAGAAGCAGGGGATAATGAACAGAGTCAGCAGCGTTGCTAATGAAAGTCCGGCGAAAACAACGATGCCGAGCGGTTGCAGAAATTCGCCTCCCTGCCCTAACCCTAATGCCAGCGGAAACATGCCCAAAACGGTCGTAATCGTGGTCATGAGAATGGGACGCAAACGTTGAGGGGCGGCGTTGAGGATGGCCGTGCGCCGATCGCAGCCTTCTCGCTCGCGAATCTGGTTTGCCAGTTCCACCATGATGATGGCGTTGTTGACCACAATCCCCACCAGCAGGACTGCCCCTACGATGACCGTAGCCCCGATCGCGGTTTGGGTGATGTATAGCCCAAAAATACCGCCCGCCAGGGCCAGCGGAATCGTGAACATAATCACCAGTGGGTCAATCAATGAGTTGTACTGCACCGCCATGACCACGAATACCAAGAATGCGGCCAATCCCCCCAAGATGGGTAAAGTTTGCTGCAACTGACGATTGCTCTCAGCGGAAGCGCTGGGTAAAACGCTGACTCCTTCAGGTAAATCAATCTCGCGCAGAACGCTTTGCACCTGGTTGATCGCTGCACCCAGACTGGCTCCCTCATTCAGGTTGCCTGCAATTAAAAAGACCTGACGTTGATTAATGCGGCGAATTTCCCCCGGAGCGCGACTTTCCTCAACCTGGGTGACATCACCTAGGCGCACCAGTCGGTTATCAGGTGTGAATAGGGGAATTTGGGCAATTTGAGACGGTTGTTGAATCTGTTCGCGATCGAGCCTGACCCGCACATCCACCAACCGATTACCGCGCTGAATCTGCGTGGGAATGGTGCCCTCGATCGCCGTTTGCAGCGATCGACCAATGTCTTGAATGTTCAAATTTAGGTCAGCGAGGCGTTCCAGATCCGGACGAATCTGAATTTCGGGTTGGCGATCGTCTGCATCTGGGCGAAAACTGGTTAAGGTAGCTCGTTCTTCTAATGCTTGCAGCACCCGCCGTCCGGCTTGGTTCAGCACATCTTCGTTTTCACCTTGCAAGATCACATCCACTTCTGCGCCCCGCACAGGTGAGTTATTGGTAATCAAGCCGCGCACCTGTCCCGGACTCAGCCGCAGGCGAATGTCCACTAGATTCAGCTGGCGAAACTCGCGAGTCACGCGGGTCACAAAGGCTTCGACGTTAGTTCCAGGTTTGAGGGTGATATTGCTACTACTGCGTAGCGGGTTAGCGTTCGTATTTGCACCAAACAAAAAACCGCCAACTGTAGTAAAAACGTATTCAGTTTCGGGTTGCGCCATCAAAATGCGATCGACTTCATCCATTACTTTGCGGCTGCTACTCAGCGGCATTCCGGGTGGAAATTGGGCGTTCAGGTTGGCTTGACCGGTGTTGATGCGGGGCAGGATCTCCTGGGGAATTTGCCCGGCCATGTAGAAGCTACCGCCGCCAAACAGCAGCAAAACGAGCGTGATGATCAAAAAGCGCTTGGCCAGCACCCAACTCAAAATGGAGGCATAACCGCGAGTCGCGGCTGCAAAGCGATCGTTAAACTTGCGCAGAAACCAAAAATTCGCCACTCCACTGGTTTTCCGAATTCCCAACAAGCGAGATGTCAGCATGGGCACCACAGTAACCGCAATCAAAATTGATGCCGCCACCGAAAAACTAATTGTCAGGATCAGTTCGTTAAATAGGAGGGCGATGAATCCACCGATGAGCAAAAACGGCAACACCGCAACCAGGTTTGTGCTGGTGGAAGCAAGCAGGGCTGACTCCACTTCCTGACTGCTGGCGATCGACTGGCGGATCAGTTGTTTGGGCGTGAGGCGGGAACGGCTATCTTTACCAGGAGTCATGCCTGCGCCTTCGGCAATGTTTTCCAGCATGACGATCGAGTTATCGACCACAATCCCCACGCCTAGCGCCAACCCACCCAAACTAAAGATATTCAGCGACAGGTTGAATGCTCCCATCAAAATCACGGCTGCCAGCACGGCCAGAGGAATTGACAGCACAATAATCAAGGTTTGCCGAATCGAGCCGAGGAAAAGTAAGACAGCGATCGCGGCCAAGGCTGCCCCCGTCAAGCCCGAAGAAGTCACGTTGGAAATGGCATTTTGGATAAACACCGACTCATCCAGCGTGGGCAACAGTTGCATATCGGCGGGAATTACTCCGGCTTGTCGTAGTTCTTCGATGCGGCGCTTCACCCCTGCCACCACTTCGATCGTGTTGGCATCGGGTTGCTTCTGCACACTCACCTTCACGGCGGGTTGGTTGTTCAACGCCACAAAGATCCGTTGCTCCTCGGTGCCATCGACCACATCGGCAAAGTCGCGCAGGTAAACCCGCTGACTGGAAGTTGGGGCCACCGTTGCCGCCGCGTCCTGATTGGTGCTGCCGGATTGTCCGCCCACTTCAAAGGCCAAGTCACGCAACTCGTCCGCATTCCGGAACCGCCCCACGGCCCGGGTCAATGGTTCCGAGGTCTCGCCGAAGATGCGTCCGCCTGAAATGTCCTGGTTGCGATCGCTCAATTCAGTCAGGATGGTATTCAAGCCTACGCCCACCGCTTGCAGGCGATCGAGATCCACGGTGACGCGAACTTCTTCCCCGACGCCACCGCTTACATCAACCGCGGCCACCCCTGGAATCACGCCCAATTCTCGCGCTAATTCCTCGTCGGAAAATACCCGCAAATCTACGGGTGATAGAGATGTGGAAGTTAAGGCCAGCTCATACACCGGCAGTTGGGATGGATCAATTTTGAACAGGCGCGGCTCTTCGATCGTGTCGGGAAGCCGCCCCCGCGAGCGGTTGAAGGTGGCGGTGGCATCGTTCAACGCCTGATCAATATTGCCACCCGGTTGAAAGTACAGATCTAAACTCACCTGGCCTTCGCGGGTTTGTGAGTAAACCTGAATGACCCCCTCCGTCGCCGAAAGCGCTTCTTCCAAGGGTCTTGTGATTTCGTCGATCGCCACCTCCGGCGAAATTCCTGGGGCATCCAGTCTTACCCCAATCCGGGGATAGGTAATGGAGGGGAGTAAATCAACTTGGAGCGAGGTGAGCGTAAACACCCCCAAGACAATCACCGCCAGCGTCAACATTAGCGTGCCAATGTGCCGACGAATGGAAAGGGTACTAATGCTGAAACCAGTAGGACGTTCTTGCATGGGAGTCAGGGATGGTGAGGGGTGAGGGCGTGAGGGCGTGAAGGGGGTGAGGCGGAGTGTTACGAATTTGTCCACTTACTCACCGATCCATCTACTGCCCTTCTGCCTTTGACTGTTTGCTGCCTTCAGACAACACACTGAGGCGAACGGGGGCACCTTCTTTCAAGGCTTTGCTGCTGCGAGTGACATAGCGATCGCCCACTCGTAATCCCGATAAAATCTCGACCTGGCCATCCTGGCGATCGCCTAAAGCCACCTGGCGGGCGGTGACAGTGGTTTGCTCACCAGATTGGTTGATCACAAAAATTGTGCCGGATTTCCGCGCGGGCTGCGATCGAGCAAATTTGCCTGACTCGGAATTGCTGTCACCACTGGGGCGATTTCCCGCTGCCGCATTACTCGGATTGTTGCCTGCTTGCTGCCGAGCACGGCGGTCTTGATTGGTGCTGAGAGCCGATTCCGGTACCACGACTCGTTGAAGGGCTTGTTCCGCGAAATTGACCCGTGCCAGGAGGCCGCTTCCAATGCGCCCATTTGTATTCGGGATAATCACTTCCACAGGAATGAGGCGAGCGGTGGGGTCAGCCGCTGGAGAAATGCGGCTCACGCGGCCAGCGATGGGTTGATTGGGAAAGGCATCCAACCGCACCTGTACAGGCTGGCCAACACGGATTGTGCCTAATTCCCGCTCGGATAGCTGAACATCAATCTTGACCTGGCTAAAGTCTCCCAGGGTCAAGATTTCACTTCCAGGTTGGGCTAAGTTGCCCGGTTCCAGCGTGCGTTCTAGAACGTAGCCGTTGACTGGCGACGTAAGCAGCGTATAGGATTGGCGCACTCGTTCCTGGGCCACGATCGCCTGTTGAGCAGTCACTCTACGCTGCACCGCCCCAACTGCTTGCTGGCGAATGCGCACCTGTTCTTGCGCTGAACGGAAAGCCTGCCGTGCCGTACCAACGGCTGTCCGCGCATTTTCCACCTGTTGTTCCGGGATGGCACCATCGCGGAATAGCTGCTCTAACCGTTGTAAATCGGACTGGGCTTGTTGGAGTTGTAAGCGAGTTTCTTCGACTTGGGTTTTCGCATCACTCACTGCTGTCCGGGCCTGGGCCACTTCTGATTGGCGAGCCGCGACTTCGGCTTCTGCTTCCACAACTGCCGCGGTCAGAAGTCCGTCATCCAGGCGACCCAGTGTTTGGCCGTTGTTAACCCGATCGCCCACGTTCACATTCAAATTGAGAATTTGCCCCTCTACCTGTGAGCGCACTGAAACACGCCGATAGGGTTGGGTGGTGCCACTATATTCCCGATCTTGATTAATTAAAGCCGTACGTGCGATCGCGACATCTACCGCTGCCGGGCCATCGTCTGCTTGCCCCGGTCTAGCTTGCTGTGCCCCCGCCTCAGATTTGGGCAACGAACCGCAGCCAGACAGTCCAGCTAGCAGTCCGGCCAGAGCTAGCCAGCCTGCGATCGCAGTAGCCGGAGTGAATCTCACAACAAACGGTGACATAGTTTCTTGCCGAAAGAATGAGGAGTGAACGAGCTTTTGATTAGACTTGCAAACCGGCTCAATAGTTCAATCAAAAATCCAATTCAAACTGGACTACGAGATTTTTGCAAGTTAGAATCACTCGTACTTGTTACAGATTGTAACTCTCCCAAACCCTAACACCGACAAAAAATAGCTGTCATCATTCGCAGGACTTAGGCCGGACGCGATGGCTAGGACTTCTGGAATAACATGACAGCAAACCATTGATGGCGATCGCTCCAGGTTTGTAACCGTTGCAATCCTTTGAAGGCAAGTTGTCGTTCCAGGTCAGCCAGATCAAATTTGCGCGAAATTTCGCTGCGAATGGTTTCCCCAGCTTGCAACTCAAACTCAAAGTCGAGACTAGCCAACCGCACCGATTGTGGTTGACGACTGCGGAGATGCATTTCAATCTGGCGTTCAGTTTCGTTATAAAAGGCCCAATGGTCGAATTGAGCCAGGTCAAAGTTGGCATCAAAGCGATGATTGAGATGGCGCAAGATGTTGAGATTAAATGCAGCGGTAACGCCCTGACTGTCGTTGTAAGCAGCTTCTAATTGCGACGTGGCCTTGTGCCGATCAACGCCCAATAAAAAGAAATCATTAGGCCGCAACGCAGCCACGATTTGGTCAAAAAACTGGTCACAGGCCGCAGGATTCAAATTTCCCAGGCTACTACCCAAAAAGCTGATCATCCGGCGAGGCAAATACCCCAAATTGAGATGTTGCAGTCCTAATTCGTAGGTCCCGACTAGAGCATGAATTTTGAGGCTGGGATAGTCTGCTAACAATTGATGGGCGCTACTTTTGAGGATGCCAGCACTGACATCGATCGGGCGGTAGCAAAGTGGATAGTTGGCTTGCGCGTAGGCTGACAACAGCGATCGCGTTTTGGTGGAACTCCCACTGCCCAGTTCCACCAGTTCGCACGCGCCCGTTTGGGTCACAATCTCCCCAGCGTACTGCTGTAAAATGGCTGCTTCTGTGCGGGTGAGATAATATTCCGGCAAGGCGCAAATCTGTTCAAACAGTTGGGAGCCGCGATCGTCGTAAAAGTATTTGGGCGGCAAGGTTTTGGGAGTTTGAGTCAGCCCGATGATGACATCATGCCCCAGACCATTTGAATTGGTGATTTGCGCCTGGGGCATCAGATTCTCAATCAAGCAGCGGTCTGTCCAGGCTGACGCGAATTGATCAAGCATTGGACTTTCGGTTGACTCAAAAATCGACATTCTGCCTCCGTAACAGTTTGAGAATGAAATAACAGGTAACTAAATGGAAATGCTCACAAACTTCAGCTATACAGCTATTTCTGAGCAAAAACAACCATATTTGGATTGTTTACAACCCCGTCATTCTCTCATCCTCAAATGAGAAATAGATTAAGAATGCGTTGGGATGAGGTAATTGAGGGGTGTGACGCGGCTTAAGTATAGAGTTTCGCGAGAGGTTGCCATTGCAGCGATCGCTGCGGTGCTACGCTAGAACCTAACGAAAAACGGTCACAACCGAGAGGAACCGATTTATGTTTGGATTGGGTTGGCCTGAGGTCATTATTATCACCATCGTTGCAATCCTGATTTTTGGGCCGAAAAAAATCCCCGAATTGGGTGGCAGCATTGGCAAAACCCTACGGGGATTCAAGGAGGAAATAAACAAGTCAGATGACGATACCACTGATTTAGACGATTAGTTTAGCCGATCGCGGTTAGTGGCTAGAGGCCAGCCACCGTTGCGGCAACTTGAAATTACCCTTAACAATCAGCAGCGTGCCCCCCAAAATCAAAATACCCATCAGCAGATTGGCCAGCCGGATGTTGCGATCGCCCTCACTGGCTAAAAATCCTTCCAGGGCAAAGGCAGGCAGCACCGTCCCGGCCCCAACGACGGTTAAATAAAGCCATGGGTTATGCCGAATGCGATCGGCAACAAGGGCCAGCAAACCGGCCAGCGGCACTAGCACCAGCAGATACAGCATGATTTGAAAGCGGTTAGGAGTCATGTCAATCACATAGGCCCGCTCCACAGTATCGACATAAATGCGAGTCACAAAGCCTGAATAGGTCACAACCAACCGATGCGGACTGAGATCCTCAAAAATATCGGGAATGCTTTGTCGATTGAACTGATTACTGCGATTGATTCGCCGCACTGTAAGGATGAGATTTAAATGACTGCCAACCTGGGCCAGCATCACATTTCCCAGCCCATTTGGCGTCGCGATCGAAATAATTTGCTGGAAGTAGGGGACAACATCAGGAACGTCTTGCGGGGCAACGAGGGCACTAAGCGTAAACTGAGACGTTTGCCGAATCCGGTTTGTGGCAAATTGCAGTGGTTCTGCCGTTTGCAGCCAATGCTCCGCCGCTAGCGATGCGCCTCGAGTCGGGGTCATCTCGGCGGGTGTGCCTTGCCAAACTAAATCGGGCGATTTGCCGACCTGATCCTTGGCCCCCGTTTCGCCTCGTAACGAGTAAGCCGCGACAACCGACTCATCTTGAGGGGGAAAAGTTTGAATGTTGGCAAAAAATGCTTCCACCTGGTCCCGAGACAGTGCCCGATCGCGCACGACGACATCGGCTACTGAGCCATTCCAAGCACCACTCACCTGTTGTTCCAGGCGTGGGTGGTAAAACGTGTAGTTATTGCCGATCGTTAGGGGAAAACCGTCATACCATCCTTTCAAACTAGAACCTTGCCAGTTAAAAACCAGCCAACTGGCTAACACCAGGTAAATTCCAAGCACCGCCACTAAATACTTCAACGAGATTTTGGCCAGCGATTGACGAGCTTTCTGCCAAACACGGTACGCGATGCCATAGATGGAAAGACCCAGGTAATGAAAAATCAGCAACCCAACGGCTCCTCCGGCGGTATTAGAAACCACATCAAGGGGCGTGGGTCGTCTTCCAGGCAAAAAGACCTGAACAATCTCGATCGTCAGAGAAAACGCCAGACTCAAGCCGACAACAGTCAGAAGTTTGGGCAGGAAGCGAATGGGTCGTTTGGCCAATGCACTCGCCAACCCAAAGCCGAAGGGCGTGAATAAAACGATGTTTGCCAGCACGTCCAGCAGCGACGATCGGCTGCGGAAGTTTTGCACGATGGCCGTAATTGGAGCAGTGTCAGTGAAGGCAAATTTGAAGGGGTAGAGGGTGGAAACAACAATGACGATCGCGGCCAGCAGAATGATTCTGCGAGACCAGGCAACGGCGACTGCGGCGGGGTTTGAGGAACTGGCGATCGAGTTGCGGTTCATGTTCCGAAATAGCAATGAGCAATCAGCAGGAACCTCCCATGGAAGGTTTCTACGAATCTTTGGTTATCCTAATCATTGCTACGAACAAGCATGGGGTTTCTACCGACGGCTTCACTCAGGTTTCATGAACCACATCCGAATATATACGGACAATCAATCTTAACCCCATAGAAGAAAAATTAAGGCGTTTTGCACTCCAGGCTTTCGCGGGTTGCAATTCCCGTCACCGGGTTGACTCCAGCCGCTCGTTTGCACAGTTGCGCGATCGCATAGCGGTCAAGAATGGCATTGCTAAAATCCGCGCCAGTAATTTCGGCCTCATCCAGAATGCTGTTGGATAGGGTGGCATCGGTCAAAATAGCATTGCTCAGGTCGGCCTTATAGAGCGTCGTGCGATCGAGGAGAGCGCCTTCCAGATTGGCCCCACTTAGATTAGCGCCTAACAGGTTGCCCTTGGTGAACATCGCATTGGTTAACGTAGCATCGCTGAAGTTCGTGCCCCGCATCTCTGCCGCAACAAAAACCCCACCAGCCAGATTCTGGCGAGAAAAGTCTTGATTCGTTAATGTGGCGTTTCCGTAGTTCAAAAACTTTTCGGCTTCAGCAAAAGCAGGCGTGGCGCTTAGCAAAACCCACAAAACAGCTAGCGCGATCGCGCATAAAAGGATAATCAATCGCCGCAGTCCGTATGCTATCACCACGCCATTTCCTACCTTTGATGAATTGATCAAGAGGATTGCTTTGCCCCCTACTGAGCTTTAGCCCAGTCGTTACCCACTCGAATCGTAATATCGGATTCTAAGTCTCCGGTTGAATCTGCTTCAACTGCTCCTAATCCTAATGTTTTTTGCAGGGTGTCGGCGGCATCCAAATCGCCTTTTTGGGCAATGAGAATCGTTCTTGCTTCCTGGCTGTTGAAGTCATTAATGATGTAGGTGTCATAAAAACCCAAGCCTGCGAGGTGTTGTCGCATTTGAGACGCTGCCGTGGGATTGTTGGAAGCGTTTTGAATCGCAATGCGGATAGAGCCAGTAGCAGCGGGTTCGGAATAACTGAAGGGTTCAACGTCAAAGTATTGTTTCATCACCCGATCGCGCCCAACGGGATCCATAATCCAGTAACTGGCCACGAATTCATCTGGCGTGCTGAATCGTCCTGGTAGCATTACCATTTTGAACTTGCCCTCACTCAGCTTCCGACCAGCACCCACCAGGGCCATCATTTCTTCAAAGCTGAGATTGGTATCCACGTACTTTTGCATCGATTTAACCAACCCTGGCAACTGCGGAAGAATGGTTGGGCTGGTCATTTTTTGGCGGAGTGCCTTCAACAGGGCTTGTTGCCGTTGGACTCGCCCAATGTCGCCCAAATCATCGCCACGAAAGCGCGCGAACTGTTCGGCCTGATCGCCATTGAGAGTTTGCAGCCCTGGTTGCAGATCAATTTTCAACCTTTGGGTTTTGTCTTCGTACACCATCCGCTGGGGGACATTGACCTGCACCCCACCCAGTAAATCAACCAACTCGCGAAACGCATCGGTACTGACCCGCACGTAGCGATCGACCGGCACCCCATTCAACACCGAGCTAACAGTGCGAGCGGCCAGAGTTGCGCCACCCTGCACATTGGCGTCATTGATCTTGTCAGTTTCGCTGCCGGGGATTTCGACTTGAGTATCGCGCGGAATGGAAAGGAGGCTGACAGTATCCGCGATCGGATCAACCCGTACCAGCAACATCGTATCCGTCCGCCCTGTAAACATCTGAGGATCACCCGCTGCAACGCCGGGAACGCGATCAACCCCCATCACTAAAATATTGACCGGACGACTCACACTGTAGCCCAAGCCCACTTGCCACATATCCATGGACTTGGATTCCCGGTCTTTGGCTACCAACCCCAAAGGAAGCGGCAGAAACAGCGCCGCTGCTAAGCCCAGGGTGGCAGAGGTACAAGCAGCGATCGTGAGAATAAACGTTTTCTTGAGCCAGTTTCCAGAGGTTTTGTGCTTCAATTTGGTGCTATCCCGATGCGAACCAGACGCTTGAGTACCTGGAGTCATATTTGCAGAGGCACCCATCTTGGCCTCAAGCCCATTCGTCTCTGGATCAATTTGCTTCACGTTCACGCCTCTTCCCATAACAAGTTCTAATGCCCTTGACCCAATTTTGTTAATTTAGTTTTCACCCAGCCAGCAAGTTTTTCATTTTGTAAACTCCAGCGATTATATCGCGATGTGACAAAAACCCTATATTTAGAAAGACGCAAGTCTGCCTGTTTCAAATCTAGCTAGGGATACAGCTCAAATAGGACGAATTTCGGATAGATTCTAGAGGATCTTTGGAGATTTAGGACAATTTTTGTCAGCGATCGGCCACTAGCCGGGATTCCCTCTCGCAGATTTCCTGATGCAGCCCCAAACACCTGGATAAAGATTCAAGATGCCCCCTCTAAAATCTTGACTTTTAACTTCATCTGCCAGGTTAAGCGAACTGTGAAAAACCAACGATGGCTAAGTGCTGTAGAATACGCGATGTTAGTTGGCTCAGGCGTGGGGACTGTGGCCACAGCCGCCTCGCAGCAAGCACTCTACGCTGTAGCGCCGCTTTCAGCCCTGCTCGTACTCAACTTGTTAAATCATCGTCGGCTTGAACAAGCTGCCCAGGAAACAACCGAAACTGCCGTATCCCAGCTTGACCAAAAAGTTTCGACAGCTCTGACCACGCTTCAGCAACAAATCCAGGCGCTCCCTAGTCCATTGCATCTGGCAACACTGCGTAAGGATTTGCAAACCAAAAATCAAGAGGCGTTTAATGATTTATTTCAGCAGCTCCAGCGATTGCAGCAGGAGGTTGGTCAATCCGATTGGCGATCGACCTCCCAATCCATCGTTCACTTGCAAGAACAATATGCCGCTCTGACTGATTCTGTGGCTGGTGTGCGCGAATCCCTCAGTCGATTGGGTAACTTTAACCAGCTCGAAGGAATTGAAGCCGAAGTGAGCCATCTCAAACAAGAACTTGCTGCTGTGCAGTCGCAATTGCAAGCGATCGGTAGCGACCAGAGGCCCAGTAACCATCGGCTCCTGCAAGACCAGATTACGCATCTCAATCGCCGCCTGAATAAGCTGCCAGCTCCCTTCGATGCCAGTACGCTGCGGCAGGATGTGGGTGCTTTGGTGAAAGTGGTGGGCGAAATGGCATCTCGGCGCGATTTATCACGAGTCGAAGCTCAGTTGGAAAAACTCGCTCAGCAAAATGAAGAAGTCGAGGGAGCTGTTCTGCCCCTTAAAGTTGTAACCAACATTCTGAAGAAGCAGGTGGATACAGTTTCCAGTCGGGTGAAAGGGCTGGAAGCGATCGTGGAACCTGGTATGGCTTCAACCCCAAATCGGGAGGCCCTACAGGCATTGCAAACAACTGTTACCAATTTGGAGCAGCAAATACAACAGTTGTCGCACACGACCGATTTACCTCAACTGCGATCGGAGGTTCAAGCAGTTGTTTCCACGCATTTGAACCAACTCCAGGAACAACTGGATACGGTGCAGCAACAAACGCAGGATCTCGATCAGCAACATCGCACGTTGCGAGATTGGGTGTATCGGTTGCCGCAATTATTGGATACGTCGGCGCTGCATAGTGAGATTAAGTACCTGGCTAACCGGGTGGAATGGGCGGAAAGCAATCTAGGTGAGTTGCAATCTAAAGTGTCGGAAGCCCCCCCTCATACCCTGGTGATTGATCTGGCGCAAGGGGCACTGCCTACTCCCGCTCAGCCACTCGTTACAACTGTTGGTCGGCGCGCCATATTGGAACAGGCTCTGTATGAAGCGGAGGCACGAGTCATGGTGGTTTACCCCTTTCCGAGTCCAGAGGTGTTGGATGATGCCATGATGCGATCGTTCCGCCAATTTTTAGAGCGCCGGGGTTGTCTGGATCTGGGTTGGGGGCATTTGACGGCTACGGGCGATCGCTATCCTCGCTCAATTGATCGGCGGCGCAGCATTAACCGGACTGACAACGAATTTTTGTTTAATCGACTCAATCAACTGACGGAGCTAAAGAAGCAATATCCTGACCAGTTGCGGTTTAAGGTGCTGGGCACGGATGAATATTTTTTGGTTTGCGATCGCACCTACGCCATCTTGGGCACTGAGTCGTTGGCCACTTCTACGGTCTTGTTTCCGGCAGCATCGGTGGGGCTACGCACAACAGAACCTGCAATTATTCAATCTTTAGTTGAACGGTTTGATGACCCTACGCTGGATGACCAGGATGCGATCGCCTTCTTTAACCGGGCGGCGGCTCGCTACGATTTGGGTAACCGCCAGGGCGCAATCAGCGACTACACGACTGTGTTGGCAATCACCCCCAAGGATGACGTGGCGTTGAATAATCGGGCGTTGGTCTACTATGACCTGAATGAATACCATCAGGCCTTGGCCGATCTAGATGCCGCTATCCAACTTAATTCACGAAGTTACGTAGCCTACACCAACCGGGGCTACATGCGCTCTGAGCAAGGGGATAAGTTGGGCGCGATCGACGATTACACCCATGCCCTGCAACTCAACCCAGATTATGCGATCGCCTATTTCTATCGCGGTTTAGCACGTACTCGCATGCAAAATCGATTAGGGGCAATTCAGGATTACAACGAAGTGCTTCGCCTAAATGCGCAAGATGCCAGTGCCTATTTCTATCGCGGTTTAGCTTACGCCAAAATTGGTCAGAATGTGGAAGCCATGTACGATTTGCGGCAAGCGACTCAACTTTTTGCAGAACAGGGTGACACAGCGAATTACCAACAAACCATGACGGCTTTGAAGAAGTTGCAAAAAATGGTCGCGATCGGTAATTCTGACTATCCTCTAGTTTCAAACGGCACCCAAAGCTTAGGAGCCAGAAACTAAACAATGGAGCCTTAGGTAAAGACGTTACACTGAATTGAATCGTGTGAACGTCTTGTTAGCCCTTAAGCTCTCGGTTGGGGCAAGTGTACCCAGCTTGTCTGTTATGTCCAAAATCACGTTGCTGCAAGACTATGTATGGGGCAGTAAATCAAGGGTTTCTGCCCAAACCCAGAGCCGAACTTGATTGCGATACCATAGAGTCAGTCTAAAACGCAGATTTTTCCTATGACTACCTTGCTAGAAATCGAAGCAGCTATTAAACAATTGCCTGAAGGCGATGTTCGCCAACTCTCAGCTTGGTTACAAAAGTATTTGGATGAGATGTGGGATCGGCAAATTGAAGTCGATTTAGTATCAGGCAAACTGGACAAGCTGATTGCTAAAGCAGAGGCGGATATTGCAGCTAACAGAGTGAGAAGTCTTGATGAAGTCTTTCACAACCCCTGATTTTTGGGAAGCGTATGCAGAGTTAAACCCAAAAGTGAAGGAACAAGCTCAAAAAGCGTATCAACTTTGGCAAGAAAATCCGCTGCATCCTTCTTTACACTTCAAGAAGGTAGGAAAAAATTTGTGGTCTGCGCGTGTCAGTGGTGGTTATCGAGCATTAGCCTTAAAGAAGGGGGATGACTATTATTGGTTCTGGATTGGTGCCCATGACGAATACGAAGCTTTGCTGAATTGAGTGTTTGTTAAGTCCGGGCTAACAACCCGGTTGGAGCGGACTGGCGAAAGGTTTTGGTATGGATGCCAAGGTTAAATGCAGCCGCTCAACCGGAACGTTAGCTGCTATAATCGCTTGGCAAATTAGGGTGCCGTATGTACGCACGAATTGCAAGGATTTGGCAAAGTCCAAACAGGTGGATTCTTCTCCTAGCCGCGACCATTACTGTTGGTATCATTGGTGCGGTTGTTACTTTCCTTGTCAAGTATCACCAAGCAGCCACTCCGCAAACTCCATCGGCGTTCTACATGCCACCCCAACCGCTTCCGCCGGATCAGCCAGGAAGCATTATTCGTAAAGAAACGCTGCCTAGCAACCTGCCTGAAGGAGCACAAGCTTGGCGAGTGATGTATCTATCGACTGACCTTGAAGGAAACCCCATTGCAGTGACTGGAACCATTGTTGCCCCAGATGGAACGAGTGTTAAACCCCGAAACATCATCGCCTGGGCACATGGTACAACTGGCATTCGACCAGAATGCGGTGTTAGCCACACTTCAGACCCTTACCAGCAAACCCCAGTAATTGAACGAATGCTTGCGCAAGGATTTGTTGTTGTCATTACGGATTATCTAGGATTAGGAACTCCTGGTGTTCATCCCTATATGGTTGGGCAAGTCGCAGCGCAGAATGTTCTGGATTCGGTACGGGCAGCTCGCCAAATTGTTGAGGTGAGCGCGGGGGATAAATTTGTGGTGTGGGGAGCGTCCCAAGGTGGTACTAGTGCGCTTTGGACTGGTCAAATGGCTAAAGTATATGCGCCTGAGCTAAAGCTGTTAGGTGTGGCTGCATCTGCTCCAGCGACTAACCTACGCAAGATTGCAGAGTTTAATTTGGACAAGCAAGCAGGGGGAATTTTCTTGGGGTATGTCTTTGCGGCATGGGCTGCGGTTTATCCAGGGGCTGATCTGGATGCGATTATCAAACCGGATGGGCGTGCCAATTTCGATCAGATGATCAAGCCGTGCTTTACCGCCCCAGCAGGATTTCTTCCCATCATCAAGACCTTGCGGGCACCCGCACAATACCTGAGTGTGGATATTCTCAAGACCGAACCCTGGAGTACCCTGTTTGAGAAAAATACCCCCAGGGGTCGAATTGAAGTTCCCATTGTGATCGCTCATGGTACCGCCGACTCGCTCATTCCTGTGAAGTTAAGTGAAGCCGAGGCTGAGCGTCGCTGCAAGGCTGGCGAGGATGTACAGTTTGCTCGGTATCCGGGTTCGACTCACGATGCTCGCGAAGACACTGCGGTATATATTCTCGGCTGGACGGTAGATCGCTTTGTCGGACGGCCTGCACCTTCAAACTGCCCGAACTAATTGGTATGGCAGCTAACAACTGCAATGCACCGGAACGACTCAACATGATTGGTTAGCAGCAAAGAGTATCGCGTCCGGTGACTGCAATCGTTAGGCAGCTAGGTTGGAGTCTACAGCCGGAGCGATCGCTTCCAGCATCGGTAGCCAGATCCGAAAGACACTGCCTTTACCAGGGGTGGAATCAAACGAAACCGTGCCGCCATGTAGTTCGGCCAAGCGCTTGGTGAGGGATAGGCCCAGCCCCGTTCCTTCATAGTTGCGGGTGGAAGAAGAATCGATTTGCTGAAATGGGCGGAATAGTAAGTGCCAGTGTTTTGGATCGATGCCAATCCCCGAATCGGTCACTTCTAAGCAGAGATAAGGCGTCGCAGAATTGATGGGGCTGCGATCGGGGCGATTTTCTTTCTCTAACTGGTAGCCGTAGCCCTGCCGTGCCCGTAATGTCACCTGACCTCCTTCAGCCGTGAACTTAACCGCATTCGAGAGCAGGTTAGTTAACATTTGTCGCACTCGCCGTTCGTCGATCGTGACCAATTGCAGTTCAGGTTCAACCTCAACAGCCACCTCAATCCGCTTCTTTTCGGCAGTGGGCGTAATCCAGTAAATACAAGTTTGACAAAGTGCCTGCACTTCAATGGGTTGGAGATTGAGCAGAATTTGCCCAACTTCGATCTTGGAAATGTCTAATAAATCGTTAATTAGCTTCAACAAGTGAATCGCGGCATCATCAGCCTGTTGCAAAAACTCCTGCACTTCTTCAGGGCTATCACAGCAGCCATCTCGAATTAACCGCACGCTGCCGATGATGGCGTTCAGGGGGGTCCGCAATTCATGGGAAGTCGTCGCCAAAAATTCATTCTTGAGTTGGTTGGCGGCTTGCGCTTCTTGCCATGCGGTTTCCAATTCTTCGGCGCGCTCGTCCAATTGCTGCACCATCGCATCCATGGCTTCGGCCAACTGATTCAACTCCCGAATTTTGAAATTTTTGGGGGCGGGGGTAAAGGCTGCTCGATCGCGGACTTTTAACGCATATCCACCCAACCGCTCCAGTGGCTTGGCCAGGTCGCGAGTCATAAACAACGTCGCCAATACACTTGCACCCAGCAAGCCCAAGGTCAGGAGGATCAGCACCAGTTGCACTGCCCGTAATTCATACAAGGCGTTGGCGATGGGTGCAATCGCCAACACAACCCATGTTTGCTGCTCATCTCCTTCAATCGGAACTTGAATGGCTGTATACCCAGCTAACCATTCGGCTTTGTTCTCTTCAAACAAGTGGAGTGAATCCTGTTCTCCGGCGATCGCGCTTTTGCGGACGTACTCCAACACGGGGGGGTTGGGGGCGCGCGTCACGGGATGTCCAATTCGTTCCACAAGGGGATGCGCCAGGATAATTCCAGCCTGATTCAACACCACTGTGTAGCCCTGCCGCGAAATGGCCTGCCCAAATGCCTGTTGCTGCAAGCTGGCTTTGGCACTGAGAACATAGGCTAAGCGTCCGGCGGCATCATACATGGGAGCGCTAAACACTAGCTCTAACTGGTTCACTGGTTGGACTTGTGCCCGTGAGGCCGTTGTTAGGTTGGGCGAAATCACCACATCTAGCGGTTTGAGGGTTGTCTGGGGCCGTTGGCTGGCTAGTTGCTGCCTAACACCAGGCGCGATCGCCCCGGCCCCACACGTACTGCCAACAATTTGCCCCGTGGCCGCAGCAACGAGTTGCACACACTCCACCTGTTCTGGCAAGGAAGTTTTGACCCGATTCACAAATTGCTGGGCCGTGCCCGATTGAACGGATTTAGCCATGGCAAGCTGACTCGATACCAACACGCTCGATCGCATCATGGCGGTCATCGCTTGAATATTCTTGGCCTCCTGCGCCGCACTTTCCATCAAGGTGTAGCGAGCCGTGGTTAACACGCTGGAGCGAACTTTGCGATACACCATATATTCTCCCACTAGCAGAATTGGGATACTCAGCAGCAGAATTCGGCATAGCAAAACTCGACGAAAAGAAGATGAACCTGATTTGCCCATAAAGTGGAACCAGCGTAGAGGGAAGCGTTTTTATCCTGCTACTTCCAAGCTACGAAAGGAGGCAGGGAAACACCACAAAGCCTATATAAAGATTGAATGTATATTGACTTATTCATACAAAATCTTGGTGAACCCCGATCGCCCTTTTACAAAAGTTGTGCTGGCCATGAGTGCAGACGGCAAAATCGCTGACCAAACGCGAGCGCCAGCCCGATTTGGCTCTGCTGCTGACAAACGCCACCTCGAAGCCCAAATTGCCGATTGCGATGCCGTCCTGTTTGGGGCTGACACTTTACGCGCCTACAGCACCTCCTTACCCATCACCACGCCCGCTCTGCTGCAACAACGCCAAGCCCAGCAGCGATCGCCCCAACCCATTCACATCGTTTGCTCGCCCTCAGGAAAGCTTGATCCAAACCTGCGCTTTTTCCAACAATCGCTACCCCGGTGGTTATTAACCAGTGCCGTAGGTGCCCAACCCTGGCAAGGACAACCGCACTTCGATCGCATTTTGGTCGAGGAGTTTACCCCCCCAAATTGTTGGCAGTCCATCTTGCAGAAATTGTTGCAGCGGGGAATTAACCAGCTCGCGGTGTTGGGAGGCGGCCAGTTAGTGGCATCACTAGTGGAGGCTGACCAAATTGACGAACTCTACCTGACCATTTGCCCGCTCATCCTCGGCGGGCAAACAGCCCCTACTCCAGTCGCAGGCCACGGCTTCCCAGCCGCGATCGCGCCCCGGTTGGAGTTGCTGTCGGTGCGATCGGTGGAACAGGAAGTTTTCTTAAGATATCGAGTTCGTCGGCCTGATTGAGGTCTGGAATTCTGGCAAATCACAAGCCAGAACAGAGCGACTGTATTAGGCTATATGAAGTCTTCAATGCTTCGCTATGGTCGACCAACTCAACAAAACCTCCTACTCCGTTGCCTGGATTAACCACATTGCGGAAGTACCCCAAGCCGAATGGGATGCGTTAGCAATGCCACTGAACACACCATTTTTTGAGTGGGAATGGTTGCACAACATGGAAACATCCGGTAGTGCCACGGCGCGTGCAGGCTGGATGCCCTACCATCTCACCGTCTGGCGCGATCGGTCTCTGGTTGCCGCCGCTCCGCTCTATGTCAAAGGCCACAGCTACGGCGAATTTGTCTTTGATCATCAATGGGCCGACCTGGCCACCCGCCTCGGCATTGAGTACTATCCCAAACTGTTGGGCATGTCTCCCTTCACCCCCGCCGAAGGGTATCGATTCTTGATTGCCCCCAACGAGGATGAAGACTACCTGACCGAACTCATGGTGAGCGCGATCGATCATTTTTGCGATCGCAACCACATATCCGGCTGCAACTTCCTCTACGCCGACCCTGTTTGGAAGACCAAAATGGAGCAGCATGGATTCACCACCTGGCTACATCACAGCTACATCTGGCAAAATCGCGGCTACCAGAGCTTTGATGACTATTTGACTGCGTTTAATGCCAACCAGCGCCGGAACATCAAACGAGAACGCAAAGCCGTTGGCACCGCTGGCCTCACCCTCAAAACCTTGCAAGGGGAAGAAATCCCAAAATCGCTGTTTCCCTTGATGTATCACTACTACAGCGACACCTGCGATAAGTTTGGCTGGTGGGGCAGCAAGTACCTGACGCGTAAGTTTTTTGAGCAGCTCTATCCCAACTATGCCCATCGGGTGCTGTTTGTTGCGGCCTACAGCGACCAGGACATGCGGCAACCTGTTGGCATGTCATTTTGTTTGACTAAAGGCCAAAATCTGTACGGGCGTTACTGGGGGTCATCCCAGGAAATTGATTGCTTGCATTTTGATGCTTGCTACTACACGCCGATCGAGTGGGCCATCAACCACGGGATTCAAATTTTTGATCCGGGTGCGGGCGGACGACACAAAAAACGGCGCGGGTTTCCGGCTATGCCCAACTACAGTTTGCATCGTTTTTACCATCCTCGTCTAACTCAAATTTTGCGGTCTTATATGCAGGAAGTGAATGAACTGGAACAGCAAGAAATGGATGGCATCAATCAGGCACTGCCCTTTAAACAGACTAACGAGGTGGACAAGGAGTAACTGCTACCGCGAACGCTGTTGGCGCAGGCGCGCCACGATCACTCCAAATAACGCCACTCCCAACACTGTCGAAGGTTCCGGCACTGCGGCAGAATGATCCGGTTCTGGCACCGGGTTACTGTCGCCGCCCTGGGGAGGAGACAGCACGATCGGCGGTGAAACGGGTGCCACAATCGGCACTGGCGACGGAGTAGGAGTGGGCAACGTGACGATCGGCGCTGGATTCACAAACCCACCACCGCCCGTTTGAAAGTTGGGACGTTGCAGTAGGAAAAAGCGATCGATCGGCGTTGTGTCGGAAATAACGTAGCGAAATGCAGCAGTACCACCCGGTGCAACCGTTCCGGCTGAGAAGTTAATGAAATCCCGCACATCCGTCACTTCATCCACACCCACAAACTGATCAGAGACAAAAGGCCGCACCTGATTAATGCCCTGGCCAAACGATAGCCCGTCTTCTTCGGGACTAGCCACCCCATAAATCTCCTGCAATTCTTTATCAAAAAGGATCCAAGGAGTACTGGTGCGGTTCGTGACAAAAGATAGAACAGAAAAGACACAACCGCCGCGTACGGGACACGCCGTTCGAAACCCATCGATCGCAATAAAAAGGTTGATATTAGGGCCAAAAACCTCCTGTTGCAGCACAAATTCAGTAGCAGTGAGTGGTCCAGCCGTCAGTTGGCCATTGACTAAAACAAAATCTCCGCCCGCTTCGCTGAAGGTCAATGGCCCTAAACGCAACACTGCCGCTTCAGTTGCCTGTGCAAAACCAACTGTAGCCACCACGGCGATCGTAGACAAACACCGAGGCGCTAAGAACCGCAAGCTAGGGACACGCAGTAAGGAATCGTTCATCTTATTCTCCAGAACCAGTAGTCTGACAATAAAACTCAATAGTTGGTCAGTGTGATGTTGGTGAGTCCACTCTAAATGCGCAAATAGTTTTCCACAAGTATCTGCTTCTACAGCCGCCACCATTTTTTGTGCTGTGAAGTCAAGCCGGCGGGAGGGGGGAACTCAATGGAGGGAGGAGTTTAAGAACTTGTTAAAAGATCGGTGATCCCCTAATTCTCTAGGTAGCTTATAGAACGAGATACCTCCTAACTGCGTCTCTAGCCCCATCGGTTGTGTTCAGTAACAACTGTGTGGGGCTTCTGTGGGTCAGTGACGCTGGCGCAGAATTTCGATCGTTACCTTGCCCGCAAAGTCAGGAATAGGCGCTGCTAGCTTCGTAAGGGCTACTTGCACCTGCTGGACAGGCATCAACGTCGAGTCCGCCGGATGCAGGACAGCCTGGGCGATTGCCTCAGCTAATCGCTCTAACAACGCAAATTTGGCCGTTTTGACCAAATGCTGAATGGTTTGCACCACTGTGCCGTAATCCAATGTGTCGGAGAGGTGATCGCTCTGCCCAGCAAAGGTCAAATCCAGCCACAGGCACACATCCACCTCAAACCACTGCCCTAAAACCTGCTCCTCTGGCAGCGCACCCGTGTAGCCGTAGGCTCGAATTCCTGTCAACCGAATCACATCCATCTCTCCCATCCCCAATGAAATCAACCGTTTCCTGATTCAACCGAACCCAGATGTCAAAATCAATGAGCAAAAACGCTTGACAGACTGGCTCATCTTCTGCGATATTAAGAATCGCGAAATTCGCGGGTATAGCTCAGTGGTAGAGCGCAACCTTGCCAAGGTTGATGTCGCGCGTTCGAATCGCGTTACCCGCTTGCTAAATTAGTCTACTGCTGTAAAGGGCTGACACGTAAGCCTTTTGCGCCGTCTCTCACATCTCCTGGTGAAATATGTAGGTTTTTACAACACCTGCACCGTTCCTGTGTGCTTATGACATGCCCTTTTGAGCAATGTCCTGACGACATCTCAGCTTAGCAAGATCAGACTGTATCCTTTGCTACAACGATCGAGGAAATGGGAGGGATATACCAGTACACGGAAGGCTATATACGTTCCATTCTTGCTGTTGTACTGGATAGGTTCACTATGTCTACGCCGGATCGGGTTGCTGCGTCTGTTTCGTTAGAAGTGCCCAAGTTAAAACCAGCTGAATTGCCAGTTTCTGACCCTATTGAACCCTGGCATGTTCAGCCGAGTACGGTTTTGTCGGTGCAGGAGTTGGCCGCCCTGAATGAGCGATCGAATTGGGCGGGTTGGCAGCAGTTGGGCAAGCATCTCGCCGTGATGGGGATCAGTGGAGCAATCTGGAGCATGAGTCGGGGGCAATGGTGGATCGCCATTCCAGCTTTGATTGTGTACGGCTTTAGTTTGGCTTCGATGTTTGCGCCCATGCATGAATGTGCCCATCGCACTGCCTTTGCCAATCAACAACTGAATGATGCTGTGGCCTGGTTAGCTGGGGTTTTATCTTTTTACAACAGCACCTTCTACCGGCGTTATCACAAGTGGCATCACCGCTATACCCAGATCCCAGGGAAAGACCCAGAACTGGAAGAAGCCACCCCCACCAATTGGCGGGATTATCTCTGGCAGATGAGTGGAATTCCCTGGTGGTTGGGAAAGTTGCGAACACACGGACGATGTGCCTGTGGGCAATTTGCGGACTATCCGTACATTTCGGACTCGGCGCAGGCTGAGGTCAGTCGTTCAGTGCGCTGGCAAATAGCCGTTTATGGAGCGGGCATTGTTTTGTCGATCGCCCTTGGCCGCCCCTGGTTTATAACTTACTGGCTACTGCCACTTGCCGTTGGGCAGCCGCTGCTGCGGTTCATCCTCATTGCTGAGCATCGTGGCTGCACCGAAGACGATAATCCCTTGACGAACACGCGCACGACGCTGACCACGCTCCCCCTGCGGCTCTTGATGTGGAATATGCCCTTCCACGCAGAGCATCACCTTTATGCCTCGATTCCCTTTCATGCCCTGCCCCAAGCCCACGCAAAACTAGCTGGCAAGTTGAAGTACGTGGCACCGGGATATGGGGCAGCTAACCGGGAAATTGCGACACGCTTTGGCCGTGTGGCATGAATAGGCAGGCGCACTGCTGGACGGTGGAAAATTTCCCACTCCAGTGTGGGGTGATGTTGCCTCAGGCCCAAATCGTTTACCAAACCTACGGCGAACTGGCAGCCGATCGCGCCAACGTCGTTCTCTATCCCACCTCCTACGGTGCCCAGCACACAGACATTGAGTGGCTGATTCAACCGGATAGCATCCTTGATCCCACCCGCTGGTTTGTGGTGATTCCCAACATGTTTGGCAATGGGCTATCCACCTCTCCCAGTCTGGGGAATTTAGGGGAAAGGCCACAGGGAGAGATTTATTTTACTCATCTAGATAATGTGACAGCCCAGGAGCGCTTACTCCGAGAGGTGTTTGGCATTGAGCAATTGGCGTTGGTGTATGGCTGGTCGATGGGAGCGCAGCAAGCCTATCACTGGGGGGCACTCTACCCCGATCGCGTTCAGTGTCTGGTTGCCCTGTGTGGTACAGCCAAAACCACCGATCATAACCGCATTTTTCTGGAAAGTTTGCGCGCGGCCCTCATGGCTGACCCCACCTGGAATGGCACCGATTTCGATGGAGTTCCCGATCGCGGCTTTCGCACTTTTGCTCGCATCTATGCCAGTTGGGCTGCCTCCCAGGCATTTTATCGGGAGCAAATTTATCTGCAACTGGGCTACGCCTCCCTGGACGATTACCTCTGGCGTGGGTGGGAGCAGACCTATCGCAAACGCGACCCGCGCAATCTGCTCGCCATGTTGGATACCTGGTTGCGGTGCGACATCAGTCAAAATCCCATCTATCAGGGCGACTACCCACGGGCACTCCAATCCATCCAGGCCCAAGTCTTAGTCATGCCAGCCACCACCGATTTGTATTTCACCCCAGCAGATTGTGCCGCCGAAGCCGCGCTCATGCCTCATGCCACGTACTGTCCCATTCCCTCAATCTGGGGGCATCGAGCCGGGAACCCCTATCAAAACCCTGACGATGCTGCCTTCATCCGACAGACGTTGCAAAATTGGCTCCAGTGTTAACCCGACAGGACTATCCCTATGACAACCGCCCTTTCCGAATTTGCTCGTGCCAAAGACATTCGTTACTTCCTGATCTCGTTTACGGATCTATTTGGGACGCAGCGGGCAAAGTTAGTGCCAACGGCAGCGATCGATGCCATGGCCGCGACGGGAGCCGGATTTGCTGGCTTTGCCACCTGGCTAGATATGACCCCAGCGGATGCTGATATGTTTGCGTTGCCAGACACTCGCAGCCTATTCCAATTACCGTGGAAGCCGGAAGTCGCCTGGATGCCTGCAGATTTAGCCACTCCAACTGGTAGCGCCATTGCCCAAACCCCGCGGCTAGTGTTGAAACGGGTCCTGCAACAAGCTCACGAATTGGGATACAGCGTCAAAACTGGAGTGGAGTGTGAGTATTTTTTGCTGTCCTCCGATGGAGAAGCGTTGTCTGATCCGCACGATCGCCAAACCAAACCCTGTTACGACCAACAAGCCCTAATGCGCCGGTTTGATGTGATTGCTGAGATTTGCGACGCAATGCTGGTGTTGGGTTGGGGCGCTTACCAGAACGATCACGAGGATGCCAACGGCCAGTTTGAAATGAACTGGACCTATGATGATGCTCTGATAACTGCCGATCGCCATGCTTTTTTCAAGTACATGGTAAAAGCGATCGCCGAAAAGCATGGCCTGCGGGCCACCTTCATGCCCAAACCTTTCCCCCATCTAACAGGGAATGGCTGCCATACCCATCTCTCCTTATGGGACAGCACCGGCACTACTAATCTGTTTCATGACACTGAAGGCGTATTAGGACTGGCACCGCTGGCCTACCAGTTCATTGCAGGCGTTCTCCACTCTGCCGAGGCACTCTGCGCTTTCACCAACCCAACTGTCAATTCCTATAAACGCATTAATGCCCCAGTGACCCTTTCTGGTGCCACCTGGTCGCCCAGCACTATCAGCTATAGCGGCAATAACCGCACCCACACGATTCGCATTCCAGAACCAGGGCGGTTTGAACTTCGCCTGGCAGATGGTGCAGCGAATCCTTATTTGTTACCCGCTGCCCTAATTGCGGCGGGACTGAATGGCATGGCCCAAAAACGCGATCCCGGCCCCCGTTACGACAACAACAGCTACACCGATCCCCTGCCTCCAGGCACGGTGAAATCCTTGCCAACCAACCTGCTGGATGCCTTGCGCCAGTTAGAAACGAGTGAAATCTTCACCCGATCGCTGGGAGCAGCGTTTATCCAGTCTTATCTGAAGCTCAAACACCAGGAATGGCGCGATTTTAACGGTCAAATTACACCCTGGGAACGAGAAAACACCCTCGATTGTTGAGGGTGCCCTAGTTGATCCAACTGGTGGATCTAAATTGTGTTTGCTGGGCGGAACCCACCACTGCAGGTTCCGCCCCACACAAATTAGGGGTTCGTGAACGTGACCCGGAAGAAGCGACTACCACCGGCGGCCCCATTGACATCTTCCACGGTGTACTGGAAGCCATCGCTGGTGCCATTGCCCAGGTAGCGATAGCTCACCCGACCGCGATTGACATCATCTTGAGTAAAGAACTGTCCCTGCGTCACTCTGGCGTTACTCAGAAGCAATTCACCAATGGCCGGATCGGGCAAAGTAGTCACTCTAAACCGCACCTCAGTGGCATTGGTATTATCAACGTCAGTGGCCAACAGTTGACTGTTGTTCAAGACACGAGTTGTGCCCACTGGCGAGGTTGCACTCAAGGATAAGCCGTTGTTTCGCACGATCACTGGTGGATCATTCACGGAAGCCACATTGATATTCAAAATACCAGCATCGCTCCCAGTGCCATCCGTTACGTTGAAGAAGAAGGCATCGGAGGCCACTTCACTACCGTTGTTGCGATAGCTGATGGCACCAGAATTCACTTCTGCTTGTGTAAAGGTCTGCCCCACCAAGATCGTCGTTGAGTTGTTCCGTAAGAGATTACCGAAGCCAGGGCCACCAGTTACGGTATACACAAGCTGATTGCTTGGGGTGTCAGGGTCGATCGTATTCAGGATGGAAGTGGTGATCGGTGCCGATGCGCCTTCACTCACGCTCAACGCTCCTTGAGACGTAAATCGAGGGGGATCGTTGATGGGCACCACTGTGATGTTAAACGAGCCTTGCAGCAACGTTGTCCCGTCACCCACCTGGAAGTTGAAGCTATCACTGGTACTTTCAGTGCCATTTTGTTCGTAAGACAGCAACCCGATGTCGAGTTGATCTTGGGTAAAGGTAGCGCCGGATGTGAGATCGCTACCGCCCAAACGCAGGATACCCGTTCGAGGCGCACTGGTGAGGGTGTAGATGACATCCGTGCTGGGGTCGTCGTTGTCGGTGTACTGCAAGAGGCCACCGTCGATCGTCACGATTTCACTTTCGTTCACCGTTGCCCCCAAATTCACCACCGGAATTGGCGCATCATCAACCGGAATCACGCGGATGTTGAAGGTTGATTGAGGCAGGGGAATTTGCCCATCCGACACCTGGAAGATAAAGCTATCTGTTTCCGTCTCAGAGCCGTTCTGGAGGTAATTCAACCGGCCAGCGTTGATGTCGCTTTGAGTGAAGGTGCCGTTGACCGCGATCGGGGTGAAGTTGCCTGCACCCACGGACAAGCGCAACGCACCAGTATCGGGAGCATCGATCAGGGTGTAAACGATTTGAGCCGCTGTGTTATCGACGTCAGTTGTCCGTAGCAGGGTATTGCTGATGGTGCCATTGCCGCCTTCATCGACCGTCAGTTGACCCAGCGTGAGAATCTCAGGCGGGTTGTTGACGGACGTAACCGTGATTGGGATCGAAGTCGTAATCACGCTGGAGCCGCCACTACCAAAGTTACCGCGATCGTTCACGACGACCGTCAATCCATCGGTGCCGTTGAAGAAGCGGTTTGGCGTGTAGACCAGGCTGGCAAAGGCTGCCGTGAAGTCTGCAACAGTACCAGTAAAGGTCACGCTGCTACTGCCATTCGCCCCACTGCTGACATTTAAGCCAGTTGTTGAAGGTAGGAGGACAGTCCCATTGCGGACTGATAACCGCACCTCGATCGGGTTGTTGCCCGCATCAATATCCGTGAACTGAATCGCTGTCCCACCGCTAAAGATGATGGGTTGGTCTTCCTGCGTTGTTTGGCCACCGGGCAGAGGGCCAAATGTCGGCGCATCATTCACTGGATTGACAGTAATCGTGAAGGTTTGCGACGCAGAGGTATCGATGCCGCCATTCGCGGTGCCGCCGTTATCCACCAGAGACACAGTGACGATCGCGGTGCCAAACGCATTTGCGGCTGGAGTGTAGGTTAACCGGCCCGTCGGGTCGATCGCGGGTTGGCCGCCCACTGCAAACAGATCCGGATTGTTAGTTTCGACTCCAAAGCTGACCGTCTGACTCGTCTCACCGGGGCCAGGGCTAATGTTTCTGGCCCAGTTAGCGATGTTCTGGGTAGCCGCATCCTCGTTCACGCTTTGGTTCGCTCCGACCAGGAAGCTCGGTGCATCATTCACGCCAGTCGCATTAATCGTTAGCGTGAACGGAGCGGACTGATTCGCACCCCCATTGGCAGTGCCGCCGTTATCCACCAACCGACCCACCAGAATTGCCGAACCAAAGGCATTGGTGGCCGTCTTGAAGGTCAAGAAGCCCTGCGGATCAATCACTGGGGCAATGCCGCCCGTGGTCGACTGGAACAAACTGGGGTTGCTGTTGCTGGTGATGGTAAAGGTGGCGGTTTGCGTCAACTCGTTGAATGGCCCCACCGCGATCGTGTCGGCAATCTGCACACTTTGCTGCACATCATCTTCCAGCACCGTGATTTCGTTTTGCAGCAAGTTAAAGGTGGGCGCATCATTCCGCGACAGGACGTTAATCGTGAAGGACTGGGGTGCAGAGGTATCCTGGCCACCGTTCTCGGTTCCGCCATCATCCCGTAGACGCACTGTCACTGTGGCAACACCGTTGGCATCTGGAGCGGGGGTAAAGGTCAGTGCGGCAGTATTGCCAACTAAATTCACCACTTCTGGCCCCGCTGCAAACAGCGAGGGATTGCTGGTTTCAAAGATGAAGCTGGGAACCTGCGTACTTTCGTTGGCCGCTGCCGTGGCTGGCCCAACCAAAATATTCGTTGCCCAGTTGTTGAGTGTAATTGGGCCGGAGTCTTCCGTGACATTGGGGACAGTGCCTCGGTTGAAGGTGGGCGCGTCATTAACCTGATTCACCTCAATGACAAAGTTGAAGGGTGCAGAGGTATTTTGGCCGCCGTTTAACGTACCGCCGCTGTCTATCAGGAAGGCTTGCAGGGTTACAGTGCCATTGGCATTGGCGCGAGGAGTAAAGGTGAGGTTACCGGAGGTGGCATTAATGGTAGGCGTTGCCGTAAACAGGTTGGGCAGGAGAGCCGCATCAGCCGGGGCACTGGGCACGATCGAGAAAGAAAGACCCTGCGTTTCGTTGGCCGCTCCCGTAAAGATACTGGACGCGAAGGGCACAACTTGCTGGGACGAATCTTCGTTGACGTTAATGACCGAGTTACCAGTGACCGTGAAAGTCGGTTGGTCATTGACCGAGGTGACGTTCACGTTGATAGTTTGGCTGACCACGGAGGGGGTAGTTCCTGGCGCACCCGTTGCCCCCTGATCATCCACACTCACGGTAATGCGATCGTTGCCAAAGTAATTAGGATTACTCTGATACGCCACTGTGGCAAGCGCTGTTTGCACATCTAGCAGCGTCCCTGTGAAGATCACCACACTGGAACCATTTGCGCCAGCTTGATCAAAGGCGAGGGAGCCAGGATCATTCACACTGATACTACCGTTGGTCGCTCGGAGTACGACGCTCAAGGGACTATCCCCGGCATCCACATCAGCCACAGTAAAGCTGAAGGTGGGGGGTGGCGTTTGATCTTCTAGCAGGTTGAGGCTAGCCGTAGAAGCCGTCAGCGTTGGGCCATCATTGATGGGAGCGACGTTCAACGTTACAGTTCGTTCTGTTAAACCACCACTGTTGCCATCATTCACACTAATGACAAGCAATTCAGTGCCGTTGAAGTCTTGCGTGCCGCGATACCGCAAGTTGCGGATCGCCGAATTGACGTTACCCAGCGGAGCCGTAAAGCTGACAGCACTGGAGTTGTTACCCGTTAATCCAGTTAGCCCACCGGTAGAGCCGAGGTTAATAGTGCCACCCGACAACGCCGACACCTGAACGTTATAGGTCGGGCCGCCATCAATATCGCCCACGCTCAACCCGTTCGCGCCACTGAACGTAAAGGTGACATCCTCTGTAGCTAGAGCAACCGTAGGCGCTGTGATCGCGGGTGCATCGTTGATGGGGTTCACCGTGATGCTGAAGTTGTTGAGCGGTAAGAGACCAGTCGAACCATCAGAAGCGGTGAAGGTGAAGCGATCGTTGGTGACTGGATCGCGCCCAGTGTCGATGTAGCTGACTAAGCCGCCACTAATGTCGGTTTGAGTGAAGGTTTGTCCACTTGTGAGCGTTACCCCTTGCCGGAGTACCGAACCACGAGTCGGTGCCGCACTGAGAGTGAAAATTACACTTTCACTGGGGCCATCTGGATCAGCCGCTAAGAGTGCAGAGTCAGAGAGAGTAATCGTGCCGCCCTCATCCACGACGATGCCAGTATTGGCGACCAAGGTGGGCGCATCATTCACTGGAATCACAGAGATGTTGAAGGTTTGCACCCCTGATGTGCCACCCGCCCCGTCTACTACTTCAAATGTGAAGGAGTCGAGCGTCACCTCACTGCCGTTTTGACGATAACTGATGATGTTGCCATCCAGTTGACCCTGCGTGAAGGAGGATACAGCCACCCCAGCGCTGAGCAAAGTGCCACTGGAGGGGCCAGCGAGGACGTTATAAACCAGTTGAGGGGCCAGATTATCTGGGTCGGTAGCACGTAAGGCAGTGCTACTGAGGGTAGATAAACCAGCTTCTGTTAAGGTCAGGCCAGTGTTGAGTGAAATACCTGGTGCATCATTAACCGGAGTGACGTTGATGGTAAAGGTTGTCAAGGCAACCAGCCCCGGTGCGCCTGCGCCGATCGTGGCCCCATCCGAGGCCGTGAAGGTGAAGCGATCGCTGGTGCTTTCATTGCCATTGTTGACATAGAACAGTTGGCCATTGGTGACATCTGCTTGAGTGAAAGTACCACCCACACTGAGCGTCACGTTACCGCGGGTCAGAATGCCATTTGTTGGTAATGACCCCAGGGTGTAGGTAATTGGCCCTGGCCCATCGGTGTCAGTGATATCGAGCAGCGTTCCGTCGATCGCTTGAGCGCCACCCTCAGCAACGGTCAGCGGTGTAATTAAGGCAATTCCTGGTGCATCATTGAAAGGAATCACGTTGATATTAACGGTTCCCGTTTCGCCGACAGCACCGCCTAAATCACTGACGACAAAACTGAAGCTGTCAGAAGTCGATTCCGAGCCGTTCTGGATGTACTTGATCTGGCCCGCATTGATATCGGCTTGAGTGAAGCTGTTGACTTGAGTCCCAGAGCGGAGAACGGTGCCACCTGTGGGGCTATCAATGACGGTGTAAGTGATGCCTTGAGCCAGATTATCTGGATCGGTAGCGTTCAATAACGTTTGGGTGATGTCTACCGCAAACCCTTCTGTAACCGTCAATTGTGGATTTGTGGTCAGCAGGGTGGGAGCATCATTTACCGGCGTGACACTGATACTCAGGGTTTGGGTCGTGACCGGTCCAGCACCCGTTTCGTCTCTGAAGGTAAAGGTGAAGCGATCGGAGGCCGGTTGTTCGCTGCCATTGTGCTGATAACGGATGCGATCGTTGTCAATATCCTGTTGGGTAAAGGTTTGCCCTGCTGTCAAGGCGGTTCCCGATCGCAACAGGCTACCCGCTGCCGGGGCTGCTCCCAACGTGTACGTAATTAAGAAGGGCGCACTATCGGGATCGGTAACTTGCAAAATGGCTGTATTGATGAGTGCCGAATCGCCCTCAGCCAGAGTTACTTGCGGGTTTGGTGTAGCCAATACTGGCGGCCCACTCACTCGCTGAATGAAGATTTCGTAGGTAAAGTCTCCAGTCGTGGGTACGGTTGCCAAGCCATCAGAAATTTGGAAGGTGAAGCGATCGCTGTTATTGGGATTGCCACCCTGCGCGTAAGACAACGCCGTACCGGAATTGAGATCAGCCTGACTGAAGATAAACGGCGATACTTGGGCCACGCTGTTAAAGAACAAGGTGCCAGAAGTCGGCAAATTAGTGACAGTATACCGAATCTGATCTTGCTGAGCGGGCGTCAGCAATTCAGCATCGGTAGCACGGAGCAGTGTAGAAGTAATGAATCCTGGCCCCGCTTGACTCACCGTGAGCGGCACATTCGTTACCAGCACGGGTGGGTCATTGACTGGAGTTGTGTTGATTGCCAGGGTTTGAGTACGGGGATTCAGAAAGCCGCCCGCCCCATCTGTAGCCACAAAAGTGAACAAATCGGTTGGCACTTCAGAACCGTTTTGGCGGAAACCAATACGATTCGCATCAATATCGGCCTGGGTAAAGGTGCTGCCCAGGGTTAATGGGCCAATCAAACTTCCTTCTAAGCGAGATAGGCTACCTGTGGTTGGCAAACTGTTGAGCGTATAGGTAATCTGTGCCGCAGTCTGTTCGACATCTGTAACCAGTAGTGAAGTGTTGCTCAACGTCACCAACTGGTCTTCAATGACGGTTAAAGGATTGAGTGACAATAATCGTGGAGCATCATTGACAGGCGTAGAATTCACCGTGAATGTTGTGGCCGGAACGGTGCCACCACGCCCATCAGAAACTGCAAAGATAAAAGTATCAACGGTCAACTCAGAGCCGTTTTGTTGGTAAACCAATCGACCAGAGTTGATGTCCGCTTGGGTAAAGGTGCTGTTGGCGATCAGGGCTTGGCCATTAGATAACAGACTACCGTTTTGCAGCGTTGGCGGCGTGATCAGAGTATAGACCAAGCGTTCGGGCGGATCATTCTCATCGGTGACAAGCAGAGAACTAGCGCTGATTGTGCGAGCTTGGCCCTCATTGACGGCCAGCGGCCCACTCGACAAGAGCAAGGGGAGGTTGTTGACCGTCAGGTTCAGGTCATACTCGGAGGTGGCTCCAGCCTCTCCTGCAAAGACTCGAATAATATAGGTGCCAGGGTTGATATCCAGAGCGGTGATGGCTTCGGGGGCATTACCGCTGCTGAGGCTTTCCGCGATCGGGGTGCCGGTCGCGCTAAGAATCTGGACATTCAAATCGCCCAGCAGGGCATTTGTGCCTAAACCACTCAGGGCCAGATCCAAACGGGTGCGGCTGCCGACACTAAAGCGATAAAGGTCAACTGGATCATCCGTCCGAATTTCATCCTGGAATGAAGCGTTTCCGTTTAGTGCGCCAATCTGAAACTCATTTTGAACAGTCCCCAGATCACTTAGAGTTAGGGGTCTTGAGCGCGTGGATGGCGTGACGGCGAACCAGTTGAGATCGGCCACCAAAGGCAGCGGCACCACGGAAGACAGACTTAGCCCTTCCATTAACCACACTTCATTTTCCCCGGTGGCCAGATTGCGCCACATTAAGTCGGAGTAGCCATCGCCGTTAAAGTCACCGGCTCCTTGAATGCGTTTGCGGGTATCGAGTTCAGGAACTAAAGCGCTCAATTCGGCAAACTGGAAGCCGCCGGTTGAAAGGGAAACAAAGTTATCACCTCCCCGTCGCCAAACAATGTCGGTTCTGCCATCCAGGTTGAAATCTCCTAAGCCCTGCACTTCGTAAGGGGGAGCAATTCCGGGCAAACTGGCGACAGAAGTTGTGTTGTAAGCATCATCGAGATACCAAACGTCGATCGCACCAGTCCGGGCGTTGTACCAGAAAATATCGGGCCTCCCAACCCCGTTATCAAAATTGCCAACGCCCCGAATCTGCCAATCCAGATCGGGCCGGGGATTAAGCGTGAAGAAAGACGTGAGCGAACCGCTTTGATCCAGTGTCCAAATACCGTTTGCGCCCGTCAATCCTGGCACATTGCCATACAACCGCCAGAGAAGGTCGGGATTGCCATCCCCGTTCATGTCTTCAGCAGCCCCTATCACCCACCTTGAGTCGGCAACAGGAAGGAGTGGATCAACGGACACAAAACTGGTGCCATCCATCCGCCAAATCCCATTCACCCCGATCCCTTGAACGTAGTAACGCCAGACAATATCGTTGCTAATTCCATTATTTGCCCGCACATCCAGGTTGTAGTTGGTGCTGGGAGTTGTCCCGATCGCATTATTCGGGTCGGCAGGCGGTCCAGGGAAAACTCGAATAAAATAGGTGCCGGCATCCAGGATGGTATTCAAGGTGTCGGGAACAGTTCCTTCATTGGCCGATCGCTGCAAGGCCGTATCAATTGTGACTGAATTTCCAAGGCTATCAAGCAACTCAACGTCCGCATTCGCTCCCAAACCGGAGAGGGACAGACTAAAGCTGCTGGCGCGGGCAAGAGTGAAACGAAAGTAATCTTGATCGCCGAATTCAACTGAATCTGAAAATCTCTTTGCGGTAGTACCGATGATGATGGATTGAGCGTCGTTAAGGGTATTACCTATACTGTCCGGCATGGCTGCTTATGACCCGATAAAATGGCACTGCTATGATGCCCTGTGGGTAGAAATTCGCTGACATGCCTAATATAAGTTTACAAAGAACAGTCAAATGGCCGACAGAATTGAGCCTTTTTACGGTAGTAACCGGGATTTCTACCGTAAGATTACGGTCTTCACCATGAATATGCGGATCGATCGCACTCTGGGTTCCGTACAATTACACAGCTGCTTGTTGCCGTTGGTAAAGCGACCAGTACAATCCTTTACTTCGCAGTAACTCCTCATGGGTGCCCTTCTCAACCAGCACACCCTTTTCCAAGACCAGAATCAGGTCGGCCTTTTTCAAGGGAGCAAATCGATGGGCAATCAGAAACACCGTGCGGTTCTCTGCAACTTTTTGCAGGCTTTGGAGCACCTGTTGTTCTGTCTCACTATCTAAAGCACTGGTAGCTTCATCTAAAACTAGAATTGGCGCATTGGAGATAAATAGGCGGGAGAGGGCCAACCGCTGTCGTTGCCCCCCTGAGAGCGATGTCCCCCGTTCTCCAATGTTGGTTTCGTAGCCGTGGGTGAGTTCGCTAATAAAATCATGGGCCGCGGCCAACCGCGCGGCTTCAATGACTTGCTCTGAGGTGACATCAGGATTGCCCAGGCTAATGTTGTCGTAGATGGTGCCATTGAACATGAAGTCTTCTTGCAATACAACACCGATTTGCTGCCGCAAGGAGCCTAAATCAGCCGTGCGAATATCAAATCCATCGACTAAGATTCGCCCTGACTCAACTGGGTAAAGGCGTTGAATCATCTTGGAAAGTGTACTCTTACCAGAGCCACTCCGCCCCACCACTCCAACTAACATACCAGGTTCGACGGTGAAGGAGATCCCGCGTAAGACTGGCTCCTGGTTGGGTTTGTAGCGGAAGAAAACCTGGTCAAATTCGACCTGCCCTTTCAGCGGTGGCAGAACCAACCCACTACCCACTTCGGCTTCGGGTGCGGTGTTGAGAATATCACCAATGCGATCGACCGACAGCAAGACTTGTTGCAGGTTTTGCCAGAGTTGGATCAGGCGCAGGAGCGGCCCTGTCATGCGACCTGACAGCATTTGAAAGGCAACCAGTTGACCGATCGTCAGCTTTTGCTCAATCACCAACCGCGCCCCAAACCAGAGAATCAGCAGTGATGAAAGACTGGTGAGAAAGTTAGCAATGTTGTTGCTGATATTAGAAGTAGTAGAAGCCCGAAAGCCAGTCCGCACGAAGCGAGCAAACAACCCCTCCCAGCGATCGCGAGAGACTTGCTCTGCCGTGTGCGCCTTCACAGAATGAATTCCCGTTACCGTTTCCACGAGAAATGATTGACTATCAGCACTGCGGTTAAAGGTTTCGTTGAGCCAACCGCGCAGAATGGGTGTAGAGATTATGGTCAGCAAAGCAAACAGCGGTAAAACAGCCAGAGAGACCCAGGTCAGGGTGGGACTGTAATAAAACATGATCGTCAGATAAACCACCGCAAAAATGGCATCCAAGATCACTGTCATAGCGGTTCCAGTTAAGAACTGGCGAATATTTTCCAGTTCCTGCACGCGAGCCACGGTATCGCCAACTCGGCGGGATTCAAAGTAAGAAAGCGGTAACCGCATCAGGTGCCGGAACAGTTGAGCCGAGAGGCTGAGATCCAATCGACGCGCCGTATGGGTAAATACAAACAGTCGCAATGTTCCTAAAATTGCTTCGAAGAAGGCAACGGCTAATAAGGCAAATGCCATCACATCCAGGGTCGAAAGACTGCCCTGCACCATCACTTTATCGATTACAACTTGAGTAATGATGGGAGCGGCCAATCCCAAGATTTGCAAGGAAAACGAAGCCAACAGCACTTCACTTAGCAGGGTGCGGTACTTCCAGACGGCAGGTAAAAACCAGCCCAGGTTGAATCGTTCTTGCTTTTGAATTGGCTCAACTTGCCAGAGTTCACCGCTCCAGGTTGGCGCAACTAAGGACTGAGGAATACTTTCACAGCTTTGGTTTGGGTTTAGGGGATCAGCAATAATCACCCGATCGCCCTTCATCCCGTACAGCACGACCCAATGAGAATTGCCGGTGCCATTGGAAGCCAGCCCCCCATCCTGATTGGGTAAACCCTGCCATCGCATCAAGGCGGGCAACCCAACTTTCCGCAGTTCTGCCCATTCAACTTCAATGTGCCGCAACTGGAGACCCAGCTTTTCGGCGGCATCAACGACATCCGGCGGCCGCTGGCCCCGTAATTGCCGCTGCACCCATTCCAGTTGCGTGGAATTTTGGAGGTGAGTGGCCACCATTGTGAGACTGGCCGCAGCGGTATTGACCCCCGCCACGAATGGAAAGCCCGAAACGGGTTGGGGTGTCTCAGCCGATTTTGGTAGAAACCGCACTTTTTGAGCAATCCAGTAGCGCTCTAGCTCCGCCGAGCCAACCCCCTGCCACAATGTGGTATCCCAAACCGCCACGATCGCTTCTCTATCTGCCACCCGTGCTTTCCAGGGGCCACTCAGATTCAACAAATCGCCCACCCAATCTTCAGGTTTTAGTAACACTGATGGGCCATCTTCTGGCACAAGTCGGACTTTTCCCGCCAAGACTAAAAGTTGGGTGCCGGGTTGTTCAGTTGACCAAACAATTTCACCCAGGTTGAAACGACGCACTTCAACCTGCTGTTTGAATTGAACCTGTTGTTCAGGACTGAGCAGGCTCAGGGGAGGAGTGTTCCAGGGAAGTTCAATCGTGCGATCGTTAGCAAGCATGGAAAACCTTTGGGCAAATTACCGATTAAGTGGGGGAATCTAGAGAAACGAGCCAAGCTCAAGCGAGTAGCACAGAGTCAGAGAAGTTAGAAAATTATTCTGTCACCTGAAGTTTTACCGTCATGGTTTGAATTTTTTCGGCGATCCAGCGATCGAAAAGTTCATTTTGCATCGTCTGCTTCAATTGAGTGTCTTCTAGGGTAGCGGGAAGAAATTGTTCTACCCGAAAGAGTGCCCAGTAATTTTCGATTTGCATTGGCCCCACTAATGCCCCTGGATTAGTAGAGTCGATCGCGGCTCTCAGGGCATCGGGCATCGTGCCGCGGCTGACTGGCCCCATCATGCCATTGGCAACGCGCTCATCCGATTTGGAATACTCCTGGGCCAATTGCTCGAAGCTCGCCCCTTCCGAAATCTGGCTATGGAGTTCTTCGGCAAGCTCCTGACTCTCGACCACAATGCGAGACAATACCACCCGATCGAGCATCAACTTCCGTTCAATAAAGTACTCTTGCAACCGAGCTTCCGCAATTTGAGCCTTCAATTTTTCTAGCTTAAAACTGCCCAGAATTTGCTTATGGAACAATTCGTAACTACTGCCATTCCGCGCCAACCAGTCTTGAAAGGCTTGTGGTTCTGTCAACTTATTTTGCAGCCGAAAATCGACAACTGCTTGTTCTACCATGGCTGGGTTCACATCCAGGTCTTCGCGGGTATCCAACTCACGCTCCAGGACATACTGGCGCAGAATGTCGCCAATAAATCCCTGTAACTTACCAGCCGCTTGCAAGTATCTCAAGCATTGCCTCAAAGGGAGGGGTTCATCATTTACAATTAATAGTGCTTTAGAATCCATGAATTTAGGCGTAGTCCGGTGTAGAATTTTTGCGCAATTGACTTGAGCGATCGTGCCCGAGCGTAATTTATCCTAGCTCAAGTCTCTTTAGGCATCTCTGACAAAAGAAAGTGCCCGCAACGATAATTTGCAATCTCAATAAGTGTCCAACTGATACTTTAAAGAATGGATTTTTGATCCAGCCCAACATTTAGCCAGATTGAAAGTCTGAACAATCTTGAACAAGATCTAAACTCCGACCGGGAAACTGGAGTTTTATGGCATGATCGATAAGTTGTTCGATCGTAATCTTTGGAATTTGCAAGGAAGCTTCCGTATATGACTCTCCAACTAGGCGATACCGTTCCTAACTTCAAACAACAAACCTCTGAAGGGGAAATAGACTTTTATGAGTGGGCTGGCGATAGCTGGGTTGTGTTGTTTTCTCACCCAGCTGATTACACGCCCGTTTGCACCACCGAACTGGGTGAAGTCTCCAAACTCAAGCCCGAATTTGACAAGCGGAACGCGAAAGTCATCGCTCTAAGTGTTGACGATGCTAACTCTCATTCGGGTTGGATTAGCGACATCAATGAAACTCAAAACACCACAGTAAACTACCCCATCATTGCCGATGCCGACAAGTCAGTGTCTGATCTGTATGGCATGATTCACCCGAATGCCAATGCGAAAGTCACTGTGCGGACAGTGTTTGTCATTGATCCCCAACACAAACTGCGCCTCACCATCACCTATCCCCCCAGCACGGGCCGCAACTTTGAAGAAATTTTGCGCGTCATCGACTCTCTGCAACTAACCGATAACTATGGTGTTGCCACTCCAGTGAATTGGAAGGATGGGGATGATGTCGTCGTGGTGCCGTCGATTCCGACAGAAGAGGCGAAACAGAAGTTTCCCAAAGGAGTCACAGAAGTTAAGCCGTACCTGCGGATGACCCCTCAGCCCAACAAATAGCCCCTCGCTCTTGCTACAGCTTGCAGGGATAGGTGGGGATGTTCCATAAAACGTCCCCACAGCAGCTTTTAGCGAGATCCTTTTAGCGAGATCAACGGGATACGGTTTCAAAAGCTCGATCGCCCGTTATTTCCTGGCGATCGCATTCCGTAGCCAAAACTTTCGGTTGACTTTGCTTCAACAGTTCAAGCTGGTTTTCCAGTTGCGCTCGCACCTCATAGCGGTAGTTGAAGAAATGCTCACCGATGCCGAGGGTCGCCAAATACTCTGGGAGTAAGCGCGGCTTCCGAATGGCCACCCCCATCAATTGCCACCAGAAGCGGAACCGTACCGATCGCACAACCCCCTGCCGCCATACAAGTTTCCCAAAGAGTCGCCATTCTTCGGGCGTGATTGGGCGATCGGTTTGGCCACGCCAGCCATTCATCATCATGAAATGCCGAAAAGTGCGTTGCAGGTATCGCTCTGGCGAGTAGATTTCCCAAAACGCATTAATATATTCGCGGGTGATTTCTTCCACCGGGCGCGTTGGCTCAAAGTTCATAATTGCCCCCTGATGGAAGGTGCCTAAGCCATCTTTTAAGCGCCCTTCCTGCTTCAAGCGATTCCACATTGCTGTATTTTGCAAGGCATGCAGGAGACTAAACTGCCCCTGGGGAATGCCTGTGTCTTGAATAAAGTCCCGAATTCGATCGCCCGCCCCCGGTTGCTCATTGTCAAAACCCATGATGAAACCAGACATGATCTGCAAGCCCGCCCGCGTAATTTTATGACAGGAATCAATCAGGGATTGCCGCGTGTTTTGAACTTTGTTGATCCCCATTAAACTGTCCACATCGGGTGTTTCAATCCCCATGAACACGAGCATAAACCCTGCTTTCACCATCAACTCAATCAGCTCATCGTCCTCGGCTAAATTCAGCGAAGCTTCTGTAATTAGTTTGAAGGGATAACGATGGGCTTCCATCCAAGGAATTAGTTCGCGGAGAAAGAGTTTGGCATTTCGCTTGTTACCAATAAAGTTATCGTCCACAACAAAAATGTAGCGTCGCCAACCCAGATTGTAGAGAGTTTCAAATTCTTGCAACATCTGCTCCGGCGTTTTCGTGCGAGGTTTACGTCCGTAGAGATTGATGATGTCGCAAAATTCGCACTGGAATGGGCAGCCGCGCGAAAACTGCACGGTAATGGCTAAGTACGCATTCAGATCGAGCAAGTCGTAACGGGCGATCGGCGTTTGGGTGACATCCGGCTTCTCTGCCGATCGAAAAACGCCTTGTTCGACGCCATGCTCCAGCGCTTCCAGAAACAAGGGAATGGTGCATTCCCCTTCATCCAAAATCAAGTAGTGCGCTCCTGCTTCCAGAGCCACCTCCGGATAAGACGTAGGATAAGGGCCACCCACTGCGACTTTTTTGCCTAAAGACAATGCTTTTTGAATTAAATCTCGAAAGTCTTGCCGCTGAATAATCATGGCGGAAATAATCACCAGGTCGCACCAGGCCCAATCTGCATCGGTTTCGCAGCAAACATTGCGATCGTAAAAGCGGAAATTCCAGTCAGCTGGCAACAACGCTGCGACCGTAATTAGCCCTAAGGGTGGATTAGTTGCGCGCAAGCCAGCCATATCTAAAGTTTCTTGATAAGACCAGAAGGAATTTGGCATCGAAGGCCAAATTAGCAAAACGTTCATGTCAAACCTCCAAATTGTAAAAAGTTGGTCAATGTAGCCAATCAATTGACGCGGGAGGAGAGGGTAAACAAGGCTTGATATTCAGTTGAGGTCAATTGATTAAACGAATTGAAGCCGCCAATTAGCTCCAATTCAAACCGCTCAAACCCACACACCTGAGACGAGCGGAGGCAGGGCAAGCCGATGGTTGCAAACGCAAATCAAGATTTCTGTTGCGGTGAGTATATCCCAATGCTTAGAACCACTGCGCTGGAAATTCGGCAGCAGGATTGAACATGTGGCGATCGATCACTCCAATGCCCTCTAGCAGCCAATTTGCGAAACAATAAGGAATACAACGCTAGATAAAGCTTTGTATCGACTCCTTCACCCATACAATGAGCCAGGTTCAAACGTCGCCTGTGTCGTTCCCATTGCCGCACTTTCAACTTCGGAAATCTACCTATAAGGAAGTTTACTTTTCTTAATTAAATGCGTTAAATTTTTTAATGATATATCACTTACTTTGTCGAGCATTCTCCCCATGAACGTTACCCCGCTGCTAACCAAAATCCTTAAACCCAACACGGCCCCTAACTTCTGGTCACAAACCTCATGGGCCATCCTCCGTCTGGTTTTGGGCGTCATGATGATTCATAACGGTTTGGACAAGTTCTCTAATATTCAAAGTTTTGCTGAAGCGTATGTACAAGTGATCGGGCTACCTTTCCCCATCTTTTTCAGCTACCTGGCGGCCTTGACGGAAACGGTTGGGGCACCGCTGCTGGCGATCGGGTTGCTAACTCGTCCCGCGGCTTTAGGCTTATTCAGCACCATGTGCGTTGCCATGTATCACCACGTCCTAGTGGCCGGTTTCAGTATCCCTTACCTGGAACTTTCTGCCATCTATGCCGCTTGCTTCTTGTTCTTCACCATCAATGGTGCCGGGTTGTTTTCTACCGATGCGTTGATTGCCAATATCTTAGATTCAACTGTACTGTCAGCTCAGGCGAAGCGAGTTATGCGCCTTGAGCAGGCATTTCAAGCACCCAGTGCAGAAGTTACAGCCGAGGCTAAAGTCTAGACCTGCGACCCTACAAGGAGACCGAGAGCACCAAGCTAAAGTTTGACTACTGTTTGGCTCTTGATGGGGATGTTCACGGAAGCATCCCTATTTTTGTGTCTTCCTTTTCGGGAATGATTGATTGCTCGCTTGGAGTCACCATTAACAATCCTGAAAGTTGTTGCTACTCCTGAGAATCGTCACTTCCTGAGAATCGTCACTATGAAAACCCATCGTGTTTTATGGTCTATTGCTGTTGCAGCTATCGCTTCATTGAGTGTGGCACTGCCATCATTTGCTCGTCCGGCAACCCTAATCGCTCAAAACTCGAATAGTCGCATTAATGTGCGATCGACGCCCAGCACGAATGCGTCATCTCCTCACTATGGCTTGGCGGGCGATCGTGTAGAAGTCACACGGGTGCAATTGGGCAAAGATCAGTATCTGTGGAACTATGTAAAGTTTTCCTCCGGGGCCAAAGGTTGGGTGCGGGGTGATTTTGTGCGCTACACAGAGGGCATGGCCAAGTATGTGGTGTTGGGTGGCAAACCGGGCGATCGCATCAATGTGCGATCAGCGCCATCGACTTCCGCAGCCTCGCCACACTTTGGTTTAGAAGGTGATGTCGTACAACTTTTGACGCAAAAAACAGGCCGCGATGGCTACGTTTGGCGCTATGTTAAGTTTCCGTCTGGTGCAGAAGGTTGGATTCGGGGCGATTTGATCCGAGCCATGGAAGAAGGCGGTTGCTGAATCGCCATCGGAAAACTCACCTGAAACCACCGTAGAAACCAGACTCGGCTGTATTTAGGAAACTTGGGAAGATGAAAGAGTCATCCTCGAATGAGACAAACTCTTTCATCTTCTCCACAATGGAAACTTTAACCAGTGTATTGATTGGTATCGGTTTGAGTGCGGCGGCAGGATTTCGCCTGCTGGTGCCATTTCTCGCATTGAGCGTTGCTGCTGTGTTTGGGCATTTCCCAGTTTCGCCAGACATGGAATGGTTGAATTCGTTTCCAGCTTTGGAGGCTTTGGCAGTGGGATTATTGCTGGAGGTGCTGGCGTTTTACATTCCCTGGTTGGATCATGCCCTCGATCTCGTCATGTTGCCTGCGTCGATCATGGCTGGCACGCTAATTACGGCAGCATTTACCAGTCATCTCGATCCATTTTTGCAGTGGAGTTTGGGGATCGTGGCGGGTGGGGGAGCCGCTGCCATGACAAAAACGTTTGCGGGTGGGTCTCGCCTGACTTCAACGCTGACAACCGGCGGGTTGGGTAATTTTATTATCGCCACTCTGGAATTTATCGGGGCAATTGTCCTCTCTATACTGGCGTTAGTTTTGCCGAAGTTGGCGATCGTGCTGGTGCTTCCTCTCGTCGGGTTCCTCGCTTGGCAGGGCTATCGACTTTGGCAAAGCAGGCAATCAACGGATTTGCCCAGCGAGTCATAGAGATTTTAAGGCAGATCGCGGCTACAAGCTTGAATCTGAGCCTCTGTCAATATAGTCTCCCGCATCTTTCACCAATCGACTCACTTATCTACTCACCGATTTCTTCATGACTGCAACATCAGTGCCACATCCTTGGCAAAATAGGTCAAAATCAAGTCAGCACCGGCTCGTTTCATGCTTATCAGCGTCTCCAAAATCACCTTCTTTTCATCAATCCAATCTTGTGCTGCCGCAGCTTTAATCATGGCGTATTCACCACTCACGTTATACGCTGCAACAGGTAAATTCGTAGACTGTTTGATTTGATAAATGATATCCAGATAGGCCAGAGCAGGCTTCACCATCACAATATCTGCACCTTCAGCAATGTCCAGCTCCACTTCTTTGATCGCTTCGCGGGCATTGGCGGCATCCATTTGATAGGTTTTCTTGTCGCCAAACTTGGGAGCCGAATCGAGAGCATCCCGGAATGGGCCGTAGTAGGCAGAGGCATATTTAGCTGAATAGGCAAGGATTCCAACATTAATCCATCCTTCAGCGTCCAGTGCTTTGCGAATCGCGCCGATGCGACCATCCATCATATCTGAGGGTGCGACAAAATCGGCTCCAGCTGCGGCCTGGGTGAGTGCCTGTTTCACTAAAATGGCGACAGTTTCATCATTGAGAATGGTGCCATCTTGCACGATGCCGTCATGGCCTTCGCTGCTATAGGGATCGAGCGCGACATCGGTGATGACGAGAATTTCGGGAACAGCTTGCTTAATCAGCCGGACAGCACGAGGGATTAAGCCATCGGGGTTGTAGCTTGCGGTTCCGGCGTTATCTTTCTGGTCAGAGGGAATGAGCGGGAAAAGCGCGATCGCCCCAATTCCCAGCGAGTCAATTTCGCGCACTTCCGTCAGCAGCAAATCCAGTGTGTAGCGGTAACATCCCGGCATCGAGGGAACCTCTTCCCGCCGCCCCTCGCCTTCCATGACAAACAGCGGATAAATTAAGTCCTCGACGTGCAAGTTATTTTCCCGCACCAGGCGGCGTAGTGTCTCGGTTCGACGCAATCGTCGAGGGCGATGAATGACCCTTGCGGTATCAGCGGAGCCGTACATGGGTACAGCGGATGAGGAGTGGTGGTCTGGTGCAGTTGGGTCAGCTTCAGTTTGTGAAATTTGGGATGTAAAGGAAGACGCTTCAGTTGGTGCCATAAAATTTAGTGAGAATGATTATCATTCGCTCATCATACAGCACCTGCTGTGAAAAGTGAGTCTCATTCGATTTCCATGCCCTAGAACGTTTTGGCTTGCCTGAACCAGGTATTCAGCGACCGAAATGCACCTTCTGCCCCGACGCGCTGCACCCCCTTTTCTGCACCATACCGAACCGTTCTAAATTCAACTTGGTTTGCGATTCGGACTGTAGTGGGTAGGTGGGTTAGGTGGGGCAGTTTCTTGGCATAATGAGGCTGAATGACAAAACCGCTCGATAAACCTGACTATGACCGCGATCGCCCCTGCTCCAACGTTGACATCTCGCCTTGTGAACAGCATTCTATCCATCAAGCCTCTGGCAAATTTGGCCAAAAATCGGGCAAGGAACATGATGATCCAGCGAGCAAACTCGATCGGGGTGCCGTGGTTGGAAGAAGTCGCCGCTTTGAAAGCACGAGATTGGAGCCAGGATCTAGCGGTTGTGCAAAATTCTGATTTGTCGTATCCCGACTATTACATCACCTCGTTTCATGCCTACGAAGAAGGGAACCTGGGCTGGGAACCCGCGTTAGAAGTGGAAGTGGCAGCTCATGCGGTTCATGCACGCATCTGGCAGGATGCCGGGGCAGAAGGCGATTTGCACTTGCGCCAAAGTTATCATGCGGCGTTAAAACCTCAGTTGGCGCAGATGCCACAGGATATTTTGGATTTAGGTTGCAGCGTGGGCATGAGTACCTTCGCGTTGCAGGCGGCCTTTCCCACGGCCAAAGTGACTGGTGTGGATTTGTCGCCCTATTTTCTGGCGATCGCGAAGTATCGAACTGACCTGCGATCGGCAGGGAAGGGTACGCGCTTACAGGGCACCGATGCCACCGCCACCACTCCAACTTGGGTTCACGCGCAAGCAGAAGCGACAGGTTTACCAGCCCAATCCTATGATTTAGTCTCTGCCTGTCTGATGTTCCATGAGTTGCCCCAAGCGGCAGCGATCGCAGTGTTTCGAGAAGCCCGGCGGCTGTTGCGGCCTGGTGGCACCTTCGCCTTCATGGACATGAACCCCCAGTCCGAAATCTACGCCAAAATGCCTCCTTACATCCTGACTTTACTCAAGAGTACCGAGCCTTATCTGGATCAGTACTTTGCGCTGGATGTGAAACAAGCTCTAATCGACATAGGATTCGAGCCACCAACGATTACGCCAAACAGCCCACGTCATCGTACTGTTGTGGCCAAAGTGGCCTAATTCAGCCGCTCAAACAGCATCCATCGAGCATTTTCCTGATTGGATAAAGCGAGGAGTTGCCAACCGACGGAGGCGGGATTAGTCAAAAAGGCTTTAGCGCGAGGGTCAGTTTGCAAGTCGGCTAATAGAAGGTTATCTGCATAAAACAAATTGACGGTTTGCTGCTTCAAAAAGGCTTCAAGCGGCATGTCGGAAGGCATCGATGCGAAAAATTTGCCATCTGTGTAAGTTTTGCCAACGCAAGGAGTAGAGCCGCCCAAATAGGAACAAAGTTCAAAGGGGTAATCGCGTGATAGAAACGTTTTATCAGAATGGGCAAATTTAGTTTGAAAGGGAAGTAAGGTGCGGTAGAGATTGAATAATCCACGGTTGGTGTTAGGTTGATTAGGATAATAAGGCTGAATCACAACTAGCAAAAATGCCATCACTGCGGGCAAAAATACCGATAATTTCTGCACCTTGGGCCAACGATGGGTGATGACAAACAGCCCCAAACCAGTGAGCGACATCAAAAAGATCGACAGGCTAAACAAATAGGAAGGACGAGGCCGCTGCATAGGGATGATCACAAAGAAGGCTAAACTGGCAGCGATCAACAGCAGCGACCAGCCTAACGCTCTTTGTTGCAACCAAAATTTCCACCAGTATTTGCGATCGCGCCACAGTAACCATAAGCCCCCAATCCAGGTTAAACCGACAAAAATTGTCGGAATTATTACCCAGGCTTGATTCAAATTCACAGGCGCATAGTCTGGATTCATTGCACCTGAGGTCGCATTAAATAACGACACTTGAAGACCGTACAATGTCAGACTAAAGTTCCATAGAAAATGCTCAATCATGGCGGGGGGATTAGCTGCTAACGCCTGAAACAAAGAGGGCAGTTCCTGACCAAAATCTCGCTTCATTAAGGACATACAATCTGTCCAGGGTGACCCCGTCCAATCCGTATGGCGTTGTTGATATCCAGCCGCATAAATCTGACAAATATTTAAGGTATGTTTTGGTTTTGAAGCAGTAGTAAGCTCAGGGAATTGGATGTGCGATCGAGTATAGAAAAGCACAACGACTGAGCCTGCGAGCAGGAGAGGAATTCCATAGTTGAATGCAAAAAGTTGCCATGAGAATTGGCGTTGCGTTCTCATTTGCCACAGTTCATAACCCAGACAAACGAGTACAAATCCTAAAAAGATTAATGAGAATTCATTCCGCACTAACACCGCAGAAGCCGCAAGAACAGCGATCGCACACCCCCTCGCCCAGGCTTTCGTACTTTTGAAAACGAGCAAACAGGCAACAAGAATTGGAATCACCGAGAAGAGATGAACTTCGTATAAGGTATTAAAGTTAATTGGCAGAATTGCCCACCACGCTGCCATCAGCCAAGCAATTCCCGCTGGTAACAGTCGGCGCATGAGGGCCAACACCATCATCGTTGCTGCAAAGATAATTACCAACCGATGCAAAATCAAAACAGCATAAATATCTGAAGTAATGTGCAAAAAACTGCCAAAAAATGCCGTATAAATGGGAGACCAAATGATGTTGACAAAAACCGATTCATACCAGCGAAAAGCTTCAGTAAAGTAAGAGGATGTGTCTCCAAACGTTAAATCCTTGTAATCCCAAATGCGCCATACAATCTTGAACTGAAGCAAAAAGATCGTGAGGTAGGCAACCAATGGACGAGTTGCAAATTTCTGGAGAGAGTTAAATTGCTCTAGCATCGATAACAGATTCTTCGTCTGAGACGGGTAATAAGTAAGGTTGAATAGACATCAGGCGTTAGCATCGGCGATTAGCGCAACGTCACTCAAATGTCTACTTCAGTTAGACATCGAGTATAAGGTTACATTAATTTTTAACTGAAATTGACTTTTCTAACAGATTCAGAGGGCATTCAACCTTTCGCCAGTTGAGCATTACCCCGTAGGCCAAGCAGAACAGCCCAAAAGCTCAAGTTCAGGGTCAACAACCCAAATTTTTATGCCGCTCCCATTTTGCTGCGAGTGGTGAAATTAAGCGGCACCCAGGGTTAAAGATCATCTCAACCCGATCGGGCACAAAATTGATTGATCAACCGTCACTGAGTATGGATTGACTGAACCTCATGGGGCAGATGTTGTTTCTGCCCTTTTTATTGCTTCGGGCAGAAAGCGGCTGCACCACTCCTAATAGCCAGCGGCGGCCAGGTCTAACTCGCAAGCATAAGCCGTGCGATCGACCTCTGAGTGCCACTGTCCATTAGGATAAAGCCGAATTAACCGTAACCCAGGCTGTGCTTCATCCAGTGCAAAACGAGGACTGTTGGGCTTGAATTGAATGCACGTAGACGGTGTTCCCAGATAGTGAACTCCAGCCCGCTGGCGGCTAAACTCCTGATGAATATGTCCAAACAACACGAGCCGCAATCGAGGGTGACGATCGCACACAGCAAATAGATCTTCCGCGTTGCGTAAGCCAATATCATTCATCCAATCTGAACCCACCAGAAATGGCGGGTGATGGAAGGCTAACAAAGCAGGTTCATGTTCTGACTGGCTCAACTCCTGATCTAACCAGTCCAAGTCAGCTTGGGAGAGTTGCCCATGCACACATCCAGATACTGAAGTATCCAGGAGTAAAAACTGCCAGCCACCCCGATGAAATGATTTTTGCGCTGATATTGGCGATCGCCGGAGAATCTGAGCCATCACAGCCGGTTGATCATGGTTGCCAGGGAGCCAATAAGCCGGAATTCCCAGTGGGCAAACCATCTGTTGCAACAGCTCATACGATGCCGCAGAACCATCCTGAGACAAATCTCCCGTCAATAGCAGCAAATCTGGGCGTGGATTCAGACTTTTTACCTGGTGCAAAACGGCTTGAAAAGATTCCTGAGTTTGTAGACCCAGTAGCCGTTTTTCTGCTGTTGCAAACAGGTGAGTATCTGTGATTTGAGCAACTAGAAGTGAAGACTGACGCATAACGATCGCACTCAAGATGATGTCAAGATTGAGACATGGTTAAGGGGAAAGCAGGTACAGAACTATCCCCCTACGATGCTAGCGATGCCTAAATTACGGGTGTGCGATCTCGCACAGGTGAAGATGTGATCGATGTCACCTTCGAGTCTTGGAGCCAGGGGGTTTTCCCTTAAGATGTCGGCGCTTCTCAATTCGCGACTCAGAAATTTGCTAGGGATTTTTCCGCGGTTATCCTCTACGATCGAAACCAATCTGCTTTGTCTTTCTCCTGACCCATGCCACAAGAACCCGTTATTGCTGTTCATCAAGTCAATCATTATTTTGGTGCGGGTCGTTTGCGGAAACAAATCCTGTTTGAAGTGACGACAACGATCCAGCCGGGCGAAATTGTGATTATGATGGGGCCGTCTGGATCTGGCAAAACGACTCTGTTAACCTTAATTGGTGCTTTGCGATCAACCCAGGAAGGCAGCATGAGAGTGCTGGGTGAGGAGTTGCGAAATGCGCCCAATGCGCAACTAGTCAAGCTGCGTCGCAACATTGGCTATATCTTTCAAGCCCATAATTTGTTGAATTCACTGACCGCCTCACAGAATGTGCAAATGTCGCTGGAACTGCATGCCGATTTGTCTCCCCAAGAGCGCCGCCACCGAGCCGAAGAAATGCTGAATGCAGTAGGGTTAAACGACCATCGCTATTACTATCCTCATGATCTCTCGGGCGGCCAAAAACAACGGGTCGCGATCGCCCGTGCTCTAGCGAGCCATCCCAAGATCGTTTTGGCAGACGAACCAACCTCCGCGCTAGATAAACAATCGGGACGGGATGTGGTGGACATTATGCAACGGCTGGCTAAACAGCAAGGGTCGGCGATTCTGTTGGTGACACATGATAATCGGATTTTGGATGTCGCCGATCGCATCCTCTATATGGAAGATGGGCGCTTGTCGATGTTGGAAACAGCTCCTGTTTAGGATGATTTCGCAACATCCCCCCTCCGTGGTTCGGTTGTGCCCACTGTAACCAGGTAAGGCAGGTTGCTAAATTAGAGGCAAGAAACAATTGAACTGTATCAATCTCAATTGAGGTTTCCATTGTGAACAACCAGGAAAGATTGCCAGAATTTATGACAGGCGGAGCCGAGGGTGGCAACTCGTTGTTCCACTATGTACAAGCCATGAGTCCTGAAACCATCTCTCAACTCTCTAAGCCAGCATCTCCAGAAGTGTTGCAGGTGATGGAACGAAATATTGTCGGGTTATTGGGAGCTTTACCCGCTGAAAGTTTCAACGTGATGTTAACTACTAGCCGAGAAGATCTGGGGCGGTTATTGGCTTCTGCAATGATGAGTGGCTACTTCCTCCGAAATGCCGAACAGCGGATGGCGTTTGAAAAATCATTCGCGATCGCTGAGCCAGATGTAAGTGAATAGGCTCAACGGTTAAACTTTGTTTTCTTGTTGGGGTGTGATTGATTGCACCCCTTTTTGCTGCAATTTTCTTGACCATTACAGCGGTTGTCGCTTGGGTAAGTCGCAACAGCTATAGCTATGGTCAGAACACTAAGGACATATCAAATGGCTGAACCGCCGATTCTGGGTAGGTGTTCTGACGCGCCTTTGCCACGTTTCACATGGCGACGGCTATACATTCTTATGCAAGGCTCTTAACGCTAATCCGAACAAACCTACCCTAGGAGGGCTGATTGTCTTGGCGAAGTTCTTTAGCTTAAACAGTGACATTGAACTGATTTAGGGGAAGAACTCATGACTGCAAATCCTTCGACCTCAGGTAAATTTAGTCAAAATCGATCGCTGATTACAGGAATTGTGTTAGCGGTATTGGGCGTTGGCGCGATCGCGTTGCCAGTATTCTCCACGATCGTCGCGGAAACCTGGATTGCTCTAATTCTGATTTCAGCTGGAGCGGCCAAGGTTTACTACGCCTTTCAAACACGAGAGCAAGGCGGCTTTATCTGGAAGTTGCTGCTGGGTGGGCTTTATGTGGCAACCGGGATTATGTTATTTGCCAGACCGTTAACTGGAGTTTTGACTCTAACATTGCTGTTGGGTAGCTTTTTGTTGACCGAAGGAGTATTTAACTTAGTTTTAGCGTTCCGCTTACGGTCTCAACGAAATTGGCTGTGGGTACTGGTAGATGGGATTGTTACGCTGGCTCTGGGGGCAATGATCTGGGCGCAATGGCCAACGAACGCACCCTGGTTAATTGGGACGCTGGTTGGTGTAAGTTTGCTGTTTTCGGGGGTATCTCGGATTATGTTGTCCCTCAGCGGTAATGCCCCAGTCGATCCCTCGACTCCTGTTGCTTCTATTTAACAGGTCTGTTTGAGCATAGGAGCGAGATGAAGCATAGTTTGGGCTACGCTCAACTGCCGCTGGGCGTAGTTAAAATTCCTCCCAAAAGCTCTACTGGTTTCTTTTTCGTAATAGAACACATCAAGGTTTTTGGGATAAGTAGAAACTGAAGCGATCGCGTAACTGCTCGGCAGCAAGGGGTTGTGTCCAGTATTCAGTGATGGCATGCCCAAAGGCCCAAGCAGTGCGATCGGGTGGGTTTGGATTTTCTAACAAGATTGGCCAGAGGGCGAGTAGATCGAAGTTGCGTTTATCTGCTGCGCCTTCGTTCAGCAAATTAAATAGTTCGTAAGCCATCTGAAGTTTGCCAATGACAACAGGCAATTGCTCGATCGGAATTTGTTCGGCCAATAGATAAGCAAGCGTCGGTGTACCGGTGGTTAAGGTGGAGAGAAAGGTCAGGATGGGGCTTTTCAAAAATGCTGCCAACCCTTGTGTGGTGGCCATCTGAAAGGTGTAGTGGTCGATGATTTTTGCCGCGGCAACCGTTCGAGCTTGCTGATTCCGCAGAAACCGAGCAAGGCGCAGTTGCTTGACGGGATCGATCGAGTCCAGCAGGCTGAGAGCTAGTTCTTCCGCGTTCCAAGCGGGGCGACTAGTTTGGACATCACTGGTGACGATCGGCAAAACAAACTCACACCACGGCTCGAAAGCCGCTGCCCGGTACTGGGTGGCGTCTCGAATAGCCATTTCTTTGGGGCGATCGCCCCATTCCCAATCGTAAGGAGGTGCCCACTCCCGAATTGGGCGGAGTTTGTCCACCTGGGTCACAACGGCGATCGCGGGCAAATCTGCGACTGCCGCTTTCACATCTTTTAGAAAATCCACATCCATTTGCAGGGCCGGATCAAGCGCTGGTGTAACCAATAACAACAAATCAGCCTGGGATGCCCGCTCTAGAACCAATTCCCGCAACTCGGATTGATTAACTTGTTCGTATCCCGGTGTATCCCACAACGTCAATGTTTCGCCGTTTGCCGCCTGCCAGCGGTAATCTTTGATCGTGTCAGTACTGGGCAACACATCTACCTGGGCTAGATCCTGGACAAACAGAGTGTTAATCAAGCTACTTTTTCCGGCTCCAGTCCGGCCAACGAGGAGCAGGTTGACTGGTTTTTGGGCGACTACTTCAACCGGTTCGGCTTGCGTGAGGATGTCTTGCAAGGTTTGAGTTTGGGCCTCAGGCGGAGATGCTGGAGTGAGCGTTTCTAGAGATGGCAGTTGCCCACTGTAGAGCGCGATCGCCTGTCGGCTCAAGTTCTTCAAAGCCGCTTCTTTGAGCGATTGACTCAAATTCACCAATAACTGTTGATTCGCCTGATCGCTATACTTTTGAGTGGCTTGTCTGGCTACAGCCGCAGCGGGATTGAGTAGCCACTGTGCCCAACTCCACACCTGCCATGCTTTGCGGGCAGAGGGTTCCAATTTCTGGTAAACCTCATACGCTTGAACTGCCTGCCCAACTGTCACTTGATTGAGGACAGGAGAAAGTTTGTTCATCCACTGATCTAAGTCGTCCACAGTACCGCGAATCAGGCTGTAGGCTTGCGGAATGTAAATATTGAGCAGTGGCCGCTGGACTTCTGGATGGTAAGCATGGGCGGTATCCACCACTAATTGCTGACAGCGCTGCCAAAACATTCCCATATCCTGCCAAACAGGTGGATCGTCTTTGGCGGCGGCTAGGACTTGTTGAAGTGCGACCTCGGCTCGTTGCGTGATGGTGTTTCCCGCGATCGACTGGGCGGTTACGGCATTCGCTTCTAAGTTCTCGGTGACTTCGGCGATCGCCGCTTCCACTTGTTGCAGCATGGGCTGAGTCCACTTGACTAGCAGAAACCGCCAGCCCACAAATACGAGGGTGACGATCGCCCAGATCCAGCTTAAGCCCCAGGTATGAATCTGAATCCCCGCCGCTGTCAGCAAGAAGGTTACGATGATTGCAACTGGAAGTACTAACACCAGCCATTGCCACACCTTTAATCGCACCATTGCTCTATCCCGACTCTGTTGCTTCCAGTGTAGAGGAGGAGTAAGGAAGTGAGGGGATAGGTTAGTTGAATGAGATCAGTGGGTGAAGACGTGGGTTGAACCGTGAGTTTGTTCTTATCTGCGGGTGGAAGCTTGATGGAGAAAGGATTGAATTTGAGTCAGTGGCGTGAGATCAAGGGGCAAATAGCCAGAGATGACAGCAAGGGCCGTCGTAATCGCGATCGCGTTGATGATGATGACAGATTTGGTAGACACAGTATCAGACATGGTAAGCGATCTCAGGAGTGGAACTTTGACTCTTAGTTTTACTCCCTGAGCCAGCGGCGGGGGTGATTTACCAAATCATTTCCCGTGATTTTTGTCACACTTCAGGTTCTGAGCAGATTAAATTCCGCCTCTGTCAGTTGCTTTTTAATACTCGCTATAACCTTGCAAATTTTCGGGATTGCAGCGGCGCAAGATGCCAGATGCTTTTAGATTTTCACCCTCGTTTCCTTGCACAACGATCAAATACTTGCCCAAACTGAGGCGATTGCGATAGGGAAGGGCATCGCCGCTACCACTGGTTAATCCCACACCGCCACCCACGAAAAAACTTCCCATTGCGCCGGAAGCAGCTCCGAGCAAACCGCCAATGACATGATTGCCAATTTCGCCAGCCCAAGCAAAGGTGTTGAGATTTGTAATTAGACTGAAGGCAAAACCTGCCGCAAAGCCAAATGGCACCAGCCAGAATGACATCAATTTGGCCAGTCGTCCGGCGCGTTCTTTCGGATCAATTAAGCCAAATTCATCAGCCGATTTGTAGCCTTTCCCCAAAATGGAGACTTTGGCCATCGGGAAGTTTTCTTTCTCCAGTTCGGAGTAAGCGGCTTCGGCTTGAATGCGATCGCTCAACACTGCCACAAGATAATTCATAACCAATCCGTTTTTGTCACCATCAGTTACCAGCGTAACAGTCTTGCTGGTTTCCTTCTCATTTGGTGTTCTGATCGGCCTGCCGTGGCAAATCAGAGCCGATCGTAAAGTTGAGTCAGTTCCAACAGCGTTTGACTTAGTTCTGGCGTCAAGAGATCGGAACCACGATAGCGCCAGCGCCAGTTGCCCGCATTCGTGCTGGGGTCATTCATTCTGGCCTCACCCCCTAACCCCAAAAGATCCTGGAGCGGCAAAATCGCCAGTCTTGCGACGGAGGCTAAAGCCAGCCGAATCAAGATCCAGTTTATTGCGGGCAAATCATCCGGTGTAGCATGGCCTAAGTAGCGAGCCAACAAGGTTTTTTCGGCGGGAGTAGCGGCGGCCCACCAGCCCAAAGCTGTGTCATTGTCGTGAGTGCCGGGATAGACGACGCAGTTGGGCACATAATTGTGGGGCAGATGCGGATTGGCGGCTCCTTCCAAGAACCCAAACATTAAAATTTTCATGCCTGGAAACTGAAAGCGATCGCGGAGAGCTTCCACTTCAGGGGTAATGATTCCAAGATCTTCAGCCAGGACAGGGAGTTCTCCCAAGCGATCGCGCAAGGTTTCAAACAACTCCACTCCCGGTGCTTTTATCCATTCGCCGTTGATGGCTGTCGTCTCGCCTGCCGGAACTTGCCAGTAAGCTTCAAAGCCACGGAAGTGATCGACGCGCACAATATCCACATATTGCAACGTGGCCTGAAACCGTTTAATCCACCAGTCGAATCCAGTTTGTTGCATTTTGGCCCAGTCGTATACGGGGTTGCCCCAAAGTTGACCTGTGGCACTGAAGTAATCAGGTGGAACACCCGCAATGTACGCTGGTTCCAAAGTTTGCGGGTGTAGCTTAAAAAGTTCTGGTGCGGCCCAAACATCAGCGCTATTGTGACAAACGTAAATGGAAATATCGCCAATAATTTTGATGTTTTTGGCGTTGGCATACGATCGCAGTTGCGACCATTGCGCAAAGAAGATGAACTGCAAAAACTGGTGAAACTGAATTTGGGCTTGCAGGGCATTGACTTGAGCCGCGATCGCACTGGGTTCGCGACGAGCGATCGCAGAATCCCATTGGGTCCAGACTCGACCCTCATTGGCTTCTAGCAGTGCCATGAACAACACAAAGTCATCCAACCACCAGGATTGCATTTGGCAGAACTGCTCGAATCGAAGTTTGAGGGTGTCGGCCTCAAAAGACTGAAAGCGCTCAAATGCCAACTGAAGCAACTTCATTTTGTGGGGAATCACCTGCTCAAACTCAACCCGATCGAGATTCGGTTGGGGCAGAGGCACCAGTTCATTGGATTCGAGAAAACCCTCTTGAGCTAACATTTCCGGGCTAATCAGCAATGGATTGCCAGCAAACGTACTGAAATTCATGATGTAAGGAGAATGCTCGTATCCAGTCGGGCCTAGCGGCAAAATCTGCCACAACTGCTGTCCACTTTGGGCGAGAAAATCGACGAATTCGTAGGCCGATCGCCCCAAATCACCGATTCCATGTGGGCTTGGCAGACTGGTGGGATGGAGCAATACACCACTGTAACGTTGAACACTCATGCGGCTGTTTCGTTGCGCAAATTCCACCCCAATTTAAGCGGAAACCGCGCAAAGTGTTTGCCTCCTCAAGATGGATTTTCGATAATTTTTGCGGGATGGCCATCTTGCCCGTTTGGAGGGATGAGACACCTACTCCACAGGTGATTTAATCCATAATCCTTCGCGAGACAACTGGTTTCAAAGATTAGAGATTGCCTCGTAGGGCTTGTTCTCGCTCTAAGGCCACAAACAAAGATTTGAAGTTTCCAGCTCCGAACCCTTTCGCTCCATGTCGTTCAATAATTTCAAAGAACAGGGTGGGTCGATCGCCAACGGGTTTCGTAAACAATTGCAGCAAGTAGCCATCTTGATCGCGATCGACGAGAATGCCCAACTCTGCCAACTTTTCCACGGGAACATCGATTTCGTTGACCCAATCTTGTAAATCGTCGTAGTAAGTTTTGGGAATGGACAGAAATTCAACGCCAGCTTTTCTGAGTTGAGTGACCGTTTCGGCAATATTTTCGGTTACCAAACCGATGTGCTGAATGCCTGGCCCGTTGTGAAACTCCAAATATTCATCAATCTGCGATTTGCGCTTACCGAGCGCTGGTTCATTAATATTGAAAGCGGTTTTAGTGCCGTTCTGTAGCACTTTCGACATCAAGGCGGAGTACTCGGTGGAAATCGCCTGATCGTCAAAGTGCATTTGCATGTCGTATCCCATGGTTTTGATGAAGAATTCAACCCATTGATTCATGGCCCCGAATTCAACATTTCCCACAACGTGATCAATGCTCTTTAACCCAGCAGAGTGAGTTGGGGCGATCGCCCGGGCCGCGAATCCAGGGGCAAATGTGCCAGTGTAACCACTGCGATCGATGAACTTAATCAAGGTATCGCCGAAAATACGAATCGCCGCATATTGCATCACACCAAATTCATTTTCCTGGCGGGTGGGAGGAATGGCTCCCACTGCACCTCGGCTGACAGCTTGCTGATAGGTATGCGCAACGTTTTCGACTTCCATTGCAATGACCGCGATCGTATCGCCATGCTGCAACACACTTTTGGCAATGGGATGGTCAGAACAGAGGGCAGCGCTAATCACGAAGCGAATGTCGCCTTGCTCTAAAACATAGGATGTCGTTTTGCGTTCTCCAGTCTCTAAGCCAGAATAAGCCGTAATGGTAAATCCAAAACATTGGGCATAGTATCTAGCAGCTTGTTTCGCATTACCAACATAGAATTCTAGGTGGTCGATTCCCTTAATCGAGCAAACATTACTCACTGCGGTTTCTCCAATTAGTATCAGTAGCAAGAGAAGATTTGAAGAATCTGGCTGGCATCGTCGGGAGCATCAAGACGCTATGCCTTTATTCATGAACCGAGTCTATTGCTGCATGAAAAGAACCTGCCAGTGTAAATACGTAGTCTTCATTCAATTCAGCACATTTATTAAGTTTTCACCCGTAGGATGAACTAGTACCGAGGTTTTATCTCACATAGAAATACCTGCTCAAAACGCATCCAATGGCTCGCGTTTTTCTCTGGCCCACAGTATTTTCAGGGTTTTTGACACAAGTAAATAGCTCCATTCAAGTCACTGGATTTGATTGTCCTTTTTGCCCGTACGGAGAAGATCTCCGTACTTTCTATACCAACCCTCCTTCATAAATAAGGTTTAGTTTATATTTTTCCAGTAAATTCCTGGAGTCGCCACTGACACCCCGAAAAAGTGAATGTTAGATTTGCGGACATGAAAGCTAGTGAAGTTGCTATGAGTAGCCCCTGACTTGAGTATATGCACGGCTTTCAGCTTGATAAATCGACTCCTTGGTTAGTGCTGAAGCTAATGCTTGTCGTGTCTATCAAGATATTGACTCTTTTAGAAACTACGGAGAGCAGATGCTTCGTAGGTCTATCTTTAAAATCTTTTTTACGTGAGCCTGGATATGGGACTTGAATTTAAATCGGAAATTGTAGAGACTTTCTCTCAGGAACTGACTCAATCAAATTTGCGAGAGTATCACCAGCCACCTTCCAAAAAACTGGCCATTCACTGCGAGATTGAAACTCATCAAGTGGGTGTTCAGATTCCTACTGACGTTTTGAAAACGCCTGATACACCCTTCCAGCCACAAGCATATACATTTTCACTACCAACTATTGCATTTACTTTATGGCAAAGTGTTGAATTGCCTACGGTAGACGATCGCTCACTTATTTTGACTGCATTTAGCGTCTTACTCCATCGATATACGCAGCAGGAAGTGATTGATTTAGAACTCACGTTTATCAACTCCAGAATTCATAAAGAATATACAACTGTGATTCGCACCGGTGTCCAAACAGATGCAACGGTTCAAGCGCAGGTTGCAGTGGTGGCTGATGCCATGCGGGTCGCTCAAAGTCGATTGGGGGAACAGTCTGCCCTATCAAATACGTTGACTCAACAACAGGCGCGGCTCCCAATTGCCGTCAGTTTTGTTGAGCATGTTGCTGCACCCGGTGAAATCGCAAGTTACTCAGCCAGTCTTAAACAAACGTTGTCGCCCCAATTTGATGGTTTGGATGTACATCTGGTTGTGTTGCAACAGGAGCATACCACTCAAGCAATTCTTAGATACAACGCCAGTCTGTTTCGCAGTGATACGATCGAACGGCTGGCTGGTCATTTACAGGTGTTGCTGGCAGGGATGCTGCGCCGCCCCAACAGCTTGATTGCGCACCTCCCCCTGCTGACTGCGGCAGAAACACATCAACTCCTGGTGGATTGGAACAGCACCCCCGCTGAGTTCCCACAGATGCCCCTCCATCAATATGTTGAGGCCCATGCTGTAGATCAACCAGAGGCGATCGCCTTAACTTTCAAAACGCAATCATTAACTTATGCTGAATTGAATCAGCGAGCTAATCAATTGGCACACTATTTGATGCAATTGGGGGTGCAGCAAGAAGACCGGATTGCCGTTTGTGTTGAACCTTCGCTGGATATTTTGGTGAGTCTGCTGGCAATCTTTAAAGCCGGTGCCAGTTATGTGCCTTTCGATCCATCCCATCCGGCTGAGCGCTTAGCCGCGATCGCCGAAGATACGCAACCCAAAATTCTGTTGACTCAGGCTCATTTAGTGCCAACGTTACCGGCCTTGGCCGACTTCACCTTTTGTCTCGATCAAGACTGGCCCAAGCTGCAAGCTCAACCCACTCATAATCCCAATCTGTCCATCGACCTGGAGCAAACTGCGTATTTAGTCTATACATCGGGGACAACGGGCAAGCCCAAAGGGGTCGTGGCCAGTCATCGCAATTTGGTGAACTACATTTTGGTGGCGCAAAAGCAATTCCGGTTTGACCAGCATGATGTAATGCCAGCGATCGCTCGCTTCACCTTCAGCATCACGATGTTTGAACTGTTTTCGCCCCTGGTGGCAGGCGGCACGCTGGTGGTGCTGGAGCGGGAGCATATCCTCGATTTCAAGCGCATGGTGCAAACGTTGCAACAGGTCACTGTGGCCCATTTGTCGCCCAGTCTGCTGCGAAAACTGATTGCTTACATTAAAGATGCTGGCATAGACCTAAACACATTTAGCCACCTCAAACATATTTCTTCGGGTGGCGATATGGTTTCTGCCGATTTGCTGGAAAGCCTGAAGCAGGTGTTTCCTACGGCTGAAATTTATGTGTTGTATGGCAGCAGTGAAGTCAGTTGTATGGGGTGTTTTTATGCGGTTCCGCGCGATCGCACCGTCACCAAAAGCCGCGTCGGCAAACCCTTTAATAATGTCAGCGTTCGGCTTTATGATCCGCAGCAAAACCTGGTGCCGATCGGGGTGGTTGGCGAGGTCTACTTCGGCGGCGCAGGAATTACGCAGGGTTATCTCAACCGCGCAGACCTGACGCAAGAAAAGTTCGTCATGATTGATGGCCAGCGCTTTTATCGGATGGGTGATCTGGGTCGCTTTGATGCCGACGGCAATCTGGAATTACTGGGACGTTCCGATTTCCAAATTAAGCTACGCGGCATTCGGATTGAACCAGGCGAGATTGAGGCGGCTCTGCGTCAGGCTCCTGGAGTGCGAGAAGGGGTTGTGGTGGCGCGGGAGTTGGGCCGCAGTGAAAAAAGTCTGGTGGCTTACCTGGTACCGAATTCAGCCGTGACTTTGGAGATTGAGCAAATTCGCCGCTTTTTGCAAACGAAACTGCCCGATTACATGGTGCCAGTGGCGTTTGTGGTGCTGGCGGCTTTGCCCGTTAACATGAACCAAAAAGTCGATCGCCGCGCTCTGCCCGAACCAACGCCAGAAAACCTGGCTGGCTTCAAACCCTTTGTGGCACCTCAAAATGACTTTGAGCAGCGGTTAGCCCAAATTTGGGAATCATTGCTGGGAATCAGTCCGATCGGGATGCAAGATAACTTTTTTGATGTCGGGGGTGACTCACTCCAGGCCGTGACCTTGATGATGTTGATTGAGCAGGAATTTGGCAAAAATCTGCCCTTGAGTACGTTGCTCACGGAGCCGACGATCACACAATTGGCTGCCGTCTTACAAGAATCAAAACAATCTGACATTCATAACTCCATCGTGTTGCTGCGTCAGGGCGGCTCCCAGCCTCCCATTTTCCTGATTCATGATGGCGAAGGCGAAACGCTGTTGTACCGCAATCTGGCGCTTGGTCTCAGAGCGGATCATCCGGTATACGGCGTGCAACCCTACAGCCAGGATGGGTTTCCCATGCTGCACACTCGCATCGACGAAATGACCACCTACTATCTAGAGCAAATTCGCCAGGTTCAACCCCACGGCCCTTACTTCCTGGGTGGTCTATGTATTGGCGGATTTGTTGCCTTCGAAGTGGCTCGCAAACTGCAAAAGTTGGGTGAGCCAGTGGCCATGGTTGCGTTGATTGATACGGCTGACTTAGAGGCACCGCTACGCAGCAGTTTGGCCAGTAAGCGGTTAGATAGCTTCTCGAAGTCGTTCGGGGCAAGCCAACACCTCAGTCGGCACCAACGCGCGGTCTCCGTCCTCAACACCATCCGGCAGAAAGTCACCAACGTTGTCACCTACGAAGTGCAATCCAGAGTTCAGAAGATGCAGGCAGAGGGCAAACTGAGACTGCTGCGCTTCTGCCGCGATCGCGGTGTGGCTCTGCCCTTTTTCTTGCAACAGATCCCCGTGCGCGTAGTGCTGAAGTTTGCGGAGAAGGGCTATGTCCCAGATGCTCGTTACAACGGCGAAGTGATGTTATTCCGCGCCACTCAAAAAAGTAATGTGTTTGATGGCACTGATATTGACGACACGCCCTATTCTGAAATTTATGGTGATCCCCTGTTGGGTTGGGAAAAACGAGTAACCCAGGGTGTGAAGGTATACGACACTCCTGGAGGCCACTCCAGTATGTTGCAAGAACCAAACGTCCAGGTGATTGCTCGAGAAATGCAAACTTACATTGATGCCGCGATCGCACATTATGAACAGTCTTCTACCCTCCGCCGAACCATGCAATCTCCTGATCGTGACGGTGAACTACCGGACACCCCAATTGACGATCAACTGTCTGCGCGCATTGGCCGCTGAGGTTGACTCTATTCCGGGCACACGGGCTGTTGTTGTCGACAATCATTCGGGGGATGGATCTGTGGAAGCGATCCGTACTGCGATCGCGGTGGAAGGTTGGGACGCCTGGGCAACGGTGTTACCGTCCGATTACAACGGCGGGTACGCCTATGGCAACAACCTGGCCATTCGTCCGGCGCTCCAATCGGCCAATCCACCCGCCGCTGTGTTGCTGTTAAACTCAGACACGCAGATCCGTCCAGGAGCGCTCAAAGCATTAGTCGATTACCTGGAAAATCATCCTACCGTGGGCATTGTGGGCAGTGCCATGGAGAATCCGGATGGTTCAATTTGGTCTACCGCCTTCCGCTTCCCCTCGATTTTGAGTGAATTGGAAAGTAGTGTTCGGTTGGGGATTGTGTCAAAGTTGCTGGCCAGGTGGAAAGTGCCGCAGCAAATGGGCACTCAACCGCAGCAGGTAGACTGGTTACCAGGAGCCAGCATGATGATTCGGCGGGAAGTGTTTGACGTGATCGGTCTCATGGACGAGGGCTATTTTCTTTACTATGAGGAAACTGATTTTTGTCTGCAAGCCAAGCGGGCCGGATGGGCTTGTTGGTATGTGCCAGAGAGCCGAGTCATGCACATTGCGGGTCAGAGTACGGGGGTCACGGTGAGGGGAGCCGCGCCGAAACGGTTGCCGCAATACGTCTTTGATTCGCGTCGTCGGTATTTTGTGAAGAATCACGGTTTTCTGTACGCCCTGCTCACGGATCTGGTGTGGACGGTGGGCTACTCTACCTGGTCAGTGCGTCGCGTCGTACAACGCAAACCTGATACCGATCCCCCCCATTTGTTTGCAGATTCCCTGCGAAACAACGTGTTGGTGAAGTTGCTCGAACGGCGATCGCTTTCAAGTAACTAAGGAGCATGAATTATAGCCGTCGCCATGTGAAACGTGGCAGACTTCGGCGTGAGCGCGATTCGGCTGAGCTCATCGTCGAAGCCTCAGTCGAACGAGGCGCGTCAGAACACCTACCCAGAATCGGCGGTTCGGCCATTTGATCTGTCCTAAGTGTTCTGACCATAGCTATATTTAATCCTCATTCCTAAGACGATTCCCTTCAGAGGAATTTTCGCTCGGTATGCTGCTGCATCGCCCCAGAAGGATTCAAATCTGTCATGCGACAGACGAAGATTAGCTTCCCTGGCAACCGGCAAGTCATACCGATTTAAACAGTGATAGTGGCACATTCCTTGCACTGATCCCCCTTGACAAGAGGGATGCCGCAGGCTTGGGGATCTCAATCTGTAGCGTATTGCCATCAAATTGGTATTAGCCAGCTGCGTAATACTCACTGAACACGGGTATACCAGCGGAACAGGACTTTGGCCAGAGCATAAGGATTATGGCGTAGTTGGCCGGTGGCTTCATCTTCTTCCATCACGTTGGCCAGAATGATTCGACGGCCCAGGCGTCCGATTACATCTCGATCGATGGGAACCGGATTCGAATTTTCCTTAGCGTATCGGATGAGAGCCTTGGCGCTGGGCGTTTGCTTCTGCACGAGTACAGCCTCAAACAGTCGTCTGCCGCAGGCGCGATCGATCGCCCGAATATGGTCGCCGACACTATAGCCCTGAGTTTCGCCTTCCTGCGTCATGATGTTGCAGACGTAAATTCGCGGGGCTTTGGATTGGGCGATCGCCTCAGCAATGTCAGGCACTAGCAAGTTGGGGATAATGCTGGTGTAGAGGCTGCCAGGCCCAATGATGATAAAGTCTGCGTCCTGAATTGCCTTGAAAGCTTTAGGCAATGCGGGTGGATTGGCTGGGGTGCAACCAATGCGGGCGATCGATCCTTTCGCTTCAGTAATGTTTGATTCGCCTTCAACGCGGCGACCATCGGTTAAATCAGCCCACAAACACACATCAGCCAGAGTGGCCGGTAAAACCTCGCCGCGCACCGCTAACACTTTCGAACTAGCGGCGATCGCCTGTTCCAGGTCGCCCGTAATCTCATTCATCGCAGTCAGAAACAGGTTGCCAAAACTGTGACCAGATAGCCCATCTCCTGCCTGAAACCGATACCGAAAGAGTTCTGTCATTAATTTCTCTTCGTCCGCCAGAGCCGTCAGGCAGTTACGAATATCACCCGGTGGCAGCACGCCAATTTCCCGCCGTAATCGGCCCGAAGAACCCCCATCGTCGGCAACGGTAACGATCGCGGTGATGTTAGCACTAAAGTTTTTTAATCCCCGTAGCAAATTGGATAAGCCTGTACCGCCGCCAATCACCACAATCCGTGGCCCGCGATGCAGCCGCCGATGGGCCAGCAACACATCCACCAGGGCTTCATCCCCTTCTGGCATCAACACTTCGGTGATGGAACTGAGGGTGCGCGTTTGCCCCCACCACACCAACAAAAGACCGGAGGCCATTGCGATCGGCCCACTAATATAACTGGGAATGGACTCGGCGATCGTTTCTAGCACAAACCCCAGAAATTGAGTGGTATAAAACACGGGTGTCATCTTCATCCAGATGGCAAACCCGATAGTCGCCAGTAACACACCCGTTGCACTCAACAGGAGCCAGCGTTTGACTAATAAACCGGGAGCTAACCACTTAAACCACCGATTTACTCGGAGGGGCGCACGTCCAAAAGATTCGTGGCGCAACGCATGAATTGCCTGTTTGAGTAAGCCGATGGTCATCGCTGGTTGGAGAGATAAAGAGAATCGCTAATCAATCACACGACATTTGTCTTTGCAGGTAGAGCATCCCATAATACCGAAAATGTCGATTTTTATGAGCTGAGTTGATTCTCCCACAATGAGTCGAGTGGCAAGTTCCTGATGATTTCGGCACCACTATATCTCAAGTTTCAGCGCTGAGTATAATTCGACTCAAGAAGTTGCCTGAGCCGATATTTTTCGTAACTAAGAATTAAAGCTGGCATCATGGTTGTTAGACTAATGTACGACTGTTACGGGTTCACATCCTGATGGCTGAACCGTTGATTGAGCTAAAAGGCATCTGCAAGACATTTGGAAATCAAGTTGTGCTGGATGCCGTTGATCTCACAATTTATCGAGGAGAAGCGCTCGCTATCATTGGCCCTTCGGGTACAGGAAAATCCACCATCCTCAGGATTATGGCCGGATTGCTGGCTCCAGATGCCGGTGAAATTTATGTGGCAGGGCAACAACGCCACGGCCTGATTGAGGATGTCGAAGATCCGATCGGCATTGGCATGGTGTTTCAGCAAGCGGCTCTGTTTGATTCGTTGACTGTGGGTGAGAATGTGGGGTTCCTGCTGTATGAACATTCCAGGTTGTCGCGGCGGCAAATTCAAGACCTGGTTGAACGTCGGCTGGAAATGGTGGGGTTGACTGGAATCAGCGATCTTTACCCGGCTCAACTGTCTGGGGGGATGCGGAAACGAGTCAGCTTTGCTCGAGCCATTATGGCCAACCCCGAAAATCCGAAGGAAACGCCGGAAGTCCTGCTGTACGATGAACCCACAGCGGGGCTAGACCCGATCGCCTCGACTGTGATTGAGGATCTCGTGCGCCAGTTACAATGCAACGAAGGTGGTTGTAGCACCTATGTTATGGTGACTCACCAGGACAGTACCATTCGCCGTACCGCTGACCGCGTGATCTTGCTTTATCAAGGAAAAATCCAATGGCAGGGTGAAGTTACAGAACTGGATACAACCAATAATCCATTAGTACGGCAATTCTTCAGTGGCAGTGTTGAAGGGCCAATCCAGGTAATCGGGTAAAAAAAGGGAGTGGGTTAGGATGCGATCGCGGACGGCACGAGAAGGCTCGGTAGGACTACTAATTTTGGCGGGGTTAGCGCTATTTATTGGCGTGGCACTCTGGTTGCGGGGGTTAAATCCGGCGAATCGGAGCTTTCGGATTTTTATTGAATTTGCCAACAGTGCCGGACTACAGGATGGCGCACCCGTTCGATTTCGTGGAGTAACAGTGGGTAAGATTGTGGGCATTAAGCCAGCTCCCAACAAGGTGGAGGTGGAAGCGCAAATTTCTCCCGCCGATATCATCATTCCTCACGATGTGGTGGCTCAGGTAAATCAGTCGGGGTTAATTAGCCAAACCGCGATCGAGTTAATTCCCAACCAATTGTTGAAAGGTACGGTAACCTCCAGGCCGCTCGATCGCGACTGCGATAACCAGGTGATTTTGTGTAACAACGCGCGCTTACCCGGTAGACCTGGAGTCAGCATTGATGAGTTGATTAGCGCCTCAGTGAAATTTGCGAATATTTACACCGATCCAGCCTTCTTCAACAATGTCAACGCTGTGGTCAAAAATACCTCCGAAGCGGCAGCGGAAATTACCAAACTCAGCAAAGAGTTCAATCTGCTGACCCAAAATGCCCGTCAGGAACTCAAAACCTTTTCCGCTTCGGCTGCGTCTGTGAGTCGCACCGCTGACAAAATTGGGCTGACGGCTGATCAGGTGAATAATTTACTCGCAGCTAATCAAACTACGCTCGTTAGCACGTTAGATAACATCAGCCAAACCAGTGCCCAACTGCGCGGGACGGTAGGGAGTTTTGGGACGGTGTTAAATCGGGTGGAGCGGGGGGAATTTCTCCAGAATTTGGAAACCTTGACCGCGAATGCCGCCAAAGCTTCTGCCAGTTTGCGGGCAGCTTCGGAAACACTCAACAGCCCTGCCAATCTGCTGATGCTTCAGCAAACGCTTGACTCGGCTCGATCGACCTTCCAAAATGCCCAAAAAATTACTGCTGATTTGGACGAGCTAACGGGAGATCCCACATTTCGCAATAATTTGAGAAATTTAGTCAATGGCCTGAGCGGGTTAGTCTCTTCGACTCAGCAGCTACAACAGCAGACACAAACAGCGCAAATTTTGACCCCGATCGCTGTCTCTCTGAAACGGTCAAACTCCACCGAAATGATGGTGATTCCCATTCCCCCGTCTGTGCAAGCACCCGCAGAAACCAAGCCGCAAGAAGAATAGGGTAGCTGTGTGCGATCGCCGTTGCATGCCCTTGACCAGCAGCAGACCAAATGGAGTTCCTTGCTAGCGCCTGCCGCCTATCTGGCCTCGTGGTCTATCAAGCCTGTTTTGATGGGTTGAGAACCCGCAAATCTATCCTGACAGATTACTAGCTCCAATCGTCCCGTTGAGTGCCTAATCCCCGATAAATCTGCTGAGTGGTGTGGATATGACGAGTTTTTTCAAAGAGAGCAGCTTCCGTCAAATTCCAGCGGTCTAAAACGGTATCGAGATCGGTCTGGATGTCGCGGGCACCCGGAAACCCTCGATAGCGAATGCGCAGTCTGGCTAATTCCGCCAAATTGTAATCGGTTGGAGCATCAGTGAGGAGCGTATTCACGACCTGGCGATCGCTCTGCCACTGGGGATGCTGTTGGTCTTTTTGTTCGGTTTGTGCCATTGGGTTAGTAAAGAAATATTTGGAAATTCTAACGGTAATTTGGGATCAAGCGGAAATCAGATATAGTGTAGCGCAACTTCGGTTTACGCCATATTTGGATTTTTCGTCGGATGAAAACCCATATTAATCTCAGTTCAATGTCTCAATAAAGTTCTGACACACTCCAGAAAGTGACGCATAATAGCTTTCAGGATCATTTGTATCTGGGATCATCTGTATTAAGAGCTATGTATTTTAGGTCTGGCGTTGATTAAAGTGCTGAATTAAAGCAGTTAGTTTGTGGGATAGGAGCGAAGAACGAACGATGGCAACGGCATTAAAAACCCCTCCAGCAAAAGCTGAACCTCGAAAACGGCAATCGGCTTCGCGTTCTCAGCGATCGCATCTGCAAGCTGTTCCAGCAGATACACGCCCCCACCCCCAGCGTCGCCCGACCAATTTAACGGTCGTCTCTCCTGGCCTGGTTCCGCCACATCCAGCGCACCCAGGAATTCGCAAGCTTCCCTCGCGTCGCCCCATGCCAACCTGGTTGCGGCTGTTGATTCGGCTTCAGCATGGCTCCGTGATTGTGGCCTTTGTGTTGGTGACGGCAGCCCTGATTGTGTATGGCAGCACGATTTACATGCAGCAGCATTGGAGCAAGGGATACAACAAGCTGAAAACCATGCAGCGCAGCGAACGACAGATGATTGCAGCGGAAGGCTTAATGAAGAATCAACTCATCCAGCAGGCGGAGAAGTCTGGCTCCGGCTTGGTGCCACGCACCGCAGAACATACGATCGTCCTCGAGCAAGCCCCAGAACGAGTTCCAGTCACTGCGAATCCAGTCTTAAAAGTAGCACCGCCAACGTCATCCTCTGCGCCACTGGGGTACTAGGAGGCGATCGTGGCGAATCCTCCTTCTTCCTGGCGCTCGTCGCGTAGGCCCAAAAAGGTGAGGCGATCGAAGTACATTGTTCCCACCTGGGTGAACTCACCGCGGTTTCGAGCTGGTTTCGTGTGGGCGGTGCTGATGATCGGGATCGGCTTACTCGGAGTGAATCTGTTTTATGTGCAGATTCTGAAAGGTGACGCTTTACGGGCGATCGCGACGAGTAATCAGGTGGCTGTCTTGCGGCCATTTATGCCCCGCCGGGATATTGTTGACCGAGCCGGAAATGTGCTGGCGATCGATCGTCCGGTCTTCACCTTGTACGCGCACCCAATGCTGTTCAAGCTGCCTCAAGAGGAAATTGCCGCAAAGCTTGCGCCCATCTTGGAGCGATCGACTACCGACTTAATCAAGCAATTTAACAAAGGTGAGTCTGGCATTCGAATCGAACATGCAGTTGTCGAAGACATTCAAAGCCGCATTGCTGACCTCAGAATTGATGGGTTGGAGATGACCCAAGAGCAGCAGCGATTGTATCCTTACAAAGAAGTGGCGGCTGACATCGTTGGCTATGTCAATGCTGATCACAAGGGGCAGGCCGGTCTGGAACTCAGTCAGGAAAATGTTCTGATTCGCCCCACGGAATCCGTTAAACTGCGGCGCATGGGCGATGGCTCCGTGATGCCAGACAAAATTCCCTCTGGCTTTTTGAATTTGGATGATTTGCAATTACGCCTGACGATCGACACGCGCCTCCAACGCACGATCCAACCCCTCTTGAAAAAGCAGGTGAACGCTGTCAAAGCCAAACGGGGTGCGGTCATTGTAATGGATGCCTTCACCGGAGAATTGTTGTCACTGGTATCGGAACCTTCCTATGACCCCAACGAATATTTCAAAGCAAAGCCAGAACGGCTGAAAACGTGGGCAATTACTGATCTATATGAGCCAGGTTCAACCTTTAAGCCGATCAATGTCGCGATCGCGCTAGAAGCCAAAGTGGCTACGCCCAATACGGTCGTGGATAATTCCAGCACCATTTCCGTTGATGGTTGGCCAATTCAAGGCGGGATGGGCGGTAGTTCCACTGTTACCGAAGTTCTGGTCAACTCCAGTAACCCTGGGATGGTTCACATCATGGACTTGCTCAAGCCAGACCTGTATTACCAATGGTTTCGGCGATTGGGCCTGGGCGGCACTACAGGCATCGACTTACCATCTGAAACCCCCGGCCAATTTAGAGAACGCAAAACCTTTACAACCACCCGGATTGAACGAGCTGTGATGTCTTTTGGTCAGGGTTTTTCCCTGACGCCCATGCAGTTGGTTCAGCTACACGCCACGATCGCCAACCAAGGGAAGTTGGTCACGCCTCATGTCGTGCAGGGTTTATACAGCAGCAAGGGGCAACTTTACTGGAAACCCAGCCTGCGTCCGGCTCGTCAGGTTTTCTCTCCCACAACCACCAAAGCAGTTCTGTCTATGATGGAAGGCGCAGTCAATGAAGGCACCGGGAAAGCAGCTCGCTTACCGGGATATCGTGTTGCTGGTAAAACCGGCACGTCCCAAAAAGCGAACGAATTCGGTGGCTACTCCGAGAGTGCCTACGTGACTAGCTTCGTCAGCATCTTCCCCGCAGACAACCCGCGCTATGTGATTTTGACTGTTATTGATGAACCCGCAGGCGGCGGCTATGGGGGCACAGTCGCCGCGCCCGTGGCCAAAGAAGTGATGCGGGCGATCGCCAACCTCAGAACTATTGCCCCTAGCGCCTCTGCCACCGCAGAAACAACCGCAGAATCCGAGTAACTGTCACCCAGCTTCGCCCTACTGCTGTTCACAATACCGCTTCAACTCTTGGGCCATACGGCAAATGCCTTGGTGTTCATCCTGCCGAATGAACGGTAGCAAGAGGCGAGTGAGGCGGCCAGAGAAACGTTCTTGCTGAATGTATTGAGTTCGATCGCGCCCGATGGCCTGAAGCTCAAAGTGAGATTCGCAGGCAAACCCAGGAATGGTCGAGACCCATTGCAGGCAAACATCTGGTTGAACCAAAGTGACACGAGGTTGAAACTCGGTAATCGCCTCTCCCGGAACGCGGCGCATTGAAAGCAGAACATTTTGACCGACAACAAATGGTCGATTGGGAGCGTCATCATACAAAAAGGTGTTCCAGTACAGCCATAACTCCTTGTGGTACAACACTCGCCACACCTGGCGACGCGATGCATAAATTTCTACAGCAGTATAAAGACTTGGCATAAACGTTAAATCAACGCAAAAAGATAGTGAATATGACTGAGTTAGTGTGTCCTGGTACAATTGTGGACTTTATAGTCTTCTAAGCTGACAAATTGATCCCCTGCTGCCTGATAACCCCGTTGCGCGCAGCCCTATTCATTTCCGACAAAGGCATCATGACAAACCTGACACCCAACTCTAGCTTCAGTCTAACGATTCGTTTTCAAGTTCCGAATCGCCCCGGCATGTTAGCCAACGTGACCCGCGCTATCTCAACTTTGGGCGGCAGCATGGGACAAATCGATCTGATTGAGCAAACGCGCCAAATCTCGATTCGAGACATCACAGTCGATTGTGCCAGTACCGAACATGCGGAAACGATCGTGGATGCGGTCAAAGCGTTGCCGGAAACGAAAGTCATCAATGTCTACGATCGCACCTTCAATCTGCATCGAGGCGGCAAGATTTGCATTCAAAGTCGGATTCCGCTGCGAGGACAAGATGACCTGGCAATGGCTTACACTCCTGGAGTGGGGCGCATTTGCAACGCGATCGCCCGTGATCCGGAGGAAGTGTATAACCTGACGATCAAGCAAAACATGGTGGCGATCGTCACGGATGGTAGTGCAGTTTTAGGCTTGGGCAACTTGGGGCCAGAAGCAGCCATGCCAGTGATGGAAGGCAAAGCCATGCTGTTTAAGGAGTTTGCGGGGGTGGATGCGTTTCCGATTTGTCTGGCGACTCAAGACACGGATGAAATCGTTGAAACGGTGAAGCGGATCGCGCCTGTGTTTGGGGGCGTGAACCTGGAAGACATTGCCGCCCCCCGCTGTTTTGAAATTGAAGCCCGCTTGCAGCGAGAACTTGATATTCCTATCTTTCATGATGATCAGCACGGTACGGCGATCGTCACGCTGGCGGCGTTGTTTAATGCGCTGAAATTGGTGAAAAAGCCAATGGCTGACATCAAAATTGTAATTAACGGGGCTGGGGCGGCGGGCGTGGCCATTGCCCGATTGCTCCGTAAAGCGGAAGCCCAACATATTGTGATGTGTGACTCGAAGGGTATTCTGTCCCACGATCGCAGTGACCTGACCGAGCAAAAGCAAGAATTTGCTGTGGCAACCGGGGGCTTACTCGCTGATGCCATGCAAAATGCGGATGTCTTTTTGGGCGTAAGTGCGCCCGGAGTGGTGACCCCGGAGATGGTGCGATCGATGGCCACTAACCGAATTGTGTTTGCGATGGCCAATCCGATTCCCGAAATTCAGCCCGAACTGGTGACATCAGATGTAGCCGTAATGGCCACTGGACGCAGCGACTATCCCAACCAGATCAATAATGTGTTGGCCTTCCCCGGCATTTTTCGAGGTGCATTGGATTGCCGTGCCCAAACGTTGACGACCTCGATGTATCTAGAAGCGGCGCAGGCGATCGCTGAATTGGTCAAGCCTTCAGAATTGCACCCCGAACATATCGTGCCGTCCGTGTTTGATGAGCGCGTGGCCACGGCAGTGTCAGCGGCAGTACAGCGGGCGGCTCGCCATGATGGAGTCGCTCGAAATTAACGAAGGATTGCAACGATAGAACGACCTCACAAGCTGCCATGATAAATCCCTATGCTGCGGCCTCTCGTCAGCGGTAACGGAATTATTTATTATGAAGTCACCATCTATTTGCAAGTCACCATTATTTCCAATCTATGGGCACTCCTCATGGGGGTCATCCGTGCCTGAGCTAGCAAGCCAAAGCTGTCTTTAGCTTGCTCTGTTTATCTAAGGTGTGCAGTTGTAGTGTTCTCTGGTGGTGTAGTCCTAATTTAGTTTTTGACAAGTGTCGTATTTGTTTTCGGTAGGCAACTCCCGTGCTAGAAGCGTTTGTCTTTGCAACAATTCTTTGTGGTTATTTCGGCATCATCTTCAAAAAGAATTTGATGATGAAAGTTGTGGCAATGGATGTCATGAGTACGGGAGTCGTTGCTTACTTTGTCTTAATCGCATCCCGTAATGGATTGTTTACTCCGATTGTTTCAGGTGCCCCCGATGGAACAGTTGCAGCCATTCCCTATGCTGATCCAGTGCCGCAGGCTGTAATTCTGACTGCGATCGTGATTGGTCTTTCTATTCAAGCCTTGATGTTGGTGGGTGTGATGAAACTAGCACGCAACAATCCAACGCTGGAAAGTGACGTGATTGAGAAGAGTACCACCCCATGAATAGTTTGACGATCGCCTGGATTGCCTTTCCTTTTTTGGTCGGCTTCATTATTGTTCTCATTCCCAGTCTGGCGCGGCAGCTAGCGCTGGGGGCGGCCCTTACCTCGATCGGATATGCGACTCTAACATTTGCTCAACCCAACCCGCTGTCGTTAACCCTGCTGGATAACTTCGGCGTAACGTTGGTGGTTGATGCGCTCAGCAGTTACTTTATCTTGACCAACGCCTTAGTAACGGTAGCTGTCATTATTTACTGCTGGCAACAATCGACAAAATCGGCATTTTTCTACGCTCAGACCATCATTTTACATGGCAGTGTGAATGCGGCTTTTGTCTGCACCGATTTCATCAGCCTGTATGTCGCGCTAGAAGTCATCAGCATTGCAACGTTTTTGTTGATTGCTTACCCACGTAGCGATCGCTCGATTTGGGTGGGGTTACGCTACTTATTTGTTAGTAACGTAGCCATGTTGTTGTATTTGGTAGGGGCTGTTCTGGTTTATCGGGTGCATCACTCATTTACTTTTGCTGGCCTGAAGGGTGCCCCACCAGAAGCTGCGGCGTTAATTTTTCTGGGATTGCTGGTCAAGGGTGGCATCTTCATTTCAGGATTGTGGTTGCCGCTGACTCATTCCGAGTCGGAATCGCCTGTATCAGCGTTGATGTCGGGTGTGGTAGTCAAAGCGGGTGTGTATCCTTTAGCACGGGCAGCCCTTGTGTTTGCTGAGATTGATCCGATCGTCCGCGGATTTGGTGTCTGTACAGCTTTGTTGGGGGTGCTGTATGCCGTGTTCGAGAAGGATACCAAGCGGACGTTGGCCTTTAGTACAGTTTCCCAGTTAGGGTTTGTGCTGGCCGCCCCGGAAGTGGGTGGGTTTTATGCCCTGACCCATGGCCTGGTAAAAGCAGCCTTATTTTTGATTGCTGGTATATTGCCCAGTCGAAGTTTTAAGGAGTTACAGCAAATTGCGATCGCCAAACCGATTTGGATCGCGTTAGTGATTGCTGCTTTCTCGATTTCTGGATTTCCTATGCTATCGGGCTTTGGGGCTAAAGTCTTAACGATGGAAAATCTCGCACCCTGGCAGGTGATCGGCATGAATATCGCCGCTTGGGGCACGGCTGCAGTATTTGCGAAGTTTATTTTTCTCCCGCACAAGCCTGCTGATCAATCGCAGGAAAAGCGATCCATCGGGGTGGGGTTCTGGCTAGCTCAAGTGGTGTTAATCGGAGGACTCGTTGCGGCCAACTTGGTATATATCGAAGCCTACACGGTCAGCAACATTGTGAAGCCACTGGTGACGATCGCACTGGGATGGCTGGCCTATTTCCTGATCATTCGGCGAGTTTCCGTCAAGCTCCCCCGGATGCTGGAGCAGTTTGACCATTTGATCGGCATGATGAGTGTGGTGTTAGTCCTACTTTTTTGGGCGGTGTTTGCATGATTGGCCATTTCCTTCTGCGACTGACCATCTGGTTTTTGCTCACAGCCAACTTCAGTGTGGCGAATATTGTCATCGGGGTTTGTGTCGCGCTGCTACTACCACATCAATCCATGCCACGAGAATCGCTGAGAGAATGGCTGCGCGGCTTGAAGAAGGTGGTGCTGGCGGTGCCGCAAGCTTACGGGGAGGCATTTGAAATCATGTTTCGACCGCATCGAGAGGAGAGCGTGGTGATGGAGCGAGTTTCGCCCCAGCGATCGCCCGGTCTCATTTTTCTGGATATTTTCCTGATTACATTTACGCCTAAAACTATCGTCCTCAAGCACCATGAGGAAGGCTGGTATGAAGTGCATCAGGTGCAGCGGAGGAAATCATCATGAGTTTAACCGTGGTGCTATTCATCATGCTGGCGCTCCTCCTGATTCCCCTCTATGCTGCTTGCCGCAACGAAAACGTTTGGCAAACGATGCTGGCGTTGACGAGTGTTTCCACCAAAGCGTCGCTCATTATTTTGGTGGTTTCCGTCTTGCGGGATGACTGGATGGTGGGTGTGGCTGGGGTGATTATTTTGAGCCTGGGCAATGCTGGGCTGATGCTCCTGGCGCATATTCTCAAGCGCGTCGGTTATTCGGAGTAAGGGCCATGATCATCCAAATTTTGAGTGATGTGTGTATTGGTGTGGGGTTGGTTTTCTGGCTCTGGGGCACTTGTTTCTTGTTGGGACCGCGATCGGTGCTTTACAAGCTACATAGTCTTTCGGTTGCCGATACTTTAGGATCGATGCTCATCGTCGTAGCGTTGCTGCTCAAAATCCCTAGTGAGTGGCCGCTGCTGATTCTGGCAATTCTCTCCCTGGCCCTCTGGAACACGATGCTGGGGTATGTGTTGGCCTATTGTTCAAGTCGGAGGGAGGCCAATGATGGATAGTTATCTTTATGTGATTATTGCGCTCTTGCCGTTGGCTGCGGGGCTAGTTGTAACCCAGAAAGATCCTTACCATGCGCTGGTGATGCGAGGCATTTTGGGCGCGATCGCCGCGATGATCTACGCAGTGTTGGGGGCGGCAGATGTCGCCCTCACAGAAGCGCTGGTGGGGACGATGCTAGCGATTACGCTGTATGCGATCGCGGTTCGCTCCTCACTAGTGATGCGCCTAGGGGTGCTGGAAGGAGATTCACCTGCTGCGGTTGACCCATCTTTGGATGCCTTGATGGCCACCGTGCAGACAACGTTGAAACACCACTACGTCCGCCTGGAGCAAGTCCCCTACAGTAATCTACTTTCTCTCCAGCGGGCTTTGGCTGACCGGGAAGTGCATGGGATTTGCGTGCCCAGCTTGCAACTCAATCCCAATGGGCACTCGCTGCATTTACTTGACTCAGATCTGTATCCTTATCATCTACTGATCCGAGTAAAGCGCCTGTATGACATCTTTCTAGATGAATTGCCTGCGGCCACGACTGATTTAAGATATGCCGAAACCCTTAACTTACCCGTAACTCAAGATTTACCAGATCCAAGGAATGACCTGGAGCAGGCAAGACCATGAACCGACGATCAATGAAACTGTCAATGAAATGGATTTACGTGGTCGCGGGCATTGCGCTGTTTATCAAAATGCTGTTGATACCGAATCCGATCGCCGCCTGGCCACAGTCGATCGTGGCTGCGGTGGTGCAAGATAGTGGCGTGGCCAATGCCGTGTCGGCGATTATTTTGCGAAATCGGCTTTACGACACCATTTTTGAGGTAGTGGTGTTTACGATCGCCATTCTGGGCTGCAAGTTCTTGTTGGCAGACGAGCGCCCTTCCTGCGCCATTTATCGATTTACCGACCAACCCTCGATCGTGCTGGCACGGCTAGGAGCCACCATTTCTGCCTTAGTCGGGGTGGAACTGGCGATTCGCGGCCATCTCAGCCCTGGCGGGGGGTTCGCAGCGGGGGTTGCCGGGGGAACGGCGATCGGTCTGGTAGCCATCACCTCTTCACCCGAGTGGATGGAGGCAATCTACCAACGCTGGCACGCCGCCGCTTGGGAAAAAATTTCTGTCATTGTGTTCATCATTTTATCGGTCATCACATTGGCGGGGTTTGAACTACCGCACGGAGCGGTGGGGGAATTGGTGAGTGGCGGGGTCGTACCCATCTTGAATATCCTCGTGGCAGTCAAGGTGGCGTTGGGGTCGTGGGCCGCTATTTTGATCTTCATTCGCTATCGCGGATTGCTTTAGGCTTTACGTTATCCTGTGAGTATCCTTTTACTCCTGTTTGGTGTAATGCCCGTTACCACGCAACAAATCGCTCAATGGAAACAGCAGGGACGTTCGATCGTCGCCGTCACCGCCTGGGATTTTGCGATCGCCAATATTTTGGATGAAGCTGGTGTCGATCTGATTTTGATCGGGGACTCCCTGGCAATGGTAGCTTTGGGTTACAACACCACTTTGCCTGTCTCGCTGGATGAAATGATTCATCATGCGAAAGCGGTGCGGCGGGGCGTGCAGCGCTCGTTGCTCGTGTGCGACCTGCCCTTCATGAGCTATCAGGAGAGCATCCAACAGGCGATTCACTCAGCAGGGCGAATGCTTAAGGAAACGGGGGTGCAAGCGGTCAAACTGGAAGGTGGCAATCCAACTACGGTGCAAACCGTCGCGCGATTAGTTGAGATCGGGATCCCCGTCATGGGACATGTGGGCTTAACGCCCCAATCGGTACATCGGCTGGGCTATCGGCAACAGGGCACGACGCAACACGCAGGAGAAGAAATTTTGGCAGAAGCGATCGCCTTGGAAGAAGCCGGTGCTTTTGCGATCGTGCTGGAGCATATTCCCAGCCAACTCGCCGACCGAATTACCCGGAAGCTGACAATCCCCACGATCGGCATTGGGGCGGGCAATCAATGTGATGGTCAGGTGCTGGTCGCCGCCGATCTGTTGGGTCTTTCGCAGCGGCTACCGCCCTTTGCCAAAACCTACACAAATCTGCGTGAAACGATTACAGAAGCGGTGCAGACCTATGCGAGCGAGGTCCGAGAGCGGATCTTCCCAACCCCCTAGCGGTGGGTGCCTACATCAAATCTTGCTGCACCGAAACCTCGTCAACTCGTACTTCAAACGGCATCCCCGCATCCGCTGGTGGACAAATTCGAACTTTAGCACTGGGCACAAACTGCTTTAAGGCATTTCCTAAGGTCACAACGTTGTTCAAAACCCGCCAGTTCGTCATCATATCCGGGCAAAAGATTTCCAGGGTCAAAGCATCAACGATCGGCGTAATGTGCCACTCACATCGCAGCAGTAAGCTTTGGGTCACCCCATCGCAGGACTCGTAGAAATGTCTGGCAACGGATTCTTCCAATTGCTGTTGCAGAGACCGGTCTACCTGTCCAAGCTCAGCGGGCGGACGATCGTCGGCAGAAAGAGAAGGCATGGACATCGCAACTACCCCAAAGTGAACATTCTCTCAAACCAGTGTAGCCGCAACCTCCCAGTTGAATTGTCCAGCTTAAGCTTTGCTACCAGATTGCGTTACAGCCCGTTGCACAAAATATCACCCAACTGGATCAACCCGATTGGGGGAATTCACCCGCGCGGGGCATTGCGTATTCTATTTCTTGTGTAGAGTACAGACACTTGATGGAGCCGATGGGGGTTTAACTCGGCTCCTTATTTCTATTTAAAGGCGATCGCTTCAAGATTTTTTAGCACTCGTGGGCTGGGAGTGCTAAAGTCAATTTTGGAGAATTGCGTGAGTAGGAATATGGCAAAAATCGTTGTCTTCGATGAAGCATCACGGCAGGCGTTAGAGCGTGGTGTTAATGCTCTAGCTGATGCGGTACGAGTCACCCTTGGGCCACGGGGACGAAATGTACTGTTAGAGAAAAAATTTGGTGCGCCCCAAATTGTGAATGATGGGATCACCATTGCCAAGGAAATTGAACTGGAAGACCCGCTGGAAAATACTGGCGCGCGATTGATCCAGGAAGTTGCTTCAAAAACGAAGGATTTGGCTGGAGATGGCACCACTACAGCGACAGTTCTAGCGCAAGCCATGATTCATGAAGGCTTGAAAAACGTTGCCGCTGGGACCAATCCCGTTGCCTTAAGACGCGGGATTGAGAAGGCTGTAGCAAAGCTCCTGGATGAAATTAAAGCGATTGCTAAGCCAGTGGAAGGAAACGAGATCGCGCAGGTGGCCACAGTTTCATCGGGCAATGATGAAGAAGTGGGAGCGATGATTTCGCAAGCGATGGATAAAGTAGGCCGAGACGGTGTAATTACCGTGGAAGAATCCAAATCCCTGGCAACGGAGATGGAAGTGGTCGAAGGGATGCAGATCGATCGCGGCTATCTCTCGCCCTACTTCGTTACCGATGCCGAACGCATGATTGCTGAGTATGAAAACATGCTCATTTTGCTCACCGACAAGAAAATTAGCTCAATTCAAGAATTGGTGCCAATTCTTGAACGGGTGGCTAGATCGGGCCAACCGCTGCTGATCATTGCGGAAGACATTGAAGGCGAAGCTCTGGCAACTCTGGTGGTCAACCGGCTACGCGGAGTGTTGGCCGTGGCCGCGATCAAGGCTCCAGGCTTTGGCGATCGCCGCAAAGCGATGTTGCAGGATATTGCTGTGCTGACTGGCGGCCAAGTGATCTCTGAGGAAGTGGGTTTGAGCCTGGATACTGTCAGCCTGGAAATGTTGGGTAACGCTCGGAAAATTACCCTGTCGAAGGACAACACCACGATCGTGTCGGGCGGGGAAGACTCCGAAGACGTGAAAAAGCGGGTTGTCCAATTGCGGCAAGAATTGGAACGGTCTGAGTCTGAGTACGACAAGGAGAAGCTGCAAGAACGGATTGCCAAGCTATCTGGTGGCGTTGCTGTGATTAAAGTCGGCGCTGCTACCGAAACTGAGCTTAAAGACCGGAAACTGCGAATCGAGGACGCACTTAATGCCACCAAAGCAGCCGTGGAAGAAGGGATCGTTCCGGGTGGCGGCGTTACGTTAATCCATCTCGCGGCCAAAGTGGAAGAGATTAAACCCCGTCTGACCGTGGAAGAGCAGATCGGCGCAGATATCGTCGTCAAAGCCTTAGAAGCACCGCTGCGTCAAATTGCTGATAATGCAGGTGCAGAAGGCTACGTGGTGGTGGAAAAAGTGCGTGAGCTTGACTTCAACACGGGCTACAACGCCCTAACTGGCCAGTATGAAGACATGATTGCGGCTGGCATCGTTGACCCGGCCAAAGTTGTACGATCGGCTCTGCAAGACGCTGGCTCGATCGCGGGAATGGTGCTGACCACTGAAGCCCTCATTGTCGAGAAGCCTGAGAAAAAGCCTGCGATGCCTGCTGATGGTGGCATGGGCGGCATGGGCGGTATGGGCGGCATGGGTGGCATGGGCGGCATGGGCGGTATGGGCATGATGTAAACCCAGTCGGAGGGACATTACAGGTAATGCCCCTCCCCGCTAAGGCACTATAGCGAGCGTCGATAGTCCTCCAGCAGCGTGGGCAGGTAGTCATACCCGTCCACGCCAATTTGTTGGAGAAATTGAGGCCGGTATTTCTCTAACACGGCTTGAAATCTCTCTGGCCCAATTTGAGCTGATAGAATGCTCAAAACTCCGGCAGGTTGCCGCCATTGCTCCGATTCGATTTGGTGGAGAAAATACATGCCCAGGCAACCAACAAAAATTGCTGTCTCAAGCTCGCCTGCACCGTAGTAAGCTTCGGCCAGGTAAGCGCAGTTCATTCCCTGCAAAAATAGGTCGCCGATCGCCTGAGCGATGTGCAAGCCCTGGGTTAACGTTTTTACTGCCGCATCGTATTGCTGCACAGCCGTTTGAGCCATCCCCAAACTGTAGGCACACAACGCTTGACTGGGGCGATCACCGGATTGCTCCGATAACTGCAACCCTCGCTGTAAATAGGCCATCAGCCGTTCGTACTGATCGTCGTCTAAAGCAGCTTCCTGGCGGGATTGGAGAATTTCGCTGCACCCCAAAGTCGCCAACGCATTGGCTTCACCCAGACGATCGCCCACTTGCCGCGCCAGAATTAAGGCTCGCTGGCTGTCGCCAATGGCTGCTTCGTAATTTTTCTGGGCCATGAAGGTGCGACTGATGTGATTCAGGTTGGCAATCTCACAGGGGCGATTGTCCGCATCTCGTGCAATTTCCAAAGCCCACTGATGCAGTTGAATGGCTTGCTGATATTGACCCAGTGCCCGCTGAGAATAACCCAGCAGAGTAATAATCCGAGCTTTACTTTGGGTATTGGGCACCTGGCGCAAAGGTTGATCCAGGTAGTTGAGCGTGACGCGCAGAGACTCGCCTGATAAGGCAGCAAATAATCCACCGTATAACGGAAAATAGTCTTGTTGGGCGAATTGATACAGCGATTGCAGGGCAACCTGGAAACAGCCTTCGGCCAGGGGGACTTGCCCCAATGCCTGAAATCGCTGCGAGAGCTGACTCCACACGACCGTAAACGTCAGGTAAGTGGCGATCGAGAGACGTTTGCCAGCCACCCGATCGTAAGGTTGTTTGTCCAGCCAATTCACCAAGCCCAACTGCAATCGTTGCAGCACAACTGCCATTTCGAGCCAGCGACTGATGGCAACGGGAGCCGAAATTCCAAGGTGGGTAACGGCTTGATGTTCAGCCAGATCTTGAAAAACTTGCTTCAAAGTCGAGACACTGACAGATGTTGCCCAGGTGGCCCAAGGTTCCGTTTGCGCCGATGCCGCACCGAAGCCGATCGCTTGCGATCGGTCAAACATCCAGCTCACCACATTAGGTTCCACTTCCTGCCAAGACTTCAACCCCTGAATTAAGCCCAGAGCAAATTCAGCGCAGATTGATTGCACCTCAGGATCAGCCTCCACCTGTTGCAATTGCTGCGCCAACTGCTGAATTTGCTCGCGGTTGAGGATCTGAGCTTGATTGGGATCGAGCGCGGTCAACAACTGCGTCAAGCGATCGTTCGGCTCCCCCATGACGATCGCCTGCACGGTCTGGGTCACGACTGAGCGATGCTGATTTTGCTGCTGCCAGCGTTCCCACTCCGTCTGAATCGTTTTCAAAGCTCGCTGCTTGCGGGTGGCTTTGGCTTGTTTCAACTCATCAGCACTCTGGAGTTGAGTTTGCACCTCCTCCCATTGCTGCTGTAAACACCGCTCAAACAATTCTCCAGTTCCAGCTTCAATGTCTGCCTGGAGCCGTTGATAAACCTGTTCTTTGGAGCGAATTTTGCCCTGGAGCGTTGCTTGAATGATTTGGTCAATCAGGCTCTGATACCGATCGTGCATAGGTCAATGGGGTACCTGAAATAGCGGCGGTTTCCCTCAGCCTAGCAAACGCTCGTCCATCAAAATTTGCAAAATCTACAGATTCCTTTAATTGCGATCGGCCAAACACTTGAAGCTAGACTAAACCAGTCCCTTTTGAATGGATGGAGTTGCTGAGTTTGGATCCCTCATCACCGCTGCCAAGGTCATCACCGCCGACTAGTGCAAATCTCGCAGAGATGCTGAAGGCGGCGATCGACCATCATCAAGCCGGACATTTAACGCAGGCAGAGCAACTCTATCGGCAGATTTTGCAACAGCAACCCCAACATGTGGATGCACTATCGTTACTGGGAGTAGTTGCTTGCCAGCAGGAAAAATTAGACCACGGGATCGCGCTTTATCGGCAAGCATTGGCCATTCGCCCGGACCATCGGCAAGCCCGCGAGAACTTAAACCTGGCCCTCTGCAAACAAGGGCAGCGGCTGATCGATGAGGCCATCTATAACCTCAACTTGATGATCAATTTCAGTTCTGACCCGGTGCCCTCCCATGTCATGCTTGGTGCAATCTATCAAGAACAGGGGCTGCTTGATCAAGCGCTCCATCATTATCAACACGCGCTGGCCGCAAATCCCACGGATGCGAACGTCTTAAACCGGGTGGGAGTAGTGCTGCAATCGCAGTATAAGTCCAGTTTGGCTGTTCACTTTCATCAACGGGCGATCGCGGTTCAGCCCAACCACGTGGATGCTCTGATTAGTATGGCCAAAGCCTGGTTGGATCAAGGCCATGTGCAACCTGGGTTGGATTACGTGAATCGGGCACTGAAGCTTAGCCCAGAGCATCCGATCGCCCGTTATAACCGGGCATTGATGCTATTAGTTTTAGGCAAGTTTCAGGAAGGGTTTCCGGAGTACGAGTGGCGCTTGAAAACAAAAGAGTTTCCACCCTGCCCCTTCACTCAACCCAAGTGGGACGGTTCGGATTTGAACGGTAAGACGTTGCTGTTGCATGCCGAGCAAGGGCTGGGGGATACGATTCAGTTCATTCGCTATGCGGCGATCGCAACTCAGCGGGGCGGACGGGTGATTTTGACCTGTCACAAACCCTTGATGCGGCTTCTATCAAGCATTCCAGGGATTGAACAAATTACGCCGATGGGCAAACCCCTGCCAGAATTCCATACTTATGTACCATTGCTGAGCCTGCCCGGAATTTTGGGCACCACGATCGATACAGTTCCTGCCGCAACGCCCTACCTGACGGTGCCAAATATCGATTTTCACCTCCCTCCTTCACCAATTCAGAACCCTAGGCTAAAAGTTGGGTTGGTTTGGTCGGGCGGTAATTTGTACAAACACAATCAGTCGCGATCGTTTGCCCTCAAGCAGTTGAAGCCGGTGATCGATTGTGCCGATGTCGCATTCTACAGTCTCCAAAAGGGCATTCCTCAACTTGAAATTGCCGATCTGGGCTGGCAAACCAAACTGGTGGATCTAAGCGAGCAGCTAAACGACATGGCTGATACGGCAGCGGCGATCGCGCAACTGGATTTGGTGATTACGGTCGATACCTCGATCGCTCACCTAGCAGGAGCCATTCATAAGCCGGTTTGGGTTCTACTGGCCCATGTTCCCGACTGGCGCTGGATGCAGCACCGCAGTGATAGTCCCTGGTATCCCACAATGCGCCTGTTCCGTCAAAGTGAACCGGGCAATTGGAGCAGCGTCATGCAAGCAGTGGTTGCAGAATTACTCTTGTTCACCGCTAGGGGAAAGTGAGTCTACAGGTTCAACTTCTGCCTGTTCGATGTTGTGAGCTGTTTTGCGAGACTCTAACCAAAATGGAATCGCAATCCATCCAGCAACTACTAGCAAAGTTAGCAAGGCAAAGCGACTGGCCCACTCAACAACCTTTTCCAACGGGAGAAATTGGCCTGCGACGTAGGAAAGCGTCACCATGACAGAAGCCCAAACCGCCGCGCCCAAAGTGTTATAGAACATGAACTGGGGGTAAGGCATTTCAGCAATTCCGGCCAGGGGGCTAGCAAAAACTCGAAGTAAGGCGATGAACCGCCCGCCGAAGACTGCTTTGGTGGCATTTTCGCTAAATTGATTTCGCAGCGAAACGAGTTGCGCTTCCTGCAGGCGAAAGAACCGCCCTACGGTTAAGAGCAAAGGCCACCCCCCGGAGCGCCCAACCCAGTAGCCAATATTGCCGCCGATCGCCGCGCCTAAAGTTGCATTGGCCAACACTAACCAGTAATTGAGTTGGTCATTTCCAGCTAAAAAGCCGCCCGCTAAAGTGACCGTCTCACCGGGAATTGGAATGCCGATGTTTTCCAGCAAAATACCCAGAAAGACAGCCCAATAGCCATATTGCTGAGCAAAATCCTGAATGGCTTCTAAGGAAAGAAAGTCGAGTGACATTCACCTGACCTTTTACAAAATGTTACGACTCTTTGATCTTGACGTGAGTTTGTTGGCTCTGTCAAATGCAGAAAACCCGAATAGCTCAGGGATTTCACTGAAATTTTGAAGCTAAAAAATGATGAAAACTTTATAGATGGCTCTGGGGTCAGCCAAAATTGTAAAGATTATGTAAAGTGTGCCAGAGGAGCACCAGCGTTCTGAAGAGAATCTTTATATTTTGGAGCAATCCTGATCTGCCTCCGAATTCTGTGTGTTCTGCTTGTTATAGCTTGTCTAAGAATTGATTGTCGGTTAAGCGCTCAAGCTGACACGGGATCAATCTTAAGCAAGCTACTCGTTAATCGTTCTTTATTTATCGAACTGGCTTATGATTGCTTTTTTTACTGAAGATTCTGCGGTAATCCAGATTAGAGGACGGCTGGATGGGCCGGGGGGGGTTGTTTTAGGGCAAACTCTGGAGCGAATCCGTCCAGTTCAATATTCTCGTTGGGTGTTGGATCTATCGCAAGTGGAGTTTATTGACAGCGCTGGTTTAACGGCGTTACTCGACAGTTTAAGTTTGGCTACCGAGCATGGCTGTCGGTTGGCAATCTATAATCCTCATCCGGCGGTCAAGCTTGTGTTTGAAATCAGTCGCCTGGATGAATTATTTGAATTGGTAGATGCGATCGACCAGCAAGAACCATTTGCCCCAGATTTAGACCGGAACGCGGCTTAGCCATAACTCCAATCCCCAGCTAACCGCTAGAACTAATCCAGAGATCGCGAATGGGTTGATTAGTTAGACAAGCCCAGTGGCACTGAAACAAATTGGGTGTCTGCACGTTGACGCTGGCGATCGCGGGTAAGTCTGGAAACGGAATCAGTCGATCGAATTCGATCCGATGCTCCAGCAATCCAAATTGCAACAAATACACGCCCGGAGGAGCAGAAAGCGAGCGCAACAGGCGCTGCCCTAACTCGTAGAGAGATTGACGTTGCGCATCGACCAGATGGAACGGTTGGTGGTAGGCGGGCATGGCTCCACGGCTGATTTGAGCAATTACTTCCCCAAAAAGCACCCCTTTTGCCGTGACAACTAGAGGCAACCAATAATTTCCAGCATTAATTCCGTACTGCCAGTCAGCGACCAGATCGCGCAATGATTGAACCTCAGCACAGGCCGCAAACATAGCTTGTCCTGGAAAAGCTAACCACTCCGGCAAATTGAGCGTCAAGGGGCAGAGGATTTGATCGCGTAACTCTGCTTTGCGAGATCCTAAATCGTTGACCGCCAAAACCTCAACATGAGAGGTTGCGACGGAGCCTGCTTTGCCTTTGACGGTGTCAGACTTGGGCAAAATCGCCTGCTTCATCGCCTGCGCGATCGACAAGCCAGAAACCTGAGAACCTGGCTCAACTACATCGGTAATGATGAAAACGTCAGGCATTACCAAAGCTGGGCAGCGCGATATCAGAACCAGAACGGGGAAAGCTGGGCAAATCAAGTTGGGTTTGGCGACGAGTTCGCACTGCCAGCCGATAACTCACACTTTGCAATTCGGCATGGAGCTGGCGATTTTCCCGCTGAATTTGCATCACTTTCTCTTTGATGGGAGCCAATCGTTCAGCAAATTTCTGACGATAAATCTTTGGTAATTCCTGGACTACTTGCTCTAACATCCGGGAGCGATCAGTGAGTTCTTGTACGGATTGCCGCAGTTGGTAGATCTCCGCATCGCGATCGGCAATTTGTTCCTGATAAAACGTCACTTGCTGTTCAACCCCTTTCAGTTGCTCCCGTAGGGCACGCACTTCTGCTAAATGCCGCTCAGAAACTTCGGGATTGGGCAAGAAATTAGCGTTTCCTTTCACCAGGCGAAATAATTCTTGAGAAAGCTGCTGCACAAGGTTATCGCGCATCTGAAGTTCTTCGCGCAAATGGATCACTTCAGCTTGTGGGTCTAAAAAAGCTGTGCTGCTAGATTCGGTCACGGTGGTGTAACTCCGTTTGTGGTAGCGGTAGGTTGGGATGCTTAGTTATATCCGAGGAGCCAACATTATGCACAAAAACACAAAGATTGACACACCTCAAAAATTAATTGCAGCCAATGTACCACCTGAAGCTCAAATTGCAACCAATTTTGGAAGCAATTTCTCGATTTATTTCCGAACGATCGACTCCGGGTTTAATTGAGTTACGACTAGCGCCTTACATATCTACAAATGCGATGTTATTAGGTTCCCCTTCCTGAGGAAGGGGGACTAAACAACTTAGGAGACTTCTAGAAAAGATTCTACCCTTGACCCTGTGCCCTTCGACTTCGCTCAGGGCACAAGCTGGCTGAGCGAAGTCGAAGCCAGCGGGTAGTTTGTTTGCTAAAAATCGCCTTACAATTTTTGTGAATGAGCAGCTTGCCCGTCTGGGCGGTCGAGACGACCACCCGCAGGTTATTGAATTCATGATCCTAAGCAACGGATCGGAATGTGACCTCAACGATCGACCCGTGACTCATTTATTCTTCAACTGGTTCTTTTTCAACTTTTGGTTCCGGTTGAGCAATGGTTAGGTAGCGAATCACATCGTCTCCCAACCGAAATGCACGCTCTAAGGTTGCAACACTGGTTCCAGGGGCGCGATAGTTCATCTGCACGTAAACGCCCTCACGATGTTTTTGAATTTCGTAGGCAAGCCGACGTTTCCCGCGATGCTGAGTCTCTAAAATTTCTGCACCACTATCTTGCAAAATTGATTGATATTTCTCGATCGCTTGAGTTTCCTCGGCCAAATCGGGACGCAGAATGTACATCGTTTCGTAAAGTTGAGCCATAGCTGTGAATTCTCCTTTTGGACAAAATGGCCTCCCCTAAATCACCTCGCACCTGCAAAAACCATGCTTCAAGTGGCTTTCGCCGATTTGCTTTTGCAACTTACGCGCTGACGGTGGGAAAGCAAGGATCTCTAATCTTATACCGATTTGCAACCAATTAGGCGAACGAATTGGAAGTCGCAAACACCATAGACAAAGGGAGAACCTCTCGATAGATAATCTCTAGTAGGTTTACTACGGATTCAGGCGAAATATGGCTCAACGCTATGTTCGGGTTCAGTCAACAGATGGGCAAGTTTTCTACGGATTACTCCAACTTGATCGCCAGGTTCGAGTCCTGGATGCGCCCCCCTGGCTTAAAGGCCAGCCCACCGATTTGGAACTGATGCCAGACGCTTATCAACTGCTTGCGCCTTGCGCTCCTTCAAAAATTGTGGCAGTCGGAAAAAATTACGCTAATCACGCGGCGGAAATGGGCACTCCTGTCCCGGCAGAACCCTTATTGTTCCTCAAGCCTTCGACGTGCGTGATCTCAACAGAGGCCGCAATCCAGTATCCACCGCAAGCAGAACGAGTTGATTATGAGGGAGAACTGGCGCTAGTGATTGGCGAGCGCTGTGTCAACTGCACGCCAGAACAAGCGCACAGCAAAATTTGGGGTTACACGATCGCGAATGATGTGACAGCCCGCGATTTGCAACGTAAAGATGGACAATGGACCCGCGCCAAAGGCTTCGATACCTTTTGTCCGTTGGGGCCGTGGATTGTCAGAGAACTCAATCCGGGCGCGAAAGTGCAAACGTTTCTGAATGACGCGGCTGAACCTGTGCAATCGGCTCCCATTTCCGACATGGTTTTCTCGCCAGATGTTTTAGTGGCGTACATTAGCCAGGTCATGACATTGTTACCTGGAGATGTGATTCTCACGGGCACCCCTGAAGGCGTGGGAGCGATGCAAATCGGCGATCGCGTCAAAGTAGCGATCGAAGGCATCGGGCATCTAGATAACTATTTAGTGGCTCGCTCTTAGTAACGAACTTGGGTGTAAGCAGCTTCTGAAATCGTCGGAATTTCTGCATAGCGGCCCAGTACCGATTGCACAATGCAGTATAGAGAAGCCGCAACGGTTGCCAGGAAAACGGTGTTGAACAGCGTTTGGGTAATGATGTTGGTTGGTGGTAATAGAGAGGCCAACACAAAGCGCCAAATAATTGAGAACAGACTGAGTAAAATCCCAATCAAAATCGCCTGCATCACATTAAACCGGATGAAATGGGGCATGCGATCGTTCCGCACCACCAGCATATACAACGCAAAGAAAATAATCAGCGGCATGAAGCCACCGAAGCCGTAGTAAATGCTCAGGAGGGGACTGAGGGGGTAGACAATAATTTCGAGCAGTGGGGTGAGGAAGGAGTTTGAAACCAGTAGGATGCCTCCCACTAAGCCAACAACATCCAGTAACGGCAAGAGGTAGGCAAGGGACGAGAAAATTCGGTCAGTAGGGGAGCTAGAACCGCGCCAGGTCATGTTTCCTTCTCCGAAATAAGGTTTTCCGAGTAATTGCTCGACTATAGCCCAGAATAACGCAGGTGAAGCGGGGTTGGGCACTTAAGGTGATGCTTGAGAAAGAGTTTATCCCTGTGGGTTGTACGGCTGCATAGCCCTATACGTCCTCAAAATACAGGTGCCCAAATGCTTGCAATCTCCAACTCCCAACCCGGCAAAAGTTTGGGAAGAACGAGTGTGTCACCATCACCCAGTATTTCCATAGCCTGGCTAGCTCGCATCACTTCAACTCTACGGATGCGCGGATCAACTAAAACTCCAATCACCGTTCCCAGCATCAAAAATTCTTGAATCTTTTGCCGTAGTGCATCCAAAGAAGCGGTTGCTGAAGCAACTTCAAACATCAGATCTGGCATCGCATAGTCAGGAAGTTGGGCTTGCAACTTTTCCAGGTTCTTAGAGGTGAGAGGCATCGAATCACCCGTAAAAATGTTCTCCTAAAATTATGCGCGATCGCCCGCTTCCAGGTGCATGGAGCCAAGATATTTTTGTAGGTAGGGAGAAAAAACTTCGTAGATCAGGGTGAAAGGTTGGCCGTGGTGCCAGAACAAGTAGTGACGACCCCAAAATGGCCCCGCTTGCCCAAAGGCGCGTTCTAATTCAGGAGAGTGACCGTAGTACAGTCCTTGCACATCGCGGTAGAGTTCGGTGCGCAGCCGCGCCAAACTCAACCAAACAGGGAGGGCTTTGTTCTGCAAATAGTCATCGACGTGACTAGCTTCCCACCAGGAGGCCGCGTAGGCCAGCCGTTGACCAGAGGCAGTGCGGAGCCAAACTTGTCGGCGTAAGCGCGGCCCGGGTACAACTTGAATTTGCGGGGGAGCATTATCTGGCTCCATGCCGATCGCCGACATATCAATGACATCCACTTCGGTTGGTTCCCCAGTCAGGAGTTGCAGATGCCGAGTGGGAGAACCATCTCCCAGCAGCAAAATTTGCCATGCCGGGGCCAGTTGGTTGTGGGGCAATCCTTGTTGCACGGCTTTTTCATCTCCCTGCCAGATGGGGTCAAGCGCGTACCAGGCGGCATTTGACCGGAGGGAGTTTTCGGAGGGTTTGAAGATAGCAGTCAATTTTCTTTACAGAACTTAACTTCTATTCAATCATACCGCTATCCAGGATGTTGCTTTGTTGCGTTTGTTAAGTTGGTGCGAGTAAAAGCAAGAGGAGAACGGTAAGATGCGATCGACCATTATTTGCTGTTTGTCTTCCTCCTTGATGCAGATTTCTAAGCTCTGGATTAAACCGCTGCAATTTCTGGCGATCGTGGCGTTGGGGTTGTTGGCGATCGTGTTCATCAGCGCGCCCGCACCAACTCAACCTCCCGTCACCTTGAAATTGCTCATGACGGCACCGGACGTGCCCCCGTGGACAAAGTTCATGGTGAAACAATTTGAGGCGGAACATCCCAACATTCGGTTGCAGATTGTGGAAGGTCCGAACCAGGTCAACTTGCTGGAGGATATGTACACCACAGCTTTTTTGTTGGGCGATTCACCCTACGACCTGGTCAATATGGATGTCATTTGGATCTCCAAATTTGCGGCGGCAGGTTGGCTGATGGATTTGACCGATGAGGTGACAGAGGCAGAGTTAGCGGCATTTTCTCCAGCCGATGTGGAGGGGAGTAAGTATGCGGGTCGATTGTATCGCTTACCAGTCCGGTCGGATGCCGGAATGCTTTATTACCGAAAAGACTTATTGGACGCTGCCGGATTTGACCCACCCCAAACCTTTGAAGATATTGAACGAATCTCCCAAGCCCTGCAAGCACAGAAGGCGGTGCGTTGGGGGTATTTGTGGCAGGGTAAGCAGTACGAAGGGGCGGCTGCAATGTTTGTGGAAGTGCTGAAGGGGTTTGGTGGGTTTTGGGTCAATCCGGACACGTTAGAGGTGGGACTCGATCGCCCCGAGGCGCTGCAAGCGGTGGAATTTCTCAAAGGCACGATCGCCCAGGGGATTTCGCCACCCGGTGTAACGACTTATGTGGAAGAAGATACCCGGCGCATTTTTCAAAATGGTGAGGCAGCCTTTATGCGAAATTGGCCTTACGCTTGGCCGTTGATGAATGCGGAAAACTCCCCCGTGAGAGGCAAGATTGAAATCATGCCAATGGTGCGATCGCAATCTGGGCAAGCCAGTGGTTCCTGTTTGGGCGGTTGGGGATTAGGCATCGCCAAAACTTCAAAGCATCAACAGGAAGCCCTGGAAGCAATTCGGTTTATTACCAGCCCAGCGATTCAGAAGCAATTCATTCTCGAGGCGGGTTATGTTCCTAGTCGGCGCGAGTTATTTACCAATGCCGATGTGGTAGCTCGCTATGACCATTATCCAGAGTTGCTGAAAGTTGTGGATACAGCTGTCTTGCGACCGCCGATCGCTCAATATGCGCAAGCCTCTGATATTTTGCAACGTTATTTAAGTGCAGCTTTAACCAACCAACAAAGTCCTGAAGCCGCGATGCAGGGTGCGGCAGGCGAGACGCGGCGGTTGTTGGAAGCGGGGCGGGCAAAGCGGGCATAAGGTGGAGAGAAGGCAGAGCAGCATGAGATCGATTCGGGCGCAGGAACAACGAACAGGTTGGATTTTGATGGCACCAGCGATCGCGGTGTTGCTGGTGGTGTTTGCTTATCCAATTGCGCGATCGATTTGGTTGGGATTTTTCGCGCAAAATTTGGGAACTGAGTTGCAGCCGGTGTTTATTGGGCTAAGTAATTACGTTCGGATTTTGGGTGATCAACACTTTTGGCAAACGTTTTGGATTACGTTGCGGTTCACGGTTTTGTCGGTTGCGCTGGAATTAATTTTAGGGCTGGGGATTGCACTGGTTCTGAATCGGGCTTTTCAAGGGCGGGGAGTGGTGCGAACGATCGCCATTTTGCCCTGGGCACTCCCCACGGCGTTGATCGCCCTCGGTTGGACCTGGATTTTTAACGACCAATACGGCATTGCTAACGACATTTTGTTGCGGTTGGGCTTAGTCGAGACCGGAATTAATTGGTTAGGCGAACCATTGACAGCAACTGTGGCCTTGATCGTGGCCGATGTCTGGAAAACAACGCCATTTATCAGCATCCTGTTGTTGGCTGGGTTGCAATCGATTCCGCAAGATTTATATGAGGCATACACGATCGAAGGGGCGTCTCCCTGGCAAAGTTTTTGGCACATTACTTTGCCATTACTCATGCCCCAAGTTGTGATCGCCGTGTTGTTCCGATTTGCTCAAGCTTTTGGCATTTTTGATTTGATGCAAGTCATGACTGGCGGTGGGCCAGGGGGTGCAACAGAGGTTGTAGCGCTCTACATCTATGCCAATGCCATGCGTTATCTTGATTTTGGCTATGCTTCGGCCTTGATTGTGGTGACATTTATGCTCCTCGTCGGGGTCATTGCTCTCTGTAGTTTCATCATTTCCCGATCGCGCAAGCAAACTGTTTGAGCTTCAGTTTCTTCTACCTTCTACTTTATGTCTACATCGCTCAACTCTGATTCGATCACAACCGCGAACGCGGCAACGCCAGGAAAACGATCGCGAACCATCGGCAACATTTTGTTTGGGGGCGCTGTGATTGCCATCGTGCTCTTTTGTCTAGCCCCAATTCTTTGGCAAGTGCTAACGTCTTTCAAAGTGAATGAAGATATTGCGGCCATTCCAAATATTTATTTTCCTACGCGGATTACCTTTGACCACTACATCGAATTGTTTACTCGCCGTCCCTTTGGTCGCTATATGCTCAATAGTGGATTTGTTTCCATCACCTCAACCCTTGCATGTTTGGCCATTGGCACACCAGCGGCTTATGCATTGGTGCGATCGCGTCCGCATGGCAGTCATTTAATTCGCCTGGGCATCCTTTTTGTTACCTTATTTCCCAGTATTTTATTACTCCAGGGGTTATTAGAAATTGTGCAGTTTTTTAACTTAGGCAATAACTATTTAGCCTTAATTATTCCATATACTGCAATGAATCTGCCTTTAACAATTTTGGTGATGGGTAGCTTCTTTGCCCAACTACCCCAAGATCTGGAAGATGCTGCCCGAGTTGATGGTTTTAGTACCTGGCAAATGTTAGTGCAAATCCTCACACCACTGACGCTCCCGGCCCTGGTCACAACTGGAATTCTGACCTTCATCGCTGCCTGGAATGAGTTTATTTTTGCCCTCACCTTCATTACCGATGACGCAATGAAAACAATTCCCGTCGCCGCGGCCCAAATTGGCGGCAGTTCCGTGTTTGAAATTCCCTACGGCCCGATCGCCGCTGCGACAGTTGTTGGCACAATTCCCCTGGTCATTTTGGTGCTGCTATTTCAAAAGCAAATTGTGCAAGGACTCACGTCTGGAGCGGTGAAAGGATAATTTCAACTTCCGAATCTTTCAGGGCAGTCGGAAGTTGAAACCTTACAAGGCGGTCATCACTTTAATGAACTCCTCTGACAGATCGATCGCAGTGCGGTGCTGTTTGCGGAACAACACTCCCGCCAGAAAGTAAATGTTGTTTGAGAAGAAGGCCCGACGATCGCGTTTGAGTTGTTGAATCGTGTTTTTAACTTTCGGCTCAGAACTGTAGTAGCCGAACTGTAAAGGCGACACCATAAAATCAGCCACGTAATAGCCATTGGCGATCGCGTGACGAACAGTATCGACCGGATTGGAATAGCTGGAGATCATTAACAACACAGATGGAATATCCAGCGTTAGTAACTGGCAGGTAATTCCAGACCCATCACAACCACCTCGCAAAGCAGGCAGACAAATGTCATCATCCGGTGCTGGCAGGTAGGGAGGATTGGCAATTAAGTACTGTGCTTTTGGCTTCTTCGCCTCAAAAAATGACTCATTATGAATCATGTATTTTGTGGCTAAATGGTACTTTTCAATCCGTGATTTAGCGACTAAACAAGCCGATGGGTTAAGTTCATAACCATGAATTACACCCGGAAAAGCATTGCGGGTGAGAGAATGAATCACCGGAGTTCCATCACCGCAGCCAAACTCAAGGACTTGATCTTGACTGGAGCAAGCACTTAAAACAAATCGTTCCAGACAGTAGGAATAGAAATAGGACTCTTCAGGGCAGAAAAATACTTCGTCTTCAGTGAATGATTCGATCGCGGTTTGCACCGGAAAAAACTCTAGATTGTCTTCATCTACGGGAAATAAGGGTAAAACCTTGCCCTGTTCCGTCAAGGACTTAACCGATGTATCTCGACTTAGCATGTTATTTTCCTTCCAAATTGCGAATTGAGCGAACAACAGCGGCTCCAGCCCGATCGCCCATGAGTTTTTCCTGGTCATAGCCCAATACCAATTCCCACGCTTCGTTGGGATACTGTTCTGCTAACGGCAGCGCCACGTTATCCAGCATCCAGCGTCCGTGGCGCTCATCTTCGCGAATGTGCAATTCCCAGTAGCCGGAGGCGCTATCGGATAACCCCAACCGTTGGGCGGCTGTAAGGTAGGTGCGGTAAATGGACGGCCCGGCAATTTCAAAATAGGTGAGGCCACCGTTGTAGCGGAGGAAATGACGTTTACGTTGAGTGAGTAAGAAATTGTGATTAGCACAGGCCACGACTTCCCACGGCACCAGATCAAAATATCCTTCGGGTTGAGTATGGAGATCAACTTCTTCCATCATTTTGGCGAAGAAGGTGGAGTGCTTACGAGACAATTTACCATTCCCGTATTCTTCTAGAAAGACTCGAACAAGAGTACACTGGACTTCGTTCGCAGCACCACCTAAAATACTCGTCATACGGCTGGCTTCAACTAGGCCATCAAACGATGCGATCGCCAACAAATGACGGTATCCTTCGTAGCTCATCTCTTCCCGCATGAACTGGGCAGCCGGTGATAGGGGCGGATCAAGATCAACTTCTGCCCGCTCGCTCAGTGCTTGCTTTACATCAACTTGGCGCAATGCTTCAACATCAACTTGCGCCAGTTCCCATGCCTGCCAATCGGCTTCGATGCGATCGCGCACAGTTGCCAAATAGAGAGAGCGATCGTTCACATAATTCTGTAGATCGTCGTACCAGAATAAAGTCAACCGATTAATGCGATATAACACTCGTTGCAAAAAGCGCTGAGCAGCTTCATCAAACGCATTGGTATAAGCGGTTGCCAGAGCAGTTCGCAGTGCAGTTTGGAACTCATCAATCAACTCCGGCTGCTCAACAATACATTGATCTAAATTCTCCGTTTGAAGCAGACGAGTAAAGTGTTGCTCCGCCTGATCATAATTCGCCGCAACGACATTTTTAGGCATGGCAGTGTGCCCCGAAGCAAGGCTCAAGGGCCGCAGCACAGTATCTTGCATGAATCCTTCCTTAAACGAAATAAAACAGCACGTTATAGAAGTTAATGTGGACGATCGCCTCACCTGTTTGAATAGGCAACCGTTAACGGTCTGTAATCTCTTTAACAGTAGCGAAGTCACTCTCACGCTTCTTCTATCTCTGGAATGACTCCGCTATATCTATTTGTCTTCCTGGAAATATAGATTTGCCCTGGCTTGCTGTGGTGAATTGCCGACCTCAACAGGCTTAATACTTCGAAACATAGAAGCAATTCAATAGACTGATCCTGCCAGCAATAATTGTTTAATATTTACTTATGGTTTCAATATAAGAATTCTTTAATAATTGATGGCTGTCCACCTAGACTTTCTCTATCAGAACAGTTACATTCATAGTCACAAACCAATGGAACGGGACATCGACTGCTGATTACTGGTTAATTAGGAGTTATTCACTTGGTACTGTCTTGCTGAGTGTAACGCAGTGAAAAGAGCATCTTTTGAGATACTTTGTTTCGCATTCGCTTCATTCAGAACGACGGTTTCTCATCCACCTGCATTGATTCGATCACGGCTAGTTGTATTTTCGGCAATTAGCGTCTTAATTCTCCAGAATTTACTATTTTGATCATTGCAGATGTTTCATTTGCTCAAGCAAGCTGCGCTTGAGCATGGTTTTTCATAAGTTTTGATTTCACTCAACATCCAGTCCTTTTCTAGTGAAGTTTGCTTCTCTAGCTGGAGCTGGCTATCAATTTCTCGGATGCAAACCTAATTGCAAATGGGATAGAAGGGTTGTTTTAGCAATCCCTCAATTTCTCCTGTTAATCAGTCTGATGGGAGTCGATTTCTCTTACCTAATCATATCCAAGGAGATATTATGAATCAGTATTCTCGCCGTAAGTTCTTGGCAACAGCAAGTGCAACAACAGCTGCATCTTTCCTGTTGAAAGGTTGTTTGGGCAATCCTCCCGATACAACAACTAACACCCAGGCTTCTCCAGTTGCCAGTCCGGTTGCGGCCACAGGAGGTGAAGCTCCAGAGGTGACAACCATCAAGCTGGGCTACATTCCCATTGTTGAAGCAGCCCCTCTGATGATAGCGAAGGAGAAAGGATTCTTCGCTAAGTATGGGATGACGGATGTGCAAGTGAACAAGCAGGCCAACTGGGGAGCCGCACGAGATAACGTGAAAATTGGTTCAGGTGGCGGTGGCATTGACGGTGGACAATGGCAAATGCCGATGCCCTACCTGATTTCTGAGGGACTGATTACAGATGGCGCGAAGGTTCCAATGTATGTGTTGGCGCAGTTAAACACACACGGAAACGGGATTGCGATCGCGGGCGAACACAAAGGGAAGGGCATTAGTCTGAAATTGGAAGATGGTGCAATCTTCAGCAGATTGAAATCAGAAGGAAACATGTTTAAGGCGGCAAATACTTTCCCCCGCGTGAATCAAGACTTTTGGATTCGATATTGGCTCGCGGCAAACGGCGTTGATCCCGATGCTGACGCATCTATGCTAACGGTTCCCTCTGCCCAAACCGTTGCAGATATGAAAGTCGGTGCGATGGATGCCTTCAGCACTGGCGACCCGTGGCCTTACCGAATCGTGGCCGATAAGATCGGCTTCATGGCTGCTCTCACCGCCGAAATTTGGAAGAATCACCCCGAAGAGTATCTAGCGATCCGCCAAGATTGGGTCGATAAGCACCCGAAAGCAACCAAAGCAATTCTGAAAGGAATCATGGAAGCGCAACAATGGTGTGATGACTTCAATAATCGGGAGGAACTTGCTGCCATCTTGGCAAAACGAGAGTACATTGGAGTGCCTGAAAATATTCTGATAAATCCGTTCATGGGTAAGTATGACATGGGCGATGGGCGTAAGATTGACGATCGATCAATGGCGGCTCTGTACTGGAAAGATGAACTGGGTAGCGTTTCCTATCCTTACAAGAGCCATGACCTCTGGTTTATTACCGAAAGTGTGCGCTGGGGCTTTTTAGATAAGCAGTATTTGACGAACGCTAAAACACTCATCGATGCAGTCAATCGTGAAGATCTGTGGAAAGAGGCTGCAAAAGAAATGGGGATTGCCAGCGCTGATATTCCCACAACGACATCGCGTGGGGTGGAAACATTCTTTGATGGTACTAAGTTCGACCCCGAAAATCCTCAAGCTTACTTAGACGGTTTGAAGATTAAGAAGGCTTAGGCACGGGAAGGTTTGAGGTGCGAGGTGCAAGGTTTGAGAGACAAGGTGAGAAATCCATGCATGCCCCAGCACCTATCACCTAACACCTAGCTTTGACTCGCTACTGACCATTTTTCGTAGTTGACCGCTATACAGGAGAACAGATCGTGGCTATTGCTCAAAGACGCGCGCCAGGTTTAACTGAAAACTCTTTTTGGAGTAATCCGAAGGTTCGCCAAAAACTTGATGACATTTTGACACCAGTTATTACAATTTTCATTTTGTTGGTTCTGTGGCAATTGTTTTCCTCACTACCAGGGGCGACGTTACCTGGTCCGATTAAGGTCGTACAGGATACATGGATGTTGATTTTGTATCCGTTCTACGATCGCGGTGGTACGGATGTCGGGCTGGCATGGCAGGTGCTGGCTAGTTTGCAACGAGTCGCAATTGGCTACACGCTGGCGGCGATCGTGGGCATCACGATGGGGATTATTGTCGGTTTGAACAAGCGAGTGGCAAAAGGGCTTGACCCCGTGTTCCAGGTACTACGGACGGTCCCCCCCCTGGCCTGGGTGCCGATCGCGTTGGCCGCTTTGCAACAGAACCAACCCGCAGCGTTGTTTGTCATTTTCATTACGGCAGTGTGGCCAATTTTGATTAACACCGCCGTTGGGGTGCGGCAGATTCCGCAGGATTACAACAACGTGGCGCAAGTCTTGCAATTGCCGCGTCGAGAGTACTTTTTCAAGATTTTGTTTCCAGCCGCCTTGCCTTACATTTTTACTGGACTGCGCATCGCGATCGGTCTAGCCTGGTTAGCCATTATTGCGGCAGAGATTGTGATGTCAGGGATTGTGGGCATTGGCTTCTTTATCTGGAATGCCTACCAAAACGGGTTCGTGAGTGAAATTATTCTGGCGCTGCTTTACATCGGTTTGGTGGGCTGGGCTTTAGACAAATTGATGGTCTATTTGCAAAATCGAATTTTGCCCCCAAGCCAGCGTCAGTAAGGCTTACCGCTCCGCGGTACAAAGTCCGCATAGCGGTCGGATGAAGGGTCACGGATGCATGGACATAGTGTTCTCCACCTGTAAGTCTTCCTTAGCCCTTCATCTTTCCTAAGTCAGGTTTAAGTTCTGAGTGAGAAGGAATCATGTCCATCTCTAAATCTCACTCCTCACCTTTATCACTCAGAACTTTTTCTATTCACCCTTCACAATTCTCTTGTCCTATGGCTTTTGTTACTGTTGACAGTCTTGAAAAAACGTTTGACCTGGATAATGGCGGCACCTATGTCGCGCTGAAAGGAATTGATTTGCAGATTAAGCAAGGTGAGTTTGTTTCCTTAATTGGGCACTCCGGTTGTGGCAAATCGACGCTGCTAAATATGGTGGCAGGGCTAGATTTTCCCACGGATGGGGTGGTGATGTTACAAGGAGAAGAAATTCTGCGTCCCGGGCCTGATCGCATGGTGGTGTTCCAAAACTACTCCCTCTTGCCCTGGATGACCGTCCGCCAAAACATTGCCCTGGCTGTGAACAACGTCCTGAGTCATTTACCAGAACCGGAGCGGCAGCAGATCATTGGCGAAAGTATCCAAATGGTGGGCCTGGGCCATGCCGCAGATAAACCCCCTGATCAACTGTCTGGTGGGATGAAGCAGCGGGTCGCGATCGCCCGTGCCCTCTCGATTCGGCCCAAGCTGTTGTTATTGGATGAACCATTTGGCGCATTGGATGCCTTAACTCGCGGTAACTTGCAAGAGCAATTGATGCAAATTTGCGAAGAGAACAATGTCACGGCAATTATGGTGACGCACGATGTTGACGAGGCGATTTTGCTCAGCGATCGAGTAGTTATGCTGACGAACGGCCCCGCCTCCAAAATTGGGCAGATCCTGGAAGTGGATATTCCCCGTCCGCGTCGTCGCATGGAAGTGGTGAACCATCCCAACTACTACAGTTACCGCAGCGAAATCATTTACTTCCTGAATCAACAGAAGCAAATTAAGAAACTGCGGGCACGCAAAACGGCGGTCGTCTCACGGCATGGCCTGGAAAAGGTGAACCTGGACATTGGCTTTGTGCCGCTAACCGCCTGTGCGCCGCTGGCCGTGGCAAAAGAGAAAGGTTTCTTTGCGCATCACGGCCTGGATGAAGTGAATCTGGTAAGGGAATGGAGTTGGCGCGGGATTCAGGATGGCATGGCCGGACGTTATCTGGATGCGGCGCAAATGCCCTCTGGGATGCCCGTTTGGTTGACGGTGGGTGGCTTTAACAATGAACCGTTGCCCGTAGTCAGTGCCCTAACCATGACTCGCAACGGCAACGCCATCACCCTCGACAAGCGCTTTGCCGATCGCGGCATTCTCACCCTCAATGATCTGAAGCAAATGCTGCTGGAAACGCCCGATAGCAGCCATACCTTCGGGGTGGTTCACCCTGCCTCCATGCACAATCTATTGTTACGCTATTGGTTAGCCGCGGGTGGCATTGATCCCAATGGCGATGTCACAGTGACGACAATCCCACCGGCGCAAATGATCGCGCAGCTAGAAGCCGGTAACATCGATGGCTACTGCGTGGGCGAACCCTGGAACGTACGCGCATCGATCGAAAACTTGGGCTACACGATCGCGACTGACCTGGAAATCTGGGACGGCCACCCCGGCAAAGTCTTGGGGGTGCGGGAAGATTGGGCGTTGGCCTATCCCAATACCCATGTGGCCCTGGTGAAGGCGTTGCTGGAAGCGGGTCGCTACTGCGCCGACGAAGCCAACCACGAAGAGGTGCGGGAAATCTTGGCTCGTCCTGAATATCTCAGCATGGACAAGGACTACATTTACCTAGGGGATGCCAGCCACCATGTGTGCAGCATCCGCAAAACGCCCCAAGAATACGCCCACCATCAATTCTTCGGGGTGGGGGTGAACCGGCCCAGCCGCACCGAGCACCTGTGGTTACTGACTCAACTGGCGCGTTGGGGCGAGGTGCCCTTCCCACGGAACTGGGTGGAAATCTTGGAGCGGGTCAGCAAGGTGAGCGTTTTCAGCATCGCCGCCCGCGAACTGGGGTTAGCCGATCTCACCTATTCTCGCGGTCCCATTCAACTCTTTGATGGTTCGACCTTCACAGCGGATGACCCGATCGCCTACCTCAATAGTCTCGACATCAAGCACGACATTTACATGGCTGAAATTGCGCTGGGTACTCCCGTCGCGAAAGTGGCTTAGGAGGAGGGTAATGGGTAGTGGTTCAATCACCAATTACCAATCACCCATTACGCGATGTCCGACTTAATCATCAAAGGTACTGTTTTCTCGTAGAGCGGGCATCTTGCCTGCTCGGATCGGGCGGACAAGATGTCCACCCCACAGGGATTGAGCAAAAGTTGCACATCGCGTCAATTACCCACCACCAATCACCCATTCCCCATTACCCACCACCCATTACCCATTCTTTATCCTCTAAGTTCTACCGATGCAAACACTCATGACGACTGCAACTCAAATTTCTCCCCCGATCGACCGTCCTGCTGCCGAACCGTTTCTGGTCATCGACAACGTTTCTAAGGTGTACAATCTGCCCAAGGGCGACACCTACACAGTGCTTGAGCATGTGAATCTCACCGTCAATCAAGGTGAATTCATTTGTGTGATTGGGCACTCTGGTTGTGGTAAAACGACGCTGCTAAATATGGTCAGCGGTTTTGCTAAACCGACTTTTGGCGAAGTGCGATTGAATGGCAAAACGATCGCCGCACCGGGTCCCGATCGCATGGTGGTGTTTCAAGGATACGCGCTGTTGCCCTGGCTGACGGTATTCGATAATGTCTATCTGGCGGTGAATGCGGTCTATCCAGAAAAGTCCAAGCCAGAAAAAAGCTTGATTGTGAAAGAACACCTGGCGATGGTGGGTTTGATCGATGCGGCAGACAAAACCCCACCCCAAATTTCCGGTGGGATGAAGCAACGAGTAGCGATCGCCCGGGCCCTGGCGATTCGTCCAGAGGTGTTGGTATTGGATGAACCGTTTGGGGCGTTGGATGCCATCACCAAAGAAGAACTCCAGGAAGAACTGCTGAAAATCTGGAACAACAGCCGTTGCACTGTCTTAATGATTACTCATGACATTGATGAAGCACTCTTCTTAGCAGATAAGTTAGTCATGATGACGAATGGTCCTGCTGCCAACATTGGCGAAGTCATGGAAATCCCATTCAAGCGTCCCCGCGATCGATCCCGCATTATGGAAACGCCGGAGTACTACAAACTGCGGAATTACGCCCTGGACTTCCTGTATAACCGCTTCGCCCATGATGTGGACTAATCGTTTTCGTAGAGGCATGCCCTTCTTGCAGCCTCCACACCAGTTGGGCTGAAAACCTCCATGCCCAGGGGATACGGTCTGAACCGCCGTATCTCTTTCTTTTAAACAGATTTGTTGGCTGGCTTCAAGTTATCTGTCGGGGTAGCCGAAACTACCGGTTGAGAATAAAATCTTCAAGCGATCCCCGTCTCAAGGGCATTAGTTCGTGTATACTGCTTGTCCAGAGTCAACGTTGGGAAGGCAAATGGGTAAGGTCATTGCATTCGGATGGTACGGTGGAAAATTTAATCACCTAAACTGGCTGCTCCCTTTATTGCCCCAAGCCACCCACTACTGTGAGCCGTTTGCAGGCTCCGCTGCCGTTCTACTCAATCGGGAACCTTCTCCAGTTGAAACCTACAACGACATAGATGGAGAAGTTGTCAACTTCTTTAGGGTTCTGCGCGACCAGCAAGAAGACCTGATCCGAGCAATTGGGCTAACACCGTTTTCTCGAGAAGAACTAAGAATTGCAGTTGAAGAACCCATTGATGATCTTTCGGAATTAGAAAGGGCGCGTCGTTTCTTTGTCCGTGCTCGTCAAGTGAGGACTGGTCTGGCACAGACAGCCAGTGCTGGACGGTGGGCACACTGCAAGCTGACCAGTCGAGCAGGGATGGCAGGAGCAGTTTCCCGTTGGCTGGGAAGTGTTGAAGGATTATCTGAAATTGTGCAAAGATTGTTGCGAGTTCAGATAGAAAACGCGACTGCGATCGAAGTCATTCAGCGATACGACAGCGAGGAAACTTTGTTTTATTGTGATCCTCCCTATCCTCATGATTCGCGAGGCGACATTCATGCCTATAGATATGAAATGAATGACAACGATCACCGAGAACTTGCTGAGGTGCTCACTAACCTTAAAGGTAAAGTTGCTTTGTCTGGCTATCGTTGTGAATTACTAGATAAACTCTACAAAGACTGGAACTCTATTGAATCTCCGTCGAAACAATGTTTATCAGTTAAACAACCTCGAACGGAGATACTTTGGACTAATTATGATGTTCCAGGGGATATAAGTGAATGGCAGAACCCATCGAAATCCTCGATGCCGCTCTTCGACGCGCTAATGCAAACCTAGAACAGTCACTCGTTTCTGAGCCGCAGATTCGAGAATGTGCCGACTATGTTGCCCGTAACCTCAAGAATCGGGCAGGAGTGCGTCTTTTGATGGCTTGCTTACTGGCAAAGCTTCACCGTCCTGATGCCGATATCAGGAAACCGTACACGGAAATTGGAGATACTGACGCTTTCTCAGGCAGAACTTACGATGAGCGTTATATTACAACTTTTTTTAATGAACATAATTTGCCCTGCAATAGCACAACTGCTTTTCTCACACCCGCGCTACGGAACCGAAATACGACGCTCACTAAAGATGTGAATCTCGTCGGAAAACCACCGCAATTGTATCAGGCGGTACTCAGTCTGCTTGATGATGTTCACAGTGGTCGCGTGACTGCCGATACTTTGATTGCCGAGATAATCAGATTGCTTCTAATCGATCGAAATGAACGGCAGCAGCGGATTGAAGCGTTAGTTGCAACGCTGAATACCACTAAAGATGCCGTGCCTTTGTCTTCTGAAGATATTGTCAACTTGATTGAAAAACACATGAGCCTCAAAGGAACGAGCCGTCTTTCTGTCCTTGTTGTGGCTGCTGCATATCAATCCGCTGAAGAGTTTCTCGGAGAAAGAGTTCTCACACTGCAAGCACACAATGCTGCTGACATACAGACGGGTGCTTTAGGGGATGTTGAAATTACTCTGATTGCAGACGATGAAGTCATAACCAGTTATGAGATGAAAAATAAGCGCGTTAGTCGTGAAGATATAGACCGCGCCCGACAGAAATTGCTTTTAAGCGATAGGCGCGTCAACAATTACATCTTTATCACAACTGAGCCAGTGGACAAGGAAGTTCAAGAATACGCACGATCCTTGTATCATGAAACGGTCGGGATTGAGTTCGTCATTTTAGACTGTATTGGTTTCATCCGATATTTTCTACATCTGTTTCATCGGTTGAGGACCAGGTTTCTGGAGGCTTATCAAGCATTGATTTTGTCAGAACCTCAAAGTGCTGTGAGCCAGCCAGTCAAAGAAGCTTTCTTGGCAATGAGACAAGCAGCAGAAACAGGGATAGAGGAAGAGTAGACTTAGATGTTAGTAAGCAACAGCCAGCTAATCGGGGCGTTTGAGCCGACCGCCAAGAGGTTATCTGTCTACAGTTCGAGGTTGTCTACGGCGGCTCTACTTGGTTAATCACCCGACAGGGATTGCCCACGGCAACGACATTGGCGGGAATGTTTTTGGTAACCACACTGCCTGCCCCGATCGTCACATTATCGCCGATCGTCACACCGGGACAAACGATCGCGCCGCCACCAAGCCAAACATTATTGCCGATCGCGATCGGTGCTGCCATTTCTACACCTGTCAACCGAATTGCTGGATCGATCGGATGATACGCCGTATAAATTTGCACCTTAGGGGCAATCAGCACATTGTTACCGATGTGAACATAGTTGCAATCTAAAATCACGCAATCATAATTCATGAACACATTGTCACCCATGAAAATATGACAGCCATAATCACAAAAAAAGGGTGGTTTGATTTCAACATTAGTTCCCATTGCACCTAATAGCGAATGCAAGATAATTCGACGATTTTTAGCTTCGTGGTGCTGTGTTGTGTTAAACGCCTGCAATAGCTCTTGAGCCTTTGCCGTCATCTGATTTAGCTCGCTATCAAATGCGTGATATGGCTCATTAGCCAGCATTTTCTCCCGTTCAGTTTTGGTCATTGTCTTGTTTGTCAGAGCAGCACTTTATTGTAGAGACTAACTTCAACAGACTGTTCGACTTGGGCGAAAATTTAGCGACTAAAAATAGCGACAGCACTCCAAAGCTTTCCTGCGATGGAGTGCTGTACTTGCAATGGCAACTATCTACTTGTTGCGAGAGCGGGGAGCTTGATAGTAAATCTTACTGCCACTGTCTGAAACAAATGAACAGCCTCGATAGGAGTGCCACAAAGCTTTCCAAATTGGTTCTTGAGAAACGTGGTAGTACTCACCTAACACGGGCTTGATGGCTGCGGTTGCTTCAAGCAAGTGGTAATGAGGAATCGTGATGAAAATATGGTGGGCAACGTGGGTGCCGATATTGTGATGAATTGCATTCACAATCCCATAATCTCGATCGACGGTGGAAAGCGCCCCTTTGAGAAAATACCAATCTTTGCCGCGATACCAGGGAATGTCTTCGTCGGTATGGTGCAAGAACGTGACTAAATCCAACCAGACGACAAACACCAAGTATGGCATTCCATAGTACTTCAACAAAAAGCCCCAGCCATAGTGAAGGCCGATCGCCGTCAACACACTCATCATCAACACACAGCAAACCGTACTGGTTAGCACTTGCTTCTGCTCATGGGGTCGAAACAAAGGGCTTTCGGGCATGAAGTGGGAGCCTTGCTTCCCCGGCGATCGCCGAAATAAATAAAGCGGATAAACAAACAAAATTAAGTGAAATCGTGCCAGTTTCTCGTACCAAGCCATGTTGTGATACTGGGTTTCGGTGACGGGATACCAACTTTCATCGGTATCGATATTGCCTGTATTGGCATGATGCGTTCGATGGCTAATGCGCCATCCGTGATAAGGCACAAGAATCGGCGTATGACAAATGTGACCGAGAAAATGATTGAGGCGGCGGTAGCGAGAAAACGACCCATGGCCGCAATCATGCCCAACCACAAACAATGCCCAAAACAGCGTTCCTTGCAAGATCCAGAAAATCGGGAAGAACCAGGCCCGGTTGATTTGAGCCGCTGCTAGATACAACAGGGCGATCATCCCAAAATCTAGAAACAGGTAGGATAGCGATCGCCAAAGATTGGACTGAAAACAATGTGCTGGAATGGCAGCACGTACATCTTGAAGCGTAAACGGTAGCGTTTCGCGTTCACCAGGTCGAGAAATTAAATGTGTGGTCACGTTGTCCAGGTACTGATAGGTAACATGTAGAGAGTTGCTACCTTGACCCACAATTGAGCATAGAACACAACTCCCCACCAGGGGATTATTTTAGTGCTTAACGTTCCTTTACGAAAAGAGGGAATTTTCTCAGAATCATTATTCTGAAGCGCAAGGGGCAAAAGTCATGTCCTAAAACGAGGGAACAGCCATCTGTAGAGCGTTGCCATATTTTAGAGCGCTTGGGAAAGGCGGGCGCTGTTCACCCCCGCAGGAATGGCTGTATGCCCCTTGTGCATCGGATGCTGGACAGGCAGTTGATTGAAAGAATGTATCAACCATTACATCTTAAATTTCTCGGTAATTCGTTGCATTGCCGCATTAACATTCTCACGACTATTAAACGCCGAAATGCGGAAGTACCCTTCGCCAGCGGCACCAAAACCAGAACCGGGTGTACCGACAACATTACAGGTATGCAGTAATTTGTCAAAGAAATCCCAACTGGAGAGGTGATTGGGCGTTTTGACCCAAACATAGGGTGCATTCACGCCACCATACACTTGAAGGCCAGCAGCGGTTAGTCGCTCCCGAATAATCTGAGCATTTTCCATGTAAAAGGCGACCAGTTCTTTGACTTGGGTTTGCCCTTCGTCTGAGTAAACTGCTTCGGCCCCCCGTTGCACAATGTAGGACACGCCATTGAACTTAGTAGATTGGCGACGATTCCAAAGCTTCCACAGTTCGACATCCGAGCCATCAGCGGCTTTGCCTTTCAGCGATTTGGGGACAACGGTGAGGGCGCAACGAGTTCCGGTAAATCCGGCGTTTTTGGAGAAGGAGCGAAACTCGATCGCGCACTCTCTCGCCCCGTCAATCTCATAAATCGAGTGGGGAATAGCCGGGTCGGTAATAAATGCTTCGTATGCGGCATCGAACAAAATGATCGAACCATGACTGCGGGCGTAGTTGACCCAGGCTTGCAAATGGTCTTTCGTTGCGGTGGCTCCCGTGGGATTGTTGGGAAAGCACAGATAGATGAGATCAACTTTTTGAGAAGGAATCTCAGCGGTGAAATGGTTATCAGCGGAGATGGGCAAGTAGATCAACCCACCGTATTCGCCGTTGTCATTCGCGTCGCCCGTGTGTCCTGCCATGACATTCGTATCCACATACACGGGATAAACCGGATCAGTCACAGCGATCGTGTTGTCATTCCCAAAAATATCCAAAATGTTGCCACAGTCGCATTTAGAACCGTCAGAAATGAAGATTTCAGAGGCATCAATGTCGCAGCCTCGTGCCTGAAAATCGTGCTGGGCAATCGCCTCCCGCAACCAGTCGTAGCCTTGCTCTGGTCCGTAGCCGCGAAACGAACCGCGATCGCCCATCTCTTCCACGGCCTTGATCATCGCAGTCCGGCAAGCTTCGGGGAGCGGTTCCGTGACATCGCCAATGCCCAGGCGAATGATCTTAGCATCCGGGGTTTCAGCCGCAAACGCATTCACACGCCGCGCGATCTCAGGAAACAGATAGCCCGCTTTCAGCTTCAAATAGTTATTGTTGATAGTTGCCATAGTGGATCAAAAGAAATGACTGCTCAGGATGGCATACTAAACCAATTCATCCCGTCTAATCCACTATTTCAGGATGAAAATTATTCAGCCGAATCTTGGCGATAGCCGAAGAAGTCGATGTGGTAGTCGGTGATGCGGATGCCGGTTTGAGCTTCGATTTGCTGGATTAAGTCGGCGGGTAGCTCGACATGGACATCGAGAATTTGATTGGTATCGAGGCAGTTGATGTGGCTGTGGGAATCGCTGATATTGCCATACAAGCGCCCATCCGATCGCTCAATGCACTCAATAATCCCCTGACCCGATAACGCTTCCAGGTTTTGGTAAACCGAGGTGTGCCCAATGTCTTTCCCCTGGTGATTCAGGCGATCGTAGATTTCTCGCGCCGATAAATGCTCCTGCGCCTCCCAAAGTAGCTCCAGAATGTAACGCCGCTGCCGACTCAAACGCATACCTAAGGTCTGACAACGTTCCAGGGCATCATCGAGAGAGCGAATTGGTTTCAGGGAAATAGCATCCGTAGTCATATCGTTATACCCAGCATGGCTAAAGAGCCTGCAAAGATAAATGGTTTTAGTTGGTATTTTTGCACACTCTACCTCTACGTATAGTTCTAACACACGCTAAAGCAAACTCGCTACAACTTTGCTTTGGTAATTTGGTCGCATTCGGCCCCTGTTCCCGCACAATAGAACATGAGACGACGTTTAGACTGAAGTACATATGACCTTTCTCCGGTTCCGTTTGCCGATCGCGCCCCGACTCTCTTTCCTCACCTGGAAACGGCTGGGTGGGCTGGTGCTGAGCTTAATGCTGGTGCTGAGTGGCCTGTTCTGGTTTGCCTCCACCCCGGTGATCGCGGGGCTGAATGACGATCGCTACGATGGCGATATTTTTGCCCTGTATGCCAGCAATGGTTCCCTCGTGCCCCCCCGCTATACTCTCAAGCAGGCATTTGAACGGGAACGCCCCATTCTGCTGGTGCTGTACGTGGATGACAGCAGCGATTGTAAGCAATATTCCAGTGTGGTGTCGCGGTTGCAAGAGTTTTATGGGCGGGCCGCAGATATTTTGGCCGTTCGAGTGGACTCTCTGAACCTGGACAAGCGCGCCAGCAAAACCGATGAAGCCTTCTACTACACCGGCGTTGTCCCGCAAACCGTTTTATTTGACGCCACCGGCAAACTCATCCTAAATGAAGCCGGAACTTTACCCTTTGAACGAGTCGATGATGTGTTTCGGGAGGTGTTTGACCTGTTACCGCGATCGGAATCGGTGACATTGAAGCGTCGCCCCTTGAACGAAATTAATACCGAACTGATTCAGCCGTAGTTTTTGCTACCTCGCCTTTTTGCAACTGGGTCTAGAGTGCAGCAAAATCAAACTTTAGTAACAACCAGTGGAAAAGGTGATTAAGACGCATGACATTCCAGCAAAAGCTGATCCATACTCAAAGGCAGTTGCTGCTGGAGGAACTGTTGGTGTGACTCTACCTGCTGGTTTCGGTTGATCTGGAGGCGGCTCAATGTCATACAGATACAACACGGAAGACTTGATTCGGATTTTGGCTGTAGAGCGACGCGCGTGCATGAACGGGCAACGGCTGAATTTGGCAGTCAGTCCTTCGGGGAGTCCATTTTTGGACAAGTTCTTGCGATCGGAAGGACTCCAAAAGTTCAGCGCTTACAACGATTTCCGCGCCTCAGTTCACTGCTATCAGCGAGAACACGGCGTTTCAGGCATTGTCTGGCAAACTCAAATGATTAAGGGGCAACAGTTGCGTTTCCCGAAAATCGATGATCAACTTATTGCCCTGCCAGAAGATTTGGAGCTGCTCAAAGCCAGCAAAATTCAAGTTTATGAGTTTTGGCAAAACATCACCGTGGGGATGGATCTCTATCTCAGCCTCAACGCTGGGAAGTTCCATCAACAAATTGTCTCTCTCTACGTCGATCGCATTGTTCAACGCTCCGAATGGGCTAGCCTCAGCCATCAAGGGGCTGACCAAACATTGGAAATTATCTTGCAATTAGGCTGGGGACAACCAGAAGCAGCAGCCTATCGACGGGGTTTTCCTGAGTCTGGGAGCGAACATATTCATGCCGTTTACCAGGGCCACCATCCTTTAACTTGACTAATGCATTACGGCGATAGAGGTTGGTCTAAACTCCAAGGACTTGTTTCGCCTTACGCAGTAACTCCACCCGATGGGAGAAGCCATTCAAGCCGCCGTTGATGATCCGGGTAGCTGCTTCGATGTCATCGCGATCGGCTTCAGCATTTAGTTTGCGGGTCGCCCAAAACCAGCCCGCACTGCGACTAGCCAGATCCACCTCAGCCAAGCGCGTCGGGTTACGCAGCAAATCCACACCTAAAAACTGCCCACACTCCCGATAATTGGTGCGCCCAGTGATTTGAATTAATCCCCGCCCTTTAAATCTCACGCCATCTCCCGCGTTAACATTGCCAAGGTCGCTCCGCCACTCATAATCCACCCCAGAGGCATACTCTTCCATGGCTCGAAATTGGTCTGATTCATGCCCCGCTTGCGCCAGGAAATGCGCTTGCCGCAGCGGAGTCGTGATCTCAAATTCAATCAGCGTCAAGTTTAGATGCGGTACGAGTTTTTCTACCTGGTGTTTGGGGGCATTGGGAGCAATAGTCAACAAATCTGTTGGTGTTAGCAATCGAAACTTTGCCACGGGGAACAGACTGGCGTAAGGTTGTTTATCCGCTGGGCGTTTGGGCAAACCGCTGAGCAACCGAATGGTGTCATCCACTAAACCATCATTACGGCTCAATCCTCCTTGTAAGGATGGGGCTAGCAGGCGTAATTGCTGAATAGCTTTTTTTCGTCCGGCGCGAGCTTGGGATACTCCAAAGATTCCCGCATAGGCAGGTTTAGCGGTTGGCCGAGATGGCAGTTTGCTGAGCGATCGCACAAGTTGATCAAGCATGGCATCATGCGAGTTCACCTCTCCCTGCATCTCCTCAACCAATTCAATTAATCGCTTAAATGCTTGCGCTCTCCAAATTTCTAGTTGTTGTGTCATGACAGTCGCACCCGAATAATTAGCTTACGGAAGATTTCTAGTTCCTGTTGGAAAAGAACTGGTGAGCTGGAATAGTTCCAGAATTTACAGGTCAGAACACTCCCGATACATCAAATTGCTGAGCAGCCGATTTTAGGTAGGTGTTCTGACTTGCCTGGGCCACATTTCACATGGCTACGGCTTTAAGCTGTAAATTTAAAGTTCCCTTTGTGTTTTAGATTTCGCTAGGATATTTGCGGCAATTTGTCCAAAGTTAACTAGTTATGACTTCTTCTGGTTCTCAAGTTGCAATCCCAAATCTAAGACGGCACGCCGATCCACCAGTTCTCTGGGTAGTTGTGTTGCTTGGCTCGCTTCTCTTGAACGGTGGATTGCTCCTGGCGTTTAGCAAGTACATCGAGCAGTTAGAACCGGTAGCCACTCAGTTTGCGCCGATCGCAGTTGATTTTTTACCCATTGCCAGTTCTTCCAGTTCAGCAAACTTGAATCCAGCAGCAACTTCTTCCAGCCAGAGAGAAACAACCAGCCCAACGGCTGCCCCAGCGGCATCCGCTCGACCGGCAGTTCCTGCTACTACAAGGACTCAATCAGCTGATGTTGCATTCAGCCCAACAGCAAAACCATCGCCGCTTAAGCGATCGCCAGCCACTCAAACCGCTGATCCAGGCATCAATACTGCGCCCAACGCCACATCGACTTTGCAGCCGAATCCCGCAGCAGCGCTCCGCCAAGAATCAGCCGCTCCCCCAGTGGACGATCAGCAAGTGGCGACCTCAGGCGTTACTCTACCCGACTTTACCCCTCCCCCCGATCCAAAGGCGAATCCTGGAAATTCTACCCCCGCTACGACAGCAACACTCCCGCTTAACCGCAACACAACTACACCCAAATTTGGGATTCAGGTAACTGTGTTACCTCAGGCGGAAAGCCAAACGAACTTGACGACTGATACTCCGCCAACTCAGCAAACCAAAACCCTGGCATCTGGTGAAGCTGGATGTTTTGTCGTGCCTGAGGCTTTGCGCCACTTCAACCAACCAGAGGAGTTTTCACTGACATTGAATGAAACTGGCATGGTGGTGGACGCCGTCCCAACCACACCAGATGCGATCGCGAACCAAAGCTACCAGCAGTTAGCAATTTGTACACTCAAAACCTTATCGTTCAACCCGCAACTTCTACCTACCGCGATCGAGCCAAACGCAAGCAAACTAGCTGTTCAGGTGATTTTACAGAAACAGTAACTTCTAGAGAAACATATGCTATAGTGATAGACGCCGTTCAAGCAGTACTAAATTAAGCGCGGGCATAGTTTAGTGGTAAAACCATAGCCTTCCAAGCTATTGATGCGAGTTCGATTCTCGCTGCCCGCTTCAAAAGAAACCCCCTAGAACCAAGAGATTCTGGAGGGTTTCAGCTTTCAACTTGTTTTTTGGATAGATACAAGCGTTCTAAAGACTGGGTATATTTGAAGCAGTTTAGTTCGTGATTCTCGGCGTAAAGCATCGAAAGGGACTGTACCGCCATCACCTCACCAGAATTGTCCTTTGGCAAAACCAAAAGGGGGTGGAGGTGACAACGCAAAACCCGGACTTTTTGCCACGTTTGCGTCGGCGTGACGAAGCCCTCGTTTGATGTGGAGAAGTTGCGGAAGGATGTGCAGTTGTTTGAGGCGATGTACCCGATCGTGGTAGCGCTGACGCAGTTACAGGAGTTGGTGGATGATACCTGTATAGCGGTGGGCAGTGAGGCGTATGCAGCGGCGTTGCAGATGTATACCTATGCGAAGGCGAGTGGGAATACGGGTGGGTGAGATGCGGTGGTGGGTGAAATTAAAACATACTCTAGCCACTGGCGTTCCGCTGTCTGTGTCTAGAGTATGTTTGGCAACGGTTTGCTCGGAAACCTCGGAAGGCGAAGAGCCAGGAGGGAACGGCGAAGCCCGAAGCGGCAACGGTGTAGCTAAAAGCCTGACAATTTGACCTCTGAAGCTGGCGGTTGAAGCTCAGAACTTGACGGTTGAAGCAATTTGCTTGACGTTCTAAGTTCTGAGCTTCGTCTTTGGAGCAAAAAGGTTAAAGTTTTGAGTTCGGAGGTTGAACGGTGAGGGTTGGATGTCGGAGTTTTGAGGCTGAAAGATGACACTCCCAACAGGAAGGATTCTGTTTAAAGGCCAAAGTTTTGTGTTTGGAGGCTGACATTCTGACGTTTGGGGGTCAAGGATGGAGAATTAAGTGGGAATACTGAATCCTAACCTCTGCTTTGTCTGGTGTTAACGGTTGTCTCCGAGAAAATGATTATGAGTGCTTTTGAAACCTACATCCAAGATTTGCAGGAAATTCGAGCAACAGGAGCAGCCGTTAAGGAGACTTCCTATTATGGGGCATTGGAAAAACTATTCAATGAGTTGGGTAAGACGCTGAAGCCAAAAGTTCGCTGTGTGATGCAGTTGAAGAATATTGGCGGAGTGGGAATGCCTGATGGGGGACTGTTTGCTGCTAGTCAGTTTCAAAGGAAGACAGGTGATACTCCGGTTAATCCAACTAACCCAGAGCGGGGTGTGATTGAGATTAAGGGAACGGGAGATAATGCCTGGGTGATAGCTCAAACAGAGCAGGTTTCTAGATATTGGAACGAGTATCGTCAGGTATTAGTGACGAACTACCGAGATTTTGTGCTGATTGGGCAGGATGGGAACGGACAGCCTGTAACACTGGAAACCTATCGGTTAGCCAAGAATGAGACGGAGTTTTGGCAGAAGGCAAAGAATCCAAAGCAGTTTGCTCAGGAGCAGGCGGAACAATTCACTGAATACCTGAAGCGAGTGATGCTTCAGTCTGCCAGTATTGCCACTCCAAAGGATCTTGCCTGGTTTCTGGCTTCTTATGCGAAGGATGCAAGGGCAAGAGTGGAGAAAACCGATGTGCCTGCTTTGGAAACACTGCGAAAAGCGTTGGAAGAGGCTTTAGGAATTACCTTTACAGGTGATAAGAAAGATCCCAAGAAGGGAGAACGGTTTTTCAAGTCCACATTGATTCAAACGCTGTTCTATGGGATTTTTTCAGCCTGGGTGTTGTGGCATAAGCAGCAGGAACAGGGACGATTTGATTGGCGGGTAGCGGGGTATTACCTGCACGTTCCGATGATCAAAGCATTGTTTGAGAAAGTGGCGACTCCCACCCATGTTCGCAGGCTGGATCTGGAGGAGGTGTTGAACTGGACGGGAGAAGCGTTGAATCGGGTCGATCGCGCTTCGTTTTTCTCAAAATTTGAGGAAGCCCAAGCGGTGCAATATTTCTATGAGCCGTTTTTGGAGGCGTTTGACCCAGAGTTACGCAAAGACCTGGGCGTTTGGTACACGCCACCAGAGATTGTGCAATACATGGTGGCGCGGGTAGATACCGTGTTACGGGAAGAGTTGCAGATTGAAGATGGATTAGCCGATCCCAATGTGTATATTCTTGACCCCTGTTGTGGGACGGGGGCGTTTTTGGTGGAAGTGTTGCGACGAATTGATGCCAATTTGCAGGATCAGGGGATGGGGGCGTTAGTCGGTTCGCAATTAAAAGCAGCGGCAATGAAGCGGGTGTTTGGTTTTGAGATTTTGACGGCTCCCTTTGTCGTGGCGCATTTGCAGTTGGGGTTATTACTGCAAAATTTGGGGGTGCCGTTGAGTGATGAACAGGAACGGGTGGGGGTGTATTTGACGAATGCGTTGACCGGATGGAAACCGCCTGATCCTGAAAAAGAAAAGTTTTTGCAGTTGCAGTTGGCAGGCATGCCGGAACTGCAAGAGGAACGCGATGCAGCGGAAAAGATCAAGCAATCCAAAAAAATTCTTGTTGTTCTGGGCAATCCGCCATACAACAGTTTTGCAGGCATGGCGATCGATGAAGAACGAGAACTATCCAATGCCTACCGCACCACTAAAAAAGCACCCAAGCCTCAAGGTCAGGGCTTAAACGATCTCTACACACGCTTTTTTCGCATGGCAGAGAAGCAAATTGTAGAGGAAACGGGTAAGGGCGTTGTTTGTTTTATCTCTAATTATTCGTATCTTGATGGGTTGTCGTTTACAGGAATGCGTGAACGGTATCTAGAAGTGTTTGATGACATCTGGATTGATTGTTTAAATGGAGATAAGTTTGCAACCGGAAAAGTTACACCAACCGGAGAACCTGATCCAAGTATTTTTTCAACGGAATGGAATAAGGAGGGGATTCAGGTTGGAACAGCAATTGGGCTATTTGTGAAGCGGGCGGATTGCCCCTCATCCCCCAACCCCTTCTCCCACAGCGGGGAGAAGGGGAGCAAGGCAGTTAAAGAGAATATTGGATTAAAGGGAAGTAAGGCTATAGAGCGATGGGAGGTTCCTAGAGAGTTAGAAGTGAAGATGATAGAGGTGGCGCGGCAGTTTCGGAAGGAGCCAACGCCGAGTGAAGCAATTTTGTGGCAGGCGTTGAGGAGACAGCAGTTAGATGGGCGAAAGTTTCGTCGGCAGCAACCTATAGGGCGGTTTGTAGTGGATTTCTTCTGTGCTGCTGAACGATTGATAGTGGAGGTTGATGGCAAGATTCATGAGTCACAAAAGGATTTGGATGAGCAACGTCAGCAACTTTTAGAGGCTTTAGGGCTGCGATTTGTGAGAGTTAGCAGTGAACAGGTTGAGAACAATCTTGCAGAGGTTTTGACTGTCATTCGTGCGGTGTGGAATCACCCTCATCCCCTAACCCCTTCTCCCATCAAGGGAGAAGGGGAACCAGGCAAGGGTTCTCTTACCCCCTCGCCCCTAGTGGGAGAGGGGGCGGGGGGAGAGGGGGAAATGCCACAAGAAAAACACATTAAATACCGCGATCTCTGGGGCGTAACCAAATGGCAACAGCTTTTAGATTCACTCAATCAAGATAGTGAAAATTTATATCAGAAGATTAAACCCGCGATCGCACTTGGTCTACCCCTCAAACCAAGAACATTTGATGCTGACTATCCTAACTACCCACTTTTACCAGAACTCTTTCCTACATTCTTTGCTGGTATTACAACATCGCGTGATGAGTTAGTTATTGACATTGACAAGAGTGTTTTGATTGAACGAATGAAGCACTACTTTGATCCATCTGTCACTAACGAAGAAATTCGTCACAACACTCCAAAAGCTATGCAGAAAATTACTGGCTTTGATCCTGAAAAAACACGATCTTATTTGTGTAAAAGAGGATTCTTACCTGAAAAGATCGTTAGGTATTGCTACCGTCCCTTCGATTTGCGATGGTTATATTGGGAGCCAGAAACAAATCTCTTAGATAGAAAAAGGGAAACATATTTTCCTCAAGTACATGATGGAAATCTATGGATTGAGGCACGTCAAAAGCAAGCAATGGAAACTTTTGATAGAGGTTATGTTGTTAAAGTTCTTGCAGATTGCTTTGGTAATGGGAGATCTAGCTTTTTCCCACTCTATCTCACCATTGGGCAGCAACAAACTTCTCTCTTTGAAGATGTAACTTCTACATTTGAAAAAACCAATTTGAGTAATGCTGCAAAGAATTACATTGATGAATTAAAGTCTCCAGAAACAGACGTTTTCTATCATTCGATCGCCGTTTTACACTCCCCTGCTTACAGGACAGAAAATGCAGGAGCTTTGAAGCAAAACTTCCCACGCATTCCCCTACCCGATCGCCGCGAAACCCTGATTGCTTCTGCAAACCTCGGTCGTCAAATTGCCGCTCTCCTCGACCCCGAAACTCCCGCTCCCGGTGTCACCTCTGGCAAACTGCGTCCTGAACTGAAACCCATTGCCGTTGTCTCTCGCGTTGGCACTGGTAACCTTGATCCCAATACTGACTTTGCTCTCACTGCAAATTGGGGTTATGCAGGGCAAAACGGGGTGACAATGCCCGCGAAAGGAAAGGTGAGCGATCGTGCCTATAGTGCTGAAGAGCAAGCTGCCCTCACCCCAAACCCCTCTCCCAATACGGGCGAGGGGCTTTTAGGATCTGGCACTCATGATGTTTACCTAAATGACATAGCTTATTGGAAGAACATTCCCAGTCGAGTTTGGAATTACACGATCGGTGGTTATCAAGTCATCAAAAAATGGTTGAGCTATCGAGAGCAGGAATTGTTGGGGCGATCGCTCAAGCCTGAAGAAGTCATGGAAGTTACCAACATGGCAAGACGGATTGCCGCAATTTTGTTGTTAGAACCTGAATTAGATGCGAATTACCAAACCGTAAAACAGTCAACCTATCAATGGTCACAGGAGAACCGCCATGAGTAACCAGATTGTCACCCAGATCATTGAACAAGTAAATGATTTGCCTGATAACCTTCAACAAGAAGTTCTTAGCTTTGTTCTCACTTTGCGGCGAGAGCATTTACAGGAATCCGGTAATGCTTGGGACGTGCTGGAATCCCCCACCAGAACCTTTGAAGCCCCTACCGATTGGTCAGCCGAACACGATCATTACCTCTACGGCACACCCAAGCATCAGGAGCTTGAATCATGATGTGTAGTAAGACAAGAGATTTACGCAAGTAGTCAATGAAGGAGAAACTAGCATGAGTAGTAATATCAAAGATAAATTACTACAAGAGATTGAAAAAACGCCCGATTCCACCTTAAAAGAAGTATTAGATTTTCTTCTGTTTATTAAATCTAGAGAACTTCAACAAGAACAAGTGGAGATTAGCTTATTAAGCGAACCTAGCTTAGCCGAAGACTGGTTAACGCCCGAAGAGAATGAAGCATGGCAGCATTTGTAAAAGGCGACGTAGTGGTTGTCCCCTTTCCCTTCTCTGATTTAACCAATGCCAAAAGACGACCTGCATTAGTGCTGGCTGAATTAACCAAAGACGACTTCATCCTCTGCCTGATCACCAGTCAGGCAGAGGATGACAGCTACACAACGTTGATTGAAACCAGTGATTTTGAAACTGGCAGCCTTAATAAAACCAGCTACGCCAAATCAAACCGGATCTTTACAGCGAATGAACAACTGATTGCCTACAAAGCTGGAACACTCACTGTTGAAAAAACAACTGAGGTCATTGACAAATTAATCGCAATTCTACAACAGTAAAGTTGATGCTTCTGGGGGATGGCGGTTTCTTCAGAGAATCATGCTAACGCCCTCCAACCCTCACCATTTGACCTCAAAACCCAAAACTTCGACCTTCAAACCCGAAACTTCGACCTTTGATCTCTATCATCCGAGCTTGGAAGACGAAAATTGGACTTCCGAACTCGAAATTTTAACCTTTGAACTCAAAATTCTGACCTCAGAACTGCATTCTTCGAGTTTTGAATTGCGCTCGCGAAGCTCAAAACTCAATCCTTCCCTTTCCAACCTTCATCGGTGGTTCATTCCTCAACTCTGGGACGCTGCAACACACTGATCACCTCATCCGGTTTCCGAGTTGGCAGCAACTTTGACCAGCAACCCACCTCTACCACCTGAGCAACGTGTAATCGTTGAATCCCCCCCCTCACCCAGTCCGACGCGCCCATTGCGTCATCTGCAACTTCATTTTTAGGGTTGAGTTCAATTATTTCTCCAATAGGGATACTAATCCAACCTTCCGGAAGCTCACTCATGCTTCAACCTCCCAATCTGCGATCGCCAAACCGCCCACACGGCTAAACTCAGTGGTGTTGTGCATGATGAGGGTCAGGTTGTTGGCAAGAGCGATTGATGCAATTTGAAAATCATTGGAGCCAATGGGTATTCCTTTTGCTGCTAAATCTGCCCGAATCTGTCCATAAGCGATCTCAGCTTCGTCATCAAATGGTAAAGACACAAACGGCTCAAGAAACTCACGATGTCGAACGAACGTTTGATCTGGATTACGACTTCTCATCGCACCATAAAATAACTCAGCCTTGACAACAGAACAAACACTTACATGACTTCATCTATTTGATTCAAGCCGTTACCGCACTGCAATAGATGTACCGTTGAGTAAACGAATACAAACATTGGTATCAAGCAAATAAAGCATTACTAATCAAAAACCTCTTCCATGTCATCGTCCAAAGCCTCCAAAACTCCCTCATTATCAATCGTGATCGAATCATCGGCACAGATACCATAAATGCGTTCAAAGAAACCAATGGACCAACCCCGATCATCAATTTCAGAATTGCGATCGTGATTTTCAGTCGCATCAGCAATGCTCAGGCTAATTGGCTCTGAACCCAGTCACCAAATTGGGTCATCTGCTACAGTTGGAGTCAAAATAATTTGGTCGTTTTCCCGTCGAATCCCAACCGCCCGAATTCCTTCTAAAAACTCTTTGGGAATTAGCAAACCCTGCTCAGTAACATTCACTTGCATAGATTGACTCCTTCCTCAATCAAATCCAGTACTTTCCGTTTTTGCTCAAGAGATAGAGATCGCACTTTTTCTAAGATTGTTTGCTCAAGTGCTACCTCAGTTTGTTGCACTAAAAAACTAGCAAAATCCAACACTTGTTGCTGTTTGTCGGGCGAGAGCGATCGTACCTTTTCTAAAATGGATTGTTCAAGTGTCATAGTTTACCTCCTTCAGTGGGATATCGTCTGGCTAAATCAGCGATCGCGACTTTCAACGACGGAATGCCAGTCTAAACCGTTGACCATACAACCTGTGAATCAACTCTCCAATATTGATGAACCAGAATATCTCGCATTCCGGCAATATCCTTCCAGGGAATTTGAGGATACTGAACACGAACATCATCAGGAATCTTTTTAACGGCTTCCCCTGTAATCTCCAGTGCCTTGACAACGGCAAATAGCTTTTCTGGATTGGCTTCAAACTCTTCCAAAGTCACTCCATTCGTAAAGGCTTCAAGATAAGCAATTGTTTCTAAGATGTCTTGTAAAACTTGAGAAAGTGGACGCTCTGTCATAAATAAATGACCTCAGACAGAACCTGATCTCGAATTCTAGGCTTCAATCCGTTTTTAGTAACGACATCAACAGGTAGCCCAATCAAGTCCTTCAAAAGATCTCGCAGATTCACCAACTCAAACAGCGTTGGAGCCTGTTCGTAATCAATCAAGACATCGACATCACTATCCTGGGTCTGCTCCCCTCTTGCGTAAGAACCAAAAATTCCTAGCTCAGTAATTTGATACGTTTCACAAAGCCATGACTTTCGATCCGACAGAATTTGCTTGATTTCATCGAGTGTTTTCATTGTCCAGTTTCTCCTTACAACTCGACCACTTCTTCGCCCAATTCTGCCAGGATGCCCTGAAGCTCCGCGATCGCCGCTTCCAATTCAATCATGGCTTTCTGAGCGAGGGCAGACGGTTCAGGCAGTTCTTCGCCGCCATTTTCGTCCTCATCCCGCAACCAGGCAATATCCAGGTTTTCGTTGCGATCGGCGATCCAATCACGAGTGAATCGACGAAACCGCCCCTGATCGCCGGTGTCTTGACGTTTAGCCAGACTGGCAGAGCTACACAGCGGATCATCGCCAAATGCCGCTTCAAACTCGGCAAAGTGCGATCGCGTGAGTTGGGGCCGCTTACCAAACTGCGGCATGTTAGCACGCATGTCAGAGACCCAAACCTCCTGAGTATTGCCCTTCTCCTTCTTCCCCTGCGTGAAGTACAGCACGTTCGTCTTCACACCTTGAGCATAGAAAATTCCGGTTGGCAATCGCAGAATCGTATGGAGGTTAGACTTATCCATCAAATCACAGCGGATCTGCTTGCCTACATTGCCTTCAAAGCGATACCCCTCCGTTAACTGAGCCTCATTCCCCGTCTCCTGCATCATCTTAAGAAACAGCAGGTAAGTCAGCTCAGTGACATATTGCAGGTAGGTAACGCCATCGCCCCGCAAGATGTTGCATAGATTCCAGAGCTTTTGAACAATGTCACTAGTGGCAGGCATAAACAGGGAGTGAATTAAGGGTTGAACCAGTTTTGAAGTTGTAGATCTTGAAAATCTGCGTAGTCAGACGTGTTATTTGTCACCAAAATTAAATCATTCATAACTGCGATCGCGGCAATTTGTCCATCAATATAAGGCGGAGTGCGTCCCAGATTCACAAGCCTTGCTCGCTCTGAAGCATGCCATCGTGCTGCCGTGAGATCATAAGCAAAGATTGGGATTGACTTTGCCAGGAGTGAGTCAATGTACTCCTCCAGTTCCTGTTGTCGTCTTGAGGGTGGCAAGCGGTAACAGCCAAACATTAATTCGTGAAACACGATGGTCGCCATTGCAAGGTTTTGGCTATATTGCTCCAATTTCCCCATCATGAATGGATTTGGTTGAGGTCTAGGGGCTTCGGAAAGGACGTTGGTATCTAGCAAGAAACGAGGAACACTCATAAATCCACGTCGCGTCCTGGAGACCGATCGCGGACATCCTTAAACACCTCATCTGGGTCTATTTCAATGTTTTCTGCGGCTAATCGTTCACGAAATTTAACCAATCCTGCCCAAAAATCGGGCTTGTGCGGCAACAGACGATCATATGCCTCTGCCGAAATAATCACAGCCACTCGCTTGCCTCGTCGAGTTAGTTCTACAGGCTTTCCCTGCTCTGCCTGATAAACCAGTTGGGTGAGTTGATCTCGCGCTTGAGCGATCGAGTATTGGGGAAGGGAATTATTCATGCTGAAAATGGCTATCTAAATGGCTATCTAATCACAAGATAGCCCATGCCATCCGACATTCTGCCAGAGGCGATCGCCAATTATCGCTTCCATTAATCCAGAGGATGCTTGGCATATCAGAGTTAAAGCGATCTCTGCTGCGATGAGTCAAATGCAAATTGTTACAACGGACGAAGTTTTGGCTGAAGTGCTAACCTTTTATGCCACTCGCGGGGTTTTCATGCGTCAACGAGCAGTAGAGTTGGCTAGAAGTGTCATGCACAACCCACGGATGCAAGTGATTCAACAAACTCGTGATTCATTTCTAACCGGAGTCCTGTTGTATGAGAATCGCCTGGATAAGGGTTACAGCTTGACTGATTGTATTTCAATGCAAACGATGCGGCAACTTGGCATTACCGAGATGCTGACCCACGACAAGCACTTTACTCAAGAGGGTTTCGTGATTCTGCTGGCTGACTGAGATGATCAAGCGTGATCACCCTTCCCACCAAAACTTGAGGATAGACTGAGGAAAGCGATCGCTATCTCAACCCATCAATATGGCAGGAGATTGAAGACACTTTGTTATCGTCGATCGCCGAAATTGAACAGCGAACATCTCATCTCCTAGCCTGAGTTGATTGTTCGCCTGAAGATGTTAATTAAGGTTTTATCGCAACCGTTTGTTGGAGTTGTTTGCAAGCTTTTGCGATCGCGTCAATGCTCCCAGGATTCACCAGGCCAAAATAGTCGAAGGTGTAAACCCGGTTGTTGGTTACGGCCTCAAGTTTGTTCCAGAAGGGTTGCGTTTTCAGTTTGTCAATTGTGCCGTCGCCGACATCCACCAGAATTAGCACAGCCGGATTTGCTTCCAGAACTTTTTCTGGCGACAGGGTCACGTAGCCCCGCTGGGGGCTATTGCCTTGCAAGTCACCCACCAGATTGGGAATTTGAAATTGGGTCAACAAATCCCCGGCCCAACTAGTTTTGTTGGGAGCAAGAATCGGTTGATTACTAACTAACACTAACGTTGGCTCGCCCGGCGTGGGGGTCGCAGGCAAAAAAGCCTGGTAAGACTGGAGCAACGGTTGTGGATCAGCGCCAATCTCAGTAGCGAGAGTGCGGGTTAAATCTTGTAAGGATTGCCAGCTTGTAACCTGAGTGGTCAGCGTCCGAATTCCGGTTGCTTTCAATCGTTCCAGAATTTGGTCATGAAAGCCTGCCGCACCCACTACCAAATCGGGCTGCAAGGCAACAATCTTTTCCAGATTTGGCGGAGTTTGCCCTTCACTGACCTGCGGCAACTGGGCGAGTTCGGCATTTTGGCGCAACAAGCGACTGCCAGGAATGCCCACCAGTTTAGTTTGATCCAATTTATGCAAAATGTCTGCTGAGAGAGAGGTGAGAGCCACAACTCGATTGGCCTGAGTGGTGTTGGTTGCAGCAGTTGGGGGTGGCGACGAGGCCGATTCTGGCGGAACAGCGATTGTGTTGCAGGCCAACAGGGCTGTAGCCAGCACAAGACTAATGATTGTGAGATTGAGCGATCGCATCATCATGATTCACATCCGTAAAAGGGCAACAAGAGAGCCGTTAGACTAATCCTAAAATCGCCAGGTTAAGCCAGCTCTGAGGCTAATTCCAGGTTGGGCAAAACGCCCAATATCAGCCGGTTCGGGGGAGTTAATTAAAGGCCGGACATCAGAGTAGAGAAAGTATTGGTTGTTGAGCAGATTAAAAATCCCAATGTTAAGACTAATTAAAGGCGTGAAGTTGTAAAAGCCGACTAGATCGATCACCGTGTAGCCAGTTGGCGTGTAGGCATTGGCGGGGCGATCGTCCCGCAGGCGCGGTTGGGCGGCAAAAGTCGCAATCAGATCGGCACCCCAACGGCGTTCTGGCGCACGATAGCGTAATCCGACGACGGCTCTAAACGGGTCAACGCTTTCCAGGGGTTGGTTGGAGGTGAGATCATCACCGATGGTTAAACCCAGGGCAGTCAGCAGGCTAAACCCGTGTGGTCGCGGGCTGAAGCGGTATTCTCCGCTCAGCTCAAAACCATAAGTGCGAGCACGGGCGACGTTTTGCGATTGGAAGAGGTTAACGGGGAAACCAGGGACGATCGAGAAGTCAACTCCGGCGGCAGCAAAGGTTTCAATGAAATTGTCGTAGCTGTTGTAAAACCCAGTGGCACTAAAGCTGAATTGCCGAAAGTTGCCCCGAATGCCCAGTTCAAAAGTGTCGCTGGTTTCCGGCTTCAGGTTGGGATTGGAGAGGGTTTTATAGCGGAAAAAGGGGTTGGTCAGGTTCGTGAAGCCAGCGTTAATCTCACTGTAGAGGGGTGCCCGAAAGCCACGGGCATAGCGACCAACGATCGCCAATGCTGGCGTTGTTTGCCACACGAAACCAATGTTAGGCGAAAGTGCCGAATCATCAAAATCGGCGGCGGTTGCACCCGGATTACGAAAATACAAGGCATCAGGATTAGTTTTCAACTGGTAAAGATCAAAGCGTAAACCAGGAATGAGTGTAAACGTATTGCCAAACTCAATTTCGTTCTGAGCATAGATACCTAATCGCAATGTATCAGAATCAGGAAAATCTTTGACTGGAAAGTTATCTGCACCAATAATATTGGTAGTTAAAATGGGTCTACCTGCTGCATTAAAGCGCGTTTCAATGCCATCTCGTGTGCGTTCATTGCGAGTACTAGAGACATCAACCCCATAGGTTAAACGATTCAAAACTGACCCAATCGTGAACTTGCTTTGGAGTTGTAGATCACCACCAATGACCCGATCGCGGAAATTATTCTCCAGATTGCGCACCCGGCGACGATCGACCCCTGCCCCAGTGCGGACAAAGTCTTGATCTCGCGCTTCATTGACTTCGGCATTCTGATAATAAACTTGCACTCTAGCCCCACTCAAGAAGCCAGTGCTTTTGGGATCTTCGAAGTTGTAGGAAAGGCTGACGCGATCGCGAGCCGTTTTATTTTCCAAAAATTCATCCCGACCCCGAAAACCGGCTGGCCCAATTAAATTGGTCGCGGTAATGGGTGCCACCCGAAAATCATCTTCATTTCTAAACACTTCGGTGGTGAAGGCGATCCGACTGGTGTCACTCAGACGATACACCAGTTTGCCCAACCAGTTATTCCGGGCATTGTAGCGCGTATCAACAAACTCATTGTCTTTGGGAACGCGGGCTTCGTTGCCATCGCGGCGAGTGTAACCCAGCAAGCCTTCAAAGGCACCCACACGAATGGCAGTAATGGCTGTATTCACCCAACTGCGATCGACGGTTTCGTAATTGGAGGAGAACGTGGTAAGGCCATCTTGGCGATCGAAGCGATCGAGTAGATCTGATGGGTCAACCGTTCTGAAGGTGACGACACCCCCCAGTGCATCACTCCCGTATAAGGCTGAGGCTGGGCCACGAATCACTTCTGCTCGTTGCAAAGTTTCAATATCGACATAATCTCGACCAATGGAAGGAGTCCCAAACTGAAACTGCGTGGGTAAGCGAATCCCATCATTCTGGATTAAAACTCGATTTCCACCTAACCCACGAATGTTGATATCTTGTAAACCATAGCGGCGATCGTTTCCCACGGAAACGTTTGGTTCATAGCGGAACAAGTCGCGTAAATCACGCACCAAAAATTCATCAATATCTTGCGCTGTAATCACTGAAATGGAACCAGGTGTCAACCTCACTGGGCGGGGAGTGCGCGTACCTGTGACAGTAATCTCTTCCTCCGGTAAATCCGCTGCTGCTGTTTCCTCATCCACGTTTAAGCTATAAGCTAATCCACCTACTCTAAGCGTCACATCTTGCTGCGGCACAGCCGTTCTGCCAGTGACAGTAATGCGGACTCGATCGCTTTCCACCTGAGTTACTCGAACATTCGCAATCTCATTCGTAGGATTATCTACGCTAAATTCTGCTTGATTAGGAATCGCCAATACTGCATTCGCTAGATCCGCGACTAAAGCATTGCCTTGGGCGCGAAATTTAGACGCATCGATCGTGAGTGGTTTGCCGCCTTCCGTTTCCAACGTAATGTCCAGTCCGGCTGCGGTCGGAGTCAGTTTTACCGCCGTAATAGGAATCGCAGATTGAGTCGCGGGTGTAGAGGTATCGGGAGTTTGACTCAACGAGTCCGCTTGGCGCTGTTCCATCTGGGCCAGCCATTCTTTCACCGTCGTTGCTGGGCGGCTGTCTCGAAAGGCGGTTGTATTTTGCACCTCAGGGGCGGTTGGCGGCACTGATTGTTCAGGGCTGACAGTGGTTGGATCGAGTTCTGCGAAAGCGATCGGGGCTGTAATCAGCGCTAGGAACACACTCTGAAGGAGGAGTAGAAATTTCATAATTATTGATGTCGATGAATGGGTTTAAATTCACAAGTTGGCGCTTGTGAGGGAGCAGCAAAAACGCCGCTCATCTATAAAACATGGACACAGAAGCTGATTTAACGGGTCAGTTGCAGCCACTGATCGGGTGGAACCTTGGCGATCACGTCGAACTTTCCAGCCCCATCCGGCTTAACGACAAAAGCCACCCCTTGCGGTTCGGGGTAGATTTCTGTGGCCGCTTCAAACACGTCATCATGACCCACAAGAATTGTGTTTGTCCCGACGGCTGGAGGCGTGGACAGGAACGGCATAATTCCATTTCGCATTTGAGCCACTTGGGCTGCGGTATACTCTTCCGCTGGGGCAAAGTTCAGCCCCGCAGCTTTCTCATAGCGACCGAACGCCAAGTCTGCGGTTTGCCAAGCCCGACAATATTCACTGGAATAAACTTGACCAACCGGAATTTTTAATTGTTGAAATGCTCGCCCGATCGCACGCGCCTGTTGCCATCCCGCCTCTCCCAAAACGCGCTGTGTGGCGCAATGTCCCATTCTGGCAAAAACCTGATCGGCATAATCAACTTCAGTCTTGGCATGTCGTAAAAAGATGACGTAGCCCCCTTGGCGTAGGGCATTCAACAACTGCGCTCCACTGAGTTTATTTCTGAATTCTGGTTTGGCAGGGTCGGCGTCAGGCGAGCGACTCAGCAGCGGTGGGGCTGGAGCCTGCAATTTGGCCACGCCCGCATCTAAACCTAAAGTGAGCGGCAAAGCATTGCTTGCATCGGCTGAAGCAACGGTGGCGGGGAGGAGGGAGACTGCAACACTAACAGTCGCCACAGTCACACGAATGCGCAGAATGGGATTGAGTTTCATATACTGGTGAATGTCGATGAATGTCGATAAGTTGAGGGCAAGTTGGCGCTTGCCCTTTTTTTGGACTCGGTTTGGCAGGTAAGGGGAAGGTGTGGGAGGTGTATTTTGTAACAGCACTACTGCCATCTGGAGTTAAACTCCCACACAATGATCAACGCTGATACAGTCAATTCAAGACATCAAAATAGATTCGGGACCGTCTCGGCTATGAGTTGTAGAGTCGATCGGGGTCAACAAACAAATCTGTAAGCCAACGGGGGTGTGGAGGGGCACTGCCTCGACTCGAAACACTTGGCGCAAGTTCGCGGACGTAATGACATCTGCTGGGGGGCCGATCGCCGCAAGCGAGCCTTGCTTCAACAGGGCAATACGATCGCTATATCGAATGGCTAAATTGATGTCATGTAAAACTGTAATAATAGTCAATTGTTGATTTTGATTCAAGTCTTTCAACAGTTCCAACAACTCCAATTGATGATGTAAATCTAGAAATGTTGTTGGTTCATCTAAAAGTAAAACCTTAGGATTTTGAGCCAAGGTTAAGGCCAGAAACGCTCGTTGGCGTTCACCTCCAGACAGTTGCTCAATGGGACGATCGCTTAAATGCTCCAGTTGTGTTTGCCAAATCGCCCGCTCCACCTGCTGGCGATCGGCGGCATCCAAGTCCCACTGCCACCACGGTTGATGGGGTGTGCGGCCTAAACTCACCAACTGCCGCACCGTTAAACCGGCTGGAATCATGGGTTGTTGGGGCAAGATGGCCAATTGACGGGCGATCGCTTGAACGGATTGGGTGTGAATTGCCTTACCATCCAGCACCACGGCCCCTTGTTGCGGGGTAATAATTCGACTCAGCAACCGCAATAAGGTTGATTTTCCAGAGCCATTCGCACCCACCAAACTCAACCATTCTCCTGGATGAAGCGCCAAGTTAATGCCTTGAACAATGGGAACCGTCCCATAGCCACCAGTCAGAGCTTGAGCTTCGAGCAGGGGCTTCATTTGTCCCTCCGACCACGACGGTATAACAACCAGATGAATAGGGGTGACCCCAATAACGCTGTGACGGCTCCAACTGGTAGTTCGATCGCACCCAGACGCGAAAGCAGATCGGCAAACGTCAGAACCCAGGCACCTCCCAACGCCGAGAAGGGTAAAATCCAGCGATAATCAGAACCGACCAAAAGGCGAACGCCATGGGGCACAACTAAGCCAACAAAGCCAATCAATCCGGCCATACTCACGGCGCTGGCGGCCAATAAGCTGGCGATCGCCCCAATGAGTAGTCGCGATCGACCTAACGACGCCCCTAAGCCCACGGCCAGATCATCACCTAAGTTCAACAAATTTAAGGGACGTGCTAATCCACAGCCCAGCAACAACGCCGCGCCAACATAAGGCCCAGCCATGACCACTTCGGCCCAACCACGACCGTTCAAACTGCCAATGAGCCAGTTTAATGCTGCTTGAATGCGCCCATCATCGGCAAGTAATAACAGGGTTGTCTGAATTGCCCCAAACAACGAACTAACGGCAACCCCAGCTAAAATCAACCGTTCGATCGCCAGTCCGCCGCCAAGGTAGCCCAACCCATACACCAGGGCTGCCGTCAAAATAGCGCCGACCCAGGCACCCAGAGGCACCCAGCCCTGCGCCACATTGAACGTAATGAGGCCGATCGCCACCAATCCCGCTCCGGCAGAAATGCCCAAGACAAAGGGATCGGCTAATCCATTTCGCAACATGCCCTGCAACAAAGCTCCCGACATCCCCAAAGCCGCGCCTACCACTAATGCTGCGACGATGCGCGGCAGGCGTAATTCCCAAATAATCGTTTGATGCAGCGGATTGCCTTGATGGATCAGCGCTTGCCAAACCTCGCCCAGACTGAGGGGAACTGCCCCCTGACACAGCGAGATCGCCAGGGTTACGACTAATCCACCTCCAAACAGGAACAGGGCGGGGAAGATACGATCGGGTTGTGACCAAAGATTTAGTTTCAGAAATTGCGTGGTCATGCAACAGACCTCTCAAAGAATGCCTGGAAATTCGTCCTGAGAACGAAAAGAGTGGTGTCTTGCTTAGATGACAGCGATCGGTCTAACTGCCCTCTGCGGCTGGAGCCTCTACGGGTGCCGGTGCCGGTGGCGGTTCTGGGGCTGGGGGTGGTTCATACACGGGCGCTGGGGGTGGCTCATACACGGGGGCGGGCGGGGGTTCATAGACGGGAGCCGGTGGCGGTGGCGGTGGGGCCGCGATCGGTTCGGGAGGTGGAGCGGGAGGTGGAACGACGGGCGCAGTTGGGTTCTTGGCCGGTGCTTCAATCACTTCGGTGGCTGGGGCTTTGCTGGGTTGGGCCGCTTCGCGTCGTTGTTGTTCTTGTTCTGCAATCCGGCGGCGTTCAGCTTCCTGACGACGACGCCGTTCATTTTCCCGCTGGAACTGCGATCCCTCCTCCTCATAGGTTACTCGCATCCGCTTCCGAACACCCTCCGGCGGCACCGTTTTAGGATCAAAGCGCCATTTGCTCATTGCCTCTAGGGTGGCGCGATCGAGTTCAGGATTCCCGCTCGACCGGCGCAACCTGGGTTCCACGCTGCCATCCGGACGAATTTTCAGCTCTACGCGAGGAGCCGCTTCCGTTCCCTTGTAGGCGGGTCTAGGACAACTCAAACAAACTGGCCCTTGCGAGCGCACCGGGGGGATGACCGGTGGCGCGGACCGAGTCGCCGTTTGGTCACCTCCAGGTTTACCGTCTGACTGTCCACCGGGTTGGCCTTCAGGTGAACCTTCCGGCGTTCCACCTGGAACAAAGCCGCTAGGTTTGTCAGCATTGCCAAAGCCCGCTCCGGTTCCATCCGGGCTGGTAATCGGGCCACCACCCGTCTCCGTTGCGGGTGCATCCCCCGCCGCATTGGTCAATGGAGAAACGGGATCGGCGTTGGGTGCAGGTGGCTCGTTGCTGGGCGCATCTTCGCCAGGGGTGACAGGAGCTTGAGTGTCGGGTGTCAGGGGAATGGGCGGCGCGATCGCAACTTCCTCCGGCACGGGTTCTAGTTCCTGCACGACTGGCTCTGGTTCTTCGGGCGGCACCTCTTCCGGAACTTCTTCCGTCACCAAGACCTCAATCTCATCTTCTTCCGCTTCCAGGGTTGGGGCATTACTCCAAAAATTGCCCACTCTCAATGTCATGGCTCCCACATGAAAGGCTAGAGAGGCAAGCAGACTCCCAGCTAACAAGATCTTCAGGATCTTTCTTTCTCTTTGACGTTGTTGAGTGATGAGTTCTAGCGAATTCATAATGAGAGGGAAATGAGGGACGAAGTCGGACAGCTTATCGGCTACGAGTTGCGATCGCCAGTTTGGCACCTTCAACCTGACGAATTTGATCCATCACGGCCACAACCCGATCGTGGGTGACGGAACCATCCGCATTGAGAACAACTACCAGGTTTTCACCAGATTGATTTAACGCCCGCACCGCATTGGAAAGATCCGCGACTTGCAAAGGCGTTTTGTTCAAGTAAAGGTTGCCTTTTGGGTCCAGCGTTACGGTGGCCCGCACGACCTTCTGAGGCTTGGCTGATTTGGCATTGGGCAGGTTGACGGCCAACCCTTCAAAGCGCCCCAGAAATAAGGTAGACATGATAAAAAAGGCCAAAATCGCAAAGATCACATCAATCATCGGCACGATGTTAATTTGCGGTGTAATCTCTGCCTCATCGACTTTGCGTCGCCGCATAATGGGCCTCCCGATTCTGCTTCAAGTGTCGCCGGTGGAGTAGTTCTAACCGAGCCGATCGCTCCTGGATGGTGGCGAGTTGGCGCAAATAAAGCCCCCGAAACGTATTCGAGAAAACTAAAGTTCCCAGGGCGACAATTAGGCCAAACGCCGTTGAAACCAGCGCCTCACTGATCCCAGAGGTAACACCAGTGGCATTTGTACCGCCAATATCTCCCAGGTTGAGCGAACTGAAGGATTGAATTAAGCCCAAAACAGTTCCCAAAAGTCCCAGGAGGGGGGCCGTGGTCACGATCGTGTCGAAAATGTTGTTGAAGCGCTTAAGCACCGGAATTTCCGCCTGGGTGGCCCCATCGATCGCCAACGCAAACTCTTCCGGTTCACCATCTTCCAAGGTGATGGCTTCCAAGAAGATGCGAGCGATCGGCAAGTCGAGATGCCGTTCCAGCTTTTCAATGGCCAGTTCTGGCTGGTCACGGTATAAATCTAGCGCCACCGTGACCACCTGATCCTGACGCCGCAGCGCCCGCGTCCAAAAGATAATGCGCTCCACAATGAGTGCGATCGCCACAACCGAAAAGATCAGCAACGGAATCGCGACAATTCCAGCCGCCGCTATGATTTCACCAAGTTTCTGCATGATTCTCCTCGCAGCACATCCCTCCACGCTGTAGTCGTAGCAAGCTCAAGTTTATAAGCAGATTTGCTCAGCAAGTGAAAGTTTTTCTCATTAACAAACTGGAGGTACTATAAAACTTAATGCAGCCGTTTGCAACCGTCTCTGTAGGTTTTTACCGTTGATTTTCTGGCATCTTCCTGGATAACCGATCATTAAGTAGCCCCTGACTTGTCCAGACTATTGGACTTTGTTAGCCACTGGGTTGAGAACAATTCCTTGCATTGTAAACTTGTACGGCGATAGCAGATTGGCGGCAACGGGTTTGCTGCACCATTGAGTTTCAGTTGCATATCCAACTTGCAACTCAACCAACATTGCCGCGGCACACTCTTGAGAAATTGCGAACTGAGTTGAAGGGGAATTTCATTCTGCCAGCGCTATCAGAGTTGCGGCGATCCGGCTCCAGGAGAAATTGTGGATGAAATCTGCCGCGATCGTTCCCCTGGTTCGCGCTGCCTGAGGATTGGTGAAAATGTACTCCAGCGTTTCAACAAATTCTTCTCCAACCGATGCATCTCCCTCTTCTGCTTCGACTTCTCCTGGCGGGAATTGCAATTGGTGTGACCAATGCCATGGGAAACCCAAGTTCTGCTGAATCAAATCTTGATTGGCCGCGGCATTAACCAAAATAGTGGGACGGCCGCAGGCGAAACTGGCCGCGATCGTCGGGTTGATCCCCACTTCACAATTACTAGGAAATACGACCACATCGACCGCTCGCAATACCTGCCCCAATAGGGGATAGGGAATTGCCTCAATGGCAAGCACTTGCTTGGGATCAACTCCATGCAGATGATTCAACGGGGTGCCCGCCATGAGCAACAAGGCCTCTTGGTGACGCGCCGCAAAGGGTTTAAAGGCGGTCAACAGCAGTTTTTGGCTGGATGGCTCAGCGCAACAATTTGAGAAAACCACAAATCGATCGCGCAACAATTCGGCTTGCGCATGAGGCTGAAACAACACGGGATCAACCCCATGCAATGGCAGTTGCACTGGGTTTAACCCATAGTGCTGCAAAACTGCTGCATTCCAGGTTGACCCTACCACGATCGCCCGCAGCGCTTGCATCTGGTGAATCAACTCCAAATTGATGTGCGTTTTTGCAAACACGGCTATCCCAATCGTATGAGCAGGGTTAGCCGTTAAATCATCCGGTTGCGTGCGATCGTCCAACAACATCAACCTGAATCCATCTGGCGCTTGCGCCTGCGAACGTAACAGTTGCAACCGCGATCGCTGCAACGGATTGATATGACTTGTCGCCGTTATCGGTTGGCTCAGAAGCGGTTCAAAGCGCTCATTTGCTAATAAACTCAGCACCAATTGAGTTCCGAAAATGCCGCGATCGGTGTAGTCATCCAGGGGCCAGGAAAAGTGGAGGGGGATGGCAGTGGGGGAGTGGGTGGGGGCGTGAGTGGGGGGAGGAAAGTTTTGGGTTGTGTCGTCTAACTGCTGCCTGCTGCCTGCTGCCTGTTGCTTGCTGCGCTCTACCAGCCTTTCTAGCTCTTGCCGCACGCGCTCGATGACCTCAGCCCAATCGCCGGGGGTTGTTTGACGAAATAACCGCATCGTGGGATACCAGGGGGTGTCATCGCGATCGACGATCCAGCGCCAATCGGCTGCAAACATGAGCAATACCCACACGGGTTTCCCCATTGCTCCCGCTAAATGAGCGACAGCCGTATCAACTGTAATGACTAAATCTAATTCGACGATCGCAGTGGCTGTATCCACAAAACTGTGCAAGCGTTCGCTCAAATCCAAAATGGGCAAATCTGGCGCAGCCTGGAGCGCTTTGATGGCCTCTCCTTTTTGCAAACTAAACAAGTCTACACCACAAATTTCCGTCAGCGGACGAATCTGCTCCAGGGGGCAAGACCGGAAGCGATCGCTACGATGCTCTGGATTGCCAGCCCAAACCAGACCAACTTTGAGCGCAGCCGGGGGAGTGAGGGGATGGAGTAGATGGGTGGGTGAGTGATTTCCGTCGGCCTGCTGCCCGCTGCCTGCGGCTTTCAGATACGGGATCTCCACGGGAACTGTTGTCACACTCGTCCCCAAAATGCGCGGCAAACTCATCAACGGGGCCTGAACATCAAAGGGTGGCAGTGGCGCATCCTGAGGGATCAAGCGATCGATGTCTGGCCTTTGTGCCAGTAACGAAACCAGTTCTGGCTGACACTCGACGATCACAGTTCCGCCTTTTGCTTTCACCAGGGGCACGTAACGAATAAATTGCAACGTATCCCCCAGGCCCTGTTCCGCAAACAACAAAATCGTTTTGTCAGTTAAATCAGACCCATCCCATTCCGGTTGCGTAAAAGGGCGACGACTCCAGCCTGGTTGCTGCCAGCGCCACTCAATTTCCTGGAACCCATTGGTGAAGTCTCCAGTTAGCAGCAGAGCATGCCCCAGATTTTTGTGCGCCGTGGCCATATCGGGGTTGAGGGCGATCGCTTGGCGGTAACTGGCGATCGCCGCCTGCACCTGGCCCGCTCGCCGCAGGGCGTAGCCCAAGTTGTAGTGAGCCTCCGCCGCATCGGGCTTCAGGGCAACCAACCGTTCGGCATGCGTGACGGCGGCAAAGGGTTGATCAACCTCCAGCCAGACCGCACTCAAGTTTTGATGCACATCCGCTTGATGCGGATCGAGCTTCAGGGCCTGCTGATAACTCGCGATCGCGGCCTCAAAATCCCCCTGTTCCTGGAATGCAGCACCCAGATTCCGCCATCCCTCAGCAAACTCTGGAGCCAATGCCACCAACTGTTTGAGTTGATGAATAGCCGCCTCGAATCGCCTCGTCTGGCAGAGAATCACGCTCAAAATGTGCAAGGCATCCGGTTGATCCGGCTGTTGACGCAGGACAGCCCGCAGCGATCGCTCCGCCGCCTCCAGCTGGCCACTCTCATAATGCTGAAACGCCGCCACCAGTTGCTGACTGGAATCTCGCTGCGCCCCTTCGCCTGCGGCCTGCGGCCTTGTATCTTCGGCCTGCTGCCCTTCACCCGTAGCTTTTTGCAACTCTCGTCGTACCTGCTGCAATACTTCCGGCCAATCTCCCGCCTCCCCTTGACGAAAAATCTTCAACGTGGGGTACCAGGGGCTGTCATCCCGATGAATCATCCAGCGCCAATCGGGGGCAAACGGCAGGAGAAGCCAGGTGGATTGGCCCAAAGCACCCGCCAAATGGGTGACGGCGCTATCAATACTAATGATCAGATCAAGCTGTTGGATGAGGGCTGCGGTATCCACAAAATCCTGCATTAAGGGTTGCAGGTTATAAATCTGTGGATTTTCCTGCAACAGTGCCTGGTCTGCGGGTTGGAGTTCTTTTTGGAGGCTGTAAAGTTGTACACTTGGAAGTTCTGCAAGCGGAATTAGCAGTTCTAGCGGTACGGCGCGGGTTCGGTTGTAAGGATTTTCGGGATTGCCCGACCAAACGATCCCAACTTTGAGCAAGGGGGCGGCAGGGTGCGGGTGGGGCGCGGGGGGCGGCAGCTTGACAGCAGAAGCAGGCGGATGGAGGTAGGGGACGATCGCAGGTACTGTGGCCACCGTGGTTCGGAAAATGTAGGGCAGGCTCAGAAGCGGAGCCTGCATGTGATAAGCCGGGGGTGCGCTGCCATAGGGCACAAGCTGTTCCACGCCTGGAATCTGGCTGAGGAGATGCATCAACGGTGGGTGACATTCGAGAATAACTCGGCCACCGCGCTCGACCACCAGGGGCACATATCGCACAAACTGAATAATGTCGCCCATCCCCTGTTCGGCATGGAGATAAATGAGCTGACCATTCAGCGGTGAACCATCCCAACGGGGGCCAGGAAAATCGCGCAGCGATCGAAAGCTGGGTAAGTTCACCTGTCGTCGCCATTCGTATTCGGCAAAACCGCGTTCTAGGTCGCCCCCTAGCAAAAAGGTGAGGGCTTTGTTCCAGTGAGCTTCGGCAAAGTCGGGAGCGATCGTAGTGGCCTGGTCGTAATATTGAATGGCTGTCTGCAAATCACCTTCATCTCGAAAGATGTTGCCCCAATTGTTGTAAGCCTTCGCATAGTCTGGTTTGATAGCGATCGCCTGTTGGTAATACTTGGCCGCTTCCGCAAAATTGCCCAGTTCCTTCAAAGCGTTGCCGAGATGATTGAGCGCCTGGGGAAAGTTGGGTTTGCGGGCGATTGCTTGTTGATAAGCTGTGGCCGCATTGGCATAATCGCCCTTGGCGTAAAAGGCCAGACCCAGGTTGTTATAGGCATCAGCATATTCGGGGCGGGCGGCGATCGCTTGCTGGTAGTGGTAAATGGCCTCGTCGAGTTGTCCCCGTTCTCGCAAGGCATTGGCATAGTTGTTGTGAGCATCTGGATTATCTGGCTTGAGTGCCAGAGCTTTTTGATAGTGAGGAATTGCTTCTTCCAATTTGCCCTGTTCATGAAAGGCGACGGCCAGATTGTTGTAGGTATCGAGATGAGTTGCATCCGCTTTAAGCGCCTTTTGGTAATGGGCGATCGCCGTTTCCAGGTCGCGATCGTGGTGCGCCATCAATCCCAACAAATGCCAACCATCGGCTGAATTAGGACAGGTCTGCAAAAAGGTGGCACAGTCCCGTCGTGCCGCTTCCACTTGGCCCGCTTGATACAGCTTCACAACAGCTCGGAGTTCGGCGGGCAGGTGAGGGGTGGGGGGAGTGGGGGAGGCAGGGAGAGCGTGGGGGAGTGGGGGAGTGGGGGAGGACGGGGGTAAAGTTATTGCACTGCTCCGTTTCTGCCTTTTGGCTTCTGTCCGCGGCCTTCTACCGGCTGCCTGCTGCCCGACCATTGCTTGCAGCTTCTCCTCCAGTGCCACTCTCACTGCCGCGATTACTGGTTGCCAGTCGCCATACTGAGTTTGCCGAAATAATCGCAGGGTTGGATACCAGGGGCTATCAGAGCGATCGCACAGCCAGCGCCAGTCGGGAGCAAGCGGTAACAGCAACCAGGTAGGCTTGCCTAAAGCACCCGCCAGATGAGTTACGGCGGTATCGATACTGATGATTAAGTCACATGCTTGAATTAGAGCGGCGGTGTCAGTGAAATCATGGAGGTGCGATCGCCAGTCCTGCACTTGGGAATGCGCCTGCAAAAGTTCGATATCCTCTGGCCTTGGCTCCTTCTGCAAACTGTGGAGCATCACCCCTGGAATTTCGGCTAACGTCAACAATTCTGCCAGGGGCACAGTTCTGACCCGGTTGTAAGGATTTTGCAGGTTGCCATCCCAAACAATCCCAATGTGGAGTGTCGGCGGTTGGGGTGCAGAGGCAGCGATCGAACTGAGTGAATCGGTGGGGAAGTAAGGGCGTGAGAGGGTGAGGGAGTCAGAAGGTGAGGTTGCGGCGGCGGCCTGCTGCCTGCTACTCTCTGGCTTTAAGTCCTCTGCTCTTAAGTACGGCACTTCCGCTGGAATTGTCTCCAAAGTTGTCTTCAGGATGTAGGGCAAACTCAGCAATGGAGCATGCACATCAAAAGCGGGGAGAGCGGCACCGAGGGGAATCAGTTGGTCAATGTCGGGTAAGGTTTTGAGCAAGTTGATGAGGGGGGCATGGCATTCGACAATAATGTGGCCGCCATTAGCTTTGACGATCGGCACGTAGCGAATGAATTGAATGGTGTCGCCCATGCCCTGTTCGGCGTAGAGCAAAATAGTTTTGCCGTTCAGCGCGGAACCATCCCAGCGGGGTTGGGCGTACTGGCGGGCAGGGTTTTGCTCGAGAAAGCGACTCCACTGGAACCGCCATTCATACCCAGCAAAACCCAGTTCAAAGTTGCCCAATAGCAAGTGATTCAAGGCTTTATTCCAGTGCGCCTCCACGAAATCGGGGTTGAGTTCTAGGGCGCGATCGTAGGCGGCAAAGGCAGCTTCTACTTGTCCGGCGTTGCGATAAGCAATACCCAGGTTGTTATAGACTCCAGCAAAGTCGGGTTGCAACGCGATCGCCTGCTGAAAATGGTCAAAGGCAGCCTCAAACTCACCCACGTATTGCAGCATGTTGCCCAAATTGCTGTGAACTTCTGCCATATCTGGCTTTAGCTCTACGGCTTTGCGGTAGCAGGCGATCGCCTCCTCAACCCGTTTTTGCTCCTGATAAGCGTTGCCCAGGTTGTTATAAATTTCGCCGATTCCAGGACTGAGAGAGATGGCTTGTTCCAGGCAGGTGATCGATTCCGCTAATTGATTTTGATCTTTCAGAACTGCACCGAGATTGCTCAAGGCTTCCACAAACGTCGGTCGTAACTCCAGAGCTTGGCGATATTGTGCGACAGCCCCCTCTAGATCGCCTTTTTGTTGCAAGGCGTTGCCCAAGTTGTTCATCGCTTCTGGATAATTGGGGCGTTGCTCGATTGCTTGTTGATAAGCAGCGATCGCCTCATCGAGTCGTTTGTTTTCTAGCAGTAAATTGCCCAGGTTATTGAGGACGCCGGGAAAGTTCGGACGCAAGGTAAGGGCTTGCTGAAAGGCGGCGATCGCGGCTTCGGTTTGCTGCTGCTGTTGCAGGGCTAAGGCCAGGTTATTAAAGCTATCTGCACTATCGGGTTGCAGTTCGATTAAGCGCTGGTATTGGGCGATCGCAGCTTCTAACTTGCCCTGTTGCTGTAGGGTAGAACCCAAACTGGTATAAGCTTCAGCGTAGGTAGGTTTAAGTGCGATCGCTTGTTCAAAATAGGCAATGGCGGCATCTAGCTTGTCTTGCAACCGTAAAACAATGCCTAAGTTATGATACGCTTCAGCGTAGTTTGGTTTGAGTCGCATTGCAGTTTCATAACAGGCGACTGCTGACTCCAATTGCTGTTGATCCTTGTAGGCAATCCCTAAATTATTGTGGGCTTCAGCATAGGCTGGATTGAGTGCAATAGCTTCTTGATAAGCAGCGATCGCTGCCTCCAACTCACCTGTTTCCTTCAACACATTGCCAAGATTACTTAGCACCTCTGGTTGGTGAGGCTTTAAGGCCAGCGCTTTTTGATAATGCTCTATCGCTTCAGCATATTTACCTTGAGCCTTCAACACAATGCCCATACTGTTGTGAGACTCAGCACCCGGCTGCAACGTCAATACGGTTTCAAAATAATCCTGCGCTTCGGCGAACCGTCTGTCATCATACGTTAATGCTCCTAACAGGTTCAATGCGTCGATCGCGTGGGGTTGCTCTTGCAACAGCAATTTATATACCTGTTCGGCTTCGGCAACTCGGCCAGCACGCTGATGCTGAAGGGCAATAGAAATTGAATTGGGCGTGTTCATGGCAGCAGAATAGGCAGGAGTGCTGTTTATTTTAGCCACAGCGTACCCAGATGTCTGCCTATGCCACCGGATGCAACAAAACTCAATTTACTGAGGCAAGGGCATATGAGAGTTTTTACTCAAAGATTGCGCGGATGAATGTAGCGATCGCTGCTCAACGAATTTCTAAATTCACCTCCTGCGAGAGTTGCATTTATCACAGCTTTTTAGTGGCCACTTAAACAAGTGTCAAATCTGTAACTGGAATAAAAAGCGGCTCATCATACAATCCTGGCAACTCATGGGTTGAATGATTGGTTGAATTAGGCAGTTATCTGTCTGGGTTTATATCCATCAGTCCATTTCGAGTCATTCCACTGAGTTGATTGAATCAGGTTCAGGTAAGCGCTACCGAGGTTAAGTGGTCATGTCCATTCCTTACTACCGGCCAACTGGCTTTGAAGAACAACGGCTATACGATCATCTGATTTCATGTCGCAAATTAGAATCTCCGCAAGCTTTACTGGAGCGTTTTCGTTGCTTATTCGTTGATGGAACTCAATACGGTGAACCTTATATTCTGGAAACGCTTCACAAGTTAGCAATTTCTCGACTTTCTCAAGAAGAATTCAAATATATTTTGAATCGCTGTTGTCGAATTCTAATTAACTTTTGGTGGTTCCAACCCTCATTTCGGTGGGCAATTCCAGAACTGGTCTATTCTCTTCAAGTTCCCCCGCGTGGCAATGCCACTTATCTCAATACTCGAGGCTTGCGCCGACTGGTGCGAGAATTTACCACAACAGATGAATACAAAGCCCTACAACGATTGGCGCAGGTTGTTGAGAAAGGAGTAGAACTGGATGGAACTGAAGTGCCACCTTTTGCCCGATCGCGCCGTGTTACAGCAGATCAGCGGGCAGAAGACACCCAGGCCCAATCACACCCTTACCTGATTCATCGTTATCCTTACCTCTATCCTTACTGTTTGAGTAGCAGTAACAATGATTCGGATACCGAGATTAATACAATTCGCCAACTTCAAGCAGAACGCCAACAAAAGTACGAACGCGATTTGACTCGCTACGTTACAGCTTTAATTCAAAAGTCAGCAGGGTCTGCCCGCGGCACCACAAATCAGGTTACGAACCCAACCTTGCTAACCGATACTCAATTGCGATCGTCGATTAAACACTTTACCGGGCACCTCGATCGGAGCGGAACCTACAAAGACCATGCTCGACGGTTCCTGTCCTATAGCTCTCAAGTTGACTCATATCATCACTTCAAAGAAGAGTTATATCAGTATTTAATTTCCTCGATCGACGCAACCAAGCCAGACTATGGCAAGCACCATTTTAACCAATGGCTTTGGAGTCAGCTAAAAAATACCTTGCCTCAGAATGACACTCAGCAAGTTAGTAGTTTTTTAATTACACGTACCTGCCACCAACTTATTGAAGCACTGGTCGCGCCGCCGCAACAGGTTGACAATCACCTGGTATTTGTTGACTTAATCGGCAATGTGGGGGCAACCGTCACTACTGGTCTCCTACTCAAACTGTTATTGATTTACAAAAACCTCAAACCGAGCCTGGAAAAACGACTGGCTCTACTCTACAAGCACTATGAACCTGTAATGGATGGGGTCCGTTGGCTGATTGAATCTCTGGAGAATCTCCAAATTGCTTTTTCAATTCACTTCAGCTCGATGAAATTACCTTGTCTTGGCGATTTGTAGGTGACTGTCATTACCATTCGTTCAATTGCCAGCACTCGCTAAAAATGCCTTGGTTTCAGCCTTCAACTGGAGTGATAATTTTTACTTAAGCGCTCAAGCTGCGACCTCCGCTATCCTGGAGAAGCAACGCTGAAATTGAGGAGTGTTCGCATTCATGCATGCGCTGGTTGGTCACCCCTTGCAGGGCGGCAAGTACACATTAGATCAAGTATTGGGCGAAGGTGGTTTTGGGATCACGTTTCGTGCCACCCATCACTATTTGCAACAAACGGTGGTTATCAAAACGCTGAAACCCACCAGTCAACCCAATGCTGAGTATGATAAGGCTCAACAACAGTTCCAGGATGAGGGGCGACGGTTGGCCTTGTGTGTTCATCCTAACATTGTGCGGGTGAGTGACTTTTTTGTGGAAGAAGGGTTGCCCTATCTGGTGATGGACTACATTCCCGGGTACACCCTGGAAGAATTGGTCTTTCCCGATCGCCCCCTGCCTGAAGCAACAGCCCTCAACTACATCCGGCAAATTGCCGCCGCGTTACAAGTTGTGCATGCCAACGGCTTACTCCATCGTGACATCAAACCCCAAAACATCATCTTGCGGCAGGGCACCCATGAAGTGATTCTGATCGATTTTGGGATTGCGCGAGAATTCACGATCGGCACAATGCAAACCCATACCAGCATTATTTCCACCGGGTATGCGCCCCCCGAACAATATTTGTCTCAGGCGCAACGTACTCCTGCAACCGATGTCTATGGACTGGCGGCAACGTTGTATGCCCTGCTGACAGCACATGTGCCTGTCCCCTCCATTTTGCGCGATCGCCAGCCAATGCCTGCGCCCCGTGACCTCTTCCCTGAAATTAGTGCGGCAACGAATCAGGCGATTACGCGCGGCATGGCATTAGATGTGCAATATCGCCCACAGTCTGTCCTGGATTGGGTGCGTTTGTTACCCGATGGCACTGGCGTTACTCCGGCTCCACCTAGTCCGATCGCTGCGCCCCTCACCAGTGCCACCCTTCCCATCAGTCCGGCAGCGGTTTCCCCTAAAGCTCCGGCTGCCGAGCAAGCCATCATCTCGCCTACCCGCTCACCCCAGTCAGGCTCTAACAAATGGCTATGGTGGGGAGTCGCGGCGATCGCGAGTGCCGCCGCATCAGCCCTGGGTGCGGTTTGGTATCATGCTCAAAATAGTGAGCCACCGCCAATTGCGGCCAGTCCGTCCCCTTCCGTTGCGCCGTCGCCGTCGCCATCTCCACCGACCGCGTCCCCTTCCCCTTCCCCCACACCTTCAGTTGAACCCACGCCGCCGCCGCCCTCGCCCTCGCCCAGCCCCACCGAACCACCGTTGACGCTGACCATACCTGGGTTTCCAACGGGCACCCCGATCGACACGATCCTCAGTCAATTAGGCGAACCCACGTCATCGAGAGATGGCTACTGGCCCAATACTCGCACGGCTTTGTTTGACCTGGAACCGGATCAAGTCACTGTCGCCTATATTTATGACAAAACGACGAATAAAGTCCGCCAAACTGAGGCATCCTTTGCTCAGTCGGTTGATCCCACGACGATGGCCGATACCCTCAATGGCATGATGGATGGTGGACTTACTGCCCCGATCGAACAGGAACTCAACCATGTCTGGAACCGCAAATCAACGCAACACAGTTTTAGTACGGGTGCGTTGAAAGGGACGATCGAACGCAACGACAAAGACCGCATCTACATCGCGGTGTGGGAAGCTGATTTGCATTAATATCCAACTCTATCCTTCTAATTCTTCATGCCCCAACCCATTCTCTACCTCGCGATTACCAATCATGGCTTTGGTCATGCCACCCGTGCTGCTTCTGTTGCCGCCGAAATTCAGCGACGCTGCCCAGATGTGCTGCTGATTTTAGTCACCACTGCCCCCCGCTGGTTATTAGAAGGGTATATCGAAGGGGATTTTATTGTGCGATCGCGGGCGTTTGATATTGGGGTGGTGCAACGGGACAGCCTTCAGATGGACAAAGTGGCCACCCGGGAAAAATTGCTGGAATTAAAGGCAAAACAAAATTCCATCATTGCGTCCGAAGTGAGTTTTATTCAACAAAACCGCGTGGGGTTAGTGTTGGCGGATATTCCCCCCATGGCGGCATTGATTGCCAAAGCAGCGGGGGTTCCCTGCTACATGATGAGCAATTTTGGCTGGGATTTTATTTATCGTGATTGGGGCAGCGAGTTTGCAGAAATTGCCGATTGGATTGCAGATTGTTTTAGTCAGTGCGATCGCCTGTTTCGACTGCCGCTCCACGAACCCATGAGTGCCTTTCCGCAAATTACGGATGTGGGCTTTACAGGCGGCACCCCCCGCTATACACTGGAGCAACTCAAACATGATTTGAACTTACACGCGCCACAAGACCAGACTGTATTATTAACCTTTGGTGGGTTAGGTTTAGAACAAATTCCGTACCAAAACTTAGAGCGATTTCCCACCTGGCAATTCTTCACATTCGATAAAAATGCACCCGATCTGCCCAATTTGATCAAGCTCAGCAGTCCGCAATATCGTCCAGTGGATGTGATGCCGGTGTGTAAATGCGTGGTATCGAAACCGGGGTACAGCACCTTTTCGGAAGCTTGCCGCCAAAATTTGCCGATCGTCTCCATTACTCGTAATGACTTTGCGGAAGCGGCGGTGTTGCTGCGGGCCACTCAAGATTATGTGCCCACCCGCATCCTGCCACCAGGCGAGTTTTTTGCAGGCAATTGGGACTTTTTGACGGAACCCTTTCATCCGCCCCAACGCTCAGATGCACCCCGATCGGATGGAAACGCTGAGATTGCCCAAGCTGTTCTCAAGACATTACAGACAACTTAGGATTATGGATTAATACCCTGTGGGATGGGTATCACACCCGCCGGACGGGCAAGACGTTCGTGAGCAGTTCGGTCGAGCCTCTCTGTCGAGACCTCAGTCGAACGATGCCCATCCCACAAAAATTGCAGCTTATTTAATTCTCATTCCTTAACAATGTTCTGCGACAACAAATAACGTTGAACTCGGGTGCATCCCAGTTTTGCAAGTTTGCCCTCATCCCGTTCGGCTGAGCGCTCACGTCGAAGCCCCAACCCCTTCTCCCTAAAAAAGAGAAGGGCAGCTAGATTCAAAGTCCCGCTCCCGCTTTGGGAGAGGAATTTAGGGTGAGGGCTACAAAAGTGAGATGCACTCTTGAACTCAAACTAAGACGATTATGTAACTATTATTACCAATGCATAACCAAGTTTTGAATTTGTGCTTTTGCTTCACTTAATCCTTGATGTCTAGCTTCATCTCCCAAATCCAAGCCATCTGCATGAATAAAGTGGAGGTCATTTACTCCGATAAATCGAAAAGCATAACGCAAACTAGGTTCCTGACAATCCCATCCTTCATAGGGTGAACCAGTTCCATAGGTAACTCCCCGTGTAGTGATGAACAGTATTTTCTTATTAGTCACCAGTCCTTTAAATTGTCCATCTGCAAACGCAAATGTGCGCCCTATTCGAACAATTTGGTCGATATATGCTTTGAAATTAGATGGAATACTGAAATTATGCATTGGTACACCAAAAACACAATAATCAGCCGCCAAAAACTCATCAACTAATTCATCTGAAAATTTAAGGATTTCAGCCATCTCTGAGGTAAGGGTTTCTGGTGGAGTAAAGTCAGCGGCAATCCATGCTTCTGTGATGTGAGGTACTGGCGTTTGTCTTAAATCGCGATAAACAATCACATCTTCAGCATGTAACGTCTGCCATGCTGCTACAAACTCTTTTGTCAGGCGACGCGATTGGGAGCGATCGCCCCGCGGACTTGAATCAATATGCAAAAGGGTTGTCATAAGTGTTAGGTCAGAATTCGGCTTTCATGTAGACACTAAAATGGAAACTTACTAAAGTAAAGTAGCTTCTATTTGGTAACCACTTCTGAACCAGGACTATTTTTATGACAGAACCTAAATGTTGCCCGTTAGAAATTCTACTGAGACAGCTTTCTGGGCAATGGACGCTTTACATTTTATGGATTCTTGATACAAATGGAGCTTTACGTTTTGGTGAACTAAGGCGCAAAGTCGATGGCATTTCAACTAAAGTGCTAACGGACAGGCTACGGATGTTGGAGTCGATCGAAATAGTTCACCGAGATCATGAACCCACAATCCCCCCCCAAGTAACTTACAGTTTGACCGAGCGGGGTAAAGAATTGTCTGAGGCACTCGATCACCTCTACAACCTTGCTGTGCGGTGGTACAGTGCTGACGGAAAAACGGCTGTCTAATCTTTGGAAATTTGGATTTGTTTTACGATGACGCACTATCAAAAAATTCTCAGCATTCCGACTACGGGCAAATCGCTCTGCAAAGTGACCGCAAAAGTGCAGGCAATCGTCGCCGACTCAGGGATTCAAACTGGACTGTGTACGCTGTTTTTGCGGCACACTTCCGCCAGCTTGGTGATTCAAGAAAATGCTGATCCGGATGTGTTGACCGATTTCAGTAACTTTTTCGCCAAATTAGTGCCAGAAAGCTATCCCTACATCCACAGCACCGAGGGAGCCGATGATATGCCTGCCCACATTCGCACCGCCCTGACCAGCACATCAGAGCAAATTCCGATCACTCATGGTCGGTTGGCTTTAGGCATTTGGCAGGGCATTTACATTTGGGAGCATCGGCAGCGTGGCTCTCAGCGCGAACTGGTCGTGCATGTGATGGGAGACTGAAGAGGGAAAAGGCAGCGGGCAGAAGGTGGGGAGTGAGGAAGTTGGGGAGATGGGGAGTTGGGGAGTCAGGGCGCAGGTTGAGGATATGCCAGTTGGGAAGCTAGGTTAGAGGGAATACGATCGCATCCTTCCGCTGTCTATGTCCATGAATCGGTATTACGAAATTTTGGGATTGGCCCCTGGAGCGTCCCCGTCTGAGGTTAAACAAGCGTACCGGGCGCTGGCAAAAACCTGGCATCCGGACCAATTTGGGGGCAACCCTGCGTTGCAACGGCAGGCAGAAGAAAAGCTGAAAGCGATCAATGAAGCGTACCGTCACTTAAAAGATTATCAGCCGCGATCGCCCTCGCCCCCAACCACCAGCGCGGCTCATTCAGCGTCGGCCCGTCCCACATCGCGCCCAACCGTTTCAACGAAAAGCACCAACGCCGAGTTTTGGTATCACCGGGGGGCCGAAAATGCCAGTTCGGGACGATACAAGGAAGCGTTAGAAGACTTCAGCATGGCTATTCGACTCAATCCGAGTTATGTAGAAGCCTTTCGCTATCGGGGGTTTGTCCATTCCATGTTGGGCTTTGAACTGGGGGCCGAGTCGGACTTGCGGCAGGCCAAAACCCTGGAACTGGAACAACGGGTTACGGGCGATCGCCCGTCTACGCACCGCGATCGCGCTCCTGTCCAAACGCCGACCCCAAGTACTGCACCCAAGCAGCAACCTGCTCAACCAACCAGGTCAACTCCGCCCAAGCCGAGTTCGTGGGAGTGGATTCAAACCTTGCCAGCCCACACAGATGCGGTCACTGGAATTGCCGTTAGTCGAGATAACAAGTTTTTGGTGAGTGGGAGCCGGGATGCAACGGTTCGATTTTGGAATTTGAAAACGGCTACGGTGTTTCATACGTTGGCCAAACATCAAGCTCCCATCACCGCGATCGCCCTCAGCCTGGACGGTCAACTGCTGGCCACCGGTGGCGATGATTACACAATCAAGCTGTGGGATTTGCAACTGGGCAACCACCTCCGTTCCTGGACTGGGCACACTGGCGCAATCAATGCCCTCGCCTTCAGTCCCGATAAGCACATTTTGATCAGTGGCAGTCATGACGGCACGATCCGCTTCTGGCATCTGAGAGCGCCGCATAGCAAACCCGTGATTCAGCATCACAACTCACCCGTGCGAGCGATCGCCATCAGCCGTGATGGACATCTGGCGATGAGTGGCAGCGATGACCGCATCCTGACGCTCTACCAAACACGGACAGGCGAAGTTTTGCGATCATTGGCGGGGCATCCGGCAGCCATTAATAGCCTCGCCGTTAGCTCAAATGGGAAGTTGTTTGCGACGGGTGGCAGCGATGGCACGATCGCAATTTGGGCCGACTCAGCCGTTGTATCTGGTCATCTAGAACGAATCTGGGTTGCCCATATCGGGGTGGTGCGATCGCTGGTTTTCAGCCCAGATAGTCGAGTTTTGGCCAGTGGTGGGGCCGATGGCAAAATTTTTCTGTGGAACCCATTGAACGGCGATCGACTGGCAACTCTCGTCGGGCATTCCGACAGCATTCAGGCTCTTGCCTTCAGTTCCACTGGACGCACAATATTCAGTGGCAGTGCTGATGGTGCGATCGCCCTTTGGCAACCCTCCCAACGAGAGTAAAGCAGGATTTTGCGATTAGCTGTTGGCCTTCTGCCTCCTGCCTTCTCTTAAGGATCTGCAATCCAAAGTTGAATGAGATAGTATTTCAAATGTTTGTTGCAGAAGAGTCCTCCATGTTTCAGTCGGCCTCCCAGATCCCCAAATGGCTTGTGGTCATTGTGTTGTTTCCGCTCCTGTTCCTGGATGTATGGCTGGTGTTGCAACTGGCAAAATCCCTGGAACCCCTGCTGAGTACTTTCATCACGGCAGTCATTTTGTCATTTTTATTGGACTATCCGATCGGCGTACTGCAAAAAGGCGGCATGTCGCGCAACCTCGCTACAGGATTGGTAATTGTTTCGGCACTCTTAATTGTGCTTGTGCTGGGGTCTACGTTGGTGCCCCAGGTGCTTCAACAATCGATCGAAGTCACCAATCGCATTCCTCTATGGCTCGATTCAGGCCGCAAACAGTTAGCCGTCTTCCAAGAATCGGAGTTCGCTCAAAATTTACCGATCGATTTAGGGAATCTGGCGACCCAGGCGATCGACACCGTTGCAGTGCAGATTCAACGCTTCAGCGGACGCACATTGAGTTTCATTTTTAGTACGGCTGGTAGCTTGGCCAATCTATTTATCACCTTGGTGCTAACCATATTTATTACTCTTAACGGTGAACGAATTTGGAATGGTCTTTTAGTGTGGTTACCTCAAGTCTGGCAAGATTATTTGAGAAGGTCATTGCGCCAAAGCTTTGAAGTCTATTTTGCTGGTCAAGCAACGCTAGCGGCCATTTCTAGCGGCCTTCTCGTTATTATCTTCTTTGTCTTAAATATCCCCTATGGTTTGTTATTTGGCTTAACTATTGGACTCGCTTCATTTGTGCCTTATGGTGGCATTGCCAGTATCCTCATTGTTTCAACATTGTTAGCGTTTCAAAATATTCGTTTAGGTGGAGAAGTGCTACTGGCGGCTCTGATTACGGGTCAAATTGTGGATAACATTATTGCGCCGCGTATTTTAGGCGAAGCAACTGGATTAAATCCAGTTTGGTTAATTCTGTCGTTACTTATTGGGGCAAAACTAGGTGGCATTTTAGGCTTACTGATTGCCGTGCCGTTAGCCAGTTTCATCAAACGCACCTTTGATAAACTTCGTACGGATGATGTACTGGAACAACCATTGCTGTGACTATGAATGCTGTCACCTACTGGTATGAAGGGCGATCGCCGCTAACAGGTGAGTGGCTCAAACTCCCTCGCACCCGTGCAGCAGAAACCTCAGCGCGAGTATTGATGCAAGAACTTGCCCAGGAGCAGCGGTATAACCAGGAAGGCAAAATGTATGGCGTCTTACTTGTTAAGGATGCTGCTGGGCAACAGCAGACTTTGAAAGCATTCTCCGGCCTACTGCAAGGGGAAAGTCTCGTAGACGGTTGGGTGCCGCCAATTCCAGGACGAGCCGCGATCGCGCTGGAGGAAACCGTGACACTCTCTCAATTAGAGGCCATCAAGCAGGAGCTAATTGCCCTGGAAACAATCCCCGAGCGATCGTATCTGGCCCGCTTGACGCAACAATTCACGCTGGAATTACAACAACTAGCAATCACTCATCACCAACGGCAGCAACTGCGCCAGCAACAACGGCAGATTTTGCAAGCAAGCTTAGCGGGGGAAGCACTGGAGCAAGCTTTGCATCAACTAATTCACCAGAGTCAACAAGATGGTATTCAACGCCGTAAACTGAAAGCGCAACAAAAAAAACAACTGGCACCTTGGCAGGCGATCGTCGCGGCGGCAGATGCTCGGATGCAAACACTAAAGCATCACCGTAAGCAGCTCTCTAAACAACTTCAAACTCGCATGTATGAAGCTTACTCTCTCACCAACTTTGCTGGCACAACAACGTCTCTGTACCAATTGATGCCCAACACTTTAATGCCAACTGGAACTGGCGATTGTTGCGCACCTAAATTGCTTCACTATGCTGCGGCTCACGATTTCACCCCCCTGGCCCTGGCCGAATTTTGGTGGGGTCCGCCTACCATTCAAGATGACAAAATTCCCGGTAAATTTTATGGAGCCTGTCGCGATCGGTGTCAGCCATTAATGGGATTTTTGTTGTCTGGATTAGAGCCAGAGAGCAAAAGGCAGGAGATAGAAGGCGAAAGGGAGAGAGCGTCAGTTGTGGGTTCTGGGGGCGAGCAGGCGGACGTTGCTTTGCTGTATGAGGATGAGTGGATAGTAGTCGTAGACAAGCCTGCCAGGTTGTTGTCTGTGCCGGGGCGATATCACGATCGCCAGGATAGTGTTCTGAGTCGGTTGCGATCGACCTGGCCCGAATTGAGAACTGTGCATCGACTGGATCAGGACACATCTGGGATTTTGCTGCTGGCGCGAGACTTGCACACCTATCGACATTTGAGCCAACAATTTCAAACCAGGCTGGTGCATAAGGGGTACGAGGCTTTGCTGGCTGGCGCGGTGCCGCGACTGGAGGGAGTAATTAAATTACCATTGTGGGGTGATCCCAACGATCGCCCCCGACAAACAGTAGACTGGGAGCGGGGCAAACCCAGCACAACGAAGTTTCGAGTGATGCAGCCAGGCCAACAGACCCGCATTGAATTTTGGCCGTTGACTGGGCGCACCCATCAACTTCGCGTGCATGCCGCCCATCCCCAGGGTTTAGGCGTGCCCATTCTAGGCGATCGCTGGTATGGGTCGATAAGTGAAACACGGTTACATCTCCATGCGAAAGAACTTACCGTGGAGCATCCACACACCGGACGATCACTACATTTACAATCAATCGTTCCTTTTTAAGCCAATGACTTGGATTGAACTCAGCACTAAGGCCACAGACGAAGCGATCGATTGGATTCGCACACTGTTAGCATCGATTCATTACTCAGGAAAACTTCAAATGACACAACAGTCAAACCTGAGTGTAACTGAGCAATTATCTGAGTGGCCATTCATTATTCAAATGTATTTACCAAACGAAGCTCAATCTCGGATACAGGTTGATCAACTCTTGCAAGTTCTCTCGCCGCTACAACGCACAGGTATGATGACAGAGATGCAAACGGCGATCGTGCATGAAATACCTGTGGTGCATGATTCCCTCCCCATTCATCGCGTGGGGCGCTTTGTCATGCTCCCGCTGCACGGTCATGAATACATTCCCAATGGCGATGAAATTCCCTTGCAAGTGGAACAATCCTTAGCGTTTGGGAGTGGGTTTCATCCAGCGACCGTTCTCAGCCTGAAGTTGTTGGAACAATGTGTCACGCCCGAAATGCACACTCTTGACCTGGGTTGCGGATCGGGGATTTTGAGTATCGCGATGGCAAAGCTTGGTGCAACAGTGACCGCAATCGACAACGACCCAACGGCGATCGCCGCGACCCAACAGGCCATCTACCAGAATCATGTGTCTCAATCTGTCACCACTCTAGTTGGTAGTTTAGGTGACGGTAGTCAATTAGGGCACTGGATGGGAGAAGCTTTGAACCATGAAGTTCAAGTGATTCAACCCAACAAAGACTTCCATCTGATCGTTGCAAATATCTTTGCGAGAATTCATCTTAGCCTGGTTGAAGACTATCGAAATGCATTATGTAACAACAGCGATCGCGCTGGCCTTCTGATTACCGCTGGATATGATACTGACTATGAGCCAGAAATTAGGCAAACCTTCTCTCAAGCAGGATTTGAACTATTAGATGTTGCCCAAATTGGCACCTGGGTTGCTCACACTCATCAATTGCATTGTTAGCTGCTTCGTTCTGCTAATTCTAACCAGCGTTCCGTGGCTGTGTCGATCGCCTCTGTCAATTCTGCTAAGCGGGTTGTCATTTGTTGCATCTCACCATAATCACTTGGCGGACTGTTATACAGCAACTTTTCCAAATCTTCCTTCTCCTGCTCCATCGCTGGAATTTGAGTTTCCAGCGTTTCGTACTCTCGTTTTTCCTTAAACGAAAGCTTCTTAGGCTTGGCGGTGGCGGGAGGCGTGAAAGTAGCTGTGGTGAGTGAGGGGGTGGGTGAGTCCTTTTCCGCCTGCTGGCCTCGGCCTTTTATCTTTTCCTCCGACTCGCGTGCTTTTTGAAAATCCAGGTACATTGAGTAATTGCCAGGATATTGGCGAATTTGGCCGTCTGCTTCAAAGGCAAAGATGGTATCAACTGTACGATCGAGAAAATAGCGATCGTGAGAAACCACAATGACACAGCCATTGAAATCTTCTAGATAATCTTCCAAAACTGCCAGCGTTTGCACATCCAGGTCATTGGTCGGCTCATCCAGAATCAGTACGTTCGGCGCACTCATTAACACCCGCAGCAAAAACAATCGCCGCTTTTCGCCACCCGATAGTTTGTGAATCGGCGCATACTGCTGATCTGGCGGAAACAGAAAGCGTTCCAACATTTGAGACGCCGTGATCACGCTGCCATCGGTTGTTTTTACGAGTTCGGCAACTCCTTTGAGATACTCAATCACGCGCTGATTTTCGTTCATGATTACATCATCGGAGTGTTGATCGAAGTAACCAATGTGGATAGTGGAACCCAGTTCTACCTGGCCAGCATCTGGTCGAACTCGTCCCGTAATAATGTTCATCAAGGTTGATTTGCCAGAGCCGTTGCTGCCGATGATGCCAACCCGATCTTCAGGATTGAACAGGTAGGTGAAGTCTTTGATCAATGTGCGATCGCCATATGCCTTCGTAATCCCGGTCAGCTCAATGACTTTTTTCCCAATCCGCCGCCCCACGGTGGAAATATCAACCTTGCCCTGGGTTTGTTTAAACTCCTGAGCTTGCATGTCACGGATGCGATCGATACGAGCTTTTTGCTTCGTGCTGCGGGCTTTTGGCCCCCGTTTCAGCCATTCCAACTCCCGTCGTAACACCCCGGCATGTTTACGTTGGGTATTGGCCGCCGATTCTTCGGCTTCAGCTTTCTTCTCCAGGTAATAGCTGTAATTGCCAGCGTAGGCAAATAAATCGCCTCGATCGATTTCCAGGATGCGATTCGTAACTTTATCCAAAAAGTAGCGATCGTGGGTAATCAGCAGCAACGCGCCCCGAAAGCGATTCAAATAACTCTGGAGCCATTCTACGGAAATTGCATCCAAATGGTTGGTTGGCTCATCCATCAACAATACATCTGGTGCCGACAGCAGGGCTGTCGCGATCGCAATTCGCTTGCGGTAGCCCCCCGACAAACCACCAATTTTGGCCTGGAAATCTTGAATTCCCAGTTGGCTCAAGATGGCTTTCGCATCAGTTTCCAACTCCCAGGCACCCGCTGTATCAATCCGTTGCGAAACGCTAGAAAGTTGAGCCAGCAGTTTGGCCGAATCCCCCTGTCCCTGTGCCAGTTGCGCCGAGATTTCTTCATACTCTCGCACTAGAGACAGCTTTTCGCCACTATCTGCAAAAACCTGCTCCAGCACCGTGCGATTCTCATCCAGGTCGGGTTGCTGGGGAAGATAAACAATTTTCGCGCCAGAATTCACCCAAAATTCGCCCCCATCAGCGGGTTCCAGACGCACAATTATTTTCAATAGCGTTGATTTACCTGACCCGTTGGTGCCGATGAGGCCCACTTTGTCGCCTTCTTCCAGGCTAAAGCTGGCATCTCGCAAAATTTCCTTGATGCCAAAGTCTTTTCGCAGCGATCGTAAAGTGAACAGAGTCATGGAATCCCCTCGGTTGGGTAAAGCAAGAGCAAGGCAAAGCAGCATCACTCAATCAACAGCTTAATCGATTCCATCCTCCCCTTGCCGCCAAAGTGGCTTCGTTCGTGAGCAGTTCGGTCGAGCCTCTCTGTCGAGACCTCAGTCGAATGATGGCCATCCCACAAAAATTGCAACTTATTTAATTCTCATTCTTGATTTGTTTGAAGTCCTGAATTGGTTGCCTTGCTTGAATTGCGTTCATCACTTTAGTCACACTTTCAGCGATCGTTTCTCGATCGGTGTGGCAAACTAATTCCGGATTGAGGGGTGGTTCGTAGGGATCGTCAATGCCGGTAAAATGCTTGATTTCACCGGCTCGCGCTCGTCGATATAAACCTTTCACATCCCGTTGCTCACAAACAGCGATCGGCGCATTCACATACACTTCTATAAACGAACCGATGATTTGCCGCACTTCTTGTCGAACGGCTCGGTAGGGAGAAATCGCTGAGACTAAAACAATCACATCATTACGCGTTAATAAATGAGCCACAAACCCAATTCGACGAATATTCTCTTCTCGATCAACCTGACTAAACCCCAAACCTTTCGTTAATGTTTGGCGAACCAAATCTCCATCTAATAACTCGACCTTACAATGTTGGCTCCTTAGTTGTTGATAAACCTGTCGGCTGATTGTAGTTTTTCCAGCACCGCTAAACCCTGTAAACCAAACAGTTAAGCCTAATTGCTTTTGAGTTTTAGAAACAATTGAAGTAGAAGCACTAGAAATCATAGGTTAAGTTCAAGTTTAAGTAAATTGCAGCGAAGTTGACGATGAGAGGGATGCAAACTGTTCCCGATAATGCAAGTAATCAGCTGGCGTTAAATCATGCGATCGCAAGCGATCGTAGTAATGATTAATGAGCGGAAAGCCAGTGCTTTCGATCAGCGCGTGATGATATTGAGCGGGATTAATGACAGAAACGACATCGGCGATCGCGGCGGCATCAAGCCCCAAAAAATGGCTTAAAGCGGTGAGTTCAGTTTGAGGTTGTGCCATTAAGTTGTCATAATTCATCCAGAATGTTGGATAGTGCCGGGTAAAGTAAATTGCAGCCAGGTTGAATTGCACCCAAAAGTTTAAGTGTCGGGCATCGTCCCAGCCTTCCCAGTTGTGAAAAAGCTTTTTGTTAGATGCCAAGAAACCAGTCGGTGAGCGAAATGCGAAGATAACCTTCACTGCATAACCCATGTGAGTCAAAACCCGTTGCCAAACAGAAAATGTGAGTGAAAAGCGTGGGTCTTTTAGCCCAATGCAGTTGCTGTAGGGCCACTCTTGTTTAATCTGCGCCTGAATTTGTGGTTCGATCGCAGACAGTGCCTCCCTATCAAAATCGGCTTCCACTGGCAAAAAGAAGTCAATATACTGGTGGCCCAAACAACCGACAATCTGATTGTTGAGGTCGTTTATCCAGTCCAACTCGAAAAAAACGGGATTGTGTTCACCCTGAATAAACCGTTTGCGATCGCCAAAATCAATGCCAAATTTGGCTAGGCTATGGCTAATGACTGATGTCCCACTCCGTTGTGCGCCCAAAATCAGAAAGGCTGTTTTCATATCTGTGCAAATCTAGCCAAAACCCTGGATGCTATCACTATTCGGTAGTGCATCAGGTAATGGTGGGGTATGTCACAAGGTCGTGCCACATCCAA
>ERZ1066121.13-NODE-13-length-260773-cov-21.452140_pt1 | contig 260773 bp, 257 predicted proteins | sample MGYA00382768_ERZ1066121 | MGnify/ENA primary metagenome ERZ1066121 (study PRJEB33369, sample SAMEA5778351) | biofilm metagenome | biome: Industrial cooling water; feature: Water cooling tower basin; material: Biofilm | place: United Arab Emirates | collected...
CGCCGGGCCTGCGCCGTGTCGGTGGCGGCCAGCCCGTCGATGGTGATGTCCATGCCATTGATGTTCAGCGTCGCCGCACCCGCCACGGTGGTCGCCGTGGTGGTGGAGCTGAGCGTCACGCCATTGGCCACCGCGGTCACGCCGGTTTGATCGGCAGCGGCATTGATGGCCGCAGCGATTGCCAGGGCGCTGGCTGATTTCGACGAGGTGGCCGCCACCGTGGACGAGAACAGATCGTCAGCCGCAGCCGCCGCCCGGATGGCGACACCGTTGATCGACAGATCACCGTTGTTGAGGTTGCGGATGTCGCCAGCCACAGCGGCCACGGCGCGGGCATCGCTGCTCACGGTGGAGACGCCGCGCTCGAAGCTGCCCGCGGCAAGGCCGGCGCGGCTGATGCGGGCCGTCGTGCTGTTGGCCGAGCTGATCTCGATCGGCTGGCCGTTGACGCTTTCGAGGCTGAAGCTGCCCGACTGGGCGCCGACCTTCAGGCCGGTCTGCGCCGCAGTCAGCGTGGTCAGCGCCACCTCGATGTTGCGGCCGTCATCGGCTTCGAGGCGAATGCCGCCGTTGCTGTCACCGGTGTCGACGGCGCGCACGCCGGTCTGGCCGGAAATGGCGTTGATGGCATCGCGCACCAGGCGGCGGCTTTCGGCTGCATCGGCGGTGGTGCTGACAGACGCGGTGGTGACGCCGTTCACGGTGATGGTGCCGGTGGCGGCGCCAGCCGTCATCGCCGAACCGGTCATCACCGTCTGGCCCACCACAGCACGCACGCCGGTCTGCGCCGTGGCGGCATTGATGGCCGCCGCCTTGGCGATGGCCGAAGCCGCCTTGTTGGCCGATGAGGCATTGTCGTCTGCGGCCAGCGAGGAGCCGATGGTGACGCCGTTGATGATGAGGTCACCGGCCTGCAGCGCCTGGTTGGTGCCCAGGTTGGCAGCCGTGGCTTCGAAGGCCCCCGTGGCGGTGAGCGCCGGGCTGGAGCCCAGGCCAAGGTCACGCGCCCGGGTGGAACCGAGGCTGAAGCTCACGGTCTCGCCGGCGCGGCTGCCGGTTTGCAGGCGCACGCCGCGGGCCGAGCCATCGAGCAGCGACAGGCCGTTGAAGTTGGTCCTGAGGCCGATGTTGTCGATTTCGCCCACCAGCTGCTTCACTTCGGCCTGCAGGGCGGTGCGGTCGCTTCCGGTCAAGGTGCCGTTGGCGGACTGCACGGCAAGTTCGCGCATGCGCTGCAGCATGTTGGTGACTTCGCCCATGGCGCTTTCCGCCGTCTGCGCCATGCTGATGCCGTCCCCGGCATTGCGCATGGCCACGGCGAGCCCGCGCACGTCGGCGGTCATCTTCTGGGCGATGGCGAGGCCGGCGGCGTCGTCCTTGGCGCTGTTGATGCGCAGGCCGGTCGAAAGCCGCTGCATGGCCAGACCCATCATCGAGTTGGCGGTGCGCTGCGCGTTCTGCGCGGTGAGCGCGTTGATATTGGTGTTGATCACGGTCACTTGAGGATCTCCCGCTTCCAGCCGCCGCTGGCATGCGGGGCTCGGAGGCAGAAACGGCCCGGGGTGAATTTCGCTTAAACCTGTGCCAAGGCGGGGATGTGGTGAGCAGGCTTCCCCCCATTCTTCATCTGGATCGCGATATCGCCATCCTCGACAAGCCGGCCGGGCTGGCGGTGCACCCAGGGCCCCGGACCCCCGATAGTCTTGAAGCGCTGCTGCCCGCACTGGGCAGCCGCCACTTCACGCCCGTGGCCGCGCACCGGCTCGATCGCGACACGTCGGGATGCATCGCCATTGCGCTGTCCCGGCGCGGCGCGAAATGGCTGGGCGCGGCCTTTGCCGGAGGTGGTGCGGCCAAAACCTATTGGGCCATATTGTCAGCGCTGCCGGATGCGCCGGAGGGCGTGATCGATGCGCCGCTGACAAAGATATCCAGTGCTCAGGCCGGCTGGCGCATGGTGACGGCGCCAGACGGCAAGCCGGCGCGCACACGGTGGCGCGTGCTGGACGGCGCAACACGGCTGGTCGAATTCCGCCCCGAAACCGGCCGCACCCACCAGATCAGGGTGCATGCTGCCCATCTCGGATGCGCGATTGCGGGCGATCCCGTCTATGGCCGCGCGGATGGTCCGATGCGGCTGCATGCCCGCAGCCTCGCTGTTGGCCTGCCTGATGGGCGGATCATTCAGGCGGTGGCGCCGCTGCCGCCGGGCTGGCCGGCACCAGCCGCCCTCGTCCCTGAAAACCAATGAAATCACTATAGTTCTCGGCCAGTGCCGCCAGCCGCTGGTGGACCACGTCAGGCCCGATCTTCTGCACCACGCCATCGACCAGCAGGTTCAGCAGCGAGGCGAGCGCGGTGTTCATGTCCCAGAAGTGACCCAGGGCCACTTCGGCTGTAAGGATATGGGGGGTGAGGTCACGCGCCCACGGGCAATAGGGATCGGTGATCACCACCAGTGGCCGCCCGGCGCCCACCACCCGCTCTGCCAGCAGGCGGAACTGGCGCGAATAGCGGCGCACGTCGATTGCCACGAACACATCATCTGGCCCGGCATCGAACAGTTCGTCCATGATGCCGGCTGCCACCTCCAGTGTGCCCACATGCGGGCGCACATAGGCGAGGTGCCGGGCAAAGCCCGCGGCCAGGCCCGCTTCCGTCTGGAAGCCGGCGACATGGACGCGCGGGGCCGAGGCCAGCAAGGATACCACTTCTGTCCATTCGGGCGTTTTGGCCTGCGCATACACGCCGGCAATCGCCGCCGTCTCCGCCTTCAGCCGTGCATCGGCCGATGGCGCCGGGCGGGTGAGCAGCCAGGGCGCGTCGCGGGCATCGCCGCGCAGATCAGCCTTCAAGGCCGCCAGATTGTCATAGCCCAGGCTTTTCACCAGCCGCGCCACGGTCATCGCGGACACACCGACGCGCTGGCCGATGGAGGCTGCCGTCTCGAACGGCAGCTGGTCGAGATTCTCGGTCAGCCAGCCGGCAATCATACGTTCCGACACCGTCAGCCGGTCATAGCGTTCGGCAAGCCGCTGGGCGACACGAGAGCTCATGTTCGTTCGATAACAGGCACGCGCGGCCGTGCAAGCGCGCGCAGTGCACAGGCGCTCAGAATTCCACCGCTTTCCAGCGTTCGGCCACGAACAGCGGCGCCTGATCGGCAAAATGCGGCGACTGGCGGCGGGTGGTGGCGGCACCATATTGGTGGATGGACCAGGATCGCGCCTTGCCGGAGGCCGGGCCTCCTTGCGGCCATTCCACCAGCATGATGAAGCCATCGCCATTGTCGGCCTCGCGGCGGCCATCGGCGCCGGCATGGGCATAGATGGCACGCAGCGTGTCCGGCCCGCCCAACACCGGCAGATCAACACCCCCGCGGCGCAGGCGCTGGTAATCGGCCAGCGGCACGTCCAGCCGGCCGAACGTCGCCTTCATCGCCGTCACCACCTCGCGGAGCTTGGGCTCGGCCGGCGGCAGCGGATCGCCGCGATAGACCTGCCGGCCAACACTGGCCATCACCGCGACCGCCAGGGCGTCGGCAGGCCCCTCGCAATCGGCCGTCCAGTCCCAGCGCCTGAGCAGGGCCTGTGCCTCGGCAAGGTCGGGCTTGCCGCGCGTATCGAGCGCCAGCACGGCCAGCATCCATGCCCCCGCTGGAGAGGCGCGGCTGTAAGCCTTGTCGAACTTGATGCGCAGCAGGGCATCACGGCTGATCGGGCCATTGATGGCAGCGAACTGTTCGGCAAAGCGATGCATGCGGTTGGTGGTGTGGGTTTCGATTCCCAGTTCCGGGGCAAAATCCGCCGGCTTCAGATTGTCGGCCGATGCGGTCGCCACCCAGGGGTTGTTGTTGGCATTGGCCACCCAGCCGGAGGACGGATCGATCACCATCGGATCGGCCCGCCACGGCAGATAGCGTGTCCACAGCGTCTGTGATGTGTCGCCGGGCAGCACGCCCTTCCAGTCAAAGCCAGGGCGGCGCGCCGGGAACTTGGCATTGTAAACCATGGCGATGTGGCCCGCGCGATCGGCATAAACGAAATTGGTCGCCGGCACCGCCTGCATGGCCATCACTGCCTGCCATTCTTCAAAGCTGCGCGCCTTGTTCAGCCGATAATATTGCTCCACCTGCCCCACCTCGCCGATGCCGGCGTGGCGAATGGCAAAGCCGCCCGTCTCGTTCAGGATCACCGCGCCATGCCGGCTGCGATAGACAGTGCGCGGCACCGGCAGCACCAGCGGGCCGAACTTCACCCTGAGCCAGACACGCCGGCGTTCGAGCGGCAGCCAGCGGCCATCCAGCCGATACTGGCTGCGATCGGCGTTCAGGGTCAGGCGATAGACATCAACAAGGTCCATGCGGTTCACCGTGTTGGCCCAGCCCAGGTGGCGGTTGTGGCCCAGCAGCGGAAACGGCGCACCAGGGAAGGTGGCGCCGGCAAAGTCCCAGCCTTCACCCGAATGAACCACCAGTTCCCACCAGGTCACCCCGCCGTCCCACGGCTGATGACTGTTGATGATGAGGCGCGTGGTGGCATCGTCGCTGCGCGCCGCCGTCACCGCGAAAGCGTTGCTGCCGCGTTCGTCCACGGGGCCGGCATCGCGCGGTGGCAGCTTGCCCTCCACCAGTGGCCCCAGCACGCGTTCATAGCCAAAGAAGAAGGGCGAGCGCAGCACGAAGCCGGCGACGATGTCACGCCCCGTCACCGGAAACAGGCCCTGCAGCCGCTGTTCGTGGCCGTGGGCGCGGGCGTAATCGTTCAGCCCCTGCGCATAGGCCTCGACCAGCGCGCGGGTGGCTGGCGACAGGCTGGCATAGCCGCGCGCCGCTACCCCTTGTGCATCCAGCACATGGCCGGCAAAGTCGAGTGCCGCGCCCGCTTCTCCCATGATGGCCCCGGCCCGGCCGCGCACGGCCGCCAGCACCTCTTCAAGATTGCGAAAATCATCCTCGGCATGGGCGATGGCGATCCCGTAAGCGACATCGGCATCGCTGCGCCCCCGGATGTGCGGCACACCCCACCTGTCACGCGTGATGGTCACCTCGCGCCTGAACGCCGGGTCGGGCGCCGGCGGTGTCGCCGTCAATGCGTCCCAGCTTGCCAGGCCCACCACCACGGCGGCGATGGTGATGGCCGTCCAGAACCCTGCCGTGAACCAGCGCAGCATCAACGCGCGTCTTTGACGATGGCGCCGCCCTTCACCACCAGCTTGATGTCGCGAAGCGTGGCGACATCGCGCGACGGATCGCCAGCCACCGCGATGATGTCGGCAAAGCGGCCCGGCGCGATCTGGCCGACGTCCTCTTCCCGGCCCAGCGCTTCAGCCGCGCGGATGGTCGCGGCGCGGATGGCATCCACCGGTGTCATGCCCCATTCCACCATCTTGGCGAACTGGCGGGCATTGTCTCCGTGCGGATAGACGCCGGCATCGGAACCGAAGGCCATCTTCACGCCGGCCTTCCAGGCGGCCTGGAAGGTCTGGCGCTGGCGCAGGCCCACTTCCTTCTCCTTGGCAAGATTCTCCGGCGCCAGGCCGTTCTTCTCGCCTTCGGCCAGGATGTAATCATCATTGTAGATGTCCATTGAGAACCAGGTGCCGGCCTTCTTCGCCATCTCGATGCCTTCCGCATCGGCAAGGCTGGCATGTTCCACCGTGTCCACGCCGGCGCGGATGGCGGCCTTGATGCCAAGCGTGCCATGGGCATGGGCGGCCACCTTGAGGCCCAGCATGTGCGCCTCATCAACCAGCGCATTCATCTCGTCCTGCGTCAGCTGCTGCGCACCGATGCTGGTACCCAGGCTCAGCACGCCGCCGGTGGCGCAATATTTGATCACTTCCGCGCCATATTTGTGCAGCTCGCGCACCTTCTTGCGGATGGCGTCGGGCCCGTCTGCGATGCCGGTGCGCTCCATCACGAAGTCGGCGGGCAGGCCGTTGGAGTCGCAATGGCCGCCGGTGGCGCCGATGGCATAGGTGGCGGGCACGATGCGTGGGCCGGGAATGGCGCCGCGCTCGATCGCCAGCTTCAGGCCGACATCGTCATAACGGGCCGAGCCGACATTGCGCACCGTGGTAAAGCCAGCCTCGATGGTCTTCCTCGCCATCGCCGTTCCGATCGCCGTCCAGAAGCTGCCCGGATAGCGCAGGCGCTGCAGGCCCGACAGCGTCGGGTCGCTGGTCAGGTGCACATGCATGTCGATGAGGCCGGGCAGGATGGTGAGATCACCCAGGTCGATGCGACGCGCATCGGCCGCGACGGCATCGCCCTGCCGGCCCACACGGGTGATGCGGCCGTCCTCCGCCACGATCTGCGGCCGCTCCACCATGCGCCCGCTCGCCACGTCCAGCATGCGCGCGGCGGTGATCACCACCGTTTCCGCCTGCGCTGTCGTGCCGGCCAGCACCGCGGCCAGCGCCATCATCCGCTTCATTGTGCACACTCCCCTGTTTCGCCCTCGATAGGGCGGCCGGGAAAGCGCTGCAAGCACCATGCCTCAGGCGCCAGGCGTCAGGCGTCAGGCGACCTGCCGATAGTCACCGGGAGCCGGCAGGAACGGGACCGGGCTTCCATCCCCGGTCACAAGGGCAGCAAGGAACTGGTCCACCGCGCGATCCCAGCCATAGCGGCGGCCCTGCGCCACGCAATCGGCGCGGCGGGCGGCAAGCGCCTTCATCATCGCCTCGCCCAGATCATGGCCGAGCGCGCCGATGCGCCCCGGCGCGCGGCCATCGGGACCAAAGCCATCCGCGCCCACCACGTCGAGCGGCCCCGGCACCTTGTAGCCGGCCACCGGCGTGCCGCAGGCCAGCGCCTCGATCATCACCAGCCCGAACGTGTCGGTGCGGCTGGGGAAGGCCAGCACGTCGGCCGCCGCATAGGCAGAGGCAAGCGCCGGGCCGTGCAGGGCGCCCAGGAAATGCGCCTTGGGATATTTCTTCTGCAAGGCATCGAGGGCCGGGCCGTCGCCCACCACCAGCTTGTCGCCCGGCCAGGGCGCCGCCAGGAACGCCTCGACATTCTTCTCCACCGCGACACGGCCGACATGCAGGGCGAGCGGCCGCTGCAGATCGGTGACGGCCGGGTGCGGCGCGGTGTCGGGGCGGAACAGGTCCGTGTCCACCCCGCGTGCCCACGGCTGCGTCCGGGTGAGGCCATGGCCGACCAGTTCGGCCGCCAGCCGCGGCGTGGCCACCATCACCGCATGGGCCGGCGCGTGAAAGCGGCGCAGCACCCGCCAGACGCGGGCGGGATCAATGCCGATGCGCGCCGCCACATAATCGGGAAAGCGGGTGTGGAAGCTGGTAGTGAAGGCAAAACCCTGCTGCAGCGCCCAGCCCCGGGCCAGCCAGCCCAGCGGGCCTTCAGTGGCGATGTGCAGCGCATCGGGGGCAAAGTCGCGGATCAGGCGGGAAATGCGCCGGCGGGTCGTCATGGCCAGCCGGATTTCGGGGTAGGAAGGCATCGGCAGGGACCAGAATTGATCGGGCGAGATGACCTGCACGCGCACGCCGCGCGCCGCCAGCAGTTTAACGGTGGTGGCGAGCGTGCGCACAACGCCGTTGACCTGCGGTTCCCATGCATCGGTGACCAGGGTGAGCTTCATCGGGGGACTCCAGGGATGATCCGGGTCAGGCGGCCAGGCTGGCAACGCCAGGCTGAACCTCGGACGAACGGTCGGCGCGGCTGCGGCTGATCTGCGCCCAGTCGATGATCTCCATGCGACCATCGGAATGTTCGACCAGCGCCGTGCAGCTTTCGACCCAGTCGCCATCGTTCATGTAGTCGATGCCGCCGAACGCGCGGATCTCGGCATGATGGATATGGCCGCACACCACGCCGTCCAGCCCGCGATGGCGGGCCGCATCGGCCACCGCCGCCTCGAAGCGGCCGATGAAGGCGACCGCGTTCTTCACCCGCATCTTGATGTGCGCCGAAATCGACCAATAGGGCAGGCCCAGCGCCCGCCGCAGCCGGTTGAAATGGACATTGAGCTTCAAGAGCGCGGCGTAGCCAAGGTCGCCTGCCCAGGCCAGCCAGCGGTGATAGAGCACCACGGCATCGAACTCGTCCCCGTGGCACACGAGCAGGCGCCGGCCGTCGGCGGTGGTGTGGATGGCCTCCAGCGCGATTTCGACCCCGCCCAGCGACAGGCCGGCATAGGGGCGCAGCATCTCGTCGTGGTTGCCGGGGATGTAGACAACCCGCGTGCCGTGCGCGGCCAGCTTCAGGATGCGGCGCACCACGTCGTTGTGGCGCGCCGGCCAGTACCAGCCACGCTTCAGCTTCCAGCCATCGATGATGTCGCCCACCAGGTAGAGCGTCTCGGGCCGGATCGCCTTCAGGAAATCGAGCAGCAGATCGGCATTGCAGCCCGGCGTGCCCAGGTGGACGTCGGAAATCCAGACGGTGCGGTGCCTGAGCTTGCGCGCCGGCGGCGGTCCATCGTCGGGCTCATGCAGGAAGGCGGGGCCGGCGGGCGGCAGCGGCCGCAGCATGCCGGGCAGCACCGGCTCTACCAGCGGATCATATGGCGGATCATGTGGCGGATCATATGGCAAGGTGAGCATGGCGTGTCCCCCATCCTTGCCCGGACGCCCTAGCGCCCTTCGATGACGGGGGTGTGGCCGATCCGTGTCAGCTCTGTTGCAGCCGCCTTTGCTCCCAGGCCAGCGCGTGGCCCACCATAACGTCCAGATCGTCAAAGCGCGGACGCCAGCCCAGCAGCGCGCCCGCGTTCGACTGCGCCACCAGCACCGCCGGATCGCCGGCGCGGCGCGGGCCGTCGGCGCGCGGGATGGCCTGCCCGGCCACGCGCTCCAGCGCGGCCAGCACCTCCAGCACCGACGCGCCCCGGCCATAGCCCAGGTTCAGGCCGTGGAACTGCCCCGGATCGGCCAGGCAGGCGCGCAGCAACAAAATATGCGCCTCGGCCAGATCACTCACGTGCACATAATCGCGCACGCCGGTGCCATCGGGCGTCGGCCAGTCGCGCCCGAAGATGGTGAAGCGGTCGCGCTGGCCGGTGAGCACGTGGCAGGCCAACTCGATCAGGTGGTGCGGGTGGCGGCTGGCCTGGCCCGATCGCAGCGCCGGATCGGCACCGGCGACGTTGAAATAGCGCGGGCACGCCACCGAGAAGCCGCGATTGGCCGCCACCAGGTCGGCCAACGCCCGCTCGGCAAAGGCCTTGCTCCAGCCATAGGGGTTGATCGGCGCAACGGGCGCCGTTTCCGCCAGGGGCACGCCACCGCCGTTGCCATAGACGGCCGCCGTGGAGGACAGCACGAACGCCCCCACCCGCTCGGCCAGCGCCGCCTGCGCGAGGCCCAGCGTCTCGCCGAAATTCTCCCGGTAATAAAGCGCGGGATCGGCCACGCTTTCGGCCACCGAGATGCGGGCGGCAAAGTGCAGTATGGCGCCAATGCCATGGTCGCGGATGATCTGCCGCACCAGCGCCGCATCGCCGGCGCGTCCCGCCACGAACACGGCGCCATCCGGCACCAGCGCCCGCGTGCCGGTCGACAGGTCATCCAGCACCACCGTCCTGACCCCGCGGTCGAGCAGCGCCAGCGCGGCATGGCTGCCGATATAGCCAGCCCCGCCCGTTACCAGCACGGGCGGCAGATCGGCCTCGGCGATCAGGGGCAACAGGGGGGTCATGCGCGTTCCCTAGCTGCGAGGGACTGCGGCCTCAATCGGGAATGCCCGCTGCCGTGTAGCCGGCGCGGAGCCTGTCCTTCATGCCGGGGTGGCGGAACGGCAGGAAGCTGGACCGGTTGGCGCGTTCAGTCGGGCTGCGGGCCAGCAGCGCCTGCGCCAGGGCACGGGCATCGTCCAGCCGCCCCTGCTCCACGGCGGTGACGATGCCCACCCGCATGGCTTCCAGGCTGGCGCGGCTGCGCACCATGGACCGCTGCACCCACATCGCGGCCGCATCAAGATCACCGACCTGGAAACACGCCATCGCCCGGCCGGCGTTGACACCAATGTCGGTGGGATCCGCCAGCGACAACTGCTCGGCGCGGTCGAAATCGGCCAATGCGCCTTCACTGTCCCCGGCATGGATACGCACCCAGGCCCGGGCGAACCACGGGAAGGCAAAGTGCGGCTGCAGGCGCAAGGCCCGCTCGATCACCGCTTCCGTGCCTTGGAAATCATGGCTGAGCAGGAAATACATCAGCCCGCCGATCGACTGCACCATCACGTCATCCGGGGCATTCTGCACGGCAGTGCGCGCCACCGCGGCATAATGGGCGGCCCGTTCGCGGGAATCGATCCGCCCGGTCTGCACCGCAGCCCAGGGCAGATAGGCGCCAGACAGGCCATGGCCCGGATCAAGTGCCAGCGCCTGTTCCAGATAGATGTTCACCGCAGCAAAGTCGCCATCGCCCATCATGTGGTTGAGGGCGCGCAGGAACAGGGCGTTGGCACCCACCGGCGGGCGCTCGCGGGCCTGGGCGGCCCGCGAAACGCGGATGCGCGCTTCCAGCGTGGTGACGATGGCGCCGATCAGTTCCTCTTCCAGCGCGATCAGGTCCTCGCCCTCGCGGTTGAACTCGTCGGTCCACAAGATCTGCCCAGCCGGGTCGGTGAGCCGGCAGCGCACGCGCACGCGGGTGCCGGACTGCACAAGGCTGCCCGACACGACATGGGCTGCCAGCGCTTTGGCGGCAGCGCCGCCCAGCACCCTGATGTTGCCGAACCGCGCCAATGCATCGGCAAGGCCGGATTGCACCATCTGCGCCAGCGGGACGGCGAAGGCCGGATGTCCGGTCGCGGCAAAGGGTTGCACGATCACCAGGGCCAGCACGCCCGAGACATCATCGGCAGACAGCGCTGCCAGCGGCTGGCCGGCGGGAAGCGGGGCAGCCGTCGGCGAGGCCGTGGCGACAGCGGCAGCGACAGCGGCTGGGGCGGCGGCCGGGGCGGCGGCCGGGGCGGCGGCAGCGACAGCAGCCGGGGCGGCGGCAGCGACAGCAGCTGGGGCGGCAGCTTGGGCGGCGGCCTGCGCAGCGGCCGCCACCACCGCCGTTGCCGCCGAATTCACCTCGCCCACCAGCCGGCGCGCGGCGCTGGTCGCCTGGGCAGTCTGGATCTGGTCGCCGCTGGCGGCCAGGAGGGCAATGCGCCGACCGTGAAGCGCGGCATCGTGCGGCTCGGCCTCGATCAGGCGGGCCAGCACGGCAAGGTGCGTGGCGGTCGGCAGTGGCCGCGCCAGCATTTCTTCTCCCACCGCGCGAGCAGCCTCGGCCATTTCCCGCCGCACGGCACCGATCCAGGCATCGAACAGCGGCTGTGCCGGCAGATCGCCGCCGGCAAGGAAGCTTTGGCTGGCGGCGATGAACAAGGTTTCCAGCCGCTCGGGTGGCAGCAGCGGCAGTTGGCCTGCCACCGCAGCCCGTACCTGTGCCACATCGACCAGCAGCTCATCGGTGAGCAGCGCCACGTCGTCCCGGCTGGCCTGCAGACGGTCTGGCGTATCGAGCAACGGGCGCAGCTTCGTCAGGCTCCAGCGCAGCGCGGCGCGCGGATCATCGGGAATATCCCACAGCAGTTCGCACAATCGTTCGCGGCGGTGGCGGCGGGACTCCAGCGCGAGGAAGGCGAGCAGCGCACGCGTCTTGCGCGAAGCGGGCAGCAGCTGTGCGGTGCCATCCACCAACAACTGCATGGGGCCAAGAAGATTCAGCGTCAGCATCAGGAGGAAACCAGCAGAAACCGTCGCCGTTATGCCCCGGTTTCAACGATTTTCAACGCCAATTCCAACGCTGTTTCAAACGCTGGCGCCAACGGGCCACCGCCATTGCCACACCCAGCCGGACAGCGAGCCGGTACACCCCCTCCAAGGAGAAGAAACATGACGAATCTTGCTACCCGCGGCCTGGCCGCCGGCCCGATCCTGCTGACCGCGCTGGCCAGCCTGATTGCCGCCACCCCCGGCGTATGCGCCGAAAAGTTCAGCGGCGGCTATGTCGGCGGTGACGTCGGTTATGAAAGCAGCGGCCGCGTCTCGAAGGACGGCTGGACCTTTGGCGGTTTCGCCGGCTTCAACCTCAAGGCCACCGACCGGGTGGTTCTGGGCGGCGAAGTGCGACTGGGCGATTCCACCATCAAGGAAACGCTGCGGCGCGAAACGGCCACCAACGTGACCGTTGCCGACAGCCGTGTGGGTCGCAGCATCGGCCTCACCGCCCGCATTGGCTATCTCGTCACCGATGGCACGCTGCTCTTTGCCCGCGCCGGCTGGGAAGACACAAGCTTCCGCGCGGTGCAGACCCGGACACCGAAGCCGCCCACGACCAACCCCAACCCGGTGGTGGACGACTTCAGCTTCAACGACGACAGCCTGATCCTGGGTGCTGGTGCCGAGCATTATGTGACCGACAGCATCAGCCTGCGCCTCACCTATGACTGGGCCGAGAATTTCGACCGTCACCAGGTGAAGGCCGGCGTTGCCTTCAACTTCTGACGCGCAAGCGCGCCAGAAGGGCCTTCAACTTCTGACGCGCCTCGGCGCCCAGAAGGGCGGGCGGTTGCCGAGGGGGTGGCCGCCCGCCAGCCCCCACACCTGCACCCCCTCGGACACGAACCGGGGCTGGCCTTCACGGCTGGCCCCGGTTTTTGCATGGGTGCGCGGGCTGGGCAGTGGGCCAGCAGGGGCGAGAGGATTCGAACCTCTGGCCCCACTGCCACCAACTGATGCAGGGGCCGGCGATCATGGCCAGAACCAGGAAGTTCCGCGCTGGTCGGGGCGAGAGGATTCGAACCTCCGGCCCCTGCCTCCCGAAGACAGTGCTCTACCAGGCTGAGCTACGCCCCGACCGTCGCGCGGAAGCGGCGCTATAGCCGCGCCGGTTCAGCCGCGCAACCGCTCAGGAGGCGATTTCCAGCATTTTTGTGACGTCGCAGATCTTCTCGCGCGGGGCACCAACGCGCGCCGCCGCCACCTCTGCCGCCTCGATCTTGCGCCAGGCTGCAAAATCAAGGGCTTTCACGGCGCGCTGCGCCATCAGTGCATCCAGCCCGGCCGGCCCGGCCTTGCCAGAGGTTGCGACGCCATCGGCCACCATCGCATCCACCACGCTGAACCCATCGGGCCGGTTGGTGCCGATCGTGCCCGACGGCCCGCGCCGCGCCCAGCCGCTGGCATACAGGCCGGGCTGGATGCGCCCGGCCTCATCCGTGGGAAAACGGCCCATGGCATCGGAAAACACCACGCCGGGAATCTCGGTGGTGCGATAGCCGATGCAGGCGATCACCAGCCCGCACGGGATGGCGTGCAGCTCGCCGGTGCCGGTGGCACGGCCCTGTTCATCCAGCCGTGTCGTCTCCACGATCAGGCGCTCCACACGGCCGTTGCCTTCCACCGCCACCGGGCGGCGGAAGAATTCGAAATTGATCGTCACCGGCTTGTCGCTGCGGGGCTGGCCGGCGAAGGAACGCAGATGCGTCACCATCTTGCGGTGCCCGGGCTCCAGCGCCGCATCCTCGGCCTCTGGCGGCAGGTCCCCCCGCTTCACGATCGGCTGCGCGCGGGTCAGGTGGCCCAGTTCGCCGGCTTCCTTGGTGGTGAAGCTGGCCTGGTGCGGGCCCCGCCGGCCGACAATGTGGATATCGCGCACTGCGCTCGTCGCCAGCGTCGCCAGCGCATGGCCGGCAATGTCGGTGGCGGACAGCTCGTCCACCGTCTTGGCCAGGATGCGCGCGCAATCGATGGCGACATTGCCATTGCCGATGATCGCCGCGCCGTGGTGCGACAGGTCAACCGCCAGCCCGGCATGATCGGGATGGCCGTTGTACCAGCCCACGAACGCCGCCGAACCGATCACGCCGGGCAGATCATCGCCCGGAATGCCGATCGGCTTGTCGAGCGGCGCGCCCACCGACAGCACCACCGCATCATAGAGCGAGAGCAGCTCTTCCACGCTCACGTCGCGGCCCACCATCACATTGCCAACCAGCCGCGTGCCCGGTGCCAGGTTGGTCGCCTCATAGCGCTTGGTCACCGCCTTGATCGACTGGTGATCCGGCGCCACCCCGGCGCGGATCAGGCCATAGGGCGTCGGCAGGCGATCGATGATGTCGATGCGCACGCCCTCCCCCCACTGCTTCTGGGCAGCCTCAGCGGTATAGTAACCGGCCGGGCCGGCGCCGACGATGGCAAGCGAGATGGTCAAGCGGGCGCTCCTGAACGGAATGGACGTGCCGGCTTTGGCCAGCGCGTCCGCCCCGGTCAAGAGCCGATCAGGCCGCGACCCGGCGCCGCCGCCGCGCCACAGCGCCGGTAAGGCCAAAACCGGCGATCAGCAGCGCCCAGCTTGCCGGTTCCGGGATGGCGGGCGGGCCGCCGCCACCGCCGGGCGGCAGCGGGTCCGAGCTGTCAGTCAGGAAGCCGCCGGCAGGATTGGCGAAACCGATGATGTCGAGCGAGCCGAAGCGGCCGATCAGATCCACCGTTCCGACGTTGGTGAAGCCGGCTGGAGCCAGACCCGCATCGAACACGCGAAACGAGTTCAACACGATACCATTGTCCTCGTCGCGCAGGGTCACCCAGTCGGCGGCCGCCTCAAGTCCCTGCAGCGTGTTGGGGTCGATCAGCCTGTTGGCCGTGTGAACAAGCGACAGGTTTCTCACCTGATTGAACACAGGGCCGTCCGCCGAGGTTGTCGTCACCTTGAACCGGAGCGTGGTGACAACATTCGGAACGTCAAAACCGGCGCCAAACCACGATCCGTTCTGGAACGTGAGCGTGCCGAGGGTGATTGTCTGACCGATGGCGACGTTGGTGAAGGGGTTGGCGGACCAGCTGAAGATGTTCTGACGCGGGGTGCCGGCGTCCAGGGGGTCTTCCAGCAATGTAACCGTCGTCGTGGGCGCCCCCGTCTGCGGAAACGGACCGAAATTCGTTGTCGGACCGATCAGGCCCAACGTGTAGGTCGCGTCTTCGGGATTTGCCGGCAACGAGCCCACGTTGATCGGCGTTGCACCATTGACAGTGCCTGTCATGGAGAAGCCGCCATTGCCATTCGCATCAGGGGGCACGACCACCCCATAGGGCCCGAAGAATGAACCAAAGCGGAACTCCACCATCCCCGATCCGGTCACCGCTGCGGCCGGGGCCGCCAGCCCCAGGCCAAGGGCCAATGCAACGCGCCTGCCAAACCTGTTCATGTCCTGTCTCCACCAACCCGATCGACCCAATCAGCATGGTGAAGAACCATTAGGGTTTTTTGAATGATGCATTTGCATCATGAAACCCCATCTGCACCCCCCGCGACCCCCTGCCCGTTGCAAGTGGCCGCCGCCCTGCTAAAGCCGCAGCCATGCCCACCGCTCAAGACCGTATCCGCAACTTCTCGATCATCGCCCACATCGATCACGGGAAATCCACGCTCGCCGATCGCCTGATCCAGACCACCGGCGGCCTGCAGCTGCGCGAGATGAGCGAGCAGGTGCTCGACAACATGGATATCGAGAAGGAACGGGGCATCACCATCAAGGCGCAGACCGTCCGCCTCGATTACACCGCGTCCGATGGCAAGGCCTATGTCCTCAACCTGATGGACACGCCGGGCCACGTCGATTTCGCCTATGAAGTCTCCCGCTCCCTCGCCGCCTGCGAAGGCGCGCTGCTGGTGGTGGACGCAGCGCAAGGCGTCGAGGCGCAGACGCTGGCCAACGTCTACCAGTCCATTGAGCATGACCACGAGATCGTGCCGGTCATCAACAAGATCGACCTCCCCTCCGCCGAGCCGGAAAAGGTGAAGAAGGAGATCGAGGACATCATCGGCCTCGATGCCTCCAACGCCGTGCTCGCCTCCGCCAAGTCGGGCATCGGCATCACCGAGGTGCTGGAAGCCATCGTCGCCCGCATCCCGCCGCCCAAGGGGGACGCAGACAAGCCGCTCAAGGCCATGCTGGTGGACTCGTGGTACGATCCCTATCTCGGCGTCGTCGTCCTCGTCCGCGTCATCGATGGCACCATCCGCAAGGGCCAGCAGATCAAGTTCATGGCGGCTGACAGCATCCACCTGGTGGACCGTGTCGGCGCCTTCCGCCCCAAGATCGAACAGCTGCCCGAACTCGGCCCCGGCGAGGTCGGCTTCATCACCGCCCAGATCAAGGAAGTCGCCCAGGCCCGCGTGGGGGACACGATCACCGACGCGAAGAAGCCCGCCAACGAAGCCCTGCCCGGCTTTAGGCAAGTGCAGCCGGTCGTCTTCTGCGGCCTCTTCCCCACCGACGCCGCCGATTTCGAGAAGCTGCGCGATTCAATCGCCAAGCTGCGCCTGAACGACGCCAGCTTCTCCTATGAGATGGAGACCTCGGCGGCGCTCGGCTTCGGCTTCCGCTGCGGCTTCCTCGGCCTCCTCCACCTCGAAATCATCCAGGAACGCCTGAGCCGCGAATATGATCTCGATCTGATCACCACCGCGCCCAGCGTCGTCTACAACATCATGATGCGCGATGGCTCGATCAAGGAACTGCACAACCCGGCCGACATGCCGGACCCCAGCAGCATCGAACAGATCGACGAACCCTGGATCGAAGCCACCGTCTACGTGCCCGACGAGTATCTCGGCTCCATCCTGAAGCTGTGTCAGGATCGGCGCGGCATCCAGAAAAACCTCACCTACGTCGGCGGCCGCGCCCAGGTCGTCTATGAACTCCCGCTCAACGAAGTGGTGTTCGATTTCTACGACCGCCTGAAATCCATCTCCCGCGGCTACGCCAGCTTCGACTATCACCAGATCGGCCACCGCGAAGGCGATCTCGTCAAGATGTCGATCATGGTGAACAGCGAACCCGTGGACGCCCTCTCCATGATCGTCCACCGCAGCGCCGCCGAAAGCCGCGGCCGCCACATGTGCGAACGGATGAAAGACCTCATCCCCCGCCACCTCTTCAAAATCCCCATCCAGGCCGCCATCGGCGGCAAGGTCATCGCCCGCGAAACCATCGCCGCCCTGCGCAAGGACGTCACCGCCAAATGCTACGGCGGCGACGCCACGCGAAAGCGCAAACTGCTGGAAAAACAGAAGGAAGGCAAGAAGCGGATGCGCCAGTACGGGAATGTGGACATCCCGCAGGAAGCCTTCATCGCGGCCCTGCGGATGGGGGATGATAACTGAGTTTGGGGACGTAAGAGGAGCCTCCGGCGGGCAGGGACTCGTCCCTGCACCCGTTTATTCTAGTGCAGCCCTAACCACACCCGTTCATGCCGAGCCTTTCGAGGGACACCCACCACCCCGCACGTCATGCTGGCGCAGGCCAGCATCCACCGCCCTGCCCGACGAGCGACAAAAAATAGAAGAGCCTCCGGCGGGCAGGGTCGCGGACCCTGCACCCGTTTGTTTTCAGGCTGCCCTCCACCCGTGTACGTCACCGCGGACTTGTTCCGGGGTCCAGCTTTCTTCTTCTCAAAAAATGATGTCGTTTTGATCAACGGCATAACTGTGGCAGGCTGCGGCGCTCAATTCGTTCGAGGCTGGCATGCGCAAAACGTGGCGGGAAGCCGTTTGGGAAGCTGTTCAACGCCAGTCACGCAAGAATGCGGCATTCACCCGCCAGCAATTGATTGATCGCGAGCTCGACACCATCACGAAAGAGATCGGCAGCGAAGGCGCGACTCCCGCGCAGACCCTCAGCCGCATCCTGCAGGAACTTCGCGACGACAGCGTGCTGATCTTTGACGGCGGCGGACGCTATCGCATATCCGCTGGCCTTGCCGGCGTCGATGTCGACACAGCAGTCGCGACCGAGGTTCAGCGACTGCAAAACTGCCGGGTTGGCCAGAGCAGCTTCCGCCGCAGGCTGGAAGTGCGCTGGAACGCAGCGTGTCCGATGACTGGCATTGGCGACCGCGCGCTGCTGCGCGCATCGCACGTGGTGCCTTGGAACCGTTGTGAAAGCCCCGAGGAGCGGGGCTCAGTCGACAATGGCTTGCTATTGTCGGCGCTATGGGACGCCGCATTCGACCGTGGCCTCGTGGCGTTTGACGACGATGGCGCCGCAATGTTCGCGGCGCGCATCGATCCGCGCTCCGAGCACGCCTTGCGACAAGCGGAACGACTTGCGCTGCCCTTGCTCACTGCCCCCTTGCGGGAACGATTGGGCCGGCATCGCGTGCTTCACGCGACGATGGGACTTTGCCGCGCCCTTTAATCAAACTGTTGAATATGACCATTTTTTGATCAATTCATGCTCATGAACTCTGTCTGCCATGACGAGATTCCAGCAGGGATTGAGCTGAAAAGCATCATCCTGGTGGATGATGCCGACTGGCAAGTCGGCATTCCACTATCGATCTGGGCGTCCGTCTGGTGGGGGCGTCAGACCGAATGGTGTACCCGGCATGATATCGCATCATTCGAAAGTTATAACCGTCAGGGCCAGCTGATCGTATTTCGCAAAGCCGGTCCGGCTTTTGGCGAAAGCCAATCATGGCAATTGCACCCGGCAACGGGTGAGTTCCGCGACCAGCATAATCGCCGCGCCAGTTGGCGCGGCTTTCTACAACGCCACCCGGAATTGGCTGGGCGGTTGATGGCAGCCTTTGCGCTGCGGTTGACCGAACAAAGGTAGCCGGACCCCGGATCAATTCCGGGGTTACGAGTTGGGGGGCGTGTCGCTCGACAGGCTTGGGACGACTGGAAGGCCGATGGCCGCCCGAAAACGAACGAGTGCAGGGACTGCGCCCCTGCCCGCCGGAGGCTCTCCTTCCCTTCTGTGGTGCAGAGTGCAGATCGGGATGCTGTCCTACAGGATGCTGGCGGCGGTATGATCGGCGTCCGGTTGGCCGGGTGCTCTTTCTACGATTGATCTTGTCCAGGCGTGCGGGCGCGTGAGGGGCTTTATGCAGGCTTTGTAAGCTACAGCGGCAGGGGCGGCCGAGAAGCCGGAATCCGATGCGACTCGGAAAAAGTGTCAAAACCCGTCAGCGCATAACCGACTGAAAACAAACGGGTGCAGGGACGAGTCCCTGCCCGCCGGAGGCCCTTCTTTCGTCAACCGTCAGGCGCGACCGGCCGGTTCTCCCGCGTGTGCCACAGGCGCAGGATGAACAGCTCGCCGCGGGCGATTTCGTAGCGCAGTTCATAGCTGCCGACGAACAGGCGGCGGACTTCGCGGGGGATGTAGGCGTCGAGTTTTTCGCCGAGGCGGGGGAAGTCAGCCAAGGGGTTTGGGGCGTGGGCGAGGTCGCGGATGACGCGGGCGGCGGCTTCGGGGGCGACGGGTGACAGGAAATCGTGGAGGCGCTTGAGGTCGGCGGCGGCGCTGGCCGTCCAGCGGATGTTCATGCGGCTGGCGGAGGGAGCGGCGTGTCGGTGGTGAGGCTGTCGGCCCAGGCCTGGATGGCGGCGGCGTCGATCACGCGGCCGGCCTCCACATCATCCAGCGCCAGCAGGGTCAGGCGGTGGCGTTCTTCTTCCTGATCGACCCAGGCGGCGAGTGCCTGTTTCATCACCCAGCCGCGCGAGCGGTCGAGCCGGGCGGCCATGGCGTCCACCTGCTCGGCGAGGTTGAGCGGCACGTGAGCGGTGATGACCTTGGTGTCCATGGACATGACAGCCTTCCAATCAGGATGATTGGACATTAATCGCCAGCCGTCTGCAACGCAAGGGACACCCCCAACAACCGGGTGCAGGGACGAGTCCCCGCCCGCGGCGGGTCCCACCGAAACAGGTTTCGATGGGTGCCCTCGGAGGCCCCTTCACCCTTCCCAGTCCCTCCTCTGTCCTACACCGGCGAAGCCTGTCATCCTGCCACTGGCCGCCCCTCGCACGCGCGAGGCCGGCGGTTTTGACAGCGGGGGTCGTTCACGACAGGGATCGTCAAAGCTGACAAAAGCCATAGGAGCAAAAGCCGTTTGAAATCAGATGGTTGCAGAGACGAGTCCCTGCTCGTCGGAGGCTTCGCTTTTTTCTACCTCGACCGTTCAAACACCACCCTGCCCCGGAACAGCGTCATGTCCGCCTTCATCTCCTTGATGGCCTCCACCGGCACGGTGGCGGGGTCGCGGTCCCAGATGGCGATGTCGGCGGCCTTCCCCACGGCGAGCGTGCCGGAGCCATCGGCGCGGATCAGGGGGGCGGCCCAGCGGGTGTAGCTGGCCAGCGCGGTGGGCAGGTCCACGGCTTCGGCGGTGCCGAAGGGGGTTTTGCCCCAGGTGGCGCCGCTGGTTTCCCGGGCGATGGAGGCCCAGAGGCCGTATCGGGCGGGGAACGGGGTGACGCCGGTATCGGAGCCGCCGCCCCAGATGATGCCGTTCTTCACGTAGGTGGCGTAGGGGTTGAGCCGTTGGGAGCGGGCGGGGCCGAGGTTGGCGGCATAGATGTCCCCGATCCACCAGGCAAAGGTCGCCTGGGTTTCGGGGTAGCCGCTGCCGTACGCGCGTTGCAGGCGGGCCATCTGGGCGATGGCGTGGGGCGTGGGCGTGTTGGCGTGGATGATGGAGAGCCTGAGGTCTTTCACCGGGTGGGCCTTGAGCGCGTCGGCATAGCCGTCCACCACCCAGTCGATGGCCTTGTCCCCGATGGCGTGGGTGCCGATGCCGATGTCGGCATTGATGAACAGGGCGATCATCTGGCGGTATTCGGACGGGTCGATCTGGGGATAGCCGCTGTTGCCCTTGGCGATCTCGGTGCGGTGGTGGTTCCAGTCCTCGTACATCCAGGCGGTCGGGGCGGCGCCGCTGCCGTCCATGAACAGCTTGACCCCGCAAACGGCGAGGCTGGTGTTTGGCACGCTGGCGATCTCGACCTTGGCCCGGCGGATTTCGGCCAGCGCGGTGGTGGCGGTGGCCATGGAGCGCCCGCCGGAGAAGAGCACGCAGGCGTTGATCGGAAACTCGCCGGCCTGTGCGAGGCCCAGATAGGCCAGCCAGTCCGCACGGCTGATCGCCGGGTCCTTGAAGCCGGTCATGCCTTCTTCGTGCAGGCGGCGGATCATGTGGGTGAGTGCAGCCTTGCGCTGTTCCACCGTGGGTTCGGGGATGAGGCGGGTGACAAGCTCCTGCGCGGTTTCCTTCAGCACGCCGGCCGGGCGGCCATCAGGCAGTTTCTCGATGGTGCCGGCGGTGGGGGTGGGCGTGGCAGCGGTGACGTCGGCCAGTTTCAGGGCAAGGCCGTTGGCGACGCCATAGTGGCCGGTGGTGTTCTCCAGCCAGACCGGGTTGTCGGGGGAGACGGCGTCGAGTTCGGCGGCGGTGGGGTAGCGGCCATCGGCGAACTTGCCTTCGTCCCAGCCGACGCCTGTGACCCATTGCCCCTTTGGCGTGGTGGCGACGCGGGCCTTCACCGCGGCCACCATGTCCTCCACCGAACGGGCGCCGCCCAGCGGGATCTGGCCCAGCTCGCCGAGGCCGGTGGAGAGGATATGGGCGTGGGTGTCGATCAGGCCGGGCGTGGCGGCGCGGCCTTTCAGATCGATCACCTTGGTTTTCGGGCCGGCCAGTTTCTGGATGGCGGCATCGCTGCCCACCGCGCTGATGATGCCATCGGTGATGGCCAGCGCCTGCACCACGCTGCTCCTGGCATCGGCGGTGTGGATGCGGCCGTGGAGGAGGATGGTGTCGGGCGCCGCGGCCAGTGCCGTGCTGGCCAGCATGGTGGCCGCCAGGCCCATCGCGCATTGCTTCATCATCGCCTGTTCCCCCGTTTGCGCACAGTCTGGCGCGGCGGCGGACAGCGTCAAGCACGGCCTGGATGTCACGCCGACATTGACCGGAGATCCGCGTTGCCCCGGCCTTGGCATTGGCGCCTGGCAGCTGGGGCCGGGCGGGCGGCTGTGGGCTTCAGGCGTTTGCCGCGCCAGCCTCCCGCCTGCGCATCACGGCGCCCACCAGCCCGAAGCCGGCGATCAGCATCGCCCAACTCGCCGGTTCAGGGACGGCGCCGGCGCCGACTGTGGAGATCGTCAACGTGCCATTGCCGGGAATTGTCTGGGAAAATCGGGACAGACTGAACGTGCCCGTCCGGAATGTCGGTGATGACGTTGGCCCAGTGAACAGAACATCGCCTACGCTGGAAAACAGAAAATCAAATCCATTGATATCGAAAATATTCAGGCCTCCACCGAAACTCGGCGCAAAAAAGTTGATTGTCGTCGTGACCGGCGGACCGCCTGATGTCACCAAGACTGGACTAAGCGTGAAAAACGGATCTGTAGAAAAGGCAGGTACAGGCGACGTGGGCAATGTCAAGGTCGCGTTATAGTCTCCCGTCAGCACGAATTGCACAGACGCTGTCGCATGCGCCACCCCGGCCGAAGCGAGAACCGCCGCCGCTGCCATCAATTTGAAACTGAACATGGACCCCCTGTTTCTGTAACTTACAGATGTTTCAAAATGGTAAACAATCGATTTACAGTGCACGGTATGCCCGCATCAGGCAGAGTCAATATGGTCAGCGCAAATTGGGTTGAGGTGGGTTACGGTGACACTGCCCATTGCCCGCCGAGACGACACCAGACCAGACCCCGGATCAACTCCGGAGCAAGGGTGGGGGCTGGAGCGCCACCGCAAACAACGAGGTGCAGGGACGAGCGCCTCCCCACCGGAGGCCTCGCCTTTATCGGCTGTCAGATATAGCGGCGCGAGATGGCGGTGAGGTCGTCGGCCAACGCATAGACCATGGGCTGGCCGGTGGGGATTTCCTCGTGGACGATTTCGTCGTCGGAGAGGCCGGAGAGGTGTTTGACGAGGGCGCGCAGCGAGTTGCCGTGGGCGGCGATGATGACGCGTTTGCCGGCCTTGAGTTCGGGAACGATGGCCTGTTCCCAGTAGGGGAGGACGCGGGCGATGGTGTCCTTCAGGCTTTCGGTCGCGGGGATGGCGATGCCGTCGTAGCGGCGGTCAGTGGAAAGATCAAAGGGCGAGCCGGGTTCCATGGGCGGCGGCGGCACGTCGAAGCTGCGGCGCCAGATCTTCACTTGGGTCTGGCCGTATTTGGCGGCGGTGTCGGTTTTGTTGAGGCCGGTGAGCCCGCCATAGTGGCGTTCGTTCAGGTGCCAGTTCTTGATGACCGGGATCCACACGCGGTCCATGGCGGCGAGCGCGAGGTTGAGCGTTTTGATGGCGCGGCTCTGAACGGAGGTGAAGCCGATGTCGAAATCGAGCCCGGCGTCCTTCATGCGGCGGCCGGCATCGAGTGCTTCGGCGGTGCCTTTTTCGGTGAGGCCAACATCCCACCAGCCGGTGAAGCGATTTTCGAGGTTCCACTGGCTCTGGCCATGGCGGAGGAGGACGAGGGTGGGCATGAGCGGCGGTTTAGCAGGCCCGCCGCCCGATGCCAGCCCCCAACGTCACAGGTTGTAGGCGCGCTCTCCATGCTCGGCGAGATCGAGCCCTTCCCGTTCGGCTTCGGTGGTGACGCGCAATCCCGTGACCGCCTTGGCCACGGCGAGCGCGACGAGGGTGCCGATGGTGGACCAGGCGATGGTCGTGGCCACGGCCGCGAGCTGCACGCCCAGCTTGGCGACCATGTCGTAATCCGCCGGGCCGGGGCCGCCGAGCAAGGGCGCATAGACGATGGCGGTGCCGATGGCGCCCATGATGCCGCCAACGCCGTGGATCCCGAACGCATCGAGCGAATCGTCATAGCGCAAGCGCGGCCGGATGATGGCAACGGCGACATAGCAGACGACAGCGGTGACACCGCCCAGCAGGATGGCGCCCATCGGGCCCGAATTGCCGGCGGCCGGGGTGACAGCGACGAGGCCGGAGACGATGCCGGAGGCGAGGCCGAGCGCGGAGGGCTTGTGGCCGAAGGCGCGTTCCGCCGCGAGCCAGGCCAGCCCGCCGGCCGCGGTGGCAACGAACGTGTTGATCATCGCCAGCGCCGCCGAGCCATTGGCTTCGAGCGCCGAGCCGGCGTTGAAGCCGAACCAGCCCACCCACAGCAGCCCGGTGCCGACGAGGGTGAGCGTGAGGCTGTGCGGCGCCATCGAATCCTTCATGTAGCCCAGTCGCTTGCCGGCGACGATGGCGGCGACCAGCGCGGCGACGCCAGCGTTGATGTGGACCACGGTGCCGCCGGCGAAATCCAGGGCGCCCATGGCGAAGAACAGCCCGGACGATGCCCAGACCATGTGGGCGATGGGCAGGTAGACGAGTGGCATCCAGACGAGCGCGAACACCATCAGGGCGGAGAATTTCACCCGCTCGACAATGCCGCCCAGCACGATGGACAGCGTGATCGCCGCAAAGGTCATCTGGAAACAGATGAACACATATTCGGGGATCACCACATCCTTGGTGAAGGTGGCCGCTGTGCTGTCCGGCCCGATGCCGGCAAGGAACAGGCGATCGAGGCCGGCGATGAACGGCGTGAACGGCGCCGGCGCATCCGGCCCGAAGGCGAGGCTATAGCCGAAGATCACCCATGTCAGCATGGCGAGGCAGGTGGCCGCGCCGATCTGCGTCATGATGCTGAGCATGTTCTTGGTGCGCACCAGGCCGCCATAGAATAATTGCAGGCCAGGCAGGATCATCAGCAGCACGAGGAGGGTGGAGACCATCATCCACGCCGTGTCCCCCTTGTCAGGAACAGGGGCGGCGGCGGCGACATCCTGACCGAAGGCGGCAGCCGGCAACAGCAGTGCGGCCACGGCAGCAAAGGGGCGCAACACGTCAAAGAGCGGTTTCATCCAGTTCCCCTGTGCGGATGCGGACGGCCTGGCCGACGCTGGACACGAACAGTTTCCCATCGCCCTCGCTGCCGCTGTATGCAGCCTGTGCCACTGCTTCAGCGATGCGCAGCGCGTCTTCATCCTCCACCACCACCTCGATCTTCAGCTTGGGCAGCAGGTTGAGATTTGCCTCAGCGCCGCGATATTGCTCGCTCACCCCGCGCTGACGGCCAAAGCCGCGCACCTCGGATACGGTCATGCCCTGCACGCCGCCCTGCATCAGGGCCTCGCGGACCTGATCCAGCTTGAACGGCTTGATGATCGCCGTGATGAGCTTCATGGCTGGGCGGACGTTTCGAACATTGCGCTTTGGCAACCCTGCCAAAGCCGGCTGCACCGCAACATAAGGCGTTTGCCGGTGCGATCAGTCCGTTGGGGCCAGCACGGCGCGGGCCCGCGCCTCGTCCTCATCCACAACCATCAGCCTGATTCCCGAAACGCCCGGACCGATCAGGCTGGCGATGCCGGCATCGAACAGCACGGCGTCGATGCCGGCCGCATCCAGCCGGGCCCGGGCAATTTCCGCCTCCATCGGCGAGAACAAGGTTTCGATGCAGACCAGCGCCATCAGCTGTAGGGGAGCACCGCCGGCGGCGTGGTGGGCAGGCCATCAATGGAGCGCACCCGTTCCCGGTACTTGGCCAGTCGCTGCACCGGATCGTCCTGCACGAAATATTTGCGCAAGGTCTGGCGTTCTTCCACCAGCGCCATCTTTGGCACCGCCCAGCCGCAACTGGTCTGGGTGCTGTCCACATCGATCAGGAAGATCTGCCGCACGCCGCGTTCGATGGTGAAATGGGCGGCCAGATCGGCCCAGCCGGCATCCTGCGGCAGCACGGCGCGGCCACTGCCATAAATCCGGTAGATCAGCGCCGGCTGGTCAAACGCGCAGAACATGATGGTGATGCGTCCATCGGCGGCCAGGTGCGCGTGGGTCTCGTTCCCGCTGCCGCCAAAATCAAGATAGGCACAGGCTCGGCCGCCGTTCAGGACCCTGAAACTGTCCATGCCCTTGGGTGACAGGTTGATGCGCGCATCGGCTGCTGCGGTGGCAACAAAGAACACCGGCTGGCGGGCGATGAAGGCGGCGTGGTCAAGGGTGATGTGATCAAAGAATTCCGACACAAGCGCCTACCCTCCTCATGCGGCCGTGCCGCCCACGGTCAACCCTTCGACAAGCAGCGTGGGCTGGCCTACACCGGCCGGCACGCTCTGCCCAGCCTTGCCGCAGATGCCGACCCCTTCATCCAGTTCCAGATCATTGCCGATCGCCTTCACGCGGGTCAGCACATCAGGGCCGTTGCCGATCAGCGTGGCGCCCTTCAGCGGGCGGCCCAGCTTGCCATTCTCGATCTCGTAGGCTTCGGTGCAGGAAAACACGAACTTGCCCGACGTGATGTCCACCTGCCCGCCGCCGAAGCTCTTGGCGAAGATGCCCTTCTTCACGGATGCCAGGATGCCCCCCGGGTCCTCGCTGCCGCCCAGCATGAACGTGTTGGTCATGCGCGGCATCGGGGCATGGGCGAAGGATTGGCGGCGGCCATTGCCGGTGGGCGCCACGCCCATCAGCCTGGCGTTCAGCCGGTCCTGCATATAGCCCTTCAATATGCCATCCTCGATCAGCACGGTGCGCCCCGTTGGCGTGCCTTCATCGTCCACGGTCAGGCTGCCGCGGCGCTGGTCCATGGCACCATCGTCGACCACGGTGACACCCGGCGCCGCCACGCGTTCGCCAATACGCCCCGAGAAGGCGCTGGTGCCCTTGCGGTTGAAATCGCCTTCGAGACCATGGCCCACCGCTTCGTGCAGCAGGATGCCGGGCCAGCCGGGGCCCAGCACAACGGTCGTCTCGCCGGCGGGGGCATCGACGGCCTCAAGGTTCACCAGAGCCTGGGCGAGCGCGATGTCGATGGCGCGCTCCCAGCTCGCGTCCTCGAACAGGCTATCGTAGAGATAGCGTCCACCAAGGCCATGGAAGCCGGTCTCGCGGCGGCCGTTCTTTTCGGCCACCACCTGCACATTGAGCCGCACCAGCGGGCGCACGTCGCGCACCCGCGTGCCATCACCGCGCAGGATTTCCACCACGCTCCAGCTGCCGAGCAGGCTGGCCGAGACCTGCACCACGCCTGGATCCCGGGCGCGGGCGGCGGCGTCGATTTTCTGCATCAACGCCACCTTGGCGGCAAAGTCGATGCCCGAAAGCGGGTTCACATCGGTGTAGCGCCGCGCGTTGGTGGGCAGCGGTGGCAGCGCCATGGCGCCACCATGGCCTGTCTTCACCTGCGCGATCGTGTCGGCTGCGCGGGCGATGGCGGCGTGGCTCAGATCATTGGCATGGGCATAGGCGGTCATCTCGCCCGCCACGCCGCGCAGACCAAAGCCCTTCTGCGTGTCGAAGCTGGCGGATTTCAGCCGGCCATCGTCGAAGGCAAAGCTCTCGGAGACGGCATATTGCAGATAGAGCTCGCCATCATCGCAGCCCTGCAGGGCATCGGCGACCTGCCGGGCGGTGCGATCAGGATCGAGCCCGGTGTCGGCATAGAAGAGCTGGAGCGCATCTGGGGTCGTCATGCGCCAGATATGGGCCAGCGGCGGAAAAAGGGAAAGGGGCCGATGGCCGCGGTGTTCGAACGATGCCCGTCAGAACGCGCAGGTCAGCAGCCAGCGCTCACCAGCGCGATCGAACACGAGGCGGCTGCACTGGTCGAGCACGTCGCGGCCGATCAGGATCCACGGATCGCGCCCGCGCCGCTTCTTCTTGCGGCCGGCGGTGACGGTGATCGTGTCTTCATCGTCGGTCTCGGTCGAGGTGCCCTTGGCGGCGGCGTCAATCGCCCGGGCCTCCGCCTCGGACACGCGCACCCCCAGATCCTTCAGCGGCAAGCCCAGCAACTGGGCGCCAGGCTGGGCCTCCAGCCGTTGCCACGGCAAGGCCACGCCGGGGAAGGGCCGCCAGTATCCGATCGCCTTCACCCGCTTCGCCAGGCCCGCCCGCACGAGCGCTTCCCCGGCCCGCGCGTTCATCACCGTGTTCGGGCTGTTGAGCTCAAGGCTGATATCGATTTCCTCGTCGCCAAGCTTCGCTTTGATGCCCGTCTCGCCAGTGCCCTTCTTCTTGAGGACAAGGGTGCGGCTTGCGGGCTGCGGATCACGCAGCACGACGTCCACCCGGTCTGCCTTGAGAGCGCCGATGGTCAGTATGCCGTCGGCATCGCTGGCGACCGGGCGGCTGACCCACACGGTCGGCACCTTGCGGTTCGGCAGGCCCCTGGGGGTGATGGTGGCCAGGTTGAAGCGGAAGGTGGCCTCGCCGCCCGGGATCAGGGCATTGCGGAACGTGCGCTTGCCGAAGAAGGGAAAGGGCTTCAGCCCCGCCCGTTCGGCCGGCGCCTGGTTGAGGACAAGGGCGGTATCGAACGAGAGGGCGATGCGGATGTCCAATGTCGCCTTCTTGACGGCGACAGGCAGATAGGGATTGCCGTTGTCAGCCACCCGCAGGGTAATCACCGACGGCGTTGGCACCTTGGCAGCCAGCGCCGGGGCGGGCGCCAACAGCAGCACCAGCGCGGCGGCGGAACGCCTCATCGCTTGTCCGCCGGGCCGCCGGCCAGGATGAAGCGCCGGTCGCAATAGGAACAGTCGGCAAAGCCATCCTTGCCGATCTGGATCCACACGCGGGGATGGCCATCGCCGCCCCGTTCATCGCCATCGCAGAACACGCGGGCGGTATCGGTCACATAGGTTTCGGGGGCCGGCAGGGCCATGGCGCGGGGGGCAGACATGCCGGTTTCCTACCAGCGCCAGGCGGCCAAGTCACCATGTCGCAGCCGCTGCAACATGTTTGTCACATGTCCGCCATCTGTCTGCAAAGAACCCCGGGCAGACGCCGCACGCCGTCGTAGCTTGGACGCTGCGCCGTGATCGATGGGGGTCTTTCGAGCAATGCGCCATTTCCAGTTCCTGACCAGTGTCAGCCTGTCCGCCTGCCTGCTTGCCGCCCAGCCGGCCGCCGGCGCTGAAACAGCCGCTGCCGACGAACAGCCGGTGAGTGCCGCGCAAGAGATTGGCGAGGAGATCATCGTCACCGCCCAGAAGACGGAGCAGAAGTTGAAGGACGTGGCGGTCACCGTGACCGCCTATACGGGCCGCACCCTGCGCGAGATCGGCGTCACCCAGTTCGACCAGCTTGCTGCCTATGTGCCCGGCCTCAACGTCCAGGAACAAAGCCCCAACAACCCCGGCTTCGTCATTCGCGGCATCACCTCGGACACCGGCTCCTCGCAGGGGTCGCCGGCGGTGACCGTCTATCTGAACGGCATCGACGTTTCGCGCTCGCGCGGGTCCTATTTCGACCTCTATGACCTTGAACGCACGGAAGTGGTGAAGGGCCCGCAATCGACGCTGTTCGGCACGGCGGCGGCCGTGGGTGTCGTTTCGGTCATCACCGCCAAGCCGCGCCCCGGCACGTCGGGCGAGGTGCGCGTGGGTTATGGCAATTTCAACCAGCGCCGCATCGATGGCCATTTCAATATCGGCAACGACATCATCGCCTTGCGCCTTGCCGGCGCGGTCAAGCTGCGCGACGGCGTGGTGGAGAATATTGCCGGCCGTCCGGGTTCTCAGACCCCCAATGGCCCGCGCATCGACGATCTCAATGGCCAGGGCCAGTATGGCGCCCGCGCCTCACTGCGCTTCACGCCTACCAGCGACCTGACCGCCGATCTGGTGTTCACCTATGACGGCCAGCGCGCGCCCGGCACCGCCTTTTCCTCGGGCACCTTCGCGCCCACGGGCGGCACCACCAGCCCCTACAGCTTCAAGGAAGTCGCCGGCTCGCCGTTCAGCGCCCAGGTGCTCGGCGCTGACCAGCCCAGCCTGACGCGCAATGTCTATGACGTGAACCTGACCATCAACGGCAAGCTGGGCGAGGCGTGGAGCTTCACCACCATCGCCGGCTATCGCAACTTCGACAGCAACGAGGTGTTCGATGCCGACGGTACCCAGGCCTGGTATCTGGAATTCGCAGAGGACGCGCGCGGCGAGCAGCTGAGCTTCGAAGGCCGCGTGAACTACACCAGCGACAATTTCCGCGCCTTCTTCGGCGCCAATTATTTCTGGGAAACCGGCTTCCAGCGGGTGCCGTTCAGTTCCGAGGAAGGCATCTTCCTGCAGTGCGCCGCGCGCCTGGTCCCGGGCCTTGCCTGCATCAACAACACGACCGGCGTGGTGGAAGCTGCCCGGGCCACCGCCATCCTGACCCGCGGCGCCGCGACCGTGCTGCCCTATGCCGCCGAACTGTTCAGGAATTCGGCCACGATCGGCACGTTCAGCCTGTTTGCCGATGCGACCTTCATTCCCGTTCCGCAACTGGAGCTGACGGTGGGCGGCCGCTGGCTGACCGAAGACCGGCAGAGCGGCTTTTCGTCGAACATCCCCAACACCGTGATCACTGGCGGCACGCTGATCCCCGGTGGCGTGTCGACCGGCGGCACATTGCTGAGCGCCGGCAAGCGGTTCGACGCGTTTCTGCCGCGCGCCAACATCCTGTTCCGGGCGACGGACAACCTGAACCTCTATGCCACCTATTCGCGCGGTCGCCGGTCTCCGGTCGTGCAGGTGTCGGCGGCGCGTGTCGCCGGCCAGGTGGTGCCCAGTGTGCGCGAGTTCCCGGCCGAGATCGTCGACAATTTCGAAGCCGGCATCAAGGGCGGCTTTGGCAAGTTCAATTTCAGCCTGGGCGCTTACATCCTGAAATACAAGGATTTCCAGATCTCGGTGCCGCAGCAGGGCGCGCCGGCGCTGATCGTCAACGCCGATGCGACCAACAAGGGGATCGAGGCGGAGGTGACCGCCACCCTGTCACCCAATGTCACGCTGTTCGCAAACGGCGCCTACATTGATGCCCGCGTGAACGACGATCCGCGCTTCGGCAACTTCGCCGGTGATCGGTTCCGCCTGCAATCGGAATGGCAGGGCGCCATCGGCGGCACCTTCCGCCTGCCGGTTGGCGACACGGTCGAACTGTTCGCCACGCCCACGGTGACCCACCGGTCCAGCGTGTTCTTCGAACTGCCCAACAACCCGGTGACCAGCCAGGGCCCGGTGACGCTGGCCAATCTGCGCGCCGGCGTGCGCCATCCTGACGGCCGCTGGGAAGTGATCGGCTTTGCCACCAACCTGTTCAATGCGGACTATCTGCTGGACGCAGGCAACACCGGCGGCGCCTTCGGCATCCCCACCTTCATCCGTGGCCTGCCGCGGCTGTTCGGGGTGGAAGCTGTCTACCGCTTCTGATCGCAGCGTGGCGGGTGGATGGCGCAACGCGCTATCCACCGCTTCACGCAAGAACGGCCGGCAACCAGAAAGGGGTGGCCCAGAGATGCTGCCCCTTTCGTGTGTCGTGCGACGGCGCGGCTTTGCCGCGACGCTCCTGCCTTGCTCCACCCGGTCTGCGGGTCTATCCCGAACGCATGTCCGAGCCCGCAATCAGCCTACATGGCCTCACCAAGACCTATGCCGGCGGCAAGCAGGCCCTGAAGGGCATCGATCTCGACATTCCGCGTGGGTCCATCTTCGGCCTGCTCGGCCCCAACGGCGCCGGCAAGTCGACCACCATCAACATCCTTGCTGGCCTGGTGAACAAGACAGGGGGACGCGCGCGCATCTGGGGCTTCGACATCGACGAGCATCCCAGGAACGCCAAGGCCAGCATCGGCATCGTGCCACAGGAGCTTGTGTTCGATGCCTTCTTCACGCCATTTGAAACCCTGGAGTTGCAGGCCGGCCTGTTTGGCGTGCCGAAGGCTGAACGCCGGACGATGGATCTGTTGAAGGCGGTACGACTGGATGACAAGGCCCATGTCTATTCGCGCACCCTGTCAGGCGGGATGAAGCGGCGTCTGCTGGTCGCCAAGGCGCTGGTCCATGGGCCACCGGTGCTGGTGCTGGATGAACCCACCGCCGGGGTGGACATCGAACTGCGGCAACTGCTGTGGGACTATGTGGCGGAACTGAACCACGGCGGCACCACCATCGTGCTCACCACCCATTATCTGGAAGAGGCCGAAAGCCTGTGTGACCGCATCGCCATCATCAATCATGGCCAGGTGGTAGCGAACGACGAGACACACCGTCTGCTGGGCGCGATGGGTGACAAGGTGCTGGAAGTGACGGTGGACGGCGACCTTGCCGGCGTACCGGCCGAACTGTCGGGCTGCAAGGCTGTCGAGCTCAAGGGCGCCCGCACGCTGGTCATCACCTATGACAAGCGCCACATCAATGCCGGTGCCGTGCTGGCGATGGTGGCCGCTGCCGGGCTTGGCGTGGTGGACGTTTCCACCAGAGAAGCCGATCTGGAAGATGTCTTCCTGGAACTGACCAGTGGCCATGCGCCCGCCGCAGCCTGACACGCGGGCGTTCGACGCCATCGTCATCGGCTCGGGCGCAGCGGGCCTCACCGCCGCGCTCAACCTTGCCGCCACGGCGCGAGTCGCCGTGCTGGCCAAGGGCGATCTCGCCGCCGGGTCCACCGCCTGGGCGCAGGGCGGGATTGCCGCCGTGCTCGACGCTGGCGACACGGTGGAAGCCCATGTCGAGGACACGATGGTCGCTGGCGCCGGGCTGAACCACCGCGCCAGTGTGGAATATGTCGCTGCCAATGCGTCCGCTGCGATCGACCGGCTGGCGGAACTGGGCGTGCCCTTCAACCCCGGCGAGACGGTTTCCGAACGCTGGCATCTCACGCGCGAGGGTGGCCACAGCCACCGCCGCATCGTCCATGTCGACGATGCCACTGGCTGGGCCGTCAGCCAGGCCCTGATCAAGGCGGCCCAGGCGAATCCCAACATCACGCTGGTGCCGCACATGGCGGCAATCGACCTCATCACCCATCGCCATGTGGTCGGCACCCGCTTTCCGGCGCGGCGCTGTCACGGTGTCTATGCGCTCGACACGAAGAAGCGGCGGGTGGTGGCCTTCACGGCGCCGGCAACCGTGCTGGCCACCGGCGGCGCGAGCCGTGTCTATCTCTATTCCACCAACCCCGATGGCGCGACCGGCGACGGCATCGCCATGGCCTGGCGTGCCGGCTGCCGGGTATCGAACATGGAGTTCAACCAGTTCCATCCGACCTGCCTCTATCACCCCAGGGTGCGCAACTTCCTGATCACGGAGGCCGCGCGCGGTGAAGGCGGCCACCTGAAGCTGCCCGACGGCACCCGTTTCATGGACCGTTATGACGAGCGGAAGGAGCTGGCACCGCGCGATGTCGTGGCCCGCGCGATCGATGCCGAAATGAAGCGGCTGGGTCTCGACCATGTCGATCTGGATCTCACCCATCTCGGTGCGGACTTCGTGCGCGCCCATTTCCCGACCATCCACGCGCGGCTGCTGGAACTGGGCATCGATTGCACGGCGCAGCCAATTCCGGTGGTGCCGGCCGCGCACTACAGCTGCGGCGGCGTGATGGTGGATCTGAAGGGCCGCACCGATCTCGATGGGCTGTGGGCCGCTGGCGAGGTTACCCAGAGCGGCCTGCACGGCGCCAACCGGCTGGCGTCAAATTCGCTGCTGGAATGCCTGGTGTTCGGACAGGCCGTTGCCGACGACATCCTTGGAAGGCCGCGCAGCGAAGAGATGCCCGCCATCCGGCCGTGGGACGAAAGCCGGGTCACCGACAGTGACGAGGAGGTGGTGATCGCCCACAACTGGGACGAGCTGAGGCGCACCATGTGGGACTATGTGGGCATCGTGCGCACTGACAAGCGGTTGGAGCGCGCCGCACACCGGGTGAAGACACTGCGCAAGGAAGTGCAGGATTATTACGGCAACTTCCGCGTCACCGCTGATCTCATCGAGCTGCGAAACCTGGTGGCGGTGGCCGATCTCATCGTCCGCTCGGCGCGTGCCCGCAAGGAAAGCCGGGGTCTCCATTACAGCACCGATCACCCCAGGCTGGCTGCCGCGGCCAGCGACACGGTGCTGGATCCGTTGCAGGGCCGGGAAGCCGGTTAGCGCTCAGGCGGCGATCGAGGCGATGGGGGGGTCGGCCATGGCCTTGCCGAACAGCACGCCCTGGGCCTGGTCGCAGCCCATCTGGATCAGCATGTTGCGCTGCGCCGGCGTCTCGACGCCCTCGGCCACCACCTGCTTGCCCAGGCTGTGGGCCAGATCGATGATGGCCTTGACGATGTGCTGACTGCCCGACGATTCCGGCAGCTTGGACACGAAGCTGCGATCGATCTTGACGATGTTGGCCGGCACGTCACGCAGCTGCAGCAGGCTGGCATGACCGGTGCCGAAATCATCGAGGGCGACGTTGACGCCGGCATCGCGCAGGCATTCGAGGCACTCGATCAGCGTGCCGCCCAGGCCGGCCATCACCACTGTCTCGGTGACCTGTACGACCAGGGCGGCGGGCGGCACGCGGTGTCGGGCCAGTTCATCGAGAATGGAGACCGCCCCGGCCGTGCCCTGCAGCTGGCTGCTGACCAGCTTTACGGCCATGGTGAGATCGGGGCGGCGCAAGCGGATGCTGGCCGCCTTGGCGAGCGCATTGGCCAGCATCATGTGCTGAAGGGCTGGTTGCAGGCTCGACTCGCGCATCACCTCCGGAAAGTCGGTCGGAGTCAGCAGGCCGTGCTCCGGATGCTGCCAGCGCAGCAGCGCCTCGTGTCCCACCAGTCGGCCGTCAAGGCGCAGCACCGGCTGATAATGAAGCTGGAATTGGCCGCTGTTGATGCCCTTGCGCGCATCGGCCAGCAGGCGGCTGCGCGCCGAGGCCTCGTCGGCCATGGAGGCGTCATAGCTGCGCCAGCAACCACGGCCGGCAGCCTTGGCCCGATACAGCGCAAGATCGGCCTGCTTGTGGATGCGGTTGAGCGGCGTGGCCGCATCCTCCACACAAGCGTGGCCGGCACAGATGGAGATGACGAGATCATGGCCACCATGGCGCAGCGGCACGCCCGCCGACAGGGCGATCATCTGGCGCACGGCCGGCAATCGGCTGCGCGCCGCCCCTTCCAGCACGATGACGAATTCATCCCCGCCCACACGCGCGATCGTACCCTGCGGGCCCGCCGCCGCGGCCAGCCGTTCGGCCACCGCCACGATCAGCGCGTCACCCGCATCATGGCCGGCCATGTCATTGGTCTGCTTCAGATAGTCGATGTCGACGGCGATGACGTCGATGCCGCCCCGCCGTGCCGCAGTCTGCTCCAGCAAGCTCTGGAACAGCGCGCGGTTGCCCAGGCCGGTCAGCGGGTCGGTGGTCGCCACGCGGCGCAGCGTCTGCCGTTCGATCTCCGCCGAGTCGGCATCGCGTCGCAGCTGGCGGAAGCGATCGGCAATGGCGAGGCTGAGGATCAGCGACTGCCAGCCCAGCGCTGCAAAGCCGGCCATGTCGACCGCGTCGTCCTGCGGCAGCAGCGCAAAGTTCCTGAGGATGCGCACGCCCAGCATGGCCAGCGCTGGCGCCCAGCCGACTAGATACACCCAGACGGTGCGGCTGCCGCGCAAGGCCGCAATGCTGGTTCCCATCAGCAGCATGATGGTGACGATGATGATGGCGAGATTGAACATCCGGTCGCCCAGCCATGCCGGAAACAGCGTGTCGAAGGCGGCAACAACCGAGCTCAACGCTACCAGCACACCCGACATCTGGCCGTAATCGACCAGCCTGGGCGGCAAGGTCTCACGTTCGATCAGGGCGAAGAAGAAGGCCGCGCCCGACAGCACCAGGAGCCCAATCAGCACATAGGACGTGCGGGCGGATGACGGGCCTGCAAGGAAGGGGAACAGATAGAGCAGCGCGCCAGACCACACCAGCAGATAGGCCAGCGCACTGGCCAGCCAGACGACATACCAATTCTGGAACGACGTCCTCAGCCAGGTGAGCAGGAACATGTTGTAGATGATGGCCGCCACAAGCACGCCGGTGACCAGCGCCACCAGCACGATCCAGCGCGTGACGAAGCGTTCGTGACTGCGATCGTCCATGGCAGCCACACGTCGCATCAGCTGCGGCGAATCCATGTCGCGGAAACCAAGCCGAATGGCGGTCACCTCGGCACCCGGCACCGGCACCTCGAACATCAGATTGTTGCCCAGCGTCCAGTTGCGGCCAAGATCGAACTGGCCGCGCTCATAGACGGTGCTGGTGCCGCCATGGTTGATGCGCACCTCAAGTGCCGAAAAGCGCGTATTGTCGATCAGCAGCCGCCAGCCGGCCGGCAAGGTGGCCATTCCGGCCGGCGTCACGTCGATCCAGGTCCATCGCGCCTGCTCGGCCGCCGTGTCGCGCGTCGGACAGCCGCCCGCCGCACAGTCGACAGGCTGATACGGCAGGCGCACCTGCCGCGCTTGCGCCATCGCGGCCTGCCCCAGGATGGTGAACATCACCACCAGCAACAGCACCACAACGCGAGCAGGCGAAAACAGCCAGCCCTTGCGGGCCAGCCCCAACCGACCAAGCGCCGGTTCGTCCCGCCCTGGTGCTCTTCCTTCCATACTCACTCGCTACTCGTCCAGTCAGGACAATAGCGAAGTCGCATTGAGAAAAGGTTAGCGTTACCCGGCAGTTGCAGCCGATGCGAATGTGAAGGACGGGAAAAGAAAATTCCGATCCAGCAACAATATTTCCGCCACTGTTAACCTCTCATCGAGGGCGCGTGACGGGATTTCAGCCCATCAATTCACGTACATCGGTCAGACGGCCTGTCACGGCAGCCGCTGCCGCCATCGCCGGCGACAGGAGATGCGTGCGCGATCCCGGGCCTTGGCGGCCGACGAAGTTGCGATTCGAGGTGGAGGCGCAGCGTTCGCCGGCCGGCACCTGGTCCGGGTTCATGCCCAGGCACATCGAGCAGCCCGGCTCCCGCCATTCGAAGCCAGCATGCATGAAGATGCGGTCCAGCCCCTCGGCCTCGGCCTGGCGCTTGACGAGTCCGGAGCCCGGCACGACCAGCGCCTGCCGGACATTGGCGGCGACCCGCCGCCCCTTCACCACGTCGGCTGCAATCCTGAGGTCCTCGATGCGGCTGTTGGTACAGCTACCGATGAAGATATTCTCGATCGGCACATCGGTCATGCGGGTGCCGGGCGCCAGGCCCATGTAATCCAGGCTCTTGGCGGCCGCGGCGCGCTTTGAGGCATCGGCAAAACTGTCCGGGTCCGGCACATGGCCGGTGATCGGCACCACATCTTCCGGGCTGGTGCCCCAAGTCACCAGCGGGGCAATGGCGCTGCCGTCGATCTCAACCGCCGTGTCATATCGGGCGCCCGAATCAGTCTTCAGCGTCTGCCACCAGGCCAGTGCCTTGTCCCACGCGTCGCCGGTGGGCGCGCGCGGGCGGCCCTTCACATAAGCGAACGTCTTCTCGTCCGGCGCGATCAGGCCGGCGCGGGCCCCTGCCTCGATGGCCATGTTGCACAGGGTCATGCGGCCTTCCATCGACAGCGCCTCGATCACCGGGCCGGTATATTCGATGACATGGCCGGCACCGCCGCCCGAGCCGAGCGCGCCACATACGGCCAGCGCCACATCCTTGGCCGAGACCGAGAAGCCCAGGCTGCCAGTGACGCGCACCTCCATCGATTTCGACTGGCGCAGCAGCAGGGTCTGGGTGGCGAACACATGCTCCACCTCGGACGTGCCGATACCGAAGGCAAGCGCGCCAAAGGCGCCATGGGTGGCGGTGTGGCTGTCGCCGCAGACCATGGTGACGCCCGGCAGCGTGAAGCCCTGTTCCGGGCCGATGACGTGGACGATGCCCTGTTCGGGCGCATCGATGCTGTAGAGCTCGATGCCGAAATCGGCGCAGTTCCTCACCAGCGCATCCAGCTGCGCCTTCGACATCGGATCGGTGATCGGAAGGCGGCGGTCTGTCGTGGGCACGTTGTGATCGGGCACGGCCAGTGTCAGATCGGGGCGGCGGAGTTGGCGGCCGGCCAGCCGCAACGCCTCGAAGGCCTGCGGGGTGGTCACCTCGTGGATCAGGTGGCGATCGATGAAGAGCAGCGCGGTGCCGTCCTCCAGCGTGGAAACGACATGATCATCCCAGATCTTCTGGTAGAGGGTGCGCGGCTGCAGGCTGGGGGTGCTGGTCATGGCTTGCGGCTTTGCCAAGCGCGCCCGTCAAAATCCAGCGGCAAATGACGGTCAGCGGCGCACGATACCATCCAGCGCGGCCAGCAGCGCATCCACCTCCGCGCGGCTGTTGTAGTGGGTGAAACCCACGCGCACCGCGCCGCGTTCCTTCAGGCCCAGAACGCCGGCCGGTTCCCACGCGTAGTAATAGCCGTTCCATGCAAAGATATTCTGCGCCGCAAGCGAGGCGGCAATGCTGTCGGCGCTGTGGCCGGAAATCTCGAAGGTGAAGGTCGCGACGCGCTCGTGCAACCGGTTGGGATTGGCGATGCCATGCAGCGTCACGCCGGGAATGGCAGCCAGGCCCGACAGGAATTGCCGGGCCAGATCAAGCTCATGCGCCTGGGCGGCCGCCATGCCGGCTTCCAGGCGCTGGCGCAGCGGGGCGCCGGGCGACGCCGAACCGGCCGCCTCCCCCAGCCAGGCGAGGTGATCGATGGCAGCCGCAGTGCCGGCCATCGCCTCGAAGCTGGGAGTGCCGGGCGACAGGCGGGTGGGCATCACGTCGGCCGAGGGGCGCACTTTCAGCGGCGGGATCATCCCCTGCAGGCGTTTCGAGACGAACAGGATGGCCGCGTGTGGTCCGAAGAACTTGTAAGCCGATGCCGCCATCAGGTCGCAGCCGATGGCCGCCGCGTCGAGCGCGAGGTGCGGGGCGGACTGCACGGCATCGACAATGCTGACCGCGCCCACGGCCCGCGCAGCGGCGCACACGGCGGCGACATCGTTGATGGTGCCCAGGAAATTGCTGGCGTGGCCTATGGCCACCGCGCGGGTGCGGCCATCGATCAGATCAGGCAGCGTTTCCAGTTTCAGCGCAAATGTCTCGCGGTCCCATTCCAGGAAGCGCGCCTCCACCCCGCGCGCCGCAGCCGCCTGCAGCCAGGGCGAGACATTGGCATCATGGTCCATCCGGGTGACGAGGATATTGTCGCCTTCGCGCCAGTCATGAGCGATCAGCGGCGCCATCTGGAAGAACAGGCTGGTGGTGTTGAGCCCGAAGATCACCTCGTCGTCGCCGCAGTTGAAGAAGATGGCCGCACTGGCAATCGCGGCATCGGCGATGGCGCCGGCGGCCTGGCTGGTGCGAAACAGCCCACCATCGTTGGCGCAGGCCCCGATCATGGCGTGGGACATCGCCTCTACCACGCGCCCGGCCACCTGCGTGCCCGCCGGCGCATCGAGATAGACCCGCGACAGGCCATCATCGGCCAGCGCCAGCGCCGGAAAGGCGGTACGCACGGTTGCGATATCGAACGGCATGTGGGTCCCCCGCTGATGGCGGGGACGTTACTGGCCCAGCGCGTCGACCGCCGCAAGCACCGCGCTGGCCGGCGGGCGCTTGCGATAATCATCCTCCATCAGCCGGGCGCGGATGATGCCCTTCGCGTTGATCACATAGATGGCGGGCCGGGGCACACCATGGGCGCGATTGCCGGGCGGATAGGCCGGATCGCGCAACTGCCAGCCATCGATCACCTTCGATTGCGGATCGGACAGCAGGGGCCAGGCCACCTTGCGCTCGGCGGCGAACTTCGCGAGCACCGGCACATCATCGTAGGAAAGGCCAACAAGGCTGTAACCGCGCTGGGCCAGCGGGGCAGCGGCGTCCTCGTTCATGGCGATCAGCTGGGCCTTGCAATAGGGGCACCAGGATGCGGACCGAAAGAACATCAGCACCGTGCCCTTGCGCCCGGCCACCTGCTTGAGGGTGCGGGCCTTGCCCGTGATGTCGGTGCCGGAAACGGCGGGCGCCGTTTCGCCCACCGCCGGGATGGCAGAGGCCGGAGCGGCAATCAGGGTGAGGGCGATGAGGGGGAGGATGCTGCGCATGACCGGTCTTTCGCAAGGAAGTCCGACAAGGTTACATACCGATCATTCCTCGTCCAGCAGCGGCAGGATCGCCTGATCGGACGGCGCCACGAGGCCGAGGTGCTTCCAGGCCGGGCCGGTGAGCATGCGGCCGCGCGCCGTCCGCGCCACCAGGCCCTGCTGGATCAGGAACGGCTCGATCACGTCTTCCAGCGTGTCGCGCGGCTCCGACAGGCCAGCCGCCAGCGTCTCGATGCCCACCGGGCCGCCGCGATAGATGTCGGCGATCATCATGAGATAGCGCCGGTCCATGGCATCGAGGCCGAGCCGATCGACCTCCAGCCGGCTGAGCGACTGGTCGGCCAGCCGCGCATCCACCGGCTTGTCGCCGGCAAAATCGCGCACCCGCCGCAGCAGGCGGCCAGCGATGCGCGGTGTACCGCGCGCGCGCCCGGCAATCTCGCGCGCGCCATCGGCGGTGAGCGCCAGGCCCAGCAGCGCGGCGGCGCGGGTGACGACCAGCTCCAGTTCATCGACCGAATAGAAATTGAGACGCAGCGGGATGCCGAACCGGTCGCGCAAGGGGGTGGTGAGCAGGCCGGCGCGGGTGGTGGCGCCCACCAGTGTGAAGGGCGGCAGATCGATGCGCAACGACCGCGCCGATGGCCCTTCGCCGATCATGATGTCGAGCACCCGGTCTTCCATCGCCGGGTAGAGGATTTCCTCCACCGATGGCGACAGGCGGTGGATCTCGTCGATGAACAGCACATCATGGGCTTCGAGATTGGTGAGCAGCGCCGCCAGATCACCGGCCTTCGCGATCACCGGCCCGGAGGTGGCGCGGAAACCCACGCCAAGCTCGCGCGCCACGATCTGCGCCAGCGTCGTCTTGCCCAGCCCCGGCGGGCCGTGCAGCAGCACATGGTCCATCGCCTCGCCGCGGCTGCGGGCAGCGGCGATGAACACCGACAAATTCTCGCGCAGGGCCGCTTGCCCGATGAACTCGTCCAGCCCCTTGGGGCGGAGCGCGGCGTCGATGTCGTCAGGACGACGCTGGGGGGAGAGATCGGCGGTCATCGGGCAAGCCCACCCTTAGCGCGCGCTCTTCTTCAGCGCCACACGCACCACGTCGTTCAGCGCCGCCGCTTCGCCCAGCTCCGCCAGCGCTTCCGATACGGCCCGGCTGGCGTCCATCGGGCGGAAGCCCAGTGCGGCCAGCGCGGCCATGGCATCATCGGCGATGCGGCTGCCGGACTGCACGGGCAGCGGCGCGCCGGCGGTCATGGCGACCGCGCCCAGCTTGCCCTTCAACTCATTGGCGATGCGGGCGGCAAGTTTTGGCCCCACCCCGTTCGCGCGGGCAAGGCTGGCGGCATCGCCAGCCGCCACGGCGTGGGCGACCTGGTCGGGCGTCAGCACCGACAGGATGTTCAATGCCACCCGCCCGCCGACGCCCTGCACCGTGGTGAGCGCCCGGAAGGCGGCCAGTTCGCTTTCGCTGGTGCAGCCGAACAGGGTGATGGCATCCTCTCGCACCTGGGTTTCGATGTGCAGCGCCACGGCCTGCCCAACCGACAGGGAGGACAAGGTGCGGGTGGAGGCCTGCACCAGATAGCCCACCCCGTTCACGTCCACCACCAGCGCGTCGGCCGAGACGCTGTCCACCAGGCCTTTCAGCCGCGCGATCATGCCCAGCACCTCACAGCAGCCCCCTCCCCGCGCTGGCGCCCAGATGGGCATGCGCGATGGCCACGGCCAGCGCGTCGGCGGCATCGGCGCCCACCACCTTCACGCCGGGCAGCAAACGTTCCACCATCGCCTGCACCTGCGGCTTGGCGGCCGCGCCAGTGCCGGTGAGCGATTTCTTCACCAACGTGGTGGCATATTCGGCTACCGGCAGGCCAGCGCGGCCGGCGCACAGCAGCACGACACCCCGCGCCTGCCCCAGCTTCAGCGTCGATTGCGGGTTGGCGTTGACGAACACCTCCTCCACCGCCGCCTCTCCTGCCCCGTGCTGCCGGATCACCGCCATCAGGCCATCATGCAGCGCCGCCAGCCGTTCGACCAGAGGGGCGCTGGCCGGCGTCTTCACCATGCCATGGGCGATATGGCGCAAGCGATTGCCATCGGCCACGATCACCCCCCAGCCGGTGGCGGCAAGGCCGGGATCAAGGCCGATGATGGTGCGCGTCACGGCGCCCCGTTGCCCAGCGTTACGAAGGTCTCGCTGCGCAGCTTCCAGCCCTGCGCGGTGGACACCCAGACGGCGAGATATTCGCCGGAAACGCGCCCCGACACGGTGCCGCCCTGCCAGTGGCCACGTTCCATCGCGCGCAGCGGCGGGTTGGCCAGCTTCACCTCGACAGGCGTGCGCACGAAGCCCAGGAAGCCCGGTGTCTTGAACGCGCGGGCGAAATAGTCGGCCATGGCGTCTGCGCCGATGATCGCCTCGCCGCCAGTGCCGGCGATACCGACATAGCCATCGCCCAGTGCGGCGCGCACACCGGCCACGTCGCGGGCGGCGATGGCGGCGTTGCAGGCGGCGCGCGCCGCCTTGATGTCTTCCTCGGCGCCAGCGGCGGCAGGGGTGGCCATGATCATCAGCAGCGCGGCCAGGCCAGATGTCACAGGCCGGGCTTCACAGGGCGGCCATCACGTCGTCGGGCACGTCGTAATTGCCCCACACCGTCTGCACGTCATCATCGTCATCCAGCGTATCGATCAGCTTCATCAGCTGGGCAGCATCGTCGGCGCCCACCGTCACCATCGTGCCTGGCTTCCACGCCAGCCTGGCCTGCCCGCCTTCGCCCAGCACCGGCTCCAGCGCGCGCGCCACTTCGTGCAGCTGGTCGATGCCCACCCAGATCTCGTGGCCATCCTCGCCGGATTGCACGTCATCGGCGCCGGCTTCCAGCGCGGCTTCGAAGACGGCATCGGCGCTGCCGGCCGCAGCGGGATAGGTGATCAGGCCCAGCCGTTCGAAGCCGTGGCTCACGCTGCCCGACGCGCCAAGGTTGCCGCCATTCTTGGCCATCGCCGTGCGCACGTTGGTTGCGGTGCGGTTTCGGTTGTCGGTCAGCGTTTCGATGATGAGGCTGACGCCGCCGGGGCCAAAGCCTTCATAGCGGACTTCTTCATAATTGGCGGTGTCGCCCCCCTGGCTCTTGTCGATGGCGCGCTGGATATTGTCCTTGGGCATGCCTTCGGCGCGGGCGGCGAGCACGGCGGCACGCAGGCGCGGATTGTTGGCCGGATCGGGCATGCCCATCTTCGCCGCCACGGTGATTTCGCGGGACAGCTTGGAAAACAGGGCGCTGCGCTTTTTGTCCTGCGCGCCCTTGCGGTGCATGATGTTCTTGAACTTGCTGTGGCCGGCCATGATGCGTCGTCTGTTGGAAACGGGATGGCCGCGGCCTTAGCAACCGGGGCGCAAATCGGCAATCAGCCGAGTTTCACAGCCGTTCCGCTGGCCGCCACCAGCAGCATGGAATCGCGGGCGCCGAGCGCATTGAACGTCAACTGCACGCCAATCACCGCATCGGCCCCCAGCCGCGCCGCATGGTGGCGCATTTCGGCCAGCGCCTCTTCGCGGGCGCGCTGCATCACCTCTTCCCAGGCTGCCGCCCGGCCGCCCACGATGTCCCGGATGCCGGCGAAGAAATCGGTGAAGATGTTGGCGCCCATGATGGCCTCGCCCGAAACGACGCCAAGATATTCGGTCGCCGGCCGGCCTTCGATGCTGGGGGTGGTGGTGATGATCATGGTACTCCTCCGTCAGGCAAGGCTGGCCAGCGCCTGTTTCAGCATCACGCCGCACAGATGCGCGCGATACGCAGCGCTGGCATGGATGTCGCTGTTGAGATCGTCGGACGGCATCGCCGGCAAGGCTCCACCGGCGGCCAGCGCGACCTCTGCGTCCGTCCAGCGCAAGACGCCGGGCCCGGCGCCGGTCACCGCCACGCGCCAGCCGCCGGCAAACCGCGCCACGAACACACCGACAATGGCATAGCGCGAGGCTGGGTGGCGGAACTTGGCGTAGGCGGCTTCAAGCGGCACCGAAAAACCGATGCGGGTGATGATCTCGCTATCGGCAAGGGCGGTGGCAAACATCCCCTGGAAAAAATCGTCGGCCGCGTGGGCAGCGCGATCGGTCTCGATCACCGCGTCCAGCGCCAGCACGGCGGCCGGGTAATCGGCGGCCGGATCATTGTTGGCGACGCTGCCGCCGAGGGTGCCCCGGTTGCGCACCTGCGCGTCGCCGATACCGGCGGCCAGGCAGGCCAGCGCCGGGATGGCGCTGGCGCCGGCAGCCACATCGGCATGGGTGGTCATCGCGCCGATCCACAGGCGCCCTGAACCATTGCCACCCTCCTGCGTGATGCCGGCAAGGCCCAGCCCCGACAGGTCAACAAGCGCATCCGGCATCCTGAGTCGCGACTTGATCGCAGGGATCAGCGTGTGGCCACCGGCCACATAGGCGGCTTCGCCGCTGCTGGCGAACTGCGCCGTGGCTTCGGACAGGCTGCGGGGCCGAAGAAAGGCGAACTCATGCATCGGCGGTCTCCATCCCGGCAGCGCCGGCCACGATCGCCTTGATGATGTTCACATAACCGGTGCAGCGGCACAGATTGCCTTCCAGTTCGTTCGCCACCAGTTCCGGCGTCAGCTGCGTGCCATGCTTGCGCACGATCTCAAGGCCCGCCATCACCATGCCAGGCGTGCAGAAGCCGCACTGCAGGCCATGGGCATCACGGAAGGCGGCCTGCATGGGATGCAGCCGCTCCGGCGTGCCCAGCCCCTCGATGGTGGTGATGGCGGCCACCTGCGCCTGCGCCGCGAGAAGCGTGCAGGCCTTCAACGCCCTGCCGTCGAGCAGCACGTTGCAGGCGCCGCACTGGCTGGTGTCACAGCCGATGTGGGTGCCGGTCAGGCCCAGCACATCGCGCAGCACCTCCACCAGCAGGCTGGCGGCCGGCGCCTCCACGCTGTGCGCCTGGCCATTGATGGTCAGCGTCATCTGCATCGCGATCCCCTCTCGTCAGCAGCCTAGCCGTCATTGCCGGGGCCAGCAATCAACCGTTGCGGGCCGCCATCATCTGCATCAGCCCCTCGGCCTGTTCGGCCACGGCCTGCGCGCCCAGCGGGCTGGCCTTGGCGCGGGCCCACCAGGCGGCAAGGCCCGGCCGTTCGGCAATCAGCGCCTTCGTTGGCATCGGCCCGTCCAGGGCATCGAGGAAGAAGAACAGCGGGATCAGCGCCGCATCGGCCTGGGTGAAGGCCGGCCCCACGGCAAATGCGTCATCGGCGCGGCGATAATGTTCGATATAGCCCAGCGCCTCGCCCATCCCCTTCAGGGCATCGGGCACGCCGGCCGGGTTCTCGCGGCCGCGGAACAGCGCGCCCAGTTGCGGGACCATGTAGACATCGGCCAGCCGGATGATCAGCCGCACCCGCGCCGCCTCCTTCTCGTCGGCCGGCAGCAGCGACGGGCCGGGCAGCGCCGCATCCAGATAGTCCGCAATCACCTGGCTTTCAGGCAGCGCCAGATCGCCATCGACCAGCAGCGGCATCTTGCCGGTCGGGCAAAGCGCAAGATACTGAGGGCACTTGATGCCACCTTCGAACTGCGCCAGCGGCACCTCGCTGCCCTTGGCACGGCTGACCAGCAGCGGCCGCATCACGAACGGCGACAGCCTGCCCCCATAGAGAATCATCTGCCCCTCCCCTTACAGGCCGATGGCGGCCTTGTAGGTTTCCAGCAGCGCCTCGGCTTCCTGCCGTGCTGCCGTTTCCATCTTCCTCAGGCGCACCAAGGTCTTCATCGTCTTGATGTCGAAGCCCGTGGCCTTGGCTTCGGCATAAACGTCCTTGATGTCGTCGGCGATGCCCTTCTTCTCCTCTTCCAGCGTCTCGATGCGCTCGATGAACAGGCGCAGCTGGCTGGCGGAGACATTCTCGTCTGACATGGTGTTTCCCGTGTTGCAGTAGTGGCAGCCGCTTACCGAACGGCCTCGTTCCTCGCCAGCGATTCGGCCATGCGGTCGAGTTGTTCCTGGCTTGCCGGCCCCTGGTGCCTCGCCTTCCATTCGCCCTGCGTCATGCCATAGACGTGGGTGCGGGCATCCTCCTTCGAGAGGGTGAGACCCATGGCTGCGGCCTCCTCGTGCAGCCAGTCTCCCAGGCAGTTGCGGCAGAAGCCGCCCCAGCCCATCAGGTCGACATTCTGCACGTCCGTGCGTTGGCGCAGATGGGTGAGCAGCCGGCGAAAGGCCGCCGCTTCAAGGCGTTCGCGATTGCCATCATCATCAAGCGGGGTGCCGGCGGCGGTCATCTTTCTGTCGCTCCCATGTGGCACTGCGCCGCGACTGCCGCTAACAGGGCAGGGTTCAGCAGCAGGGCAGGTTCATGTCACGTCATCTTCAACCACGCGGCCGCCGGGTCAAGGTGCTGGCGACGCTGGGGCCGGCGTCGGCCAGCGAGGAGATGATCGCGCGTCTGCACGCCGCCGGTGCCGATGCCTTCCGGGTGAACATGAGCCATGGCACGCACGAGAGCCAGGCCGCGCTGATCAGGGCTGTCCGCGCTGTCGAGAAGGCGTCAGGCCGGCCGATTGCGGTGCTGGCCGATCTGCAGGGCCCCAAGCTCAGGGTTGGCCGCTTTGCCGGCGGCAGTGCCGAACTGGTGGCTGGCCAGGCTTTCCGGCTCGATCGGCGCAGCGCGGCCGGTTCGACGAAGCGGGTGATGCTGCCGCATCGGGAGATTTTCGCGGCCGTGCGCCCGGGTGCCCGCCTGCTGGTGGATGATGGCAAGATCGTGCTGCGGGTGACCCAGGTTGAAGAGGAGTCCATCGACTGCACCGTGGAGGTGCCGGGCACGATCCGCGACAACAAGGGCGTCAACATCCCCGATGTCGTGGTGCCACTGCCGGCGCTGACCGACAAGGACCGGACCGATCTGGCTTTCGCGCTTGATGCCGGGGTCGACTGGATCGCGCTGTCGTTCGTGCAGCGCCCGGAAGACGTGGCCGAGGCGCGCCGGCTGATCGGCGGCCAGGCGAGCCTGCTGGCCAAGATCGAGAAGCCGGCGGCGCTGGAGCGGCTGGAGGAAATACTGGAACTGGCCGATGCGGTGATGGTGGCGCGCGGTGATCTGGGCGTGGAGTTGCCCCCGCAAAGCGTGCCGCCGGCGCAGAAGCGCATCGTCGCGACTGCCCGCGCGCTGGGCAAGCCGGTGGTGGTCGCCACCCAGATGCTGGAATCGATGATCACCGCGCCCACGCCCACCCGCGCCGAGGTGTCCGACGTGGCAACCGCCATCTATGACGGCGCCGATGCGGTGATGCTGTCGGCCGAAAGCGCGGCCGGGCAGTTTCCGGCCGAGGCGGTCAGCATGATGGATGCCATCGCCAGCGAGGTGGAAGCCGATCCCGGCTACCAGGGCCGGGTGGACTTCACGGCCATCGCCTCGGGCCGTTCGACAGCGGCGGCCATCACGGCGGCGGCGGCCGAGATTGGCCGCACCATCGGCGCCCGGGCGCTGGTATGCTTCACCATTTCGGGCTCCACGGCGCGGCGGGTGGCGCGGGAGCGTGCCGCCATCCCGGTGCTGTGCCTGACACCGTCGCAGGCCACCGCCCGGCGCATGGCGCTGGTGTGGGGCGTGCACGCCGTGGTGACGCGCGATGTCACCAGCTTCGAGGAGATGGTGGCCAAATCCCGCCGCATGGCGCTGCGATCGGGCCTGGCGCGGGCCGGCGATCCGTTGGTGCTGGTGGCTGGCGTGCCCTTCTCCACGCCCGGCACCACCAACGTGGTTCATGTCGTGCGGCTGACCGGGGACGAACTGAAAGGCTATTGAGGCAGGAGGCCGAGCGCCGAAAGGCGCGCCACCAGTCCGTCGGCACCATCGAACAGGTGACCAACAAAGCCGTTGGCCTCGCCCGCCACAATGTTCTCGGCCCGGTCGTCGACGAACAGGGCCTCACCGGGATTGAGGCCGAAGCGGGTGAGCGCCAGTCGGTAGATGGCGGGGTCCGGCTTGGTGAGGCGCACCTCGCCCGAGACGATGACATCGCGCAGCGGGTCGATGAGCCGGGCGGCGGGTCTGAAATCCAGCCAGAATTCATGGGAGAAGTTGGTGATGCCGAACATCGGCACGCCCTGTCTCGCCAGTTGATCGAGAAGGGCCGCCATGCCCGGCACCTCGCCCGTGACGGTTTCGGCAAAGCGCGGCCCGAAGGCGCTGATCAGGTCCGCTTCGGCGGGGTAGCGGGCGATGAGTTCAGCGCTGGTTTCGGCAAACGGCCGGCCGGCGTCATGCTGGAAATGCCAGTCAGTCGTCACGACCTCGCGGCAGAACCAGTCGAGCCGGGCCGGATCGTCAATCAGCCTGGCATAGAGCGCCCTGATATCCCAGCCATAAAGGACATTGCCGACATCGAAGACGACCGCCTTCATGCACAACCTCCCTGGCGCGCCCGCAAACGACAAAACCCCCGCCGGTCAGGCGGGGGCATGTTGGCCAGGCAGCCCGCACGCGCCGGCGGCGCCGATGTCAGCCCTGGCGGGCCTTGAAACGGCGGTTGGTCTTGTTGATGACATAGGTGCGGCCATGACGACGCACGACCTGGCAATCGCGGTGGCGCGACTTGAGGCTCTTGAGGCTGTTGCGGATCTTCATGACAATTTCCGGCGTGAATCGGTGGCTGGACAGACGCGGCTCGCTAAGGGAGGCGGGCGGCTTTGTCAACCAAGGCGCGCGCCCGATCGGCGATTGCCAGCCCGGTCTGCATATGGGACGCTGACCATCGGTGAACAGGCAGGGGGACAGCATGGAACGCCGGGCCATCAATCCGACACCGTGGCTGCAGCATTTCAACATGCATCACGCCATCGAGGTGAAGGGCGGCAGCCGAACACTCTACCTGTCCGGGCAAACCTCGACCGCGGCCGATGGCAGCGCGCTCCACGCCGGCGACATGGTGGCCCAGTTCGCCACCGCCTGGGCCAACGTGAAGGACGCACTGGCCGGCGCCGGCATGGTGCCGGGCGACGTGGTGCGCCTGAACATCTATACCACCGATTTGGATCTGTTCATGGCAAGGGCCGATCAGATCGTGCCGCTGCTCGCCGCCGATGGCGTGCAGCCGGTGTGTACCCTTCTGGGTGTGGCCCGTCTGTTTGACCCTGCCGTGATGATCGAGCTGGAAGCCACGGCCGTCGCCTGAACGTCTTGCAGGGCAGCAACCGGCATGTCACCACTGCTGTAACATCTCGAGATGCAACCGATTGATGGGTGACGCATGATCAACCGCTTCCCGTTTCCTGCGCCTGTTGTTCCGGCGCTTGCTGCCTTGCTGGTTGCGGCATGTGCCGGCGGCCCAGCCGGCGTCGAGGTGACCCGGTTCCACCTGTCACAGCCGCTCACCGGCCAGAGCATCGCCGTAGTGGCACCCGAAGATGTGGATGCCAGCAGCCTTGAATTCACCAGCCGCGCCGCCGTGATTGCGGCGGAACTGGCGCGCGCCGGGTTCCAACCGGTGCCAGCCGGGCAGGCGGCGGCCCTCAGGGCCACCGTTCGCCTGGAGACCAGCAGCCGCGAGGAGCAGCGATCCTCGCCCGTTTCCATCGGGATCGGCGGCGGAACGGGTGGGCGCAATGTCGGCATCGGCGGCGGCATGAGCTTCCCGGTCGGCGGCAACCGCACCCGCACCGTGACCGAGGCGACGCTCTCGCTGCAGATCCGCCGCAGTGCCGATGGCACGGTGCAGTGGGAAGGCCGCGCCAGCGAGACGGTGCAGGGCGCCAACATCAATGCCGCCGTGCCGCGCCTGGCCCGCGCCATGCTCAGCGATTTCCCCGGCCCCAGTGGCCAGACCGTTCGCGTGCGGCCGGCGGCACAATGACCATCGCCATCGATGCCGCTTTCGACGCCGGCAACATCAAGGTCGAGCGCATCGGCGGTCCGCATGAGATCGTGCTGTCGATCCGCAAGGATGCGCACAGCGATTTCTACCAGTGGTTCCACTTCCGCCTGTCGGGCGCGAAGGGCCAGCGCTGCACCATCCGCATCATCGATCTGAATGGCAGTGCCTATCCCGGCGGCTGGCCGGGCTACCGGGCCTGCGTGTCGGAAGACCGGCTGACCTGGACGCGCGCCGAGACCAGCCATGATCCCAAGCAGGCGAATGGCACGCTGATCATCACGGTCACGCCGGCGGTGGACCAGCTGTGGCTGGCCTATTTCGCGCCCTATTCGCTGGAACGCCACCACGACCTGGTGGCACGGATGGCCGCCCGGCCTGGCGTGACGGCCGATGTGCTGGGCCACAGCCTTGATGGCCGGCCGATCGACCGCCTGATCATCGGCGAGGGGCGGAAGACCGTTTGGCTCTATGCCCGCCAGCATCCGGGCGAGAGCATGGCCGAGTGGTGGATGGAAGGCGCGCTGGAACGGCTGACCGACGGGCAAGACCCGGTGGCGCGGCGGCTGCGGCAACTGGCGACCATCCATGTTGTCCCCAACATGAACCCCGATGGCAGTGTTCGTGGCCATTTGCGCACCAATGCCGCCGGCGTGAACCTCAATCGCGAATGGCATGCGCCAACGGCGGACAAGTCGCCTGAAGTGCTTCACGTGCTGGCAGCGATGGACAAGTCCGGCTGTGACCTCGCCCTGGACGTGCATGGTGACGAGGCAATCCCGCAGGTGTTCATCGCCGGGTTCGAGGGCATTCCGTCCATCACCGAGGCGCAGCTCAAGTGGCTGCACGGCTTCAAGGCGCGGCTGGCCCGCCTCTCGCCCGATTTCCAGACGGCGAAGGGCTATCCGGTCGCCCGCCCAGGTACCGCCAACCTCGCCATGAGCACCAACCAGCTCGCCGAACGCTTCGGCTGCCTCGCCATGACGCTGGAAATGCCGTTCAAGGACAATGATGACCTGCCCTGCCCCACCTACGGCTGGTCACCGGAACGCTCGAAGCTGCTAGCCCGCGACTGCCTCGCCGCCATCCTGGAAACGCTGCCCGACCTTGATTGCCCGACCTTGATTGCCCGACCTTGATTGATTGATGGGGTGACGTGTCCGCGCCGGAGCCATATCACGGGCGCAAAGGGAGACACGCACATGGCCTATGAGCATATCCTGTTCGACGAAGCGGATGGTATCGCCACCTTGCAGCTGAACCGCCCGCAGGCGCTGAACGCGCTGCACATTGGCGTGATTGCCGAGATGATTGATGCGGTGGACCGGATCCGCGATGAGGGCACGGCCCGCGTGCTGGTGCTCACAGGGGCCGGCCGCGCCTTCTGTTCGGGCGCCGACCTGGCTGGCGGCGGCGCTGGTGGGGGCGCGAAACGCTCGGGCCCGCCCGATGCTGGTGCCGTTCTGGAAACCCATTTCAACCCGCTCCTTGAACGGCTGTTCGCGCTGCCGGTGCCATTCATCACCTCGGTCAATGGCCCGGCGGCAGGCGCCGGCTGTTCCTATGCACTGGCCGGCGACATCGTGATCGCCGCCCGCTCCGCCTATTTCCTGCAGGCCTTTGTCAACATCGGCCTGGTGCCCGATGTCGGCTCGACCTGGCTGCTGCCGCGTCTTGCCGGCCGGGCGCGGGCCCAGGCCATGATGATGCTGGGCGAGCGCATTCCGGCCGACACGGCGCTGGATTGGGGCATGGTCTACAAGGTCGTCGACGATGCCGAGCTGGCTGCGGCCACGCGCGCCGTCGCCGAGACGCTGGCGAAGGGCCCGACGCGGTCCTATGCCCTCATTCGGCAGGGCATCCGGGAGTGTCTCGACAAGTCGCTTTCCGAAGGCCTGATGGTGGAACGCCGCAACCAGCTGCAGGCCGGTCGCACCGCCGATTTCGTGGAGGGCGTTTCCGCCTTCCTGCAGAAGCGCCCGGCGGCCTTCACCGGCCGCTGAGTGCGCGCTTCGGTTTTGACGGTTTTTCCGGATCTTCCAGGAAAGGCTCTTGTTTTCGCACGGCTTTTGAAAAAACGGAAGTCCCGGGCGCCCACCAGCCAGACACGCCAGCCATCCCTGACACAGGACCGGCGTGTAGGACAGATTATTCCATCATCAGCACGGGCTTGACCACGCGGCCGGCCGCCATGTCGGCCACGGCGTCGTTGATGGCGCTGAACGGATATTCGGTCACCAGCGGCGCGTGGTTGAAGCGCCCGGCGCGGTGCCGCCCGATCAGCCACGGGATGAAGGCCTGGCAGTCGGCATCGCCTTCCACCGCGCCCTTCAGGGAACGCCCGCCCAGCAGCGTGTTGGGATTGAACGTGATTTCGGTGCCGGGCGCGGTGACCGCCAGCATCGCCAGCTGGCCGCGGCTGGCCAGCGCCTCCAGACCGGCGCGAATCACGGCCGAAACGCCGGTGGTATCGATGATGCGGTCCAGTCCCGGCGGCGCGATGGCGCGCAGGGCCGCCGCCAGGTCGCCGCCATCGGCGAGCAGCGTGTGGGTGGCACCCAGCTGCCGCGCCAGCGCCAGCCGGTCCGCCACCCGGTCGATCGCGATGATGGTGTGGCAACCGCGATCGACCGCCGCCAGCAGGGCGGCCAGCCCAACGGACCCCGCGCCGATCACCGCAAAGCTGTGGCGCGCCTGCACGTCCAGCGTGTTGTAGGCGGTGCCGGCGCCGGTCTGCAGGCCGCAGCCGAACGGGGCCAGCAGGGAAAAGGGCAGATCATCGCCCACCTTCACCGTGTTGCGCGCATAGGCGATGGCATGGCTGGCAAAGCTGGACTGGCCGAAGAAGCCGCCATGGATGGCCTCTGTGCCTTCGTGCATCGGCACGCTGCCGTCGTTCAGCACCCCGGCATAGTTCAGGGCCATGAAGCTGGCGCAATATTGCGGGTGGTCGTGGGTGCAGTTCGCGCAGGTGCCGCAACTGGCATAGCTGAGCACCACCCGGTCACCTGCGGCGACATGGGTGATGCCTTCGCCCACCTTCAGCACCGTGCCGGCACCTTCGTGGCCCAGCACCTGCGGCAAGGGCGTGCCCTGTTCGTATCGCTGCACGCCGACATCGGTGAAGCAGATGCCGCAGGCGGCGATCTTCACCAGGATCTGCCCGGGCCCCGGATCGGCCAGTTCGACCTGTTCCAGCCGATAGGGCCCGCCGCGCTGGCGCAGGACGGCCGCCTGTGTGGTGGTGGTCATGGCCCGGCCCTCCCCTTTGCTGACACCCACGTCGACGCGGTGTCGACACAGTGTCGGTGCAGTGTCGGCGCAGTGTCGGCGCCGGGGCGCGGGCGGACAAGCCGCTGCAAGTGGCAGGCTGCGGCCTGCAGGCCTGCGGCACCCGGTGCGCGGCTGCGCTTGACCAGCGGCGCGCGCCCGTCCAGATACGCGGGCCATGACGACGCCGCCCCAGCCCAGCTTCGAGGAAGCCCTCAAGGAGCTTGAGGAGATCGTGCGCAAGCTCGAATCAGGCGAGCTCAGCCTTGATGCCTCCATCAGCCTTTATGAACGCGGCCAGGCGCTGAAGGCGCAGTGCGAGGCCAAGCTGGCCGAAGCCAAGGCGCGCATCGAGCAGATCAGCCAGACAGGCGATGGCCTTGCCACTCGCCCCTTCGATGCGGCCTGAACCCGGCATGGTGCCCGCCTCGCTCAGCCTGAAGCCGGCCATCGATGCCATTGGCAAGGCCATCGATCAGCGCTTTGATCGCCTGCTCCCCGTGCCCGACGACAGCCGCGCCCGCCTCTATGAAGCGATGCGCCACGCGGTGATGGGCGGCGGCAAGCGCATGCGCCCCCTCCTCGTGGTGGCCGCCTGCGACCTGTTCCATGTCGAGCGCGAGCGCGCGCTTCGGGTCGCGCTCGCCATCGAGTGCATCCATGTCTACAGCCTGATCCACGATGATCTGCCGTGCATGGACGATGACGACATGCGGCGCGGCAAGCCCACGGTGCACATCGCCTTCGATGAAGCCACCGCCGTGCTGGCCGGGGACTGCCTGCACGATCTCGCCTTCGAGATCCTGGCCGATCCCGCCACCCATGAAGACCCGTTCGCCCGGCTGGAGCTGATCACCGAACTGGCGCTCCAGTCCGGCCCGGCCGGCATGGCGGGCGGCCAGATGATGGACCTGGTGGCCGGCGAGGTGACCTATGATCTGGCCGGCATCACACGGCTGCAGCAGCTGAAGACCGGCGCGCTGATCCAGTGGTGCCTGGAAGCCGGGGCGATCATGGGCCGCGCCAGCGAGGGGCACCGCAAGTCGCTGCGCTTCTACGCCCGTGATCTTGGGCTGGCCTTCCAGATTGCCGACGACCTGCTCGATGTCGAAGGCTCGTCTGCGAAGACCGGCAAGGCCGTCCAGAAGGATGCCGCCGCCGGCAAGGCGACGTTCGTGTCGCTGCTGGGCGTCGAGCGCGCCCGCACCCAGGCCCATGCCCTGATCGATCAGGCCATCGCGCACCTGTCCGGCTTCGGGCCGGAAGCCGACCTCTTGCGCGCCATCGCCCGCTTTGCCGTCGAACGTGACCGCTAGGGAGTGCAGCTGATGACCCGTGTTGGCGTCTACCCCGGCACGTTCGATCCGATGACGCTGGGCCATCTCGACATCATCCGGCGTGGCGCCCGGCTGGTCGATCGCCTGGTCATCGGTGTGGCCACCAACCCGTCGAAATCGCCGATGTTCACCCTTGCCGAACGCAAGGCGCAGATCGTGCGGGAGACGGCCGACATCCCGCATGTCGAGGTGGTCGATTTCGACGAATTGCTGATGAGCTTTGCCGAGCGCCTGAACGCCACGGTGATCATCCGCGGCCTGCGCGGCGCCGGCGATTTCGAATATGAGTTCCAGATGACCGGCATGAACCGGGCGCTGAATGACGATATCGAGCAGGTGTTCCTGATGGCCGACGTGGCCTTGCAGCCGATCGCTTCACGTCTGGTCAAGGAAATCGCTGTCTATGGCGGAGACATTCGCAAGTTCGTGCCCGCCGCCATCGCCGATGACGTGGTGGCGCGGGTGCAGCAAATGGGTGTGAAGGGCTGATGATGCACCGGTTGACGCTGATGATCGCGGCGCTGGCGCTGGCCGCTGGGCCGGCGCTGGCACAGGCGCCGCGCATCGATCCCAAGGATCTGAAGGCGCCGCCCAAGCTGCCCGAAATGGCCGGACCGTCGAACCTGCAGGGCACGCTGGCGCAGGTGAACGAGGAGAATATCCTGCTGCTCGACCTGTCGTCGGGCGGGCGGGTGAAGATCGTCATGCGCCCGGACGTGGCGCCGAACCATGTCGAGCGCATCCGCACGCTGGTGCGCCGCGGCTTCTATGATGGCACCGTGTTCCACCGGGTGATCGACGAGTTCATGGCCCAGGGCGGCGATCCGACCGCCACGGGCACCGGCGGGTCCGACCTGCCCAACCTGAAGGCCGAGTTCAACGATCTGCCGCATGTGCGCGGCGCCGTCGCCATGGCGCGCGCGCAGGGCGAGGACAGCGCCAACAGCCAGTTCTACATCGTGCTGATGCCGGTGCTGCGCCTTGACCGCACCTACACGGTGTGGGGCCGCGTGGTGGAGGGCATGCAGTGGGTGGACGGCATCGAGAAGGGCGAGCCGCCCGACAATCCCACCAAGATCATCAAGGCCAGCATTGCGGCCGACAAGGTGCCGCCGCCTGACTTTGCCGCGCTGAAGGCCGCCGCCTCGCCGATCCCGGCCGGGGCGCTCAATCTGCCGCCGCCCACGTCCGGCCCGCTGCCGCCGCGCTGACCGCCATTCCTTCCCGCCACACAGGGCTGTTCCCCCCAATGCCACCAGAGTTGCTGGTCGATGATTTCGATTTCCACCTGCCCGAAGACCGTATCGCGCTGCGCCCGGCCAACCCGCGCGACAGCGCCCGCCTGCTGACGGTTTCGGGCCGCGATGTCGGCACGCTGGGTGATCTGCGCTTCACCGACCTGCCCGCGCAGCTGCGCGCCGGCGACGTGCTGGTGGTCAACGACACGCGGGTGATCCCGGCGCAGCTGTTTGCGCAAAAGGGCGACGCAACCATCGGCGTGACGCTGCACAAGCGCGAGACCGCGACGCGCTGGTGGAGTTTCGTGAAGAACGCCCGGCGGCTGCGGACAGGCGACGTGGTGGACTTTGGCCGCAGCGAGGTGGTGCTGATCGGCACGGTGATCGAAAAGAGCGCGGAAGGGAGCGTGCTCTGGAAGTTCGACACTGAAGGCCAGCCACTGGAAAGCGCCCTGCACGCGGTCGGCGAGATGCCGCTGCCGCCCTATATCGCGCGCCGCCGCGCCATCGATGATCAGGATTTCCAGGACTATCAGACGCTGCACGCGGCGAAGGAAGGCGCGGTGGCAGCGCCCACCGCCGGCCTGCACTTCACGCCGCGCCTGTGGGAGGCGCTGGCCGATGCCGGCATCACGCGCGAGACGGTGACGTTGCACGTGGGCGCCGGCACGTTTCTTCCCGTCAAGGCCGACAAGGTGGAAGATCACCAGATGCACGCCGAATGGGGCAGCATCGATCCCGCCACCGCCGGGCGCCTGAACGCGGCGCGCAGCCGGGGCGGGCGCATCATCGCGGTGGGCACAACCTCGCTCAGGCTGCTGGAATCCGCAGCGGACGACGCGCGCACCATCCACCCCTTCACCGGGGACACCGCCATCTTCATCTATCCGGGCTATCGCTGGAAGGCGATCGACGGCCTGATCACCAACTTCCACCTGCCCCGATCGACCCTGTTCATGCTGGTCAGTGCGCTGATGGGCCTGGACGTGATGCGCAAGGCGTACGCGCATGCCATTGGGAAGGAATATCGTTTCTACAGCTATGGCGATGGCAGCTTGCTGTTGCCCTGATCGTGAATGCGAAACTCTTGGGAACGAAGCCCCCTGTCATTCGCACCTATCGGGTGAGGGATTCGGGCGCCACTTAATCAACACCTTGCACTCACTCTCGGAGTGCTAGGTTGCCTATATCCAGGTATGGCGCTACATTGTATGGCGCATTGGAGCGACAGACGAATGCCGGTTAGGCCCACGACAACGATCCGCATCGATCCCGAATTGAAACGGCGCGCCAGTGAGGTCTTCGATGAAATCGGAATAAGCATGTCTGCGGCAATCAATACGTTCCTGAAAGCCGCAGTTCGCGAGGGCACAATGCCATTTGAAATCAAAAATGACCGTCAAACGCTGAAGGACGTTCCACGGAATGCAACGTTAAATCGCGCCTATCTGGTAAAAAAGGACGAGTTCTACACTCAATACGAAGATATAGTCCAAGAGATTATGAGGCATAAGAAAGCTTTTCTTGGTAAGACGGTATTGTGCAATTGCGATGACCCATTCGAATCGGCTTTTTTCCGTTTCTTTGTTCTTAATTTTGAAAAACTGGGACTCGGCAAGCTAATTTCAACTTGCTACGCTGGGTCGCCGGTCGCCGGCTTGGAATATCCGTTGGAGCAAATCTCGGGCGCATACAAGGCAACCGTGACTCAGGTCCCCGTTGAGCCGATAGAGCGGCCAGACGGCTCAATGGATCTGGAGACGCTGTTTGCGATGCCAGGCAACGAGCTTGAGCACCTATCGGGTGATGGCGACTTTCGATCTGACGAGTGTAAAACTCTGTTGAGTGCTGCTGATATAATAGTAACCAACCCGCCCTTCAGCCTTTTTCGTGAATACATCGCTCAACTCACGACTAACAAAAAGAACTTTCTTATACTCGGCAACATGAATGCCTCAACGTATAGGGAGGTATTCCCGCTATTTCGGGACGATTTAATATGGTATGGCGATTCTATAAGGTCAGGCGACCGAAAGTTTTACGTGCCAGAAGGCTACCCATTGAACGCAGCGAATTGCGGCGTCGATGAAAGCGGGCGGCGCTTTATCCGTGTGAAAGGCGTCCGCTGGTTCACGAATTTAGACACAAAGAGGCGGCACACTAGAATTGAACTTTATCAACGCTATAATGCAAACGACTATCCAAAGTATGAAAACTATGATGCCATCGAGGTGGCTCGAACGCAAGACATTCCGATAGATTACGACGGTTATATGGGTGTCCCTATTACCTTTCTTGATAAATACAGCCCCGATCAGTTTGAGATCATCATGCTCGCGAACGGCAACGCCCGTACGAATGTATCTGCTAAGACGTTGAAACAGGTGAATTACCGTCCACATCCCGAAGATAGAGGTGGTGTTGGAATTATTAACGGTCGTCGCAGCTACGCACGGATACTGATCCGTCGGAAATCCTCATGAGCGGCCTTCTGCGGGCCCCTTGCGCTTACCAGGGCGGGAAGCAACGTGTAGCAGCTCAGATTGTAGATGTGCTTCTGAAGGCAGCACCTCGAGACAATACTCGATTTTACGATCTTTGCTGTGGCTCAGGGGCAGTTTCTATTGAGCTAGTCAACAGAGGCGTCGATCCGTCGCGCATTGTGATGCTCGATATCAGCTCGTGGGGTGCGTTCTGGTCTGCGATAGGCACCGGTAATTTTAATATGGAGATTTTTGATCGTTTTCTAGCGCATCTACCAAACAACAAGTCTGACTTTAAAATTCATTTGTCTAAACTATCCTCACGTCCGATTGGCGAACATGAAGCTGAACTCTACCCTGTGTTGCAAGCATGCTCCTTTGGCGGCAAGCAGATTTGGCTCGACGGGAAACGCTGGGCAAACGCGTGTTTCCGTGATTATTGGGAACCAACTGCAACCAGCGTGCGGCGAAGTCCAGCTAATCCAATGCAGCCCTCGCCGGAGGAATTGCGGCGCAGAGTAAACCTACTTGTACGCGGGATGAAGGGGGTAACGTGCTTAAAGAAGGACATTCGTGACATTGTTGGCCATGTGGATGACGAAAACGCAGTCATCTACATCGACCCCCCATATAAAGGCACAACGGGCTACGCATATCATTTTGATGTCGTTTCGCTGATAAACGCTTTGCAATCGACAACCGATGCGCCCATTTTCGTTTCCGAAGGCGCCCCCCTGAACCAGGAGTCCGTATTGCTCAAAGTCGCCGGTGCGAAGGGGGGAATCAGCGGCACTCGCCATGGCAGGCACGAGGAATGGCTAAGTCACTTTAAAAGAAGCCAATTCGCTTAGCGCTCTTTGTGCTCCCATTGAACGCTAGAAAATTCGAGGCTGCTTGAAGGTTCGCCAACTCGACGGCATCAAGAATGGAGAGGGCGAAGCGGTCGGCGCCTAACTTCTCAAAAATCGCAATCTTTTGAACCAAGTAATGAATCTGACCTTTTTCCCTAAACGCATCCGTTATCTTTTTGCCTGAAAACGCCGTGCCTTTTATTTGAAGTCGCCAGGTACCATTTGCATGTGAACCCTCAGGAAAAAGTATTCTATTTCCAAAATACTCTACACCCTCGAAGATGAGAGTCACATCCTTGTACGTATCTGTATCTGCGGGATTTAGGCCAAAGAACGCTACAGAACCCTGCATGAAGCCCGGCTCTCCAATATCAAAGGATGTGCCTTTCGGATCTCCTTTAGAGAGAAGTGACCGCATAGAGAGGTCAAGTATATTCCTCGAACCACCAGTCATGCTCTTGGTCTCGATCCAAAATGTTTGATTGTTCGCTATGACTGGTGTTGGGGTCGAAGCTGCTGCCGCAGGCGCAGTTATAGGCGCGTTACCTGCTAAGCCGGCAGAGGTCGAATTTGAAGTCGGGGTGGCAGCTAAGGGGGGTGGCGCAGACGGCACTGCCAGTGCTCCAAAGAGCGGCGGCGCTTGAGTTCCATTTGGCGGCTTGTTTGCCTCTGAGGCCTGACCTCTTGAAATGGCAGCGCGAGCTTGCGCCTCGGTCACCACGAGGCCTTGCTCGACTAACTCTTCAATTAGTTTCTGATCGAGGATACGTGAGCAGTTTCCCGCATTGATCGACCAGTTATCAAGACACTCGTTTACTTGCGTGAGCAAGGCCGATTCTGGCGCGGTTTTGCCTAGAGAAAGTACAAGTCCGGCCTCATGGTTAGTGAAAAGACCACCAGCTGTAAAGTTACCTGAACCGACGTAGAGATCGGTTCTTTCATGGTAGCGAAGGCAAAATAATTTCGGATGGAATGTGCTAGTGCCATTGTTATGAAATATGAAGACCTTTCCATGTTGCTGAAGAGATTCCCTCAACATTGTCAAGCCTTCAACCGTTGTTCCTTTTAGGTCAACGCCAACAATTAACTCGAACGGTCGAGTGCTTGAAAATGTGCTGATTAATGGTTTGAGATGGGCCATCCCTGAGGCCCTCAAAAAGGCCACTGCCCCTCGAAACGCCGTGGCGTCAGAGTTTAGTCCGTTCTGGAGAAAATCACCAAGACGGCTTCCTGGCTGGTGCTCAGTCACTAGTCTCATAAGATACGCGTGACATAACTTCGCTTTTATATCCAGTCTCTTATTGCACTGGATGGGTGCTGCTTTGCTGCCAGCACAAACAGGAACCTCCCCACAACACTTCTACTATCGCGCCCATGGAACGCCTCCTTGGGCGCTGTTTTCATGTCCATCGAAAGGGAAGCTCATGCTCTCACTACGCACCACGGCAGCAATGCAAAGCGCTGCCACTGACCATCCTGACTCCCACCTTCGAGCCCTGCTGGCCCTACGCCTGGGCCAACTCGATCAAGGCGACGGCAGCGATCTGGGCGAGCTCGTCCACATCGTCGTGTTCGAAGCCGGCGACACCTTGGATGCATTGGAAGCCACGCTTGGCTTCACGCCGCTGCGGAACGACACAGACGGCACCAGCTATGGCGACCCTGACTTCACCCCTTCCTGGGAGTGGATCAAGCGCCAAGAAGGCTGCTTCGAGCTGGTTTTCGTATATTCCGACTGGGGCAACGGGACGATCCTGTTTGTCCAGGATGCCCAAGGCGTGAACCAGCGCTTGCTTGAACTCTGCAACGAATGGGCCGGCGACACCAACGCCTGAGCCGACAAGCGCGGCAAACGCGCCATCTTATATGAAGCGGCTCCGATCGATCCGGCCGCACCCCCTCTAAAAACCAAACCGAAAGGAACCGACGATGAAGATCGTGGGACAGATATTGCTTGCCTGCCTCCTGCTTGCGGCTCTGCATTCCATCCTTACCGCTGCCGTGGTGGCGTTCATCCTCATGCTGCTGTGGGGAGCCATGTTTCGCCCGGAACGCACCTTGGCCATGGTGTTTGCCCTGCTGCTGTTGGGGCTGGCGGCTGAACAACCTCGCGTGTTCATCCTGGTGGCCGGTGCTGTGATCGTGCTGCTGGCGATCATCCGGCAACGGGAACCGCAGACACGGCGGACGCGAAGTCGGCCCACCACCCCGCCGCTGGCGCTTCCGGCCCCTCCCGGTGGCGCAGTCTGGCCCGCTGGTGGCCAAGATAATGCCGGGGATGGGTGAGCCTATGCCGCCATGCTCCCGGCATTCTATGGGCCACATCTGGTGCCGTTGACCGCCGGGGCCAGCCGGGCTAGTTGATGGTCACCGGATGTGGATGGTCGCCATCGCAACCGGCAGCTTCTGAATTTTCCTTCGCCCAAGCGGGCATCACGTTCAACCGCTTGAGAGACGAAGGAAATATCGTGTCCGACATACCAGAAGCAGACCGGCGACCGCCGGATGACCCCAGCGCTGTTCCCAGCGAGCCAGCCGACCCAGCGACAACTCCGGAGTCCAAGCCGAGGCTGGTTTATGATGCCGATGCCGAGGAACCACCTATCATCGTGGCCAAGCGCCTCCCGCGCAAGGTTCACAACAAAGAGTTTCCTCATGCGCTTGAGAGCCGCGACAACGCCACCTTACCCGCCACCATTGAGAACTTGAAGGTCATCCTTCGAAAGGAGGGCTTTCGGGTTCGATACAACCGCGACAAGAAACGAAACGAAATCGAGTGGCCCGGCCACGAGGCAACGATTGAAAACCGGGAGAATGTCGGGCTCACGAAGGCGATCAGCCTCGCCGCCCGCTACGGCTTCTCAACCGGCTTGGTGCCCGGTTACCTTGACGTCATCGCGGCAGAGAACGCCTACAGCCCGGCTGCAGACTGGATTCGCAGCAAGCCGTGGGACGGCACTGATCGACTACCCGCACTCTATGACAGCGTTCACGCGGCACCGGGCTATCCGGAAGCGTTGAAAGTGATCCTCATCTACAGATGGATGCTCAGCGTCGCGGCTGCCGCGCTGATCTTTAGTGGGTTTCGGACGCGAGGCGTGTTGGTCTTCCAAGGGCCCCAGGGGATCAACAAGACTACCTGGGTGGCGATGCTGATATCGGATCCCGTGTTGCGGGAGATGTTGATCAAGCTGGATCATCAACTCGATGTGGGTAGCAAAGACTCGATCCTCGGTGCCATCGAGCATTGGATCGTCGAGTTGGGCGAACTTGAGAGCTCCTTCAAGCGGGACATGGCCCGGCAGAAGGGGTTTCTGACCAGAGGCACCGACAAGGTACGCCGACCTTACGCCCGAATGGAAAGCAGCTACCCACGTCGCACGGTGTTCATCGCCACCGTCAACGACCCGCGCTTCCTCGTCGACACCACCGGCAATACGAGATGGTGGACCATCCCCGTGGTGAAGCTGGAACCCAATCACGGCATCGACATGCAGCAACTCTTTGCCCAGCTTGCTGTTGATCTCAAAGCTGGTGTCCAGTGGTGGCTAACGCCAGAAGAGGAAGCCGCGCTGGCAGAGGTCAACCAGCGCCATCAGGTCGTCAGCGCCATCGATGAACTAATCCGGTCATATGTTGACCCGGCCCGCCTTGGCCGCCTCGACAATCCATCTGTGACGGCCAGCGGCTTGCTGAGAAAGCTTGGCATCCAAAACCCGACAAATCCGCAATGCCGGGAAGCAGGGGCGACACTGCGCCAACTGCTGGGCGACCCCACAGAAAGCCAGGGCAGCAGTCGCTGGCGCTTTCCCGGCACGCTGAATGGCGATCGCAGTGCGTTCGAACTGCCCGCTGATGATCCGGCCGAACGCCCGTCCTCGCCTCCCTGGGGCCGCCCTGCTGCGCCCCCTCTGCACCCCCCAAAGCTCCACCGCACCCCTGCAGCGCCGGAGGACGAAGAATGATAATTTTCAATGGCGTTGCTGCCGGAGTGGGGGGGAGGGGGGCAATCTCGCCCGAAATTTCTCCACCCGTATGTTTCGGCGGTGCCTTCGGGTGCCGGCCCATCATTCAAATGATCACTAATGCAACGATGTCCGAACTCACTGCCATGTTTTTGTACGAAATTTTTTCACTTCGGTCTGCTGCTTCAAGGCCCCTCGCGGCCTTCGCAAAGCCTCAAATCGTTCAACCCGAATTGCTCGAAGGTTCATCCCTCATGTCCATCAAACCCACACCGCCGTCGCTTGGCGGTCACCCCCACATCGGCAGGCCCCGCACTGGCCAGAAAGACTGCCCTGCAAGCGTCCGGGCCGGTCCCCTGCCCTCCACCCCTCACCAACCGCCATCGCTTCCCGGTGGCCCCGCACTGCGCAGCAGCGGCCAGCCGCACCGCGCATCAACCCCCACAGCGTGAAAGGACATCCCCACATGCCTGTCGTGAAACTCGACGCTAACTTCGTGCTGACCGCCACCTGTCCTGAGGGGCGGCAGAAGATCGACTATTATGATGAGACGATCCCCGGCTTCATCCTTGAAGTCCGGTCCACTGGCAGCAAAACCTATGGCCTGCGCTACAAGGACAGCCATGGTCGCCAGCGCCAGTACAAGATCGGTGGATCGGCCGATCTGACCTTCGAGAAAGCCAAACGCGAAGCCACCAAAATCCGTTCCAGGGTGGTTGTGGGTGAAAACCCAGCCGAAGTGCGGGAGGTTACCCGTCGCATCCCGACCATTGCCGAACTGGGCAAGAGCTATCTTGAGTATGTCCGCACCTACAAGCGCAGTGCCGACATTGATGCCCGCTATCTGAAGCATCATGTCCTGCCCCGCTTCGGCAAGATGCACCTCGATCAGCTTGAACAGACCGAGGTCATGGATTGGCTGGACAGCAAGGTGCGGGTCGAAGGCTATGCCCAGGCCACGGTCAATCGCTGGCAGGTCATCCTGTGTCACATGTACAAGATGGCGAAGAAATGGGGCATGCCGGGCGCTGATCGGAACCCTCTGGCGGGGGTGCCGCAAAAGCCCTGCAACAACGAGGTGGAGCGCTTCCTCACTGCCGATGAAACCCGTCGCCTGCAGGAAGCGGTCGAGGCCAGCAGCAACACGCAGCTGAAATACATTGTGGCGCTGCTGTTGCTCACTGGTTGCCGCAAGCGTGAGCTGCTTGATGCCAAATGGGAGGAGTTCCAGTTGGATCGCCAGATGTGGCGCATTCCGATGCAGCGGGCGAAGACGTCCAAAACACGCCATGTGCCGTTGTCGAAGGCGGCCATGGATGTTCTCGCCCAAGTTCCGCGTTGGGATGGGTGTCCCTATGTGGTGCCCAACCCCGAGACCCTGCAGCCGTTCTGGTCGGTGTTCCATTGCTGGGACAAGGCCCGGAAGGCCGCTGGGTTGGCGGATGTGCGCATGCACGACCTGCGGCACTCATGCGCCAGCAACCTCGTGAACAGCGGGCAGTCGCTCTATGTGGTCGGCACCATCCTGGGCCATGCCCAGACGAAAACCACACAGCGCTATGCCCACCTCAGCACCGATACCCTGCTTGCCGCCGCCAATGCCGCCGCCGATCACATGGGGGCAGATTGGGCTCGAAAGGCCGGGTGACGTGCAATACCGGCTGCCTTGCCTGTCAGTGCCCGCTGGCAGACAGGGTGGCCGGGGTCTTCCCTTGCTCAATACCGAAGGCTAATCAGTGTCGCGAAATTTATCCAAAGCGAGGCAGTGAATGTGGCAAGCCCAAGGAACAATGTTTTATGAAACGAACATCGAACTACACGTCAGCAATTCAGATTTTGAATCAAAATATCATGTATTGATCCCGACTCGGTGAAATATCGATACACATATTTTATTCCATACGATTTTATATTTTGCATCATTAATTCATCACGACATGCATTTTGATTAATATTTGTTACCAATACGGCATATTCATTTGGTGAAATGTTTGCCGATTGAACTCGAAGATTATAAGTGATCACATTGTCATTCGCATCAACACGGAAAACCTCTGTGATATCGTCAATCTTTCTGGGAAGAGATCGATTGAAGTCTGCAATCATGGGAACAATCGTGTTCAAGAAATATGACGATGCAGGCAAACCGGGCTGGAGAGGACTCTGATCTCGCTGAACTGAACTTACCATTTCCTGCCGTTGCAATTGAAGCTGTCGCTTTTGAATTTCAAGCTGCTGCTGCTGAATAACCGTTTGTCGCTCCATCTCTCTTCTTTGAAGCTCCATCTCCATTTGTTGCATCTGCATTTGCTGCTGCTGACGAAATATCTGCTCCTGCTGCTGCCGAAGAGCGCGCTCTTGCTGCATGCAAAGCTCGTAAGCTGCTTTCTCGATTGGATCTGAATTCAGAAAACTTGGAATGCGGCACACTGCATTGGAAGGGGTCGAAAAAAAGAACGCCCCAAAAATAAGCATTTGTAAACGAAGTTTTAAAGTTGCCATAGTGATGGCGACTGTAATCTATCACCGGTCTTCTATCAACTTGGTTCGTGGCAATAGGCTGGACACTGGCGCCACGTCTCACTCAATCGAACTACTTGTAGCCAATCAGGCGAGTTGGATATGGCACCAGCAGACTTGGCAAGTGATCTCGGTGCTCCAGCTAGGTTGCCTGTCAGTGCCCGCTGGCAGAGAGGCTGGCCGGGGCTACCCTTTGCCCCAATCTCGCACCCTGTGCTGCCACAGCTGCGGATGGGCGGCTGGTGGGTGAACCTGGGTGCCATCTTGTGCGGCAGCGTGCATCCGGCTTATGGCAGATGGCAGCACCGCGCTCCGCCGCAGTTGGGTGGTGGATGGGTGGCCTGAAAAATTGCGATGGGAATCCAGAGATTTGCGTTATTTTTCTTCCACTTTTGAACCCATTTGGTTTGCCCTGTTCATGCTGGTCAGCGCGCTGATGGGGCTGGACGTGATGCGCAAGGCCTATGCCCATGCCATCGAAAGCGAATATCGCTTCTACAGCTATGGCGACGGCAGCCTGCTGATCCCCTAGCCGGCGGCGTTCCCCTGGCCGGCGGCGTTCCCCTGGCCGGCGGCGTTCATCTAGCCGGCGGCGTTGATCGTCCAGTTGGCCAGCACAAGGAAGGCGCTGCCACCCACGAAGGCATGGGCGGCCAGCGCCGGGCCGATCACGTCGGGCCGGGGTTTGGCCATGATGCCCGCAAACAGCCCGGAGACGACAGCGAAGCCGAGCAGCACCAGCGCAATGGTGGCGTTGTCCGAAAGCGCCTCGTTGCCCCGGCTCATGCGCGTCACCAGCATCACCACCTCCAGCCCGCCGAACCCGGTGAGCAGATGGATCGCCTGCACCGCCTTGGGCGGACGTTTGGCGGACAGGAAATACCAGCCCAGCACCAGGCCCATGGCCACCGTTGTTCCATAGATCATGATCGGCAGCCAGACGGCCATCGCGCTCCCCTTCTCCCCTGCGGCGATACACCAGAGCAGAGCTGGCGGCAAAGGCTGGCGCGGCTTTGAAAGCCGCGTATAACCGCGCCCGTGAACGATGACACCCGCCTGGATCCGCGCGCTGACGAGGCGCCGGAGGCTCTGGAGGAAGGCCGGCTGAGCCGCGCCTTCGTGAGCGACGTTGCCGCTGCGCTGGACAGCGGCGACGACGAGGCGGTGCGCGCGCTGGTGACGCCGCTGCACCCGGCCGACGTCGCCGATCTGTTCGGTGCCATCGATGCCGATGCCCGCGCCACGCTGGCCAGCGCGCTGGGCGAACTGCTCAACGCCGACGTGGTGGCCGAGCTTGATGACTATGTGCGCGAGGACGTGCTGGGTGCGCTGTCGCCCGTGGAGGTGGCCGAGGTCGTCACCCAGCTCGACACCGACGATGCCGTCGCGGTCATCGAGGATCTGGAAGCCGACGAGGTCGCCAAGGTGCTGGGTGCGCTGTCGCCGGAAGACCGCGCCGACATCGAGACGGCGCTGGGATATCCGGAGGAATCCGCCGGCCGCCTGATGCAGCGCGAGCTGGTGGCGGTGACCGAGAACATGAGCGTGGGCGCGGTGATCGAGCGCATCCGCGCCAGCATCGACCCGGCGACCGACTTCTGGGAAATCTTCGTGGTCGACATCGCCGGCCGCCCCACCGGCACGATGCGGCTGAGCTGGTTGTTGACCGCCCCGCCCGACATCTCGGTCGCCGACGTGATGAAGCGCGAGCAGACGCTGATCCCGGTCGCCATGGACCAGGAGGAGGTGGCGCTCTTGTTCCAGAAATATGCGCTGATCTCCGCCGCTGTCGTCGACGAGGCGGGCAAGCTGGTCGGCGTCATCACCGTCGACGACGTGGTGCACATCATCCAGGCCGAAGCCGGGGAGGACGTGCTGAAACTGTCGGGCGCCGGCGATGGCGACATCAACGAGCCGGTGCTGACCACCTATCGCACCCGCTCGCGCTGGCTGGTGGCCAACCTCGTCACCGGCATCGTTTCCGCCAGCGTGATCGGTGCCTTTTCGGCGAGCATCGAGGCGCTGGTGGCACTCGCTGCCCTGTCGCCGATCGTTGCCAGCGTTGGCGGCAATGCCGGCAACCAGACGATGGCGGTGACCGTGCGGGCGCTGGCCACCAACCAGCTGACCGACAGCAACACGCGGCGCACCATCTGGCGGGAGGTGCGGGTGGCGCTGCTCAATGGCCTGACGCTCGCGGTGCTGATGGGGCTGGGCGTGGCGCTGCTGTTCGGCAACCCGGCGCTTGGCCTCGTCATCGCGGCGGCCATGCAGTTCAACATCCTGGTGGCGGGCCTCGCCGGCGTGCTGGTGCCGCTGACGCTCGACCGGCTGGAGGCCGATCCGGCGGTGGCGAGCAGCGTGTTCGTCACCATGATCACCGATTCGATGGGCTTCTTCGCCTTCCTGGGCCTCGCCACGCTGGTGGGTGTCCAGTATCTGGGCTGAGCATGCTGCACCTGACCAAGGTGGCTGCCGGCTGCCCCGACATCGCTACCCTTGCCGCCCGGCAGGCGCGACTGTGGGGTGAAGGCCGCGCCGGCGCCCACACGCGCTTCATGCCCAAACGCGCCGAGGCGCTGATCGGCGGCTCCATCTACTGGATCATCGCGCACCGGCTGGTGGCGCGCCAGCCGATCCTGTCCATCGCCATGGCCGAGACCGACTGGGGCCCCAAATGCGCCATCGAACTGGCGCCGGGGCCGATCCCGGTGGTGCCGACACCAAGGCGCGCCCACCAGGGCTGGCGCTATCTCGATGCGGCCGATGCACCCGCCGATCTTGACGGCGCCGGCAGCGATATCGAGGCCATGCCGTCAGGCCTGCTGCGGGAGTTGCAAAGCCTCTGGCTGCTATAGGGGTTTAACACGCACGTTGACCTTTGGCTGTCATGGCGGCATAGAACAGTTCATGTTCAGCGATGACCGCCCCATCTACCGGCAGATCCGCGACCGTATCATCGAACGGATCCTGACCGTTGGCGATGGCGCCATGCTGCCGTCGGTGCGTGCGCTGGCAGCCGAAGCCGGTGTCAACCCGCTCACCGTCGCCAAGGCCTACCAGGACCTGCAGACGGCCGAACTGGTGCGCGCCCGGAAGGGCGTTGGCCTGTTTGCCGCTGATGGCGCCGTCGAGCGCCTGCTGAACAGTGAGCGCGAGGCCTTCCTGTCGGACGAATGGCCGCGCGTGAAGGCGCGGATCAGCCGGCTTGGGCTGGACGTCGCCGATCTGCTCGCCAACGCCTGAGCCCTGACCGCTTCACCATTGCTCCCTCACCATTTTTCCTCTGGCCACCACGGGAAAACGTTGGCGGGCATATCCGTGCTGACCGTATCCGGATAGACCGGCGGGCGCTTTTCCAGGAAGCTGACAACGCCTTCCTTCGCATCGCCCGACCGCCCGCGCATGTAGACCATGCGGCTGTCCAGCCGGTGCGCGTCCCATGGGGTTGCAGCGCCGGCCATCCGCCACAGCATCTGGCGGGTGAGCGCCACCGAGACGGGCGCGGTGTTCTCGGCAATCTCCAGCGCCAGCGCGCGGGCGGCCGGCAGCAGATCATCGGGCGCGTGGGTGGAGCGCACGAAGCCGCCCTTCAGGGCTTCGGCGGCATCGAACACGCGGCCGGTCATGCACCATTCCAGCGCCTGCGGCAGGCCAACGAGTTTGGACAGGAACCAGCTTGACCCGGCTTCCGGCACGATGCCGCGCCGGGCGAACACGAAGCCGAAGCGCGCCGTGTCGCTGGCCAGCCGCATGTCCATCGCGCACTGCATGGTGGCGCCGATGCCGACAGCGGGCCCGTTGACCGCGGCGATCACCGGCTTCAGGCTGCGGAAGATGCGCATCGTCACCTGGCCGCCGCCGTCGCGGGTGGCCGGGTGGGTCCAGTCGATGCTGCCATCCTCGCGCGCCGGACTGGCACTGCGGGCGCCGCCCAGCTTCTCGTAATCGAAGGTGGCAGCGCCGGCCGACAGGTCAGCGCCGGCGCAGAAGGCGCGGCCGCGCCCGGTGACGATCACCGCCTTCACCGCGTCATTGGCGTCGGTCTCGTCGAAGGCGGCGATCATTTCGGCCATCATCACGCCGGTGAAGGCATTCAGCTTGTCGGGCCGGTCGAGCGTCAGCGTGGCGATGGGCCCGTCGATGTCGAGGGCGATCTGGGTGTAGCGGCCCATCTTACAGCGCTTCCACGATGGTCACGTTGGCCAGCCCGCCGCCTTCGCACATCGTCTGCAGGCCCCAGCGCTTGCCGCGCGCGTGGAGCGCATGCACCAGCGTGGCCATCAGCTTGGTGCCCGAGGCGCCGAGCGGGTGGCCCAGCGCGATGGCGCCGCCGTTGACGTTGAGGCGCGCATGATCGGCCTCCAGCTGCTGCATCCAGGCCATCGGGATGGAGGCAAAGGCCTCGTTCACCTCATAGAGGTCGATATCGTCGATCGTCATGCCGGCACGGCCCAGCGCCTTCTTCGTGGCGCCGATCGGGGCTTCCAGCATGATCACCGGGTCCTCGCCCACCACGGTCATCTGGTGGATGCGGGCCAGCGGCTTGACGCCCAGCGCCTTCAGGCCGCGCTCGCTCACGATCAGCACGCCGGACGCGCCATCGCAGATCTGGCTGCTGGTCGCCGCCGTCAACCGGCCGCCATCGGGGTTGATGAGCTTGACGCCCTTCACCCCGTCAAGGCTCACATCAAAGCGGATGCCCTCGTCCTGCCGGTGGCTGAGGCTGTTGCCATCATGATCGGTCACGTCGACCGGCACGATTTCCCTGTCGAAGGCGCCGGCCCTGGCGGCCTTGCCGGCGCGCACCTGGCTCTCATAGCCATATTCATCCAGCATGTCCTTGGTCAGGCCGTATTTGGCGGCAATCATCTCGGCGCCGGTGAACTGGCTGAACTGGATGCCGGGATAGCGCGCCGCCATCCCCTCGCCATAGGGCATGCCCATGCCGGCCTTGGCCGGCAGCGCCACCGTCATGCCCATCGGCACGCGCGTCATCGATTCGACGCCGGCAGCGATCACCACGTCCATCTGCCCGCTCATCACCGTGGCGGCAGCAAAGTGGATGGCCTGCTGGCTGGAGCCGCACTGGCGATCGACCGAAGTGCCCGGCACGCTTTCCGGCAGCTTGGACGACAGCACGGCATTGCGCGCCACGTTGGTGGACTGCTGGCCGCCCTGGCCGACACAGCCCATGATGACATCCTCGATCAGCGCCGGATCGACGCCGGTTTCGTCCACCAGTGCATCAAGCACCTTGCCGGCGAGATCGGCGGGGTGCCAGTCCCGCAGCAGGCCGCCGCGCCGGCCACCGGCGGTGCGCTTGGCGGCAACGATATAGGCTTCGCTCATGGTTCAGGCTCCTGACGGCTGGATTTGTGCTGAGGGATTCGAACGCAGCCACTTTACGCCACGCACCCCCTTGGGCATTGACGGCCAAAATGGTGAGGGAAGACGGCATGCGCGGCACATTCTGGAGTTTTGTTCTGGCGGCTGCGCTGACGTTTGCGCCCCCTGCTGCTACCGCCGCCGCTGCCCCCGCCCGCAAGCCGGCGCCGGCGCGCGCCGCCCCCAAGCCAGCGCCGAAGGCTGCGGCAAGACCTGTCGCGGCAGGGCCTGTCGCGGCAAAGCCCGCGCCCCTGCCTGACACGCCCGAGATCAAGGCCCTGCGCCGGGCCTTCCGCTTCGGCGTTGCGCCCTACGAGATGCTGCGCACCCGCCAGCTGCAGCTGGGCCGCGTGGCCGAAGCCGGGATGGGGACGGGCGTCAATGCGCTCATCCCCAGGCTCACGCTGGCCGATGCCACGACGCGCGACATCACCACGCCCAACAACGACACCCTCTATGCCTCGGCCTGGCTCGACCTGTCCGATGGCCCGGTGTTCTTTTCCATTCCGGCGCTGGGTCGCTATCATTCGGCCGCGCTGATGAGCATCACCAGCGATGTTGGGGCCGTGCTCGGCACCCGCACGGTGGGCTCGGGCGGCGGGCGCTATGCCATCGTGGGGCCGGGCTGGCGCGGCGACCTGCCAGCCGGCGTCGAGAAGGTGCAGAGCCAGACCAACGATGCCTGGCTGCTGGTGCGGGTGGTGGTGAATGGCGAGGAGGACCTCGCGGCGGCTGCCGATGCCCTTACCCGCCACACATTGAGCGCCACCGGCTCTGGCCGGCCGCTCGACCTTGCGGTGCCCGCCCGTCCCGATGGCAAGGCGTTCCTCACCGTCGTCAATACGGCCATCGAACGATCGGGCGATCCGCTGCTTGTCGATCGCGCGCGGGCCTTTGCCGACCAGGGCATCGGCCAGCCGTGGGACAGCCTGACCCCCGAACAGCAGAAAATGTGGAACGACAGCCTGCCGGCGCTGATCGAGGAACTGAAGGCCGGCTTGCCCGACAATGAGACCGTGAACGGATGGGTCTATCCACGCTTCAACATGGCGCTTTATGGCGAGGACGATGATCTGCGCTCGGTCATCGCGCTGAGCGGGCTCGCGGCGCTGCCACGTATCGAGGCCATCTATGTGTCGGCCGCTCGCGACGGCGAGGGCCGGGTGCTGACCGGCGAGAAGAGCTGGCGGCTGAAGATCCCGGCCCGGCTGCCGGTGGGCGGTTTCTGGTCGCTGACCATGTATGAACGGGCGCCGGATGGCCGGTTCTTCTTTGTGGCCAACGACCTCAATCGCTTCGCGGTGGGCGACCGCTCGCGCCACCTGCGCCCCGAACGCGATGGCAGCATCGAGCTGTTCATCCAGAACCCGAAGCCATCGGGCGAGCGGGTCGTGAACTGGCTGCCGGCGCCCAAGGGCCCGTTCGTTCTGATCTTCCGGGCCTATCTGCCGGGCGCCGGCCTGCTCGATGGCTCGGTGCGGCTGCCGCCCGTGACCGAAGACGAGATGATCCCGTGAGCAGCAGCAGCCGCGCTGGCAAGCATCTGTTCCTCGACATTCTCCATTCCGAAGGCGTGGAGATCATCTTCGGCAATCCCGGCACCACCGAGCTGCCGCTCCTGGATGCCTTCGTGGTGGAGGAGCGGCTGCGCTATGTCCTGGGCCTCAACGAGGTCGTCGTGATGGGCATGGCCGACGGCTGGGCGCAGGCCACCGGGCGCCTTGCCGTGTGCAACCTGCACGCCGCGCCTGGCCTGGGGAATGCCATGGGCATGCTCTACAACGCCGCAAAGGCCGGTGCGCCGGTGCTGGTGACGGCCGGGCAGCAGGACATGTCGATCCGGTTGACCGAACCGCTGTTGTGGGACGATCTCGCGCGCCTGGCCCGCCCACTGGTGAAATGGTCGTTCGAGGTGAGCAGCATCGAGGAGCTGCCGCGCGTCGTGCGCCGGGCGGCCAAGGTGGCGCTGACGGCGCCCACCGGGCCGGTGTTCCTCTCGATCCCCGGCGACATATTGAGCGCGATCGCGCCCGACGGGCTCGACATCGGTGCGCCGACGCGCATCGGGCCGGGGCTGCGCGGTGATGAAGCCGAAATCGCCAAGGCCGCCGCGCTGATCCGCGCCGCGCAGAACCCCATCATCTTTGCTGGCGACTGCATTGCGAACCGCGATGCCTTCGGCGAGATGGTCGCCTTTGCCGAGGCGGTGGGCGCGCCCGTGTTCATGGAAGGCATGGCCAACCGCGCCGCCTTCCCGTCGAACCATCCGCTGTTCGCCGGCACGGTGCCGCGCATGACCCCGGCGCTGCGGGCGGCAACGCGGGACCATGATCTTGTCATTTCCATCGGCGCCGACCTGCTGACCCAGAGCCAGGCCACAGGCGTCGAGGGGCTGGAGCCGGGCAAGCGCCTCGTCCATCTTGATGACAACCCGTGGGAGATCGGCAAGAATTTCGCTGCCACCGCCGCCATCCAGGGCTGCCCGAAGGCGACGCTGCCGGAACTGACGGCGCAGGTGGCCGGCTGCGGTGCATCCCGCCGCGCCGGCGTTGAAGCGAAGATCGCCGAGGCCAAGGCTGCCCTCTTCGCCAGGGCCGAGGCGGCCATGGATGCCAGCCCGATGGACCCGATGGCGGTGCTGAAGCGGCTTGGCGAGGTGATGCCCGACGATGCCATCATCATCGAGGAGCTGCTCTCTTCCGGCATGAACACGGTGCGCAGCCTGCTGCCCGCCACGCGGCCGGACAGCTGGTTCGGCATGCGCGGCGGCGGCATTGGCGTGGCTTTGCCGCAGGCCGCCGCGATGAAGCTGGCCAACCCGGATCGGCCGGTGGTGGCGCTGTCCGGCGACGGCAGCCTGATGTATTCGGCCGCCGCGCTGTGGACGCTGGCGCATTACAGGCTGCCGGTGGTGACGGTCGTGTTCAACAATGCGAGCTACCGCATTCTCAAGCAGCGCACCCGCGCCATTGGCGACCACAGCGCGCGGGAAGACCGCTTCGTGGCCATGGACCTGACCGAGCCCGCCATCGACTTCATGGCGCTGGCGACGGCCCACGGCGTCAAGGGCGTCAAGGTGGAGAGCATCCCGGCCCTGATCGAGGCCTTTCAGGCGGCGCTGGTCAGCGATGCGCCGACGCTGATCGAAGTGCCGGTGGCGCGAGCCCCCTAAGCAGTCAACCGTGCCGCGTGCCAGCGCAGGTGATCGGCGACGACGCTCTGCACGAACCAATAGCCGTGGTCGTATCCGGGGTGGCGGCGCAGCGTGAGCGGGATGCCGGCGCGGGTGCAGGCGGCCTCCAGCAGGTCTGGCCGCAGTTGCTGTTCCAGGAACGGGTCGGCATCGCCCTGATCGACGAGGAGTTCGGCAACGCGCGCTCCGCTGTCAATCAGCGCGCAGGCATCATGCGCCGCCCATGCAGCGGGATCATCGCCCAGATAGGCCGGCAGCGCCTTTTGCCCCCACGGCACCTGCGTGGGCGCCACGATGGGGGCAAAGGCCGATACGCTGCGGAAACGACCCGGGTGTTTCAGCGCCAGCGTGAGCGCGCCGTGCCCGCCCATGCTGTGGCCGGTGATGCCCTGCCGCGCCATGTCCGCCGGGACGTGCGCGCCAATCAGCACCGGCAGTTCGTCAATCAACCACGTCCGCATCCGGTAATGCGCCGCCCACGGGGGGTTGGTGGCATCAAGGTAGAAGCTGGCCGCCTGCCCCATGTCCCACGCCGGATCGTCGGCGACTCCCTCGCCGCGCGGAGATGTGTCGGGCGTGACCAGGATCAGGCCCAACATTGCCGCCAGGGCTTGCGCGCCGGCCTTGATGGCAAAGGTCTCTTCCGAGCAGGTCAGGCCAGCCAGGCACCACAGAACGGGGAACGGCCCCTGCCCCGGCGGCACGAACACCCCAAAGTGCATCGGCGTGCCCGTGGCCGTGCTGGCGTGGCTGTAGAATCCCTGCACGCCGCCCTGGCAGGCAGACTGGCTCGACATCTCCATCAATAGACCACGACGCTGCGGATGCTCTTGCCCTCGTGCATCAGGTCGAAGGCGGTGTTGATGTCCTCCAGCGTCAGTACATGGGTGATCATCGGATCGATGGCGATCTTGCCGTTCATGTACCAGTCGACGATCCTGGGCACATCGGTGCGCCCCTTGGCGCCGCCGAAGGCGCTGCCCTTCCACACCCTGCCCGTCACCAGCTGGAAGGGCCGGGTGGCGATTTCCTTGCCGGCTTCGGCAACGCCGATGATGATGCTCTCCCCCCAGCCCCGGTGGCAGGCTTCCAGCGCCGTGCGCATCACGTCGGTGTTGCCGGTGCAATCGAAGCTGTAATCCGCGCCGCCATCGGTGAGCGCGACCAGGTGGGCGACCAGATCGCCGGCCACATCGGCGGGGTTGACGAAATCGGTCATGCCGAACTGGCGGCCCCAGGCTTCACGGTCAGGATTGATATCAACGCCGACAATCTGGTCAGCGCCCACCAGCTTCAGCCCCTGGATGACATTGAGGCCGATGCCGCCCAGGCCGAACACGATGCAGCGCGCGCCGGGTTCCACCTTGGCGGTCTTCACCACCGCGCCCACACCCGTCGTCACGCCGCAGCCGATGTAGCAGGCCTTGTCGAACGGGGCGTCGGTGCGGATCCTGGCCACCGCGATCTCGGGCAGCACGGTGAAATTGGAGAAGGTGGAGCAGCCCATGTAGTGGAAGATCGGCTGGCCCTTGTAGCTGAACCGTGTCGTGCCATCCGGCATCAGCCCCTTGCCCTGCGTGGCGCGGATGGCGGTGCACAGGTTGGTCTTGCCCGAAAGGCAGCTTTTGCATTGCCGGCATTCGGGCGTGTAGAGCGGGATGACATGATCGCCGGGCTTGACGCTGGTGACGCCGGCGCCCACCTCGCGCACGATGCCGGCGCCTTCATGGCCCAGGATTGACGGAAAGATGCCTTCCGAATCCTTGCCTTCCAGCGTGTAGGCATCGGTGTGGCAGATGCCGGTGGCCATGATTTCCACCAGCACCTCGCCGGCCTTGGGGCCATCGAGATCGACCTCGATGATCTCCAGCGGCTGGTTGGGTGCGAAGGCGACGGCAGCCCGGCTTTTCATGGTGGTTCCCCCGATTGCATTGCTGTGGCGTTGGCGGCTCACCTGCCGGCTTTGCCCCCGCTTGCCAAGGTGGCGGACTTGCTTTTTTCAATGGTTCGGGCCATGGGCAGGCCGGCCGCCAGCGCGGCCGCGCGACCGACACCAGCACACCGACAATAGCACAGGGATCATTCATGCAGTTTGCCAGCGGGAACCAGGCCTGACATGCCGAAAGAGGAAATCATCCGGATCGAAGGTGAGATCACCGAAATCCTGCCTGACGGCCGTTTCCGCGTGAAGCTGGAGAATGAGCACGAGATCATCGCCTACACGGCCGGCAAGATGCGCAAGAACCGCATCCGCTCCATCGTGGGTGACCGTGTGCATGTCGAAATGACGCCGTACGATCTCGACAAGGGCCGGATCGTGTTCCGCGAGAAGACGGCGCCGATGCCCATGAACCAGCGGCGGTTCTTCCGCCGCTGAGATAGGCGCACCAGCGGCGGTTCTTCCGCCGCTGAGATGAGCGCACGAGCGGCGGTTCTTCGGGTGCTGAACGTCCCGTCTACTTGCGGGTCACCCGGTCCCCGGGTTTCAGGCCGATGCGGTCAGCCTCGCCGGCGTTGAGCTCGATCACCTCGCCCGTCACACCGGCCGATTCCAGCACGGCGCGGCTGTAGGGCTGGCCGCGCCGCACGTTGAGCACGCGGCCCTGGGGCGAGACATAGATGATGTCGAGCGGCAGGATGGTGTTCTCCATCCAGAAGCCGGTGCGGCGCGGCGGCACCATCGGGAAGGCCATGCCGGCATCGGCGGCCATCTTCTCGCGGAACATCAGCCCGCAGGCCTGCTGATCTGCGGACAGCGCCAGCTCCACCTTGTAGGTGAAGCGTCCCTTCGCCGTTTCAAAGATGGCGGTGCCGCGCTTCAGGTCGGGATAGGGGCACGCCGTGGCCACGCCGGAGCCGGCCAGCAGGGCAAGGAACAGAAGCGCCGTCATGCGCATGCGGGCGGTGCTCAAAACTCGCTTGTGCTCCCGGGGCCGCGTGCGGCCACCGCCAGCGGGCCCTTCTGGCCAGGCGCCACGCGCACCTCCAGCGGCTGCCCGGGCTGGAGTTCGCCAAGCCCGGCCCGGCGCACGGTTTCCATGTGCAGGAAGATGTCCTCCGCCGCGTCGGCACGAACGACGAAGCCATAACCCTTCAGGCGATTGAACCATTTCACCGACACCGGTTCGAACGGGCCGGCCTGATCGATCAGCGCCTGGGGGTTGACGCGTTCCGCCGCCTTGGCCGCGGCGGTTTCCGGATCGGGGCCGATCGCGGTCGACAGATCGCAATCGATAATGCGCCGCGCCTGGCGGCCGCGATCGCGCGCCACGGCCGCAACGGTGAGAGTCGCCCCTTCCGGCAGGGTGCGGCGACCCAGTTCGCGCACCAGCGAATAGTGCACGAGGACATCGCTGCCATTGCCCGCTTCCGGCACCAGAAAGCCATAACCCCTTACGGGATCGAACCATTTCATCGTGCCACGAACGATGCTTTCCTCGGCCGCCTGCTCGCCCCTGGTCCCTTCGGTGGGCCCGTCGGCGGATGTTGCGTCCGCTTTCATTCTATCCCCCATGTTGAACGCAACCCTTGTGGGCATCAACGTTAGATGACAAATTGATTAATGGATAGTGTTTTGTCACGCGTAGTGCCTTTTTCACACCCTCCGTGGCAGGCAGCAGCGACGCCGCGAGCAGCGCCGTGAAGGCCAAGGGTGCATGCCGGGTGCATTGACTCAGGGGCAGCCGTCACGGCAAGCGGAAAGTGACAGACCGCCCTTGCGATGCGATGGCGGCCTCAACGCGTGGGATGGGTGAAGCAGCATGGAACTGGCTGGAAGCGTCGAGATCGCGGCTCCGCGCCCGGCCTTGTGGGCCGCCCTCAACAATCCCGACGTGCTGGCCCGCTGCATCGAGGGTGTGGAGTCCCTGACCCGGACCGACGGCGACACGCCCAGCTTCGAGGGCACGATGCAGGCCAAGGTTGGCCCGGTGCGCGCCCGTTTTGCCGGTACGGTGCGGCTGGAGGACATCGTGGCGCCCGCCTCCTACCGGCTGGTGGGCGAGGGAAAGGGCGGCGTCGCCGGCTTTGCCAGGGGCAGCGCCGATGTGGCGCTGACGGAGCTGGCGGCGGCGTCGACCCGGCTCGACTATGTCGTCAAGGCGCAGGTGGGCGGCAAGCTGGCCCAGCTCGGCGCCCGACTGATCGAGGGCACGGCAAGGCAATATGCCGACAATTTCTTCGCCCGGCTGAAGGCCGAGGTGGAAGGCGCCGCCCCGTCTTTGACCGACGCCCGGCCTCCGGCAGACGGTCCGCCACCGGCAACCGGCGCAGCATCGTCGGCCGAGCCCCATCCCGTTCCCTCGCCACCCGCCGCCAGCGGCGTCCCGCCGCTGATCTGGGGCATGGCGCTGATCCTGGCCACGCTGGCCTTCCTGTGGTGGCAGTGGACATGACCGCCGCGCTGCCGGCCGACGATGATCTGGCCACGCTGGCCGCCGCGCTGGACTGGCACCACGCCGGTGCCGGCGTGGCCGTCGCCACGGTGATCAGCACATGGGGATCGGCACCGCGCCGGGTGGGCAGCCACCTCGCCGTGCGCGCGGATGGCGTGTTTGCCGGCAGCGTTTCGGGCGGCTGCGTGGAGGCGGATGTGATCCTTGCCGCGCAGGACATGATCGTCGCCGCCAGCGGCCATGCGCTGCTGGAGTTTGGCGTGGCCGACGATGTCGCCTGGCGGGCCGGCCTGGCCTGCGGCGGCCGCATCGCCATATTGGTGCAGCGGCTGGCCGATGATGGCCTGCCACCGGCCCTGGTGCAGCGCGTGCTGACCGCCACGGCCGCGGGCGAAGGCGTCAGCCTGTCGAGCGATCCCGCCACCGGGCAGGCGGTCGAAGCTGATGCCGGTCCGTTCGTGCGGGCCTATCCGCCGCCGCGCCGGCTGTTCATCATCGGCGCCGTCCATATCGCGCAGGCGCTGGTGCCGCTGGCCAGCGCGCTGGGCATTTCGCCGACGGTGATCGATCCGCGCGGGCTGTTCGCAAACGCCGAACGCTTTGCCGGGCTGGTGCTCGACCGGCGCTGGCCGGACGAGGCGCTGGCCGATCTGAAACCCAACGCCGCCTCGGCACTGGTCGCGCTGACCCACGATCCCAGGATTGACGATGTCGCGCTGGCCTGTGCGCTGCGATCACCTGCCTTCTACATCGCGGCGCTGGGCAGCCGGAAGAACCATGCCGCGCGGCTGGAACGACTGGCGGCGCAGGGGTTTGGCCCGACGGACCTGGCCCGCGTCCATGGCCCGGCCGGCCTCGCCATCGGCGCTGCAGGTCCGGCGGAAATCGCCTTGTCCATCGCCGCCGAGCTGACCGCTGCCTGGCGCGGGGCGCTGGCAGCGTGACCCTGACGCCGTGAAGTTCGGTGCCGTCCCGCTGGCCGAGGCCGAGGGCGCGATGCTGGCGCATGGGCTGGTGGTGGGCGGCCGCCGGCTGGCCAAGGGCCATCTGATCGGGGCTGCCGACATTGCGGCAATGGCCGCGGCCGGGCTGGCTGAGGTGACCGTGGCGCGGCTTGATCCGGAGGATGTGGGGGAGGACGCAGCCGCGGCCCGGCTGGCCGCCGCAGTGGCCGGGCCTGGCCTCGTGGCGCTGCCGCCGGTGCACGGCCGCGTCAATCTGGCGGCGGCCGGTGACGGCCTGCTGCTGGTGCCTCCCGGCCTTGTGGCGGCCGTCAATGGCGGCGATGAAGCCCTCACACTGGCCACGCTGCCGGCCTGGGCGCGGGTGAGCGCCGGCAGCATCGTCGCCACCATCAAGACCATCCGCTATGGCGTTGCAGGCCACGCCCTGGCCGCAGCGGTTGCCGCCGCGACTGCGCCGCTGGCGCTGGCCCGGTTCCGGCCGGCCCGCGTGGCCCTGATCGCCACCCGCCTGCCGGGCACCAGCGACAAGGCCCTGGCCCGGCTGGAGCAGGTCACCCGCACCCGCGTCGCGGCCCTGGGCAGTGAACTGATGGTGCAGCCGGCCTGCCCGCATGATGCAGACACGCTGGCCAGCGCGCTCTGCGGCATTGCGGCCGATCTCGTGCTGGTGGCCGGCGCCTCGGCGACCGTGGACCGCGGCGACGTGATTCCGGCGGCAATCCGGCGGGCGGGCGGCACCGTGGAGCGGCTGGGCATGCCGGTTGATCCCGGCAATCTGCTGGTGCTGGGCGCGCTGGCCGGCACCCCGGTGATCGGCCTGCCCGGCTGTGCGAAAAGCCCCAAGCGCAACGGGCTCGATCTCGTGCTGGAGCGGCTGCTGGCCGGGCTGGACGTCTGCGCTGCCGACATCGCCGCGATGGGCGAGGGCGGTCTGCTGCCCGAAGCCGAACGGCCACAGCCGCGCGCGGCGACGGCGGCGCCTGCGCGGGTTGGCGCTGTGCTGTTGGCCGCCGGGCGGTCCAGCCGGTTCGGCGGGGCGCACAAGCTGCTGGCCCGGTGGCGCGGCCTGCCGCTGGTGGCCCATGTCGCCGACGCCATCACGGCGGCAGGCCTGCCGCCGCCCATCATCGTGCTGGGCCATGAGGCGGATGCGGTGAGGGCCGCGCTGGCCGGCCGCGCGGCCCGCTTCGTCACCGCCCCGGACTGGGACGATGGCATGGGCCGCAGCCTTGCCGCCGGCATCGCTGCGGTGCCGGCAGACTGGGATGCGGCGCTGATCTGCCTCGCGGACATGCCGGCGGTCGAACCGGCGTTGATCGCCGCGCTGGTGGGCGCGCCCGGCGAGGTGGTGGTGCCGGTGTGGGATGGCGCACGCGGGCATCCGGTGCGCTGGCCGCGCGCCGCCTTTCCCCTGCTGATGGCATTGGCCGGCGATACCGGCGGCAAGGCGGTGATGGCGGATTTCCCGGTGGCGGAGGTCGCGGCGCCATCGGCGGCCTGCCTGCTGGATGTCGACACCCCGGCCGCGCTGGACGAACTGCCGACCACTTGACCGTTGCCAACCGCGTCGCTGGACGCTTGATTGTCTGCAATTGCAGCTTATCATGGCGCAATGGCGTCCGAGTCCGCTTCACGCCCTGCGGGGCCGGCCGATCTGTGCACGGCCGCCAAGGTGCGGCGCCTGTCGCGCCGGATCACCCAGATCTATGACGCGGCATTGGCCCCGCATGACCTGACCATCGGCCAGTTCGGGCTGCTGGCCAGCCTGTCGCGCCGCACGGGCCTATCCATCACCGCGCTGGCGGCGCGGTTGGCGGCGGATGCGTCGACCATATCACGGCTGGTGCGCCCGCTGGCAGATGTTGGCCTGCTGCGCATCGCGACCGACCCGGATGACCGGCGCGGCCGGCTGGTGTGGATCACCGATGCCGGCCACGCGCGCCGCACCGCCGCCCAGGCCGCCTGGGCGCAGGCCCAGGCCCATGTCGCCCGCCAGCTGGGTGATGGCCGGCTGGCCGCGCTGCGCTTCCTGCTGGACGAGGCGCATGATCGACTGGAGGCAGAAGAATGACGGCAATTGCAGATAAACCGGATGGCCTGACCCTGATGCGCCAGCTGGCGGCCAGAACGGGTGGTGGCAGTGGTGGCAGCGGGATGGGCGCGCTGATGGCGATGGAGGGCGGCAGCGCCGAGCCCGGCCTGATGACCATGCACGCCCGTCCGGGTGCGCAGCACGGCAACCCCATCGGCATCACCCATGGCGGCTTTGCGGCCACCCTGCTGGACAGCGCCATGAGCTGTGCCGTCCACACCACGCTGGGGCCGGACGAGACCTATGTGACGACCGATCTGCATGTCAGCTTCGTGCGCGCCATCACGCCCGCAACCGGCCGGGTGACGGCGCGCGGCGAAGTGGTGTCGCGCGAGCGCCGGCTGGCGACGGCGCGCGGCACGCTGGTGGATGAACAGGGCAAGTTGCTGGCCAGCGGCATCGCGACCTGCATGATCATGGCGGCCGGCCAATGAGCGGCACAGCGGTCGTCATCGGCGCCGGCGACGCCACCGGCGGCGCGGTTGCGGCCGCCTTCGCCGCGGCGGGCCTGACGTCTGTGCCCGTGCGGCGGAACGGGGACGCTCTGCTGCCCTTGCGGGACCGGATCGTGGCGGCGGGCGGCGCCTGCGTGCCGGTGGGTGCCGATGCCCGCGACGAAGCGGCGATGATCGCCCTGTTCGACCGGGTCGAGCGCGAGATCGGGCCGGTCGAGGTGCTGGTGTTCAACATCGGCGCCAATTCACCGATGCCCATCCTCGATGAAACGGTGCGGCGCTACACCAAGATCTGGGAGATGTGCGCGCTGGCCGGCTTCATCACGGCGCGCGAGGCGGCGCGGCGCATGCGCCCGCGCGGGCGGGGCACCATCATCTTCACCGGCGCCACCGCCTCCCTGCGCGGCTCGGCCGGTTTCGCCGGCTTTGCCGGCGGCAAGTTCGCGCTCAGAAGCCTGGCGCAGGCGATGGCGCGGGAACTGGGGCCAAAGGGCATCCACGTTGCCCACGTGATCATCGACGGCGCCATCGATACGGATTTCATCCGGTCGAATTTCCCCGACCGCTATGCCCTCAAGAGCGAGGGCGGCATCCTCGATCCCGAGGCCATCGCGGCGGAATATGTGCGCCTTCACCAGCAGCCGCGCAGCGCCTGGACGCACGAGCTGGACCTGAGACCCTGGATCGAACGCTGGTAGGAGAGACGCCCATGCCCAACACCATCGAGTTTCTGTTCGACGTGGGATCACCCACCGCCTACCTCGCCTGGCACCGGCTGAAGGCCATCGCGGCGCGCACCGGCGCCCCGCTGAAGCCCGTGCCGATCCTGCTGGGCGGCGTGTTCAAGGCGACCGGCGGCAGCCCGCCCGGCAGTGTTGCCGCCAAGGGCCGCTGGATGAACGAGGACATGGCGCGCTGGGCGGCGCGTGATGGCATCACGCTGGTGATGAACCCCTATTTCCCGGTCAACACGCTCGCCATGATGCGCATCCTGGCCGGGCTGGAGGGCGACGCGCGCTTTGGCCCGGTCGCAGACACGCTGTTCGCCGGCATGTGGCGCCATGCCCGCAACATGGCCGATCCGGCGGTGCTGCATGCCACGCTGGGCGAAGGCGGCCATGATGCCGATGCCCTGATGGCGCTGGCGCAGGACCCGAACGCCAAGGCCCGGCTGATCGCCAACACCGAAGGCGCGGTGGCGCGCGGCGTGTTCGGCGCGCCCACCTGTTTCGTGGCCGGCGAAATGCACTTCGGGCAGGACCGGCTGGACTGGGTGGAACAGGCCGCACGCTGACCGGCGCCCGCCGGACGCCTGACAAAAGAAAGGCCCGGCGGGTTTCCCCGCCGGGCCTTCGCATGAGGCCTGTTTGCCCGGATTATTCCCGGTTGCCCATGAAGCTGAGCAGGAACTGGAACAGGTTGATGAAGTTCAGGTACAGCGACAGCGCGCCCATGATGGCGGCCTTGCCGGCGAAATTGGTGCCAGCCACCGCATAGTACATCTCGCGCAGGCGCTGCGTGTCATAGGCCGTCAGGCCGGCAAACACCAGCACGCCCACGATGTTCACCGCCAGCTGCAGCGCGCTGGACTGGATGAAGATGTTGGCGATCGTCGCGATGATGATGCCGATGAGGCCCATGAACAGGAAGCGGCCCCAGGCCGACAGATCCTTCCTGGTGGTGTAGCCATAGAGGCTGAGCGCGCCGAAGCTGGCCGCCGTCACGAAGAAGGTCTGCGCGATGGAAGCGCCGGTGTAGCGGGCGAAGATGGTGCTCATCGAGACGCCCATCAGCGCGGCAAAGCCCCAGAACAGCAGCTTGAGCGTGCCTTCCTGCATGCGCTGCAGGCCGAAATTCATGGCGAGGATGATCGCCAGCGGCGACAGCATGGCGGCCCAGCCCAGGATGGTGGGGGCACCGACAGGCGTGAAGAAGACGGCGAACAGGGACGGGGTGGAATAGACCAGCAGCGCGACGATGCCGGTCAGCAGCACGCCCGACGCCATGTAGTTGTAGATGCCCAGCATGTAGCTGCGCAGACCGGCATCATAGCCGGCATCGGTCGCGGCCTTGGCACCGAAGGGTGCGAGGCGCGGGTCGACGTTGTTGGCCATGGAATCAAACCTCCTGTGTCCGGCAATGGGCCGGTGACGCGCGCAATATCGGGTATTGCGGCTGAATTTTCAATGACTGTGCACCACCATCTGTCGCATCACAGTTGTCGCAGCACCCCCGCCGGCCGCGCCGACAGCGCCCGCCAGTTGCCGGCCAGGCCCAGCAGCACCGTGGCGATGGCCCCCACCCCCACGGTGATGAGCACGCGCGGCCAGTCCGGCGTCCAGTCGAGGCTGAACAGCTGGGTGATGACGAACCAGCCGGCCACGCTGCCCAGCACCAGCGCAAGCACGGCGACGACGGCGGCGATCAGGCCATATTCGGCCAGCGTCGCCAGCGCGACCTGCCGGCGCGTGGCGCCCAAGAGCTTGAGCAGCACCGCATCATAGGTGCGCGCCCGGGCGCCGGCGGCAATCGCACCGACCAGCACGGCGATGCCGGCGGCGATGGTGACGCTGGCGGCGGCGCGGATCGCGGCCGAAAGCTGCCCCAGCAGCGTCTGCACCTGGCCCACAATGTCCTTCACCCGCACCACGCTGGCGGTGGGATAGGCCTGCGTGATGGCGCGGGCCACCGCGGGCTCCCGCGCGGCCGGGGCCTGGATGGTGGCCATCCAGCCGTGCGGCGCGGCGGCCAGCGTGGCGGGATCGAACAGGATGGCGAAATTGAAGCCCAGCGACTGCCAGTCGATCCGCCGCGTGCTGGCAATGCGGGCGATGATCTCCACGCCCAGCACCGATACGGTGATCGTGTCCCCGATCTTCAGCCCCAGCGCGCGGGCGGCGCTTTCGTCGATGGACACCAGTGGCGGCCCGGCATAGTCCCTGGGCCACCATTCCCCTTCGACCAGCGTGTTGGCGGCCGGAAAATCGGCGGCATAGGACAGACCGCGATCACCGCGCAGGATCCACGCCTCTGGCCCCGCCCTGATCTGTTCGGCCGGCACGCCGTTCACCGCCGTCACCGGTCCGCGCAGCGAGGGCACGACGGTGAGGGACGCGCCCGGCGCCGTGGCGGTGACGGCACGCACGAAATCACCGCGCGCCTCGTTCGGGATGTCGAGCACGAAGAAATTGGGCGCTTTTGCCGGAATGGTGCGGTTGATCTGGCCGGCCAGATTGCCTTCGATGCTGGCCAGCGTCGCAAACAGGGTGAGGCCCAGCCCCAGCGCCACGATCAGGTTGCGGGTCGGCGCGCCGGGGCGGTGGAGATTGGCCAGCGCCAGCCTTGCAAGTGTGCCCTGCGGCCGGGGCGCGCGGGCCGCCAGCCATTTCACCAGCGCCGCCAGCCCCCACAGCAGCAGCACCAGGCCCACGGCGGCGCCGAGGAATCCGGCGACGAACAGTTGCTGATCGGCCATCAGGATGGTGAGCGCCAGCACGGTGAGGATGGCGCCGGTTATGGCGGCGATGCTGCCCCGGCCGGGCCGCGCCGGCCGTTCGGTGAGGCTGCGCAGCAGGCGAGCGGCCGGCATCGCCGCGCCCTGCCCCAGCGGCCACAGCGCGAAGGCCAGCGCCACCAGCAGGCCATAGGTGGCAGCCAGCAGCAGCGGCTGCCACTGCGGCCCCGGCGCCGGCGGCACCGGCAGGCTGGCGGCGGCAAGCTGGCCGACCAGCGCCGGCGTCGCCGCCCCGATGGCCAGCCCGATCAGCACCGCGCCCACCGACACCAGCGCCAGCTGCCACAGATAGACGGCGCGGATGGTGGCGCTGTCGGCCCCCAGCACCTTCAGCGTGGCGATGGTGCGGGTGCGCGCGCCCATGTAGGCGGACACCCCGCCCGCCACGCCGACCCCGGCCACCACCAGCGCGGTGAGGCCAACAAGGGTGAGGAACTGGCCCAGCTGGGTGATGAAGTTGCGGGTGCCGGGGGCACCATTGTTGCGATCGCGCACGCGGCCACCGCCGGCCTTCACGGCGGCCTCCAGCTGCGCGCGCGCGGCCGCCAGGCTGGCGCCGGGGGCGAGGCGGATGCGGTAATCGACCGTGTAGAGGCTGCCCAGCCCGATCAGGCCGGCACGGTCCAGATCGGCGCGGTGGATGACGAGCCCGGGGCCGAAGCCGAAGCCATCGGCGGCGCGGTCAGGTTCTTCCACCAGCGTGCCGGCATAGGTGAGCGTCGCCTGCCCGAGGGTGATGCGGGTCCCGGGCTGCAGGCCCAGCTTGTCGGCCAGCGCCGGCTGGGCGGCGGCCAACCCCGGCGCGATGCGGCCACCGCCCGACAGGCGCACCCGGCCATAGAGGGGCCAGCGGTCGTCCACCGCCTTCACCTCGGCCAGCACGGCATCGCCGCCGCTGGCCCCATCCTCGGCTTCGCGCGCCGCCATGCCGCGCAGCTTCACCACCTCATTGACGGGACCCAGCGCGGTGATGGCGGCCATTTCCTGTGCCGTGGCAAAACGGCCGGAGGTGCGCACCGCGACATCGCCGCCCAGGAGTTCCCGCCCGCGTTCGGCAAGGCCGGCGTTGATGGCGCTGGCCAGGCTGCCGACCCCGGCGAGCGCGGCCACACCCAGCACCAGGCACACGGCCAGGATGCGCAGGCCGGCAAGGCCGCCGCGCAGTTCGCGCAAGGCAAGGCGGAACGCGAGGCTCAAGCGGTTACAGCACTTCGGCCAGCAGGCCGGTCATCGCCGCCCAGCTGCGCCTGTCGGCCGCCGGGCTGTACAGGGCGGTGCCGGGCGCATTGGCGTGTTCGTTGGTGAAGCTGTGGAAGGTGCCGCCATAGGCATGGATCTGCCAGTCGGCGCCGGCCGCCGTCATCTCGGCGGCGAGCGCGTGATGATCCTGCGGCGGGGTGTAGGGGTCTTCCCAGCCGTGCAGCGCCAGCACCCTGGCGGTGATCGGCCCGGCGGCACCAACGCCGGGGTTGTAGATGCCATGAAAGCTCACCGCCGCCTTGATGCGCGGATCGCAGGCGCGTGCCACGTCAAGCGCGCACAGGCCGCCGAAGCAATAGCCGATGATGGCCATGCGGTTTGCATCGATGCCGGCATGGCCGGCGGCGGCGTCGACCGCTGCCATCAGCCGGCGGCGCAGCGCGGCGCGGTCGCTCACCCACGGGCTCATCAGGGCGCTGTTGTCGCCAGCCGGATCGCCGCGCCGGCCCTTGCCATAGACGTCCACCACCAACGCCGCATAGCCCAGCGCCGCCAGCCTGTTCGCCACGTCATTGTCCCACGCCGTCTGGCCGACCCAGTTGGGCGCGATCAGCACGCAGGCGAACGGCCCGTCACCCGCGGGCAGGGCCAGAAAGCCCTCGCACGCGGCATCGCCATCGAAATAGCTGAAGCTTGCCATTGGTCTCTCCCTCATTCAGCGGCCTGTTGCAGCACTTTGCGGTCATCGACGATCCGGCCGTCGCGCATGGTGATCACGCGGTCGCAGCGGCGGGCCAGATCGGCATCATGGGTGATCAGCACCAGGGTCGCGCCGGTTTCGGCCAGCCGACCGAACAGCAGTTCGACGATCGTCTCGCCAGTGGCGGCGTCGAGATTGCCGGTCGGTTCATCGGCAAAGATCAGCGCCGGGCGGCCGACCAGCGCGCGGGCAATGGCGACGCGCTGCTGCTCCCCGCCTGAAAGCTGGGTCGGATAATGGCTCAGCCGGTGGCCAAGGCCGACCGCTTCCAGTTCGGCGCGGGCGCGCGCCTGCGCATCGGCTTCGCCGGCCAGTTCCAGCGGCACCGCGACATTTTCCAGCGCGGTCATGGTGGGGATCAGGTGAAAGGCCTGCAGCACGATGCCGATGCGGCCGCGGCGGGCACGGGCCAGGCCATCTTCATCGAGGGCGGAAAAATCCGCGCCGGCTACCAGCACGCGGCCGCCACTGGCCTGTTCCATGCCCGACAGGATCGCCATCGCCGACGACTTGCCGGACCCCGAGGGCCCGAGGATGGCGACACGTTCGCCCGCCGCGATGGTGAGGCTGACGCCGCGCAGCACATCGACTGCGGCATCACCATCACCAAGGCGGAGGGTGACATCGCGGGCATCAATGACGATATGAGGGTCCATCACGTCCCGCTTCATCGAGGAGTTGAGTCTTGCCCGAATTAGGCTTGCGCCAGCGCATTTACCAGATGGGCCTTGCGTTTTGTGCGCTGTTCATGTCGCAGGCTGTCCCGGCCCAGCCCCATCCTGCCGCGCGCCCTGCCCCACAGCTGGTGCTGGCCTATGGGGACTCGCTGATGGCCGGATACCAGCTGGCGCCCGGCCAGGGCTTTGCGCCGCAGTTGGAACAGGCGCTGAAGGCCAGGGGCCGCAACGTGAAGGTGGTGGGCGCCGGCGTGTCGGGCGATACCAGCACGCAGGGGCGCGCGCGGTTGAACTGGGTACTGGCCGGCCTGAAGCAGGCGCCCGATCTGGTGGTGCTGGAACTGGGCGCCAACGACATGCTGCGCGGCCAGCCGCCGGCCACGGCGAAAGCCAATCTTGATGCCATGGTGAAGGCGTTCAAGGCGAAGGGCAGCCGCGTGCTGGTGGCGGGGATGCGCGCGAACCCGACGCTGGGCAAGACCTATGTCAGCGCGTTCGAGGCGCTCTATCCGGCGGTGGCGAAAGCCAACCAGGTGGCGCTCTATCCCTTCTTCCTCGATGGTGTCGCCGCCCAGCCGGGACTGCTGCTGGCCGATGGCATGCACCCCAATCCGAAGGGGGTGCAGGTGATCGTCAAGCGCATCCTGCCGGCGGTGGAGCAGGCGCTGGACGCGAAGACGGAATGAGGCTGCGAGGATGAGACTGTTCGTCGGCCTCGAACTTCCGGCGACGGTCAGGTCGGCGCTTGTGGGCTTCATGGGCGGCGTGGCCGGTGCCCGCTGGCAGCGCGCGGAACAACTCCACCTCACCCTGCGCTTCATCGGCGAGGTGGACCGGCACCAGGCACAGGACATTGTCGCTGCTCTGGGCCGGGTGAATGTTCGCCCCTTCATGGCCGAACTTGGCGAGGCTGGCCTGTTCGATCACCGCGGCCGCATCGACGCGCTGTGGGTGGGCGTGCGCCCGGCGGAGCCGCTGGCGGCGCTGGCGAGGCGCGTCAATGCCGCCCTGTCCGGCGTTGGCATCGCGCCCGAAACGCGCGCGTTCGTGCCCCACATCACCCTGGCGCGCGGCCGGGGGATGCTGGCGGCCAGCGGCTGGCCGCAAGCGCCGGTGCCGCGCATCGCGTGGGACGTGAAGGGCATCGCGCTGTTCGAAAGCCACATGGGCCGGGACGGCAGCGACTATGCCGTGCTGGCCCGCTGGCCCTGAGGTCCTTGCCCGTGCTGGCGCCTGTTGTCAGGCCGCCACGGTCTGCCGCCGCCGCAGCAGCAATCCGGTGAGCCCGAAGCCGGCGACCAGCATCGCCCAGGCCGCCGGTTCCGGCACCGCGTTCGGCACCGCCAGGCTGGCCGGCGTGGCGCCGGCGACAGGCAGCGATGTGCCGCCAATGGCCCGCCAGCGCCCCACCGTATGGTTGTCGCTTTCATAGCCGCCACCGGTCACCTGATCGAAGACGATCCGATCAAAGCTGGAACCGCCATGGGCATAGAAGTTCAGGAAGGCATAGGGCTCGCCGCAATTCTGGCCCGTGCGGCCCGGATTGGGGTTGCAGAAATAGGCCGCGCGGTTGGGCTGGCTGTTCACGAAGGTGCGCAGCACCGTGGCATCAAAGCTGAACAACTGCACGCCGCGGCGGAAGAAGCGCACGGTGTTGCCATTGTCCAGCGCCGACAGCCAGAAGCCGAAATAGGTGACGCCACCCGGCTGGCTGCTGGCCAGATCGAGCGTGAAACCGGGTGTGCCGAACTGCACGACATAGCGGCCGGCGCCGCCCGCTCCGCCAAACTGATCGGCGTTGTTGACCTGCACCCCGGAATAGGTTCCCGAGAAGACCGACCCGCCAAAGCTGGTGGTGAAATTCTGGTTGCTGCCGGTGGCGCGACTGTCGAACCGCTCGACGCCGGCGGCGGCGAGCACGGCGGTGGTGTTCATCACACCCGGCGCCTCGATGGTGATGCTATGGGTCGCCTCGGCGGCGGACAGCGGCGCCAGCAGTGCCGCCGCACACAGGAATTTCAAATGCATGACACAACCCTTTTGACCACGTGCTCCCTCGCACAGGGGTGCCTTTGCCAGAGAATGGCTAACGATCGGTAAGCCTGATCGAATGTAACCGCTGCCCGGCGCGCGGCGATCCCGAGCCCCGACATGGGATGAGGTTAACGAAAAATATATATTCTGTTTTGCCTGAACCCATGTTAACGGAAAATTTGCCTCGTAGTCATCCGATTGCGTGCGCTTCTGTTTGGGGGTTTGTCATGTCGTATCGCTTTGCCTTTGCGGCGGCCGCCTTGCTGGCCGGCACCGCCATCACCACGGCCGCCAGTGCAGCCATCCTCGTCACCGCCGAAGCGCCGGGCGTGCAGAACAGCACCGCCGGCTTCACCTTCAAGGGCGTCGAGACATTCGAGGGCTACAACACCGGCGCTGGCCAGAACCTGGCCACGACGTTCGGTGGCTCGAACTTCTCGGGCAGCTACACCAATGTGCGGATCGACAACGCCAACCAGTTTGGCAGCGCCGGCGGCACCGGCAAGCATGCCGTCACCTTCACCGGCACCGGCTTCACGCTCGATCTGTCCACCACGCTTTCCGGCGGGGTGAATTATTTCGGCTTCTGGCTGTCGGCGCTCGATCGGCAGAACCAGCTGGTGTTCTCGAAGAACGGCGTTGAGGTCTTCACCTTCAACGCAAGCGACGCGCGGGACTTCATCATCAGCCAGCCCAACAGCAGCGCCTATTTCTGCAACCCCAACGCGGCGTTCAGCGGGCGGAACTGCGGCGAACCCTACGCCTTCCTGAACTTCTATGGCACCGGCGGCACCACGTTCGACCGCATCCAGTTCTTCCAGGATCCGGTGTCGGGTGGCTATGAAAGCGACAACCACACGGTTGGCCAGTGGAACCGCATCACCGGCGATCCGCTGGCGGTGCCGGAACCGGCCAGCTGGGCGATGCTGATCGCCGGCTTCGGTCTGGTGGGCGCCACGGCGCGGCGCCGGCGCACGGTCGTCAGCGCCTGATCTGAAGGCAGCAACACAAAACCCCTCCCGGCAGCGCCGGGAGGGGTGCTTTTGTGCGCCGTTGAAGCGGATCAGGCCGCCGCTTCGTCCTTCCAGCCCAGCACCGGCTTCCTGGCCGCCTGCGTTTCGTCCAGCCGGCGGCGCGGGGCGAAGTGCGGCGCAGCGCGCCAGGCGTCGGGATCGGCCAGCATCTGCGTCGCGATGTGGCGCATGGCGCCGATCAGCTGGTCGAGGTTTGCCTTGCTCTCGGTCTCGGTGGGTTCGACCAGCATGGCGCCGTGGACGACGAGCGGGAAATAGACCGTCATCGGGTGGAAGCCCTCGTCGATCATCGCTTTCGCCACATCGAGCGTGCTGAGCCCCGTGCCATCGAGGAAATCATCCGAGAACAGGGCTTCGTGCATGCACGGGCCGCTGGCCGCGAACGGCGCGGTGTAAAGGTCCTTCAGGCTGGCCAGCACATAGTTGGCGTTGAGGACGGCATCTTCCGCGACCTGCCTGAGGCCATCGGCGCCGTGGCTCATGATATAGGCCAGCGCGCGCACGAACATGCCCATCTGGCCGTGGAAGGCGACCATGCGCCCGAAACTGTCGGGCGCATGGGCATCGGCGGTATCCTCCTCCACGAGTTCGAGGCCGGCCTTGCCGAGCCGCACGAACGGGATCGGCGCGAACGGCGCCAGCGCAGCCGACAGGACCACCGGGCCGGAGCCGGGGCCGCCGCCGCCGTGGGGCGTGCTGAACGTCTTGTGCAGGTTGATGTGCATGGCATCGACGCCAAGGTCGCCGGGGCGCACCTTGCCGACGATGGCGTTGAAGTTGGCGCCGTCGCAATAGACATAACCGCCGGCGGCATGAACGGCGTCGGAAATGCGCTTCAGATCCGGTTCGAACAGGCCGCAGGTGTTGGGGTTGGTGATCATCACCGCCGCCACATCCGGGCCGAGCCGGGCGATGAGGGCATCAAGATCGACGCGGCCGCGATCGTTGGCCGGGATATTCTCCACCGTGAAGCCGCAGAAGGCCGCTGTCGCCGGGTTGGTGCCATGCGCCGATTCCGGCACCAGCACGACGCGGCGCGGATCCTTCTTCGCGTCGAGTGCCGCGCGGATGGCCAGCATGCCGCACAGCTCGCCATGCGCGCCGGCCTTGGGGCTCATGGCCACCGCCGGCATGCCGGTCAGCGTCATCAGCCAGTGGGCCAGGGACTGGATCAGCTCCAGCGCGCCCTGCACCGTGGACTGCGGCTGCAGCGGGTGGATGTCGGCAAAGCCGGGCAGCCGCGCCATCTTCTCGTTGAGCCGCGGATTGTGCTTCATCGTGCACGAACCCAGCGGGAAGATGCCCAGATCGATGGCATAATTCTGCCGCGAGAGGCGGGTGTAGTGGCGCACGGCCTCAGGCTCGGAAAAGCCCGGCAGGCCGATGGCGGCATCGCGGGCAAGGCCGCCCAGCCGGTCCGGCACGGGCGGCACCGGGGCGAGATCGACGCCCGAATTGTCGGTGGAGCCGCGTTCGAACAGCAGCGGTTCTTCCAGCATCAGCGCCTTGTTGCCGGTGAAGGTCCCGGCGGCAGCGCCGGTGCCCGCAACCAGCCCCATCTCTGGCCGGGTGGGGCGGCCCACGGTGTTCATTGGAGTCGACATCAGCCCATCACCTCGTCCAGCGCGTCCTCGAACGCATCGAAATCCTCGTCGGTGGCGGTTTCGGTAACCGCCACGATCATCGCCTTGTGGAGGGCCTTCTCGCCGGCCCACAGCCGCCCGCCGGACACGCCGCCCAGCACACCCTTCTGGGCCAGCGCGCGAACGACAGGCCTTGCCTCGCGGCCAAGGTCGAGCGTGAATTCGTTGAAGAACGGCCCGTTGAGCAACGTGACGCCCGGCACCCGGCCCAGCCGGTCGGCCAGCTGCACGGCGCGGGCGTGATTGAGCGCCGCGAGGTGCCTGAGGCCCTTTTCACCCAGCAGCGTCAGGTGCACGCTGAACGCCAGCGCGATCAGCCCCGAGTTGGTGCAGATGTTGCTGGTCGCCTTTTCGCGGCGGATATGCTGTTCGCGGGTGGAGAGGGTGAGCACGAAGCCGCGCTTGCCGCTGGCGTCCACCGTCTCGCCGCACAGCCGGCCCGGCATCTGGCGCACATGCTTCTCGCGGCAGGCGAACAGGCCGAGATAGGGCCCGCCGAACAGCAGCCCGGCGCCCAGCGACTGGCCCTCGCCCACCACGATGTCCGCGCCCATTTCGCCCGGCGACTTGACCGCGCCCAGCGACACCACTTCGGTCACCACCACGATCAGCAGGGCGCCGGCCTTGTGGCAGGCCTCGGCCAGCGGGGTGAGGTCGGCGATGTGGCCGAACAGATTGGGGTTCTGCACCACCACGCAGCTGGTATCGGTGTCGATGGCGGCAATCAGCGCGTCGAGATCATGGCCGGGTGCGCCCGGCGTCAGGGCCGGCGTGGCGGCCTCCACAATGTCGCCGGTGAAGCGGGTGAGCGTCTTCAGGACCGAGGTATAGTGCGGGTGGACCCCGGCGGAGACGAGGCATTTCGCGCGCCGGGTGATGCGGCGGGCCATGAACACCGCTTCCGTCATCGCCGTGGAGCCGTCGTACATCGAGGCGTTGGCGACCTCCATGCCGGTCAGCCGCGCCACCTGGGTCTGGAACTCGAACAAGACCTGCAGCGTGCCCTGCGCGATTTCCGGCTGATAGGGCGTGTAGGCCGTGAGGAATTCGCCGCGCTGGATGATGTGATCGACCGTCGCCGGTACATGATGCTTGTAGGCGCCGCAGCCCACGAAGAAGGGCGCTTGCGAAGCGGTGGTGTTCTTCGCCGCCATCGTCATCAGCGCACGCTCCACCGCCATTTCGCTGGCATGGTGGGGCAGGCCGGCGATCGGCCCGGCCAGGCGGGCTTCTGCCGGCACGTCGGCAAACAGCGCATCGATGTCGGCCGCGCCGATGGTGGCCAGCATGGCCTGGCGGTCAGTCGTGGAGAGGGGGAGATAACGCAAGGGGCTTACTCCGGCAGGTGGGCGGAAAAACGGATGCGGACATAATCGGCCGTCCAGCGGCCATCGGCGGCCTGCAGGGCCGGGGCGAGCAGATCGACCGTTTCGGCGATGATCCGGTCTTTCAGGGCAGCGGGCACGCCGGCGGCATCGATGAAGCCGGCCCGGAAGGTTTCCAGCCAGGCTGCCATGCCGCTGGGCAGCGGGGTGGGGCGCGGGATGATCCGGCAGCTGCCCACCACGAACCCGCCGGCTTCGAGGACGGCGCGGAAGGCCTCGGCCGTGGGATAATAGCTCGTCCCGGCCGCCGCTGCCGGAAAGCCGTGGGCGGCCAGCACGGCCTTCAATGCGGTGCGGATGGCGGCGATGTTGGCGTGGCCACCGAATTCGCCCACGTAGCGCCCGCCAGCCTTCAGCGCGCGCTTCACGCCGGCTGTCACCACGTCGGGCGCGCCCACCCAGTGCAGGGCGGCGTTGGTGAACACGGCATCGAACGCGCCATCGAAATCCAGCGCGCGGGCATCACCGGCCCGCGCATCAATGCCCTTCGCCTGCGCCGCTGCGACCATGGCCGCATCGGCATCGACACCCACCACACGACAGCCGGCCGCCACCAGCCTTGCCGTCAGCACGCCATCGCCGCAGCCCAGATCGAGCACGCGCTCCCCCGGCTGCGGCGCCAGCAGATCGAGCACCGGCGCGCCCAGCGCCGGCACGAAGCCGGCGTGGGCAGCATAGAGGGCCGGATCCCAGCGCGAGGCGGCAGCAGGCGTCACTCAGAGCGAGGCCACGAACGCATCATAGGCGGCCTTGTCCATCAGGCCGTCCAGTTCCGACGCGTCGGACAGGGTGAGCCTGAAGAACCAGCCGTCGCCTTCCGGCGCGCTGTTGACCAGCGACGGATCATCGGTGAGCGCCGGGTTCGATTCGGTGACCGTGCCCGAGACCGGCGCATAGACATCGGAAGCGGCCTTGACCGATTCGACCACCGCGGCCTCCCCGCCCTTGGTCACCTGGCGGCCGGCGTCGGGCAGATCGACGAACACCACGTCCCCCAGCTGGCCCTGGGCATAATCGGTGATGCCCACGGTGGCGCTGCCGCCGGCAACTTCAATCCACTCGTGGTCCTGCGTGTAGAGGCGGCTCATTTTCTGTCCCCTTCCCTGACGTAATTCTTCGCTTTGAACGGCATCGGCACCACGGTGGCGGCGATGCGCTTGCCGCGCACGTCGATCTCCAGCGCGGTGCCGTCGCCGGCAAGTGGCGTTTCCACATAGGCCATGGCGATCGGCGCATTCAGGCTGGGTGCAAACCCGCCGGACGTGACAACGCCGACCTGCCGGTCACCTGTCCACACCGTGGCGCCTTCGCGCGCCGGCATGCGGCCGTCGATGGCAAGGCCAACGCGCTTGCGCGCTGCGCCATTGAACAATTGATCCAGCACGCGCGCGGCGCCCGGAAAGCCGCCTTCGGCCTTGCGGCGCTTGGAAATGGCAAAGCTCAGGTCGGCTTCCACCGGCGTGATGTCGGGCGTCAGATCATGGCCATAAAGCGGCAGGCCGGCTTCCAGCCGCAGCGAATCGCGCGCGCCAAGGCCGATGGGCCTCACCTCGTCATGGGCAAGCAGCGCCTCGGCCAGCGCCTCGGCCTCAGCGGCCGGCACCGAGATTTCATAGCCATCCTCGCCGGTGTAGCCGGACCGCGTGATGCCCAGCAGCATCCCGTTCCAGCGATAGCGGGCGCCGGCCATGAATTTCAGATCGGCAAAGGCCGGCTGGTCGGCCGTTTCGGGCACCAGGTCGAAGCGGCTCATCACCGTCACTGCCGCCGGGCCCTGCAACGCCAGCAGCGCGTGATCGTCCATGTGATGCAGCGTGATGCCGGCCGGGCGCCGCGCCTCCATGTGCGCGATGTCGTCATGCTTGGTGGCGCCGTTCACCACCAGGTAGAAGCGCCTGCCCGTGTTGGTGACCATCAGGTCGTCCAGCACCCCGCCATTGTCCGCCAGCAGCAGCGAATAGCGCACGCGGTGCGGCTGGAGCGCCTTGAAGTCGCCGGGCGCCAGGCTTTCCAGCCAGTCGGCGACGGCGGCACCGTCTGGACCTTCGACCAGCAGCTGGCCCATGTGCGACACATCGAACAGGCCGGCCTTCTGCCGCGTCCAGTTGTGCTCGGCGATGATGCCTTCATACTGGATCGGCATGGCATAGCCGGCGAAGGGCACCATGCGCGCGCCCAGCCGGCGGTGCAGGCCATCCAGCGGCAGCGTTTTCAGATCGGCATCGTCGGCCATGAAACCCCCGGCAACAGCGCGCGGCCCGGCGGACTGCCGAACCGATCATCCCCCACTGTCGCCAGACCTGAGAGCTTTGACCCATGCCGAAGCCGGCGCGGGCTTACCCCTTCGGTGGGATGCAGCCGGTGGCTCCATCCGCTTTCCAGAGTGTCGCGATTACGCCCGCGCGGTCCTTCGTGCCTGAGAGATTCCGGGGGCGGCTTGCTCCTTCGGCGGTGATGCCGGGGCGTTGCCGCCCTGCCTCACACTCTCCCGCGCTGGCGCCGGTGTTGCCACCGACGACGAGTCGCCGATTGGGCGAAGGCCAATCTTGAGTCAATGGCCCGATTGCCCCCCGGGCTGCGGCTGATGCGCGCCGCCCTACTTGGCGACGTTGTAGGCCAGTGCCCGGTCGTCGAGCTGGAAACCGATCAGCACTTCGAAACTGGCCGCCTTCAGGGCCGCCCGCACTTCCGGATCCGACATCGGATCGGTGGCGGCATCGAGCTGGCCGGGGCGACGGTTGCGGTTGATCTTGTCCATGATCTCCTGCGGCACCGCGGCGGCGCGGCGCGACACGCTGGCGGTGGCCTGGCCGCGGCCGACAGCGCGATCCTGCCCGGCGGCAAAATCCACCGCGACGTTCGACAGCTGCTTGGCGTTGACGATGTTGCCCGCCTGCACGACCGCCGCGAACACCGGCAGCACCGCCTGGCGCGCCGCGCCCGCATCGCTGCGCCGCGCCACCACGTCATAGGTGATCCGGGTGACGAACTGTTCCGCGGTCTCCACACAGTCATGCCGCACGTTGGTGATGGTGGCTTCAACATCGACATTGCCGGCATCAAGGGTCGCCGGCGACGTGCCGGGGCGGAACAGCGTGACGTCGCTCACATAGTCGGCCACCGCCACCGCCGGACAGGCCGAACGCTTGACCACCAGCGGATTGCGCTCGCAGCCCGCCAATGCCAGCGCGGCCAACGCGGCTGGGGCAACCCCGGGACGAACGGAAAAACGGATCATGCCCTCCTCCTATGGGGCAAATGGCGCCGGGGCAAGAGCAGCATTTTCGCCCCCGGATCGCAGCGTGTGCGGCGTTCTTGGGGGTGGCGCAGCCATGGGCAATCGCGTATCAGCCTGTGCCCATGACGATCGCCACAGCCCCCGACACTGCTTCTGCTGCCGACTCCGCCGCCCTCGTACGGCCCGCCATCACCGTCCTGGTCGCGGCCCCGCGCGGCTTCTGCGCCGGGGTCGACCGCGCCATCCACATCGTCGAGCTGGCGCTGGAGCGCTGGGGTTCGCCCGTCTATGTCCGCCACGAGATCGTCCACAACAAGTTCGTGGTCGACAGCCTGAAGGCCAAGGGCGCGGTGTTCGTCGAGGAACTGGACGAGGTGCCCGATGGCGTGCCGGTGGTGTTTTCCGCCCACGGCGTGCCGAAGGCGGTGCCGGCCAAGGCCGAGGAACGCGGGCTGACCTATGTCGATGCCACCTGCCCGCTGGTGTCCAAGGTGCATCGCCAGGCCGAACGGCTGGTGGCGGCCGGCCGCCATATCCTGTTCATCGGCCACCAGGGCCACCCGGAAGTGATCGGCACCTTCGGCCAGGTGCCTGACGGCGCGATGACCCTGATCGAGACGCTGGAGGACGCGCAGGCCGTGCAGCCGGCCAACCCGGACAATCTGGGCTTCCTCACGCAGACGACGCTCAGTGTCGATGACACCGCCGACATGGTGGCCGAACTGAAGCGCCGCTTTCCGGCCATCGAAGGTCCGCGCGGGGATGACATCTGCTATGCCACCTCCAACCGGCAGCAGGCGGTGAAGGCGATGGCGCCGCGCTGCGACGTGGTGCTGGTGATCGGCGCTGCCAACAGCAGCAACAGCCAGCGCCTGCGCGAGGTGGCCGAACGGGAAGGCGCGAAGAGCTGGCTGATCCAGCGTGCCGCCGATATCGACTGGTCGTGGTTCGAGGGCGCGCGCACCGTGGGCGTCACCGCTGGCGCATCGGCGCCGGAACTGCTGGTGCAGGAAGTGCTGGCCGCCGTGGCCGAGCGCTTCACCGTCACGTCGGAAAATGTCACCACCGCCGTCGAGGAAGTGGTGTTCAAGCTGCCGCGCGCGCTGACGGCCTGACCGCCGGGCGCAGCGGGCCGTGGCCGTCTACACCCCGGTCAGTGCCGACGATCTGGCGCAGTTCCTGGCCGGCTATGATGTCGGTGAGGCCATCAGCTTCAAGGGCATTGCCGAAGGGGTCGAGAACAGCAACTTCCTGCTGGAAACGACCGGTGGGCCCAAGGGCGGCGGCGGCAGGGCCCCGGGGCGCTTCATCCTGACCCTCTATGAAAAGCGCGTCGCCGAGGCTGACTTGCCGTGGTTCCTGGCGTTGATGGCGCATCTGGCCGGCAAGGGCCTGCCTGTCCCCGGCCCGGTCGCCGACCGGCAGGGGCGCAGCCTGCAGCAGCTGAATGGGCGCCCGGCCTGCCTGATCGAGTTCCTGTCCGGCGTGTCGGTGACCGAGCCGACCCCGGCCGCCGCGCATGAAGTGGGCGTGGCGCTGGGCCGCATGCACGCCGCCACGGCCGATTTCAGCGCCATCCGCGCCAACAGCCTGGGCCATGCGGCATGGACGCCGCTGGCAGACCGCTGCAAGGGCCGGCTGGGCGAGATCGATCCGGCCCTGCCGGCGCTGGTCGCCGCCGGGCTGGCCGCCGCCGCCGATTGGCCCGCCGGCCTGCCGCAGGCCACCATCCACGCCGATCTGTTCCCTGACAATGTGCTGCTGCTGGATGGCCGCGTGACCGGCCTCATCGACTTCTATTTCGCCTGCACCGACCAGCGGGCCTATGATGTTGCCGTCACCCACGCGGCCTGGTGCTTTTCGGGCGACGGGCGGACCTTCATGGCCGACCGGGCCACCGCGCTGCTGGCCGGATACGGCGAGGTGATCCGGCTGCAGGCGGACGAGATCGCCGCCCTGCCCCGGCTCGCCGCCGGCGCGGCGCTGCGCTTCACCCTCACCCGGGCCTATGACTGGCTCAACACGCCGGCCGATGCGCTGGTCACCCGCAAGGACCCGATGGCCTTCGCGCGGCGGCTGGCCTGGTATCTGGCCGCCACGCCGGATGCGATGCATGGACGCTGAGGCCCATCCTGCCCGCCCACAAACACGGCCGCATGTCGAAATCGCCACGGATGGCGCCTGCAAGGGCAATCCCGGCATCGGTGGCTGGGGCGCCCTCCTGCGCTTTGGCGCGCAGGAAAGGCTGCTGATGGGGGCCGAGCCGCATACCACGAACAATCGCATGGAATTGCAGGCGGCGATCGCCGCGCTCGGCGCCCTCACCCGGCCGTGCGACGTGCGGCTGACGACCGACAGCGTCTATGTGCGCGACGGCATCACGAAATGGGTGCATGGCTGGCAGCGCAACGGTTGGAAGACCGCCGACAGGAAGCCGGTGAAGAATGCCGATCTGTGGCAGGCACTTCTGGCTGCTGCCCGGCCGCACCGTATCCACTGGCACTGGGTGAAGGGCCATGCCGGCCATCCCGACAATGAACGCGCCGATGCATTGGCCAACGAGGCGATCGCCGCCCTGAGGGCCGATGCCGGCTGATGCGCTGGGGCACTGCGGCCCATTGCCAAGCCCGGCACAATCGGCTTTGAGGGCGTCCCATGGCTTCTGACCCGACTGCAACACCGGCCCGCCGCAAGGGCCTCAACGCCCAGATGATCCAGTTGTGGATGGGATGGGGCGCACGCTTCCTGCCCTTTGCCGATGTGGCGAGCGCGGAACTGCCGCTGTCCCGGCTGCTCAGGCTGTCGCTGATCCAGGTCAGCGTCGGCATGTGCCTGGTGCTGCTGGTCGGCACCCTCAATCGCGTGATGATCGTGGAACTGGGCGTGCCGGCGACGCTGGTCGGCGTGATGCTGGCGCTGCCGCTGCTGGCCGCGCCGTTCCGGGCGCTGATCGGCCACAAGTCCGACACGCACAAATCAGCGCTGGGCTGGCGGCGCGTGCCCTATATCTACCTTGGCACCATGATCCAGTTCGGCGGGCTGGCCATCATGCCGTTCGCCATCCTGGTGCTGGCCGGCGCGCAGGAAGCCTATGATGAACGCGTCTGGCTGGGCCAGCCGGCTGCCGCGCTGGCCTTCCTGCTGGTGGGGGCCGGCATCCACACCACGCAGACGGTGGGCCTCGCGCTGGCCACCGATCTCACCAAGCCCGAACAGCAGCCCAACGTGGTCGGCCTGATGTACGTGATGCTGCTGCTGGGCTCCATCACCGCGGCCTTCTTCTTCGGCTGGGCGCTGGAGGATTTCAGCCAGGGCCGGCTGATCCAGGTGATCCAGGGCATGGCGGTGATCACCATCCTCTTGAACTTCACCGCGCTGTGGAAACAGGAAGCGCGGATTCCGCACTACAAGCGCACCGAGCCAGCCACCCCGGATCCGACCTTCCGCGAAAGCTGGAACCTGTTCGCATCGAAGGACAAGGCGGTGCTGCGCCTGATCGCGGTGGGGCTGGGCACGCTGGCCTTTTCCATGTCCGACATCGTGCTGGAGCCCTATGGCGGCGAGGTGTTGAAGCTGGGCGTCGGCACCACGACGATGCTCAGTGCCATCATGGCGTTCGGCAGCCTGCTCGGCTTTGCCTATGCGTCCTACATCCTCAGCCTTGGCGCCGATCCGTTCCGCATGGCGAGCCTGGGCGCACTGATCGGCCTGCCGGCCTATGCGCTCATCATCTTTGCCGCCGGTTCCGACACGCCGTCGATCTTCACGCTGGGCGTGCTGCTGGCCGGCATCGGCACCGGCCTGTTCGGGCACGGCACGCTGACGGCGACCATGCTGCTGGCGCCGCGCAGCCAGGTCGGCATCGCGATGGGCGCCTGGGGCGCCGTGCAGGCCACCAGCCAGGGTGTGGGGGCCACCATTGGCGGCATCATCCGCGACGTCGCCAATGGCATCGGCATCGGTCTTGACCTGCCGGGCAATGCCAGCGGCTATGTCATCATCTTCAGCCTGGAACTGGCCTTCATGGTGGCCACGCTGGCGGCGATGTGGCCCCTGATGCGGCGCGGCAGCGCCGATTGAGTGGCTGCGGCGCGGCAGCGCCGATTGAGTGGCTGCGGCGCGGCAGCGCCGATTGATCGGCACCGGCCGACCGGAACACGGGCAAAGAAGAAGGCCGGCGCCCCGAGGGACGCCGGCCTGTTTCCTGGTTCTGGCCTGGAACTGGCCGGCCAGCGAGGCTGGCCCGGCCATCCCGTGCAGCCGGCTTACTGGGCCGGCGCGGCTTCCATGGCCGGAGCCGCTTCCGCAGCCGGGGCAGCGGCCGCCGCAGCGGAGCCTTCCCAGTAGCTGCCGAACCAGCTGGTGTTGAGCAGGATGGAGGCGTGGACGATCAGGGCGATCGCGGCCACGCCGATGAAGAACAACGGCAGCGCGACGTTCGGGCTGACGTACAGGAAAAGACGACCTTCATTCATGTGTCGGACTCCCCAATCTTACTGCAGCCACGGCGTCAGAGCGAACGCCAGGATGTGCGCCAGAACGGCAATCGCGCCGAAAATCCGGGTGCCCCACTTGAGGCCCTCGTTGATTTCCATCGCTTCCTTTTCGGTCAGCCCGGTCGGGTAGACCTTGGTATCATCAGCCATGTTGAACTCCTCTCCCATTCGGAAAATCCGCCGCCCCCTCAAAGGCCACCGGCTCTCCGACTGTTTGCCGGAATGGGCACATTGCATGTGCGCGACCCAATCCTTGCCCCGAACTTCCACCGACGGGCCGCCCCCTGGCTGCCAGCCATGGGGCGCGGCGGGAGGTCGCAGCCACATGAACCCTTAGCCATTCGGTCGCATGTGTCAATCTGTCGCCGCGCATCGCGGCCACAGGCAAATGACATATCCACAATCTGTGCAGGCGCCCGCTCGCTGGATGTTGCACCGCAACACGCCAAGACCATCAGCTTGCAGGGCTTTACCGGTGTTTCGGGAACGGCAAATTGCATCCCGATTCGCACCGGAGGGCACGAGATGACCGCACTTGATCGCCGCCAGTTGCTGGCCAGCGCCGCCGCCAGCCTGGCCCTGCCAGCGGCCGCGCAGGCCGCGCCGCCGGCGGCATCGGCGCAGACGAAGATCCGCGCCGCCATCGACAGGCAACTGCCCGAGAACATCGCCCGCATCCAGGACTGGATCAGGAACCCCGGCATCGCGGCCGAGAATTACCGGATGGAGGAGGCCTGCGCGTACACGATGGGGATGCTGAAGGACGCCGGCTTCCAGATGGTCAGGCGCATGCCGACGAAGGGCCACCCCGGCATCTTTGCCACGCTGGATGCCGGGGCGAAGCGCACCGTTGGCCTCTATTTCATGTATGACGTGAAGCAGGTGAACCCGGCCGAATGGTCCAGCCCGCCGTTCGAGGCGCGCATCACCAACAAGCCCGGCTGGGGCCAGGTGATCGTGGGGCGCGGCGCCATCAACCAGAAAGGCCCGGAAGCCGCCTTCCTCGCCGCGCTGCATGCGTTCCGGGAAGCCGGGCAAAAATTGCCGGTCAACCTCGTGCTGGTCGCCGAGGGCGAGGAGGAGATCGCCTCCCCCAATTTCCACCAGATCGTGCAGGCGCCCGAGGTGCTGGCCGCGCTGAAAAAATGCGATGGCATCATCATCCCGACGGCTTGGCAGACGCGCGATGGCAGCACGTCGATCAACCTGGGATCGAAGGGTCCGATCGAGTTCCAGCTGATCGCCAGCGGTGAGCGCTGGGGCAAGGGACCGAAGGGCGACATCCACTCCAGCCAGCACGCCCATGTCGATTCGCCCGTGTGGCACCTTGTCCAGGCGCTGAACACGCTGGTGAAGGAAGACGGCTTCACGCCGGCCATCGATGGCTGGTTCGACAATGTGCGCCCGCTGACGGCGCGCGAGAAGGAACTGATCGCGCAGACCGCCGCCAGCCAGAGCGAGGAGGCGGCCAAGGCTGCGATGGGCGTCAGGATGTGGATCAACAACGAGCCGTGGCAGCAGAGCCTGGAACGCCTGGCCAGCCAGCCGACAGTGAACATCCAGGGCCTCGTGGCCGGCTATACCGGGCCGGGCGGCAAGACCATCCTGCCCGGCAGAGCCGAGGCCAAGCTGGAATGCCGGCTGGTGCCCAACCAGACGTTCAGGGAGGCCGAAGCCAAGCTGCGCGCCCACCTTCAGAAGCGCGGCTTTGGCGATATCGAGGTGGTGGTGAGTGGCGGCTATGACCCCACCGAAACGGCCGAGGACGCCCGCGTGATCCGCGCCCAGAGGCAAGTCTATGCCCGCTTCGGCGCCCGCACCACGCTCTATCCGAGGAACGCCGGCTCGTGGCCGGGCAGCGTCTTCACCCAGCCGCCGGTCTCGCTGCCTGCCGGCCAGTTCGGCCTTGGCCACGGCAGCGGCGCCCATGCGCCCGACGAATATTTCCTGATCGAGAGCATCAACCCGGCCGTGCAGGGCCTCGCCGGCTGCACGGCGGGGTTCGTCGATTTCCTCTACGAGATGGCGGTGGCGAAGTAGATGTCGGACAAAAGGAGCTAGTTGCGTGAAGTCATCCAGCGTCATCTGGACAATCGTTGCGTGTGCAATGTTGGTCTTTGTTTTTTCCGGAGATGAAGACAGCCGATCATCCCAAGCCAACGAGTATCAATACGAAACCGACAGTAGCAATCCGAAACTCGGCCTGTCCGACGAAGAATTTGCTGGCGAAACTTATGGCGAATTCGACGAACGTCGGGACTCCTACAACGGGTCTCGTGGCGCAGTTGGTGGATACGAGTGCACTGAGGATTGCAGCGGGCACAATGCTGGCCGAGAATGGGCCGCCCAGAATGGCATCACTGACGAGGGTCAGTGTGGAGGAAACTCTTGGTCCTTCCGTGAAGGATGTGCATCCTATGTCCGAGAAAACCAGTCGGAAAGCGAGCAGGATGAGTATTAAGCGGCACTGACGCCGAACTCACGCCCGCACGAAGCGATCGACCCCGCTACCGTCGCGCACACGAGTCACCCGGCCGCGCTCCTCCAGCCAGTGCAGGTGCGCGACCGTCTCGCCGGTGGCGAGCCCGTAATCCGCCTCGCCGATGGGCTTTCGGAACAGGGCGGCGAAGCAGTCGACGGCGGTGCGGGGCTCGGCGCAGAAGGCTTCCAGCTTTGTGAGCTTGGCCATGTGATCGGCGGCGAGCTGGTCGAGGCGGGTGTGGAGGCCATGGAAGGGCTCGTTGTGGGCAGGCAGCACCAGCACGTCCGGCGAAATCGCGCGCAGCCGCTCGATGCTCTCCAGCCAGTCGGCCAGCGGATCGGCATAGGGCTCGGTGGGATAGACGCTCACGTTCGAGGTGATGCGCGGCAGCACCTGGTCGCCGCTGATCATCACATCATCCGACACCAGGCAGGCATGTTCCGGCGCATGGCCGCGGCCAACCACCACCGTGAACCTGCGCTGCCCGATCGTCAGCACATCGCCATCGCGCAGCCGCTTGAAGCCGGCCGGCATCTTGCTGATGATCTTGCCAAAGCTGCCCCAGGCCTTGGCCTTCATGGCGGCGACCTGCTCCTCGCTCCAGCCGGCGCGCACCGAAAAGGCGATGGCTTCATCCGGCGGCGCATCGCGCACGTCGAGGATCAGCGTGCGCGCCAGCAGATATTCGGTGCGGGTGATTTCCAGCGGCACGTCGAACTTGCGGCACAGCCAGCCGGCCATGCCGAGATGATCCGGGTGATAGTGGGTGACGATGACCCGGGTGACAGGCTTGCCGGCGAACGGCCCGGCCAGCAGCGCTTCCCAGGCCGCCTTGCTGGCCGGCAGGCCCACGCCGGTATCGACGATCGCCCAACCATCACCGGCATCCAGCACCCACAGGTTGATGTGATCGAGGCCAAACGGCAGGCCCATGCGCACCCAGAAGATGCCCGGCACCACTTCGTGCGCCTCGCCCGGCCCCGGCACCCAGCGCCCGCACGGGTAGGTGAGGCCGCCCCGTTCCTCTGGCACACGCGCCTGGGTGCTGACGGCGCCAGCGGGAATGGGATTGAGCGGCGGCGGTTCCATGGCACCACGGCTAGCGCGCGGGCCTTGCGGCGTCGACTCTCCTTGCCGACAGGATGGGCATGCGGCAGGGAAGCGGCGCGATGCACCCGAATGCCGCCTTTCGCAGCACTGATGATCCGCTGGCCTTCGTCGCGGCACAGGGCTTCGCGCATATCTTCGCGGCAACGCCCGATGGCCCGCGCGTGGCCCATGCCCCGCTGCTGGTCACGCCGCAGGGCAGCGTGATGTTCCACCTGGCGCGCAGCAATGCGCTGGCCAGCCATCTCGATGGCCTCACCGCGCTCGCCAGCATTGGCGGGCCTGGCCATTATGTGTCGCCCAACTGGTATGCAGAACCCGCTGGCAACGTGCCGACCTGGAATTACACGGCCGTGGAACTGGAAGGCCCGGTGCGCGCGATGGACATGGCCGAACTGGAAGCGCTGCTGCACGTCGCGTCGGCCACCTTCGAGCCCCGGGTGGGGGAGGACTGGACGATGGCCAAGATGCCCCGCCCCAAGGCAGAAGCAATGATGCGTGCCATCACCGGCTATGAGCTCGTCCCCACCGCCATCCGCACCACGGTGAAGGCCAGCCAGAACCGCAGCGCCGCCGATGCCGCCGGCGTGATCGCCGCCCTGGAGCGGCTGGGCGAGCATGGCGGCGCAGAGACCATCAGGGCAGTGAGGCAACGGGCATGAAACTGGCCGTGTTCGATTGCGATGGCACGTTGATCGACAGCCAGGTCAACATCATCCGGGCGATGGAGAGCAGCTTTGCCCGCCACGGCCTGCCTGCGCCCGATCCGCACGCCACGCGGCGCATCGTGGGCCTGAGCCTTGTGGAGGCCATGCAGGCGCTGCTGCCGGACGCGGACGATGCCCTGCACATCAGCCTCGCCAATGATTACAAGACCGCCTTCCAGCGCCTGCGCGCCGATCGCAGCCTGGATCCGGAACCGCTCTATCCCGGCATCCGCCGCCTGCTTGATGCGCTGGATGGCGATGGCTGGCTGCTGGCGGTGGCCACGGGGAAATCAGACCGCGGCCTGAAGCTGGCGCTGGAACATCATGGCATCCATCATCTGTTCGTGAGCCTGCAAACCGCCGACCGGCACCCGTCGAAGCCGCACCCTTCGATGCTGCGCGCCGCGCTGGCAGAGGCCGGCAGCACGGCGGAGCGCGCGGTGATGATCGGCGACACGGTGTTCGACATCGCCATGGCCGGCGCCGCCGGGGTGAAGGGCATCGGCGTCGACTGGGGCTATCACGACGCCCACGAACTGATCGATGCCGGCGCGGCGCACGTGGCCGGGACGGCCGAAGACCTGCTGGCGATTCTGGGTGGCTGAGGACGAAGCCCCCGGCTCCGGCGCGATGATCGCCCGGCTGCGCCGGTTGGGCCGGGTGCTGGCGATCATCTCGCTGCTGTTCGGCGGCCTGTTCGTGGTGCTGGCCCGCAAGAGCGCCAGCAGCGGCGAGGCGGGCGAGGTGGCGGGCGCGCTGTTCTGGGTGGCGGCCGTGCTACAATTCGCGCTGGCGTTTGTCTTGCTGTGGCGCGGGCGGCGGGGGTAAGGCCCGGGCCATGAGCGAACCCCCTCTTCCCAAGGCCGAAGCGAAGAAGCGCTATCTGGTCTTTCTGGCCGTGCGCCTGGCCGGGCTGGCGCTGATGGCGCTGGGTGCCTGGGTTGGGCGCGATGGTGACCGGGCGCTGGGGCTGGGCATCATCCTTCTGGGCGGGCTCTCGCTGTTCATCCGGCCGCGCCACCTCGGGCTCACCCGCCAGTGAAGCGCTTCTGGACGACGGCGGCGGTGGTGCCGAGCGAGGGCGGCTTTTGCGTCGCGCTGGATGGCCGCCCGGTGCGCACGCCGGCCCGCGCGCCGCTGCTGCTGCCCACCCGCGCCCTTGCCGACGCCATCGCCGGGGAATGGGACGCGCAAGGCCAAACGATCAACCCGCGCGCCATGCCGCTGACCGGCCTGGCCAACGCCGCCATCGACAGGGTGGCGCCCGACGCGCACGCGTTTGCCGCCCGGCTGGCCGCCTATGGCGAGAGCGAGCTGATCGCCTATCGCGCCGATGGGCCGGACAGTCTGCTGGCAGCGCAGGCGCAGGCGTGGGACCCGTGGGCGGCGTGGTTTGCCCGGCGTTTCGATGCCGCGCTCACGCAAACCCGCGGCATCATGCATGTCGCGCAGCCGCCCGAGACGCTGGCCCGCATTCGCGCCGCCTTTGCCACCTTCACGCCGTTCCAGCTGGCGGCGCTCGATCCCGTGGTGGGCATCACCGGTTCGGCCGTGCTGGCGCTGGCGGTGGCGGAAGGGCTGATGGATGCGGACAGCGCCCATGACGCGGCGCATGTCGATGCCCGCTGGCAGGAGGAACAATGGGGCCGCGACGAACTGGCGGCGAAGGCGGAAAGCGCCCGTCGCGCCGATCTGGCCAGCGCCGTGCGTTTCCTGCGGCTGTTGGCAGGATAGTATATCGCCCCCTTGCCCCGCGTGGTCCACTTGCTAGGGGATGGCAATCAGGGAGACCCACCCATGTTGAAGCAACTGGAAGAACTGGAACGCCGCCGCGCCGCGGCCCGCATGGGCGGCGGCGAGAAGCGCATCGCCGCCCAGCATGCCAAGGGCCGGCTGACCGCGCGCGAACGGCTGGACATCTTGCTCGACCCCGGCAGCTTTGAAGAGCTGGACATGTATGTGGAGCACAACTGCACCGATTTCGGGATGCAGGAGACGGTGATCCCCGGCGATGGCGTGGTGACCGGCAGCGGCACCATCAATGGCCGGCTGGTGTTCGTGTTTTCCCAGGATTTCACCGTGTTCGGCGGTTCGCTTTCCGAACGCCATGCCCAGAAGATCTGCAAGATCATGGACATGGCGATGAAGGTCGGCGCGCCGGTGATCGGCCTCAACGACAGCGGCGGCGCCCGCATCCAGGAAGGCGTCGCCAGCCTTGGCGGTTATGCCGAGGTGTTCCAGAGGAACGTGCTGGCTTCGGGCGTGGTGCCGCAGATCTCCCTCATCATGGGGCCATGCGCCGGCGGCGCGGTCTATTCCCCGGCGATGACCGACTTCATCTTCATGGTGAAGGATAGCAGCTACATGTTCGTCACCGGGCCGGACGTGGTGAAGACGGTGACGAACGAAGTGGTGACCCAGGAGGAACTGGGCGGCGCCATCACCCACAGCACGAAATCCGGCGTTGCCGACCTGGCGCTGGAGGACGATATCGACGCGCTGCTGCGCACCCGCGCCTTCTTCGACTTCCTGCCGCTCAACAACCGCGAGGATGCGCCGTTCCGGCCGACCAGCGATGATCCGCTGCGCGTGGACGAGAGCCTGGACACGCTGATCCCGGCCAGCGCCACCAAGCCCTATGACATGCACGAGCTGATCAGCAAGGTTGCCGACGATGGCGACTTCTTCGAGCTGCAGCCCGGCCATGCCGGCAACATCATCATCGGCTTTGCCCGCATCGAAGGCCACACGGTCGGCATTGTTGCCAACCAGCCGATGGTGCTGGCCGGCTGCCTCGACATCAATGCGTCGAAGAAGGCCGGACGGTTCGTGCGCTTCTGTGATGCGTTCAACATCCCGATCGTGACGTTCGTCGACGTGCCCGGCTTCCTGCCCGGCGTGGCGCAGGAATATGGCGGCATCATCAAGCACGGTGCCAAGCTGCTGTTCGCCTATGCCGAAGCCACCGTGCCGAAGATCACCGTGATCACCCGCAAGGCCTATGGCGGCGCCTATGACGTGATGGCCTCAAAGCACCTGCGAGGCGATCTCAACTATGCCTGGCCCACCGCCGAGATCGCCGTGATGGGCGCCAAGGGCGCGGTGGAGATCATCTTCCGGCAGGACATCGGCGATGCCGAAAAGATCGCGGCCCGCACCGCCGACTATGAAGCGCGCTTCGCCAACCCGTTCGTGGCCGCATCGAAGGGCTTCATCGATGAAGTGATCATGCCGCACGCCACGCGGCGGCGGATCGCGCTGGGGCTCAGGAAGCTGCGGACGAAACAGCTCGAGAACCCATGGAAGAAGCATGATAATATTCCTCTGTAGCCAGGCGCGCCGATAGTGCGCAGCGCTATCGGCCGACTCTGGCAAGGCCGGCCGGCGGGATCGGGCAAGCCGGCGCCACGGCTTTGCCGGGGCAGAGGCTGGCCCGAGGCCCGTTCGACGTCATGTGACAGGCACTAAATGCCCGACACCTATCTCGTCTGGAAATTCCTCCATCTGACCGGCGTTGTCATGCTGATGGGCAACATCACCGTCACCGCCATCTGGAAATATTTCGCAGATCGCGACGGCCGGCCGCAGGTGCTTGGTTTTGCACAGAAGCTCATCACCTATACCGATTGGTCGATGACGGTGTGGGGCGTCATCCTCACCATGGCCGGCGGCTATGGCATGGCGCTGGCCGGGCAGTTCGACCTCACGTCAGGCTGGCTGCTGTGGGCGCAGATCTGCTTCGTGGCTGCCGGGCTGATCTGGATGGGCCTGATCGTGCCGATCCAGATCAAGGCCGCCCGCCTGGCGCGCAGCTTTGGCGATGCACCCGTACCGGATGAATACAAGGCCTTGTCGAGAAAGTGGATTTTCTGGGGTCTGGTGTCCACCGTGCCGCTGGTGGCGGCGCTTTGGCTGATGATCGCGCGGCCCGGATGATACAAGGGTGACAACGGAATGACGCGCGCGTTGCAGAAAAAAGACTCTTCAATGACATTTTGATGACATTCATGTTGCATTGCCATGACGATGGATGCATCATCCCCCCATCAGAGATTGGGAGGTCAAGCGATGCGTATCCTTTTGGCAGCAGCAACGGCAGCAGTTTTGGCGGCACCCGCCGCGACACCGGCTCTTGCAGCGCCGGGCTATGAACAGGGCCAGGTGCGTGTGCAGACGGCCGATCTGGACCTGGCCACCACCGCCGGCCAGCGCGTGCTGGAGCGCCGCGTCGAGATGGCGCTCACCCGTCTGTGCGGCATGCCGGTGTTCCACAGCCGCGACGAACTTGATGCGCTCGATGCTTGCCGCGCCGATGCCATGAAGGCTGCCGCGCCGCAGATCGACGCCGCCCGTGCCCGCCAGGCCGTGACGGTGGCCGTGAACCGCTGACGACAGGACAAATCGGGCAGGCAGGGCCGGCCGGGCAGCAATGCCCGCGCCGGCCCTTCCCGTTTTGCGGATCGTCCGGGGAGGCCGGCGCTGCCCCGGGGGAGAGCAGCGCCGGCACCTGATCGCCGTGGCAGTTGGGGGCACTGCTTTTGGCAGGCGCCACGGCGCACGCAGCGGCAGGGCGGTCCGGCGGGTGGGGACGTGCCGGCGCACCTGCTGCCACGCACGCCTTTTGCCGCAGGACCGAACGGACAGGAAACAAAGCCTCTCGCTCGCCCTCATCGCCAAAATCGATATGTTGCATGGTGGCGTCGGCCCGCTATGGAAACGCGGACCACCGGGCAGCAACAGGCGGGGAGCAACAGGCCTTGTTCAAGAAGATCCTGATCGCCAATCGCGGCGAAATCGCCTGCCGCGTCATCCGCAGCGCGCGGGCCATGGGCATCAAGACGGTTGCGGTCTATTCCGATGCGGACGCGCAGGCGCTGCACGTGCGCGACGCCGACGAGGCGGTGCACATCGGCGCGGCGCCGGCCGCTGAATCCTACCTGCTGGCAGACCGCATCATCGCTGCCTGCAAGGCGACCGGCGCCGAGGCCGTTCATCCCGGCTATGGCTTCCTGTCGGAACGCGCCGGCTTCGTTGAAGCCCTCACCGCCGCCGGGATCGCCTTCATCGGGCCACCGGCCGCCGCCATCGCCGCCATGGGCGACAAGATCGAGAGCAAGCGCCGCGCCAAGGCAGCCGGCGTGTCGGTCGTTCCCGGCTTCGTGGGGGAGATCACCGGCACCGACCACGCGGTCGAGATCGCGAATGGCATCGGCTATCCGGTGATGATGAAGGCTTCGGCCGGTGGCGGCGGCAAGGGGATGCGCCTGGCCTGGAGCGAGGCCGACGTGCGCGAAGGTTTCGACAGCGTGCGCCGCGAGGCATTGTCCAGCTTTGGCGATGACCGGGTGTTCATCGAGAAATTCGTCGAGCAGCCCCGCCACATCGAGATTCAGGTGCTGGGCGACCAACAGGGCAACATCGTCTATCTCGGCGAGCGGGACTGTTCGATCCAGCGCCGCCACCAGAAGGTCGTGGAGGAAGCCCCCTCCCCGTTCGTCACGCCCGAGATGCGCAAGGCGATGGGCGAACAGGCCGTCGCGCTGGCCCGCAATGTCGGCTATTTCAGCGCCGGCACCGTGGAGTTCATCGCAGGCGCTGACCGCAGCTTCTACTTCCTGGAAATGAACACCCGCCTGCAGGTGGAACACCCGGTGACGGAATGCATCACCGGGCTGGATCTGGTCGAGCTGATGATCCGCGTCGCCGCCGGCGAGGCGCTGCCGTTCACGCAGGCCGATGTGAAACTCAACGGCCACGCCATCGAAACGCGTGTCTATGCCGAGGATCCCTATCGCGGCTTCCTGCCCTCCATTGGCCGGCTGACCCGCTGCCAGCCGCCGGAAGCCGGGCGAGACGATGAAGGCCGGTTGATCCGCATCGATACCGGCGTGGTGGAAGGCGCCGAGATCAGCATGTTCTATGACCCGATGATCGCCAAGCTGATCACCTGGGGCCCCAGCCGCGAGGCCGCCATCGCCGCGCAGGCCCAGGCGCTGGACCGCTATCTGATCAAGGGCATCAACCACAATATCGATTTCCTCAGCGCCATCATGCAGCACCCGCGCTTCCAGGCCGGGGAAACGGTGACCACCGGCTTCATCGCCGAGGAATATCCCGATGGCTTTACGGGCGCCCCGGTGGCAGCGGAAACCCGCGACGCACTGGTGGCGGCCGCCGCCATCATCCATGCCGAAACGGTGGCGCGCGAAAGCCTGATCGACGGGCAGCTTTCCGGCGATGGTGCCCAATATGGCATCAAATGGGTGGTGGACCTCGACGGTGAACAATTGCCGGTCGAGGTGACCGGCGAGGCCGGCAGCCACGAGGTGCTGATCGAAGGGCGCGATCTGGTCGTGCAATCGGGCTGGCGGGTGGGCGATGCCGTGTTCGCCGGCAATGTGGACGGCCGGCCCGTGGCCATCAACGTGGAGAAGAAGGGCAGCTTCCTCCTCCTCACCACCCGCGGCGGCGCGCACAAGTGCCGCGTGCTCACCCCACGCGCCGCTGAACTCGCCCGCTTCATGATCCCCAAGCTGCCACCGGACATGAGCAAATATCTGCTCTGCCCGATGCCCGGCCTCGTCGTTTCCATCGCTGTGAAGGAAGGCGACAAGGTGGAGGCAGGCCAGCCGCTGGCCACCGTCGAAGCCATGAAGATGGAGAATATCCTGCGCGCCGAAAAGGCCGGGGTGGTCGCCAAGCTGCAGGCCAAGCCGGGCGACAGCCTGGCGGTGGACGCGGTGATCATGGAGTTCGCCTGAGACGGCGGGATCGGGCAAGGCGGCGCGAAGGCTGGCCCAGGCCCGTTCGACATCACGGCCAGGCCGGCTGACGCCAGGCCCCAGTGCAAGCGTGACACCTCGGTGCAAGCGTAGAAAACCAAGCGCTTTGCAAGCTATTTGAACTCGCCTCGCCAACCAGCACAATCGATTAACCTTTCCGCGTTATAACCATAATGGGTTAATCGTTATTGTGGTTGGATATGCGTTTCTGCCCTCTTCCGCTGCTGCGTCTGGGTACGGCCCCTGCCGCGCTGGCTGCCGTGCTGGCCGCAGTCGCGCTCCCCGGGGCGGCGTCTGCCACCGTGCTGATCTCGGTCGGCCCGCAGGACCCGTTCGATCGTGACATCACCGCCCGCGCCCGCTGGGGCGCCAGCGGTTATGAGGCCAATCTGCGGTCCGATGGCGCCGATGTGCTGGGCTCCCAGCTCAATCCGGGCGGCGCGCCGGTGTGGCAGCTTGGCCAGAGTTATGATTTCCGACTGGCGTGGAATGTCGCCACCGGCACCACCACCTGGCAGATCGACTTCAACCGAGACGGCAGCTTTTCAGCCAGCGAAACCAGCAGCTTCATCAGGCCGGACCGGATCGATTACAGCTTTGGCCATGTTGAACTCACGATGATCGGCCGTCAGAACGGCAACAATATCAGCGGAATTTCCGTCAACAACCTGTCCATCAACGGCACCCAGCTGGGCAGCTTCAGCGCCAGCGGCGAAACCGCGCAGACCACGTGGTTCAGAGCGGACACCGGCTTCAGCGACATCGAAATCCTGGGGGACCTTTCGTTTCTGCGCATCAGCGGCAACGGCAACGCCGCGTTTCGCGACGAACGCCCCCGCCTCGAATTCTCCTTCGTCGGGCCGACCTATATCGAACCGGTGCCCGAACCCGCCGCCTGGGCCATGCTGGTGCTGGGCTTCGGCCTCATCGGCGCCCGCAGCCGCCGCCGCACCCGCGCACTCAGCGCCTGACCGTCAGCGCCGCACCTCCGGCGGGGGCGCAAATGGAGTCTCGGGCGGCGGCGGCGGGTTCCTATGATCCCGGCATGGGCGTGCCGGTGCCGCGCATCCAGATCATCACGCTGGCCGAACTCTTTGCCGGCAAGCGGCCCATCATCCCCAATATGAACCCGGCGATGTTCAGGGCCGCGCCGGTTGAGGCGAAGGAACAGGGCAGGCTGTTCTGAGTCAGAAGCGCGAGCCGGCATCACGTGCGGGGTGACGGGTGGAGGAGAGGGCTGGCCCAGACTGATGGGTGCAGGGACGAGTCCCTGCCCGCCGGAGGCATCAAAAGCCCCCGCCGGGGGCAGAGCTACAGCAGCGCCCCTTCGTGCCTGAGCAGCCAGGCCTTGCGGTCCACGCCGCCGGCATAGCCGGTGAGCGCGCCCGAGGCGCCCAGCACGCGGTGGCAGGGGACCAAGATGGCGATCGGGTTGGCGCCGTTGGCCAGCCCCACGGCGCGCACCGCCGATGGCTGGCCCATGCTGGCGGCCTGCTGGGCATAGCTGCGGGTGTCACCGGGCGGGATGGCGCGCAGCGCCGCCCAGGCGCGCTGCTGGAAATCGCTGCCCAGCCGCGCGATGGCCAGCGTGTCGATCGCCCGCAGATCACCGGCGAAGAAGGCGGCAAGTGCGCTTTCCAGTGCGGCCGGTGCGGCGCCGTCGGCAAGGCTTGCGCCCGGGTGGTGGCGGGCGAACAGCCGGTGCAGCCGGGCCTCGCAATCGGCGAAGTCGAGCGCGTGCACGGTACCATCGCTGGCCGTGACGGTGATGAGATCGCCCAGGGGGCTGGCAATGGCGGCGCGTGTGTGGATCATGCCGTGGCTCTACACGCCTCCACGATGGTCGTCTGGCGGAAAGCGGACCTCCAGATCTCAGCTGCGGCAGCTCAGCCCGCCTGCCGTGTTGACCCCGCATTCGGCGCGCTGTTCGCCGATGGCAAAGCGCACCGTGAGCGCGCCGCCCTGCGACAGGCGCACCACATCGGCGACACTGCGCACCGGCTGCCCGCCCAGCATCTCGATCAGGGCGCCGGGACGCAGGAAGCGCGCAGCCGGCGCGCCGGCATCGACAGAGGTGACCACCACGCCCTGTTCAGGCAGGCCGGCGCCCAGCTCCTGGGCATAGGCCGGCGACAGGTTGGCCACCGTGACGCCGGCGAGGATGGAGCGGGCGTCGATGCGGGTGATGCGGCGCGGCGGATTTTCCGGCGGCGGCGCCAGTGTCACCGAAACGCGGCGTTGCGCGCCATCACGCCAGATCACCGCCTCCAGCGTGGAGCCGACGCCTTCGGTGGCCAGGCTGTAGCGCAGCTGGCTGCCATCGGCGACATCCTTGCCGCCCACGCTTTTCAACACGTCACCGACAAGGATGCCGGCCTTGTCACCGGGGCTGCCGGGCACGACGCCCGTCACCAACAGGCCGCCAGGGCGATCGAGGCCCAGCTGTTTGGCGGTTTCCGCGGTCAGCGCCTCGCCTTCCAGGCCGATCCAGCCCGAGACCAGCTTGCCCTTGTCGGCAGCGGTGAGGAACACGCGCACCATCTTCGAGGGGATGGCAAAGCCGATCCCGGCCGACGTGCCGGTGCGGCTGAAGATGGCCGTGGGAATCCCGATCAGCCGGCCCTGCGCATCAAGCAGGGCGCCACCCGAATTGCCGGGATTGATGGCGGCATCGGTCTGGATGAAGAACTGCCAGTCAGAGACGCCGATGCCGGTGCGCGCCAGCGCCGAGACGATGCCGGTCGTCACCGTCTGGCCAACGCCGAACGGGTTGCCGATGGCCACCGTGACGTCGCCGACCTCCACGCGGTCACTGTCGGCCATGCGGATCACCGGCAGCTTCTCGTCTTCGGTTTCCACCTTCAGCAGCGCCAGATCGAGCCGCGGATCGGCGAACAGGATGCGCGCCTTGAACTCGCGCCGATCGGCCAGCGCCACCAGGATCTGGTCCGCGCCTTCCACCACGTGATTGTTGGTGATGATGAGGCCATCGGCGCCGACGATGACGCCCGAGCCCAGCGACTGCTGCACGCGCGGCTGCACCGGGGCGCCGCCGAAGAAGCGCTGGATGAACTCCTCGTTGATGTTGCGCGGCCGGCGATCGACCGTGGCGGTGTAGATGTTGACGACGGCCGGCGCGGCCGCCTTGACCACCGGCGAAAAGCTCATCGCCACCTGGCCGGGGGCCGGCACGGCGCGCGGCAGCTCGGTCATGTCCATCGGCGGGATCTGCGCCGCCACGTGCCCGCTGTCGGACACGCGGGCAATGCCCACGGCAAGGCCAGCGCCAACAGCCACGCCCAGCGCCACCCCGCCTGCCACCTTCACTGCGTTCACCATGCGCGAAAGGACCCTGTTCATGCGGCCGTCATTGCGCGGCCAAGTTTAAGCCGCCATGAATATGGTGAGGCGTCCGGGTTTTGCGAAGGGGGGCACGGTGAAACTCTGGCACTGCAGGGATGCGCGCAGCTTTCGCGTGCTGTGGGCGCTCGAAGAGCTGGGCCTGCCCTACGAGCTTGTCATGCTGCCCTTTCCGCCGCGCTGGCTGGAGCCATCGTTCCTGGAGATCAACCCGCTGGGCACCATTCCCTTCTTCACCGACGGACCAGAGGAAGCCGGGGTGCGGATGACGGAAAGCGCCGCCATCTGCCAGTATCTGGCGGAAAAGGCCGGGCGCCTGCGGATCGCGCCCGATGATCCGCGCTATGGCGACTATCTGAATTTCCTGCACCAGTCCGACGCCACCCTCACCTTCCCGCAGACGCTGGTGCTGCGCTATTCGCTGCTGGAAAAGCCGGAAAACCGCAATCCCAAGGTGGCATCCGACTATCGCCGCTGGTTCATCGCGCGGACGGCCTGGACGGAGCGCCACCTCGCGGACGGCCGCCCCTGGCTGATGGGCGATGATTTCACCGTGGCGGACATCGCGGTCGCCTATGCCTTCCTGCTGGCTGGCACGCTGGGGCACCTGGGCGAGGTGGGCCCGCACTGTCTCGCCTTCTGGGAACGCTGCGAGGCCCGCGAAGGCTTCCAGCGCGCCAGGGCGGCACAGACGGCCGGTTAGAGCGGCGCGGCCTCCACCAGCTCCTCCAGCCTGAGTGGCCGGTAGAGGTGGGGGAAGAATTGCCCGCCGCGCGATGGCTCCCACTTCAGATCGGTCGCCAGTTCATCGGCATCGAAGGTCAGCGCCATCACACCCGCCTCGCCGGCGAACCATTTGGCCGCGGTGCCCGGTGCCTGTTCGGGCGTGGAGAGGTGGATGAAGCCGTCGCGCAGATCATCGGGCGATCCCGCAAACACGCCGTCACGCTGGAAGGCCGCCCATTCTGCAGCGCGCAGCAGCTTGATGACCGGGGTCAACGCCCGCTCACCCTGGGCCGCACCGGCACGGTGAGGTTGCACAGGTCGGCAGCGCCGGCCGGGCGCGGGAAGAAGCCGGTGCGGTTGGCCCGCGCCTGGACGATGGCGGCAAAGCTGGGGCTGGCCGTGTCCATCATCTGCCAGCGGGCAAAGCCGGGGATCTGGCTGGCAAGGCGCACGCGGGCGATCTTCACCTTCTCCGCCTCGGTCTTGTAGAAGCCCAGCTCCGCGGTGCCGCGCGGCAGGGCCGCATGGCGCTCGATGCCGGCCAGCACGCGGCCGACATTGGCGATGTTGCGATCAAGATGGCGCGGGCCATGGCCGATCACGGTGTAGAGTTCGGTGCCGTCGCCGGTATCGGGCGGATTGTCCCGGCCCACGCCCACCGTGCCATAGCAGTGCGCCAGCCACGCGCTGTCGCCATCGCGCGCCACCTGCCAGCCGCCGGCCCAGCCGGCCTGCGCATAGGTGTCGCGATAGGGCGACGGCGTGAACGCCAGGCCGGCAGCGGCGCGTTCATATTCGCTCGGCAGCGGCGCCGGCTTCGGGGCGGCAGGATTGGGCGCAGGATTGGGCCGGGCCGTCCACTGCACCACATAATTGTCCTGCACGCGCACGATGCGGCCATCGTCGAAGCGGCCCTCGCGCACCAGCCGCTTGATGGCCGCGACGTGCGCCGGGGCGAAATCGGGGGCCAGCTGGATCAGCATGGTGTCGGCGGCTGTTTCCATCACCATGATGTCATCGGGCGGGATGTCGAGCCAGTGTCCGGCCGGCGCCTCGGCGATGATGGTCGCCGCCGCGTTGTAGACGGGCGGCGGCGGCGGTGCTTGCGCCAGAAGCAGCGGCGCTGCCAGCAGGAGCAGGCGGCGCATCAGGCTTCATCCGGCACGAATTCGAGGGCGAGGCCGTTGATGCAGTGCCTGAGGCCGGTGGGCCTTGGCCCATCGGGGAACACGTGGCCAAGATGCCCGCCGCAGCCGGCGCAGTGCACTTCGGTGCGCACCATGCCGTGGCTGGTGTCGGTGCGCGTGCCCACGGCCCCTTCCACCGCGTCCCAGAAGCTCGGCCAGCCCGAGCCGCTGTTGTACTTGGTGGCAGACCGGTAGAGCAGCGCCCCGCAGCCGGCGCAATGATAGTCGCCGGCGCGCTTTTCATCGTTCAGCGGTGAGGTGAAGGGGCGCTCCGTCGCATGTTCGAACAGCACCGCGCGGGCTTCGGGGGACAGGCAGCTCATGGGCGTCTCCGGCTAATCTTGGCAGCGGGAAAGGGCATCGATCGCGCCCTGCAGGATATAGCTCGCCGCCAGCCTGTCCACCCGCTCGGCACGGCGCGCGCGCGACAGATCCTCGGCGATCATGGCGCGTTCGACGGCGGCGGTGGACCAGCGCTCATCCCACAGCAGCACCGGCAGGGCCAGCGGGGCGACGTTGCGGGCAAAGGCGCGAACGGACTGGGTGCGCGGCGAATCGCTGCCATCCATGTTGAGCGGCAGGCCGATCACCAGCCCGGCCAGCCGTTCCTTGCCCGCCCAGTCCTGCAGCGCGGCCAGGTCGGCAGCGAACTTCGTGCGGGCGATGGTGTGGGCGGGGCTGGCGAACGACCAGCCGGCATCGCAGGTGGCCAGGCCGATGGTTTTCGTGCCCACGTCAAGCCCGCCCAGCCGGCCGCCGGCGGGCAGCGCGGCGGCAAAGTCGGGCACCGCGCCGGTGATCAGCTGGCCTTCCACGCCGCCGCCCGTGCTGCCACATCGTCGCGCACCGCCTGCCAGAACAGCGGATAATCGAAGACGTGGAAATTGTTGCCCGGCATCACGAAGGCCGGATAGCCACTGGGCGCCTCGCCGATCAGCAGGAACCCCTGCGCATCGCAGCGGGCCGGCACCCCGGGGCTGACCAGCCGTGCGGCGGTCATCCGGGCATTGGGCACCAGGCTGCCCGGATTGGCACTGGCCGGCGCGCTGCCGCCCACCCCGCCGGTGAGCGGATTGGAACACAGCATCGCCGTGCCGCGCCGGGGCTGGCCGGTGAGCCCGGTGCCGGCGTTGTAGATGCGGACGATGGCCTTTGGCTCGGCCGGCTCGGCAAAGCTTTGCCACGACAGGATGCAGCCCGCCTGATCGCGCGCGGTGCAGGCGGGCAGGCCGAGCGCCGGCAGATCGGCCGTCACCGACACCGGCCAGCCCACGGCATAGGCCGCCACCACCCGCGCCTTGAGCGGCGTGCCGGCCACCTCTTCGGTCAGCAGCCGCAGCAGGTGCAGTGCGCCCTGGCTGTGCCCGGCCAATACGAAGGGCGCATCCTTCGGCTGGGCGGCGAGGAAGGCCGCAAAGGCCGCCTTCACATCGCCATAGGCCAGATCGCGCGCCGCCTCGGCCCGCCGGCGCGTATCGGGCGTGTCGGCGAGGAAACTGCCCAGCACCGCCTGCCGGTAATGCGGCGCCCACAGCGGCCCGGCATCGGCCAGGGCGCTGGCCTCCATGCGCAGGAAGCCGGCAAGGCGGGTCGCCGTTTCGCCGTCACTTGACCGGCCGTTCCACCGGGCGGTGTCAAAGGCGGCAGTGGGCGGCACGAAGAACACCGGCACGTTGCCGCGCGGCCCCGGGCGCACGCCCTCGGGTCTGAACCCGGCCGGGTTGCCCGACATGCGCGGCCGCGCCGCCCAGCTTTCCGGTCTGGCATAATCATAAGCGGGCCCGGCGGCGGCCGCCTCGAAGGCGCCGCCGGGCACCAGCGCCGCCGTGAGCAACCGGTCGCCGGCCAGCCGCCAGGTGAGGGCGGCAGCAATGACAAGGAACGTGACGGCGGCCACCAGCCACAGGAACAGTCGAGCGGTCATGGCCGGCGAATAGCAGGGCACCGGCCAAATTGAAAAAACAAAGTCCAGCGCGGAGGTCTTGTTTTCCGCCGCAAAAGCGGCATAAAGTCACAGCCATGAACAACATCCTGTGCATCGAGGACGATGCCACCATGGCCGAACATGTTGCGCAGGGCCTGCGCGATGCCGGCTATCATGTGGACATTGCCGGCACGGGCACGCTGGGCCTCGAACTGGCGATGGCCGGCCATTACGCCGCCATCGTGCTGGATCGCATGCTGCCGGAACTGGATGGCCTCACCCTGCTGTCGCGGCTGCGCGCCGCCGGCAACCAGACGCCGGTGGTGATGCTGTCGGCGCTGGCCAGCCTGGATGAACGGGTCAAGGGCCTGCGCGCCGGGTCTGATGATTATGTCACCAAGCCGTTCGAACTGCCGGAACTGCTGGCCCGCCTGGAAGCGGTGCAGCGGCGCGGCAAGACCGGCGGCGAGGTCACCCGCCTGGTCGAAGGCGATCTGGAGCTTGATCTGCTCGCCCGCCGGGTGACCTGGGCCGGCAAGCGCATCGATCTGCAGCCGCGGGAGTTTCGCCTTCTGGAATATCTGGTTCGCCACAAGGGACAGGTGGTGACGCGATCCATGCTGCTGGAAGGCGTGTGGGATTATCACTTCGATCCCGGCACCAATGTCATCGACGTGCATGTCAGCCGCCTCAGGAAGAAGCTGGACGAAGGCGGCGCGGGCAACATCGTCGAAACCGTGCGCGGCGCCGGCTACCGGGTGGGCGGCGAGCCGGTTTCGGTCTGACCCTGCGCGCGGCCGCATCCGGCCAGCCTCCATCATGCCACGGCCCGCCCTCTCGCCCTGGAAGCCGTCCGGTTTCGGGCTGTTGTTGGGCGGCCTGATGCCGCGTACCACCACGGCGCGGATCAGCTTCCTGCTCTTCATCGTGCTGCTGGCCGGCTCCAGCCTGCTGCTGATCCTGCTGGAACGCGCCACCCAGACGCAGGTTGAAGCTGAAGCCCAGCAGCGCATCGCCGCCATCGCCGAAGCGGCGCAGCAAGCCTGGGCGCGCGACGGCATCGAGCCGGCGCTGACCATCCTTGATGGCGAACTTCAGGTGCCCGGCCCGCTGATCATCCATCTCGAAGCGCCTGATGGCAGCCTGCTGCTTGGCAACCTGGCGCGCTGGCCAGACGATGTGCCGGCTGACCGGCGCTTCTATCGCATCCCTGAGCTGCGCACCGGACAGGGCGATATCGCCCCCTACATGGTGACAGGGCGGCCGATGCCGGAAGGCTATCGCCTGCTGGTCGGCCGCAGCCTCGAAGCCGAAGTGCTGCTGCAACGCACGCTCACCCAGACACTGGCGCTGGCCCTGCCGCTGGCGGCGTTGCTGGCCTGGCTGTCGAGCCGGGCGATCTCGCGCATCATCGAGGATCGCGCCCGCGGCATCGCCCAGGTGGTGGGCGACGTGACAGCCGGCAAGCTCGATGCGCGCGTCGCGGTGCCCGATGGTCCGCCCGGCGACGCCTTCGACAGCATGGGCCAGGCGTTCAACGTGATGCTGGCGCGGGTGGAATCGGTGCTGGACGAACTGCGCGCCGTCACCGACGGGCTGGCGCACGACCTGCGCTCGCCGCTGACCCGCCTGCGCGCCCGCATCGACAAGCTGGGCCAGGGCACGGTGGTGGATGCCGCCGATCTCGCTGCGGTCTCGGCCGAGGCGGAATCGCTGCTCGCCATGCTGGACAACAGCCTGGAGATCAGCCGCGCCGAAGCCGGCATCGGGCGCGACAGTTTCAGCGAAGTCGATCTTTCCGCGATGATAGCCGACCTGGCTGACATGTATGAGCCGCTGGCCGAAGATGCCGGCGTGGTGCTGCATGTGCAGACCGGCCTGTCCCGCGTGACGGCCCACGCCCACCGCCAGTTGCTGGGCCGCGCGCTGGCCAACCTGATCGACAATGCGCTGCGCTATGGCAGTGCCGGCAAGCGCATCGATCTGGCCGTGGAAGCCACCGATGCCGGCGCCCGGCTGGTGGTGGCAGACCATGGCCCCGGCATTCCGGCCGGCAGCCGCCGCGAGGCGCTGCGCCGCTTCGGCCGGCTGGACATGGCGCGCGGGCGCGGGCAGCAAAGGCTGCAGGGCGCTGGCCTGGGCCTGTCCCTCGCCGCCGCCGTCGCCCGCCTGCACGGCGGCAGCATCACCCTTTCGGACAACCGCCCCGGGCTGAAGGTGGCGATCGATCTGCCAGCGGTTCCGGCCGCCGAGTAGCGGCCGGAACGAACGGGGGCGCCGGCCGCCGAGTAGCGGCCGGAACCAACAGGGGCGCCGACGGCGGAATAAGGCTCAACGATCCACGATCATCCCGTGCCGCTTCTTGCCGGCGCTCACCTTCTGGCCGGGGCCCACCATCGCTGCATCGCTGCCGGCAGGCGCCCCATCGATCCGCGCGCCGCCCTGCGCCACCAGCGTCCTCGCCTCGTTCTTCGAGGCCGCAAAGCCCAGGCCGATCAGCGCCTCGATGATGGTGACGGGCGCCGAGACGGCGAATTGCGGCAGCGCCTCACCCGCGCCACCCTCGGCAAAGGTGGTGCGCGCCGTCTCGGCCGCCGCTTCCGCCGCGGTCCGGCCCCGGCACAGCGCGGTCGCCTCGGTGGCCAGCACGGCCTTGGCCTCGTTGATTTCGGCGCCTTGCAGCCGCTCCAGCCGGGCAATCTCGTCCAGCGGCAGATCGGTGAACAGCGCCAGGAACTTGCCCACATCGGCATCGTGCGTGTTGCGCCAGAACTGCCAATAATCAAACGTCGGCAGCTGGTCCTCGTGCAGCCACACCGCGCCCTGGGCCGTCTTGCCCATCTTGGCGCCATCAGCCCGGGTGATCAGCGGCGTCGTCAGCCCGAACGCCTCCTTCCCCTCGATGCGGCGGATGAGATCGGTGCCATTGACGATATTGCCCCACTGGTCGCTGCCGCCCATCTGCAGCGAGCAGCCAAAGCGGCGATTGAGTTCCAGATAATCATAGGCCTGGAAAATCATGTAGTTGAATTCGAGGAAGCTCAGCGGCTGCTCCCGCTCCAGCCGCAGCTTGACGGAATCGAACGTCAGCATCCGGTTGATCGAGAAATGCCGGCCCACATCGCGCAGGAACGGGATATACTGAAGCTGCGACAGCCATTCATCGTTGTTGATCATGATGGCGTCGGTCGGCCCGTCGCCAAAGGTGAGGAAGCGCTCGAAGATGCGGCGGATGCTGGCCATGTTGGCCTTGATCTGATCGTCCGTCAGCAGTTGGCGCGCCTCGTCCTTGCCGGAAGGGTCCCCGATCTTCGTCGTGCCACCACCCATCACCACGATCGGCCGGTGCCCGGCCTGCTGCAGATGGCGCAGCATCATGATCGAGACGAGATTGCCGATGTGCAAGCTGGGCGCCGTGCAATCAAAGCCGACATAGGCGGAGATCACGCCCTTCGCCGCCGCCGCATCCAGCGCCGCCGCATCGGTGATCTGGTGAATATAGCCGCGCGCCTCGAGGCGCCGGAGAAAGTCGCTGTGGAAGTCGCTGCTGTAGGTCATGGCGCGCATGGCTTTAGGGCGTGACGCGGCGCTTGTCATGCCCCTCCCCGGCCTGTCGCTTCAGGGCTGCCAATCTCATCTGTATTGACGATGCAACACACCAATGGCAGCAAGCAGCTTCGTATCGGAGAAGGCGCGGCCATGAACGGCATCATCAGCATTTCCGGCATTGCCCTCTTGCTGACCGCAGCGGGCATGCTCATCGGCCTGATGGACCGGCGCAATTTCGCGCCGGCTTGGCTGATTGCCGCCGCGGCGCTGGTCGTGCTGAACGATGTGCTGCTCACCGAACTTTACGGGTTGCTGCCCGACATGATCCCGGGTGCGGCGTGGAACTGGCAGGGCAAGGGGCTGGCGCTGCTGGCAACGCTGGGCATCGCGGCCCTGCCGTGGTTTGGCTGGCAGCGATCGGGGCTGACCCTTCACCAGGCACCCGGCAGCCTGCGGGCCTGCGCGCCGATCGCGGTGCTGTATTGCCTGTTTTTCGCCGGCCTGGCCGGGGCGTTTCCAGGTGACGAGGCCTCTGCCGAGACGATTGCCTTCCAGTTGACGATGCCCAGCCTGGAGGAAGAGCCTTTCTATCGCGGCATCCTGCTGCTGGCGCTTGGCGAAGCCTTCAGGGGGCGGCGGCGCTGGCTGGGGGTCGACTGGCATTGGGGCGCTTTGCTGTCCTGCCTTCTCTTCGGCCTGGCGCATGCCTTCAGCTATGCCGATGGCAGCGTCTCCTTCGATGCCATCACCATGGCGCTCACGGCCGTGCCATCCGTGCTGGCCGTCTGGATGAGGCTGCGCACCGGAAGCCTGGTGTTGCCGGTGCTGCTGCATTCAGCCGGCAATGCCATTCCCCTGCTGCTCTAACCCGTGACATCGGCGGCGCTTGTGCGGGGGGGCACGGCTGCGCCACGTCGCCGTCCATGACGCTTTCCTATCTCCTGCTCGCCCTTGGCATCGCGGTGCTGATGAACCTTGGCAGTCGCTGGGCGCGCATCGGCGGGCAGGCGCTGGCGGCCATTGCGCTGTTCTTCAATGCCTGGTCGATCTGGCTGGCGGCCCAGGATGGCACCTTCGCGGCTGCCGGCGCGGCGGGCCGGGGCGGGCAGGTGCTGGCGCTGGAGGCGATGGGCGTGGTGGGCGCGGGGGCGCTGCTGGCCCTGCTGTGGTGGCTGCCGCGGCAATGGCGGGCCGCCGAACCGGTGCGCGCGGGCAATGATGGGCGCGGCTGGGGGCAGGTGAGCCGGCTGCTGCACTGGGGCAGCGCGGTGCTGATGCTGAGCGCGCTGCCACTGGGCCTGTTCGTTGTCGTGCTGCCTGACGGCGAACTGCGCGCCGGCTTCCTTGATGGCCATGTCGGCGTGGGGCTGGCCATATTCGCGTTGCTGCTGGCGCGGCTGGGCTGGCAGGCGGCCTCACCCGGCCCGGCGGCGCCGAACGCGCTGGCGCGGCTGAACAAGGCGGCCCTGTATCTGCTGCTGGCGGCGCTGCCGCTCACTGGCTTGGCGCTCGCCGCCAACACGGGTGCGCCGGTGCTGGGCGTTACCCTGCCCACCGTATCACTGCCGGCCCGGGCGGCGCACCTTTGGCTGTCCGCGCTGTTCGCGCTGGCCTTTGCCGCCCATGCCGGCGCGGTGTTGTGGCATCATTTCGGCCTGAAGGACCGCGCCCTCATCCGCCGAATGCTGCGATAAGGCTGGAACAAACCCGGCACGAATGGCAGAGTTTGGCCCATGGCCATCCAGATTCGCACCAGCCTTGCCGAGACCGATCTGCCGGCCTTCACGCCGCACCGGCCGGCGCGGCCCGAGAAGTCCGAAGGTGGCCGCCCGTTCGTGATGAAGACGGATTACAGCCCGTCGGGGGACCAGCCGGCGGCCATTGCCGAACTGGTGGCCGAAGCCAACCAGGGCGCGCGCGACCAGGTGCTGCTGGGCGTCACCGGTTCGGGCAAGACCTTCACCATGGCCAAGGTGATCGAGGCGGTGCAGCGCCCGGCGCTGATCCTCGCGCCCAACAAGATATTGGCGGCGCAATTATACGGGGAATTCAAGAGCTTCTTCCCTGACAACGCGGTCGAATATTTCGTGTCCTATTACGATTATTACCAGCCCGAGGCCTATGTGCCGCGCTCCGACACCTATATCGAGAAGGAGAGCAGCGTGAACGAGGCCATCGACCGGATGCGCCATTCGGCCACGCGGGCGCTGCTGGAACGCGATGACGTGATCATCGTGGCGTCGGTCTCCTGCCTTTATGGCATCGGCTCGGTGGAAACCTATTCGGCGATGACCTTCAGCCTGAAGAAGGGCGGGACGGCGGACCTCAAGGAGGTGGTGAGGAAGCTCGTTGCCATGCAGTACAAGCGCGGCGATCTTTCGTTCACGCGCGGCAATTTCCGGGTGCGCGGCGACAGCCTGGAAATCTTCCCCTCCCACTATGAAGACAGCGCCTGGCGCATCAGCTTCTTCGGCGACGAGATCGAGGCGATTTCCGAGTTTGATCCGCTGACCGGCGAGACGGTGGCGAAGCTTGATCACATCAAGATCTACGCCAACAGCCATTATGTGACGCCGGGCCCGACGCTGAAACAGGCGGCGGACGCCATCAAGCACGAGCTGGCCGAGCGGCTGAAGGAGCTGAACGCCGAAGGGAAATTGCTGGAGGCGCAGCGGCTGGAGCAGCGCACCAATTTCGATCTGGAGATGATCGCCGCCACCGGTTCCTGCGCGGGGATCGAGAATTACAGCCGCTTCTTGACCGGCCGCCTGCCCGGCGAGCCGCCGCCGACCCTGTTCGAATATCTGCCGGAAAACGCCCTGCTGTTCATCGACGAAAGCCATGTGACGGTGCCGCAGATCGGCGCCATGGCCAAGGGCGACCACCGGCGCAAGGTGACGCTGGCCGAATATGGCTTCCGCCTGCCCAGTTGCATCGACAACCGGCCGCTGCGGTTCAGTGAATGGGAGGCGATGCGCCCGCAGACGGTGTTCGTCTCCGCCACGCCCGGCCCGTGGGAAATGGACCGGACCGGCGGCGTGTTCACCGAACAGGTGATCCGCCCCACCGGGCTGATCGACCCGCCAGTCGACATCCGCCCGGTGGAGGACCAGGTGGAGGACCTGATCCAGGAAGCCAAGCTGACGGCCGCCAGGGGCTATCGCACGCTGGTGACGACACTGACCAAGCGCATGGCGGAAGACCTGACCGAGTTCCTGCACGAGGCGGGATTGCGCGTGCGCTACATGCACAGCGACGTGGAGACGCTGGAGCGCATCGAGCTGATCCGTGACCTGAGGCTCGGCGTCTATGACGTGCTGGTGGGCATCAACCTGCTGCGCGAGGGGCTGGACATTCCCGAATGCGGGCTGGTGGCGATCCTTGATGCCGACAAGGAGGGCTTCCTGCGTTCCGAGACCAGCCTCATCCAGACGATCGGGCGCGCGGCGCGCAACGTGGAAGGCCGGGTGATCCTCTATGCCGATCATGTGACCGGCAGCATGGAGCGGGCGATGGCGGAAACCAACCGCAGGCGGGCCAAGCAGGAGGCCTATAACCTGGAACATGGCATCACGCCGGCCACCATCAAGCGCGCCATCGGCGACGTGCTGGCCGATGTGAGCCTGAAGGACGGGCTGGTGGTGGAGACGGGCGACGCGGACACGCTGCATCTCGTCGGCCACAATCTCAAGGCCTATATCGCCGAGCTGGAAGAGCAGATGAAGAAGGCCGCCGCCGACCTGGAGTTCGAGACCGCGGCCGCCATCCGCGACCAGATCCGCCGGCTGGAGATGGACGAGCTTGGCATCCCCGACAGCGAGCGCACCGCGCCGATCAAGGGCCGCGCCACCGGCGGCGTCGCGGGCACGCGCACCACGCGCTTTTCCAAGATGCAGAAGAAGGGGTTTTCCGGAAAGCGACGCGGCGCGGGGCGCTAGATCAAACAGCCCACCCCGGCGCGGGCGAATTCGGCGATCAGGCGGCTGTCGCCCACCGGGTCGATGCGTTCGGCGATCTCGCGGATGCTCATGCGGCGCAGGCGGCCTTCGTTCAGGCGGGCAAGGCGCTGCACGGCGCGCCACTGGTCGTTGGTGAGCGTGCGGGCCAGCCGGTCGCCCATGCAGAAGGCCTGGCGTTCCGGCACCCCCAGCTGGTAGAGATTGCGGCCCAGGCGTTCCCCGCGCGTGGCGCAGGCCGACAGGCTGAGACCGATCACGACGGCGGCGGCAACAACAGGCAATTTCATTGGCTTGGCCCTCTCCTTCCAAGCCCCCGGCACGGTCGGGGGGTGCGGCAACACCCCTAGTGCCTAACGCCCGCAGTCTGGCTATAGGCTGAACATATGCTCGACTATCTCGCGTCTCTTGGCACCCGCTATCCCGTGCTCGCCGATGTCAACTGGTGGCAGGGCATCCTGATCGCGCTGATCGTGGTGGCGATCATGGAGGTGGTGGCCATCCTCTCCCACAAATATGTGATGCACGGCTTCCTGTGGGTGCTGCACAAGTCCCACCACGAACCGCGCACCGGCCGGTTCGAGAAGAATGACTGGTTCGGCGTCGCCGGCGCCATCCCGTCGATGATCCTCTTGATGATCGGCACCCATTATGGCCTGCACATGCTCACCGCCATCGGGGCCGGCATCACCATGTATGGCGCCATCTATTTCTTCCTGCACGACATTCTCGTCCATCGCCGCATCAAGCACAGCTGGAACCCGCAGTGGGGTTACATGAAACGCGTGGTGCAGGCGCACCGGCTGCACCATGTGGTGGAAACCAAGGAAGGCACGGTGAGCTTCGGCTTCATCTGGGCGCCGCCGATCCGCCAATTGAAGGCGCAGCTGGAAGCCGATGGCCGCGGCCGCATCCGGGCCAGCGCCAAGATGCGCGCCGAAATGGGCATGATCGACAACGCAGAGCATTGGGCACGCTGAACGAGCGCAGGGGCCGAACACTGGGCCCGACAAGCAAGGGCTGTCATGCTGGCGCAGGCCAGCATCCATCGCCGAGCACGTGCAATCCGCCTGATGGATGCTGGCCTGCGCCAGCATGACGGGCGTTTTACTCCGGCATTGTCCACAGCTCTTCACGCTCTGGCCCCGGCATTGGCCAGCGCTGTTTCCTCACCAGCATCTCCCCGAACGCGGCCGCCACAGCGCGGGCCTTTTCTGCCCTGGTGGTGGACACCCGGTTCTCCAGTCCCGCTTCCTCCAGCTTTCGCACCTTGCGGCCGATGCCGCCATAGATGCGCGCCGCCGCCAGCACCGCCCAGGCGGCGCGGTTGCCGAGCGCGGAGGTGCCGAAGCGGGCCGATTCCTCATACGCCTCGGCCTTGAACACCAGCCGGGCGACGAGGCGGGAGAGTTGCCGGCGGTGGCGCGGAAAGGCGAAGCTGTCGGCATCAAGACCCACGCTGGCCAGCCAGTCATCGGGGATGTAGCGGCGGCTGTTCATCGCATCCTCGATCACGTCGCGGGCGATGTTGTTGAGCTGGAAACTCATGCCCAGATCGCAGGCGCGCACCAGCACCGGGCGATCTTCGGGCTTCACGCCCATCACGATCGCCATCATCACGCCCACGCAGCCGGCGACGTGATAGCAATAGGTGAGCGTGTCGTCGAAGGTCAGGAACGGCCGCGCCTCCATGTCGATGCGAAAGCCGTGGATCAGGTCGCGCGGATAGCGCGCCGGCATGCCGGTCTGCTGCACCACCAGCGCCAGCGCCTCGTAAGGTGTGCCGGGCGTGGGGTTGCCGGCCAGCGCGCGTTCAGTTTCCCAGTGCACCTCGGCCAGCCGCTCGGCGGGCGCGCGGCGATCATCATTGCGGCCTTCGCCCAGCACCTGGCCATCGATCACGTCATCGGTGTGGCGACACCAGGCATAAAGCAGCATGGCCCGGTCGCGCGTCGGCGCATCGAACAGCCGGCTGGCCAGCGCGAAGCTTTTCGAACCGCGGGCAATGGCATCGCGGGCATTGGCAAGAACGTCGGACACGCGGCGTTCCCTGCCCGGATGGGCGCGCCCATGCAAGCGGGGTGAATGGCGAAGATGCCCTGTTCACGGCGCAGGAACCGGGACAGGCGCTGGTCCACGCCCGTCCCGTCCCCCCACCCGGCTCTAGAACGCGAGCCGCATCTGCAGCCGTGCGCTGGTGATGTTGTCGCGGTTGCCCCGCACGGATTGGAAGCCGCCCGACAGGGTCAGCCGATCCTTCCAGCCTATCACCAGATCACCGCCAACAATGGCCGCCGCCCGGTTCAGCCCGAGCGTCAGCTGTGCCGGATCGGCCGCCGGATTGGCGCCGATCAGGCGGAACGGCATGGAAATCGTGTCCTTCAACTGGAAGACACCACCACCACGCAACGCCAGTTCGATCTTCGTGCCCGGGCCCTCGTCCAGCGTGATGCCGCCAGACAGCAGCGGGTTCACGCTCCACAGCCACTGGGTGGACCGGATTGCCTGCGAGCCGATACCGCCCAGGCCCTGTTCGGCATAGTCGTCCTGCCTGAGCGCGGTGCCCGCCACATCGACGGATGGGCGCAGATAGCCACCCTTCCACTGCCAGTCATAGCTGGCCGATGCGGCGATCTGCACGAAGCGGGCCTGCGGTTCGACATAGGCCGAAATGGGCGCGAAGATGGCGGTGTTGCGGCGCGCCCGCAACCACTGCCAGCCGCCCGACACGCCGACGGACATTCGGAACGCCTCGTCCGGCGACCAGCCGAGCACGGCGCCGACCTGCACCGCATCGCCATTGCCATCGGCCAGCGCGCCTTCGCGCACCGCCAGCCGGCTGATCCGGCGATAGGCGGCGCCCGCCGTCACCTGCCACTGGCTGCCCAGCCGCGCGGTGCCGCCGCCCGACAGCACGAACTGATCGGCGTTGGCGGCGAACTGGTCGGCCCGGCTGTACTGGGCGAAGCTGTCATACTCGCCATTGGCCCACAGCGTGCCGGCCTCGCTATCCACCGCGTTGCGGCCCATCAGTTGCCGGCGGAAATTGTCGGCAGACTGGTAATGCAGCTTCAGCGGCGTCAGCCAGGCTTCCGGCGTCAGCTGCAGCATCAGCTGGGTGAAGCGGGCTTCCTCGCCGGCGCGCAGATTGCCGAGCAGCGCCATCAGCCGGCCGATACCATCCGACCCGCCGGTGAGCAGCGCCGAATTCATGTGCCGGCCCAGCGCCTGGCCGTTCGGCCACAGATAAGGCTGATCGAAGCGCGGCACATAGGACAGGGTGATGCCCGCCGCCCCGCCGGTGACGCTGTAATCCAGCGCCAGCGTATCGGAGACGGTCATGCCGTTGTTGGTACCGCCGCCGGTTGCGGCAATCAGCGTGTAGGGCGTTGCATTGCCAAGATGCGTCAGCGTCACGTCAAGTCGGCCGGCGACGCTGGCGGTGCCCGCAACGTTCAGCCGGTCTGACGGGAACGGCCCGAAGGCGACATCGGCCAGCATCTGCCCGGTGGCGGTCTGCACGAAGTCGCCGGTCAGCGCCGTCTGGGTGATGACCCGGGCGCCGAACAGCAGGTTCTGGCGGGCCGGGGCGGCGCCATCCTGGTTCGGCTGCATCTGGCCGCCGGCCACGTCCATCGGCAACGGCGACGCCGAAAGCCCCATCATCAACAGGCCATCGTTCTGCAGCAGGCCCACCGCCGTCGGCTGGTCGCGCAGCTGCACGGTCTCGCCGATCATGAAGCTGGCGCCGGCACTGTTGATCAGCCGGTTGTCACCGCCGCCCAGCCGGACATTGCCGAACAGGCTGCCGTTGTTGACCAGCGTGTCGTTGCCGGCGGTGCCGACCAGGGCGAGGCGCGAGACGGACGACAATGTGCCGTTCGCGGTGACGAGATTGTCGGCCCCGCCGGCCAGTTGCACACCGGCGCCCGAACCACTGCCGCCGCGCACATCGCCCGACAGGGTGACGGTGATGGCGCTGCCGCCCGCGCTGCCGCCCGCACGTCCAAGGCTCTGGGCCAGGATGGCCGTGCTGTCCAGGCCGGTGGCATTCACGTCCCCATCGATATCCAGCGTGATGGCGCCGCCCTGGCCGGTGCCGCCAGCGGTGCCGGCAAAGCGGCCATCAACCCAGCCGCCGCCGCCGCCCAGCGATTGGGCGATCAGGCCGAAGGCGCGGTCCCCGCCGGCCACGATGTCGCCGGTCTGGGTGAAACCGATGCTGCCGCCGTCACCGACGCCGCCACTGCGCAGCGCAGGTGCCGGCAGGCTGGCGCCGAACACCGCGCCACCGCCGCCACCAATCGATTGCAGCAGCACGCCGTGGCCGCCGGTGCCGGTGGTCCCGATGCTGCCATCGTTGGCGATGCTGACAGCGCCGCCATTGCCTGCCGCGCCGGCATCGCCGCCCAGCGTGATGTCGCCGGCGCCGATATCGGCCAGCCGCACCTCGCCGCCGCCGGCGCCGATCGACTGGGCCAGCAGGCCGACGCTGCCGGCGCCTTCGGTGAACAGGCCGCCGCTGTAGGTGCCGGTGATGCTGCCGCCATCATTGCCCGCACCGCCGGAACCGCCCAGCGTGACCGAGGTGAGCGCGCCCAGTGGCCCGCCGGCCGAGAGACCGATGCCGGCCGAGCCGCCGCCGCCGCCCACCGATTGCAGGATCACCGCCGGCGCAATGGCCCCTTCGGTGCTGATCTGGCCGGCCTGCGTGGCCGTCACCGCGCCGCCGGGCGAGGTGGCAACATTGGTACCGCCCGCCGTGACGATCACGGCATTGGGCACTGCACCTGCCGACACGTCGAGCAGCACCGACGCACGGCCGCCGCCGCCACCCACGGACTGCACGATCTGCCCGGCGGTGCCGGTACCGCTGGTGAACACGTCGCCGGTGAGGTTCAGGCTGGCGGCGCCGCCGCCATTGTTGCTGCCGTTCGTGGCGCCCAGCGTCACCACCACGTCCTGCCCGACGATCTCGGGCGGCACGACGGTGAGCGGCGCCACGGCAAACGGGACCGCTGACAGGGAGGCGACAGGGTTGTTGCTGCTGCCGCCAGAGCTGCCGGCCGAACCGCTGGCGTTGTCGGGCACGCCGGCCGTCGGCACGAAGCCGAGGTTGACATAGGCGGTGCCGCCACCGCCGCCAACCGACTGCACGCCGGAGCCGGTGCCGCCGGCACCTGCCACCACCTGGGTGCCGACCATGTTCACGGAGACGCCCACGCCGGCGCTGTCGTCGGTATCCTCGGCGCCAAGGCCGGCGATGATGCTTTCCAGCGGGGTGCCGGGCAGGCTGGTGATGCCGGTGATGTCGAAGGTCAGCGTGCCGCCGCCGCCGTTCACCGCCTGCATGTTCACGGCCTGGGCGTTGCGGCCCATCACCATGATGCTGCCGGTCTGGCTTACCGTGACCGAGCCGCCGGCACCGCCACTGCCGCCGCCGATGGCGCCGAGCAGGCCGTTGAGACCATTGCCGACCAGCGCGCCAGGCCCGCCCAGCGACAGGCCGACATTGGCGTTGCCGCCGCCGCCGCCCACGCTTTGCGCGCGGATGCCATCGGCGCCGTCGCCGCGGGTGATGATGGTGCCCGTGTTGGTGACCGTCACGTTGCCGGCCGCGCCGCCGCCGCCGCCGGTGCCGCCCACCGCAACCGCCGCCGTCTGGATGCCCTTGGCCCCGGCCGCCGCGCCAACCAGCGCGATGCCGCCATTGCCGCCGCCACCGCCCACCGACTGCGCGAAGATGCCATGGGCATTGCCGCCGCTGGTATCGATGCTGCCGAGGTTGCTCACACTGACGTTGCCGGCATCATTGCCGCTGCCGCCAGCGCCGCCGATGGTCAGGCCGATGCCGGTGGTGCTGTCGGTGCCGGCGATGCCGGTGACCGAGATCACCGACGAGCCGCGCCCGCCGCCGCCGCCCACCGACTGGGCGAAGATGCCATGAGCGTCCGCGCCACCGGTGGTGATGCGGCCGGTCGCACTGTTGGTGACACTGACATCACCGGCGGTGCCGCCAGAGCCGCCAGAGCCGCCGATGTTCAGCTTGAACTGGTTCGATTGCGCCGAACCGCCGCCGCCCAGCACCGTATCGATGATGATGCCGCCGCTGCCGCCGCCGCCGCCCACACTGGTGGCAACGATGCCGGCGGCTTCCGTGCCGGCGGTGAAGATGCTGCCGCTGTTGGTGACGGTGACATCATCGCCGCTGCCGCCAGTGCCGCCGCTGCCGCCCACGTTGATGTCGACGCCCAGGCTCTGGCTCTTGCCCTGCAGGCGCACGTTGGCGACCGCGCCGCCGCTGCCGCCGCCGCCGCCGATGCTTTCGGCGCGCACGCCATAGCTGCGGTCGCCCTGGGTCACCAGTTGCGCGCTGTTCGTCACCGTTACGGCATCGGCATCCTCGCCGGTGCCGCCCGTGCCGCCCACCGCCACGTTCATCGTCGTCTGGGTGCTGTTCTTGGCGGCCCCGCCAAGCTGGATGCCGATCACGTTGACCATGCCGCCCACGCCGCCGCCGCCGCCAACGGCTTGGGCCAGGATGGCTTCGGCATCGGCGCCGCTGGTGAAGATGTTGCCGCTGTTGGCCACGTCGACCGTGCCCGAAATGCCGCCAACGCCGCCGGTGCCGCCCATCGCCAGCCCGATCTGTGTCTGATCGAGGAAGGCGAGGCTGGTGGCGCTGCCGCCGGCACCGCCGCCACCGCCGATCGACTGGGCGAAGATGCCGCGCGCGTTGGCACCCACGGTCGACAGGATGGCGTTGTTGGTCACATCCACATCGCCGGCCTCTGCACCGGTGCCGCCCTGCAGGCCGAAGGCCGCCGAAACGCCGTTGCTCTGGGTGCTGCCCGGCGCGCCCGTGCCGCCGGTGCCGACCGTGACGCCCGCCGAATAGGCCGAGCTGGTGCCGCCGCCGCCGCCCACCGACTGGGCGAAGATGGCCGTGCCGCCCTGCCCGCCGGTGGCGATCTGGCCGGCGGCCGTCACGGAGACATTGCCGCCCACGCCGCCATCGCCGCCAAAACGGCCCATGGTGAAGGAAAGCTTGTTCTCCACACTCAGGGCCAGCGCCAGGGTGAGCGCGGTGTTGCCGCCGCCGCCGCCGATGGACTGGGCGCGGATGCCCATCGCGTCGGTGCCCGAGGTGATGAGGATGCCGGTCTGGTTCACCGTCACGTCGGCGCCGAAGCCGCCGTCGCCGGTGCCGCCGCCGATCCCGATGTTGGCCGAGGCCTTGGCGCCCTTGAAGCGGCCAAGACCGATCGAATAATTGGCGCTGCCGCCGCCGCCGCCGATCGACTGGGCGGTGATGGCATCGCTGTTGGTGCCGAATGTGGTGATGTTGCCAAGATGGGTGACATCGACATCGCCCGCATTGCCGGCCGCCCCGCCGCTGCCGCCCACCACGATGGTGGCGCCATAGGTATCGGGCGTGCCGCTGTCGGCCGCTGTCTGCCGGCCGATGGCCAGCCCCAGGTTCATGCCGGCAAGGCCGCCGCCGCCACCGATCGACTGCGCGACAAGGCCGGAGGCGTTGGCGCCGAAGGTGGTGATGCTGGCGGCCGCGACGGCGCCGCGCGTCACGCTGACCGCCGCGGCATTGCCGCCGGCGCCGCCAAAGCCGCCCACGCCGGCCTGGATGATGTTGCCGCGCGGCGAGACGGTGAGATTGCCGTTGAAGCCGCCAACGCCGCCGCCGCCGCCCACTGACTGGGCGAGCAGGCCGGCCGTGGTGTCCTGCGTCTTTTCCAGCGCGGTGAGGCCGACGGACGTGAGGAAGTCACTGATGAAGCCGGCGACACTGTCATCCACCGGCGGGATGGTCGGCAGCTCGCCGAACTCGGCAAAGCGGTTGACGTCGATGCGACCGTTGCTGACGACGTTCACCGTGCCGGCATCCGCGCCATCGCCGCCAAAGCCGCCGACGCCCACCGTGTAGGCGCCGCCGAACGTCTGGTCCGATCCGGCGGCGGCGGCGGCCACGTTGATCGCGCCGCGGCCGCCGCCGCCGCCGATCGACTGAGCCATCAGGCCGACTGTATAGCCGCCATCGACCGTGATGGTGCCCAGCTGGTCAACCGCCACGTTGCCGGCGCGGTTGCCGTCGCCGCCGAAGCCGCCGATGCCAAGGCCCACCGACGGGAAGATGGCATCCTTGCCGAAGGTGATCGAGCCGGCGACGTTGATGCCGCCATTGCCGCCGCCGCCGCCGATCGATTGTGCCACCAGGCCACCGCTGCGATCGCCCGCTGCGAACAGGTCGCCGCGCGCCACGGCCGAAACGTTGCCGGCCACGCCGCCATCGCCGCCAAAGCCGCCGATGCCGATGGCCAGCGAGCCTTCGGACGCGATGCTGCCCGTGACATTGATGCCGCCATTGCCGCCGCCGCCGCCGATCGACTGGGCCAGAACGGCGATGTTGCCTTCGCCATTGGCCACGAACAGGCCATTGTCGCCAGCCTCGCCGCGCGCCGACAGCGCGACAGTGCCGGCGTCGCCGCCGCCGCCGCCAAAGCCGCCGATGCCGATGCCGATGCCCACCGAGGTGGCCGTGGCCGGCTTGGTGATGGCGATATCGGCCGCCACATTGAGACCGCCGTTGCCGCCGCCGCCGCCCAACGATTGCGCCACCACGCCGTGGCCGCCAAGGCCTTCGGTGGTCAGGAAGCCGGGCTGGCCGATACCGCGGGCGCGCAGGCCCGTATCCGGCCCGGTCAGCACCTGGCCCAGCACGCTCGCATCGACATCGCCGGCGTTGCCGCCATCGCCGCCAAAGCCGCCAATGCCCACGCCGATGCTGCCGGTGTTGCTGTTCAGCCCGATGGCAAGGCCGGCTGCGACGTTGAGGCCGCCATTGCCGCCGCCGCCGCCGATCGACTGCGCCAGTACGCCATCGGCGCCATTGCCCAGCGTGCGCGTGTCGCCATCGCGCACCAGCGTGACCGCGCCGGCATTGCCGCCGCCACCACCAAAGCCGCCCAGGCCGAAGGCGATGGTGCCGGCATTGTCTTTCGACAGCGCCACGCTGCCGGAAATCGACATGCCGCCCACGCCGCCGCCGCCGCCCAGTGACAGCGCCGAAACACCGAAACTGCCCTCGCCAACCGTGCTGACGAGGCCGGTGACATCAGCCGTGACAGCCGCCGCATTGCCGCCATCGCCGCCAAAGCCGCCAATGCCGACCGACAGCGCGCCGGCCGCCGATTTGGCCGCCGTCAGCGCGCCGGCCACCGTGAAGCCGCCATTGCCGCCGCCGCCGCCCAGCGACTGCGCCAGAACAGCGCCGGAATTGGCGCCCTGCGTGCTGACCAGCAGATCCGCCCGTGTGGCGCCGGTATCGGCTGTCAGCGCGACCGTGTCGGCACTGCCGCCGCCGCCGCCAAAGCCGCCGATGCCGATGCCGGCAGCGCCCGCCGTATCCTTGGACAGCGCAATGCCCGCGCCAACGCTGAAGCCGCCGTTGCCGCCGCCGCCGCCCAGCGATTGCGCGACGATGCCGGCGCTGTCTGCCCCGCCGGTGCGGGTGCTGCCAACCACGCTGGCCGTGACGCTGCCGGCCACGCCGCCGTCGCCGCCAAAGCCGCCGATGCCGATGCCGGCATTGCCGCTGCCGGTTTGTGCCGCGGTGATCGCGGCGGCCACCGTGAAGCCGCCGTTGCCGCCGCCACCGCCCAGCGACTGCGCCAGGATGCCGCCCGATCCGGCGAGCGTGCCGGTGAGCACCTGGCCCACCAGGTCCAGCGTCACGTCGCCGGCATTGCCGCCGCCGCCGCCAAAGCCGCCCACGCCGATGGCCGCCGCACCGGCGCCCTTGCCGGCCGCAGCGATGGAGCCGGCGACGCTGAAGCCGCCATTGCCGCCGCCGCCGCCCAGCGATTGCGCCGTCACCGCGTTGCTGTTGGCGCCGCTGGTGATGCTGTTGCCGCGCAAGGTGAGCCCGACAGTGCCGGCGTTGCCGCCATCGCCGCCGAAGCCGCCGATGCCGATCGCCGCGCCGCCCGACCCGGTGCCGCTGGCCGCCAGGTTGCCGGCCACCGTGAAGCCGCCATTGCCGCCGCCGCCGCCAACGGACTGCGCCAGCAGGCCGCCACTGGCATCGCTGCCGTTGGTGAAGATGTTGCCGGTCACGCTGGCCAGCACGTTGCCGGCGCTGCCGCCGTCCCCGCCAAAGCCGCCGATGCCGATGCCGGCGCCGCCCGAACCGGTGCCCGCCGCGCTGATATCGGCGCCAACGCTGAAGCCGCCGTTGCCGCCGCCACCGCCCAGCGACTGCGCCACGATGCCGGGCGCGTTCGTCATGTCGGTGCCGCTGCTGATGTTCACCGCCGTCGTGTCGCCAACCAGCGTCAGCGTCACGTTGCCGGCATTGCCGCCGCCACCACCAAAGCCGCCGATGCCGATGCCGGCGCCGCCCGCCCCCGTGCCGGCGGCCGACAGATTGCCGCCCACGGTGAAGCCGCCGCCACCGCCACCGCCGCCCAGCGACTGCGCGAGCACGGCGCCGCTGCCGGTGGCGCGCGTGCCGGTGTTGCCGGTGATGCTGGCCGTCACCGTGCCGGCGTTGCCGCCATCGCCGCCAAAGCCGCCGATGCCGATGCCGGCGCCGCCCGCCCCCGTGCCGGCCGCCGACAGGTTGGCGCCGACCGAAAAGCCGCCGGCGCCGCCGCCGCCGCCGATCGACTGCACCGCGATGGCCTGGGAAAGCACGCCTTGCGTCAGCGTGTTGCCGGCCAGCGTGAGCGCCGCATTGCCCGCGTTGCCGCCGCCGCCGCCGAAGCCGCCGACACCGACGCCCACCGAACCGCTGCCGGTGCCGCTGCCCGTCAGCGATGCGCCCACCGCAAAGCTGCCGGCGCCGCCGCCGCCGCCCACCGATTGCACCAGCACGCCGCGGCTGAGATCGCCGGCCGTTTCGACATTGCCGGTCACCACGCCTGCCGCGTTGCCGGCAAAGCCGCCATCGCCGCCAAAGCCGCCAACGCCGATGCCCAGCGCACCTGCCCCGGTGCCACTGCCGGCGAGCGCACCGCCCACCGCAAAGCCGCCGGAGCCGCCGCCGCCACCCACGGACTGCACGACGATCGCATCGGCAAGCCCGCCCTGCGTCGTCACCGGGCCGGTGAGGGTGAGGCTGGCCAGCGCGGCATTGCCGCCGCCGCCGCCGGTGCCGCCCACGCCGATGCCGATGGCACCGCTGCCGGTGCCACTGCCCGACAGCGCGCCGCCCACCGCAAAGCCGCCGGCACCGCCGCCACCGCCGGCCGATTGCACCAGCACGCCGCCACTGGCCTGGCCAAGGCTGAGCACGTCGCCGGTCACCGTGGCAACCGCGTTGCCGGCGTTGCCGCCATCGCCGCCCGAGCCGCCAACGCCCACCGCGATGCCGCCGCTGCCGGTGCCGGCGCCGGTGATGTTGCCGGACACTGAAAAGCCGCCGGTGCCGCCACCGCCGCCCAGCGACTGGGCGGTGATCACGGTGCTGCCCGCGCCCAGCGTTTCGGTGTCGCCCGTGCGGGTGAGCGTGACATTGCCGGCATTGCCGCCGCCACCGCCACTGCCGCCCAGGCCCACCGTGACCGCGCCGCTGCCGACGCCCGATCCGCTGATGGCACCAGCCACGGCAAAGGCGCCGTTGCCGCCGCCGCCGCCCACCGATTGCGCCAGCACGCCGCCGGCATTGTCACCCAGCGTGCCAACCAGGCCGGCCAGCCGCATGGTCACAGCCGCGCCATTGCCGCCGCCGCCGCCGCTGCCGCCCAGGCCCACCGCCAGGTTGCCGCTGCCGGTGCCGGCACCCGAAATGCTGCCGGCCACCGAAAAGCCGCCGTTGCCGCCGCCGCCGCCCAGCGACTGTGCCACGGCCGCTGTCGAGCCATCGCCGGCCGTTGCCAGCGTGCCGATATCGAGCAGCGCCGTCACCTGCCCGCCGTTGCCGCCGCTGCCTGCCAGCCCGCCAAGGCTGACACTGGCGCCGCCACTGCCAACGCCGGCGCCGCTGATGTCGGCCGTCACGTTGAAGCCGCCGTTGCCGCCACCGCCGCCCACGCTCTGCGCGAGAACGCCAAGGCTGCGATGGCCCAGCGTGGAAACCTGATCGGCCGTCACGGTGAGGCTGGCGCTGCCGCCATCGCCGCCACCGGCCCCGCGCCCGCCAAGGCCCACGGCGATGTTGCCGGCGCCCACCCCGGAGCCGGAAATGCCGCCGACCACGTTGAAGCCGCCATTGCCACCGCCGCCGCCCAGCGACTGCGCCACCACGGCCGCCGCATCATCGCCTTCGGTGCTGGTGTTGCCGGTGCGCACGAAGGTGACGGCGCCGCCATTGCCGCCGCCGGCGCCGTTGCCGCCAAAGCCCACGCCAATGGTGCCGGAACCGAAGCCGGAGCCGGAAATCCCGCCGGTCACATCGAAGCCGCCGCTGCCGCCGCCGCCGCCCACGCTCTGCGCGATGGCGCCGGTGCTGCGCGCACCCGCCGTCTGGACCACGCCGGTGAGCGCCACGTTGACCGTGCCGCCGCCGCCGCCCGCGCTGCCGTTGCCGCCAAAGCCGACGCCGATGCTGCCCGAGCCGCCGCCGGCGCCGCTGATCCCGCCCGATACATTGAAGCCGCCGGCGCCGCCGCCGCCACCGATCGACTGGGCGACATAGCCGGCCGCCCGGTCGCCCAGGGTGAGGATGGACAGGGTGGAACTGCCCGTAACGCTGCCGCCATCGCGCGCCAGGCCGCCGTTGCCGCCAAAGCCGACCATCACCGTACCGGCGCCGCCGCCAGCCCCGGCGATGCCCCCCGACACGTTGAAGGCACCCGCGCCGCCGCCGCCGCTGAGCGACTGGAGCAGCACGCCGTTGCTGTCGTCGCCTTCCGTTTCCACGCTGCCATCCAGATCGACCTGCACGCTGCCGCCGGCACCGCCGCTGCCGCCGCTGCCGCCAAAGCCGACACTGGCAACGCCGGCACCGCCGCCGGCCCCGGCGATGGCGCCGGCCACGTTGAAGCCGCCCGAACCGCCGCCACCGCCGATCGATTGCGCGACAAGTCCGCCCGAGCGCAGGCCTTCCGTGAAGACACTGCCATCAAAGTTCAGCGTGACGCCGCCAGCGTCCCCGGCCGTGCCGCCGGCCCCGCCAAAGCCGACCGACGCGCCAAAGGCGCCGCCGCCGGCACCGCTGATGTTGCCGGCGACGTTGAAGCCGCCGGCGCCGCCGCCGCCGCCCACCGATTGCGCCACCGCGCCGGCGCTGTCTGCCCCCAGGGTGATGATGGTGCTGTCCAGCGTGAGGGCGACCGTGCCGGCATTGCCGCCGCCGCCGCCATTGCCGCCAAAGCCCACCGCCGCGCCCAGCGTCACGCCGCCGCTGCCGGTCAGGCTGGCGGCGACGTTGAAGCCGCCGGCGCCGCCACCGCCACCGATCGATTGCGCGACGATCCCGCCAGACTGGTTGCCCACCGTGATGATGTCGCCGGTAAGCTGGCCGCCCACCGCGCCGCCGACCGCCGCCGCGCCGCCGGTGCCGCCAAAGCCCACCCCGGCGCTGGCCGAAATGCCGCCGGAACCGCCCAGATCGGCCGCCACGTTGAAGCCGCCCGCGCCGCCGCCGCCGCCAACCGATTGCAGCACCACGCCCAGCGACTGATTGCCCAGCGTGATGACGTCGCCGGTCTGCGCGAAGCTGACCGTATTGCCGTTGCCGCCGCTGCCGCCGGTGCCGCCAAAGCCCACCGCCGCGCCCAGCGTGCCGCCGCCGGAGGCCTGCAGATTGCCGGCAACGTTGAAGCCGCCGGCACCGCCGCCGCCGCCCACCGACTGGACGACGATGGCGCCCGACTGGTCACCCACCGTGACAGCCGATCCGGTCATCGTCAGGCCCGCGGTGCCGGCCGCGCCGCCGCCACCGCCGGTGCCGCCAAAGCCCACCGACGCGCCGGCCGAAAGGCCGCCGCTGCCCGCCAGATTGGCCGCCACGTTGAAGCCGCCGGCACCGCCGCCGCCGCCCAGCGACTGCACCACGATGCCGCCCGACTGGTCGCCAAAGGTGGTGACATTGCTGCTGACCGTGGCGCCAACCGCGCCGCCGTTCGAGGCATTGCCGCCACGCCCGCCGAAGCCGACGCCAGCCGACAACGTGCCGCCGCCGGCCGCCGTGATCGCGCCCGATACGTTGAAGCCGCCGGAGCCGCCGCCGCCGCCCACCGATTGCGCGATGATGCCGTTCGACTGGAAGCCCTGGGTTTCCACCGGCCCGGCCACGGTGAGACTGACCTGCCCGCCATTGGCGCCAGCGCCGCCGCCGCCACCGAAGCCCACTGCGCCGCCAGCCGCCGCGATGCCGGCGCCGCTGAGCGTGCCCGACACGTTGAAACCGCCGGCACCGCCGCCGCCGCCCAGCGACTGCGCCACCACGCCATCGGATTGGCTGCCGGTGGTGATCACGCTGGCCGCGCGCCCGGTGACGCTGCCGCCGACGTTGCCGCCGCCGCCCAGCCCACCGAAGCCGACCGCGCCGGCCACCGACACGGCTCCGGCGCCGGCCCCTGCCGCCGCCACGTTGAAGCCGCCAGCGCCGCCGCCACCGCCCACCGACTGGAAGACAACGCCGCCCGATTGCACGCCGGCCGTCTGCACCAGGCCGCTGACCGTGCCGTTGACCGTGCCGCCGAAACCGCCATTGCCGCCGCTGCCGCCAAAGCCGACACTGCCCGCCGCGGCGCCCAGGCCGCCCAGGCCGATGCTGCCCGACACGTTGAAGCCGCCGGCGCCGCCGCCGCCGCCCACCGACTGGAACACCACGCCGCCAGCCTGCGCGCCGCCAGTGCGCACCGCGCCGATGGTGCCCGAAACGCTGCCGCCGCTGCCGCCTTGGCCGCCGGTGCCGCCAAAGCCGATGGCACCCGCGACGCCACCCACCAGTCCGCCCGACACTGCTGCCGAGACATTGTAGCCGCCCGCGCCGCCGCCACCGCCCACCGATTGCACCAGCGCGCCCTGCGCAAAGGCGCCGTCGGTCTGGATGGTGCCGACATAGGAGGCGTTGACCGTGCCGCCCCCACCGCCGCCGCCGCCGCGGCCGCCGAAGCCGGCGGCGATCGACATGTTGGCAACGCCGACCGAGCCCGACAGGCTGACCGAGACACCGCCATTGCCGCCGCCGCCGCCGATCGACTGGGCGGTGAAGCCGGTGGCGAACTGGCCGTCGGTGGCGATATCCCCGCCGCTGTTGACCGTGACAAGACCGCCGCTGCCGGCGCCGGCCCCGTTGCCGCCGATGCTGGCCGAGAAGCTGGCCCCGGCTGACAGGGCCAAGGTGCCGGCCAGCCCGCCATTGCCGCCGCCCCCGCCGACGGACTGCGCCACGATGGCACGCGCGCCGCTGCCCTGGGTGACGACATTGACGTCGCCGTTGAGGGTCACCTGGCCGCCAGCGCCACCGGTCGCGCCGCTGCCGCCCACCGAAAAGGCGCCTGCGACCAGCGGGTTGATCGATCCGGCAACGGCAAAGCCGCCGTTGCCGCCGCCGCCGCCCACACTCTGCGCCAGGATGCCGATGGCGTTGACGCCGCCGGTCGTCACGCTGGGGTTGACGAGGCTGGTGCCAGTGCCGGTGTTGATGCTGCGCTGCTGCATCGTCAGGCCAACCGTGCCGCCATTGCCGCCGCCGCCGCCATTGCCGCCGATGCTGGCCGAAACGAAGGTGGAAAAGCTGCCGGCGCTGCCGCCATTGCCGCCGCCGCCGCCGATCGACTGCGCGAGGATGCCATAGGAATCGACGCCAAGGCCGCTGTTCTGGCCCAGCGCGTTGAAGCCGGTGGAAATCACACCGCCATGCGTCACCGACACGGCACCGCCGGCACCGCCGCCCAGCCCGCGGCCGCCGATGCTGAGCGACAGCGATCCGGCCGCGCCGGCATTGCCGCCGCCGCCACCGATCGACTGCGCCAGAAGGCCGGTCGCCGAACGCCCGGCAGTTTCGATGATGCCGGTGTTCGTCACGTTCACGGCGCCGCCGATGCCGCCGAAGGCCGAATTGCCGCCGATGGCCGCCAGGCCGCCACCGAAGCCGCCATCACCGCCGCCGCCGCCCATCGACTGGGCAAAGATGCCGCGCGCGTTGGTGCCGCCGGTGCTGATGGCGCCGCTGTTGGAGGCGGTCACGGTGCCGCCGTTGCCGCCACCGCCGGCCGAACCGCCCACCGCCACCACCGACACGTTGAAACCGCCCGAACCGCCGCCGCCGCCGACGGACTGGGCAAAGATGCCACTGGCACTGGCGCCGGACGTGGTGATGGAGCCGCCTGTCTGATTGACGGTGACGCTGCTGCCGCTGCCGCCCGTGCTGCCGGCGCCGCCGCCCAGGGCCACCAGGCTGCCGGTACCGCCGGCATTGCCGCCACCGCCGCCCACGCTCTGCGCGAACAGGCCGCGCGAATCGCGGCCCTGCGTGGTGATGATGCCACTGCTGTTGATGGTGACGGCGTTGCCATTGCCGCCGGTGCCGCCCGTGGCGCCCACCGTGATGACACCGCCATTGAGGCTGCCATAGCCGCCACCGCCGCCGATGGACTGGGCGACGACGGCATCGGCACTGCTGCCCCCCGTGGTCACCGTGGCATTGCTGCCAAGGTTGACGGTGACGGTGCCGGCCCCACCCCCCGGCCCGCCGCCGCCGCCCAGCGCACCCAGCGAAATGGAGGTGCCGCCAACACCGCCACCACCGCCAACCGACTGGGCGAACAGGCCAACCGCCCCATTGCCCCCGGTGATGGTCACGGAATTGGCGGCAGCCGTCAGGCTGACATTGCTGCCATTGCCGCCAGCCCCGCCATTGTTGCCCAGCGACACGATGGTACCGCCGCTGGTGCCGGCATCACCGCCCGGCCCGCCGACGCTTTGCGCCAGGACGCCGAAGGCATCGGTGCCGCTGGTCTGCACGCGCCCGCTGTGGGTGACGCTGACACTGCCGCCGTTGCCGCCAAAGCTGCCGCCACCGGCGCCGGTGACGGCCACGAAGCTGCTGCCGCCAGCCCCGCCGGTGCCGCCCACGCTCTGCGCGAAGATGCCGTGCGCGCCAAGGCCGGTGGTGTTGACCGTGGCGGCCGAGTTGAGGATGACCGGGCCGCCCTGCGCCGGGTCGCCGCCGTCGCCGCCGCCGCCAATCACGGCAAAGCCATCACCGCCCGCGCCGCCGCGCCCGGCCGCGCTCTGCACGAAGATGCCATAGAGGCGCGTGCCGGAGGTGTTGACCGTACGCGTCGACTGGATGGTGACATTGACAAGGCCGCCATTGCCGGCGGCGCCGCCGCGACCACCGCCACCAGACACATTCAGATAGGAATCGCCACCGCGGCCGCCATTGCCGCCGATGCTGGCAATGTAGATGCCGGCCGGCACCCCGAACGGCAGGCCGACCGAGGCCGAGGTGTCACCGGCCCCGATGGTTGTGATGATCGGCGGACCATCGCCACCACGTCCGCCGGCGCCGGCCGGCACCACGATCGCGCCGGTGCGGCCAGTGCCGCCGTTACCGCCGCTCCGGGCATCGATGATCACGTTGATGTTGCCAGCGGCCGGCGGGAAGCTGATCGGCGAACTGCCGGTGCCGGCGCCGCCGCCAGCCGTGAAGGCGAAGGCCACCGGCTGTGCCGCGGACGTATTGGCGCCAACATTGAGCAAAGTGAGTCCCACGACCCGGTTGACCATGTTGATCACCTGGGTCTGCACCGCGGTGACCCGGTAGGTGGCACCATCGGTGCCGACAAACTGGTCCCCCACCGTCTGGGCGGTGATGATGGCAAAGCCGCCGCTGGTCGCCACCGAAGCCGCGCCAAGGACCTCTGTCACCGTTTCGGTGGCGCCGGTGGCCGGATTGAAGATGGGATCGCCGACGTTGAACACCGGTATGGCAGCGCGCGCGGGCGTCGCCGCCGCGATCAGCGCCAGCACCGCCGGCGCCATCAGCGCGGCATTGTTGAGCAGCAGGGCCGCCGCCGCCCGGCGCAGGGCACGCGTGCCGGAACCGCCGACGGGCCGGGCCGCAGCAACAGATGAGGGTGCCTCGGCTGCAATGACGTTGCCCATGATGCGCTCCCCAGCAACAATTGCCCGGCAACAGCCGAGCGTCGCGAGAAGTTGCCACTTCTCACGCCCCGGCCATGCCGCGTGCGACCCTGTTTTGGTAAAGAAATGGTATCTGTCGCTGCCCCGGAGTCAATTGCCCGGCAGGCTCCATTTTTCAGCGTCATTTCCTGGCGGCCCCAGCCTCGCCGTTCGGAAGCGGTGGTTGGCCATTGATTGCAAAATGAAAACCCGGCCGCAGCGGGATGCTGCGGCCGGCCAGATCAAACCACCCGGTCGGGCGCGGTCAGGCCGCCTTGCGGGCCAGCAGATCCTCGATCATCAGCTTTCCGGTCGCCTTGGCGCTGCCCACGACTCCGGGGATGCCGGCGCCCGGATGGGTGCCCGCGCCGACGAAATACAGGTTGGTCAGCGCATCGTCGCGGTTGTGGGTGCGGAAATAGGCGGACTGCCACAGCACCGGTTCGAGGCTGAAGGCGCTGCCCTGGTGGGCGGCGAGTTCGGTCTGGAAATCCTTGGGCGTCCAGGTTCGCATCGTCACCAGATCGCGGCGCAGGTTCGGGATGCAGCGGCGTTCCAGCGCATCGAGGATGGACTGGGCATAGCCGGGCGCCGCGGCGTCCCAGTCGATATCCAGCTTGCCCAGGTGCGGTACCGGCGAGAGCACATAGAAGGCGCTGTGGCCGGGAGGCGCCATCTCGGGATCGGTCGCGGTCGGGTGGTGGAGATAGAGCGAGAAATCGTCGGCGAGCTTGTCACCACCCTTGTAGATTTCGTCGAGCAGGCCCTTGTAGCGATGGCCGAACAGGATGGAGTGATGCTTGACGTCCGGCCGTTCGCCCTTCAGGCCGAAATAGGTGACGAACAGCGACGGCGAGAAGCTGCGCCGCATCAGTTTGCCGGCCATTTCCTGGCCGCGCGGATGGGCGGCCAGCAGATCCTTGTAGGTGTGGACGACGTCGCCGTTGGAGCAGACGGCATCGAAGCGGCCCGACCAGCCATCGGCGCAGCGAACACCCGTGACGCGGCCGCTGTCGGCCATGATGGCTTCGACCTTGCTGCCGATGCGCACCTGGCCGCCCAGATCCTCGAACAGCTTCACCATCCCGCGCACCAGCGCGTGGGTGCCACCGCGCGGGAACCACACGCCCCATTTCTTTTCCAGCGCGTGGATGAGGGCGTAGACGCTGGACGTCTTGAACGGGTTGCCGCCGACCAGCAGCGTGTGGAAGCTGAAGGCCTGGCGCAGGCGGTCATCCTCGATGTAGCGGGCCACCATCGCATAGACGGAACGGAAGGCTTCATAGCGCATCAGCTGCGGCGCCGCCTTCAGCATCGACTTGAAATCGAGGAACGCCTCGTGCCCAAGCTTCTGATAGCCTTCGCGGAACACGTTGTCGGAAAACTTCAGGAACTGCTTGTAACCTTCAACGTCCTTCGGGTTGAAGGCGGCGATCTGCCTGAACAGCTCGGCCTCGTCGTTCGAATAATCGAACACCGAGCCATCTTCCCACAGCAGGCGGTAGAAGGGCGCGACCGAGATCAGCTCGACATAGTCGCTGAGCTTGCGGCCCGACAGTTCGAACAATTCCTCGAGGCAGGTGGGATCGGTGACGACGGTGGGGCCGGCATCGAACTTGAAGCCATCATCCTCGAACACATAGGCGCGGCCGCCCGGCTTGTCGCGCGCTTCGATCAGGGTGGTCTGGATACCGGCCGATTGCAGGCGGATGGCAAGCGCCAGACCACCGAAACCCGAACCAATCACTGCAGCAGTCGTCATTTGATCCCCAGTTCATATTTGACCAGCGTGCCCAGCGCCCGCAACGGCGGGATGGGCGGCCGGCCCGAAAACACCTTCGGCCAGTCGTTCCAGCGATTGTCGGCGGCATAGAGCCGGCCGACCAGATCGTCCGGATGTTCGTAGAAACGTTCCAGAATCGTGCGCCGTTCCTCGTCCTGCGCAGCGAGGAACAGCATGCGATTGAGGATGCGATACATGCCCCGGCTGTTCCACACACGCACCGCATGGTCGCGGCAGGCGCGGTGGATGGTCGCGGCATCGAAGCTGGGCAGCGCTGCCACCATGTCGGCCATGCGCACCGCGTCAGGGAAACTGTAGCCGGTGACCGGATTGAACAGCCCGGCGGCCAGCCCGACGCGGGCCACGCCGGGCACGCCTTCATCCAGGAAGCGTTCGATGTCGCCGCCGATGGCCATCGGCAGGATGCCGGCCTCCTCCCGGATGGTGCGGACGATCTGCCAGCCCTGGCTGCGCGCATAATCGGCGATGTGGCCGCGCAGCAGATCAGGCGACAGGTCGCGGCCATCGGCAAAATATGTGTCTTCGATCAGCACATGGCGCGGGCCGAACGGCAGCGTGTAGACGAAGCGATAGCCATCGGTCTGCGGCACGGTGGCGTCCATGATGATCGGGCCGGCCAGCCCGTGCGGCTCGGCCAGTTCCACTTCCTGGCCCAGGAACTTCTGCCACCTGAGGTCGAGCGCGCCCGTCTTCTTCTGGCCGCGCCCGTCCATCACCGCGCCGGCCGTGATCACGCGCTGATCGGCCAAGGTCACGCTGGCGGCGTCCAGCGCGACCACCGGCACGCCGGTGATGATCCGCTCAGGCGGCAGCGCCCCGGCCACGGCGGCGGCCAGCCGCTCGGAATTGCTGCTGCCATAACCCACGTTCAGCGTGCGGGCATGGCGCGGGAAGCGCACCGAATAACAGTCCCAGCGATGCGCGAACAGCGGCTGGGTCCAGCGGCGCTGTTCCGCGTTGATGTCGAGCCCGAAGCTGGACCAGGTGTGATCACCCCCGATCGACGGACCGGCCTCCACGATGGCAACCCGCACATCGGGGCGCAGCTGGGCCAGCCGCAGGGCAATCAGGCCATTGGCCAGGCCCCCGCCCGCCAGGATCAGATCATAATCCGGTGTCACGCGCTGCTGTTAGACGCGCCGGAGGCTGCGGGAAAGGGGATTGAATGTCGCCGCTCCCGCAGACCGGCGCCCGCGATTGCATGGCCGGGCCAATCTGCGTATCGAAACTCCGCAAGGGCCAGAGCTTCAAGGCCAGAGTTTAAAGGGTTGGGAGAGCGATGCGATGAACGCCCCGATGTCGAACAGCGATTTCAATCCGGCCAGGCTGCCGCTGCCCGGTTATGCCGAGCTTGCCCACCTGCCCGGCCAGCTGCCGGCCCGTTCGGCGCTGCTGCGCACCCTGACGTTCATTGGCAATCCGCTGGGGAAAAGCCGGGAGCTGGTGGAAACCCACGGGCTGGTGTTCCGCCGGCAGGATTTCGGCGGCTGGGGGGTGACCCTGGTCGGCCCCGAAGCCAACGAAATGGTGCTGTTCAACAAGGACAGGATCTTCTCCAGCGAACTTGGCTGGAACCCGGTGCTGGAGCTGTTGTTCCCGCGCGGCCTGATGCTGATGGATTTCGAGGAACATCGCATCCACAGGAAGACGCTGTCGGTTGCCTTCAAGACGGAACCGATGCGCCATTATTTCGCCCAGCTGGACGAAGGCATCACGCGCGGGCTGGCGGCCTGGCCCAAGGGCAAATCCCTGAAATTCTATCCTTCGATCAAGGCGCTCACCCTCGATCTGGCCGCCACCAGCTTCCTGGGCGTGCCGTGGGGGCCTGAAGCCAACCGCATCAACAAGGCGTTCTGCGACATGGTGGCGGCCTCGGTCGGCATCGTGCGCAAGCCCCTGCCCTTCACCGCCATGAAGCGCGGCGTGGATGGCCGCGCCTTCATGAGCGCCTATTTCGCCCGCGAGATCCCCAGGCGCCGGGGCCAGGACAGGAACGACATCTTCACGCAGGTGTGCAACGCCCGCGACGAGAACGACCAGCTGCTGGGCGAGCAGGACATCATCGATCACATGAACTTCCTGATGATGGCGGCGCACGACACCACCACATCCTCGATCACCAGCATCGTGTGGTGCCTGGCCAGGCATCCCGAATGGCAGGACCGGATCAGGGAGGAGATCGCCGGCATCAGGGCGCGCCACGGCGCCCTGTCCTACGAGACGCTGGGTGAGATGAATGTCACCGACATGGTGTTCAAGGAAGCCCTGCGGCTGATCCCGCCGGTGCCGGCGATGCCGCGCCGGGTGCTGCGGGATTTCACCATCGGCAATCACCAGATCCCGGCCGGCACCATGGTGGGCGTCAACCAGATGATGAGCCACCGGCTGCCCGAACACTGGCCGGACCCGGAGCATTTCGATCCCACCCGCTTCACGCCGGAAAACAGCCGTGGCCGCCACAAATATGCCTGGGTGCCGTTCGGCGGCGGCGCCCACATGTGCCTGGGCCAGCATTTCGCCTACATGCAGGTGAAGATGGTCTTCTTCGCCCTGCTGGAAGGCCATCGCATCGTCGCCGAACGGCCGCTGGGCAGCGTGGAGAGCGACTTCATCATGTTCCCCATCCCCAAGCCCAGGGATGGCCTGCCCGTCCGCATCGAAGCCCTGTGATGGCCGGCCCTTCGGTGCAGGCGCGCCGCCGGCGCGGCTTCGGGCCCATGGCCTTTCGGGGGCTGTTCTACGGCCTGTTCGTGATGACCGGCCTCATCGCCCTCCTGTGGGCGATACTCGCCACGCCCGACATCCCGGTGGCGCAGCTGAGGGCCAAATATGCCAATCAGGCCAGCCAGTTCGTCGAGCTGTCCCCAGGCACCATCATCCATGTCCGCGACGAGGGGCCGCGCACCGGCTTCCCGGTGGTGCTGGTGCACGGCAGCAACGCCTCGCTGCACACCTGGGAGCCCTGGGCGGCGCGGCTGACGGCGAAGGGCTACCGCGTCGTCACGCTCGATCTGCCGGCCCATGGCCTGTCCGGACCGACGCCGCAGGGCCTCTACACCAACGCCGCCTACGTTGGCATTGTCGAGGAACTGGTCGACCGGCTGGCCCTCACCCGTTTCGCGCTGGGCGGCAATTCGATGGGCGGCGGCGTCGCCTGGCGCTATGCCGTCAGGCACCCGGACCGGCTGGCGGCGCTGATCCTCGTCGATGCCAGCGGCCAGCCGCAGCCCAGGGGCTCCTCCCCGCCGCTGGGCTTCCGGCTGGCGCGGGTACCGATCGCGCGTGACCTCCTCGCCACCGTCACACCGCGCAGCCTGATCGAGAAGAGCTTCACGCAAAGCATTTCCAACCAGGCCATCGCCACCCCGGCGATGATCGACCGTTACTGGGAACTGCTGCTCTACCCCGGCAACCGCCGCGCGACCGTGCAGCGCTTCGGCCAGTATCAGGGTGACGATGGCGCGGCAGCAAAGCTGCCCGGCCTGACGGTGCCGACCCTCATCCTGTGGGGCCGGGAGGACAGGCTGATCCCGGTCTCGGTGGCCGCGTGGTTCAACCGGCAGATCCCGAACAGCCGCGTCACCATCCTCGATGGCATCGGCCATATCCCGATGGAGGAGGCGCCCGATCGCAGCCTGGCGCCAGTGCTCAAGCTGCTGGAAACCGCGCGCATCCCGCCGCCGGGTGCCGCTGACCGCGGCGCCGGCCTCGCGCGCGGACGATCAGCGCAGCGCAAACGCCGCCGCAAAGCGCCTGAGCCAGCCGGCGGCGCCGTAAAAGGCCTGGTCTGACAGCGCGATGAAGGCGCGGCGCGCGTCGCCAGGATCGGTGCGGCGCACGAAGATGCCGGCTTCGCCGAGGCTGCGCACCCAGCGCAGCGCCGTGGTGGTGGGCACCGAGGCCGCCACGCACAGCGAGGAGACCGGCACGTCCGCCCCTTCCATGCGAGCCGCGGCAAGATCGAGGATCATGTCCCAGGCCGGATCGGCGAACAGTTCGGCCGGGAAATGCCGTTCACGGTCGCGGCGCAGGCGAATGAGGCGGCGGACCAGCACGGAACTGATCGCCGCCGGCGCGTCGTCCTCGGCCGCTTGCGCCAGCCTTGCCAGCGCCTCGGCAAGGCGCCGTGCCTCTTCCGACAGGGCGCTGATCTGCTGGCTGGTTGTTTCCGCCTCGGCCACGCCGGGCGGGGCGGCGGGCAGCAGCCGCTGCGCCAGGAGGCCGATCAGCGCCGGGTCATCGCCCGGCAGCACCCAGCCATCGGCGCGGTCCAGCCAGTGGGCGGCCGGCGCAGCGCCGTTCACCGCCACCAGCAACGGCAGGGCCAGCGCATCGACCAGCGCTTCAGGCAGCGGCGACTCGGCCGGGATCAGGGCAATGTCGGCGGCCGGCATCGGCACGCCGCGCTCAAACGGCAGGATTCGCCAGCCGGCGCCTGCTTCTGGCCAGGCGCCCCCAAGCGCCAGGATGCGACATTCGTTCATGACCTCTCCGCAATGGTGAGAAATCTTGCACTTCCAGCCGACCCCGCCTCCACTTTGGAAGAATTCGCCCCTTAATCAAGCGCCAATCCCACATACTAATCATTGTGCCGGCCAAGCCAGCAACTGCTTGATCGGACGTGAGAATTAGCATTGCGTTAAGGAATTGCCGGATGGGGGCTATGTCCAGGCGTTCTCGACCGGCAGGGCCGGGCGGTGGTGGCGAGCGGCACGATGGTGCGAGCGGTCGCCAGCAGCAGCTGGCAATGCTGGTTGGCACCAGCCCCGCCATCACCGCCATCCGGGCCGAAGCGGACAAGGTCGCCAGCGCCGATGCCTCTGTGCTGATCACCGGGCCATCGGGCAGCGGCAAGGACGTGGTGGCCAGGCTGCTGCACCAGAAGGGCCGGCGGGCGGCACGCCCGTTCGTGGCGATGAACTGCGCCGCGGTGCCGCCCGACCTCCTCGAATCGGAACTGTTCGGCCATGAACAGGGCGCCTTCACCGGCGCCGTGAAGGCCCGCGCCGGCCGCTTCGAGGCCGCCGATGGCGGCAGCCTGTTCCTCGATGAAGTGGGTGACATGGCGCTGGCCATGCAGGCGAAGCTGCTGCGCGTGCTGGAAACCCGCGAGGTGGAACGGGTGGGCGGCATGCTGCCGATCGCCGTCGACGTGCGGGTGATCGCCGCCACCAGTGTCGATCTGGCCGCCGCCATCGCCGATGGCCGGTTCCGCGCCGATCTTCTCTACCGCCTCGACGTCATCCACATCGCCATGCCGGCGCTGTGCGACCGGCCGGGCGACATCCCGCTGCTGGTCGATCATTTTCTGGCCCAGGGCCGCAGCGGCGTGCGCTTCACGGCCACCGCCATGGCGCTGCTCATGCGCTGGCCCTGGCCGGGCAATGTGCGCGAGCTCAGAAACCTGGTCGAACGCGCCACCGTCCACCATCGCGGCGAGACGCTGGACGCCACCGCCGTGGAACGCCTGCTGCGCGGGCCGGTGACGGCCCTGCGCGCGCCCTCACCCGCACCGCCTCCAGCGGCGACGCCGCCGCGACTGGGGCCCGATGGCGTTGATCTGAAACAGCTGCTGGCCGATTTGGAACAGGCCTATATCCGCGAGGCGCTCAGCCTGTCCGGCGGCACCATCGCCCGCTCCGCCCGCCTGCTGGGGCTGCAGCGCACCACGCTGATCGAGAAGATGCGGCGGCTGAAACTGGCGGCATAGCGCGGCGCGTGGAGAGCGCCAGCTATCCACCGACCCGGCGCAAGCCCGGCCGGATTTGGGCGCACAATCCCGTGACGTCGAACGGGCTCCGGGCAAGCCTCTGCCCCGGCAAAGCCGTGGCGCCGGCTTGCCCGAACCCGCCGGCCGGCTTCTCGCGAGTCCGCGCGCGACACGCGCGCTGGCCGCGCTTCAGCGGTCCCGATCCGCCGTCCACAGCGCCACCAGCTGATCGATCTGCTGCTGCGCCGCACGCGACAGGCCAACCGAGCGCTCCATCGCCGCGAATTGCCGCGTCAGCAGCGCCTGCCGCACCTCGGCCTGCTGCTGCACCCGTTCGAGATCGCGGCTGGCGCGCGCCTGCTGGCGGGACAGGCCCTCGTTGGCGGTCAGCGCCAGTTGCGCGATGCTCTGGAGGCGGTTGGGCCGCGTCGGGCTGGCGCTGCCTGACAGTTCGCGCAGCAGCGCTTCGGCATCGGCCAGCCGCGTCGGCGGCAGCGTGGCCAGCCGCGCGCTGTCCACCGTGATGGTGCCGTCGCGCGCGATGCCCACGCCGAGGTCCGCCAGCGACAGGCCACCGGCTTCAGGCACCACGGCACCCACCAGCCGCCCGATGCGCTGATCGAGCGCGCGGGCGGTGGGATCACCCGCCAGCGGCCCGGCCTCCTCGCCATCCTGCGGGCGGCGGCGGAAATCGCCGATCAGCTGCCGCATGGCCTGCAGCGTGCCGACGAAATCAGCCAGCGCGCCCGACACGGCGCGGGCATCGCGGCTGGCGGTGATGGCCACGGCGCTGGCGGTGCGCGAAAGGGTCAGGCGCGCGCCGGGGATGAGATCATCGATGCGGTTGGTGGCCCGCGTCACGGCGATGCCGTCGATGCTGAGCGCGGCATCCGTGGCGGCCTGGCCCAGCGTCATCGCCTCGGCCCCCGGCGTGTGGTTGAACCGTTCCAGGCCGGGCGGCAGTGGAAGCGGCGGATCAGGCGGCGGATCGGGCAGTGGAGCAGCCGGATCAGGCGGCGTTGGCGCGGCCGAGATGATGAAGCCATTGGCGGCCCCATCCGGGCCGCGGATGACCAGCGTGGCGCTGTTCCCAGAGGTGACGATGCTGGCCGCCAGCCCGCTGCCCGAGGCGTTGATGGCCTCGGCGAGGCCGGCCAGACTGTTGTTGTCGGGCGTGATCGTGATGGTCACCGATGGTGCCGGGCCGGCCGCAAAGCTGAAGCCGCCGCCGGCAAGCGCGGTGCGGGTGCCGAACAGGATGGAAAGCGTGCCGGTGCCAACCGGATCGCTGGCGCTGGCCAGCGTGGGCCCGGTGAGGCGCTGCCCGGCGGCGAGGCGGTTCACGGTCAGTTCGTTGAACAGCGCGCCCGTTGGCCCGGCCCCCACCCGTTCCACCGCCACCGCGCTGTCACTGCTGGCCAGTTGCAGGCCCAGTTCGCCGCCGCGCAGCCGCGTGTCGAGCGAGGTGGCGATGCCGGTGAGTGCCGCGCGCAGCTGGCCGAGCGCCGAGATGCGCGCCTGCAGCGTCTCGATGCGGCGGGTGAGCGGCGCGCTGCGCGCCGTGCGCTCGGCCGCGACGATCCCCTCGACGATCGCGCGGCTGTCAAGGCCGGAACCGGACCCGAAGGCCAGAAGCGGGTTGGTCGCCATACGCGCCTATAACGGCAGCGGCGCGCCGGCCTTGCGCGGCTGGCCCCGTTCATCGAAATCAAGCGCCGGCGGCACGAACACATCGGGCACGGCTTCGGCCTCCGGATCGTCGAAGCGCATCACGAAGGCCAGGATGGTGGCCACCGCCGCGAACAGCTCGGGCCGCACCATCTCGCCGCGCCTGGCCGACCAGAACAGCGCGCGGGCCAGCCGCGGCGTGCGGATGATCGGCACCTTCAGCTCTCGCGCGGCGGCAATCAGCGCGTGCGCCACGTCGAGCCGGCCCTTCTCCACCACCACCGGCGCCTCGTCGCTGCCAGCCCGGTAGCGCAGCGCCACGGCAAAGTGCACCGGGTTCACCACCACCACGGTGGCATCGGCGAGGCCCTGGCGCATCCGCCCCTGCGCGGCGGCCAGCTGGGCGCGGCGCACGGCGGCCTTCAGTTCCGGCGCGCCATCACTCTCCCGCGCCTCGCGCTTCACCTCGTCACGCGTCATCATCAGCTGCTGCTCCCGCCGCCACCAGGTGAAGCCGGCATCGATCAGCGCCACCAGCGCCAGCAGCAGCAAGGCCGCCACCGCGAGCCGCAGCAGCAGCGCGCCAACCATCGCCAGCCCCTGCTCCTCGACTGCCGCGATGCCGGGCAGGGCCGGCAGCAGCACGGCCAGCCCCAGCGCCGCCATGCCGCCGAGCTTGACGAGCGCCGTCAGCGCGCCGGCCAGCCCCTGCCAGCCGAACAGCCGCTTGAGGCCATTCAGGGGCGACAGGCGCGACCATTTCGGCGCGGCCAGCCCCAGGCTGGCATGGCGCGACACCGCCAGCTGCACGCCGAAGGCCGCCACCGCCACCATGGCGAGCAGAAGGATGGGCCAGATCAGCGGCAGGCGGGCCGCCAGGCTGCGCACCTCGCCCGTCTCGGCCGCGGCCAGCGCCGCTGCCAGGAAACCGGCGAGATCCTGCCACAACAGGGGCCCGCACAGGGCAAGGAACAGCGTTGCCACCGCCAGGCTCGCCGCCGGCGCCAGTTCGCGCGGGGCGAACACATTGCCCTCCTCCAGCGCCTTCTCGCGGCGGCGCGCTGTGGGCTTTTCGGTCTTCTCGCCCGCCATCAGGCCACCAGCCCCAGTGCGGAGGCCAGCGCCTGCGCCAGCCGGCCCGACACATGGCCCAGCACCAGCGGCAGCAGCGTGACGAAGGCCAGCAGCAGTGCCGCCGGCCCCACCGCCACCACGGACAGTTGCGGCGCCGCGCGGTTGGCGATCGCCACCACCGCATTGGCGAGCAGCAGCACGGCGAGCAGGGGCAGCGCCACCTTGAGGCCCCACAGGAACATCAGGCCGCCCAGCGCCGCGATGTCGCCCATTGCCAGGCCGCCAGCCGGCACCACCGCGCCGCTGCCCGCCACCATCAGCGCCAGAAATTCGGTGTGCAGGTCACCGGCCAGCAGCGCCACCCACGCAAGTGTGGTGAACAGCGCCGACAGCGCGCCGCCGCTGCCCGCCATCGGCCCCAGCATGGCAAAGCCCAGGCCCACCATCTGGGCAATCGCCTCGCCGGCCAGCGTGGCGGCACCGAACGCCACCGCCAGCGCCAGCCCCGCCACCAGGCCGCACAGCAGCTCCTGCGGAAGGTCAGCCGGCCGCAGCAGGGGTGCATCCGGCCGCCACGCGCCGAACACGGCGAGTGCCGCCACCAGGGCAAACTTGGCCCGCCACGGCAGCGCTGCGCCGCCAATCCCCGGCATCAGCACCACCATCGCCAGCGGGCGCACGGCCGCCAGGGTGAACTGCACGAACCATGGCACTGCATCGAAGGCCGGAAGCGCGAAGTTCACCGGATCGCCCCCACCATGTCGGCCAGGCCGCTTTCGAGGAAATCGCCCAGCCCCAGCAGCAGGCCTTCACCGGCAATGGCAATCATCAGCACCAGCACGGCCAGCTTGGGCAGGAAGGAAATGCTGGATTCCTGGACCGAAAAGATCGTCTGGATAAGGCCGACCAGCACAGCGACCACCAGCATCGGCACCAGGAAGGTCGCCGCGCCGCCCGCGAACAACAGCACCGCCTCGCGCGCCAGTGCGCCCAGCATCACCTCGTCGGGCGCAGGCGCCAGCCCGTTCATGGGCCAAAACTCCTGGCGAGCGAGCCGAGCACAAGCGTCCAGCCATCCACCGCCACGAACAGCGCGATCTTGACCGGCAACGACACGGTGGCCGGCGAGACCATCATCATCCCCATCGCCATCAGGATGGAGGCGACGATCAGATCGATGACCAGGAACGGCAGGTAGACAATGATGCCGATCTCCAGCGCGGTCTTCAGTTCCGACGCCACGAACGCCGGCAGCACCACCGCCAGCGGCACATCCATCGGGCGCGCATAGGGCCCGCCGCCGGCGATCTCGGCAAAGCGGGTAAGGTCCTTCGCGCGCGTCTGGGCCAGCATGAAGGTCTTGAGCTCACCCCCCGCGCGGGCCAGCGCCTGTTCGGCCGGCAGCGTGCCGGCGACCATCGGTGTCCACGCGATGCTGTGGATGCGATCGACCTGCGGGCGCATCACGAACAGGGTGAGCAGCAGCGCGGTGCCGATCAATATCTGGTTGGGCGGGCTCTGCCCCAACCCCAGCGCCTGCCGCAGGATCGCCAGCACGATGGCGATGCGGGTGAAGGCCGTCATCATCAGCAGCGCCGCCGGCAGCAGCGTGAGCGCCGACATCAGCAGCAGGATCTGCAGCGAAGCCGAAAGCGCCGGCAACTGCGGTGACAGGGCCAGGGTCTCGGTCATGGCGCATCCGCCTCTGCCAGCGTCGCCAGCCCGGCGCGCGACTGTCCCACCAGCAACCGCCGGCCGCCGAATTCCACCACCAGCAGCCGCGCGCCGGGGCCGAGCGGCAGCGCCTGCACCACCTGCGCATGGCGCGCGGGCAGTTGGGGAAGCCGCAGCCAGGCGGGTGGCCGCCGCAGCCGATCGATCAGCGCCGGCACCGTCATGCGCCGGGTGCCGAGGGCAGCACTTCGGTGAGGCGCACTCCGAAGCGATCCCCCACCGAAACGATCTCGCCGCGCGCCACCAGCCGGTCGGAGACCAGCACATCGACCGGCTGGTCCACCCGCCGGTCAAGCACATGGACCTGGCCAGGCGCGAGCTTCAGCATTTCGGCCAGCGTCAGGCGAATGCCGCCCACCTCGATGGCCAGGCGCACGCTGATGGCGCCGAAGCCGCCAAGATCGGGGGCGATCGCCGCCACGTCGGCGGGCGTGGGTGCCGGCTGGCCAGCCATGTCACCGGGATTGATGGTCATGGGCGCACTCCTGCGGGTTTGAGGTCGATGGCGGTGATGGCGGCCTGCTGGCGGCCGTCGGGCAGCGGCGTCAGGCTGGCGATGGCAACGCGATGGTCGCCCAGCCGCACCGGCATGTCGGGGCAGGCATTGATCGGGATGATCTGGCCTGGGCGCAGCGGCAGCAGGCGCGACAGCGGCATCTGCTCTTCCGCCAGGCGCACCATCAATTGCACGGGCACGTCCAGCCCGGCGGCGCCCAGCGGGCGCGGTGCTGTCGCCGGCACCGGCGTCGGCGGCGCTGCGAGGCGCAGGCTGCCCACCACGGGTTCCGCCGCGTCAGGGCCGGGACGGGCGATCACGTCCACCACCAGCGCCTCGCGCCGGCTGGCCAGTGGCCACAGCCGGTGGGCAGTGGCCGAGGCGAGCTCACCCAGCATCCGGGCATGGCGGGCGGTGGTGACGCCGGACAGATGCGCCACCGGGCGGGCAGCATCGCCGCCCAGCCGCACGCTGGCCAGCAGCGCCGCCAGTTCCGGCGCGACATCGGCCGCGCCGGGGGCCAGGCCCCGCCCCGGATGCACGCTCACCGGGCAGCCGAACTGCGCCCCCAGTTCGGCCTCCAGCGCCAGCAGCAGCGGCATGAACGGCGTGTCGTCGCCATCGTCGGGCGGCGCTTCGGCCGGGCGCGGGCGCCAATGGTCCACCACGGCAGCGCCGGGTGGCGGCTCGCTGCGGATCCGCAGCTCGCTCATTGCACCACCAGCGAGGTGAAGAACACCTCCTCCACCGTGCCCGGTTCCCCCTTGGACTTCAGTGCCCCGTTGATCACTTCCTTCAGGCGGCTGCGCAGGGCATCCTTGGCCTCGACACTGGCCAGATCGGCCTCGCGCGCCTCGCCCAGGGCCGCCAGCACGGCGGAGATGATGGCGGGGCGATGCTTTTCGATGGCAGCCACCGCCTCCTGCCCGCCAAAGGTGGAGAGCGACAGCTTGACCTGCAGATAGCGGCCATTGTCAGCGAGATTGCTGGTGAAGGCGTTGTCGATCTCGACATAGTCGAGCGGGCCGGCAGGCACCGCTGCGGCAGGAGCGCTGGCCGGCGCGTGCCCGCCAACCGGCAGGCCAAGCTGCCCGCCCAGTTGCAGCACGGCAAGCACCGCACCGGCCCCGCCCGCCCCGGCACCGGCAACGAACGCCAGCACGGGCGCAATGACGGCGGCAAGGCGGCGCCGCGGCTTGGCGGGGGTGTCGATGGTGGCAGCAGCGTCGGGCATGGCATGGTCCTCAGGCAAGGCGATCGATGGTGACGCCGCCGGGCGGGCGGCCAGGGAAAGCGGCGGTCCGGCGGGCGCCCGGTGTGACGGCCAGTGTGGACGAACCCGCGGATGGACCCGCAACCGCGTCCACGGCTGGCGGGCGCGGGCGGCCACCGCGGCGACTGCCGCCGCCAAGGTCAGCCCGCTGGCCGTTGATCGACAGGCCCGCCAGCGCGACGCCGGCAGCGGCGAGCTGCTCGCTCAATCGCTGGCCCTCGCCGCCGATCAATGCGGCGGCGGCCGGCTGGGCCTGCATCATCACCTGCAACTGCTCCGGCCCGCCGCTCAGCGCCACGCGGACCTCGCCCAGCCGGGCGCTGGCGATGGCCAGCGCGCTGTCGGCCAGTGCACCGTCGGCGAGGCCAGAGACAGGGCCAGAGACAGGGCCAAAGTCGGGGCCGGAGTCGGGGCCGGCAGCGGCGGAGGCAGCGGCGGCCGCAGGGGCTGGCACATCAGGGCCCTGGCGGGCAGGCAGCTCGATCTGTGTCGCCACTGGCTGGATCGGCAGATCGGGTTGTGGTGGCGCCAGTGGCGAGCCAGCCGCCCCCTGCCCAGAACCTTGCCCAGAACCCTGCCCAGAACCCTGCCCAGAACCCTGCCCAGAACCCTGGCCCGCCGCCTGCCCCGGGCCGCTGCTCGCGCCGCTGTCGGCAGGCGTGGGCAGGCCAGGGCCTGAAGCCTCCGCCAATTCCCCCTGTGGCCGCTCTTGTGCCAGCCCCGCCGGTTCAGGACGCGGCACCGCAGGACCGGGCAACTCCTCCCGTTGGGCAGGGGCGGCCACCATCGCCGGGGCCGGCTGGACCGTTGCAGACACCGGGCCATCGAAGCCTGTGGCCAGCGCGCCATTGGCGACCGGCAGGCGGGCGGCAATGGTCGGGTCCGATGCCGGCAGCGACGAAAGCATCGGCACGCCTGCGCCCAGCGCAACACCGAGAGGGGGGGCGCCGAGAGGGGGCGCGCGCACCGGGGCGGGCAACGGGATCGGCGACGCGGCCGCCAACTGCAGCGCCGATGCGGGCAGACTGGCCTGCCAGCCCCGCCCGCTGGCCGGCCCGCCGACCGGCCCATTGAACAGCCTTTGGACAGCCGCGCCGCCCCGGTGCAGCTCGGCCGGTCCGGCAGGCCAGAGCGTGGCCGGCGCCCCACCAGCGCGTGCATCTGCGCCAGCGACGCCCGCTGCACGGCCGCCATCCCCGCGGCTGACCGGCAACGATATCCGGGCCAGATCGGGTAGCAGCAACAGGGCCCAGGCCGGCATCACCGGCTCTGGCGACACACCGGTCTGGTCATCTGCGTCTGGCTGGTCGGCGATGGCCGACGCGAGCCCGTCAGGCAGCGCGTCCCCTGTGGCCGCAGCTGTCGCCTCGCCAGCTGGCAACGGCGCTGCCAGCCCGGGCACCGGCGGCGCATCTGCGGAGACTGTCAGCAGATTGGCGAAGGCCCGCGCTTCCGGCACCACAGGCGGCGTGATCAGCCGTGTCGCGGAATCGCCCGGCACACCCGGCATCAAGCCAGGGTCTGGCAGAAGGGTGGATGGCACTGGGCCAGGCATGGCTGTCATGGCTCCTCCTCCTGCGCGGCGCGGCGGGCGATGGCGGCATCGACCGCGGCGCGGGCGGCGGCCAGCTGGCGGCTGGCCACGTCCCGGGCGGCGCGCGACTGGCCGCCGCGCTCGGCAACGGCAGCGGCGATGTCGTGGAGCTGGGCATCGCTGGCAGCGCGGGCCGCACGCACGGCGGCGGGGGCAGCGCCCACGGCCTGCCCGGCCACCAGCGCCCGCACCCGTTCCAGCAGCGCGGCATCGGCCGCGGCCCGCCCCTGAGCGCGCGCCAGATCGGCCAGCGCCAGCCGCTCGCGAATGCGCCGCACCCGGACCAGCCGGTCAAGCGGGGTGACATTGCCGGGCACCGGGGCGCTCATGCCGCGCCCTCTGGCGGCGCCACCAGCTCGATCAGCGTGGCGATGCTGTCGGCCGCTTCAGCCGGCACGGCGCGATCCTGGCACAGGAAGGCCGTCAGCGCCGGCTGCAACGCGAGCGCCAGATCAAGCTCCGGATCGCTGCCGGGGGCGTAGGCGCCCATCAGCACGAGGTCGCGATTCTCCTCGATCAGCGCGATCATGCGGCGAAAGCGTGCGGCCGCCTCCCCATGGCCGGGCGCCGCCACGTCGGCCATCACGCGGCTGGCCGAAGCGACCAGATCGATGGCCGGAAACTGGCCGCGCCCGGCCAGCCGGCGCGACAGCAGCACATGGCCATCCATGACGCCGCGTGCCGCATCGACCACTGGATCGGCGCGGTCATCGCTTTCGGCGAGCACGGTCGCCACCAGGGTGATGGCGCCGCCCGTGTGCCGGTCACCGCCGGCGCGCTCCGCCAGATCGGCGACCAGCTGCAGGGCGGACGGTGGATAGCCACGCGCGCCGGCCGGCTCGCCGCGCGCCATCGCCACCTCGCGGGCGCCGTGGACAACGCGGGACAGGGAATCAAGGATCAGCAGCACCTGCCGGCCCTGTGCGCGGAACCATTCGGCGATGGTCATCGCCGCCTGGGCGCCGCGCACCCGGCACAGCATGGCATCGGCCGCCGGGACCGCCACGGTGACAGTGCGCGCCCGTGCCGGGCCGGCGAGTTCGGTGTCGATGAAGTCGCTGATCTCGCGGCTGCGCTCGCCGATCAGGGCCATCACCACCACGTCGGCGCGCGCCCAGCGCGCGATCTGGCCGAGCAGCACGGACTTGCCCACCCCGGTACCGGCCATGATGCCCACGCGCTGCCCCTCCCCCAGCGTGAGCAGCGCATCGAGCGCGCGCACGCCAGTGGCCAGCGGCCGGATGACACGCGACCGGGCATGGGGCGGCAATGGCGCCGCCACCGCCGGCCAGCGCGCCGCGGCGGGTGGACACGGCAGGCCATCCAGTGGCCGCCCAAGGCCATCGATCACCCGCCCCAGCAGGCCATCGCCCACGGCGATGCGGCCATCATGGCCATCGGGCAGCACCAGCGCACCGGGCGCAACCCTGGACAGCGGCGCCAGCCCCATCAACAGCGCGCGGCCATCACGGAAGCCGACGATCTCGCCCGCCAATCCGGCCGTGCCGATCAGCACCCGGCTGCCGACCGGGCCGGAAATGCCCACCGCCTCGAGCACGGCGCCATCGGCCGCCACCACGCAGCCGCCGCGCCGCACCGGCAACGGCGACAGCACGGCATCGGTTATGCGGCGGGCCAGTGTCTCGGTGGCACAGTGCAGCATCACAGAGCCTCCACCAGCCGGGCCAGCCGTTCGGCCAGGCCGGCCTCGATGCGGTAATCGGGCCCGGCGACGACGACATGGCCGGGCGGCAGCGCCGGATCGGGGATCGCGCCAAGGCCGGGGGGCAGGTCATCAATGATCAGCGCCAGCGTGTCCGGATGCGCCGACAGTTGCGCCAGCGCCGCATCGCTCACCTCGGCCAGCACGGCATTGACCAGCGGTTCCAGCACCCGGCTGCCAGCCGAAAGCTCCTGTATCAGAACCTGTTCCGCGATGGCCTTCACCATCTGCCGAAGCAGCGGCGCCAGGCGGGCTTCATCAATCTGGCCCGCCGCGCTGGCCGCCGCCGCAGCCGCTGCGAATGCGGCCTTCACTGGCGCCAGTTCGGCGGTTGCCGCCGCCCGGCCCGCCGCCTCGCCGGCACGCCGGCCCGCCGCCTCCCCATCCTGCCGGGCTTGCTGCAACAGCCCGTCCAAAGTCGGTTCAGGCGCGGCAGGTTCGGGCCTGGCCGGCACCATCAGGCTGGTCAGCAACCGGGCAAGGCCTGGCGCTTCGGCCAGCGTGGTGGCGGGCACACCGGAGAGCAGGGCGGCCAGCCGGGGATCATGCATGCTCACAGCATCGCCTCCGCCTGTGTGGGCAAGGTGATGGCGTCGGCATCGCCCAGCCGCCGCACAAGCCGGCAGACCTCGCGCTGGGCGGCTTCCACCTCGGATCGCTTCATCGGCCCGCGTCCGGCCAGATCATCGGCGAGCTGGGCCGCGGCGCGTTTCGACATGGCACCGAAGATCAGCTCCTTCACCACGGCCTCGGCGCCCTTCAGGGCGACGGCCAGCAGCGCCGGATCAAGTTCGCGCAGCACCAGCTGGATATCCTTGGCCGACAACAGCGCGAGATCCGCAAAGACGAATTGCTGGCTTTCCAGCTCGGCGGCGAGATCGGCATCACTGGCCATCAGCGCATCGAGCAGAACGCCGCGCCCGCGCGCCTTCTTGACGACGGCGGCGGCAAAGCCGGTGCCGGCCAGCTGGGCACGCTCGCGGTCGGTGCCGACGCCGCGCAGCTTGGCTTCAAGATCAGTCTCCAGCGCCGCCAGCTCAGCCAATGCCACCGGGCGCAGCGTGGCCAGCCGCACGGTGAGATCGGCCTGCATGGATTCAGGCAGGTTATCAAGCACCTGGGCGGCCTGGTCCTCGCGCAGATGGGCCAGCACCACGGCGATGGCCTGCGGGTGTTCATCGGCGATCAGCGTGGCAAGCGCATCGGCCTCCACCCAGTCGAGCACGGCAAAGCGGCGCGGCGCTGCCGGCGGACCGATGCGTTCGATCAGGGTTTCGGCGCGCGGGGTGCCCAGGGCCAGGCCAAGTCGTTGACGAACCTGCTTTCCCTGCGCGTCGAGGGCCGCGACCTGGGCGGTGCGGGCGAGAAATTCGTCGAGCACGGCGTCGATGGCATCGGGGGCAATCTCGGCCACGGTGAGCATCGCTTCGCCCACCTGCTGCACCTCTGGCGGGGACATGCCGGCCAGCATTTCGGCGGCCTGCGCGTCTTCCAGCACCAGCAGCAGGATGGCGCATTTCTGGGCCCCGGTGAGGCCGGCAGCGGGGTCGCGGGTGGTGGCAGGGGACGGCGCGGCGGTCACTGGCTGGCCTCCGGTGGCGGCGCGGTGACGGCCGGTGACGGCGCCGACGCCGCCACGAGCATCTGGCGCGCCACCGCCATCGCCCGGTCCTTGTCGCCGGTGACGAGCGTGCGCGCCTTGTCGAGCTTGCCGCTGTAATCGCGGGCGGTGGCCGGCCGCAGGTCGCCGCCGTCAATGGGCTCGCCCGCCGGCACCACGAGATCGCCGAACACGCGCGGCGCGGCCGGCGCCGGCAGGATGGCCGCAGCTGCCCGGCGCCGTCGCCACAGCCACCAGCCCAGGCCGCCGGCCACCAGCAGCAGCACGGCAGCGGCCACCGGCCCCCAGGTGCGGACCGCCGGCGCGTCGTACCAGGCGGCGGGCGGCACGGTGTCTTCGGCGAAGGCGCGGGTCTGCACCTCGATCAGGTCACCGCGCGCCGCATCAAAGCCCATGGCGCCCTGCACCAGCCGGCGGATGGCGGCAACATCGCGGGCACCGCCCTTCCCCAGCGCACCCGCATCGACGACCAGCGCCACCGACAGGCGCTTCAGCCGGGGCGCGGCGGCGCGCGTGACCGACACGTCCTTGCCGATCTCCCACATCCGGTTGGCCGTTTCAGCCGTCACCTGCGGCGGCGCTGGCGCAGCCGGCGGCGGGGCGGGCGGTGTCGCGGTCAGCTGCGCGGCCGGCGGCGCGGTGTTGGAAAGCGCGCCCGGAATGCCCTGCGCCGGCGTGGCTCCGGCCTCGCTGGTGCGGCTGCTCTGCTCGGTCTTCAGCGTGCCGGCCGGCTGGAAGCGTTCGCTGGCTGCCTCGTTCTGGGAGAAATCGATGTCGGCCGCCACTTCGGCGGTGAAGCGCCCCGATCCCAGCATCGGCGTGAGCAGCTTGACCAGCCGTTCGCGCACCAGGCCTTCCAGCCGCTGCTGATAGGCCAGCTGCTGGGCATCGCCCGACAGGCCGGCGGACAAGAGGCTGCCCGACTGGTCGACAACGCTCACCCGATCCGCCGCCAGCCCCGGCACCGAGGTGGCGACCAGCCAGATGACCGCCCGCACCTGGGCTTCGGCGAGGCTGCGCCCCGGCGCCAGCGTCACGAACACGCTGGCCGACGGGGCGGCGCGGTCGCGGATGAACACCGAAGGTTCGGCCATGGCGACATGCACGCGCGCCGCCTTGACGCCGTCGATGGCCTCGACGCTGGCCGCCAGTTCCGCCTCCAGCGCCGCCTTCAGCCGCGCCGCTTCCACCGATCGGGAGGCGCCCAGCGGCATGTCGGCCAGGCCAGCGGCCGCCCCGGGCACGCTGGATTTCGGCAGGCCCTGCCCGGCGAGCAGGATGCGGGCGAGGGCGACATCACCGGCCGGCACCTCGATCTGGCCGGTCTGGGCGTTCACCTGCCAGTCGAAGTTGGCAGCGGCCAGCGCATCCCCCACGGCCGCCGCGTCGGCATCGGCGAGGCCGGGATAGAGCGGCCGCCAGTCGGGCGCGCGCAGCAGCATGGCGGCCAGCAGCGCCGCCGCCAGCGCTGCCGTGGCGATCAGCGCCGGGCGGGCGCGCACCACGGCCGGGCTGGCCCACAGGCTGCGCGCGCGGTCCAGCAGGGCACCCAGCGGCGCCGGCAGCGGCGATGGGGCGGGCGGTGCGGCGGGCGGGAGGGCGATGTCGCTCATGCCTCAGGCGCTCACAGCGGCATGTTCATCACGTCCTTGTAGGCCCCCAGCAGGCGGTTGCGCGCCTGCAGGGTGGCTTCGAAGGCAAGGCTGGCTTTCTGGCGGGCGATCATCACGCTGGCCAGATCGTGGGTCTGCCCGGTTTCGAACCGGGTGGTGGCGGCACTGGCCTCGTCCTGGATGGCGCTGACCTGCCTGAGCGCTGTATCGAGCGCGGCGCCGAAGCGCGGCGGTTCGGGCGACTGTGCCGAAGGCGGGCTGGCGGGCTGCGGCGTCGCCAGCCGGCCCTGCAGTGCCTGGTTGCGATCGAGGATCTGCTGGCGCAGCGCCAGGATGGAACCGGTGTCGAGCGGGGTCAGCATCACTGCACCGTTGCGCAAGCAGCCGCGCCCTCAGGCCGGCGACTGGCCAGCTTGTAGCGCAGGGTGCGTTCCGAAATGCCGAGCCGGCGGGCAGCGGCGCGGCGCGTCGGGCTTTCGGCCAGCGCGCGGGCGATCACCTCCGCCTCGGCCTCGCGCACCATGCCGGGCAGCGGCAGGCGCCTGGCCTCGGGACGCGCAGCGGATGCCGGCAGCCGGTCGAACAGAAGATGGTCAGCGCCGATGTCCGGCCCGTCGGCCAGCACCAGCGCGCGATCGAGCATGTTGCCCAGTTCGCGCACATTGCCCGGCCAGGGGTGTGCCAGCAGCCGGGCGCGGGCGCCTGGGGTGAGCCACGGAACCAGCCCGTCGGCGCGGCCGAGCAGCCAGTGGGCGGCGATGGCGAGGATGTCGCCCGGCCGCTCTGCCAGCGGCAGGGTGCGCAGCGGGAAGACCGCCAGGCGCCAGTAGAGATCGGCACGGAAGCGGCCAGCATCCACGTCGGCGGCCAGGTCGCGGTTGCCGGCGGCAATGATGCGCACATCGACCGGCACCGGGCGGGTGGCGCCGACGGGCAGCACTTCGCGTTCCTGCAGCACGCGCAGCAGCTTGGCCTGGGCGGCCAGCGGCAGCTCGGCCACTTCATCGAGGAACAGCGTGCCGCCATCGGCACTGCGCACCAGGCCCGGGGACGCTGCATGGGCGCCGGTGAAGGCGCCGCGCTCGTGCCCGAACAGCGTGGCTTCCACCATCTGTTCGGCGAGCGCGGCGCAGTTCACCGCCACGAAATGCTGGTTCGATCGCGATGAAGACCGGTGGACAAGCCGGGCCAGGCCTTCCTTGCCGGTGCCGGTTGGCCCTTCGATCAGCACCGAGGTCGGGCTGGCGCCCACGCGGGCGGCCAGGGCCAGCAGGGCAGTGCTGGCGGGATCGGCCGCCGCCGGCTGGTCAGGGCGGGCGAAGGCGGCGATCAGCGCCAGTGCCCAGTCCTCGTCGCCAGGCGCGACGGCAAGATGGAGGTGCTGACCCGCGAGGCGCGCCTGGCCGGTGGCGGCGCGGGCGAGGTGCAGGCAGCGCCCGGATGCGGGGGGCGATTCAAGTGCAGCCGGTTCCCGCCGTTCTGAGGCGCAGATGATCGCGAGGCCCCCAAGGTCGAGTTCGGCAAGACCGGGCAGCCAGGCCGGCGGCACCACCGGCGTGCGCGCCGGTGCGGCGGGTTGACGGGGCCGCGAGCCTTGCGGCGGGAGGGCTGGAACGGGCGTGCTCATGCCCGTTGAACAGCAAGGGGCGTGCCAAGGCCGCTTGCTGAACAGACATCAGCGCCAGCCTGGGTTAACAAAGACTTGTGCGTCAGACGATTGACGCTGCATCCGTCAGTCCGGCGTCAGGCCGCGTCAATTTCCTGACAGGGTCGGCTGGTTGCCGGTCAGGCCGGCAGCAGGTCGGGCTGCGCCGGCACGGTTGCCGCCATGGTGCCGCCGGCAACCAGCCGATCGCCCACATAGGCCACCGCCGCCTGCCCTGGCGCCACGCCATGTTGCGGTTCGTCGAACCACAGATGATCGCCCTGCATCCGGGCGGCCGCCAGCGGCGCCATCGAGCGGACCTTGACCATGAGCGGGCCATCGGTGGCGGCGAGACGGTTCAGCCCTTCGAGCTGCACGCCCGTGACCGCCAGCGCCCGGCGCGGGCCGGCGATGACGCGGCGCGTGGCGGCATCGATGCCGATCACGTAGAGCGGCTCGGCCTGGCCACCCAGTTCGAGCCCCCGCCTCTGGCCAACGGTGAAGCGGTGGATGCCAGTGTGGCGACCGAGCACGCGGCCCTGGGCATCGACAATGTCGCCGGGAGCGGCAAGCTCGGGACGGATGCGCTCGACCACGGCGGCATAGTCGCCGCCGGGCACGAAGCAGATATCCTGGCTGTCGGGCTTGGCGGCAACCACCAGATCGAAGGCCTCGGCCAGCGCGCGGGTCTCGGCCTTGGCGAGGCCGCCCAGCGGAAAGCGCAGATAATCAAGCTGCTGTGCCGTGGTCGTCCACAGGAAATAGCTCTGGTCCTTGGCGGGATCAGCGCCGCGGTGCAGCTCTGGGCCATCGGCGCCATCCAGCCGCTGCACATAATGGCCGGTCAGCAGCGCTTCGGCGCCCAGATCACGGGCCAGCGCGATGAGATCGGTGAACTTCACCGTGCGGTTGCATTCAACGCACGGCACCGGCGTGCGGCCCCTTGCATAGGCGTCGACGAAATTGTCGATCACCGCTTCGCGAAAGCGGCTTTCCATGTCGATGACATAATGGGCGATGCCCAGCCGGCTGGCGACGGCGCGGGCGTCGCGGATGTCGGCGCCGGCACAGCAGGCGCCGGGCCGGCGCGCGGCGGCGCCCTGGTCATAGAGCTGCAGGGTAATCCCCACCGCCTCGGCCCCGGCGGCATGGGCGAGCGCGGCCACCACCGAGGAATCGACCCCGCCGGACATGGCCACGGCCACGCGCCGGCCCTTCAGCGGGGCCAGCACGGCAGCGGCCGCGGCCGGGATTGGAGGCGTGGCGTTCGTCATTGCAGCGGCAATGGGGACGACAGGCCGCAAGGTCAAGGGCGCAGGGGTCAAGGGCGCAGGGGTCAAGGGCGCAGGGGTCAAGGGCGGAGGGGTCAAGGGCGCAGGGGTCAAGGGCGGAGGGGTCAAGGGCGGAGGGGAAAGGCGGGCGGGTCAGGGGCGGAGGGGAAAGGCGGGCGGGTAAAGCCGCAGCGGCGGGCGCCGTCACTGGAACTGATCATCCACCGCCTGGAGCGGATTGCCCATGTCCTTCATGTCCCCGCCACCCAAGCCGCCGCATGATGACGGCCTGCCCCCGGACGACACGGTGCGCTGGGTGCCCAGCCGCAAGGCCGCCGTGCTGACCGCGATCAGGGAGGGGCGCATCAGCCTGGACGAGGCCTGCCGGCGCTGGCGGCTTTCGGTGGAGGAATTGCGGCTGTGGCAGCGGGCGGTTGACCGGGTCGGCACGCCGGCCTTGCGGGTCACCCGGGTGCAGATCTACCGTTCGCTGCTGGAGGAAACCCCCTCCAAATCGGAGGAAAAGTGAGATTTTGGAAGGCTTTGTGAGAATTTCCTCAAAGGGTATTTACGAAAGCCGTCAATAATGGTTACACATAGCAAGGTTAATACCGGGTACGAAGCGGTCGTGCTGGCTTCGTTGTGGTGGCTTAGGGGTTGACCCGGTTGGGGGTTCAAACAGGGTTCGGAGATACGTGCATGCGCGTTCTTTTGATTGAAGACGATCGTGCGATGGCCCGCAGTGTCGAGCGCATGCTCGACGAGGTGAGCATCGAGCATGAAACCGCCGGCACCGGCGAACTCGCGCTGGAATATGCGCGCACCTACGAGTTCGACGTGATCATGCTGGACCTGACGCTGCCCGACATGAGCGGCCATGACATCCTCAAGCAGCTCAGGCAGCTGCGCATCAACACGCCGGTGCTGATCCTGTCGGGCGATGCGGAAACCACCACCAAGGTGCTGGGCTTCGGGGCCGGCGCGGATGACTATGTCACCAAGCCGTTCGACCGCGAGGAGCTGATGGCCCGCCTGCACGCGCTGGTGCGGCGCAGCCAGGGCCATGGCCAGTCCGTGATCGTCACCGGCCCGGTGGCCGTGGACCTGGCGGCCCGCAGCGTGACCGTGGACGGCAAGCGCGTGGCGCTGACCGGCAAGGAATATGCGATCCTGGAAATGCTGTCGCTCAGGAAGGGCATGACGCTGACCAAGGAAATGTTCCTCACCCATCTCTATGGTGGCCGTGACGAGCCGGAACTGAAGATCATCGACGTGTTCGTGTGCAAGCTGAGGAAGAAGCTGCACCAGGCCGGCGCGCCGTCGTCGGGCTGCATCGAGACGGTGTGGGGCCGCGGCTATGCGCTGCGCGATCCGGAACCGACCGACTATCCGGCCGTGGCGTAAGCGCTGCTGCTGGCAAGACAGGAAGGGCCGCCGGGCAACCGGCGGCCCTTTTCATTTGGACACGCGCGGCTCGGCGAGGCTTTTCACCACGCCGCGCAGGAACTGCACTTCGGCGCCAGTGAAGGCCGGGCGGGTGAGGATGTTCCTGAGCATGCGGCGGGCGCTTTCGCTGCGGCCGGGGGCGGGGTTGAACCAGCCGTTCTCCGCCAGCCGGGCTTCAAGTGCTGCGATCAGGCCGGCGAGTTCGGCCTGGGGGGCCGGGCCTTCGTGGTTGACGATCCACGACATTGGCCACGCCGGCGGCGGGGCTTCATGCCCCATCACCCAGGCATAGCCCATCACCGCGACGGCCTGGGCCAGGTTGAGGCTGCCGAAGTCCGGGTTGCTGGGAATGGTGCAGATGGCGTGACAGTGGAGCAGGTCCTCGCGCGTGAGGCCGGTGCGTTCCGGGCCGAAGACGAGGGCGCTGCGGGTGGCCAGCGCCTGCATTTCGGCCACGGCGCCGGCGGGCGAGGTGACGCGGCGGATCATGTCCCGCGTGGTCATCGCGGTGCCGATGGTGAGGGCGCAATCGGCGACGGCGCTGGCCAGATCGCCAAACACCCGCGCGCCTTCGATCACGCTGTCTGCCCCCGCGGCCGATGGGCCGGCTTCCGGGTTGGGCCAGCCGTCACGCGGGGCGACAAGGCGCAGATCGGTGAGCCCGAAGTTGAGCATGGCCCGCGCCGCCGCGCCGATGTTCATGCCCAGTTGTGGCCGCACGAGAACGACGGCCGGTGGATTGCGTGGCAGGCTGGTCATTCCGGCCCGGGCTTGCTGCCGTTCACCACCTCGGAGAGGCCGCCCACGAAGGTTTCGAAGTCCTTGGCTTCGCGGAAATCCCGGTAAACGCTCGCAAAACGGATATAGGCGACCGGATCGAGCGCCTGGAGTGCCTCCATCACCATCTCGCCCACCACATCGGCGTCGATCTCGCTCTCCCCAAGCGATTCCAGCCGGCGCACCACGCCATTGACCAGCCGTTCGATACGTTCGGGCTCCACCGGGCGCTTGCGGCAGGCAATCTCGATGGAGCGGGCGAGCTTGTCGCGCTCGAACAATTCGCGCTTGCCCGATTTCTTGACGATCACCAGCTCGCGCAGCTGCACGCGTTCAAAGGTGGTGAAGCGCCCCCCGCAGGCCGGGCACTGGCGGCGACGGCGGATGGCCGAGCCGTCTTCCGTCGGCCGGCTGTCCTTCACCTGGGTGTCGTCGTTGCCGCAGAAGGGACAGCGCATGGCCTATTTCTTGGTGATGGTGCGCAGGTAACCGATGCCGGCGCCGGCGACCGCGCCGAAGATGGTGCCCACGAACGGCAGCACCAGGCCGGCCACCGCGCCCACCCCGGCACCGATGGCGACATTCTTGCCAAGCTCGGTCGACAGGAACTGCTTGCCGGCCTGGGCCGCATCATCGGCGGCGGCCTTCACCTGCTGGCCGGTCTCGCTCGACAAGGCATCCTCCATCAGCTTTTCCGCCTTGGCAAAGCCTGTTTCGGCGATCTCGGCGACCTTCTTGCCGGGTTCGCTTTCCAGCGCGCGCTTGCCGGCGGCAACGGCCTCGTCAGCCATCTTCTGCAGCTTGTCCGCCGGTTCGAGTTCCGGCTGTTCCGCAGGCTGCTCGGGCGGCTCTTCCGGTTTCGGCGTTTCTTGGTCCTGCATGGCCATTCTCCCGCATCAGGCGGGGGCGGATCAGGCCGGGTAGATGGGGAAACGCGCGCAGAGCGCCCGCACCCGCTGATTGACCGCCTGCTCCACCGCCGCATTGCCATCATGCCCATTGGCAGCAAGCCCGTCCAGCACATCGGCGATCATGTCGCCGATTTGCTGAAACTCGGCGATGCCGAAGCCGCGCGTGGTGCCGGCCGGGGAACCGACGCGGATGCCGCTGGTCTTGGTGGGCGGCAGCGGATCGAAGGGCACGCCATTCTTGTTGCAGGTGATGCCGGCGCGTTCCAGCGCCTCATCGGCATCCTTGCCGGTGAGGCCCTTGGGGGTGAGGTCAATCAGCGCGAGGTGCGTGTCGGTGCCGCCAGCAACGACCGCGCAGCCGCGCTCCACCAACCGGGCGGCAAGCGCCTGGGCGTTGGCGATGACGGCGCGGCTGTAGTCCTTGAACCCCGGCTGCAAAGCTTCACCGAAAGCCACCGCCTTGGCGGCGATCACGTGCATCAGCGGCCCGCCCTGCAGGCCGGGGAAGACGGCGCTGTTCAGCTTCTTGCCCAGATCCTCGTCGCGAGAGAGGATCATGCCGCCGCGCGGGCCTCGCAGGGTCTTGTGGGTGGTGGTGGTGACGACATCGGCATGCGGGATCGGCGAGGGATGCAACCCAGCCGCGACCAGCCCGGCGAAATGCGCCATGTCGACATGCAGGCGCGCGCCCACCTTGTCGGCAATGGCGCGGAAACGGGCGAAATCGATTTGCCTCGGGTAGGCCGAGCCGCCGGCGATGATCAGCGTCGGCTTGTGCTCGACGGCCAGCGCCTCGACAGCGTCATAGTCGATCAGGTGATCCTCGCGCCGCACGCCATATTGCACGGCGTTGAACCACTTGCCGCTCATCGCCGCCCTGGCGCCGTGGGTAAGGTGACCGCCGGCATCGAGGCTCATGCCCAGGATGGTGTCGCCGGGCTTCGTGAGCGCCAGCATCACGGCGCCATTGGCCTGCGCTCCCGAATGCGGCTGCACATTGGCGAAAGCGGCACCGAACAACAGCTTCGCCCGGTCGATCGCCAGCTGCTCGACCGCGTCGGACGGGTGGCAGCCCTGATAGTAGCGCTTGCCGGGATAGCCTTCGGCATATTTGTTGGTGAACACCGACCCTTGCGCTTCCAGCACGGCGCGGGAGACGATGTTTTCCGACGCGATCAGCTCGATCTGGTTCTGCTGGCGGTCCAGTTCCGCGGCGATGGCGGCAGCGACGGCCGGATCGCTGCCGGCGACCGGGGCTTCGAAGAAGCCATCCGCGCGGATTTCTGGGCGAATGTCCGGAATGGGCTTGCTGCTCATCATGCGTCTCCTTCAGGCCAGCTTGGCAACGCGGCCAGCGTGGCGACCGCCCTCGAACGGCGTCGCCAGAAATTCGTGCACGCAGTCGCGCGCGGTCTCGATGCCGATTATCCGGCTGCCCAGCGCGATGCAATTGGCGTCGTTGTGCTGGCGGGCCAGCCGCGCCATCAGGCCGCTGGTGACAAGCGCACAGCGCACGCCGGCCACGCGGTTGGCGGCGATGGAAATGCCGATGCCGCTGCCGCAGATGGCGATGCCCTTTTCGGCGCGGCCACTGGCCACCGCCTCGCCCAGCGCGCGGCCAAAATCGGGATAATCGACACTGGCTTCGCTGTCCGGCCCCAGATCAAGCACGTCATGCCCCTGGCTGCGCAGTTCATCGACCAACAGCGCCTTCAGGGCGTAGCCGGCATGATCGGACGCAAGCGCAATGCTGGGCATGAGGGGGCGACTCCGTGGCTGCGCCCGCTCTCTAGACGCATCACACCGCCGTGCCAACCAGCCGCCCGATCCCGGCGGTGAGCGCCATGGCCAGCGCGCCCCAGAACAGCACACGCGCCACCGGCCGCGCCAGCGCCGCGCCGCCGGCCCGCGCGCCGATGCCGCCGAGCAGGCCGAGGAACAGCAGCGCCCCGCCCGCCTGCCCCGCCACCATCAACGGCATCGGCAGCACCGCAGCCAGCACCAGCGGCAGCGCCGCCCCCACCGTGAAGGTGGCCGCCGACGTGAGCGCCGCCACCACCGGGCGCGCCGTCGTCATTTCGGTGATGTGCAATTCGTCGCGGGCGTGGGTGGCCAGGGCATCGTGGGCCATCATCTGCGTGGCCACCGCATCGGCCGTGGCGGCATCGACACCGCGCGCCCGATGGATGGCGGCCAGTTCTTCCCGCTCATGCGCCGGATCGGCGGCGAGTTCCGCCCGTTCGCGCGCCAGATCGGCAGCCTCGGTATCGGATTGGCTGCTGACCGAGACATATTCGCCCGCCGCCATCGACATGGCACCGGCCACCAGCCCGGCCGCGCCCGCCACCAGCAGCGCAGCCCGGTCAGCGCCAGAGGCCGCCACGCCCAGCACCAGGCTGGCGGTGGAGACAATGCCGTCATTGGCCCCCAGCACCGCCGCACGCAGCCAGCCGATGCGGGCAACAAGATGGGTTTCGCGGTGGCTGCGCATGGAGAGGCCCTCTGCCGTCGTGGGCCCACAGTGGCGCATTGCGGTGATCCTGCAATAGGGGCTGGCCCTAGAGATAGGGCATCCACATCACCGCCCAGGCACCGATGCTCCCCGCCAGGATGACGGCATTGCCCAGCCACAGCCCAGCCGCCATCGCGCCCTGCGCCCTGGCCGAGCCGCGTTCGGCGCGCAGATAGAGTTCCAGCACGGCGAGCGGCAGCAGATAGGTGGCAAATCCCCAAACCAGATCGAACGGCCCGCTCATGCCCTTCGCAATGCCGGCACCGCCAGTGCCAAGGCCCCAGGCCATATAGCCGACCCGCATGAACCACACGCCACTGGCGACGATGAACGTGCGCAGCGCCCAGCGCCGGTGGGCGGCGAAATCGCGGGCGCGGGCGGTGATGAAGGCCTGCGCACCACAGAACAGGATCAGCGCTGCATCGATGCTGATCGCCAGCGCGCCAGTGACGGCAAGATAGGATCCCCGCCCCCACGTCAGCCACAGCCCGCCCAGCGCCAGCAGCGCCGCCGTGGCCAGGAACAGCCGGCCGCTCCAGCGATGCAGGCGCGGCCAGCGTTGGCGCAGTGCCGGCAGCAGTTGCGCCAACCCGGCCAGCGTCATCACCGCCGACAGCAGCACATGGCCGGCAAACTGGCGATTGCCGGCCGCATCGCCCGGCTCAAAGCCGGTGATGTTGGGCTTGGCATCCCAGCCGGCGAAATTGTCGGTGAAGATGCTGGCATAGTAGAAGCCGATGATGAACAGGGTGAACAGCAGCTGCCCGATCAGCGTGACGACAAACCAGCCGTGTGCGGCCTGGCGCAGGCTGAGGCCAAAGCGCGGGCGCCGGCGTTCATCGGCAAGGGAGGCAGGCATCGGGCAGGCGTCCTTTCGTGGCGTTGCAGCCTCCCGTATTATTCTGTTAACACAGCAACCGACCATGACAGCAGCCGACAAACACATGACCCTCACCACCACCCGCCAATCGGTGGCAGCCGGCATGGCGCTGGGGCTTATCAGCCATGCGGCGCAGCATGGGGCCGACCGGGCGGCCCTGCTGGCCATGGCCGGATTGCAGCCCGATACCGATCCCAACACGCGCGTGCCGCTAAGCGCCTATGCCGCCACGATGCGCGCGGCGGCCCGCAGTTGCGATGATCCGGCCATCGCCATCCACTTTGCAGAGAGCAGCAATTTTGCCGATCTCTCGATCGTGGGCCTGATCGGCTATGCCGCGGGGACGATGCGCGACGCGCTGGATCAGCTGAACCGCTTTGGCCGGCTGGTCACCGATATCGCGGTGGCCGGCCCGGCGCGCTTCACCCTTGCCATGGAAGCCGATGGCCTGTGGCTGACCGACAATCGCATCGACGTGCCGCCGTTCCCGGAACTGACCGAATCCACCTTCGTGCGCATGGTCGCCGGTACCCGCCAGTTCGGCCAGGGGGAGCCCTATGCGACGCTCGCCGAGGTGACCCACCAGGATCGCGGCACCGGCGCCGAACTGGCGCGGGCATTGGGCGTGCCGGTGCGCTTTGGCGCCGCGCGCAATGCGCTGCGGGTGAGTGTAGCCTGGCAGGATTACCGGATCGCCCAATATCCGCGCTATGCCTTTGGCCTGTTCTGCGAGCACGCCGATCGCCTGCTGGCCGATCTGGCCGCGCGCGAGACCGTGGCCGGCGCGGTGGAGCGGGCGCTGCTGCCGATCCTGCACAGTGGCACGGTGTCGGCGCCACAGATCGCCCGCCAGCTGGGCTACAGCGAGCAGGGCCTGTATCGCGCCCTGAAAGCCGAGGGCACGCATTTCGAGGGCCTGCTGGCCGGGATGCGCCACCGCTTTGCCCTTGCCTATCTTGGTGCCGGCCGCGCCACGCTGGCGGAAATTGCCTATCTGCTGGGCTACAGCGACGTGTCGGCCTTTTCCCGCGCCTTCAAGCGCCAGACCGGCGTGGCGCCAGCGCACTGGCGGGCGCAGCAGGCGGGCGGTTGAAGCGCGCTTCGTCCTGCCGCCAACACCGTTCGTCAGGGCGCGCACCCCCTGTTCATCGGCCAGCAAGCCGCCCGGCTGCGGTGGTGGAGCGCCACCGGCCGTTTACCATTTTGCGGTATTGGAACGGGGCACAGGCATGATGATTTCGGCCGGGTGGGGCCGAGGATGTGAGGGAGTTGACCATGATGATGATGGGCAAGCGGACAACCGTGCTGATCGCCGGTGCCGCCATCGTGCTCGCCGCCGGCACCGCCGGGGCGCAGCAGACGCCGCCCGAGGACCCGACCCGGGTCGTCACCGCGGACCGGGCGCAGAAGGGCCCGGAGGTGAAAGGCACGATCACCGCGCGCAGCGGCGCCAAGATGCAGGTGACCGGCGATGACGGCACCAGGACGGTGATCGAGATCGATGACCGCACCACGGTGAAGGCCGGCGGCGGCTTCCTGGGCATGGGACGCAGCAAGCTGACGGTGAGCTCGCTGCTGAACGGCCTGCCGGTCACGGTGAAGACCTGGCGGCTGGACGACCGGCTGTTCGCGGAAGAGGTGACCTTCCGCAAGACCGACCTGAAGACCGCCACCATGATCCGCCAGGGCACCAACCAGCGCTTCGAGGAGAACGAGGCCGCCACCGAGGCGCTGCGCGGGCGCATGGCCGATATCGACAACTATAATCTGAAGGGCACCACCAACGTCTATTTCGATACGGCCAAGTGGACCCTGTCGGAAACGGCCAAGCAGACATTGTGCGCCGCCGCCGCCGAAGCGGAGAAACTGCCCAACGCGCTGCTGCTGGTGGTGGGCTATACCGACAATGTGGGTGACGAGGATTACAACCAGGAGCTGAGCGAGAAGCGCGCCAGCCGGGTGAGGGCGCATCTGCAGCAGGTATGCCGCTGGAAGCCGTTCCGCATGCTCACCCCCACCGGCATGGCCGAATCCGATCCGGCCGCCGACAACACGACCGAGGAAGGCCGCGCCCAGAACCGGCGGGTGTCGGTGAACATCCTGGTGTCGAAGGCGGTCGACGGGTTCTGAGGAAAGTCGCCGGCGCGCCTGGCCTATTCGAAGGTCAGGTCGCCGGTTTCCGGCTCTTCCAGGTGGCGGGCGATATCATCGTCGCTCACACCTTCAAGGGTGGCGGGCTGCCATTTCGGGTTGCGGTCCTTGTCGATCAGCTGGGCGCGGATGCCTTCGAAGAAATCGTGGCCGTTCCTGATCTCGCACACCATGCGATATTCGTTGACCAGCGCCTCCTCGATCTCCACGCCGCGCGCCATCCTGAGACCGGCGAGGCTGAGCTTGCAGCTGATCGGCGACATGCGGCCGATGATGGCGGCCTGTTCGCGCGCCCAGTCGTCCCCACGATCGAGGCTGGCGACGATGTCCTCCACCGTGTCGTGGCTGAAGTGATAATCGATGGCGTCGCGATAGGCCGCACTGGGTGCCTCGCCGGCATCCTCGTCGAACGTCGCCAGCACCTCGGCCAGTGGTTCGTGGCTGGTGGCCAGCAGGTCGCGCAGTGTCGGCAGGTGCGCGGACGACACATGATGGGTGGCAATGCCGGCATAGACGAGATCGGCCGCCTTCAGCCGCGCGCCGGTCAGGGCCAGCCATGTCCCGATCTCGCCCGGCAGCGCCGCCAGTGCGTGGGTGCCACCCACATCCGGGATCAGGCCGATGCCGGTTTCGGGCATGGCGAACACTGTGCGTTCGGTGGCGACGCGATAGGGTCCGTGGATCGACAGCCCGACGCCGCCGCCCATGGTGATGCCGTCGATCAGCGCCACCCAGGGCTTGCCGCAGCGGGCTATCGCCTGGTTCATGCGATATTCGTCGTGGAAGAAATTCTCCCACAGGGCGCGGTTCTGCCGGCCTTCACGGCCCAGCAGGGCGACATCGCCGCCCGCGCAGAAGGCGCGATCCCCGGCGCCTTCGATCACGATATGCTGCACCGCCGGATCGGCCATCGCATCGATGATGGCGCGGTGGATGCTGACAGCCATCGGGTGATTCAGGGCATTGAGCGCCTGCGGGCGATTGAGCGTGATCCACAGCGCGTGGCCGCGCCGGTCGAACAGCACTTCGGGGGCGGTTTCCGTGGTCATGTGCGCTCCTTCAACTGACCGGGTTCGGGCATGTCGAGCGGAATGGCCGACGTGGTGAGACGGGCGAGCAGGGTGCCGGCCTCGTCGAACAGGTCCGCCTCCATGAAGGCGATGCGCTTGCCCAGGCGCAGGCAGCGCCCTTCGGCATAGAGCGGCACGCCGGCCTTCGCGGGCGCGAAGAAGCTGGTCTTCAGCTCGATGGTGGGGATGCCGATGCGCTTGCCCGATTTGACAATGGCAGCAAAGGCAGCGGCATCGTCGAGCATGGCGACCACGATGCCGCCCTGGATGTTGCCCATCGGGTTGCGGCAGGCAGCGATGGGCTGGAACTTCATCTTCACCCGGCCGGCTTCGCTGTCGATCTCCAGGATTTCCTGCCCCAGGATCTCGGCGGTGGGCGGCACGAAGCGGTTCATCCGCGCCTTCAGTTCCTCGTCATTCAGCGCCATCGTCGCCTCAACTGCTGATCGTCAGGCCATAGCGGTGCAGCGCCGGGGCAAGGGCGTCAACCTGTTCGTCCTGCCGAGTGAAGACCGCCCGCCCCTGCCCTTCGCCCTCCCGGCCCCTGTCACCCAGCAGAAACGCCACGCGCCGGGCGATGCCGGGGCCGCCATCCACGAAGGCAAGCTGTGGCGCCGCCTCACGAAGCTGCTGCTCCAGCAAGGGAAAATGCGTGCACGCGAGCGCCACCACGTCCAGCCGGTCACCGCCGGGTTGCGCGGTGAGCCCAGCCAGGCACGGCGCCACGTCGGCGGCGGTCACCGCCTGCCCACGCAGATGCGCCTCTGCCAGCTCCACCAAGCGTGCCGAACCATGGCGCAGCACCGTGCAATCGGCGGCATGATCGGCGGACAGGCGGTCCACATAGGGCTGGCGCACCGTGGCCTGGGTCCCCAGCACGCCGATGATGCGGCTGCGCGACTGTTCCGCCGCCGGCTTGATCGCTGGCACCGTGCCCACCACCGGCACATCGAGCACGGCGCGGGCATGAGCGAGCGCGATGGTGGAGGCGGTGTTGCAGGCAATCACGATCAGATCGGGCCGCAGCCGCTCGGTCAGCCGGCCGAGCAGGGCGCAGACCCGGGTCGCCACCTCCATCTCGGTCTTGGTGCCATAGGGAAAGCCTGCGTTGTCAGCGATATAGCTGATGTCGATGGCTGGCAGGCCGCCACGCACATCATCCAGCACCGAAAGGCCGCCCACGCCGGAATCGAGCATCAGGACATGCGTCATGCACAGCGCTGTAGCGGGCGGACGCGGCTTGCGGCAAGAGAAGCGCGATGGACACAGCTGCCCCGCCTGCGCCTGCCGACGACTGGCCGCCGCCACTGCCCGACAGCAGCGCGTTCGTGGCGCCTCCGGTGCCTTCGGCCGGTGTGGCGCTGACCAGCCTGGCAAAAGCGGTGGCGCGCGATCCGGCTGGCAGCCTGCGGGTGGCGGGGCGTGTGCTGTGGTTGGCCGGCATCGCGGCGTTGTGCGTGCCGGCGCATCTTCTGTGGCGAGCGTCTGGACTGGAATCGCCCTGGGCGCAGCGGTTCCTGAATTGGGCGGCGCGGGCCTGCGGCATCCGCGTGCGCAGCATCGGCCAGCCGGTCAGCCGCGACGTCTTCTACATCGCCAACCACCTCAGCTGGACCGACGCGCTGATCCTGGGCGGGCAGACCGGCACCGCCTTCGTGGCGCAGGATGGCATCGCGAAATGGCCGCTGCTCGGCTTCTTCTGCCGGCTGAACGACACCATCTTCATCAGCCGCGAGAACCGGCTGGGCGTCGCCGATCAGATCGCCGCCATGCGCGCCCAGTTCGCGACCCGCTCGAAGCTGGCGCTGTTTCCCGAAGGCAGCTGCGGCGACGGCCGCCGCCTGCTGCCCTTCAAGGCGCCGCTGTTCGCCATGCTGGTGCCGGCACCAGCGGGCGCGTGCCTGCAGCCGGTGGTGATCGATTGCGACGAGGCTGGGCGCGATCTCGCCTGGGTGGGCATGGAAACCGGCGCCGCCAACGCCTGGCGGCTGCTTGCCCGTTCCGGCACGTGGGCGGTGCGGGTGCATTTCCTGGCACCGTTCAGCCCGGCCGACACGCCAGACCGCAAGGCGCTTGCCGCGCGGGCGCGGGCGGCCATTGCCGCCAGACTGTCCGAAACGCTGGGCGGGCGGCCCGTCGCCTAGGCGGCGTGGCGCGCCGCCGGCCAGCCGCTGCGGGCGCGGGTTTCGGCAATCCAGGCCTCGATACGGTCCACCAGTTGCTCGTGCGGGTCCCAGCCCAGCACATCGAGCGGCCTGGCCACGAAGTTGGATAGCGCGTTGATGTCATAGAAGCGCGGCGTGCCGCAGCGATCATCGATCAGCACCTCGACCCCGCCGACATCGATCTGGGCGGCCCACATCACCGCCTCGGCAGCGTCACGCAGGGGCTGCGGCGGCGCGCTGGCAGTCATGCTGATGGTGGAGCCGGCAGCACAGGCATCGGCCGGGCACAGATCGAAGGCGCCGCCGCCAGCCACATCGATGGCATAGAGGTGGCTGCGATCGAGCGTTTCGATGCGGGTGATGGTGCCGCCGCGCACCGGCACAAGTTCCTGCACCAACCGCACGCCGTCGATGCTGGCGGGCACCGCGCCATCGGCAATCGCGGCGCGCAATTCCTCGCGGCTGTCATAGCGGGCGATGCCGGCCCCGGCGCCGCCGATGTTGCCCTTCACCAGCAGCGGGAAGCCAATGGTGTCGGCCGCGGCCAGCAGGTCCGCCGCGCGGTGGACGACACGGGTCGCCGGGATGGCCAGCCCCAGCCGGGTGAGCAGGGCGAGCTGCCGCGCCTTCGACGTATCGATGGCCAGCGCTGCCGAGCCATTGAGCACGCGGGCGCCAAGGCCCTCCCACTGGCCGATCAGCGCGCTGGCCCAGAAGATCGGATGCTCCGCCTCGCGCAGGAACGCCGACATGGACATGCGGTTGAGCACCAGCGGCGCCGGCGGCGCATCGGCGGCCGGATCAAACGCGGCGCCGGACTGGATGCGGCTATAGGCGATCCCGCGCCGATCGAGCGCGGCGAACAGCGGCGCGAACCAGGTGGGATGTTCGTGGATGATGGCAAGATCGGTCATGCGCCAAGGTCTATCAGGCCCCGGCCGCCTGCGCCGCGCAGCTTTGCTTGGGAAGCGGCAAGCCTGGCTTTGGCGAGACAGGCTGCAGTGGTGACAGCGGCCCATTGGCGGCGTAAACCGCCAGCCATGACTCACGCCGCCTACCCCTCGACACGCCTGCGCCGCACCCGCATGACCGCCTGGAGCCGCGACCTGCACCGTGAGACCGGCCTGTCTCCGGCAAACCTGATCTGGCCGCTGTTCCCGACCGAGGGCCACGACGTGGAAACGCCGGTTACCACCATGCCGGGCGTGTCGCGGCTGTCGGTGGACCGGTTGGCGAAGGCGGCGAAGGACGCCGCCAGCCTGGGCATTCCGGCCGTCGCGCTGTTCCCGCACACCAGCCCGGAGCGGCGCTCGGAAGACGCGAAGGAAGCGCTCAACCCGGACAATCTGATCTGCCGGGCCATCAGGGCCATCAAGGATGCAGCGCCAGAGGTGGGGGTGCTCACCGACGTGGCGCTCGATCTCTACACCAGCCACGGCCATGACGGGCTGATTTCGGACAGCGGCGAGATCCTGAACGATGCAACGGTGGAGATGCTGGTGGGCCAGTCCCTGAACCAGGCGCGCGCCGGCTGCGATATCATCGCGCCATCCGACATGATGGATGGCCGCGTCGCCGCCATCCGGGCGGGGCTGGAGGCCGACGGGTTCCACAACACGCAGATCATGGCCTATTCGGCCAAATATGCCTCCGCCTTCTATGGCCCCTATCGCGATGCGGTGGGCAGCGGCGGCGTGCTGAAGGGGGACAAGAAGACCTATCAGATGGACCCGGCCAACGCCCGCGAGGCGCTGCGCGAGGTGGCGATGGACATCGAGGAGGGCGCGGATTCGGTGATGGTGAAGCCGGGGATGCCCTATCTCGACATCATCCGCGCCATCCGCGACGCCTTCGATGTGCCGGTGTTCGCCTACCAGGTGAGCGGCGAGTACGCGATGCTGGAAGCCGCGATCGCCGCCGGCGTGCTCGATCGCAACAAGGGTGTGCTGGAGGCATTGATGGGCTTCCGCCGGGCCGGCAGTTCGGGCGTGCTGACCTATCACGCGCCGCTCGCCGCGCGGCTGATGGGGGCGTGAGGCGGCTTTGAAGCGGCGGGGCTTCATGCTATGAGGCCAGCCTCCTTCGGAGTGGATATGCGCGAGATTGTTTCTGGCTGCTGACCGATAGCTGCGGCTGTCGGTTCGCTGCGCCCATGCCCTGCCCGCGTGCTGCGGGTGGCGATGGGCGCCCTGCAACTTTTGCAGACGAGCCAGAGCAATGGATATTTCGCGTTCCGAACAACGCATCCTGCACCTGTTGGCGCAGGGTGGCAGCATCCACCATCGCCGGGAGGACGGCCACATCACCGAGGTGAAATGCTTCACCCGCGATGGCGCCTGCCTTGCCGGCCTGAGCCTCTCTCTCTTCGCCCGGCTGAAGCGCCGTGGTTATGTGGAATCGAAGGGCGGCGCGCCCTACCGCATCTCCCGGCTGGGCCTCGCCCGGGTCAGGAGCCAGCTCGACAACCGGTAGACGGACAGGCGGCGGGGGGCGGCGGCTTGCAACCGCTGCCCCCCTGCCGTAACCCGCACGCATGGGGACACGCTTGCGCATCGCGGTGCTGGGGGCTTCGGGCTATACCGGGGCCGATCTGGTGCGCCTGGCGCTCGCCCACCCGCAGATCGAGATTGCGGCGCTGGCCGCCAATGCCAAGGCGGGCCAGGCGATGGCCGATATCTGGCCGCACATGGCGATCTATCCGCAGCTGCCGGCGCTGGTGAAGGCGGATGCGATCGATTTTTCGGCTGTCGATGCGGTGTTCGGCTGCCTGCCGCACGCCGCTTCGGCGGAGCTACTGTCCACCATCACGGACACGCGCATCATCGATCTTTCCGCCGATTTCCGGCTGAAGGATGCCGCCACCTATGCCGACTGGTATGGCGGCGCGCACCCGGCGCCGGCGCTGTTGCCAGACGCCGTCTATGGCCTGACGGAGTTTGCGCGTGAGGCACTGCCCGTCGCGCGGCTGGTCGCCTGCCCCGGCTGCTATCCCACCGCCGTGCTGCTGGCGCTGCTGCCGCTGGTGGCCGCCCATGCGGTCTCGGCAGACAATATCACGGTGAACGCGCTTTCGGGCGTGTCCGGCGCCGGGCGCAGCCTGAAGGAAGCCAACCTGTTCCCGGAAGTGGCAGAAGCCGTGCATCCCTATGGCATCGGCCATCATCGTCACATGCCGGAGATGGAACAGGAATTGAGCGCCCGCGCCGGCCGCGCCGTGCGCATCAGCTTCACGCCGCATCTGGTGCCGATGAACCGCGGCGAGCTCGTCACCTGTATCGTCGAGACGCCGCACGGGCCGGACTATCTGCGCGAAGTGCTGGCCGATGCCTACACGGCTGAGCCCTTCGTGCATCTGCTGCCCGCCGGCGTCGCCCCGGCCACCCGGATGGTGCGTGGCAGCAACCATGCGGTGATGAACGTGTTTGCCGATCGCGTGCCCGGCCGCGCCATCGTGATCGCCGCCATCGACAATCTGGTGAAGGGCTCTTCCGGCCAGGCCATCCAGAATTTCAACCTGATGTTCGGCCTGCCCGAGACGATGGGGCTGGAACAGGCCCCGCTGTTCCCGTGATCGAAACGCCGCGCCTGCTGCTGCGAAGATGGCAGGATCGCGACCGGGCGCCCTTTGCGGCCATGGGCGCGGATGCAGAGGTGATGGCGCATTTCCCGGCGCTGCTCAGCCGGGCCGAAGGCGATGCCATGGTCGATCGCATGGCCGCGATGATGGCCGATCAGGGCTTCGGCTTCTGGGCCGTGGAGCGGCGCGACACGGGCGGGTTCATCGGTTTCTGCGGGCTGAACCGGGTCAATTTCCCCTGCCCGGTCGAAGGCGAGGTCGAGATTGGCTGGCGGCTGGCCCGCACCGCCTGGGGGCAGGGATTTGCACGGGAAGCGGCGCAGGCCTGCCTGGATTGGGGCGCTGATCACGGCCTGGCCCGCATCGTCAGCTTCACCGTGCCAGCCAATGTGCGCAGCTGGGGCCTGATGGAACGGCTGGCCATGCGCCGCCGCGCCGATCTTGATTTCGATCACCCCCGCCTTGCCGACGACAGTCCGCTGAAGCGCCATATTGTCTATGTGGCGAGCCGCCCCGAATAACCGTTCCGGTGAACTGTTCCACAGGACGCTACTTGTCGGTCCCCTTGGCCTTGCCCCACTGGCGGGCGGCCGTGTAGCCCAGATAGCCGGTGCCGAACAGTGCATAGAGCGGTTCGGGCAGGCCATTGAGATAACGGGTCATGCCCATCGCGATGTCGTGCGCCATCTGCGGCTGCACCGCCGCGATCAGGCCCATGGGGATCGACCACAGCAGCAGCGCATACATGACATAAAGGAAGCTGGGCCGCGCCCGGCTGGTCCAGGGATCCTGGCTGCCGGCTTCGGCAACAATGGCCGAAAGCTGGGTGTTGAGCAGCTCCAGCTCCTGGCTGTTCTGCAGTTTCATCAGTTCCAGCTTGGCGGCATCGCGCGCCCGGGGATCGGGAATGATCTTGTCGAGCAGGCCGGTGATGGGGGCGATCAATGCATTGAGCACGGACATGGGCGAGCCTTTCCAGTGAGGGAAGGCAAAGAATTAACCTATCTGGTTCGTGTAGGACAGCTGGCGCCGAACGGCGCCGGCATCGCGCGGGAGGAGATGGGGGATGTGAGGAAAATGGTCGGAGCGACAGGATTCGAACCTGCGACCTCCAGACCCCCAGTCTGATGCGCTACCAGGCTGCGCTACGCTCCGAACCGTGGGCGGGCTTATAGGGTGATGCGCGCAAGTGCAACAGGCTTGTGCGGTTCAGCCGCCGTCCAGCCCATATTGCCTGACCATGTCGTACAGCGTCGGCCGGCTGATGCCCAGCAGGCGGGCGGCCTGGCTCATGTTGCCGTCGCTGCGGGCGAGCGCGCGGCGCAGGGCGGCGCAGTCAGCGGCTTCGCGCGCCGCCTTCAATGACAAGGCCGCCTCATCCTCGCTGTTCACCAGATCAAGATCATCGGCGCCGATCCGCGCGCCTTCGGCCATGATGACGGCCCGTTTCACGCGGTTTTCCAGTTCGCGCACGTTGCCGGGCCAGTGCCAGTCCGCCATGGCGGCGATGGCATCCGGGGTGAAGCCCTGGAAGCTGCGGCCATTCTCGCGCGCATAGCGGGTCATGAAATACTGGCCGAGCAGGGCGGCATCGCCCGGCCGCTCCTTCAGCGTGGGGATGCGCACGACAATCTCGGCCAGGCGGTAGTAGAGGTCCTCGCGGAAGCGGCCAGCGGCGATCATGGCCTCCAGGTCCTGGTGGGTGGCGCACACGATCCGCACATCCACCGGAATGGCCTTGCGGCCGCCGACCCGTTCGATCACGCGTTCCTGCAGGAAGCGCAGCAGCTTGACCTGCAGGGGCAGTGGAATGTCGCCCACCTCGTCAAGGAACAGCGTGCCGCCCTGCGCCAGCTCGATCTTGCCTTCCTGCATCTTCACCGCACCGGTGAAGGCACCGCGCTCATGCCCGAACAGTTCGGATTCCAGCAGATTTTCCGGGATCGCCGCGCAGTTGATGGCCACGAACGGGCCAACAGACCGCGGCGAGGCCGTGTGCAGCCCGCGGGCCAGCAGTTCCTTGCCGGTCCCCGACGCGCCGAGCAGCATCACCGACACGCTGGCCGAGGCGACGCGTTCGACCATGCGCGCCACCTTCAGCATTTCCGGCGCAGCGGTGATGATGCCGCCCAGCACCCTGCCGGCACCGCCGTCGGCCCCACTGCTGGCGGCAGCGTCGGCAAGGCGGCGATTTTCCGCCTCCAGTGTGGCGACATGAAAGGCGCGGCGCACGATCAGGCCCAGTTCGTCGATGTCGACCGGCTTGTGATAGAAATCGAAGGCGCCCATGGCGATGGCCCTGCGCGCACTTTCACGCGCGCCGTGGCCTGACGCCACGATCACCTTGGTGGCCGGCCGCGCCGACAGGATCGCTTCCAGCGTCGCAAAGCCTTCGGTCACGCCATCGGGATCGGGGGGCAACCCAAGGTCGAGCGTCACCACCGCCGGCTGGTGCGCCCGCAGCGCCGCCATCGCGGACTCGCGGTCGCCGGCCAGGATCACCTCCTGATCGTCATAGCTCCACTTCAGCTGGCGCTGGAGACCGGGATCATCCTCGATCACCAGCAGTTTCGGCTTGTCGGTCACGCCACCTTTCCTTCCACCCCCATCCCTCCCGCCGCCAGCGGCCGCAGCGCCGCCGGGACGTCCCGCCGCGCCCTGGCCAATGGCAAGGTGATGGTGAAGCAGGTGCCTTCGCCCTCCCGGCTGGCAACGTCAAGCCGGCCGCCGTGGGACCGCACGATTTCACGGGCTTCGAACGCGCCAATGCCGAAGCCGCCGGGCTTGCTGCTGTGGAAGGGCTGGAACAGCTCCTCGCGAATGAAACGGGCGGACATGCCGTGGCCGCTGTCGGCCAGCGTGATGACCAGCTCGTCCCCGGCGACGCGTGCCGCCACGCGGATCGGAGCGCCGGGCGGCGAGGCATCGAAGGCGTTCTGCAGCAAATGGGCGACCATCTGTTCCAGCCGGCCTTCATCGCCGCGCACCACAAGCGGCAGGTCTTCATCGGCCGGCAGATCAAGAGCGAGCGCGGGCCACGCTGCCTGCCGAGCGCGCACGATCTGGCGCAGCAGCGCATCGATGGCGACATCGGCATCGTTGGCTGCCCCGCCGGCGGCACGCTGCGACAGCCAGGCCAGAAGGCCGTTCATCTTGTCCACCGAGCCTTTCAGCGTGGCGATCATGTCGGCCCGGAAATCCGGGTTGTCGGCGTGGCGTTCGGCGTTGCGGGCCAGCAGCGACAGCTGGCTGACGAGATTCTTGATGTCGTGCAGGATGAAGGCAAAGCGACGGTTGAACTCCTCGAAGCGGCGGGCTTCATCAAGCGCCGCCTGGCTGCGGCTTTCGGCGATGTAACTGCCGGCCTGGCGGCCCAGCGTCTTCAGCAGTTCCTCCTCTTCCCAGCCCAGCCGGCGCGGCACCAGGCTGCGGCCGATGAGCAGCAGGCCCGCCAGGCTGTCGCGGTTGAAGGCAGGCACCACCAGCCAGAAGCGGCTGTCGGCCAGCAGCCACTCCGGCACGTCGGGCGCGTCCCCCAACTCGCCGGCACGCAGCTGTTCCAGATCGAGAACGCATTCCTGTGCGGCAGCCCAGGCGACCAGCGGGCTGCCGAGCGGCAACGCCTGCGGGCGACGTTCCGCCATCTGCCAGGTGGCCAGCGGTTCCAGTTCATCATCCTGCGGGGCGAGCAGCCAACCGCCGCGCGCATCGAGCAGGCTGGCCACGGCCTGTACCACGCGTTCCGGCAGGCCGGTGGCATCGCCCGGTGCCGACAGGGTGGCGATGAAGCGCAGCCATTCGGTGCGGTAATCATAGCGGTAACTGTAGAAATTGCGGGCGATGGCACCGCGCAGCCAGGCGCGGAAGCGTTGCGACACCATCACGACCACGCCCAGCAGCGCTGTCGCAAACAGGAACGTCACCTGCAGCAGCGCGCCCCAGCTGCCCCCCAGCAGCTTCAGCCCATAGGCCAGCACGGCCATCGCGATCAGGTAGAAACCGACGCCCGAAAAGGCGACTGTCTGAAAGGCCACCCGGCGCGAGATGCGCGCGCTCTTCACCCAGTCGTCCCGGCTGGCGAACAGGAACAGCAGGGCCAGCAACGCCTCGGCGGCGCCGCGAATATTGTAGAGATCCTGCGAACCGGGCGGCAACAGGAAGGCCAGCGTGGTGAAGTTCAGCTCATACAGAAACAGCCCGCCGATGCCGATCGCCAGCAGCCTGAGGCCGGCTCGTTCGGTGGCCGGCGTGGTGACGAACAGGTTGTGACAGAGCACGAGACCCGTGACGGCCACGGCAATGCGCGAGACGAGGAACAGGCTGGCGACCGGACCACCCTCGCCGGTGAGCGCGCCGGCGCCGGCGCCGACGCTGTCGACCACCAGTTGCAAGGCCAGCACGAATCCCACCGCCGTGCCGATCGAGAAGGCCGACCGGGCCGCCTTCGCACTTGAGGTGCCCCCGGATGCAGCGCCGATCCAGGCCGGGCGCAACAGGAAGAGGAGCAGGCCAATCCAGGCGCCGATCTTGATGCTTTGCAGCGGCGACAGCCAGGCCCGGATCGCATCATCGATCAACATGGCCCCGACGAAGGCAGCGGCCCAGATCAGGCTGGCAAGCGCGGCCAGCGCCAGCCACAGGTGGAGCCCGCTGCGGCCCCGCCGGAGCGCGGCAACCAGCAGCACCCCGTAGGCCGTGGCTGCCAGCAGGTGACTGACCAGGCCAACTTCGGTGAGCCGGATCACCGCCTATGTCCCTGGCAATGTCCCTGGCGATGTCCCTGGCGATGTCCCTGGCGATGTCCCTGGCGATGTCCCTGGCGTCGGGCCGCATGGCCCGGTGAGCCAGGCGCGCGCATCCGTGCTGTCAACACTGGACCGATCCGGGGCCCGATCTGCGGCGCACTCACCCTCTCCTCCTGCCGCCATCCTTAACGGCGGGCTCGGCCCGGCGCCAGTGGAATAGCCCTGCTTGCGGCTGCTCGACGGCGTGAGTGCCAGCCTGTGGCATTTGGCAAGCTTACCTGTGATAAGCATGCATGTTAATTTGACGCCCATGTCATCACGTCCAGCCGAGTCGGCGCCGCCGCGCACTGTCAGCCCCGCCCCCACGGACACGATCGGGGTCCTGCTGAGCGACGCGGCGCGCCTGTTGCGTCGGCGCTTCGACGCGCGGGCGCGCGGCATCGGCGTGTCGCGGGCGCAGTGGCAGGTGCTGATTGCCCTGTCGCGCAGCGAGGGCATCAACCAGGCGATGCTGGCGGAACGGCTGGAGGTGGAAACCATCACGGTCGCCCGCATGGTGGACCGCTTGCAGGACGCCGGGCTGGTGGAACGCCGGCCCGATCCGGCCGATCGCCGCGCCTGGCGCCTGTTCCTCACCGACCGCGCCCACCCCCTGCTGGCCGACCTGCAGGCGGTGGCGGCCGAGGTGCGGGCCGAGATGCTGGCCGGCCTGGATGGTGGTGAACAGGCGATGCTGCAGGCGATGCTGCTGCGCGTTCGCGCCAACCTGTCCGCGCGGGAGGAGTGAGACGATGCTGGCGCGTGTCGAACCGGATGTGATGCCGCCGCGCTGGCGGACCCGGGCGCTGATGCTGTCCGTTCCCGTGCTGGTGGCGGCCGCCGGCCTGTGGCTGTGGCTGTCGGGCCAGGGGAAGGTATCGACCGACAACGCCTATCTGCGGGTCGACAAGGTGGCGATTTCCAGCGACGTGTCGGGCCGGGTGGCCGAGGTGCTGGTGCGGGAGAACATGCCGGTGAAGCGCGGCCAGCTGCTGATCCGCGTTGCCCCCCTGCCCTTCGAGATTGCCCTCGATGAAGCCGAAGCGAAGCTGGCCGCCGCAAGGCTGGAAGTGCGCCAGCTGAAGAGCGGCACGGGTGGCAGCGCCGCCGATGTCGCCGGCAAGCGCGAGGCGGTGACGCTGGCCGAGGCCGAGCTTGAGCGACAGCGGCAACTGCTGCAGCGCGGCTTTGCCACCCGCGCCCGATTGCAACAGGCCGAATATGAGGCGGCCAACGCCCGCGCCGAGCTGAACCGGGCACTGGCCGATGATGCCCGCGCCCGCCAGGCGGCCGGCAGCGCCATCGACGTGGACAATCATCCGCTCGTGCAGGAGGCCAGGGCCCTGCGCGACCGCGCCGCGCTCGATCTGGCGCGCAGCCAGATCCGCGCGCCGGCCGATGGCATCGTCACCCAGACCAGCCGGCTGCAGCGTGGCCAGGCGATGATCCAGGGCGTCGCCACCCTGTCGCTGATGGTGACCGGCAGTGCCTATGTCGAGGCCAATTTCAAGGAAACCGACCTTGCCGACATGAAGGTGGGCCAGAAGGCGCAGGTGCGGCTGGATGCCTTCCCCAGCCAGCCCATCAGCGGCACGGTGGAGAGCATCGGGGTGGGCACCGGTTCGGAATTCTCCGTGCTGCCGCCGCAGAATGCCACCGGCAACTGGGTGAAGGTGGTGCAGCGCGTGCCGGTGCGCATCAGGCTAGGCAACGTGCCCGACGGCCTGCCGATGATCGCCGGCCTGTCGGCCGACGTGACGGTGACGACCAAGTGAGCGAGGCAGCGGCCCAACCGGCCGCAGCGGCCGCGCCCACCGCATCGCCGGTGGTGATCACCGCCGTGGTGATGCTGGGCAGCTTCATGACCATCCTCGATTCGACCATCGCCAACGTGGCGTTGCCGCACATGCAGCCCAGCCTGAACGCCGCGGCCGACAATGTGACCTGGGTGCTGACCAGCTATATCGTCGCCACCGCGGTCGCCACGCCCCTGACGGGCTGGCTGTCGGCCCGCTTCGGGCGGCGCATCCTGTTCCTGTGGTCGGTGGCGGCGTTTACCGCCACGTCCGTGCTGTGCGGTCTGGCCGGCAGCCTCGCCGAAATGGTGGTCTGGCGGATGTTGCAGGGCGCCGCCGGGGCGTTTCTGGCGCCCTTGGGACAGGCCTATGTGCTGGACAGCTGGCCGCCCGAGAAGCACGGGCCCGCCATGGCCTGGTGGGGGGTGGGCGTCATGGTCGGGCCGATCCTGGGCCCGGTGGTGGGCGGCTGGCTGACCGACAGTTTCGACTGGCGCTGGGTGTTCCTGATCAACCTGCCATTCGGCCTGATCTGCTTTGCGCTGGCCGCCGGCGTGCTGCCGGAACCGCGCCTGCCGCCCCGTCGCTTCGACCATATCGGCTTTGCCCTGCTGGCGCTGGGCATGGCGGCGCTGCAGCTGGCGCTGGATCGCGGCCAGCAGCTCGACTGGTTCGACAGCTGGGAGGTGCGCATCGAGATCGGCCTGTCGCTGGCGGCGCTGTGGGCCTTTGGCGTCCATGCACTGGGCACGCCCGGCGCCATCATCGATCGCCAGATGCTCACCGACCGCAACGCCATGACCGGCATGCTGTTCATCACCCTCGTTGGCTTCCTGCTGGTCGCCACCACGGCGTTGCTGCCCACCATGGTGCAGACGCTGTTCGGCTATCCGGTGGTCACCTCGGGCCAGCTGATGATGCCGCGCGGCATCGGCATGATGATCACCATGATGTCGGCCGGGCAATTGCTGGGCCGCGGCACCGATCCGCGGATCCTGCTGGCGGCGGGGTTCACCCTCACCGGCGCCGGCCTGTGGGGGATGAGCCTGTTCTCCCCCGAACAGGGCGCCTGGCCGTTCATTGCCACCGGTTTCGTGCAGGGCGCCGGGCTGGGCCTGGTGTTCGTGCCGCTGAACACCATCGCCTTTGCCTCGCTGCCGATGGCCCTTCGCACCGACGCTTCGGCGATCTTCATGCTGCTGCGCAACATCGGCGGCTCGGTCGGCATCAGCGTGGCCGTGGCGCTGCTGGAGAGGCAGGCCCAGATTTCCCACGCCGATCTGGGCAGCGGCATCACCCCCTTCTCGCAGCCCTGGGCCGATCCGGCGGCGCTGGCGACGGCGGGGCTGGGCAGCGTGGTCGCCGTGCTCGACGGGGCGGTGAGCAGGCAGGCGCTGATGATCGCCTATATCGACGTGTTCCGCTTCATGGCGTTCATGGCGCTGGCCATGCTGTTCCTGCTGCCGATCCTGCGCCCGGCGAAGCGGGCGGCACCGCCGGTGCACATGCCCGAATGAAGGTCAGGGTGCGGCAAGGCCGATCAGCCGCATCACCACGGCGGCCACCAGCATGGCGAGCAGCCACCACAGGCCGGCGCGCGCCACCCGGCCCCAGCGCTGCCCGGCCAGCCGCAGCGATGTCGCCAGCACTGGCACCACGAAGCCGGCCCAGATCACCACCGCCGATCCGATCGTCATCACCCAGATGGGCGCCTTGGGCGGCGCGAGGATCAGCGCGCCGGCCAGGATGGCGTTGAGCCAGGCCGCCGAGACGAGCGCCACCAGCCAGCCGCCAAACCCCTTCGGCCGCTCCACGAACTGTGCAACCAGCAGGCCCAGCAGCGTCGCCAGCCCGATCGGCACGGCATTGAGGACGATGTAGATCATCTTGCCAGCTTGCCGGCTTTCAAGGCCCATGCAAGGGGGAGCGGCGAAATGGAGGACCCCATCATGTCAGCGCTTCCCCCGCTTCTGCCGCCCCTGCTCCTGGGCCGGCTGAACCATGTCGGTATCGCCTGCCCGTCGATCGACGATCAGGTGGCGATGTATGGCCGGCTGTTCGGCGCCACCGTTTCCACGCCGGCGTTCGATCTGCCGGCGCAGGGCGTGCGCGTCGCCTTCATCGATGTCGCCAACAGCCAGCTGGAACTGATCGAGCCGCTGGGCGATGACAGCCCCATCCACGGGTTCCTGAAGAAGAACCCCAATGGCGGGCAGCATCACGTGTGCTTTGAAGTGAAGGACATCATCGCCGCACGCGATGCCATGCGGGCGCGCGGCGCCACCGTGCTGGGCACCGGCGAGCCGCGCATGGGCGCCCACGGCGTGCCGGTGATCTTCGTCCACCCGCGCGATACCGGGGGTGTGCTGGTGGAGCTGATGGCAGAGCCGCCGCAGGGCGGCCATTAAGGCGTGCGAAAGGCCGAAGCAAAGCTCCGGCCTCACGTCAGACGGGCTTCAGTTGTCGGCCGAAGCCGACGCCTGAACCCGCTGGCCGCCGCTCGCGGAGTCGGCCGATAACGGTGTTATCGGCGCGCCCGCTCGCTCAGTCATTGCGGCGCCCGCTCAGCAGCCAGCCAACCACGAAGCCCAGCGCGATGCCGGCGCCCAGCGCGGCCAGCGGCTGTTCCTGCACCGTCTGGCGCACCTTGGCGGTGCCTTCCTCGGCCACCTTCTGGGCGCGTTCCTTCACCTCGCGCGCCTTGTCGGGCGCCGCGTCGGCGAGTTCCTTGGCCTTGGCGGCCGCCTTGTCATAGGCGGTGGTGGCCGCGGTCTTCGCCCGGGCGGCGGCCTTGTCGGCCTGGGCCTTGATGTCGCCCTTCAGCTTGTCCAGCTTGCCAGCGGCCGCTTCGGCGGCATCAGTGGCGGTGGCAACGGCGTTTTCGATCTTGTCGGCCATGGTGAAATTCCTTCCTCGTGAATGCTTGCCCACAAGTTAGTGTGCGCGGGCGCAGATTTGAAGTCCGTATGATACCTGCAGATCAGTCCTCGCCGATCACCCGGCCACGGCCCGCCTTGATGCCGGAACGGACTGCCTTGCTGGCCAGCCGGCGCTGCTTCGATCCCGGCGTGGGGCGTGTCGGGCGCCGCGTGACGGGGCGGATGCAGGCCTTCTCCACCATGTCGGCCAACCGGGTTCGGGCGTCCTCGCGGTTGCGCACCTGGTCGCGGAAGCGGTTGGCGGTGATGATGATGACGCCGTCGCTGGTGGCCTTGCGCCCGGCCAGCCGCAACAGGCGGTGCTTCACATCATCGGGCAGGCTGGGCGAGGCCGCCGCGTTGAAGCGCAGCTGCACCGCCGAGGAAACCTTGTTGACGTTCTGTCCCCCCGGGCCGCCCGACCGAACGAACGATTCTTCCAGTTCGTCTTCGGGGATCGAAACAGCCATGCTGCGCCTTACCGAATCAGGCTCGGGCAAACAATCGGGGAAACCGCATGATCATCGTCCATCACCTCAACAACAGCCGCTCGCAGCGCATCCTGTGGCTGCTGGAAGAGTTGGGCACGCCCTATGCGATCCGGCACTACAGCCGCGATGCGGAAACCAACCTCGCCCCGCCGGAGCTGAAGGCCATCCACCCGCTCGGCAAGTCGCCGGTGATCGAGGACGACGGCCAGATCATCTTCGAATCGGGCGCGATCACCGACTGGATCATCCGCAAGCACGGCGGCGGCCGCCTGATGCCGCCGCCCGGCACGGCGGCGCACGAGGATTATCTGATGTGGCTGCACTTTGCCGAAGGCTCGGCCATGCTGCCGTTCCTGCTGGGCCTCTACACTGGCCGGCTGGGGGAGGCAGCAGCCCCGCTGGCACCGCGAATCCAGGAACAGGTGGCCGCACATGTCGCCTATTTCAGTGAACGGCTGGGCAGCAACGACTGGCTGGTGAACAATCAGCTGTCGGGCGCTGACATCATGATGAGCTTCATCGCGGAGATCGCCGCCATGCAGGGGCTGGGTGCGCATTTCCCCAACGTGCTGGCCTATGCACAGCGGGTGCAGGCCCGGCCGGCCTGGCAGGCGGCCGCCGCCAAGACGGAGCCCTACAGCTTCCGCCTATGAGCGCTTCTGGCCAACCTTGCGGCTGGCCAGCAGGTTGAGCGCCAGGCCGGCAATGATCAGCGCGGCGGCCATGAGCTTCCACGTCGGCAGCGCCTCGTCCAGGAAGATCGCGGTCGATGCCATGCCGAACACCGGCACCAGCAGCGAGGTGGGCGCCACGCTGCTGGCGGGATAGCGTGCCAGCAGCCAGCCCCAGGCGCCATAGCCGAACAGGCTGTTGCCCACCGCCTGCCACGCCACTGCCACCCAGGTGCCGGGCGTGGCGGCCGCCAGGCCGGCGCGGATCGCCGGCCAGCCTTCCACCGCCAGCGCCAGCGCTGCCAGCGGCGGCACCGCGAACAGGCTTGACCATGTGATGAAGCCCAGCATGTCAACCGGGCCGGCGGCGCGCTGAACCGTGTTGCCCACGCTCCATGCCAGGGCGGCGCCCAGCACCAGCCCGATGCCGGCGATGCTCACCTCGCCGCCGGTGTGGGCCATCACCACGGCAAGCCCCGCGAGCGCCAGAGCCAGTGCTGGCCATTGGAGCGGTTTCAGCCGTTCCCCGGTGGTCAGCATCGCGATGGCGATGGTGAACACCGCCTGCGTCTGCACGATCAGGCTGGCAAGGCCGGCAGCAATGTGGCCCTTGATGGCGAGGAACAGCAGCCCGAACTGGCCGACCCCGATCGCGATGCCGTACAGGGCAAGCAGGCGCCACGACGCCGCCGGGCGCTTCACGAACAGGATGAGCGGGAACACCACCGCACCAAAGCGCAGCGTGGCAAACAGCAAGGGCGGCAAGGTTTTCAGCGTGTCGCCGATCACCGCGAAATTGGTCCCCCACACGGCCACGACGGCAAGCGCCAGCAGCAGGGCGCGCGGGCTCAGCGCGGCGGCCGTCACGCTTGCCATTATCGGGGTTTCGCCAGGCCGTGATAGGCCGCCGCCGCCGCCAGCAGCGCCACGGCGATATTCGCGCTGAGGGGCAGCGCCGTACCATCGTGCAGCGCCGCCCCCAGCGCGGAGGCGGCCGCGCCCATGCCGAAGTTGATGCCGCCCATCAGGCCGGAAATCGCCCCGGCTCTGAGTGGATCGACATTCAGTGCCCCGGCGGAGGCATTGGCGGCGATCAGCCCGTTTGATGACAATGCCACGAACAGGATGGGAAACAGCACCGGCAGCGGCGCATCGGCGATGGCGGCGAACAGCAGCGCCACCCCGGCCAGCGCGGCGCCTGGAGTCGCAAGGGCCAGGATGCGGTCAGGCGAATGATGCTTGAGCAGCCAGCGATTGACCTGGCTGGACCCGACGATCCCCACCGCGATGACGGCGAACACCAGCCCGAAGGCGCCTTCGGAAAAGCCCCAGGTGCCGACAACCAGATCGGGCGAGGCGGCGATATAGCTGAACAGGGTGGCGCCATTGGCGGCGCCGACCAGCAGATAGCCAATCAGCCGCCGATGCTTCAGAAGCACCCAATATGCGGCCAGCGTGGACGTGCTGCGCGCCTTTTCGGCGGTGGCGGCGGATCGGCTTTCCTCCAGCCGCCACCCCACCGCGATGGCGATGGCGATGCCGACGATCACGAAGGCGATGAACACCGCATGCCAGCCGGCAGCGAGGCTGATCCAGCCGCCGACCGTGGGCGCCAGCAGGGGCGCGATCGCCAGCACCAGCATCAACAGGCTGAAGATGCGCGCCGAATCGCGATGGTCATAACGGTCACGCACGATGGCGCGGCAGGTCACCATGGCGGCACAGCAGCCCAGCGCCTGGAAGAAGCGCCCGGCGACCAGCGCCTCGATGCTGGGCGCCAGCGCGCAGGCGAGGCTGGCCGCGACATAGACGGTGCAGCCGATCAGGATGGTGGGCCGCCGGCCAATGCGATCGGACAGCGGCCCGAACAGCAATTGCCCCAGCGCCATGCCGACGAAGAAGGTGGAGAGCGTGAGCTGCACGGCGGCCGCCGACACGCCATAATCGCGCGCGATGGCCGGCAGCGCCGGCAGGTAGAGATCGATGGTGACGGCGCCAAACGCCGTCAGACTGCCCAGCAGCAGGATTTCGCCCAGCGTGGGGGCGCGGGCATTGGAGGCGGCAGCAACAGACACGCAGCGCCGCTTAGGCGCGTGCGCCGGCAAAGGAAAGCGCGCGAATGGCGCAGGTCAGGCCCGCGCCGAGCCTTCGTCCACCGCGTTCACGCTGTTGTGGCGCAGCGCATCCAGCACGCAGCGCACGATGCCGGCGGCGTCCAGCCCGGCTTCGGCATATTGTTTCGCCGGCGCGTCGTGGTCCTGGTAGGTGTCGGGCAGGCGCAGGGTGCGGATCTTGAGGCCGGCATCGGTCAGGCCTTCGTCGCTCGCCATGGTCAGCACATGGGCGCCAAAGCCGCCGATGGCGCCTTCCTCGATGGTCAGCAGCACGTCGTGCGTGGCCGCGAGCTTGCGGATCAGGGCCATGTCGAGCGGCTTGGCAAAGCGCATGTCGGCGACGGTTGTCGAAAGCCCCTTGGCATCGAGCGTGTCGGCGGCGGCCAGCGCCTCGGTCAGGCGCGTGCCGAGCGACAATATGGCGACCTTGCTGCCAGCCCGCACGATGCGGCCCTTGCCGATTTCGAGGCGCGTGCGGGCTTCGGGGATCGCAACGCCCGTGCCTTCGCCGCGCGGATAGCGCACGGCAATCGGGCCGTCATCATGAACGGCGGCCGTGTGCACCATGTCGGCCAGTTCGGCCTCGTCGCTGGCGGCCATCACCACCATGTTGGGCAGGGTGGCAAGATAGGCGATATCGAAGCTGCCGGCGTGGGTGGCGCCATCGGCGCCGACCAGGCCGGCACGGTCGATGGCGAAACGCACGGGCAGGTTCTGCAGCGCCACGTCGTGGACCACCTGGTCGTAGGCGCGCTGCAGGAAGGTGGAATAGATGGCGCAGAACGGCCGCATCCCCTGCGCGGCCAGGCCGGCGGCAAAGGTGACGGCGTGCTGTTCGGCAATGCCGACATCGAAGCTGCGCTCCGGAAAGGCCTTGGCGAACCGGTCGACGCCGGTGCCCGACGGCATGGCCGCCGTGATGGCGACGATCTGGGGATCGCGCTTCGCTTCCGCGATGAGCATGTCGCCGAAGACATTCTGATAGGCCGGCGCCTTGGGCTGCGGCTTGAACTGCGTGCCCGAAACCACGTCGAACTTGACGACGCCATGATATTTGTCGGCCGACGCCTCGGCCGGGGCATAGCCCTTGCCCTTCTGCGTGACGACATGGATCAGCATCGGGCCTTCGGCGGCATCCCGGACATTTTCGAGCACGGGCAGCAGATGTTCGAGATTGTGACCGTCGATCGGGCCGACATAATAGAAGCCCAGTTCCTCGAACAGCGTGCCACCGCCTTGCGCGAAGCCGCGGGCATATTCATCGATGCGCGCGGCCGCCTTCTGCAGCGGCGGCGGCAGCACCTTGCCCGAGACCTGCTTCAGATATTCACGCAGCTCCAGGAACTTGCGGCCCGACAACAGGCGCGACAGATAGGACGAGAGCGCGCCGACCGGCGGCGCGATCGACATGTCGTTGTCATTCAGGATCACGACGAGGCGGTTGCCAGCCTCGCGCGCGTTGTTCATCGCCTCGTAGGCCATGCCGGCCGACATGGCACCATCGCCGATCACCGCGATGCCCTTGCCGGGCTTGTTCTGCAGCTTGTTGGCCACCGCAAAGCCGAGCGCGGCAGAGATGGAGGTGCTGCTGTGCGCGGCGCCGAACGGATCATATTCACTCTCGCTGCGCTTGGTGAAGCCGGAGAGGCCGCCGCCCTGGCGCAGGGTGCGGATGCGGTCGCGCCGGCCGGTGATGATCTTGTGCGGATAGGCCTGGTGGCCGACGTCCCATACCAATTTGTCATCGGGCGTGTTGAACACATAGTGGAGCGCCACGGTCAGTTCGACCACGCCCAGCCCGGCGCCGAGGTGCCCGCCGGTCACGGACACGGCGTGGATCATCTCCTGCCGCAGTTCCTCGGCCAGCTGCGGCAACTGCTCCGGCGACAGGCGGCGCAGGTCCGCCGGGATGTTCACCTGGTCGAGCAGCGGGGTTTCAAGGGTCATGGATCGGGCTCGCAGCAACAGTGATTGGGGTATTGAATAGGGGGTTTCCCTTAGCGGCTCACCTGTCCCCTGTCATCAACACTCTCGTCACATTTGCGTGAAACGGCCGGTTCAAAGACCGTATGGCGACGGCCAAGGGGCTGATTTCAGGCGCAGGCAGCGCAGATGCCGCGCACTTCCACCACCGGGCGCAGCGGCGTGAAGCCGGCAGCGACGGCCGCGGCCCGCACATTGCCGGTGATCCGATCATCATCGACGTGAGTCGCCCGCCCGCAACGATCGCACACCAGGAAGATGCAATCGTGCGGGCAATCGGGGTGGGCATTGGCAATGAAGGCGTTGGCGCTCTCGACCCGGCTGGCGACATTGTTGGCCACGAACAGATCGAGGATGCGATAAACGCTGTTGGCGGCGATCCGCCGGCCCAGCGCGGCCGAGACGGCATCGGTCACGTCATAGGCCGAGACCGGCCGGTCAAACCCGGCCAGGGCCGAAAACACGGACGCCCGCAGTGATGTCCATTGCTCGCCAGCGCCGACCAGCCGCGCCTCGGCGGCAGCGGCCAGATCGGCGCGCGTGAAGTGCTGGTCATGCCGATGGGCACTGGAGCGAGCGTGGGCCATGGCAGCGTTATCGGCGCTTCGCGTTCGGCTGGCAAGCACGCCGGGTGCAGGTCTCACGGACGCAGCGCCTTGAGATTTCGCCAGTGCGCCACGGCCAGAAGGCTGACTCCAGCCATCGAGACCAGCATTTCAGCCAATTCGGCATGCTCGACCAGCAGCGAGGCGGCCATGACCGCAAGGCCCACAGCCCCCATCAGGCCAATATCGCGGCGGTGGTGACGCCGCCAGCCGCGCCATAACGCAACCGCCGCCAGCGGCATCGCCAGCAGCAAGCCAACAATGTGGATGCGGTGATCAAGCCAGCCCCCGGTGAGCGCGAACAGCGTGAGCAGGACAAAACCGGCCATGCAGTGCAGCAGGCACAAGCCTGAAAGGCCGATGGCGACTCGGTCAAGCAAGGTGGGAGGCGCCTCCGGCATGGTCTCGTGTTACAATGTTACATCAATGCTGGCAAGTGGCTGTGAAGGCCGCCGGCTCGATCTGGCGCCGCGCGCGCCGTGTCGAATATTCTTTACATCGCCGCCCGAATCGGTCAAAGCAATGTCAAAGATTTTCGACAAACAGGAGACACATCATGGCCAGCTGGAGCAACGCTTCCCTGCGCGAGAAGTCGGGATGGATCATGGGCGCGCTGGTTGCCGTGCTGGGTGGCTGGTATTTCCTGAAGATTGGCAGCACCGCATGGCAACCGGGCGGCGCCGTGCCCACCGGGCTGCTGGTTCGCTTCATCGTCTGGTGCATCGTCGGCAGCATCATCGTGCAGGCGATCCTGGCCATGGAAGATGCGCGCGCTGCCGATGCGCCGGCCGACGAGCGCGAGTTGCAGGCCGCCTTGCGCGCCAGCCACTGGTCCGGGCTGGCGCTGGGCGTGGGCGCTGTGACCAGCCTGCTGATGTTTCCCGCGCATGGCGATGGCGTGGTGCTGTTCCATGCCATCCTGGCCAGCCTGGTGCTGTCCGAGGTGGTGGAGCAGCTGGGCACCGCCTGGTTGCTCCGCCGCGGCTTCTGATGCCGCCGCCGCCCCCCATCGGCAATCGGGTGCGGGAACTGCGCGAGGCACATGGCAACGTGAGCCAGGCGGCGCTGGGCGAGGCAATCGGCGTCACCCGCCAGACCATCATTGCCATCGAGCAGGGCCGCTATTCGCCAAGCCTGGAAAGCGCCTTTCGCATCGCACGCTTCTTCGGCGTGGGCGTGGAGGATGTGTTCAGCTGGCACGGCTGAGCATGCAGCACGGAACGGTCGTTGCCAGCCCCACGCGCCGGGCCTAGAGCTCGGCAGCCAACCGCTGGAGTCCACTGCCGATGCGCACCCTGATTGCCGTGCTGCTTGCCACCATCGCCGCCCCTGCGCTCGCCGCGCCCGATCTGGCCATGATCGCCCGGATTACCGACGAAGCGATGAACCATGGCGAAGTGGTGGACACCGCCGCCCACCTGACCGACCGCATCGGGCCGCGGCTGACCAATTCGCCAGGCATGCGCACCGCCGAGCGCTGGACGCAGGAGCGGTTCAAGGCCTGGGGTCTCACCAATGTGCATACCGAAGGCTTTGACTTCGGCCGCGGCTGGTCGATCGAGAGCGCCAGTGTCACCCTCGAGGCGCCGCGCCGCATGTCGCTGCGCTCCCTGCCCGTGGCCTGGACACCCGCCACCCCGGCCGGCGGCATTACCGCTCCGCTGGTGGTGGCCCCGATGAAGCGCCCGCGCGACTTTGCCGAATGGCAGGGCAAGCTGAAGGGCAAGATCGTCGCCGTCAGCTTTCCGCGCCCGCCGGCTGATGCCGACAAGCCGGCATTCGAGCGGCTGGATTCGGAGGCGATCAGCAAGCTCGATGAATATAAGCAGCCGGAAACCACGCCCGATGCCGGCGATGGCTGGCTGAAATATCTGCAGTTCGGCAAGCAGCTCGACGACTTCTTGGCCAGGGAAGGCGCACTGGGCTGGGTGCGGATGAGCTATCGCGACAACGGCCTGCTGCACGGCGAAGGCTATCAGCATCGCGACACGCCCAACCTGCCGGGGCTTGAGCTGACCGCCGAGGATTATCGCCGCCTCGCCCGCCTCGCCAAGGGGGGTGAGGTGGTGCTGACCATCAATTCGCAGGTCACGTTCGATGACAGCGATCCCAATGGCTACAACGTGCTGGCCGATATCGCCGGCAGCGATCCCAAGGCCGGCTATGTCATGGCCGGCGCCCACCTCGACAGCTGGGTGGCTGCCGATGGCGCGGCCGACAACGCCGCCGGATCGGCCGTGGTGATGGAAGCGGCGCGCATCCTCGCCGCGCTCAAGGTGAAGCCGAAGCGCACCATCCGCTTTGCCCTGTGGTCGGGCGAGGAACAGGGCCTCTATGGCTCGGCCAATTATGTCGAGCGCCACTTCGCCAGCCGCCCGGCGAACCCCGATCCGGTGAAGGCGAAGCTGAGCTATGACTTCAAGCTCGACCAGTTCCCGGTGACAAGGAAGGCGGATTACAATCTGCTCGCGGCCTATTTCAACATCGACAATGGCGGCGGCAAGATCCGCGGCATCCATGCCGAAGGCAATTTCGCCGCCGTGCCGATCCTTGAGGACTGGCTGTCGCCGTTCGCCAGCATGGGCGCCAGTGCGGTGGTGGCCAGCCCGACGGGCGGCACCGATCATGAATTCATGTCGGCCATCGGCCTGCCGGCCTTCCAGTTCATCCAGGACCCGCTGGATTACGAGACCACGGTGCACCACAGCAGCGTCGATACCTTCGATCACCTGCGGCCCGAAGACCTTCGCCAGGCCAGCGTGATCCTCGCCAGCCTGCTCTGGGAAGCCGCCAATGCCGACAAGCCGCTGCCGGCCCGGCCGCTGCCCACCAGGCCGAAGCAGACCGACCCGTTCCGGTACGAGGACCCCGACAAGAAGAACTGACCCGCCACTCGCCTGCCGGGGAGTCGCACCGGCTTCACCGGACGCGGCTTTGCGACTAGGGAAAGGGCATGGCCACACTTGCCGCCACCCTGCCCCGCAGTCACGCCCAGCCGCGCGCCATCGCGCTGTGGCTGCTGGGCATTGCCGCCCTGGTGTTCGCCATGGTGGTCGTGGGCGGCATCACCCGGCTGACCGAAAGCGGCCTCTCCATCACCCGCTGGGACGTCGTGTCGGGCACGCTGCCGCCGCTTACCGAAGCCGAATGGCAGCGCCAGTTCGCGCTCTACCAGCAATCCAGCCAGTATCAGCTGATGAACCGCGGCATGAGCCTGGCCGCGTTCAAGGGCATCTTCTTCTGGGAATATGTGCACCGGCTGCTGGGGCGCCTTGTCGGCCTGGCCTTCGCGCTGCCGCTGGCATGGTTCTGGCTGAAGGGTCGCATTCCCGCCGGCTACAAGCCACGCCTGCTGGCGCTGTTCGCGCTCGGCGGCCTGCAGGGCGCCATCGGCTGGTGGATGGTGGCCTCCGGCCTGGTTGACCGCACGGAGGTGGCGCCGGAGCGGCTCGCCGTCCACCTGTCCAACGCGCTCATCATCATGGCCGGCTGCATCTGGACGGCGCTCGACCTGCTGGACGGTGACGTGCGCCGGGATGATCGCCCGCACCGGTGGATCCTGCCCTTCACCCTGCTGCTGTCCGTGCAGATCGTGTGGGGCGCCTTCACGGCGGGCCTGCGCGCCGGGTTGGCATCGGACACCTGGCCGCTGATGTTCGGCACGCTGGTGCCCGATGGCATCCTTGCGCATGCGCGCGATGCCATCGCCGATCCGGTGACGGTGCAGTTCCTGCACCGCAGTCTCGCCTATGCCGTTATGGCGGCCGCGCTGCTGGTGGCGTGGCGGCTGCGGGCGGCGGGTGCCGGGGTGCGCGCGCTCCTGCTGGCCGCAGCTGTGCTGGTGCAATTCGTGCTGGGCGTTCTGGTGGTGGTCAACCAGGTTCCGATCCCGCTGGGCGTGGCGCATCAGGGGGTGGCGGCGCTGCTGGTGGCCGCCGTCACCTGGGCGGCGCACTGGAGCGTGAGGGGCCGCGCATGACAGCCCGCAACGTGCTGGGCACAGAGCTTGCGCCCTGCTCCTTCGATCCGCTCACCGGCTGGCATCGCGACGGCTGCTGCAACACCGATGACGCCGATCGCGGCCTGCACACCCTGTGCGCGGTGGTGACCGAGGAGTTTCTCGCCTTCAGCCGGTCGGTGGGCAACGATCTCTCCACCCCACGCCCCGAATTCGGCTTTCCCGGCCTGAAGCCCGGCGATCGTTGGTGCCTGTGCGCAGGCCGCTGGGAGGAAGCGCGCCGTGCCGGCTTTGCCCCCGAGGTCGTGCTGGAGGCCACCCACGAGAAGACGCTTGAGGTAACCCTGCTGGGCCATCTGCAGGCGCATGCGGTGACACACTGATCATCCGGTGGGACGGCAGCGATTTCGCCGGTGCCAAGCTGGCGGCGGTGCTGGATGGCCAGTTGCTCACCTATCGCCGCGACGTGAAGCCCGGGCTGCGCTGGCCCGGCATGATCGATCTGCCCGGCGGCGGGCGCGAAGGCGATGAAAGCCCGGCCGCCTGCGCCTTGCGCGAGCTGGAGGAGGAGTTCGGCATCCGCCTGCCCGAATCGCGCATCTGCTGGGCCATGCCCTTTCCCGCGATGGACAGGCCGGGCGGCACCGGCTGGTTCCTGGGCGCTCCACTGGCGGTGGAGGACTATGAGGCGATCCGCTTCGGTGACGAGGGTCACAGCCCGCAACTGCTTCACTTTGGCGACTTTCTGCGCGCGCCAGATGCCGTGCCAGCGCTCCAGCACCGCCTGACGATGATGCTGGACGGGCTGGCCATTGAACAGGTATTTGGATACCACACCCCAAAAACGCCGCTTTTTCCTTGATCTGCGCTGGCTTGTTGTGGATATGCGGCGCCAACGCCGGGGGCTTGACGCCGCCGGCGCTCGCATATCGCAAGACGCTCGCATATCGCAAGAACGGAACCGCACCATGCTCACCCGCACCACGGCCGCCGCCAAGCCGGCCGACGTCGAAAAGAAGTGGCTGCTGATCGATGCCGAAGGGCTCGTGGTCGGCCGCCTCGCTTCGATCATCGCCAACCGCCTGCGCGGCAAGCACAAGGCCAGCTTCACCCCGCACGTCGATTGCGGTGACAATGTCATCGTCATCAATGCCGACAAGGTGCGCTTCACCGGCAAGAAGGCGACCGACAAGGTCTATTACCGCCACACCGGCCACCCCGGCGGCATCAAGGAAACCACCCCGGCCAAGGTGCTGGAAGGCCGCTTCCCGGAGCGCGTGATCATCAAGGCGGTTGAACGCATGGTGCCGCGCGGGCCCCTGGGTCGCCAGCAGATGCGCAACCTGCGCGTGTTCGCCGGCAGCAGCCATCCGCACGAAGCGCAGCAGCCGGAAGTGCTCGACGTCAAGTCGATGAACCGCAAGAACAGCACCATCGCGGGTTGAGGAACGAGACCATGACCGACAATCGCCAGTCCCTGTCCGACCTCGCCGAGATGGACACCGATACCACCGCTCCGGCCGCGCCGGCCGCCCCCCTGCGCGAGCAGGAGCTTGATGCCTATGGCCGTGCCTATGCCACCGGCAAGCGCAAGAACGCCGTGGCCCGCGTGTGGCTGAAGCCCGGCAGCGGCAAGATCACCGTCAACGGCCGTGACCAGACCGTGTATTTCGCCCGGCCGTCGCTGCGTCTGGTCATCAACCAGCCGTTCGACGTGGCTGGCCGTCGCGATCAGTATGACGTGGTCGCCACCGTGGTGGGTGGTGGCCTGTCCGGCCAGGCCGGCGCCGTGAAGCACGGCATCGCCCAGGCGCTGACCAAGTATGAACCGGCCCTGCGCACCCCCGTCAAGCAGGCCGGCTTCCTGACCCGCGACGCCCGCGTGGTCGAACGCAAGAAGTATGGCAAGGCCAAGGCCCGCCGCAGCTTCCAGTTCAGCAAGCGCTGATCGCTGCATCAGCCGCGCCAGCAAACGCCGGGGTGGCGACGCCCCGGCGTTTCTGATTCCAGCCGGCATCCGGCACATTCCTGGCGTTCGTCGCGGGCCGAAGGCATGCAGTCGCAGCCGCCCTTTTCGTTCATTCTGGCTTCAGACTGTCACATTACATGCAAGTAACCTCACGACCCCCCTCCCGTGAGCAGCTTGGAGAGATGTAACATGTCTTTGAATTTGCATCATGTTTTCGCTTCGGCTCTGGTGGCCGCTGCCGCCACCGGCCCGGCTCTTGCCGAAACCGCCTTTGATGGGCCTTATGTCGGCGCCGTTGCCGGCCTGCAGGCCCACAGCCAGAACCGGGCCCGCACCGAAGGCACCGCCGGCTTCCTTGCCCTGCCGGGCAGCGTCCGGCCGGCCTTCCAGACGATGGACCACAATGAGGGCTGGCAGGGCGGTATCGTCGCCGGCTACAACGCCAGCAGTGGCAAGCTGGTCTATGGCGTCGAAGCCGATTTCGTGATCGGCAACGTCAAGGGCAGCAGCAGTTTTGTCGGCGCCCCCATCCCCGGGCTGGCCCCGAACGGGCTGACCACCAGTGCCAACAGCCGCCTGGGCAACCGGGCTTCGCTGCGGGCTCGCCTGGGTTATGCCCCGACGGAAAAGCTGATGCTCTACACGACCGGCGGTCTGGCGATTGGTGATACCCGCGCGTCCGCTTCGGTGCTGGTCAATGGTGCGCCGGGCGTTGGCTGGTTCGGCGAGGCCGAGAACACCCAGACCGGCTATACCGTCGGCGGCGGCGCCGAGTTCAAGCTCACCAAGACCGTGGCCTTGCGCGCCGAATATCTGTTCACCGATTTCGGCAAGCAGCGCGTGACGGCGGCTGGCAATGCGGCCGTGCGCGGCATCGCAGCGCTGAACGGCATCGACTATGAAGTCGCCACCCCCAATCGTGGCGGCGTTGCCCGCGTGGGTGTCACCATCGGGTTCTGATCCTTCGGCACGTGCGACAGGAAGCCCCGGTTGGCCACCCCCAACCGGGGCTTCTCTTTTCCTTTCGTCGCCCGGCTGGCACAAGGCGCGCCATGATTCGCCGCCTTCTCCTCGCCCTTGTCCTGTTGCTGGCCCCGCCCGCGCTGGCACAATCGTTCAGCGACCAGCCCAACACGCGGGTCGAACTGATCGCCCAGAGCGCGGCGCCGGCGCCCGGCACCACCGTGCAACTGGGCATCGAGCTGACACCAAAGAAGGGCTGGCACACCTATTGGCTGAACCCCGGCGATGCCGGCGCGCCAACGCGGGTGGAATGGACCCTTCCGGCCGGTGTCGCCACCCCGCCCGACCTGCAATATCCGGTGCCGGGCACGCTCGTCGTCTCCGGCCTGATGAACCATGTCTATGAAAAGACGAACATTCTTGTAACTTCGTTGACCATCCCGCCGGGTCTTGCGCCGGGCAGCGCCTTTCCGGTCACCGTGAAGGTGGACTGGCTGGTGTGCAGCCACGAACAATGCGTGCCGGAAGCCGCCAGCCTCACCCTGCCGCTGGTGATCGGCGATGGCGCCGCCGATCCCGACATGGGTGCCCGCCTCACGGCCGCGCTGGCCGCCCTGCCCAAGCCGCTGGCCGCGCAGGCGACCTGGGCCAAGGCCGGCAATCGTTTCGTGCTGGCGGTGCCGATGGCCGGCCTCGACAAGGTGAAATCGGCCTGGTTCTTCCCGGAAGGCGACATGGTGATCAACCACGTCACCCCGCAGCAGGTGACGCGCGCCGGCGACGCCCTCAGGATCGAGACCGACGCCAACACGCCGGAAGGCGCCATCAAGGGCGTGCTGCGGGTCGAAATGGCGGGGGAGCCGCCGATCGGCTTTGCCATCACCGCCAGTGAAGGCACGGTGCCGCCCGCTGGCGCCGCACTTGCGGCCGGTGGCGGCGCGGGCGCGGCCGGTGGCGGCACGGATGCGGCCGGTGGCGGCGAGATGGGCATTGGTGCCATCCTGCTGTTCGCGGTGCTGGGCGGCCTGATCCTCAATGTCATGCCCTGCGTGTTTCCCATCCTCAGCCTCAAGGCGCTGGCGCTGGCCCGCGGCAATGTCGGCGCGGCCCAGGCCCGCACGGAGGCCCTGGCCTACACCGCCGGCGTGGTGCTGGTGGTGACGGCGCTGGGCGGCGTGGTGCTGGCGCTGCGGGCGGCCGGAAGCCAGGTCGGCTGGGCGTTCCAGTTGCAGGATCCGCGGGTGATCGCCTTCCTGCTGCTGCTGGTGACCGGCATTGCGCTCAATCTGGCGGGCCTGTTCGAGGTGACGCTCTCCACCGGCAACCTGGGGCAGGACAAGGCGCGGGAGGGCGGCGCTTCGGGCGCCTTCTTCACCGGCGCGCTGGCGGCGTTCGTCGCCACGCCTTGCACTGGCCCGTTCATGGCCGGCGCGCTGGGCGCGGCGCTGGTGCTGCCCACATGGCAGGCTCTGGCGGTGTTCGCGGGGCTGGGCCTTGGCCTGGCGCTGCCCTTCCTTGCCATCGGCTTCGTGCCGGCCCTGCGCCAGCGCCTGCCCAGGCCGGGTGCGTGGATGGCGACGCTGCGCGCCATCCTGTCCGTCCCGATGTTCCTCACGGCGCTGGCGCTGGCCTGGGTGCTGGGCCAGCAGGTGGGCGTCAACGGCATGGCGATGGGGCTGGGCGGCACGCTGGTCTTCGGCCTGTTCCTGTGGTGGCTGGGCGCGCGCCAGCACAGGATGAAGAGCCTGGCCCTGCCTGCCCTTGCCAGCCTGGCCACATTGATCGGCGCCGTGCTGCTGGTGCCCACCACCGCGCCTGAAGGCGCTTCCGCCAAGGCGACCACCGTCGCCGCCAGCGAGCTGAACGCGGTGAAGTTCACCCCCGCCGCGCTGGCCGAGCTGCGGGCGCAGAACAAGCCGGTGTTCCTCTACATGACCGCCGACTGGTGCCTCACCTGCAAGGTCAACGAAAAGGGCGCCATGGCCGATGCCACCGTGGCCGAGGCGTTCAAGGCCAAGGGCATCACCGTGATGGAAGGCGACTGGACCCGGTCCGACCCTGAAATTTCCGCCTGGCTGGCCGAGCACAAGCGCGCCGGCGTGCCGGTCTATGTCTTCTATGACGGCAAGGGCGGCGAGACGGAACTGCCGCAGATCCTCACCACCGAGATGCTGACCGCGCTGGAGGCCTGAGGCAGGCGCGCCGCCCTCATCGCCCCCTTCTCGCCCTGATCGCTGCGCCCGCCATCGCCCAGACGGTAGCGCCCGTACCACGCCGCCCACGTTCGTGATCCGCCCCGATTGCACCATCGCCTGCCGGGGTGCCATCGACGACAAGTCAACCGCCATCGAGGCTGATGCGAAGCGCGCCATGCCCTGGGCGATCAACGCCGTGCAGGCGGCGCAGGCCGAGAAGGCTCCTGCTCCGGCGGTCACCCGGCCTTATGGCTGCTCGGTGAACTGTTCGGGGTCGGGGTTTACCGGTCGAGAGACTCCGGCGGGCAGAGACCCGTCCCTGCGCCCGTCACCTGGGTCCGTCACCTGGGTCCGTCACCTGGGTCCGTCACCTCGGTCCGTCACCTCGGTCCGTCACCTCGGTCCGTCACCTCGGTCCGGCGTGCGGATGGCCGGGCGATGCCCTTGCCAACGCAGCAACAGCAACGCAATGGTCTTGTAACCGCGATGAACAGATCATGTTGCGGTTGGCTGTTCGACTGTGGGGACAGAGATGGCGCTGAAGTGGGACTGCCTGGAAGCGGTGGCCGGCGTGGGATTGGGCGCTGCTGCCTGTTTTGCTGCCAGCAACCCGATGGCGGCTGCTGCTGTCGTGCCCGCTGTGGCTGGGGCAAAGCTGTTCGGCCTGCTTGGGCAGGCCCGCGAAAGATACGGGCTGGAAAGCGCCAAAGAACTGGAGCGCATTCGTGCCAATGTGCTGGCCGAATGGGCGCATGCAGACCCCCATGCGCAATTCGATGTGGAATCGGCCGATGCCGCACTGGCCCGGCTGCTGAAAGACGCGATGCCCAGTGCGATGACGCTTGGGAGGCTGGTCGCCACGCCGGACTATCCCGGTGAAGTGGTGACGCTGGTGCTGGCGCAACTGGCCCGCCGCGACGACCGCTTTGGAAAGGACGGCGATGAACGGCGCTTCGCCGCCGTGGTCATTCGCGCCGCGCTGGAAGCCGCTTTGGCCAATCAGGACTACACCAAGACACTGACCGTGCCGATGCTGATCGGGCTGGGCGGCAGCATGGCCGCGGCCAATGAGAAGCTGGATCGGCTGGTTGCGCGCGCCGAAGTCGGTTTCGATCCGGAAGAGGTGAAGGCGCTGCAGCAGTTTCAGGCGGCCGTGTTGCAGCTGGCGCAACTGGCGAATGACCGGGCTGACAATCCAGCGGCGGCGCTGGCCGAACTGCGCGCCATGTTGCGCACCGTGCTCGGCCAAAGGGCCAAGTCCGAACAGAGCAGCAATCTGGGGCCATGGCTGGACAAGATGATCAAGCAGGTGGTGGCGCAGAACAGCGCCGGCTGCTTCGTGGCGGGCGCCCAGATCATCACTGATACGTGGGAGGCGCGCCAGCGAGAACGAGCCGAGCGCGCCGAAGCCGAGCGCGCTGCTGATCTTGAAATGTGCGATTTCGCGATCGCCCAGCAGCGGCTCGTACCGGGAGGGGCTGCCATGGCAGCTGCGTGGCTGCAGCGCAAGTTGGCGATCGAACACGGTACTGCCCCCCTACCGTTTCCGGTGCTGTCTGCGGCCTTTCTGGAATGGTACGAGCGTGGAGAGCAATTTGGTGCAGCGTTTGATTTGGAGGTCGCGATCGCCTTGTGCAGGTCGGCGGGTGTCCGCCAGGAGGATGCCGGATCATCGTCAAGCTTGGAGATGGCTTGGTGGCAGAACAACATGGGCAATGCGCTGTGCATCCTCGGCGCAAGACACAATGACACGGCGGCGCTCCACGCAGCCACTTCGCAGTATCAAGAAGCCCTGACCATCTTCACGCGCGAGCAACGGCCCATCGAATGGGCGGCAGCCAATAACAATCTTGGCAATGCGCTCTGGGAACTTGGCCAGCGTGAAGACGACATGGCATTGGTCAGATCCGCTATTGCCACCTATCGCGACAGCCTCACTGTCTACACGCGCGAAGCCTTGCCATTCAATTGGGCGACAACCCAAAGCAACATCGGCAGTGCGCTGCTGACCCTTGGAGACCGCCTGGACGACATTGCGTCGGTCAAGGACGCTGTCGCTGCCCAACAAGCGGCCCTCACCGTCCTCACCCGCGAGGATTGGCAGAATGACTGGGCAACAACCCAGCACAATCTCGGCGCTGCGCTCTCATTGCTGGGTCGAAGGCAGGACGATCCGGTAGCGCTCTCGGGGGCCATCGCCGCCTTTCGCGAGGCCCTCACCGTCCGCACGCGCGAAGCGTTTGCGCTCGATTGGGCGCTTACGCAGAACAACCTTGCCGGGGCGCTTGCGGACCTCGGCCCAAAATTGGACGACGACCCAAGCACGCTCCACGAGGCCATTGCCGCTTATCGCGCGGCCCTGACTGTGTGCACACAGGATTCGCTGCCGGTCTACTGGGCCATGATCCAGTACAATCTCGGCAACGCCCTGAGAGTTCTGGGCGCTTGGGAGGAGGAACTGGCGACAATTTATTCCGCTATCGCTGTATATAGCGCGGCTTTGAAGGTTTACACCCGAGACGAAATGCCGTTCGATTGGGCAAAAACGCTGGGAAATCGTGCCCTTGCGCACATCTACATCGCCGAAATCGAACGAACGGCCCAGGCGCTGCCGGAAGCGATTTCCGATCTGGAGAGCGCGTTGAAGATTTTCTGTCATTCTGGTTTTGCGCCTTACCGAGAAAAAACTGAGGGGCATCTTGCTCGTGCCCGCGCACTACTCGCCGAATTGGGTGGCTGATATGGCCCCGAACACCACTCCAAACTGATCGATGCAGGGACGCCTTCCTGCCTGCTTCCGGCCAGCCTATCGTTGCCCCTCAAACCCCAGCACATTGAGCGCCCCGTCCGCCAGCGGGCGCTGCAGGGCCTTTGCCTCCGCCCAGTCAGCGGTGAGCCAGCGGCGCTGTTCATCCGGTGTGGTGAGGATCACCGGCATCGCCTTGGGGTGATGCGGTGCCACATCGGCATTGGGTTCGCAGGTGAGGAAGCCGAAGAGGGTGAGCGTCACCTCCCCGTCGGCCTTCTTCCGCACACCGGTCCAACGGGTGGCGAGGCCGGCAAAGCAGGGTGGGGTTTCGCTTTCGTCTCGGGGGGCGAACCACAGGGGCTGGAAGCCCTGCGGTGTCTTCACAGTCTCGGCGAACGACGTGAATGGCACCAGGCAGCGGTGGGGCGGCCCCAGCCAGCGCCGCCAGTGCGCAGAGGCGGTGTTGCGAATGTTGGTGATGCCGCGATCGACCGATTTGCCTTCAAGTGCGAAGGCCGGGCTGGGCATGCCCCAGCGCGCCCGTTTCAGGATGGGGCCGCTCACCTGCCCATCGCCGGCCTGCCGCCCGATGCCGATGATCGGTGCCTCGCTGTCCGGGTAGAGCGCGGGCAATGACGGCAGGTTGCCGAGATCATCGTGCACCGGCCCCAGTTCGAGCGCGCGGGCAAGTTCGCGCAGCGCCTGTTGCCCCTTGGTGAGCGCGTAGAGGTTGCACATGGGCGGCCATGTGCCGGCTGCGGCGCCGCACGGCAAGTGGGCGGTGCGATGGGCGGGCGAAGCAACCCGGCGGGCGCGTGCGATTGGGCCGGTGCGGGCCATTGGGCCGGTGCGGGCCATTGGGCGGTCGCGTGCGATTGGGCTGGCCAGCGCGTCGCTTGGAGGCGCTGGCCAGCCCAGGTCGGGGGTGGTCGGTTCGGGGGGAGTGGCCCCGGCCGCGGCCTTCAGCGCGCCGCGGTGCGGGGTGTTATCGGCCGGCGCCTTCCGGTGCGCCGGCCGATGGCGGGTGGAGCCGGTCGCGCTGGCCTAGAGCGGCGGCGGCGTGAGGCTCCAGAGGGCAAGGGTGGTGAGCAGGGTGCCGGCAAGGCCGAGGCACAGGCGCAGAGCGGCCGGCGCCCAGGGGGCCGGGCGCTGGACGGAAAAGCGGCGGTCCATTCTTGTTCTGGGCCCGACAGGAAGCGGCACTGGCATCAGACACCCCAACGTTGTGATGACGTTGGGAGTATCGCACGGGCATGGCCGCCAGGCGCGGCAAGGCCGGTCCGTTATGGTGGTGGCGTCAGCGGTTTCCGAACCAGATCGGCGGCAACCGCTGCGCCCAGGGCGCCGCGGCTTCAAGCTGGAAGGCCAGATCGAGCAGGCGGGCGTCATCGCCGCGCCGGCCGGCAAAGTGCATGCCCAGCGGCAAGCCATTGGTGGCCTGCATCAGCGGCACGCTCATCGCCGCTGCACCGGTGACATTCTGCACCGGCGTGTAGGCCACCAGCCGCATCATGTCGGCCATCAGCTCGGCAGACGGGCGGCTGGGCGAGAGTTCGCCGATCTTCACCGCATGGCGGGTCAGCACGGGGGTGAGCAGCAGATCATGATCCCGGAACGAGGCGTTGTAAGTGTCACGACAGGCCGCCAGGCGCCCCATCAGCGCCTTCACATCCGCCTCTGCCAGCGCGCGGCCCTGATCGGCCAGATAGCGGGTGAGCGGTTCCAGCGCCTGCACGCCTTCGTTGCCGAACGTCTTGTTCACCGCCCGCACCGCATCACTGGCGCCCAGTGACCAGAGCGCGACGAAATCGCGCGCGAACGCCGCCGGGTCGAACGGCCATTCCACGTCCATCACCTTGTGCCCCATGGCTTCCAGCAGGCGGCGGGTGCGCTGGATGCCGGCCTGCACCTCCTGGTCGGGCTGGCCGCCATCGGCGGTGGCGGTGATGACGCCGATGCGGAAGCGTTCGCCCACCGGGCCGGCAAGTCTCGGCACCGGGCTCAGCCCGGCGGCATCCGTGCCCTGCAGCGCCGCCATGGTGAGCGCGGCATCGGGCACCGATCGCGTGAGGACATGATTGACGGCAATGTTGGCCGGCTCGTCCGTCTTCATCTGCCCGGCGAGGCGCCCGCGGCTGGGCTTGAAGCCGAACAGGCCGGTGAGCGCCGCCGGGATGCGGATGGAACCGCCACCATCATTGGCATGGGCGATCGGCACCACGCCCGCCGCCACCGCCGCCGCGCTTCCGCCCGAGGAGCCGCCGGGCGAATAGTCCGGGTTCCACGGGTTGCGCGTGGGGCCGTGGCTCAATGGCTCCGTCACGCACATCAGGCCGAATTCGGGTGTCGTCGTCTTGCCGAGCGGCAGCGTGTTCATCTGCGCAAAGGCATCGACGAACGTCTCGTTCGCCTCGGCCGGCGGCGACTGCGCAAAGGCGCGGCTGCCGTTTCTGGTGGGCCAGCCCTTGAAATCGTTCAAATCCTTGATGAACGTCGGGATTACCGCCTGCCGGTCGTCCGTCGGCAGCGCCGTGATGGCGCGCGGTCGGTCGATCAGCGTGGCAAAGTTCAGCTTCGCCTGCGCCGCTTCCGCCCGATCCAGCGCCGCCAGCACCGCCTCGCGCGCGCTCAGCTCCCCGCTGCGGATGCGTGCGGCCAGCCCGATGGCATCATCAGGGGCGCGGGCCTGCTGTGCCAGCGCCGGCGTGGCCGCAAGGATGGTGGCACTGGCCAGCAACTGCCGGCGGTTGATGTTGAAATCGGCCATGCGCGTGCTCCCCAAGTGCGCACAGCCTGACATGGGCGCGGCCGGCGGGGAAGAGGGAAGACGTGGCCCTGACTGAAAGCCGGCCAGCGACCAGCCGTGGCGGCAGCGCACCTGCCGCCACGGCCGGTGCCCAGGTTCAGGGGATCACGACATTGAAATCCGGCGTCCAGCCACCCGGGGGATAGGTGGGGCCGGGATCATATGGCGGAGGGGCGGGCGGCGGCGCGCCGCCATCGATCAGGCCCGGCGGTGGGTTGGTGTTGGGCGGCGGTGGCGCCGATGGAGAAGGTGCCGTGCCAGGCAGGAACCAGAGGAAGGCGTAGTTATCGATGTCGACTTCTGCAATCGGGTTGAAGGGTCCGGGCGGCTTGGTGCCTTCATACGGCGACACATATTTAAAGCCGGCCAACAGTTGTTCGAGCATGGGCGGGAAGGCGTTGTTGGCACCGGGGCCGTACATGTCCCAATCTGATGTCATCCGCCAGATCAGGTCGCCATCCCAGTCATAGCCTTCCATGATCGTCATGGGATTGGCCCAGGCTTCATCGATGGTGGCATTGTCATATTTCAGATTTTGCCGACTGGTATCGGCAATCAGCGCATCGCTGACAGCCGGGTTGCCCGTCCACTGATCGATGCGCAGCAGCGCTGCGGCTTTCAGGCCAGGATCACCCGAGCGGGCCGCAGCAAGCACGCCGCCAAACTGGGCGAAGCCGAATTGCGGAAAAACGGGAGTGACATCAAGCACACGTGGGCTGATCGTCATGGGAACACTCCAAGGTAAAACGTTAAAGAACGTGACCCTGCGGCAGACGCTATGTTTTCGCCCTTTCCACAACAACCCCTATTGTTGGTGTCAGCGCAAACTGCGACAAATGCGACAGGAGAAGATCCCATCGCAATTCACATTTTGCTTTTAATTGAAATCTTGGCTTCAACTGCTCTTGAAGGCGGCACTATTTCCGTTCGAACACCTTCTTGCCCGCCAGCCAGGTGCCCGTGACGCGGATCTTCCACAGATCGCCTTCCGGCGCGGTGAAGGGATCAGCGTCCAGCGTGATGAAGTCGGCCCATTTGCCCGGTTCCAGCGTGCCCACCTTGTCGTCGTTGTGGCCGGCGCGGGCGGCCCAGAGGGTGAAGCCGGCAAACGCGTCGGTGCGGCTCACCTTTTCCCACGGGCGCCAGCCGCCCACGGGGAGCCCATCGCGGGACTGGCGGGTGACGGCGGCGTGGAAGCCGAACATCGGATCGGGCGGCTCCACCGGGAAATCGCTGCCGAAGGCGAGCTGCGCGCCGCTCTTCTTGATCTGGGCCCAGGCATAGGCCCCGGCAAGCCGCGCTTCGCCCAGCCGGGCTTCGGCCATGCCCTTGTCCGACGTGGCGTGGGTGGGCTGCATGGAGGCGATGACCTTGAGCTGCGCGAACCGGTTCAGATCGGCCATGTCGACGATCTGCGCGTGCTCGTTGCGGTGCCGCAGCTTCAGCCGTTCGGCTTCCGGCACCGCGGCATAGGCATCCATGGTCGATCGGTTGGCCTGGTCACCGATGGCGTGGGTGTTGACCTGGAAGCCCTCGCGGCTGGCTTCGGTGACATAGGTCTTCAGCTTGTCGGCCGGCGTGATCTCCAGCCCGCGGGTGGACGGCATGTCGGCATAGGGGGCGATCAGATAGGCCCCGCGGCTGCCCAGCGCCCCGTCACTCACCAGCTTCATCGACTGCATGGCGAGCCGGTCGCCCCAACCCCACCTGATCGGGCCATTGGGGGCAATCGCCTTGCGGTTTTCGGGGCCACCGGCCATCGCATAGATGCGCGCGGTCATGCGGCCGGCTTCGGCAAAGCGGACGTAGCGATCCCATGTATCCTTGTCCATGCCGGCATCATGCGCGCCGGTCAGGCCAACTTCGGCCATGGTTTCGAGGGACTTGGTAAGCACCAGATCGAGCCGGCCGGCATCATCGGCAGGGATGGCGCGGGTGATCAGCGCCATCGCCTTGTCCACGAACACGCCGGTGGGGTTGCCGGAGGCATCGCGGATGATCTCGCCGCCATCGGGCGCAACCGTGTCCTTCGTGATGCCGGCGGCCTTCATGGCGGCCGAGTTGGCCCAGCCGGCGTGGCCATCCACGCGGGCGAACCAGGCCGGGCGGTCCCCGGTCACGCTGTCCAGCTCGGCGGCAGTGGGGAAGCGGCCGATCAGCTTGCCGTCCTGAAACCAGCGTTCCTGGTTCCAGCCGCGGCCCATGATCCAGCCGGCCGCCGGCGCACCGGCCTTGATGCGGGCCAGTGCATCAGGGATGGAGGCGGTGTCGCGCAGATCGACCACCAGCTTCAATTCGCCCAGCCGCATCACGTGGCCATGGGCATCGATCAGGCCCGGCCACAGCGTGGCGCCCTTCAGGTCGACGCGCGTGCCGGCCGACAGCGCGGCAGCGGCCGGCAGCGTGGCCTTCACCTTGCCATTGTCATCCACCACCAGCGTCGCAAAGCGGTGCAGTTCCCCCTTGCCGTCGAGCGTATAGCCATTGGCGTTGGTATAGAGCGTGTCGGCCAGTGCCGGGGAGGTGGTGGCCAGCAAGGCGACGAGCATCAGTGGCTTCATGGCAAATCCCCTGTTCAAGCCGGCCATTCGCGCTTGCCGGCACGTCCTGCCGCTAGCCCAATTTGGGAAGGCCGGCCAGCCGGCAGGCCGCCGACTCCAGCGAGAAATATAGCGATGAATTTTGGAGACGTGCGCAAACCCATGCTTCGTTGACGCATGCGAGATAACTGTTAAGACATTAGAAACCTAATTTACAGGACTGGTTCGATGAAGCATGGCGTGATCGTTGCGGCAATAATGGCTGTGGTTGCGACACAGGCGCAGGCCGTGACGCTGCAATTCAAAATGGCCGACGTTTCCGGCACAAATTACAGCTGGCGCGCGCCGCAGAAGCCGGTTCCCGACGATGTTTTTCCAAACAACGGCCAGTTCACGCTGGCCGGGGTTGCCGTGGACGATAGTTCTCTTGGCACTATGAATTACAACCTGCTGTTTTCCAACGATGATTGCTGCTTCAAGTTCGTTATTCGCAATGCATCGAACAGGTCCATCAGATTTTACAATGGCCCAGCCGTGTTTTCCGGCACCCCCCACGCACCGACGTTTCTGCTTGGCAGCTTTACATTCGTTGCCAGTCCCGGGGACGATTTTTTCCGTCCGCTGGATGGCGGCACCCTGACGATCAGCGCCGTGCCGGAGCCGGCGGCCTGGCTCTCGATGCTGACCGGCTTTGGCCTGCTCGGCGGGGCACTGCGTCAGCGCCGTGCGGCCAGTGCACGACTTGCAAGGGCCGTTTGACTCCACGTCACAGTGATCTTGCCATGAACACCCAATGCGGGTGCATGATGGCTGGGACTTCCACTTCCGAATAGGCCGGAATGGGCGCAAAACCCAAGCGCTGATACAGGCCAATCGCCGTTTCCAGCGTGGGCGCGGTATCGAGGAACATGGTGCGATAGCCTAAGGCCCGCGCATCCTGCATCAGCCGCTCCACCAGCGCGCGGCCCAGCCCCTGCCCCTTCGCGGCATCGCGGATGTAAACGCGCTTCATCTCGCAGATGCCATCCCGCACCCGGCGGATGCCGCCCATGCCGATGGCATGGCCATCCTGTTCGAGGATCAGGAACAGGCTTTCCGGCGGGCCGTTGCCGACGATCTTCGGCAAGGCATCCGGCAGATAGGCGCGGATATCGCCGCCGGGAAAGATATCAGCGAGCGTGACCGGGAAGCGCGCGGCCACGCCGTCGAAGACGAACTGCAGATATTCGGCGTTGAGGTCGATCAGCAGCGCCGCATCGTCGGGCAGCCGGGCGGGGCGATAATGAATAACCATGGCCCCTGCCTGATGCCGGGCAAGCCCGACATCGGCAAGGGCCCTGGCGCCATTCGGCTCAGGCAGCGACCACCCACTCGCGGCGGCGCGCCACCGCGCCGACCAGGCCGAAGCCGGCAATCAGCATCGCCCAGCTTGCCGGCTCGGGAATGCCCGGCGCATTCAGCTCGCCAGTGAAGGCGCCGTTGAAGATGCCGACCTGCCGGCCTTCGAACTGCCCGAAGCTGAGCACGCCGACGGACTGAAGGAGGCCGGTGGCGTCCAGGAAGCGACCGGTCCCACCCAGAACGGTCAGCCACTCGGTACCGGTGACAACGCCATTGGCCAGCTCGACCTGCCCGGTATAGGTGCCGAACAGGCTGCCACCGTTGGCAAACTCCCACAGGAACTGGCCATCGGTGAGTTCGCGGACCGGCACATCCAGGGTTGGAGGCCCGGCAATGCAGTGGCTGTTGGTCAGCACGAAATTGCCGAGATTGGATGTGCCGCTGGACGATGGGCCAGTGGGCGTGATCGTCACCGTATTCCGCGGCGCACAGCGCCCGGTGCCCGGCGGGCTGAGAAAGTTCACGTTCTGCCGCGTGCCATTGAAGGCCACGACAGCTGCGGTTGCCGGCGCTGCGACCAGCAGGGCGGCGGCAACGGCCACCAGTTTCGCTTTGCCATTGGTATTCATGCGCTGCTCCCCTCTCGACCTGGGCCGATTGACCCGGCGGGCACCGCAACACCGCTTTGGCCGGCACCCGGCCGCTGGTTGCCAGCCAGCCACCCGCAATGGCATGATGAAATGCTGACGAAATCATGACTGCCGCGAAACTCTTGAAGGATCGCAACGGTATGCACGGAAACGCCCCAGATCCGGCCGGAGTCGATCTGCCGGGTGAATCGGCTGACCTGCACCTGGGCAGTGTGGTGCTGCGGCCGGCTTCTCGCGAACTGGTGGGGCCGGCTGGCACGGTGATGGTCGAGCCCAAGGTGATGCAGGTCTTGATGTGCCTTGCTGCCAGCCCCGATGTCGTCACCCGTCGCCAGCTGGAACGGGAATGCTGGGGCAATGTGGCCAGCGACGAGATGATCAATCGGGCCGTGGCGGCGGCGCGGCGCGCGCTGAGGGCGGCCGGCAGCGAGGCGCGGCTGGAAACCATTCCGCGTACCGGGTACCGACTGCAGGCGCCGGCGAGCGACCGGATCGCGCCGCCTGACGCTGAACCGGTGGCGGACGTGGCGAGGCCCGCAACGCCAATGCCCGCCAAGGAGGCCGCATCCCGGCCGAACCGCCGGTGGCTGGTGTCTGGTGGCCTCGCGGCCGCGGCGGCGGCAGTCACCGGTCTCTACTGGCAGCGGCAACCGTCCGTGCCGGCAGCGCGATCCGCCACCGAACAGCTGCAAGCGGCATGGCGGATGGGACGGCCCGATCAGGGCGGACAGATGTTGGAGCTGGCCCGCCAGGCCGTGGCCGAATCTGCCGGCAATGCCGCGGCGTGGGGCTGGCTGGCGCTCGCACAGCGCGATGCGGCCGAGTATGGCAACCCGCGCGAGGCCAGCGCGATGGCGGCGGGCTGCGAAGCCTCGGCCCGCCGCGCGCTGGCGCTGGAGCCCGCGCAGTCGCAGGCGCTGACGGCGCTGGCAACGCTGCCACCGCTGTTCGGTGACTGGGTGGCTGCCCGACAGCGGCTGCTCGACGTGCTGGACAAGGCACCGGGGGATGCCATCGCCCGGGACCACCTTGGCGTCGCCGAGATTGCGATGGGACGGGTGACGGCAGCAGCAGCCATCAGCGAGGCCCTGTTGGCGGACGATCCACTGGCCGCAGTGCACCAGCACAAGCACATCTATCGCCTGTGGGCGCTGGGCCGGCTTTCTGACATGGATCGCCTGGCGGACGCGGCGATACGTCATCGGCCCGATCATCCAGGGCTGTTCATGGCGCGCCTGCAGACGCTGGCCTTAACCGGACGCACGGGTGCCGCGCGCGGCATGCTGGCTGCGGGCTCAGCCGCAATGCCGCTGCCGCCGGCGCTGGCGCTGATTTATGACCAGACGTTCGTGGCGCTGAGCGGCGCTGCCGGCAAGGCACGACAGGTGGCGATCGACGCCAATCTGGATCTGGCGCAGCGTGGGCCAGGCGCAGCTGTACCCGCCATCAACCATCTGGGCGCGCTGGGCGCGCTGGACGAGGCCTTTCAGGTTGCAAACGAGGCGCTGCGACCCGACGGTCCGCCGTCGACAGCGGCCGAGCGGCGGCGCCGCAGCACCATCATGCTGTTCCTGCCCAGCGCCGCCAGCCTGCGCGCCGATCCGCGCTTTGCCGATCTGATGGAGGGCATAGGCCTGGCCCGGGAATGGGCGCGCAGCGGTCTGACGCCAGACTATCAGCGGGCCGGCTAGGGTCGCACCAGCCGGCGGATCAGGCTGCTGGTGTCATTGCGCGCACCGCCCATGGCCTGCACATCGGCATAGAATTGATCGACGAGGGCGCCGAGCGGCAGGGGCACGCCCAGGCGGCGGGCTTCGTCCAGCGCGAGGCCGAGGTCCTTCCTCATCCAGTCCACGGCGAAACCGAAATCGAACTGGCCGCGCGTCATGGTGCGGGCGCGATTGTCCATCTGCCAGCTTTGTGCGGCGCCCTTGGAGATCACGTCCACCACCGCGTCCATGTCGAGGCCCGCCTTCATCCCCAGCGCCAGGCCTTCCGAAAGCCCCTGCAATATGCCGGCAATGCACAGCTGGTTGACCATCTTGGTGAGCTGGCCGGAACCCGCCGGCCCCATGTGGCCGATGCGCTGCGCATAGGCCTGCATCACCGGTTCGGCCGCCGCGAAGGCACCGCCGGATCCGCCGACCATGATGGTGAGCTTGCCATTCTCCGCCCCCGCCTGGCCGCCTGACACGGGCGCATCCACCACCAGCAGCCCGCGCCCATCGCCCGCGCTGGCCAGTCGGCGGGCGATCTGGGCCGACACGGTGGTGTGATCGATGAACAGGGCGCCGGGTGTCATGGCCGCGAAGACGCCATCCGGGCCCAGGGTGACGGCCTCCAGATCGGCGTCAGCCCCGACACAGGCGATCACGACGTCTGCGCCATCGGCTGCCGCTGCCGGCGTGGGCGCGGCGCGGCCACCATGGGCGGCCACCCAGGCGGCGGCCTTGCCGGGCGTGCGGTTGTAGACGGTGAGGTGATGGCCGGCGGCGGCCAGGTGCCGGGCCATCGGCGCGCCCATCACGCCCAGGCCCAGATATGCGATGCGCTTGCTCATGTCCGCGGCTCTACCGCCGCGATGTGGCCCGCGCAATCAATCGGGCAGTTTGACGGGCAGGAACAGGGACACCACGTCACGCGCCAGCCGCGCCGGCCGCATGGTGGCGACATCGATGCAGCACCAGGTGGACTTCACCTCGGCAATCACCTGTTCGCCGCGGCGGAACAGGGTGGTGAAGAAGGCGCGCGCACCCTGCACGCCATCGGCGACCACGCTGGCCACCACAGCATCATCCAGAAAGGCCGGCGCGCGATAATTGATGTTGTGATTGAGCGCGACCCACAGATGATTGGCCACCGCATCTGCCGGCGCCGTGTGCTGCCAATAGGCCACCACGGCATCCTGCACCCAGCGCAGATAGACCGCATTGTTGACATGGCCCATGTGGTCGATGTCGCTTGGCACCACTTCCACGTCATGACGGTACATGCGCTCACTCCCACCAGTGGCGGCAGGTTGACCGCGTTTGCTGCATTGCGTCAACCCCGGCCATGCCCGCACGGGGCCGGTTTCATCCGGGTGGCTGGCGCTGCCGGGCCCGCGGCGTTATGGAGCAGGCATGAACGCCACCCAGCCCCTGCCGCAGGACCGCCTGCCGATCAGCTCCGCCGATGTGGAGGCCGCCGCCGCGGCCATCGCCGGCAAGGTGATCCGCACCCCCTGCCTGAAATCGGAAACGCTGAGCGCGCTGACCGGCGCCGAGGTTTGGCTGAAGTTCGAAAATCTGCAGTTCACCGCCGCCTACAAGGAACGCGGGGCGCTGAACCGCCTGCTGTCGCTGACGGCCGAGGAACGCGCGCGCGGGGTGATCGCCGCATCGGCCGGCAACCACGCGCAGGGGCTGGCCTATCACGCCCGCCGGCTGGGCATCCCGGCCACCATCGTGATGCCGCGCTTCACCCCGATCGTGAAGGTGCAGCAGACGGAAAGCCACGATGCCAACGTGGTGCTGTTCGGCGAGAAATATGACGATGCCAGCGCCCACGCGCACGAACTGGCGGCGAAGAAGGGCCTCGTCTATGTCCATCCCTTCGATGATGCGAAGGTGATGGCCGGCCAGGGCACGGTGGGCCTCGAAATGCTGGAGGACGTGCCCGCAATCGACACGCTGGTGGTGCCGATCGGCGGCGGCGGGCTGATTTCCGGTATCGCGACCCTCGCCAAGGCCAGGAATCCGGACATCATGGTGGTCGGCGTCCAGGCCGAGCTTTATCCGTCCATGTACGCCGCGATGAAGGGTGAGACAGCCTTGTGCGACGGCGACACGCTGGCGGAAGGCATCGCCGTGAAACAGCCCGGCCAGTTGACGCAACAGGTGGTGCGCGCGCTGGTTGATGACATCGTGCTGGTGGGCGAGCGTGACCTTGAACGCGCCGTGTCCCTGCTGCTCGGCATCGAGAAGACGGTGGTGGAAGGCGCGGGCGCCGCTGGCCTGGCCGCCCTGCTCGCCCATCCCCGCCGCTTCAGGGGCGCGAAGGTCGGCCTGGTGCTGTGCGGCGGCAACATCGACACGCGCCTGCTGGCCAATGTGCTGCTGCGCGATCTGGCGCGTTCCGGGCGGCTGGCGCGGCTGCGCATTCGCCTGAAGGACCGGCCGGGCCAATTGTTCGAGGTGGCGCGCATCTTCGATCAGCAGCAGGTCAACATCCTCGAAGTCTATCACCAGCGGGTGTTCACCAACCTGCCGGCCAAGGGCCTGATCACCGATATCGAGTGCGAGACGCGCGACCGCGACCATCTTGATCGGCTGGTGGAGGCGCTGCGGGCGGCGGGTTACGAGACACGGCTGGTCGAAGCTGACTGATTTGGCATTTGCAGGACTCGCCAGCCCCGCAATGCCGCGCTAGCATCGCCGTTACTGGGGGAGACAGGCTGGTGCAGGGTCACACCGGCTGGCTGCTTGCGCGAGGGCACAGGTGACGGATCAGAGCTATCGGTTTCCACGCTTCTTCGTCACGGCGCCGTCGCCCTGCCCCTATCTGCCGGGCCGGACGGAACGCAAGGTGTTTGCGGAGCTGAAGGGCGAGGATGCGCAGACCATGGCCGAAGCGCTGGGCCGCATCGGTTTCCGCCGCAGCCAGAATGTCGTCTATCGCCCCAGCTGTGATGGCTGCCAGGCGTGCGTGTCGGTGCGGGTGCCCACCGCCAGCTTCCGCCCCGGTCGCAGCCAGCGGAAATTGCTGGCCCGCCACGCCGACCTGGAGGTGCACGCCTGCGAGCCGTGGGCGACCGAGGAGCAATGGACGCTGATGCGGCGGTATCTGGCCCATCGCCACCCCGGCGGCGGCATGGCCGCGATGGACGCGCATGATTTTGCCGACATGGTCGAGCAATCGCCGATCGACACGGTGATGGTGGAGTATCGTGAGCGTTCCGAGCATGGCCGCACGGGCCGCCTTGTCGGCTGCTGCCTCACGGACAAGCAGTCAGACGGCCTGTCGATGATCTACAGCTTCTATGATCCGCTTGCCGGCCGCTCGGGCCTTGGCAGTTTCATCATCCTTGATCACATCACCCGCGCCGCCCGCGCCGGCCTGCCGTTTGTCTATCTGGGCTACTGGATCCAGGATTGCGGCCGCATGGCCTACAAGACGAAGTTCCGGCCGGTGGAGGCGCTGGTCGGCGGGCAGTGGCGGGTGCTGGAGGATTGAGAGTCAAAGGCCGGCGCGGCGCATCAGGTCGACCGTCGACGGATCGGCTGCCAGCCCGGCGCCCGTCAGCATGGCGCCGGCCATTTCCTTGCCCAGTTCCACCCCCCATTGATCGAACGGGTTGATGCCCAGCAGCACGGCGGCCGTGAAGGTGCGGTGTTCATAGAAGGCAATCAGCGCGCCCAGCGTTTCGGGATCCAGCCGATCCAGCAGCAGCGTGGATGATGGCCGGTTGCCGGGGAAGCATTTGGCGCGCGCCAACGCGGCATCGCCACCCGAAAGTGCCAGCGCCTCCTCGAAGCTGCGGCCCTTGAGCAGCGCCGCGCCCTGCGCCAGCATGCTGGCCAGCAACTGCCGATGATGGGTGGCCGGCAGACGGTGGCCGGGTTGGCGCACGCCGATGAACTCCACCGGCCCCACCACCGTGCCCTGGTGCAGCAGCTGGAACACCGCGTGCTGGGCATCGGTGCCGGTGCCGCCCCAGGTGATCGGCGCCGTCATCCCCGGCACCGGATCGCCGTCGCGCGTTACCCGCTTGCCGTTCGATTCCATCTCCAGTTGCTGCAGATAGGCCGGCAGCAGGCGCAGCCGCTCATCATAGGCGAACACCGCGCGTGTGCCCTGCCCCTGCCCATGCGCTGCCCACACATCGGCGAGCGCGGCCAGAACCGGCAGGTTTCGATCCAGCGGGGCATCGCGAAAGTGCGCGTCCATCGCCGCCGCGCCATCGCGCAGCGCCTGCATCGCCGGCGGCCCGCAGCGCACGGCAAGCGGCATGCCCACAGCCGACCACAGCGAATAACGCCCGCCCAGCGTTTCGGCGAAGGTGAGGATCGTGCCCGCGCCCCAGGCTGCCGCACGGTCTGGCCGGGCGGTGATGGCAATGCTCTGCGCCCGCGCATCCGCCACGCCGGCGCCAGCCAGCCAGGCCAGCGCGGTGTCGGCGTTGGTCATGGTTTCGGCGGTGGTGAAGGTTTTCGAGACAATCACCAGCCGCGTGGCCAGCGGATCGCAGGCGGCCATCGCCTGTGCCAGCGCCGCGCCGTCCACGTTGCTGACAACATGCACCGCCGGCCCGTCCCCATCGCGGCCCAGCGCATCGATCAGCAGCGCCGGGCCAAGCGCCGAACCGCCGATGCCGATGTGGATGATGTGGCGCACGCCCTCGGCCCGCAGGCGCTCGGCCACGGCAGCGCCTTCATCCTTTGCCCTGCCATGGGCACGTTCCGCCGTGTGCGTGGCGGCACGTGCTTCGGAAGGATTGACGACATCCCCGGCAAACAGGCGATCCCGCCAGCCGGGCAGATCGGCGGCCTCCGCCGCCGCCAGCAGCAGGCGCAAACCGGAAAGCGGCAAGGCCAGCCGCGAGAAATCGGCGTGAATGCCGCCAACCGACAGGCTCAGCCGCGCCAGCCGCTCAGGCTCAGCGGCGAACAGGCCGGCGATGTCCACCGGGGCGGCCGCAGCAGCGCGAACAGGGGCCAGAACATCCATGCGCGGTCTTTTCCGGCGGCGCGCGGCGGAAGTCCAGCCCGCAGATGCGCTGCGAAACACTTGACCCGCATCGTCCTTGCGCCCACGGCAAATCACGATGAGCCGCAAACGCAAGGTCATGCCCGATCCGGGGCTGGGGGAAGCTGATCGGCTGGCCCGGCTGGACGCGTGGGCGCGCGATGTGCTGGGCCACGGCTTCACCGATCTGTCGCTGCTGGACCGCGCCCTCACCCACGGCAGCGCCAGTCGCGTGGCGGGCAGCAGCTACCAGCGCCTCGAGTTCCTGGGCGACCGGGTGCTGGGCTGCGTGGTCGCCAATCTCCTTTATGGACAGCATGATGAACCGGAAGGCCGCCTGACCGTACGGCTGCATGCGATGGTGGAAGGCCCGGCCAACGCCCGGGTGGCGCGCGGCTGGAACGCAGGGCCATTGATCGCCATGGAACCGGTGACGCGCGCCAAGGGCCTGGCGGAAAGCGACAACGTGCTGGGCGACGTGGCCGAAGCCGTGGTCGCGGCGGTGTTCGTCGATGCTGGCTGGGACGCGGCACGCGCCCTGGTGGAGCGCCACTGGGGCCCGATGATGGCCGCCGAACAGCCGTTCCTGAACGATCCCAAGAGCGCCCTGCAGATCTGGGCGCTGAAACGCCGGCTGGGCATGCCCGTCTATCTGGTGGTGGGGCGCGAGGGGCCGGACCATGCGCCTCAGTTCACCGTTGAGGTGACGGTGCGCGGGCAGGAGCCGGCCACCGGCCTCGGCAAATCCCGGCAGGAGGCGGAAAAGGCCGCCGCGACCGCGCTGCTGGCGCGGCTGGAGCAACAGGCATGACCGAAGATACCCCAAGCCGCTGCGGCAGCATTGCCGTGGTGGGCGCCCCCAATGCCGGCAAGTCCACCCTGGTCAATGCGCTGGTGGGGCAGAAGGTGGCCATTGTCTCGCCCAAGGTGCAGACGACCCGGCAGCGGCTGGTGGGCATCGCCATTGAAGGGGCGGCGCAGATGATCCTGGTCGACACGCCCGGCATCTTCCAGCCGCGCCGCCGGCTGGACCGGGCGATGGTGAAGGCGGCCTGGGACGGTGCCGGCGAGGCGGACGTGATCGCGCTGGTGGTGGATGCCAAGGCCGGCCTGAAGGGTGAGGTGCCGGCGATCATCGAGGGGCTGAAGAACCGCCGGGAGGCGAAGTTCCTGGTGCTCAACAAGGTTGATATCTGCGTCAAGGAACGCCTGCTGGCATTGGCGGCGCAGATGAACGAACTTCTGCCCTTCGACGAGATTTTCTTTGTATCGGCCACAACCGGTGATGGCGTGTCTGAACTGAAACGGGCGCTGGCCAGCCGGCTGCCGGAAGGCCCCTGGCATTATCCGGAAGACCAGCTGACGGCGGCTACCACCCGGCTGATGGCGGCCGAACTGACGCGCGAGCAGCTTTACCTGCAGCTTTCGGCCGAGCTGCCCTTTGCCGCCACCATCGAGACCGAGACGTGGGAGGAGCGGCGCGACGGCAGCGTCGCCATCCGCCAGCAGATCATCGTGGAGCGCGACAGCCAGAAGGCGATCGTGCTGGGCAAGGGCGGCACGCGCATCCGCAGCATCGGCGAGGCGGCGCGCGCCGCCATCGGTGAGCTGCTGGGCGCGAAGGTCCACCTGTTCCTGCACGTGAAGGTGAAGCCCGACTGGGGCGAGGACCGCAGCCTGTATAGTGCAGTGGGGCTGGACTTCGTCGATTAACCGGTACGGCCCTGGCCCCGGAACGCGAAACGCCCGGTTGCGGGTGAGCGCAACCGGGCGATCGTGGAGCCGCTGACGTGGGTCAGGCGGCGACGGTGAGGCTGGCCTTGCGGCGGCGCGACACGGCGCCGACCAGGCCGAAACCGGCAATCAGCATCGCCCAGCTCGACGGCTCGGGCACACCCAGCGGATCTCCGTCACCATCGGTGCCGGTCCACCCGGTCAGCCGACCAAGACCCGAACTGGGGGTGGAGGGCAGAACCTGCCAGCGGACATAGAAATTGTCGAAAAAGACCGAGTCCGGCGCGGCGCCAGCGAACGTCAGGTCAAACGTCGTGGTCGCCAAGGCATCGCCGGGCAGGAAACCATCGTTGCCACCACCGGTGCAGTTGTTGACATCGTTCGAATTGACGCAGAATTCCAACTTGACGCCGCCCGAAAAGTTGAGGTTGGGGTCGCTGAGGATCCGACCGAAGTCACCTTTGTCGAAAAAGGCGACCGACTGCAAATTGGGATCGGTGTTGAAACCGAAGGCGCCCAGCCGGGTCGTGCCGGACGGCGACGTGTTGTCCACTTCCGCAGTGATCCGCCAGGTGGTGCCGCTGTTCAGGATGTCATCCAGCGTGAACTTGACCTGGGCAGTGACGCCCGGAAGCACCACGGTGTCGCTGTTGCCCGGTCGCGCATCATAGGTGGTGGTCCAGGTCGCCCCAACCTCGGCCGGAATCCCATAGATCGTGACCGCAGCGAGTGCCGGCGCCGCCAGCAGCATCGCAGGCATCAAAGCCAAAGCGTACTTGTTCATAGTTATTGCCCTCGCGTTAACTGTGTGATGTATGCCCGATTCCGCAAGATTTCACAATCCCTGATTTTGCGTTAACATATTCATCGCTGCCGCTTTTGGGAGCCCGCGTTATGATGCCGGCATGATCCGCATCGAACCGGCGCTGGTGGTGGCTGCAATCGCGCATGGCGAACATGGCGCGGTGGCGCGGTTCCTCACGGAAAACATGGGGTTGGTCGCCGCCTATGTGCCGGGTGGGCGCGGGCGGAAACTGCGCGCCATCCTGCAGCATGGGCATGTCGTGGCGCTCGATCTGGTGGAACGACGGCCCGGCCAGCTGCGGCAGGCCACCGTGCATCCGCTGGCCAGCAATCTTGCGATGATCCACGGCGCTGCTGCCATCGCCATGGTCAATTATCTGGCCTCGCTAGCGGCTGCCACGCTGCCGGAGGATGAGCCCCACCCGCGCCTGTTCCCGCTGTTCGAAGCGCTGTTCGCTGCCGCCGGCGCTGGCAGCGATGCGCTCACCATGGGCGCCGCGCTGGTGCGGCTGGAACTGGCGCTGCTGGCCGAACTGGGGCTCGGCCTCGATCTGGCCAGCTGCGCCGCCACCGGCACGCGCGATGATCTCGCCTTCGTGTCACCCAAATCGCGTCAGGCGGTGTCCCGTGCCGCTGGCCTGCCCTATGCCGCGAAGTTGCTGCCACTGCCCGCCTTCCTGCTCGCCGGCGGCCCGGCCGATGCGGCGGCGCTGGCCGATGGCCTGAAGCTGGCAGGCCATTTCCTGCTGCGCGACCTGCTGGCCGGGAACCCGGCCGAGCCGCGCGTGTGGGCGGCGCGGGAACGGCTTTGCGGCCTGTTGCTTGCGCCGGGGCAGGCGCCCGGCTAACCCATCGTCATGGCCAGCCCACCACCCGAAGACACTGCCCCCACCACCATCCTTGATGCGCCCTTCGCGGCGGCGCTGGGGGATCGCTATCTCGTCTATGCGCTGTCCACCATCACCGCGCGGTCGCTGCCCGATCTGCGCGATGGCCTGAAGCCCGTGCACCGCCGCCTGCTCTGGGCGATGCGGCTGCTGCGCCTGAACCCGGACCAGGCCTACAAGAAATGCGCCCGCGTGGTGGGCGACGTGATCGGCAAATATCACCCGCACGGCGATGCCTCCGTTTATGACGCGATGGTGCGCCTCGCCCAGGATTTCGCGCTGCGCGTGCCGCTGGTCGATGGCCAGGGCAATTTCGGCAATATCGACGGCGATAACGCGGCGGCCATGCGCTATACCGAGGCGCGGCTGACCGATGCCGCCATCCGCCTGATGGACGGGCTGGACGAGGAGAGCGTGCCGTTCCGCGCCACCTACAATGGCGAGGAGGAGGAGCCGGAAATCTTCCCCGGCCTGTTCCCCAACCTGCTGGTCAATGGCGCCGCCGGCATCGCGGTCGGCATGGCGACCTCCATCCCGCCGCACAATCCGGCCGAGGTGGTGGACGCAGCGCTTGCCCTGCTCGCCGATCCCGAGACGGGCGAGGACGCGCTGCTCACCCATGTGAGCGGCCCCGATTTCCCCACCGGCGGCGTGCTGGTGGAACCGCCGGCCAGCATCGCCGAGGCCTATCGCACCGGTCGCGGCAGTTTCCGGCTGCGCGCCCGCTGGGCGGTGGAGGACCAGGGCCGCGGCACCTGGACGATCGTGATTTCCGAAATCCCCTACCAGGTGCTGAAGGGCAAGCTGATCGAGCAGTTGGCCGCGCTGATCACCGAGAAGAAGCTGCCCATCCTCGCCGATGTCGCCGACGAGAGCGACGAGCAATTGCGCATCGTGCTCACCCCGCGCTCGCGCAATGTCGAGGCGGACGTGCTCATGGAGAGCCTGTTCAAGCTCACCGACCTTGAGGTGCGCGTGCCGCTGAACATGAACGTGCTGGACGAAGGCCGGCCGGGCGTGCTGGGGCTGCGGGCGGTGCTGGTGAAGTGGCTGGCGCACCAGCGCGAGGTGCTGCTGGCGCGCAGCCGCTACCGGCTGGGGCGCATCGAGGCGCGGCTGGAGGTGCTGGGCGGGCTCTTGAAGGCCTATCTGAACCTCGACGAGGTGATCCGCATCATCCGCGAAGCCGATGATGCAAAGGCCGAGCTGAAGGCGGCCTTCGACCTCACCGACGTGCAGGCCGAGGCCATCCTCAACATGCGGCTGCGGTCCTTGCGCAAGCTGGAAGAGATCGAGATCACGCGGGAAAACAAGGCGCTGACCGAGGAGGCGCGCGGGCTGAAGGCGCTGCTGGCCAGCGAGGCGGTGCAGACCGAGCGGCTGATTGCCGATCTTGGTGCCCTGCGCGCCGCCTATGGGCCGACAACGCCGCTGGGCAGACGCCGCACCAGCATCGCGGCGGCCCCGCAGGTGCGCGACGTGCCGATCGAGGCGATGATCGAGAAAGAGCCGATCACCGTCATCTGCTCCGCCAAGGGCTGGATCCGGGCGATGAAGGGCCATATCGACCTTTCCTCTGCCGAAGCGCTGAAGTTCAAGGAAGGCGACGGTGCCGCCTTTGCCTTCCATGCCCAGACCACGGATCGCCTGGTGCTGGCCGCCAGCGACGGGCGTTTCTATACGCTGATGCCGGATCGCCTGCCCGGCGGGCGCGGGCTGGGCGAACCGGTGCGGCTGATGATCGACCTGGCCGAGGGGACGGCCATCGTGGCGCTGTTCGCCCACAAGGCCGATGCGCGCCTGCTGCTGGCCGCCAGCGATGGCCGCGGCTTCCAGGTGGAGGCCGGCGAGCTGCTCGCCGAAACGCGCAAGGGCAAACAGGTGATGAGCCCCAGGGCCGGCGCGGCCCTGAAGGTGGTGCGCTGGATCGCGCCTGAAGACGACATGATCGCGGTCATTGGCGAGAACCGGAAGCTGCTGGTGTTCCCGCTGTCCGAACTGCCGCAATTGCAGAAGGGCCAGGGCGTCGCGCTGCAGAAGTACAAGGATGGCGGCATGGCCGACGCGCGCAGCTTCGTGATGGCCGAAGGGCTGAGCTGGCCGATGGGCGGCGGTTCGGGGCGCACCCGCACCGAAAGCGATCTCACCTTCTGGAGGGGCGCGCGCGCCAGCGCCGGTCGCATGCCGCCCACCGGCTTCCCGCGCGACAACATGTTCGGCAGCTGACGCCTCGCCAGCACAGCCGGCACGCGTTAAAAGAGCCGCATGACAGGCATGACCGGCATCATCCTCATTGGCGTGTTGAACGTCCTCATGTTCATCTGGTTCGGCTACCAGTTTGCCCAGGACAAGGCCAACGTGTGGAAGCGCCGGCGCCCACCCCAGGACGGCGACCAGTCGAAGCAGCAGGCTGGCGGCCTGCCGCCGGGGCAGGGCTGACGCGGGATGGTCGTCATCATCCTCATCCTCGCGTCCCTGGGTGTGGCCGGCTTCATCATGATGTCGGACACACGCAAGAACGACAATTTTGCCGAGCTGGAGCGCAAGGCCGGCGAGCCGCCCGAGCCGCCGCAAGGCTAGGCCGTCACCATGGTCTGGCTGCTCCTGCTGCTGGGCCTTGCCGTCCTGATCCTTGTCATCCTCGCCGGCCGCCGCCGCACGAATGATCCGCCATCGCGCCCTGATCGACGCGGATCGGGCGCCGCCGGGCTGGATGGTGCCCCGATCATTGGCCCTGATGATGATGGCTTCGGCCTTGCCGATGGCTGGGTGATCCGGGCCGACAGGCTGGACGACGATCCGGCCGAGGACGCTCGGCGCGTCCTTCCCGGCGGTGGCAGCGGCGGCGGGGCCGGCGCCAGCGCGGGCTGGGACGAGGATGACGGCGCGGGTGACGACGCCTGGGATGGCGGCGACGACTGAATAGCCTTGCCCGGTGGGCCAGGATGATATAATTATGATATCATCTTTCAGTCGGGAGTTTCCCATGAACACCACCAACACCACCGCCAGCCGCGAGCTTCCGGGCGGCGGCGGCAATGGCCTTGTCATGCTGCTCGTGGCGTTGCTGCTGTTTGCCGCGACGCTGTGGAGCTTCTTCACCGGCATGGCCGGCGGCTCGCTGGGCGGCATCCTGCTGGGGCTTGGCCTCGGCTTTGCCTTTCTCTTCGTGCTGGTTGGCCTCTACAGCCTGCAGCCCAACGAGGCGGCGGCAATCACCCTGTTCGGCGATTATCGCGGCACCGATCGCACGCCGGGCCTCAGGTGGACCTGGCCGTGGATGGGCAAGAAGAAGATCTCGCTGCGCGCCAACAACCTGATCTCGCAGCAGATCAAGGTGAACGACCTGCGCGGCAACCCGATCGAGATCGCCGCCCAGTTGGTGTGGCGCGTGACCGACACGGCGCAGGCGCTGTTCGATGTCGATGATTATCGCGGCTTCGTGACGGCGCAGGTGGAGGTGGCGGTGCGCACCATCGGCGCGCGCTACCCCTATGATGATTTCGAGCACAAGGAGATGACGCTGCGCGGCGATCATGACCATGTGAGCCGCGAACTGCGCGCCGAACTGATCGAGCGCCTGAGTGTTGCCGGCATCACCGTCGATGAATGCGGCTTCACCCACCTTGCCTATGCGCCGGAAATCGCCGGCGCCATGCTGCGCCGCCAGCAGGCCGCCGCCGTGGTAGCCGCGCGCGAGACGCTGGTGGCCGGCGCGGTTGGCATGGTCGAGATGGCGCTGGCGCAACTGTCCGAAAAGCAGGTGGTGGAGCTGGACGACGAGCGCCGGGCGACGATGGTCTCCAACCTGATGGTGGTGCTGTGCGGCGAACGCGAGACCCAGCCCGTGGTGAACGCCGGCAGCCTCTATTGATGGGCTGATGACCGCGAAGAAGGCCTTTCCCCTGCGGCTCGACCCGGCGCTGCACGCGGCGCTGGAGCGGGCCGCGGCGAGCGATCTCAGGAGCCTGAATGCCCAGATCGAGGTGCTGCTGCGCGAGGCGCTGGCGAAGCGCGGCGTCAAGGTGCCGGTGAGCCCGCCGCCCCGGCGTGGGCGGCCGGCGGCGGGGGATCGACGTCTCTGACCCAAAATCCCCACCCCAACCCCTCCCGCAAGCGGGAGGGGTTGGGGTGGGACCTAGTCGCGCGCAGCCACATCCAACAGCGCGCTGACCGTGTCCGCATCGTCCGGAAAGCCCGCGGCCACCCAGGCGCGCTCGAAGGCGCCCAGCCGCTTCGCCACCTCCGGGCCAGGCGCCACGCCGCGGGCGATGATGTCCTTGCCCGACGCCGGCAGCTTCGGGCGCTGCCAGCCCAGCAGCGGCCGGGCCGCATCGGCCTCGCCGGCAATTAGCAGCCGGTCCACCACCGCCTCGCTGCCATCGGCATAAGCCGCGCGCCAGTGCGGCGGCGGCCCGGCCGGCTGCACGGCGGCCACCAGCCGGGCGCGTTCCTGCTTCGACAGTTTCAGCCGGGCGGCCACATCGCCGGCACGCTTCGCATCGGCGGGCAGCAGGCTGGCCAGCCGGCGTTCCCAGGCCGGGCCTGTGCCGGCGTCGGCCTCCGCCGCGATGGTGCGGGCCAGCACCGGCAGGCGCTGCGCCGCCAGTTCCGGCAGCACCGGCCGGAAGATGCCCGCCTCCAGCATCAACGCCACCGTGGCGGCCGGGTCGGGCAGGCCCAGCAGCAGGCGCAATTCCATGGCGATGCGTTCGCGGGACAGGGCCATCAGGTCGTTGGCGCGCCGCGTGCAGGCAGCCAGCCCATCGGCATCGACCACCGCGGCAAAGCGTGCCGAGAAGCGGAAAAAGCGCAGAATGCGCAAGTGATCCTCGGCAATGCGTTGCAGCGGGTCGCCGATGAAGCGCACCCGGCGGGCTGCAAGATCGCCCCGGCCGCCCCAGTAATCGTGCAGTTGCCCGGCCGGCACATCGGCATAGAGCGCATTGATGGTGAAATCGCGCCGCGCTGCGTCCTCCTGCCAGTCATCGGTGAAGGCGACCTCGGCATGGCGGCCGAAATGATTGACGTCGCGGCGCAGGGTGGTGACCTCGGCGATCACCCCCTCCCCCACCACCGTCACCGTGCCGTGGGCAATGCCGGTGGGCACCGGTTTCAGGGCGGCGGCTGTCACGCGGCGCATCACCTCGTCGGGCGGGAAGCGGGTCGCAAGGTCGATGTCGGCACCGCCCAGGCCCAGCAGGCCATCGCGCACCGCGCCGCCCACCAGGCGGGTGGCGCCGCCCTCGGCGTCCAGCGCCGCCAGCAGCGCCTGGCCCGCCGGCAGCGCCACCCAGGCCGGGGTCGGCAGATGGTCCGGCAGCGCCATCACAATCCTTCCAGCCGGCGCGACAGCGCGACGATCATGCCGGCGGTGGCGCCCCAGATCACGTGGCGATCGTGCCGGATCGTCCAGTAATGCCGCAGCTGCCCCTGCCACTGTGCCGATTCGCGCAGATGGTTTTCGGGATCGAGCACATGGGCCAGCGGCACGTGGAACAGCTCGTCCACCTCGCCCGGATCAGGCGTCAATGACAGGCCGGGCGGCACCACGCCCACCACCGGGGTCACCAGGAAGCCGGTGCCGGTGCGATAGGGATCCAGCGTGCCGAGCACCTCGACGCTGGGTGGCGGCAGCGCCACTTCCTCATGCGCCTCCCGCAAGGCGGTCGCCACCGGGCCATCGTCGCCATCATCCTGCCGGCCACCGGGAAAGGCGACCTGCCCGGCATGGCGCTTGAGATGGGCGGTGCGCCTGGTGAACAGCAATTGCGGTTCCTGTTCGTCGGAAATCGCCATCAGCACGGCAGCGGGTGTCAGCCGGTCTGCCGGCGGCGGCGCATCGCGCATCAGGTCCCAGTCGCCGTGCGGCTGCGGCGTGAAGGGCCCGCTGAGCAGGCGGCGGACGCGATCAATGGGCATCAGGCGGCGCCCATCATGCGGCTGCGAACGGGAAGAAGGCGCCGCCGCTCCACAGGCCGGGCGGATCGGCCCCCTCCGCCAGCGCCAGATCGGCCAGCCGATAGAAGGTGGCACGATTGACCAGCGCCATCAGCCCGCCGCGCACATGGAGATAGGGGCGCGGGGTGCCATCGCCATCCACCCGCACGTCCAGCGCATGATCGGGCCCGCAGGCCACCACGTCATCGCTGTTGAGGCGGAACAGGATCTGGCGGGCCGGACCTTCGCCCTCGCTGTCGGCATCCACCGCGATGAACGGCGCATCTTCCACTTCGATGTCGAGCTTTTCGACCGGCGTCACCAGCACATGGCTGCCATCGGGTTCGCGGCGCAGGATGGTGGAGAACAGCTTCACCAGTTCCTTGCGGCCAATGGGCGTGCCGGCGTGGAACCAGGTGCCATCGGCGGCGATGCGCATGTCGCTGTGCCCGCAATGCGGGGGGTTCCAGCGTTCCACCGGCAGCCGCTTGCCGGCCTTCGACAGGGCCAGCAGCTCGGCGAAACGGTCAGCCGGCGATTCGCCAGAATGATAGGACGTCACCACGGCGTCCTAGATAGGGCAGCGGCACGATTGGGCAACAGGGTGCGCGCCGTTGGCGCGGGGGCAGCGCCCGCCGAAGCTGTCTACGCCACCTTGGCGGCGCTGCTGTCGGCTTCCACCCAGGCGATGCGCGGCAGGCCAGTGGCCGGACCGCGCAGGAGCAGGCGGGCATGGTCCACCGGGCCGGGCAACTGCCACTGCCGGGTGGCCGCCGCAGTGAAGCCGAAGCGGCCATAATAGGGCGCATCGCCGATCAGCAGGATGGGCGGGCTGTCGGCGGCATCCAGCGCGCCCAGGCTGGCGCGCATCAGGGCGGAGCCGATGCCCTGCCCCTCACGGTCAGCCGCCACGGCGACGGGGCCAAGCAGGATCATCGGCAGGCGTGCGCCAGCAACGCTCTTCAGCGCGATCGGCCAGCATTGCAGGCTGCCAGCCAGCGTCTCGCCGTCCATGGCAACAAAGCTGTAGGCGGCCAGCGGCGCCGCGCCATCGCGCAGCCGATAGGCGGTGCGATTGTGGCGCGCCGGCCCGAAGCGCTGATCGAGCAGGGAATCGATGGCGGGCTGATGGCCCGGCTGCAGAGGAAGGATATCGATCACGGGGGGACTTTCCTGGCCTGGGGATACGCGAACCGGGCACTGCGCGCCTGAACCCCGGGCGGGGTGCGCGCAGTGTCAGATTCGTCGGGCGAGAGGCCACAGATGCGTCATGCCCCGATGCATATCAGCAGGGCGATGACGATTCAATGAACGGAATTGTGGTTTCGGTTCGCGAGCAGGATCAGCGCAGACGCCGCATCAGTGCAGGCGTTTATCGAGGCCCGCGATGGCCTCGTCGGTCAGGCGGGTCAACAGGTCCTTGTCCGCCTTGGCCGCGATGATGGCGGCGGCGGCCTGGGTGACCTTGGCCGCCACTTCCGCCTTCAGTTCGGCGGCAGCGGCGCGCTCGGCAGCCGCGATGCGGCTTTCCGCAGCGGCGGTGCGGCGGGCGATGGCCTCGCTGGCCGCGGCTTCGCTGGCCTTGACCAGGGCCGCGGCCTCGCTTTCGGCCTGGGCGCGAATGGCGGCGGCTTCGGCTTCGGCCGCGGCGGTCTTGGCCTGGGCATCGGCCAGCAGGGTTTCGGCCTCGGCGCGCAGCGCGGCGGCTTCGTCGAGCTGCTTCTTCACGCCGGCAATGCGCTCGTCCAGCGCCTTGGCGATCAGTGAGGGGGCCTTGAAGACGACAACCGCCAGCACCAGGAAGATGGCAACGCCGGTGTAGACCCACTGTTCGGCACCAAGGCCGAGCAGCGTGGGTTCGGCGTGATGCGCGCCGCCGTCCGCAACGGTTTCAGCGGTCAGGGTTTCGTCTGCCATGATCGCCTCCTCAGGCCTTCAGTGCCTTGGCCACGTCGGCGGGCGTGACGCTGATGCCGGCCAGCTTGTGGACGGCTTCGCCGGTCAGTTCGGCAACCGTGGCGGCGAGGCCATCGCGGGCGCCGGCACGCGCCGCATCCAGCCTGGCGGCTGCCGCATCGGCATCGGCTTCCAGGCGCGCGTTGAGTTCCTTCAGCCGGGCCTCGGCCGCCTTTGCTGCCGCGTCTCGGGCTGCCGCCACCTTGGCCTGGGCTGCCCCTTGCGCGTCCTTCATCGCCGCTTCGTGGGCAGTGCGGATGCCGTCGGCGGCGCCCTTGGCCTGTTCGGCCCGGTCAAGATCGCTGGCCACCTGGGTTTCGCGGGCATCCATCACCTTGCCCACCTTGGGCAGGGTAGGACGGATCACCACGAAATACAGCACGGCGAAGATGACGCCGAACCAGAACAGCTGGGAGGCAAAATTGGCGGTATCGAACTGAGGCACGGCGAGCTTCCCGGCGTTATCGGTTGATCAGGCGGGCGCCGGAGATTGGGCCGGCGCCCGAACCGGATGATCAGCCGAAGGCCAGCGCCAGCGCGACGACGGCGGCGATCAGGCCCAGCGCTTCGGTCACGGCGAAGCCGAAGATCAGGCGGGCGCCAAGCTTGTCGGCAGCGGCCGGGTTGCGCAGGGCACCCTGCAGGAACATCCCGAAGATGATGCCGACGCCGATGGCGGCGAAACCGGCACCCATGGCGGCCAGACCGGCACCGATCAGCTTGTAAGCAGCGACTTCCATTGTACGTCCTTTGCGTGTGGGAAAGAGGTTATGGTTACTCAGTGAAGATTCACGGCGTCGTTCAGGTAGATGCTGGCCAGCAGCGCGAACACATAGGCCTGAACCACGGCGATCAGCAGTTCCAGCGCCGTCAATGCCACGTTGACGCCCAGCGGGATCAGGCCAAGCCCGATGTTGACGGCGCCCAGCGACACGACAAAGCCGCCGAACACCTTCATCAGCACGTGGCCCGCCGTCATGTTGGCGAACAGCCGGATGGCCAGCGTGAAGGGCCGCGAGAGGAACGACAGGAATTCGATCAACGCCACCAGCGGCGCCACGAACAGCGGCGTGCCTTCGGGCAGGAACAGCGAGAAGAAGTGCAGGCCATGGCGCGCAAAGCCCACGATCACCACCAGCGTGAAGACGATCATGGCCAGGCCGAAGGTGACGGCGATGTGGCTGGTGGGCGTGAAGCTGTGCACGAACGGCACCATGCCCAAAAGGTTGCAGGCCAGCACGAAGATGAACACCGCGAAGATCAGCGGGGCATAGCGCAGGCCGTCCTTGCCGACATTCTCGCGCAGCATGTCGCGAATGAAATCATAGAGATATTCAACAGCGGCCTGCATGCGGCCGGGCACGATCGCCGGCTTCGCCGTGCCGATGAACAGGAAGGCCGAGACGGTGATCAGCGCGATCAGCATCCACAGGGACGAGTTTGTGAAGGCCAGATCGATGCCGCCGGCCTCGAACGGCACCACCGGCTCGATCTTGAACTGCTCCATCGGATTGGCCACGGTCGTCTATTCCCCGTCTGGCTTCTCAGCGTCGAGTTTCTTCTGCCGGCGCAGCGACTGGTAAAGACCGGTCGCAAACCCCAGCAGCAACATCAGGATCAGACCCCAGGGGCCGGTGCCCAGCTGCCGGTCGATGAACCAGCCGATGAACCCGCCTGCCAGCATGGCGCCGATGAATTCGGAAGCCACTTGCCAGCCCGCGCTCTCGCCCTGCTTGGCACCGTCCTTCCGGCCGGATTCGGCGGCCCGGGCCGCAGCGATGCGGCGCGCGAGACTGTCCTCGTCGGCGTTGCGGTCGGCCAAGGCGAAAACCCCTGTCGTCCCACCCGTTTCGCGTCCGACCCCCAGGGGGACCAAGCCAAAGGCCGGGTGCGGCCAATGGCCCCGCCGGCCAGGGCCTGCGAGACTTGGCGCGCGTCCTAGAGGCGAGCGGTCAAGGTGTCAACCATTGTGCAGTGCGGCGATGGCGACGACGTTTGACGATTGTCGCTATTGACTCTGCGAATCATTCGCATTTATTCGTCGGCCCATGAGCAACCTGCCCCTGCGCCCCCGCGCCCTCCCGGCCGCCGCCAGCCTGCTGGCCCTGTGCATCAGCCTTGCCGCGCCCGCCGGCGCCACGGCCATTGCCAGCGCCGACGCGGTGACCGGCGGCGACGATGCCGTGATCACGGTCAGCGCCACCCGCACCGCCACCGACAGCGCCGACGTGCCCGCGAGTGTGAGCGTCATCACCGCCGAGGACATCCAGGACAACCTGATGGAGGACATCAAGGACCTGGTGCGCTTCGAACCCGGCATCGACGTGCGCACCCAGCCCAGCCGCCCCGGCGCCGCCTTCGGCAGCACCGGCCGCGACGGCAACAGCGGCTTCACGGTGCGCGGCCTTGGCGGCAACCGGGTGCTGATCCAGCAGGACTTCATCCGCCTGCCCGACGCCTTTGCCTTTGGCGCCCAGAGCGCCGGGCGCGGCGACTATGCCGATATCGAGCTGTTGAAATCGGTGGAGTTCCTGCGCGGCCCCGCCTCGGCGCTCTATGGCTCCGATGGCGTGGCCGGCGCGGTCAGCTTCACCACGCGCGACCCTGAAGACCTGATCGGCAAGGGCCGCGCCATCGGCGCCCGCGCCCGGCTGGGCTACCGCGGCGCGGACGATGGCTGGGCCACGTCCCTGATGCTGGCCGGGCGCACGGGCGCGCTCTCGGCCCTCCTCGCCTACAGCCGGCGCGACAACGGTCCGGCGCGCAATTTCGGCACCAATGCGTCGGAAGATGCCACGCGCACCGTGCCCAACCCGCTCGAAGCGAACAGCGATTCGCTGCTCGGCAAGCTGGTGCTCGATGCCGGTGGCGGCCACCGGCTGCGGCTGACCGGCGAGCTGGTGCGCGATCGCACCGTCTCCGACGTGCTCACCGGCCGCACACCGCGGCCACCGTCGGGCGTGCTGCCCGCCACGGCGGTGATCGATCTCGATCTGCGGGATGACCTGTCGCGTGACCGTGTCAGCCTCGACTGGCGCTACAGCGGCTCCGGCCTGGTGGACGATGCCTTCCTGATCGTCTTCCGCCAGGCCAGCCGCAACCGCCAGCAGAGCTTCGAGGATCGGAGCACCGCGCCCGACCGCACCCGCGACAACCGCTTCGACAATCGCGTGACCGGCGTGAATGGCCAGATCGCGCTGAAATTCGCCACGGGCGCCGTGAAACACCGGCTGCTGATTGGCGGCGACTTCTCCCGCACCCGCCAGACCGGCCTGCGCGACGGCACCGTGCCACCGTTCGGGGAGAGCTTCCCCACCAAGGCCTTCCCCGACACCGATTATGATCAGGGCGGCATCTTCCTTCAGGACAGCATCGACATCGCCGATGGCCGCCTGCTGCTCTACCCGTCGCTGCGCCTCGATCATTACCGGCTTGGCGCCGCGGATGATCCGCTGTTCCCCGGCCAGGCCGTCAGCACGTCCGGCCAGCGCCTGTCGCCCAAGCTGGGCGTCGTCGGCTGGATGACGCCATCCTTCGGCCTGTTCGGCAGCTATGCCGAAGGCTTCCGCAGCCCGACGCCCTCCCAGGTCAACAACGGCTTCGTCAACCCGGCGTCGGGCTACACGGCCATCCCGAACCCGGAGCTGCGCCCGGAAACCAGCCGCGCCTTTGAAGGCGGCCTGCGCCTGAAGGAAGCCAGGCTGGCCGGCATCACCTTGAATGGCCAGCTCACCGCCTTCACCGCCCGCTATCGCGACTTCATCGACCAGCTGCAGGTGGCCGGCAGCTTCCGCCCGCAGGACCCTGCGGTGTTCCAGTTCGTCAATTTCGGCGCGGTGCGCATCGACGGCATCGAGGCAAGGCTGGACGCGGCGCTGGGCGGCGGCTTCGGTGCCAACCTCGCCGCGGCCTTCGCGCGCGGCACCGCCAGCGGCGCCCGCCCCGGCCAGGCGGCGGTGGACACGCCGCTGTCCCCCATCAGCCCGTTCAACCTCGTCGCCGGGCTGAACTGGCGTGGGCTCGGCGATCGTCTGTTCGTGCAGGCCATCGTCACCCACAGCGCCGCCAAGCGCCAGGCCGACATTGCCGAGGCCTGCTCGCCCGACTGTTTCGCGAGCCCCGCCTTCACCATCGTCGACGTGACGGCCGCCTTCAGCGTGACGGAGACTGTGCAGGCGCGGGTGGGCCTCTTCAATCTCACCAACCGCACATACTGGTGGTGGAACGACGTGCGCGGGCTGGCCGGCAATTCACCGATTGCCGATGCCTTCACCATGCCCGGCCGCAACCTCAGCGCCAGCCTCATCCTGCGCTTCTGAACTGCAACTGCGTTTCATTCACAGCCAAGGGGAACATCCGATGACACGACTGATTGCCGCCCTGCTGCTCACCGCCCTGCCAGCCACGCTGGCCGCCGTGCCGGCAGCGGCCCATGGCCCGATCGCCGCCAAGGCGGCCGAGGCGGAAGCCGCCAAGTTCAAGGCCGACAGGGCCGCCATCCTCGCCATGGCCGGCACGTACAAGGTGCGCTTCGATTTCACCGAAACCACGCCCTGGGTGGCCGATTACACGCCGGTGCCGCCAAAGCCAGCGGGCGGCCACGAGGTGGTGCGGGTGATCGAGGACACGGGCCGCCGCATCGTCCTCCAGCATATCCTGGTGCACGAGAAGGACGGAAAGGCCTTCGTCACCAAGCATTGGCGGCAGGACTGGGTGTATGAGCCGGCCACTGTGCTGGTCTACAAGGGCCCGAACCAGTGGGTGCTGGAAGACGTGCCGGACCGCATGCGCAAGGGCCGCTGGAGCCAGACCGTGTGGCAGACCGATGACAGCCCCCGCTACGGCGGCTGGGGCGAGTTTTCAGCCGAGGGCGGCATCACCCGCTGGCGCTCCAACTGGACCTGCCGGCCGCTGCCGCGCCGCGATGCGGTCAGGAAGCCGGTCTATGATCGCTTCATGGCGATCAACCGCCACCAGTGGACACCCACCGGGTGGATCCATTGGCAGGACAACACCAAGCTCGGCCCGAAGGACGGCCGGGTGGTGGCCATCGTGCAGGAGCAGGGCCTCAACAGCTACAACCGCTTCGACGGCTTCAACGCCGCGCGCGCCGATGCCTATTGGGCAAGGACCGGCCACTACTGGGCGGCCGTGCGCAAGGCCTGGGATGACGTGATCGCCCGCGACAAGGGCATTGCCATCGGTGAACAGGCCGACTGGGGCAGCGTCACGTCGCAGCGGCTGATGACCATGGCGGACAAGGTGGAAGCCGGCGAGATGACCGAAGCCGCCGCCAGCGCCGAGGCGCGGCGCATCATCCTCGCTGAAACGCAGGTGAAGACCGCCAGCCGCTGACAGAGGTGACGCGCCGGCGGGGCAGCGCCGGCACGTTACGCCATCGCCACCAGCCTCTCGGCGGTCTGCAGGTCAACGCTCACCAGCTGGCTCACGCCCGGTTCGCCCATGGTCACGCCGAACAGGCGGTGCATCCGGCTCATTGTCACGGCGTTGTGGGTGACGATCAGGAAGCGGGTGCTGGTCTCGCCGGCCATGCGGTCAAGCAGGTCGCAGAAGCGCTCGACATTGGCATCATCGAGCGGCGCGTCGACCTCGTCGAGCACGCAGATCGGCGCCGGGTTGGCGAGGAACAGCGCGAAGATCAGTGCCGTGGCCGTCAGCGCCTGCTCCCCGCCCGACAGCAGGGTCAATGATTGCAGCTTCTTGCCCGGCGGCTGCGCCATGATCTCGAGCCCGGCTTCCAGCGGGTCATCGCTCTCGATCAGCGCCAGCTGCGCCTCGCCGCCGCCGAACAGATCGGTGAACAGCGTGCGAAAGTGCGCGTCGACCGCCTGGAAGGCCGCCTGCAGCCGCTGTCGGCCTTCGCGGTTGAGGCTGCCGATCGAGCCACGCAGGCGGGCAATCGCCGTGTCGAGCTCGGTCTTCTCGGCCGCCGTCAGCTTCGCCTGCTCGTCCAGTTCCTTCAGCTCGATGTCGGCGCGCAGGTTGACCGGCCCCAGCCGCTCGCGCTCCGCCGTCAGCCCCTCAAGCGCAGCGCCGAGCGCCGCGACATCGCCCGGTTCGGCAGCGAAGCCGAAGCGGCCGGGCAGCAAGGTCGGCGGGCACTGGAAGCGCTCACCGCACAGTCGTTCCACCTCCTGCCGCGCGGCGTCCTGGTGCTCCACCTCGGCGCGCATGGTGGCGCGCAGCTCGCGCGCTTCGGCGACCTCGGCCTCGGCAGCGCGCTGGCGGGCGGAAACGGCCTCCAGCGCGGTTTCGGCGGCAGCCAGCCGGTCAGCGACGGCAGCGCGGGCCGCATCCGCCACCCCCGCGCGATCAGCCAGCGAGGCGGTTTCGCTGGCCAGCGCGGCCACCTGCCCGGCCAGCTCGGCACGTTCAGCCTCGGCGGCGGTGCGGCGGCGGGCAAGCTCCTCGCGCTGGCCGGCGCTGGCGGCCAGCCGGCGCTGCCAGTCGGCCCGTTCGGCGGCGATGCTGGCGCGGCGGGCGGTGGCGGCAGCGGTCTCGCGCTGGCTGGCATCCAGCGCAGACCGTGCGGCGGCCAGCGCGGCGCGGGCGGCCTCGCTGTCCTGCCGGGCGGTCGCCAGCGCCTGTGACAGGCTGGTGAGCGCCTCTGGCGCCGGCACCACCGTGCGGGCCGTTCGGGCCTCCTGGGCCAGCCGCGCGGCCTGGGCTTCGGCCTCGCCGGCGGCGGTCGACAGGCTGGCGGCTTCGCCGGCCGCACGCGCGGCCGCCGTCTCGGCAGCGTTCAGACGACTGCGCGCTTCGTTCAGGGTGCGGGCGGCAACATCGCGGGCCTGGCGGGCGGCGCGCTCGGCGGCGGCGGCCTCGGCGGCGGCGGTTTCGGCCGCCTGTGCGTCGGCCTGCGCCTGCTCCACGGCGGCGGCGGCCTTCGCGCGTTCGCTGTCGAGTTCGGCTGCCCGGCGGCGGGCGCGGAGCCGGGCGGCGGCGGCATCGCTGCGGCCACCGGCGTCCACCAACCCGTCCCAGCGCCACAATTTGCCGTCGCGTGTCACCAGCCGCTGCCCCGGCAGCAGGGCGGCCAGCAGGGCGGCATCAGGGGGGGCATCGATCACCCCCACCTGCGCCAGCCGGCGCGCCAGTTCGGGCGGCGCCTGCACGTCAGCGGCCAGCGGCGTCACCCCCGCCGGCAGCGCCGGATCATCGCCGGCCGCCACCCCGGCAAAGCGACGCGGGCTGGCGGAATCGGCGGGACCGGCGTCCATGTCCTCGCCCAGCGCGGCGGCCAGCGCCGCTTCGAACCCGGCGGCGGCCACCAGCCGGTCACCGATGCGCGGGCCCTTGCCGGTATCGGCCGCCAGCCGGCGGGCGAGCGCCTGCCCCTCGGCATCGAGGCTGGCGAGTGTGGCCCGCGCCGCCGCCAATGCCGAGGCTGCCTCGCTGCGCGCGCTTTCGAGCGCCGGGCGCGCGGATTCCGCATCGGCAACACCGGTCTCGCGCGCCGCCACCTGATCCTGCGCGGCGGCAACGTCGGCCTGGAGCGGCGCAAGATCGGGGGCCGGGCCCAGTCGCGCCAGTCGATCCGCCAGCGTGCGGGCCTCGCTGGCGGCGCGGGCAGCGCGGGCCTCGGCCGCGACGGCCGCCTCGCCAGCCGCGCGGGCAGCGGCAGCGGCAGCGGCATGGGCCGCCATCGCATCGGCAAGCGCGGTTTCGGCGGCCTGCGCCGTGGTCTGCGCCGCTTCGGCCTCGCTGGCCAGCGCCGGCTGTGCAGCAGACAGCGCCGCCAGCCGCTCGCCCAGCGTCGCATCCTCGGTCCCGAGGCGCGTTTCGGCAGTGGTGGCATCGTCGGCCAGCGCCGTCTCGCGCGCGGCGTCGCGATCAAGACTGGCCAGCTGCGCCGCCAGCGCCGCATCGCGCCTTGCATATTCCTGTCCCTGCGCTTCGGCCAGCGCGCGGCTCTGCCGCACGGCCTGGGCGGCGGCTGCCGCTTCGGCTTCGGCGGCACGCAGCGCCGGCAAGGCCGCGCTGGCGTTGGTGGCCTCGGCCGCAAGACTGGCGGCCAGCCGCGTGCGCTCGGCGGTCAGTGTCTCGGCGGCGGCGGCGGCCTGGCGGGCGCGCTCGCTGGCGGCCACCGCTTCGTGCCAGCGGGCGTTGATCAGCGCCGCCTCGCCGTGCCGGATGCGATCCGAAAGCTGGCGGTAGCGTTCGGCCGATTTCGCCTGCCGCCGCAGCGTGCCCGCCTGCGCCTCCAGCCCCCGGATCACGTCGTCGAGGCGCGTGACATTGGCCTCGGCGGCGCGCAGGCGGATCTCCGCCTCGCGGCGGCGCACGGCAAGGCCGGCGATGCCGGCGGCTTCTTCCAGCAGCTGCCGGCGCTCGGCGGGCTTGGCGGCGATGATGGCGCTGATGCGCCCCTGCCCCACGATCGCCGGGCTGTGCGCGCCGGTGGCGGAATCGGCGAACAGCAGGCGCACGTCCTGCTGCCGCGCATCGCGGCCGTTGAGGCGATAATCCGAGCCGGCGCCGCGCTCGATGCGGCGGGAAACCTCGATCTCCTCGCCGGCGCTGCCGGCCAGCTGCAGGGTCACGCTGGCGAACTGGCGGGCGGGCCGGGCCGCGGTGCCGGCGAAGATCACGTCGTCCATGCCGCCTGATCGCATGGACTTGGGGCTGGCTTCCCCCATCACCCAGCGCAAGGCTTCCAGGAGGTTGGACTTGCCGCAGCCATTGGGGCCGACAACGCCGGTGAGCCCCGGCTCGATCAGAAGGTCGACCGGTTCGACGAAGGACTTGAAGCCCGCAAGGCGAAGGCGGCGGAACTCCAAGGCGCGCGTTACCTGAGTGCGGTCTGCAGCTTGGGCTCCAGATCGGCCCAGGTGTAGACGCCCTCCTGCACCGTGCCGTTGATGATGAAGCTGGGCGTGCCGGTCAGCTTGTAGTCGTTGACCGCCTGGTTCCGAAGATCGTTCACCGCCTTCAACTGGGCCGGATCGGCCAGGCACTGGTCGAACTTGGCGCGCGGGATGCCGCGCAGCTTCACATACTCGGCCAGGCCGCCCAGATCAGCGAGGCGGCGCATCACCTGGTCTTCCGGCAGGTTGGCCAGCCCTTCCATCTGCTCCTTGGGGATCTTGGTGAAGGGCTCGAACCAGCTCATCTGATCGGCGTAGAAGGCATCGAGCAGGCCAAAGAAGGCGCCTGCCCCCTGGCAGCGCGCGAGGATGGTGACCGCGCTGTCTGCCCCGTTCAGCACGAAGTTCCTGTATTCATAGGAAACATTGCCGCTCGCCACATATTTGTTCTTGATGGCGGGCGCCGCAGCCTCGTGGAATTCGCGGCAGTGCGGGCAGGTCAGGGAGGCGAACTCCACCAGCTTCACGCGGGCATCGGGATTGCCCATGCGAAAGCCGCCTTCCGGCGTGGCGGCGATCACCTCGGTCCAGTTCTGGCCGGCGGGCGCCGCCACGGCTGCCGGCGCACCGGCAGGTGACGCCGTATCGCCGGCCGGGGCCTTGCTGTCGTTGCAGGCCGACAGCGCCAGGGCCGCGACGGAAAGGGTGAGCAGGGCACGCATCATTTCGTCCTTGGTGTGGGGGTGGATTTGACGGCAGCGACCAGCAGCGGCTCCAGCGCCGCCCAGTCATATACATCCTTCTGCATACGGCCGTTGATCAGGAAGCTGGGCGTGCCCGTCAAGCCATGTGTCTCGACCGCATCGGCGCGGATGGCAAGCAGCCTGTCCATGCCGGGCCTGGCGGCAAGGCAGGCGTCATAGCGGGCGCGGGGGATGCCGGCGGCAGCGGCGAAGGCGGGCAACTTGCCCAGCTCGGCCATCTTCGGCCCCTGCGCATCGGCTGGCAGGGCAGCGACGGCTGCGCGATCGGCCTCGCCAATCTGCATGAAGGGGCCAACCAGTTCGTCCTGCCGGGCATAGACGCGGTTGACAAACGCCCAGGCGGCAGGGGCGGCCTGGCACTGGACCAGCAGGCCGGCCATCAGGTCGATTCCGTTCAGGGTGAAGGGGCGATATTCGTAACTGATCTGCCCGGCGCTGAGCCCGCGGGCGCGCAGGCCCGGCAGGCCCGCTTCGTGAAAGGCCCGGCAGTGCGGGCAGGTGAGGCTGCCGAACTCGACCAGCTTCACCGGCGCATTGGGGTTGCCGACGAGGATGCCGCCCTGCGCCGTGGCGGCAACGCGGCTGGCCCAGTCGGCGGAGCTGGTCGCGGCAGGAGCGCGGGCCGGCGCACGCACCGTTTGCGCGGCCAGCGGCGCGGCCGACAGAATCAGGAGCGAGAGAGCCAGAAGAAAGCGCATGACGCGGATTTAAGGCCGCCCCATGCGCTTGTCACCTGCCTTGGCGTGTTGGTCGGGGCGTGCTGATCAGGCCGGCTGCGCCTGACGCCGCCGCTGCATCGCGCCGACCAGACCGAAGCCGGCGATCAACATCGCCCAGCTTGCCGGTTCCGGCACAGCCGGGCCGCCGCCATCGTCGCCCGGCACGAATGGCAGCGGGGCAGCGCCAGCGGTGATGAAGCCGCCAACCGGATTGGCCAGACCCACAAGGTTGAGGGAGCCGAACCGGCCGATCAGATCAACCGTGCCACTGTTGCTGAAGCCGGAAGGGGCAGCAAATTCATCATAGACGCGGAAGCTGCCAATCCCGTCACCCAGCAGGCTGTTGCCCATGTAGACAGTGATCCAGTCGGCTTCAGCATTCTGATTGGCCGGCAGGTTCGCATCAGCAGAAGCAGGGATCACGTTGACAGTGTGGACAATGGCGCCGACCTGCTGCTGATTGAATTGCGCGCCGCTGTCGGAAATCGTTGAGATGCGGAACAGGATGACGGTCGGCTTGTTGAACGCCGCCGAATCCCCGCCACCGAACCAGCCGCCATTGCGAAAATCGATGGTGCCCAGGGTGAAATCCTGTCCCGGCGCCACATTGCTGAAGCCCGTCGAGGAAAAGCCGATGCGGTTGTAGGACGAGGAGGAGGGGCTGAAGATGGTATAGCCGAAATCGACCGCACTGACGCCGAAGCCGAGATTCCGGCTGCCAAGCGTCCATGTGCGCCCGGTGGCCGGACCGGCCGAAACTGTCGGACCATCGAGCGCGGGCAACTGGCCGTTGACAAGACCCTGCAGCGAGAACGTGCCCTGGCCAAAGGTGCCCGTCACCGGACCGCTGAGCGACAGGAACTCCATCTGGACCGTGCCGGAACCAACCTGTGCAGCGCCCGCGCTGCTGCATGCCAGACCCGCCAGCGCAGCTGCCTGGATCACGTTTCTGAAGCCCCGCATCGCCGCCACCCCTTCACATGATCACGGCACGGCCATCGTGCCCGATAAAGGGAATGTTTACCAAAAACACAGGCTGGCCAGAATGATGCAGATGCATCATGTTTGCGGTTGTTGTTTGCTGGCAGGGAGCCGCACAAGTCGAGGCCATGATGACAGCTCCTGCGACGCAAGACATTATTTTGCAATTATATGACATGGTGCTGCAGCGTCCGCTGGATGCGTTCAAGACTGATGCCTTGGCGGCACTGACCGCCGCGCTGCCGTTCGACAGCGCCATCTGGGCCTCGGGCGCCCATGGCAGCAACCTCATCCTGTCCATCGCGACGCCCAACATCGCCCCGGATGTGCTGCTGGATTATGCGCTGAACTGGCAACCGCATGATGCGCTGCGCGCCGCCGTGGTGGCACGATCCGGCACGGCGCTCAGGAACGAGGACATCATGACCGAGGCCGCGCACCGGGCCAGCGCCATCTACCAGCGCTTTTGCGCGCCGGGCGGCATGCACTTCACGCTGGGCATCGCGCTCGCCGATCCGGTGACGACGGTGGGCGAGTTGGTGTTCCTGTTCCGGCGGGACGGCAGCGGGGCGTTCAGCGACGCCGCGCGCGATCTGTTGCAGGCCACGGCCCCGCACCTGTTCGCGGCCTGGCGGCAGCGCCAGTCGCTGGGTCTGTGGAGCCGGCAGTCAGACGCCCGCCCGGCGCCGCTGGCTGGCTATGCCGTGATCGATGATGGCGGCCTGGTCCACGCCGCCGATGGCGATTTCGGGGCCGCCGTGCTGCGCGCCTTTCCCGGCTGGGTGGGCCCGGTGCTGCCGGACCGGCTGCGCGCCATGGTCGCGAGCGGCCGCAGCCCGCTGCGCCTCGCCGGCCAGCGCTTCGCGCTGCGGCGGGGCAGCGAGGGCCGCCACCTGCTGCTGGCACTGGCAGTCGAGGCCGAGGCGCTGACCCCGGCGGAGCGGCGGACGGCACGCCTGTTCGCGGCCGGCGCCACCCATGCCGGCATCGCCGCCACGCTTGGCCTGTCGCCGGCCACTGTCCGCAACCAGTTGGCGGCCGTCTACCGCAAGCTGGGCGTGCATTCGAAGGTGGCGCTGGCCGCCGCGCTCGCCGCCATTCCGGATTAGCGGATCTTTGCCTAGCGAATCCGGGGCGGTCCGCTGCTGCTGGCCAGCGCCTGGGCCAGCGATTCGAGCGTTGCCCTCAGATCGGGATCGGCGATCGCCTTCAAGGTCGAGCGTGTCGCCTCGGGAATCGGCGCCGGGGCCGGAGGCGGCGCGGGCGCAGGCGCCATCATCTCGCCCTGCTCCACCACGATGCGGGCGACGGCGGCATGGCCCAGGATACGGTTGGCGCGCTCGATGATCTGCGGCTGCACATGGGCCAGCATCGGCGCCAGCGCACTGGTGGCGGCAATCGCCAGCGTGCCGCCCTCCTTCTGTCCGCGCGGGAACCGCAGGCGCAGCGGCCGGCAGTGGCGGGCATAGGCCGGGCCGACAATCTCTGGCCAGCGTTCGATCAGCGCGCCTTGCGTGAAGCCGAAGCGGCGAAACGCCTGCCCGCCAACGTCGCCGACCAGATCGGCGATCACGCGCGGCCGGCCAGCCCGTTCACGCGTTCCGCGCGGCTTCTCGGCATCGGGGGGCGTTTTCGGCATCGCCCGTCTCTGCCATAGACGGCGCGTGACGCATAGCTGGCCCCATCATCTGCTCGACTGGTATCGCGCCCACGCCCGCGCGCTGCCGTGGCGCAACCCGCCGGGCGCGGCCCTGCCCGCCGATCCGGGCTGGCCCTACCGCGTGTGGCTTTCGGAAATCATGCTGCAGCAGACGACGGTGGAGGCGGCCACGCCCTATTTTCACGCCTTCACCGCCCGCTGGCCCACGGTCGCGGCGCTGGCGGCGGCGGCCGATGAGGAGGTGATGCAGGCGTGGGCGGGGCTGGGCTATTATGCCCGGGCCCGCAACCTGCTGGCCTGCGCCCGCGCCGTTGTGCGCGATCATGGCGGGCGCTTCCCGGCCAGCGAGGCGGCCTTGCGCGCCCTGCCCGGCATTGGCGACTATACCGCCGCCGCCGTCACCGCCTTCGGCTTCGGGCTGGACGCCGTGGTGATCGACGGCAATGTCGAACGGGTGACCAGCCGGCTGTTCGCCATTGCCCAGCCGCTGCCTGCTGCCCGCCAGGCCATCCGCGCCGCGCTGGCGCCACATGTGCCATCGGGCGCTGCCAGCGATTTTGCGCAAGCCCTGATGGACCTCGCCCGCCGCGTCTGCACGCCGCGCGCGCCCCGCTGCCTGGCCTGCCCGATCGCCGCCGCCTGCGCGGCGCAGGCAACCGGCACTGCCGAGGCCTTTCCAGTGAAGGCGGCGAAGAAGGCGCGCCCCACCCGGCGCGGCACGGCCTGGTGGCTGGAAGCCGATGGCCATGTGCTGACCGTGGTGCGCCCGGCGCGCGGCCTGCTGGGCGGCATGCGCGCCCTGCCCAGTTGTGACTGGCAGGGGGCCGAGGCGCCGCCGCCTGTCGCCGGCAACTGGCAGCGGCTTGGGGTCGCTCGCCATGGCTTCACCCATTTTGATCTGGAATTGGCGGTGATGGGCCTTTCCCTGCCAGGACGCCCGGCGCTGGCGCTCCCCGATGCAGCCTGGATCGCCCGGGACCGCTTGTCGGGATTGCCAACGCTGTTCAAGAAGGCGGCAGCACTGGCGCTTGCACAGGATACGGCATGACATTGTTTCACGAACTCCCGGTCACGGGCTTCACGGGCGGCACCCTCGACCGCGCCGACGAGATCCGGCGCGACGCCGCCGCGCTGATTGCCATGCGCGCCCGGCCCGATGCGCGGTGGCTGGTGCTCGACAAGCTCAATCCGGTGGTGAAGCCGGGTAGCGAAGATGGCGCGCCGCCATCGATCCTGTGGGCCTATCGCTCGGACGTGCCGCACGATGCGCTGTCGGTCTTTCTCGGCGTTGGCCCGGCAGGCCCGCGCTTTGCCGCCGCTGCGCCATCGGATGAACTGGTGGCGGATTTCGGTGGGCAGGTGATGGACGCGCGCGCCGCCGGGGCTCTGTTGCCGGCACCGGAGGCTGCCATCGTTGCCCAGGCCCGATCCATCATCGACTGGCACCAGCGCCACGGCTTTTGCGCCGTGTGCGGCGGCAGGACCGAGCTTGCCAAGGCCGGTTATGCCCGCCAGTGCCAGGCCTGCAAGGCGGAGCATTTCCCGCGTGTCGACCCGGTGGTGATCATGCTGGCCGTGAAGGACGGGCATGCCCTCATCGGCCGCCAGCCGCGCTTTCCCAAACGCTTCCTGTCGGCCCTGGCCGGCTTCGTCGAGCCGGGCGAAAGCCTTGAGGAAGCGGTGCGCCGCGAATTGTGGGAAGAGGCCGGCATCACGTGCGGCCGGGTGCGCTATCTGGCCAGCCAGCCCTGGCCCTTCCCGTCGAGCCTGATGATCGCCGCCTTTGCCGAGGCCGACGGTTTCGAGGTCCGGCTTGATACCGAGGAACTGGAAGAGGTGCGCTGGGTGACGAAGGACGAGGTGCGCGCCGCGCTGGCCGGCACCGGCGACTGGCTGGCGCCGCCGCCGCTGGCCATCGCCCATACGCTGCTCAAGAGCTGGGTGGAGTCAGACGAGGACTGACGTGGCCACCAGCCGGCACGCCTCGTCGGGCGGCATCGGCTTGCCGAACAGCCAGCCCTGGGCCTGGGTGCAGCCCAGTTGCCGTACCAGCTCGAAGGCGGCCCGGGTCTCGGTGCCCTCCGCCGTGGTTGCCATGTCAAGGCTGGCGGCCATGCGCACGATGGCCTGGATGATCGCCCCGGCTTCGGTGTCGCCGCCGTCCTCGCCAGTTGCGGCAGCGCGGGAGACAAAGCTGCGATCGATCTTGATGCGCGAAAAGCGCGCCTTCTTCAGCGTGCCCAGCGCCGAATAGCCGATGCCAAAATCATCCAGCGCGAAGGCAACGCCCATGGCGTTCAGACGCGCCAGCACATCGGCGATCGCCGGCTTTTCAGCCAGGAACAGACTTTCGGTGATTTCCAGCTCCAGCCGGTCGGGCGCAACGCCATGGCGGGCCAGCACGGCGGCGATGAAATCAGGCAGGCCGGCATCCTCCACCTGCACCGCCGACAGGTTGACCGCAATGCTGATGGCGGCGGGCCAGCGTGCCGCTTCCCTCACCGCCGTCTCGATCACCCAGCGGCCGATCGGCACGATGAGGCCGGTTTCCTCGGCCAACGGAATGAAGTCCAGCGGCGGCACCAGCCCCAACGCCGGGTGGTGCCAGCGCAGCAGCGCCTCGAACCCCGTCACCCGTTCATCGCTGGCATCGACGATCGGCTGGAATGCCAGCGCCAGTTCCCCGCGCGCCAGTGCCTCGGCCAGATCGGCCTCCAGGCGGCGGCGCTGGGCGGCGGCTTCGGCCATCGCGGCATCATAGCGCAGGGCGGCGCCGCGCCCCTGTTCCTTGACCCGGTAGAGCGCGAGATCAGCGCATTTCAGCAGGTCTTCAGGCGTCCTGGCATCCACCGGTGCCGTCGCCCAGCCGACCGACGCGCCGATCACCGCCGAACCGGCGGCACCATCTTCGCCCAGGGGAAAGGGCTGGGCCATCGCGGCGACAATGCGCGCCGCGAGATCGCCGGCCCCGGCAGCCTCGCCGTCGGGCAGCAGGATGGCGAATTCGTCGCCGCCCAGGCGCGCGATGGTGGCGGGTGGCCGCCGCCCGGTGCGCACGCCCGCCACCACCGCCTGCAGCCGCTGTGCCACCAGCCGCAGCAACAGGTCGCCGGCGCCGTGGCCGAAACAGTCGTTGACGGCCTTGAAGCGATCAAGGTCGACAAACAGCAGCGTCGCCGGGTGGCGGTTGCGCGCGGCGCGCGCCACCACCTCGTCCAGCGTTTCGCGGAACAGGCTGCGGTTGGCCAGCCCGGTGAGCGGATCGAAGCGCGCCAGCTGGGCGATGCGTTCATGGGCGCGGCGGGCCTCCGTGACGTCGCGGCCGACACCGCGATAGCCGGCAAAGGTGCCGCCCGCTTCGAACCGCGGCGTGCCCGACAGCGACCACCAGCGGATGTCGCGGCCCAGCGGCACCGGCACGACCAGATCGCGAAACGGCGCGCGCGCGCTGATGGCATGGGCCAGCGCCGCCGTGGTGGCACTTGCATTGACCGGATCGAGCAGCGCCAGCAGCGGCTGACCGACAAGATCCGCCGACCGCCGCCGCGCCACATCGGCAAAGCGCGGGCTGACATGCGTGAGCCGGCCCAGCGCATCCAGTTCCAGCAGCCAGTCCGACCCGTTGGCTTCATATTCGTTGAGCAGAAGCCGCACCACTTCGCCCTGTTCGCCCAGATCGGCCTCGCTTTTCAGACGCGCCATGGCGCCGTGGGTGACCAGCAGCGCAGCCCGCAGCTTGACCGCGACAAAGCTGGCCAGCGCCAGCCAGACCAGCGGATGATCAAGCGCCGGCGCGGCACCGAGGGCCAGCGCCATGCCGGAGCCAATCGTGATGCACAGCGCCAGGACCGCCGGCGCCAGCGTGGCCGCGCAATGGCAGGTGGCGCCCAGGAACAGCAGCGAAACCAGCATCAGCACCGCCTGGGCAGCTGCGGGCAGCGCCGGCATCAGCGTGGCAACAAGCCCGGCCCAGCACAGCCCCAGCAGGCCGAATTCCGCCGTGATGCGCCACAGCAGCCGAGGGTCGCCGTCCACCTTGCCGGCGGCCAGGGCGCGCACGCTCCACCACAGCGACAGACCGGCAATCCCGGCCAGCCAGGGCGCCAGCGCGGCGAACGCCACCGCCGTACCGAAACTGGACAGCAGCACGGCCATGTTGGCGCCGAGCAGGACAAGATTGAACGGCAGGTTGCGGGCCAGCTGGTCAAGCTGGCTGGCCCGCACCTGGCGCCAGAAGTCATCGTCGCCCTGCGCCAGGCCCAGCACCTGGCGCCAGCCGACATCGCGCACCGGTCGCACCGGCGGCACCAGCATCGCCGTCATCCCTTGTCACTCCGCCGGGTTGATCCTGTGCCCAGCAACGGCGGCACGGCAGCGCAGTTGAATCGCGGCCGGCGATTCCGGGCTTGGCAGGCGGGGTGTTGTTCCATAATTGTTCACCGATGGAGCCTGCCCCCCTCTCGCCCCGCGCGGCCGACCTGCCAGCCGCCGATCCGCCCTGGCTGGCCGGGCTGAACGCCCCGCAGCGCGAGGCGGTGACCACCACGGAAGGCCCGGTGCTGATCCTCGCAGGGGCCGGCACCGGCAAGACGCGGGCGCTCACCGCGCGGCTGGCGCACATCCTGTGGGGTCGCCTTGCCTTCCCTTCGCAGCTGCTGGCCGTCACCTTCACCAACAAGGCAGCACGCGAGATGAAGGAGCGCACGGCGGCCCTGCTCGGACCCATGAGCGAGGGACTGCCCTGGCTGGGCACCTTCCACGCGCTGTCGGCCAGGATGCTGCGCCGTCATGCCGGCCTGGTGGGGCTGACCAGCGATTTCACCATCCTCGACACCGATGACCAGCTGCGGCTGCTGAAGCAGGTGATCTCGGAAGCCAACATCGATGAAAAGCGCTGGCCGGCCAAGCAACTGGCCGGGCTGATCGACCGCTGGAAGAACCGCGGCCTGCTGCCATCGCAGGTGCCGCCGGGCGAAAGCCATGCCTTTGCGGACGGGATGATGGGTGGCGGCGCGGCGATGTATGCGCGCTACCAGGAGCGGCTGGCGGCGCTGAACGCCTGCGATTTCGGCGATCTCTTGCTGCACATGCTGGCGATCTTCCGCGCGCATCCCGACGTGCTGGCCGAGTATCGCCAACGCTTCCGCTATGTGATGGTGGACGAATATCAGGACACCAACAGCGCCCAGCACCAGTGGCTGAAAGCGCTGGTGAACGACAATCGCAACATCGCCTGCGTGGGCGACGATGACCAGTCGATCTACAGCTGGCGCGGCGCCGAAGTCGCCAACATCCTCCAGTTCGAACGGGATTTTCCCGGCGCCAAGCTGATCCGGCTGGAACAGAATTACCGCTCCACCCCGCATATCCTGGCCGCCGCCAATGCGCTGATTGCCAACAACGGCGGCCGGCTGGGCAAGGCGCTGTTCACCACCCACGCCAGCGGCGAGAAGGTGGCGGTGACCAGCGTGTGGGACGGGCCGGAGGAAGCCCGGCTGGTGGGTGACGAGGCCGAGCGGCTGGCCCGCGAAGGGGCGTCCTTGAACGACATGGCGATCCTGGTCCGCGCCCAGTTCCAGACCCGCCTGTTCGAGGACAGGTTCATCGCCATCGGCCTGCCCTATCGCATCGTCGGCGGGTTCCGCTTCTACGAACGGGCCGAGGTGCGCGATGCGCTGGCCTATCTGCGGCTGGTGCAGTCCCCTGATGATGCGCTGGCCTTCGAACGCATCGTCAACGTCCCCAAGCGCGGCCTGGGCGACAAGGCGATGGCGACGATGCACGGCGCCGCCCGTGCCATGAACGCCTCGCTGCCGCGCGCCGCGCTGGCCCTGACCGATACCGACACGCTGACCCCGGCCGCCCGGCGGTCATTGAAGGGCTTCTTCACCGACCTTGCGCGCTGGCGCGAGGCGGCGCGCGACCTGTCCCATACCGAGCTGGCCGAGATGGTGCTGGAGGAATCGGGCTATGTCGCGATGTGGCAGGCCGACAAATCCACCGAGGCCGACGGGCGCATCGAAAATCTGAAGGAGCTGGTGCGGGCGATGGGCGATTATCCCAGCCTCACCGCTTTCCTCGAACATGTCGCGCTGGTGATGGACAATGATGCGGCCGGCGATGGCGAGAAGATCACCATCATGACACTGCACGCCGCCAAGGGGCTGGAGTTCGACCACGTCTTCCTGCCCGGCTGGGAGGAAGGCGTGTTCCCCAGCCAGCGCGCGCTGGATGAAGGCGGCAACCACGCGCTGGAGGAGGAACGCCGGCTGGCCTATGTTGGGATCACCCGCGCGCGGCGCACCGCCCACATCATCAATGCCGCAAACCGGCAGGTCTATGGCCAGTGGACGGCAGCGCTGCCCAGCCGTTTCATCGCCGAACTGCCCGACGCCCATGTGGCGTCCCGCTCCACCCTGTCGGGCGGGCCCAGCCTGTGGCGCGCGGCGCTGGCCGGCGATGACCCGTTCGGCGATATCGGCCGCGGCACAGGGCGCGGGCCGGGCTGGAACAGGGCCGCGCAGCAGGGGGCCGCACAGCAGGGCGGCAGCCGCTTCGGGCCGCGCGGCGCCGTACCCAGGGAAGCCCGGGTGAGCGCTGTCTCGCTGGCGCCGTCTCCCGCCGTGCGCAAGGGCGCGCGCGTCTTCCATGCCCGCTTCGGGGACGGCGTGGTGGTGCATGTCGATGGCAACAAGCTGGAGATCGATTTCGGCGCTGCGGGGCGCAAGCGCGTGCTCGACAGTTTCGTGACGCTCAGCGACTGACCCTGTCTGTGAAGAGGGCCGCCGCTTCCCAGCGACTCAGGCCCGGCGACTCAGGCCCGGCGACTCAGGCCCGGCGGCTCAGGCGCGGCGGCTCAGGCGCGGCCGGAAAAATCCGATCCGGTGAGCATCAGGCCGATATCGCGCATGATGGCCGGCGTCAGATAGATCATGCCGATGGTGGCGAACGACAGGGCCTGCACCTGATCCCAGTGCAGATATTCGCGCGAGAAGAAATAGATCCCGACGACCAGGAAGCCATTGAAACGGGCAAAGGCAGACAGGACGAGCGCACCCAGTGCCCAGTACCAGTTGATGCCCAGCGCCCAGCCCGTCCACGCCATCATCATCATGGCAAAGCCCATGGCCGCCAGAACCAGCGCCAGCACGAAGCCGGGAAATGCACGCACCATACTCATGACGACTCGAAAACTACCATTGATTCCCCGATTCGCCAAACAGGTGCGGCCCAGTGCGGCCCAGTGCGGCCCAGTGCGGCATTGCGGCGCGCCGGGCCGACCGCTATGCGAACCCGATGGCCGATCTGATGCCGCAACTGCCGCCGCCGCTCAGGATCCCGGCCTATCGGGCATTTTTCGTGGCGCGCTTCCTCGCGACCGTGGCCGGCATGATGCTGGTGATCGTCGTTGGCTGGCAAGTCTATGATATCGCAAGAGCGACACAGAGCCGGGACGAGGCAGCGTTCCTGCTGGGGCTGATCGGTCTGGCGCAGTTCCTGCCGCTCTTCTGCCTCGCCCTCGTGGTCGGCGTGATTGCCGACCGCATGGACCGCCGCCACATCGCGCGCGCCGCGGTCGCGCTGGAAATCGCCTGCGCTGCCGTGCTCGGTGGCCTGGCGCTCACCGAATCAGGCGCCGTCCCGATGGCGGCGCTGTTCACGGTCGCCGCCCTGATGGGGGTGGCGCGCGCCTTCCAGGGCCCGTCGATGGCGGCGCTGGCGCCCAACCTTGTCCCGCGCGAGCTGCTGCCCCAGGCGATCGCGCTGAACAGCATTTCCTGGCAGACCGGCGCGGTGCTGGGCCCGCCGCTGGGTGCATTCCTCTATGCCGTGTCGCCGGCCACACCTTATCTGGTGGCTGCCGCGCTGTTCGCCCTCACCTTCGTCTGCCTGATGCTGATCGGTCCGGTGCCGCGCCCCGCCCCATCGACGCTCTCGCCCTGGCGCAGCCTGGTCGAGGGCATTGCCCATGTCCGCCACAACCGCGTGGTGCTGGGCGCCATCAGTCTCGACCTGTTCGCCGTGCTGCTCGGCGGGGCCACGGCGATGCTGCCCGTCTATGCCCGCGACGTGCTGCATGTGGGTGTCGAAGGGCTCGGCCCGCTGCGCGCTGCCCCGGCGGTGGGCGCGGCGCTGACCGCGCTGGTGCTGGCCAGCCGGCCACTGCGCCGCAACGTCGGGCCCGTGATGTTCGCCTGTGTCGGCCTGTTCGGCGCGGCGACCGTCGTGTTCGGCCTCTCCACCTCCTTCCCGCTCTCGATCGCCGCGCTGGTCGTCCTGGGCGCGGCCGACATGATGAGCGTGTTCGTGCGCGGCAGCCTGATCCAGCTGCACACGCCCGATGACATGCGCGGCCGCGTGTCCAGCGTGTCGGGCCTGTTCATTTCGGCCAGCAACGAACTGGGCGAGCTGGAATCCGGCATGGCCGCCCGCTTCATCGGCGCGGTGCCGGCGGTGGTGGCCGGCGGCATCGGCGCCATCCTTGTCACGCTCATCTGGGCCTGGCGATTCCCGGAACTGCGCACGGCCGACCGCTTCGACACACCGGCACAAGTCGCCGGATAGGCGGGCTGAAAAGCCTCCAAGATTTTCCGCCGTTGGCGCGGGCGCCGGCTCGGCTTAGACAGGCGGGAAACGCCAATCGGGAGGAACCGCGATGAAGGCCAGCACCATTCTCGACACCATCGGTGGCACGCCGCACGTGCGCATGGGCAAGCTGTTCCCCGATGCCGAGGTGTGGATCAAGTCCGAGCGCACCAACCCCGGCGGCTCCATCAAGGACCGCATCGCGCTGGCCATGATCGAGGCGGCGGAGGCCGATGGCACGCTGAAGCCCGGCGGCACCATCGTGGAACCGACCAGCGGCAACACCGGCATCGGCCTTGCCATGGTGGCGGCGGTGAAGGGTTATCGGCTGATCCTGGTGATGCCCGAATCGATGTCGATCGAGCGGCGGCGGCTGATGCTGGCCTATGGCGCCAGCTTCGATCTCACCCCGCGCGAGAAGGGCATGAACGGCGCCATCGCCCGCGCCCACGAGATTGTCGCGCAGACGCCAGGCGCATGGATGCCGCAGCAGTTCGAGAATCCGGCCAACATTGCCGTGCACGTGCGCAGCACAGCCGAGGAAATCTTCGCCGATTTCGCCGATGCGCCGCCCGCTGCCATCATCACCGGCGTCGGGACCGGCGGGCATATCAGCGGGGTCGCCCGCGTGCTGAAGGCGCGCTGGCCAGCCCTGAAGGTCTTTGGTGTCGAACCAGCCGCCAGCCCGGTGATCTCCGGCGGCAGCCCCTCGCCCCACCCGATCCAGGGCATCGGCGCCGGCTTCATCCCGAAGAATCTCGATGTGCCGCTGCTCGATGGCGTGGTGCAGGTGGACGGCGGCGATGCCAAGGCCTGGGCCCTGCGCGCCGCAAAGGAGGAGGGCATGCTGGTCGGGATATCCTCCGGCGCCACGCTGGCCGCCATCGCCGCCAAGCTGAAGGACCTGCCCGCGGGCTCCCGCGTGCTCGGCTTCAACTATGATACCGGGGAGCGTTATCTGTCGGTGCCGGACTTCCTGCCCGAAGCCTGACGCCTTCAGGCGCGCGCCTTGTTCTCTCGTTCCTCGGCCAGGAACGCCTTGAACGGATTGAGTTTCACTGCGGCGCCGTTGGCGGCCAGCCGGCGGATCTGCTGGTAATACCAGGCCTGCGCGGCAAAACCATTGAGCGTGCGTAGCAGCTTGAACGGCGATCCCGGCCCCAGCAGGCCCGGCCCGATCGCCAGCCGGTCTTCAAAGCGCGGCAGCTCTTCGGTGGCGCCGGCCAGCAGATCGGCCACGCAATCCGGTTCGGCGCACAGCGGCCGGCCGACGCCGACGAAGGCCATGCCGCTGGCAATGGCATCTTCCATGGCGGCAAGGCTGCGCAGGCCGCCCGTCACCATCAGCGGCGGCGTTCTGGTGGCCATCAGCGCGCGGGCGAGGTTGACGAAATAGGCCTCGCGCTGGCGGGTCGATTGCTGTTTCGGCTCCTCGCGCGGGGTCAGCCCGTCCATGTCCATCATTGCCGGCTGTTCATAGGTGCCGCCAGAGATTTCGAGGCAATCGACGCCGAGATCGGCCAGCCAGCCGGCCACGACAAGGCAATCATCGAAGGCAAAGCCGCCCTTCTGGAAATCGGCGCTGTTGATCTTCACGCTCAGCGTGAAATCCGCCCCCACCGCGCTGCGCACCGCCGTCACGGTTTCGATGAGGAAGCGGGCGCGGTTTTCGAGGCTGCCGCCCCAGTCATCCTCGCGTCGGTTGGCCAGCGGGGAGAGGAACTGGCTGATCAGGTAGCCGTGCGCGGCATGGACCTGCACGCCGGTGAAGCCGGCCTCGCGGGCAATGGCCGCGGCATCGGCCCAGCGGGCGATGAGGTCTCGAATCTCCGCCTCGGTCAGCGGCAACGGCATGCCGAACTGGCCGCCGGGCAGCGCCAGTGGCACGGCCGACGGCGCCTTCGGGTGCGGGTTCACGCTTTTCTGCGTCTGCCGCCCGGCGTGGTTGATCTGCACCCAGGCTTGGGTATCGCCTTCGGTGGCCGCCGCCGCCCAGCGCGCCCACGCCGCCTTGCCTTCGGCCGACAATGGCCCATCGACGATCACGTTGCCGGGCCGTTCGAGGTGGCCGCGATCAATGAGGACATTGCCGGTGATCAGCAGGCCGCAGCCGCCGTGCGCCCAGCGGCGGTACAGCGTCTCGTGCGCGGCGTTCGGCAGACCGTCGCGAAACGCCAGCCCCTCGGTCATCGCCGCCTTGGCGATGCGGTTCCCGAAGCGCTGGCCGTTGGGCAGGGAGAAGGCGGTGCCGACCGACATGCTGTCAGCCTGCACCGCCCTTCCAACCTGCGCAAGCGCCGCTTCAGGCCGCCTTCTTCGCCGCCAGCGCGTAGAAGCTGTCGCCGCGGGCGGCCATG